>Ga0157372_10000025_pt1 | contig 195491 bp, 175 predicted proteins | sample C55metaG_FD_115307 | JGI IMG/M metagenome (GOLD analysis project Ga0157372, IMG submission 115307) | Corn rhizosphere microbial communities from Kellogg Biological Station, Michigan, USA - C5-5 metaG | ecosystem: Host-associated > Plants > Roots > Rhizosphere > Soil | place: USA: Michigan...
CTGCCGCTTCAGGCCCTCCAACCCGCGCGCGGTGTCGACCACCCGCTGCACCTCGGGGTCGCTGGCGTAGAGCACGCGGAACTCCCCCGCCTCGCCGTAGCGCTTGTGCTCCGGATCGAAGATGCCGGCCAGCGGCACGTCCTTGCCCATCACCGGTGGCGGCATCACCTTGGTGATCCGGTCGCCCATCGCGAACGGGTAGCCGAGCACCCGGGCGGCGTCCTTGACCGCCTGCTTGGCCTTGATGGTGCCGTAGGTGACGATCTGCGCGACCCGGTCGTCGCCGTACTTGTCGCTGACGTAGCGGATCACCTCACCGCGCCGGCGCTCGTCGAAGTCCACGTCGAAGTCCGGCATGGACACCCGGTCGGGGTTGAGGAAGCGCTCGAAGATCAGCCCGTGCTCGATCGGATCCAGGTCGGTGATCCGCATGGCGTAGGCGGCCATCGAGCCGGCGCCGGAACCGCGGCCGGGCCCGACCCGGATGCCGTGCTCCTTGGCCCAGTTGATGAAGTCGGCCACCACCAGGAAGTAGCCGGGGAAGCCCATCTGGACGATCACGCCGACCTCGTAGTCGGCCCGGCGACGCACCTCGTCCGGCACCCCGGCCGGGTAGCGGCGCTGCAGGCCGAGCTCGACCTCCTTGACGAACCAGGACTGCTCGGTCTCACCCTCGGGCACCGGAAACACCGGCATGTAGTTGGCCGACTCGTTGAAGGTCACCGAGCAGCGCTCGGCGATCAGCAGGGTGTTGTCGCAGGCTTCCCGCAGGTCGTACTTGTCGGCCCACAGCGAGCGCATCTCGGCCGGCGACTTGAGGTAGAAGTCCTTGGCGTCGAACTTGAACCGGTTCGGGTCGGCCATCGTCTTGCCGGACTGCACGCACAGCAGCACCTCGTGCGCGTCGGCGTCCTCGCGCCTGGTGTAGTGCAGGTCGTTGGTGGCCACCATGGGCAGGTTCAGATCCCGGCCGAGCCGGATCAGGCCGTCACGGACCCGGGTCTCGATGTCCAGGCCGTGATCCATCAGCTCCAGGAAGAAGTTGTCCCGGCCGAAGATCTCCCGGAACTCCCCGGCGGTGGCCCTGGCGTTCTCGTAGTTCCCGATCCGCAGCCAGGTCTGGATCTCACCGGACGGGCAGCCGGTGGTGGCGATCAACCCGTCGGCGTACTGGGCCAGCAGTTCCCGGTCGGCGCGTGGCTTGTAGAAGAACCCTTCCAGGCTGGACCGTGACGACAGCCGGAACAGGTTGTGCATGCCGACGGTGCTCTCGGACAGCAGGGTCAGGTGGGTGAACGCCCCGCCGCCGGAGACGTCGTCGTCACCGCCGTTGTTCCAGCGCACCCGGGACCGGTCGGAGCGGTGGGTGTTCGGGGTGAGGTAGGCCTCCATCCCGATGATCGGCTTCACGCCTGCCGCGTTGGCCTGTCGGTAGAAGTCGTAGGCACCGAAGACGTTGCCGTGATCGGTCATCGCCAGCGCCGGCATGCCCATCTCGGCCGCGGTCGCAAACAGATCCTTGAGCCGGGCCGCCCCGTCCAACATCGAGTACTCGGTGTGCACATGCAGATGGACGAAGGAGTCCGAGGCGCCGGTCGCGGCGGTAGAGATGGTCACAGCGGTGCCCACGCTCCTTCGATCAGGTGGCGCCCCTCGTTCGGGCTGGCCAGCGGGTTCCGATTCTGCACCGGGGGTACGACAGAAGCTAATTGACGCGCCGGACGGTCAGGCTTCGGACTCCAGCACGTCCAGCGCGTGCTGCAGGTCGGCCGGGAAGGGCGAGCTGACCTCCAGGTACTCCCCGTTCACCGGATGCTCGAAACCGAGCTGCCTGGCATGCAGCCACTGCCGGTTCAGTCCGAGCTTGCGGCTGAGCACCGGGTCGGCGCCGTACAGCGTGTCCCCGCAGCACGGGTGCCGCAGCGCCGCCATGTGCACCCGGATCTGGTGGGTACGACCGGTCTCCAGCCGGACGTCCAACAGCGAAGCAGCCCGGTACGCCTGCACGGTCTGATAGTGGGTCACGCTCGGCCGACCGCTCGAGACCACGGCGAACTTCCAGTCCGAGGACGGATGCCGGTCGATCGGCGCGTCGATGGTGCCGCTGCTCGGATCCGGGTGGCCCTGCACCAGTGCCGAGTACAGCTTGCGCACGGTGCGCTGCTTGAACGCCCGCTTGAGCACCGTGTAGGCCTGCTCGCTCTTGGCCACCACCATCACACCGGTGGTGCCGGCGTCCAGCCGGTGCACGATGCCCTGCCGTTCCGGGGCGCCGGAGGTGGCCACGTCGATCCCCATCGCGGCCAGGCCCTGCACCACCGTCGGTCCGGTCCAACCCATGCTCGGATGGGCCGCGACACCCACCGGCTTGTCGACCACCACCAGGTTCTCGTCGTCGTAGAGCACGGTGAGCCCGTCCACCGGGGTCGGCGGTGCCGCAGCCAGGTCGACCGGATCCGGGATGGTGATCTCCAGCAGCGCACCGCCGCGCACCTTCTCCGACCGGGCCGGCGCCCGGAAGTCCAGGGTGACCGCGCCGTCGTCGATCAGGCCGGCCGCGGCCGTGCGGGACAGTCCGAACATTCGGGAGATGGCGACATCCAGTCGCAGCCCGGCCAGCCCGTCCGGCACCGGCAGCAGCCTCGAGTCAGCCACCGCTGCCCTGCCGATGGAGTTGAGCCTGCTTGGCCGGCCGCCGGCCGGCCAGATCGATGCCGAGCAGCGAGACGAGCACCGCCAGGCAGCCGCCGATCACGATGCAGGAGTCGGCGATGTTGAAGATCGGCCAGATGTGGCCGTCGTCGGCGAACAGCGAGATCCAGTCCACCACGTGGCCTCGGCCGGGTGCCGGTGCCCGGAAGAAGCGGTCGGTCAGGTTGCCGAGGGCGCCGCCGAGCACCAGCCCGAGTGCGACCGCCCAACTGACCGACCGCAACCGTCGGGCCGCCCGGACGATGACGATCACCACCAGCAGTGCGATCGCGGTGAGCACGACCGTGACGCCGGTACCGAGCGAGAACGCCGCGCCTGAATTGCGGGCCTGAACGAGGTAGAGGGCACCGCCGAGCAACCGGATGCTGCGATCCGGCGCGATGTTGGCCACCACCAGGACCTTGCTGACCAGGTCGGCGGCCAGCACCAGCACGGCGATGAGCGCGAACAGCCAGATTCGGCGAGCCGGCCGGTCAGCCGGCTCGGCCGGCTCGGTCGATTCGGAACTCACCAGGCCATTGTCTCAGGCCGGACGGCCTCGCCCACGCCACGCCGGAACGACGCCAGCGTGGCTGCTGCCCCTCGGCCGGAGTTGGTGCGCCCGGCCGACCTCAGTGCCGCTCCTCCCGGGCCTTGCACTCGGCGTCCAGGGTGGCCATCGGCAGGGCCAGCAACCGGGCCTTCGGAATCGGCTTGCCGCAGTTCTCGCACAGGCCGTACGTGCCGGCGTCGATCCGCTCGAGGGCATGCTCGATCTGGATCAGCAGATCGTGCCGGTTGGCCGCGATGGACTGCTCCTGCTCACGCTCGAAGGTCATGCTGCCTTGGTCGGCCTGGTCGTCGCCGGCCCCGTCGGTGTGGGTCTGCTGCAGGTCGTTGAGCAATACCAGCGACCGCTCGTACTCGGCCTGCATCTGGTCGTACTCCTCCTGCAGCCGAGCCCGGATATTCCGGAGTTCCGTCGCGGTCAGGTTCGGCTCCGGCCGCGGCTCGGCCGCCGGCTTGGCGCTGCCGGTACTGGCCGACCGGGACTGGCCGGGCCTGGCTTCAGCAGCCTTCCCGACGACGGCTGGTGACCCTGCGGCGGCTGGTTGGGCGGTGCCGGTTGGTGAGCCCGCAGCGGCCTGCGCGGGGCCGGCTGACGCGGTGCCGGCTGCCGACGCGGTGCCAGCTGCCGATGCGGTGCCGGCTGCCGGGTCGGCCGAGGTCTGCTCGGCCGAAGCCGGCGCGGCGGACGCCTTGGCTGGCGCCTTCCTCGCGCTGGCCTTCTTCGTGGCCGCTGCCTTCGCCGGCTCGGCGGGTCCGGACTGCTCAGTGGATCCGGACTGCTCAGCGGGTCCGGATTGCTCGGTGGGTCCGGACTGTTCGGCGGGAGCGGGCGGGGCGATGCCGGCGGCCGGGCTCGATCCGTTCACCGAGGGCTGCGCCGAGGCCGAGGACTCGATCGGCGCGGTGGTGTCGGCGGTCGATGGGGTGTCGGCAGATGGCGTCGCTGCCGCCTGCTCGGCCGGGGCCGCCTTCGCCATCGCCGGCTTCTCAGCGGGAGCTGACTTCGCCGCGGGTGCCGTCCGCGCCGTTGTCGTCTTCTTGGCCGGGGACGACTTGGCCGGGGACGACTTCGTGGCTGGCGCCGACTTCGTAGCCGACGAGTTGGCGGGGGCGGCCTTCGCCGTTACCGCCTTCTTGGCCGGAGCTGACTTGGCCGCGGGTGCCGACTTCGTGGCTGGCGCCGACTTCGTGGCTGGCGCCGACTTCGTAGCCGACGACTTGGCGGGGGCGGCCTTCGCCGTTGTCGCCTCCTTGGCCGGAGCTGTCTTGGCCGGAGCTGACTTGGCTGCGGGTGCCGACTTCGTGGCCGACGAGTTGGCCGGGGCGGCCTTCGCCGTTGCCGCCTGCTTTGCCGGGGCCGCCGGGGCAGCCTTCGCGGCAGACTTCTTGGCAGGTGCGATCTTGGCTGTCGCCGCCTGCTTCGCCGGTGCGATCTTGGCCGTTCTCTTCGCGACCGGCGCAGCCTTCGCTGGTGACGCCTGCTTCGCCGGCGCCGTCTTGCTCGCCGGCGTGACCTTGGCCGCCGCCTTAGCGGCTGCGGGCGACTTCTTAGCGTGCGCGGCCTTGGCGGCCTGCTTCGCCGGCGCAGCCTTGGCTGCCGATGCCGCCTTGGTCGCCGCCTTCTTCGCCGGTTCGACCTTGGCCGTTGCCTTCGCGGGGGCCTTGGCCGTCGCCTTCGCGGCCGCCTTTGCGGTGGCCTTCCCAGCCGGGGCGACCTTTGCTGTGGATGCCTTCTTCGCAGGTGCGGCCTTGATCAGCGGCGAACTCTTCGCCGGTGCGGTCTTGTTCGCCGGTGCCGACTTCTTCACCGGCGCGGCCTTGGCCGCTCCACGCTTCGCCGGTGCCACCTTGGCCGGCGCGGTCTTGGTCGCGGCCTTCTTCGCCGGCGCCGTGGCGGCGTTGCCTGCGGGAGCCTTGGTCGCCGAAACCTTGGTTGCCGAGGCCTTGGTCGCCGCAGTGGACTTAGTGGCCTGCTTGGCCGGCCCGCCCGCCTTCTTGGCCGGCGTCGCCTTCGCAGTCGGCGCAGCTTTCGCCGCCTTCTTCGCCGGCGCCGCCGCGGCCTTTGCGGAGGCCTTCTTGGCCGGCGCAGCCTGCCTCTTAGCCGGGGCAGCCTGCTTCTTAGCCGGGGCAGCCTGCTTCTTGGCGGCCGCTGGCGCGGCCTTGACCGCCGCGGCTGCCTTCTTCGCGGGGGTCTTGGCGGCCGAAGCCGTCGCTTTCGCGGTTTCCCCCGCTCGACGCAACGCGTTACCGATTCGCCCTCTTACGCCGGCCATAACGCCCCTTTCGGCATATCTCCGGCTTGGGTCAGTCGGAGTTCCCTGTTGGTCCCCGCGATGTAGCTGGCTTCGAGTAGGGCCGTCAGAATACGGGCGGCAGCCTACCCAAATCATGTGGCACGCCGCGCCCGACCCCATAACACCGTCTGGAAAGGCTCGCCGCGCCGGGGTGGCAATCGGTTGGCCGCCGGCCGCGGCAGCCCCCTACACTGGATTCGGCGCAGACGAGGACAAGTAGGTCCGGCGACGAATCACGAGCGATCCGGGGACGGTGCGAGCCCGGAGAGGAGTGCCGGATGCCAAATCACCTCCGAGCCTTCGGAAGAACGGGCCGATCGGGAGAACGGCCTCAGTAGAACCGAGCGCAGCAGGACAAGAGCGGGCGGCCGAGCACCATCCGGACGCCAAGAGGGGTGGTACCGCGGCAGCCGCTGGTTGTCGTCCCTTCACCGAGCGCAAGGCTTCGCCTGACGGCGAGACCGGTGAAGGAGATAGACGAGATGGCCTACCAGCCGCTTCCGGCGCACGTCGACCTGGCCCGCACCGATCACGAGGTGCTGGCGTTCTGGGCTGACGCCAAGGTCTTCCAGCGCAGCATCGACCAGACCGCGCAGGGCCCCCGCTACCTGTTCTACGAAGGGCCGCCCACGGCCAACGGGATGCCGGGCACCCACCACATCGAGGCCCGGGTGTTCAAGGACCTGTTCCCGCGCTACCGGACGATGAAGGGCTACCACGTCCCCCGGATGGCCGGCTGGGACTGCCACGGCCTGCCGGTCGAGCTCGCGGTGGAGAAGGAACTCGGCTTCACCGGCAAGGCCGACATCGAGCGCTACGGCATCGCCGAGTTCAACGACCGCTGCCGGCAGTCGGTGCAGCGCCACGTCGACCAGTTCACCCAGCTGTCCGAGCGGATGGGTTACTGGTGCGACTACGACAACGCCTACTGGACGATGAACTCCAGCTACGTCGAGTCGGTCTGGTGGGCGCTGAAGCAGATCTTCGACTCCGGGCTGCTGGTCGAGGACTATCGGGTGGCGCCGTACTGCCCGCGTTGCGGCACCGGGCTGTCCGACCACGAGGTGGCCCAGGGGTACGAGACGGTGGTCGACCCGTCGGTCTACGTCCGGTTCCCGGTCACCTCCGGCGAGTGGGCCGGCAAGGCGGACCTGCTGGTCTGGACGACCACCCCGTGGACGCTGGTGTCCAACACCGCCGTCGCGGTGAACCCGGAGGTGACCTACCTGGTCACCAGCAGCGCGCACGGCACCGTGGTGGTCGCCGAGCCGCTGGCCGGCAAGGTGCTCGGCGGGGTACGAGGCGAGGACTACCAGGTGCTGGCCAGCTATCCGGGCACCGAATTGGAACGCTGGCGCTACCAACGCCCGTTCGAGCTGGTGCCGATCGGCGACGCCGAGCAGCCGGCGCACTTCGTGGTGCTGGCCGACTACGTGACCACTGACGACGGCACCGGCCTGGTGCACCAGTCCCCCGCGTTCGGCGCCGAGGACCTCGCGGTGTGCCGGGCCTACGGCCTGCCGGTGGTCAACCCGATCGGCAAGGACGGCCACTTCCTGCCCGAGGTCGGCAGCGTCGGCGGGTTGTTCTTCAAGGACGCCGACGAGCCGCTGGTGGCCGACCTGAAGCAGCGCGGCCTGCTGTTCAAGCACATCGCCTACGAGCACGCCTATCCGCACTGCTGGCGCTGCCACACCCCGCTGATGTACTACGCGCTGCCGTCCTGGTACATCCGCACCACCGCCCGCAAGCAGGAACTGCTGGCCCAGAACGAGACCACCAACTGGTACCCGGAGACCATCAAGCACGGCCGGTACGGCGACTGGCTGACCAACAACATCGACTGGGCGTTGTCGCGGGACCGGTACTGGGGGACGCCGCTGCCGATCTGGCGCAACGACGTCGACCCGGATCGGATGGTCTGCGTCGGCTCGCTGGCCGAACTGTCCGAGCTGACCGGAACCGACCAGTCCGGGTTGGATCCGCACCGGCCGTTCGTCGACGCGCCGACCTTCACGCTGCCGGGGGTCGAGGGCACCTTCCACCGGGTGCCGCAGGTGATCGACGCCTGGTTCGACTCGGGCTCGATGCCGTTCGCCCAGTTCGGCGCGCCGCACCGCAACGCCGGACTGGCCCGCGCCTCCTACCCGGCCGACTTCATCTGCGAGGCGATCGACCAGACCCGCGGCTGGTTCTACACGCTGATGGTGATCGGCACGCTGGTGTTCGACCAGAGCTCGTACCGCAACGTGATCTGCCTGGGCCACATCATCGCCGAGGACGGCCGGAAGATGAGCAAGCACCTGGGCAACATCCTTGAGCCGATGCCGTTGATGGAGCGGCACGGTGCCGACGCCGTGCGCTGGTTCATGGCCGCCGCCGGTTCGCCCTGGTCCCAGCGCCGGATCGGGCACAAGGTACTGGAGGAGATCGCCTCCAAGGTGCTGCGCACCTACTGGTCGCTGGCCTCCTTCCAGTCGCTCTACGCCCGGGCCAACGACTGGGCGCCCGAGGCCGGGACGACCGACGACGCCGCCGAGCTGAGCGTGCTGGACCGGTGGGCTCGCGCCGAGACCGCCAAGGTGGCCGCCGAGGTGGACGCGGCGCTGGAGGACTACGACTCCGCACGGGCCGGCCGAGCGCTGGCGGGTCTGATCGACGACCTGTCCAACTGGTACGTGCGCCGCTCTCGCCGCCGGTTCTGGGACGGCGACCAGGCGGCGTTGCAGACCCTGCACGACTGCCTGGAGACGCTCACCCGGCTGCTCGCGCCGTTCGTACCGTTCGTCACCGAGGCGGTCTGGCGGGCGCTGTTCGCCGAGTCCAGCGGCGTCGAGTCGGTGCACCTGGCGTCCTGGCCGCAGCCTCGGCCGGTCGCACCCGCCGAGGAGAGGCTGGCCGAGCAGGTGGCGCTGGTCCGCCGGCTCGTCGAACTCGGCCGAGCGGCCCGCGCGGCGTCGAAGGTGAAGACCCGGCAGCCGCTGGCCCGGGCGCTGGTCTCCGCACCCGGCTGGGCACAGCTGCCGGCCGACTTGCGAGCCGAGGTCGCCGACGAGCTGAACGTGACCGAACTTGCCGAGCTGGCGAACTCGGCCGACCTGATCGACGTCACGGTCAAGCCCAACTTCCGGGCGCTCGGCAAGCGCTTCGGGCCGCGCACCAAGCAGGTCGCCGACGCGATCGCGGCGGCGGATCCCGCTGCGGTGGCCGCGGCGCTCCGCAGCCAGGGTTCCTACGTCCTCGGCGAGTTCGGCGAGATCGCTGCCGAGGAACTGGTGGTCAGCGAGGTGCCGGTGTCCGGCTGGGCGGTCGAGAGCGGCGGCCAGGACACGGTGGCGCTGGATCTGGAGCTCACCGCGGAGCTGCGCCGGCTCGGCACCCTGCGCGACATCGTGCGGATCGTGCAGGAGGCTCGCAAGAGCGCCGGCTACGAGGTGACCGACCGGATCGAGCTGCGCTGGCAGGTCGGCGGCTCACCGGAGCCGGCCGAGGCGATCCGCGAGCACGCCGACGAGCTGGCCCGCGAGGTGTTGGCCAGCACCCTCGTCGAGGGGCCGCCGGCCGAGTCCGATGGCTACTACCAGGACGGCGACACCGAACTCGGCCTGACGCTGTGGCTGCGCCGGTAACCTTCGACCGCCTGCGCTTACCGGACGTGCATGCGTTGTGCCGGCCCGCACCGGCACGGTGCATGCACGTCAGTTAACTTCCTGGCCCCTTATCAGATAGGCATGCGTTGTGCCGGCCCGCACCGGCACGGCGCATGCACGTCGGGCCGGTGACCGGTCAGCTGGTGATCCGGTTGTCCGGGTCGCAGTTCGCGCACGGGGTGAAACCGTCCTCGACCGCCTGGGCCAGGCTGATCGGTTCGGCGCTGCCGTCCAGTTGGGCGCACTCGGCCAGGTGGTAGCGCGGTCGCCCGTCGATCACCCAGACCCGGGCCTGGCCGTGCCGATCCAGCAGCGGAAGGGTGTCCGCGGCCGGCGGCTCGTCGATCGGCGGTCCGGCCGCCTCGTCCGCTGCCGCCTCGTCCGCTGCCGCATCGTCCGCGCCACCGACACGCTCCGGCGACGGAGTGGCCACCTCGTTCGCTGCCACCTCGTCCGCGACGTCACTACCCGGCGCACCGGCGGCACGCTCGGGCGACGGAGCAGGTTGGTCGGCGGCCGCTACCGGCGCGGCAACCGCTGGGGTCGCGTGCTCGGTTCGGGGTGCCGCGGCCGCCCGCCGGCCGGCCTCGGCCGCGGCTGCGGCCAACACCCGGGTGCTCTCGTCCAGCTCGGCCTGGAGCCGGGCCAGCCGCTCAGCCTCCGCGAGCTGGGTCCGGGCCTGTTCGGCTCGCTGCTGCCGACCGCGCACGACGAAGGCGACCGCGATCAGGCTGGCCGCGACCGAGCAGGCCGCCAGCGCGGAGTTGCCACCGACCAGCGCCAGCACCAGCAGGGCCAACGCGACGACCAGCAGCAGCAAGATCAGGATCTGCACGCGCGCCTACCGCAGAATGGCTATCGAGGAGCCTCGCTCGCTAGGCCTTTTCCGGCTGCTTGTCCGGAGTTGCGTTGTTGGCGGCGTCGGCTCGGTTGCTGCTGGCATCCAGATCCCGCAGCTGCGACTCCAGGTAGCTCTTGAGCCGGGACCGGTACTCGTGCTCGAAGGTACGCAGTTCCTCGAGCCGCTTCTCCAGCGCCGCCTTGCGCTGCTCGAGCTGGCTGGAGATCTGGTGGGCCCGCTGCTCGGCCTCCTGCACGGTGTTGGCCGCCTTGGCCCGGGACTCCCGGTCCAGCTGGTCGGCCCGCGCCTGGGCGTCGGCGACCGTCTTCTCGTGGAACGCGCGCGCCTCGCTCTGCACCCGGTCCTGGTGCGCCTTGGCGTCGGCCAAGGCCTTCTCGTACTGCGCCTTGGCCGAGGCGGTCTGCTCGTCGGCAGCCTGCTGCGCCAACGCCAGCACCCGTTCGGCCTGCGCCAGCTGGGACGCTGCCCCGCCGGTTGCGACCGCGCCGGCCGCGGCACCGCTGCCGGCCGCCTTGGCCGCCGCGGCCTCCTGCTGCGCCTGGGCGGCGGCCTGCTGGGCCTGCTGGGCCTGCTGCCGGGCCTGGCCGAGTGCCGTCTCCAACTCGCTGACCCGGGAGGCCAGCCGCTTGCTCTCCTCGCGCGCCTGGTTCAGCGCCGCCGCGTCGGCGCCGTTGCCCGCCGCGGGTTGCGCCTGGCGCGCCTGGTTGAGCGCGGACTCCAATTCGGTCACCCGCGACGACAAGCGCTTGTTCTCCTCGCGGGCCTGGTTCAGCGCCGCCGGATCGGCACCACCACCACCGGCCGCGGCGCCGGACCCGTTGCGCAGATCGGCGTTCTCCTCGATCAGTCGGGCCAGTTCGACCTCGATGATGTCGAGGAACGCATCGACCTCCTCCTCGTCGTACCCGCGCTTGCCAATCGGGGGCTTCTTGAAGACCACATTGTGGACTTCAGCGGGTGTCAAAGGCATCGGGCCACCTCAAATGCGCTAGATGGTGAACCTGCTCGAGGTCCGCCAGCCGGTCGTTCGGACAGTCGTACAAATTATGAGCCACGCTGCTGGTTGAACGGCGCTCTCGCACCCGCTGGCTGTACGGGTGCATAGGGAGGATAGCGAGTTGGCCGCCAGAGGTGACGCAGCAGCCCCAAGTCCCCGGCGCCGCTGGGCGACTTGTCTGCCTTATCCGATGGGCTGTCAGGACGAGGCCGCCATGCTGTCGACGAAGATGCGCAGGATCCACACGATGATCAGCAACACCAACACGCTCATGTCCAGGCTGATACCACCCAGTCGCAGCGGCGGGATCACCCGGCGCAGCACCTTCATCGGCGGATCGGTGACCACGAAGACGACCTCGAGGCCGATGGCGGCAGCCCCAACCGGCCGCCAGGACCGGGCGAAGCTGCGGGTCGTCTCGACAATCAGGCGGGCGATGATCAGCAGGTAGAAGACCAGCAGCACCAGCCCGAGTGCCGCCCAGAACGTTGCCATGAGCCCATTCTCGCATCAGCGTGGAGCCGGCCGCGCCGAACAGTGCTGCCGCTCAGCTTTGGTTGTAGAAGCCGCCCTCGACGATCCGTTGCTTGTCCGCGGCGGTGACCGACACGTTGTGCGGGCTGAGCAGGAAGACCTTGGGAGTGACCCGCTCGATGCTGCCGTGCAGGCCGAAGGTGAGGCCGGCGGCGAAGTCCACCAGCCGCTTGGCGTCGGCGTCGTCCATCTCGGAGAGGTTCATGATGACCGGCGTGCCGGCCCGGAACTGCAGGCCGATGGTCTTGGCCTCGTTGTAGGTACGCGGATGCAGCGTGGTGATCCGCTGCGGCGGCTGCTCGTAGCTCGCCTCGTAGTCGTCGTAGGCCTCGACCTCGGTCGGCGCCTCGTAACCCCGGACGTGGCTGACCTCGGTCTCCCGGCGGTGGTAGTGCGGGTCGCGGGCCAGGGTGCCGTAGGACTCGGTACCGCCCTCGGCGTAGTCGTCGTCCTCGACCAGCCCGAGGTAGACGCCCATCTTCCGAAAGGCTGTTGCCATGTCGTCCTCCTGAATCCAGTGCAGCCGTGCCCGGCCGAACCACCTCGCCCGACGCTATCGAAAGTGTGTGGCACGGCGGCCGAGCAACGCCGTACCGACACGCACATGTGTGGCACCGTGCCGGATGGCCACCTCCAGGTCCTCGCTCATGCCGGCCGAGATCAGCGACGCCGCCGGGTGTGCCGCCCGCAGCGCCGCGGCGGCATCGGCCAACCGGCCGAAGGCCGGATCCGGGTCGGTTCCCAGCGGCGCGACGGCCATCACGCCGGCCAGCCGCAGGCTGGCCAGCCCGGCCACCCAGTCGGCCAGTCGGAGCAGGTCGTCCTGGGCGCTGCCACCGCGGCCCGCGCCGGCCGCCGGCGCGTCCAGGCTCAGCTGCACCAGCACCGGCAGCACCCGATCGACCCGCTCGGCCGCGGTGGCCAGCGCGTCAGCGAGTTGCGGACGGTCCACGCTGTGCACCAGATCCGCGTACCGGGCCACCGAGCGGGCCTTGTTGGTCTGCAGCTGTCCGATGAAATGCCAGCGCACCGGTAGCTGGCTGAGCTCGGCGAAGTCCGCCGCCTTGGCCGAGGCCTCCTGGTCCCGGTTCTCGCCCAGGTCCAGAACTCCCAGCTCTGCCAGGTGGACGGCATCGGTGACCGGAAAGAACTTGGTGACCGCGATCAGGCTGATCTCGTCCGGCGAGCGACCGGCCGCGGAACAGGCCTCGGCGATCCTGGCGCGTACCTGCCGCAGGTTCTCGGCGATCTCGACTCGGCGGGCATCCGGGTTGGTCATCGCCGGATGCCCGCCGAAATCAGCGGGGTTGGCGCACCGGCGGGATCCGCCGAGCAGCCGGAATCACTTGAGGAAATCGGGTACATCCAGTTCCTCGTCCAGTTCCACCGGCCGGCGGCCGGGGCTGGTGGCGGTTGCCGTCCGAGTCGTCGGCGTTCCCGCGGAGGTGGTCGATGGTGACCACACCACGCCGGAGGTGCCGGCGACCGGCTGCGCGTGCGCCGGCTGCGCGTGGGCCGGGGCAGCCGCCGGCTGGTGACCGTTCACCGGGGCCGGCGCGGCGGTCCGACTGGTCACCGGGTCGGCATCCCGGCGGACGTCCACCTTCTTGTACGGCAGCTGGCCGGAGTCGAAACCGGCGGCGATCACCGTCACCTTGACCTCGTCGCCGAGCGTGTCGTCGATGACCGCGCCAAAGATGATGTTGGCGTCCGGGTGGGCGGATTCGGCAACCAGCGAGGCGGCGTCGTTGATCTCGAACAGGCCGAGGTCCGAGCCGCCGTAGATGGACAGCAGCACGCCGTGCGCACCCTCCATGCTGGCTTCCAGCAGCGGTGAGGCGATCGCCATCTCGGCCGCCGCCCGGGCCCGGCCGTCACCGCGGGCCGAGCCGATGCCCATCAGCGCCGAGCCGGCGCCGCTCATGACGCTCTTGACGTCGGCGAAGTCGAGGTTGATCAGGCCCGGCGTGGTGATCAGGTCGGTGATGCCCTGAACACCGGAGAGCAGCACCTGGTCGGCGCTGCGGAAGGCGTCCATCACCGAAACGTTGTGGTCGGAGATCTGCAGCAGCCGGTCGTTCGGGATGACGATCAGGGTGTCGCATTCGGCCCGCAGCGCCTCGATGCCCATCTCGGCCTGGGTGGCCCGCTTCTTGCCCTCGAAGGAGAACGGCCGGGTCACCACGCCGATGGTCAGCGCGCCGAGCTTGCGGGAGATGCTGGCGATCACCGGCGCACCGCCGGTGCCGGTGCCGCCACCCTCACCGGCGGTCACGAAGACCATGTCGGCGCCCTTGAGCACCTCCTCGATCTCGTCGCGGTGGTCCTCGGCGGCCTTGCGACCGACGTCCGGCTGCGCGCCGGCGCCGAGGCCGCGGGTCAGCTCCCGCCCGACGTCCAGCTTGACGTCCGCGTCGGACATCAGCAGCGCCTGCGCATCGGTGTTCACCGCGATGAACTCGACACCCTTCAGGCCCTGCTCGATCATCCGATTCACGGCATTGACGCCGCCGCCGCCAACACCGACGACCTTGATCACAGCGAGGTAGTTGTGCGGTGAACTCATGGGCATTTCCTTCGCATTGGCTGTGGTGCGTCGTGCTGGCTGGCGTCTGGTCGGCCGTTCCGAAACCCTCATCCTCAAGTAGACCGTTAACGTTATGTCAACCTGAGCAACAAGTGCGAAGGTAGTTCGCGGTGGCTGCAATCTGGGAAGGCGCGCCGAGTCGGCGCACCATATTGCGTAACCGGATCTCCGCGAGTGGTCAGTTGCACGGTGAGTGGTCGGTAATAACCGACCACTCACGCCAGTGGTGACCACTCGAGCGGAGGACCGGCCACTCGCTACCGGCCGCGGCTGATCACCGAACTCGGGTCGCTCACGTCGAAGTAGCTGCCCGGCTGGTGCACCAGCACCGGCACCAGCTTGGCCTTCTCCCCGCTCCGGTCGGTACCGCCCCAGAGCACCGTCCGGCCGTCGGTCAGGGTCAGCGTGATGGTCTGCAGCGTCGGCACCGCGATCCGGGACACCGCACCGACGAAGCCGGCCGGCAGCGCGGCGGCAACCGTCGCGGCGGCTGCCGACCGGGCCTCGTCACCGGTGACCGCCAATTCCGGCAGCCCGCGCGGCGTCCGGGCCACGGTTGCGAACTGGACGTTGCCGGCATCGACCAGCACCGCCCCGTCGGCATCCGGCCGGTAGCCGACGGCCACCCGCTCGCTGACCCGGATTCGCACGGTGGACGGATAGCTGGTGCTCACGGTGACCGTCCGGATAGCCGGCAGGGCCGCGATCCGAGCCCGTACCGCCGCGGTGTCCAACCGCGCCAGCGGCGTACCGTGCGGAATCCGGGCGGCGGCGGCGATCTGCGCGCTGCTGAGCCGGTGTTCCCCGCTGACCGTCACGGTGCGCACGCCGAGCACGCTGGAGAAGCCGACCAGCCAGCTGGCGACCAGCGCCAGCACCGCTACCGCGGCCAGCACCGGCCAGCGCCTGGCCGGCCATCGGCTCGGCCGGCCGGCTGCCGCGACGACGCCGATTCGCTCGGCCACGCCGGTCATCGCCGGCTCCGCCGGTTCAACTCGGCCACGCCGGTCATCGCTGACTCGCCGGTCATCGCTGGCTCCGCCGGTTCAGTTCCGCCAGGACCAGCGGGCACTGCAGGTGGACGTCCCCGACCCCCATCGTCAGCACCAGGTCGCCGGCTGCGACCAGGCCGGCCACCCGTCCGGCCACCGCATCCCAGTCCGGCTCGTACACCACCTGGTCGGCGGTCAGCGGCACCTGCTCGGCGATCAATTCTCCGGTCACGCCGGGGATCGGCTTCTCCCGGACCGGAAAGATGTCCATCACCACGGCAAGGTCGGCCACCGCCAACGCCTGGCCGAACTCGATCGCGAAGGTCTGGGTGCGGCTGTAGGTGGCCGGCTGGAAGATCGCGATCAGCCTGCCCCGGTGGCCGGTGTGGCTGGCCTCGGTTTCCAGCAGCGCCGCGGCGGCGGACAACTGCGCCCGGATCTCGGTTGGGTGATGGGCGTAATCGTCATAGACCCGCACCCCGGCCGCCTCACCGCGCAGCTCGAACCGCCGATCGACGCCGGCGAAGTCCTGCCAGGCGGTCGCCGCGATCGTCGGGTCGGCGCCCAGTTCGGACAGCACCAGCAGCGCCGCGGTCGCGTTCAACGCCATGTGCTCGCCGACCAGGGCGTTGACCAGGAACCGCAGCGGTTTCCCCGAAGAGTCGTTCCCGGACGAGCCGGAGTCGGATGCGTCGAGACCGGGCAATCCGGTGACCGCGAACCGCACCCCTTCGGCAGCGGCGGTGATCTCGGAAGCCCGTACCTCGGCATCGGCACCGGTGCCGTAGCTGCGCACACGCCCGCCCAGCGCCCGGGCGTACTCGCCGATCCGGACCGCACCCGGGTCATCGGAGCAGACGATCAGCAGCCCGTCCGGGGCGATCCGGTCGACGAACTGCTCGAAGGCGCGAAACACGCCGGCCAGGTCGCCGTGGTTCTCCAGGTGGTCGGCCTCCACGTTGGTGACCACCGCGATATCCGGACGCAGCAGCAGGAACGAGCCGTCGCTCTCGTCGGCCTCCACCACGAAGTCGGTATCGGTGCCGGCGTGGCCGTTGGTCCGTCCCTGGTGCAGGTTGGCTCCGATCGCGAACGACGGGTCGAGTCCGGCGGCGGTCGCGGCGGCGATCAGCAACGAGGTGGTGGTGGTCTTGCCGTGCGTGCCCGCGATGGCGATCGTGCGGTGGCCGGTGACCAGCGCACCGAGCGCGGCGGCCCGGCGCAGCACCAGCAGGCCGCCCGCCCGGCCGGCCATCAGCTCGAAATTGTCCGGTTGGATCGCGGTGCTGTAGACCAGCGTGTCGGTTCCGGTCAGGTGCTCCAGGGAGTGGCCGATCGAGATTTCCGCGCCGAGCGCACGTAGATCCTCCACGGTGGCCGACTCCCGGCTCTCGCAGCCGGTGACCTGGTAACCGCGCGCGAGCAGCAGCCGGGCCAGCGCGCTCATGCCGGAGCCGGCGATGCCCATCAGATGCAGCCGGCCCAGCCGATCCGGCGCCGGGATCTGCTCGGTAGCCGCCGAACTGACCAGCGCGGCACCGGGTGGTGCCCAGTCGGCCGGCCGTGCGTAACTGGACTGGTGCCGATGCGCGGCATCCGGCTCTCGCTCAGTCATACCGCTCACCCTGCCGCCCGGCATCGGCCGAGCCGAACCTAGCCATGCCGCTCACCGGCCAACGCCAGGATCCGGCGCGCCATGATGTCCGCGGCGTCCCGGCTGGCCGCCCGCCGGGCGGCGGTCGCCATCGTCGCCAACCGCTGCTGGCTCCGCAGCAGCGGCAGCACATTGCCGCTGATCCAGTCGGCGGTCAGCTCGGCATCCGGCACCAGCAGGCCACCACCGGCGGCCACCACCGGACGCGCGTTGAGGCCCTGCTCGCCACCGCGCAGCGGCAGCGGGACGTAGCAGGCCGGCAGGCCGACCGCGGTCAGTTCGGCCACCGTCATCGCGCCGGAGCGGCACAGCACGAAGTCGGCGGCCGCATAGCCTGCGGCCATGTCGGACAGGTACGGCAGCACGACGTAGGACGGCTCCTCCGGCGCTCGTCCCGGCGCCGTCACCGGGTTCTTCGGGCCGGGAATGTGCAGCACCTGCACGCCCGCCTCGGCGATCTCCCGCTGGGCGCCGAGCACCGCCCGGTTGATCCGCACCGCGCCCTGCGAGCCACCGGTGACCAGCAGGGTGGGCAGGTCGGGCCGCAGTCCGAATTGCTGCCGGGCGGCCGCCGCGGCGGCCGCCCGGTCGAGCTCCAGGATGGCCGGTCGCAGCGGCATCCCGATCGGCCTGCCGTGCGCCAGCCGAACCGAGCCCGATGCGGTGAACACCTCCCGGGTCAGCTGCGCCGCGACCCGGTTGGCCACGCCGGCCCGGGCGTTCGCCTCGTGCACCACGATCGGTAAGCCGCGGCGCCGGGCGGCCAGGTAGCTGGGCAGCGCGACGTAGCCGCCGAAGCCGACCACCACGTCGGCCCGCAGCCGCTGCAGCACCTCGCCGGCCGCCCGGACCGCCGCGGCCAGCCGGACCGGCATCCGCGCCAGATCGAGATTGACCTTACGCGGCAAGGGAACCGGCGGGATGAGCTCCAGCGGATAGCCCCGTTCGGGAATCAGCGTGGCATCCAGCCCGCGCCGGGTGCCGATCGCGGTGATGGTGGCCTGCGGGTCCAGCCGCCGGATCGCGTCCGCGACGTTCATGGCGGGTTCGATATGGCCGGCCGAATGTCCGCCGGCGATGACGATGCTGACCATCGGCTCACGCGCCCCGTCGGTACGAACCGGACCCGGTCGGTCCGGCCTTCGGCGATCGGCTGCCGGGCTGCCCCGTCCGGGTTCGACCTGCCCGCGCGGTCTCGGCACCGGCTCGGGTCGTTCGAGTATCAGCCCGGGCCGTCCGAGTATCAGCCCGGGCCGTCCGAGTATCAGCCCGAGCCGTCCGAGCATCAGGCCGGGCCGAACGTGCCGGCTCGGCCGGCCGCCGGCTCCGGGACGGGGCAGGCGGTTGCGGGTTGCCCAGCCGCAGTGCCCGTACCCAGCGGGCCGAGGTGCCGGCCGCGCTGGCTCGCCGGGCGGCCTGGACGGCAGCCGGTTCGTGCCGTGCGAACGAGACCAGCATGCCCAGCACGGCACAGGTGAGGATCAGCGACGTGCCGCCGTCGGAGATGAAGGGCAGCGGGATGCCGGTCACCGGCAGCAGGGCGGTCACGTAGCCGATGTTGATCAGCGCCTGCCCGGCGATCCAGATCGCGGCGCCGCTGGCCACCAGCCGGACGAACGGATCCCGGCTGCGCAACGCGATCCGCATGGCGGCATAGGTGAACAGCGCGAACAGCAGCAGCACCACGGCACAGCCGAGCAGCCCCAACTCCTCCCCCACCACGGCGAAGACGTAGTCGGTGTTGGCGTTCGGCACCCAGCCGTACTTGGAGGTGCCCTGGCCCAGCCCGACCCCGAACACGCCACCGCTGGACAGCGCGTACAGCCCCTGCATGGTGTGGTAACCGGCGCCCTGCGGATCCAGGTCGGGGTGCAGGAAGGTGGTGATCCGCTGCACCCGCCACGGCTCGAGCAGGGTCAACAGCGACACCGCCCCGGCCACCAGCACCAGCAGGCCGGCGAAGTAGCGCAGCGGCAGGCCGACCATCCACAGCAGGCCGAGCAGGATCAGCAGGAAGCACAGCGAGGTGCCCAGATCCGGCTCGGCCATCACCAGCGTGACCATCGCCGCGAACCCCGGCACCAGCGGCACGAGTACGTGCCGGGCCCGGGTCAGGCTCCGCAGGCTCTCCTTGCGGGCGAGCAGATCCGCGCCCCAGAGCAGGACGGCCAGCTTGGCGAACTCCGACGGCTGCACGGTCAGCGGGCCGAGCTGGATCCAGCGCTGGGCGTCGTTGATCCGCACCCCGATACCCGGCAGCAGCACGCCGACCAGGGCGCAGACCGCCAACGCCAGCACCGGATAGGTCAGCCGCCGATAGGCCGCCGGCGGCATCCGCACGGCCAACCAGAACACCGGCAGGCTGAGCAGGATGAACTCGCCCTCCTTGATCAGCTGGGTCCACGGCGCGTCCCCGGTGGTGTGCACCGAGGCCGAGATGGTGGTGGAAGCCGACATCAGCAAGCCGAGGAACAGCAGCCCACAGCCGGCGGCGAGCAGCAGCTGCACCGAGGCGTACGGGGTCTCCAGGTACCGGCGCGGGGCGCGCAGCACCCGATTGTCGATCAGCGGTTCGGCGACCATCTCCCTACCTGCCGAGTGCGCGCACCGCGGCCTGGAACGCCAGCCCGCGGGCGCCGTAATTGACGTACATGTCCTTGGAGGCAGCAGCGGGCGCGAGCAGGACCACGTCACCGGCACGCGCCAGCGACGTGGCAGCGGCCACGATCTCCTGCATCGCTCCATCGTCGGTCCTGGCCACCTCGATCACCGGGAGGTCCGGCGCGTGTCGAGAAAGAGCCGCCGCGATTGTGGCGCGGTCCACCCCCAGCAGCACCGCACCGGCGAGCCGGCCGGCATAGGCGGCCACCAGCGGTTCGACGTCGGCGCCCTTCAACTGGCCACCGGCGATCCAGACCACCCGCGGGTAGGCCGCCAACGAGGCGGCCGCCGCGTGCGGATTGGTCGCCTTGGAATCGTCCACGTAGCGGATGCCGGCGACCTCTGCCACCGGCTGGTTGCGATGCGGATCCGGCACGAACCCGCGCAGCCCGGCGACGATGGCCCGATCCGGCACGCCCACGGTGCCGGCCAGCGCGGCGGCGGCCAATGCGTTGGCGACGTTGTGCGGGCCGGCCGGCGAGATCTCGCCGGCCGGCAGCAGCGGCCGACCGGCGGCGGTGACCAGCAGCCCGTCCAGCACGCCGAACTGGCCGGCGTCCGGTGGCCCGGTGGTGAACCCGATGGTGTCGCCCGGCTGCTCAGCCAGCAGCCGGGCCACCCGCTCGTCGTCGAGATTGCCGATCGCGTAGTCGGCCGCGAACACCTTCGCCTTCGTCCTGGCGTACGTCCGCATCGAGCCGTGCCAGTCCAGATGGTCCTCGGCGAGGTTCAGCAGGGCGCCGGCTCGCGGGTGCAGGGAGCTGCTGAAGTGCAACTGGAAACTGGACGCCTCCACCGCGAGCACCTGGTAGGCGGGCTCGGCACGCACCGCGTCGATCACCGGCACCCCGACGTTGCCGACCGCGACGGCCCGCAGCCCGGATGCTCGCAGCATCGCCTCGAGCATCCGGACGGTGGTCGTCTTGCCGTTGGTGCCGGTCACCATCAGCCAGCGCGGACCACCGCGTGGCTGGATCCGCCAGGCGAACTCCAACTCGCCGAGGACCGGCACGCCGGCGGCCGTTGCAGCCGCCAGCACCGGATGCGACGGCGGCAGGCCGGGTGAGCTGACCACGGCTTCGACCCCGGCTGGCAGGCCGGTCAGCCGGCCGACGAACTCGGCCTCGGCCGGCAGCAGCGGCGGCAACTGGGCATCGTCGGTGACCAGCGGTCGGGCGCCGAGCGCCAGCAGCGCCCGGATCGCGGACAACCCGGCCATGCCGGTGCCGCAGACCAGCACGCTCCGGCCGGCGAAGGCCGCGGCATCCGCCAGGTCGGTTTCGGTCCCGGGTTGAGTTCCGGTCATCGCCGAGTGCCAGTCATCGCTTGTCTAACCGTGGGAGATGAACTCGGCATAGAACAGGCCCATTCCGAAGGCGACCGCGAGCCCGGCCACGATCCAGAACCGGATGATGGTGGTGATCTCATCCCAGCCGCCGAGTTCGAAGTGATGATGGAACGGCGCCATCCGGAACACCCGCCGGCCGGTGCCGGTACGGACCCGGGTGAACTTGAACCAGAACGTCTGGATCACGCTGGACAACGTCACCACCGCGAACAACCCGCCCAGCACCACCAGCAGCAACTCGGTGCGCGACAGGATGGCCAGGCCGGCCATCAGGCCACCCAGAGCCATCGAGCCGGTGTCGCCCATGAAGATCTGGGCCGGCTTCGCGTTCCACCACAGGAAGCCGAAGCACGCCCCCATCGCCGCCGCCGCGATCAGCGCCAGATCCTGTGGATCCCGCACGTGATAGCAGCCGGACAGCGCCGGCCCGGGGTCGCAGGAACTGCGGAACTGGATGAAGGTGACCAGGGTGTAGGCGCCCATCACCATCGCGGCGCTGCCGGCCACCAGCCCGTCCAGGCCGTCGGTCAGGTTCACCGCGTTGGTGGTGGCGGTGATGATCAGGTAGGCCAGCAGCAGGAAGCCGACGAAGCCGATGGACAACCCGCTGATGTCCCGGACGTAGGAGATGTGCTTCGACGCCGGCGACAACCCGTGCCGGTCCTTGAACATCATGGCGCCGAGACCGAACAGCAGCGCGACGACCAACTGGCCGAGGAACTTGGCGCGGGCCCGCAGGCCCAGGCTGCGCCGGTGCCGCAGCTTGATGAAGTCGTCGAGGAAACCCACGCCGCCGGAGCCGAGCATCAGGAACAGCAGCAGCAGGCCGGACGCGGTCGGTCCCGAGTCGTGCCGGAACGAGCCGATCAGGTGCGCCGCGCCGTAGCCGATGATGGTGGAGCCCATGATCGCGACGCCGCCCATGGTCGGGGTGCCGCGCTTGACCAGGTGGCTCTTCGGCCCGTCGTCGCGGATCTCCTGCCCGAAGCCCCGCAGCCGGAAGATGCGCACCACCATCGGCGTGCACAGGATCGAGGCGAGCAGCCCGAACAGGGCCGCGATCAGGATCGTCTTCATGCGTGTTCGCGGCCCTGAGCGGTCTCCGCGACACCGGCGATCAGCCCGTGCGCGACCTGTTGCAACTCGGCCGCCCGCGAGCCCTTGACCAGCACCACGTCGCCCGGCCGGACCAGCTCGAGCAGTTCCCGCACCGCCGCGTGCCGGTCCGGCACCCAGCGCGCCTCGCCGTCCCAGGAGCCTTCCAGCGCGGCCCCATTCGCGATCGGCCGGGCCGTTTCACCCACCGCGATCAGCAGATTCACGTTCAGCCGGACCGCCAGCCGGCCGATCGCATCGTGCGCGGCGACCGATTCGGCCCCGAGTTCGGCCATCTGGCCGAGCACCGCGATGCTCCGCCGACCGGCCGGCCCGCCGCTGCCGCCAGCTGACCCGGCCGGCCCGCCGCTGCCGCCAGCTGACCCGGCCGGCTCTCCGCTGCCGGTCATGATCGCCAGGCTCTTCAGCGCCGCGCGCATGGACTCGGGATTCGCGTTGTAGGCGTCGTTGACGACCGTCACCCCGGCGACCTCGATGAGTTCCATCCGCCAGTGCGAGCGGGCGGTGGCCGCCGACAGCGCCTCGGCGACGGCGGGCAGCGGCATCCCCAGCGAAAGCGCCACCGCCGCGGCCGCCAGCGCGTTGGACACCTGGTGCTCGCCGAGCAGACGCAACGCCACCGGCGCTCGTTCGGCACCGGCCACCAGCTCGAACCGGGCACGTCCGGTGGGCTCGATCACCACCTGCTCGGCCCGTACGTCGGCGGCCGGCTGCTCGCCGAAGGTGACCACCCGGGCCGCGGTCCGGGCCGCCATCGCCAGCACCCGGGGGTCGTCGGCATTGAGCACCGCCAGCCCGTCCGGCGGCAGCGCCTCGACCAGTTCGCCCTTCGCCTGCGCGATGGCCTCGACCGAGCCGAACTCGCCGAGATGAGCGCTGCCCACGTTGAGCACCGCGGCTACCGCCGGCGGGGCGATCCGGGTGAGCGAACGGATGTGGCCGATCCCCCGGGCGGAGGCCTCCAGCACCAGGTAGTCGGTCTCGGCACCGGCCAGCAGGACGGTGTAGGGAAAGCCGAGTTCGTTGTTGAACGACTCCGGCGGGGCGACCGTCCGGCCGTGCCGCTCCAGCACCTGGGCGAGCAGATCCTTGGTCGAGGTCTTGCCGGACGAGCCGGTCAGCTCGACCACGGTCGCCGGCATCCGGCGGGCCGCCGTGGCGGCCAACGCGGTGATGGCGGCGATCGGATCCGCCACCACGATGCAGGGCACGCCGAGCTGGCGGGTGCCCAGCACCGCCACAGCACCGGCGGCCAGCGCCGCCTCGGCGAAGTCGTGCCCGTCGGCCCGCTCGCCCTTGATCGCCAGGAACAGGTCACCTGGCCGCACCCTACGGCTGTCGAACTCCACCTTGCCGCTGACCTCGAGTTGCGGGTCCAGACCGTACGGGCGACCGTCGACCAGCCGGACGATCTCGTCCATCGTCATGCTGATCATGTGGTGGTCACGTCCGGACCCGCCGCTGCCCGAGTAGCCGGGATCGAAGCCGGCGAACCGTACGGCGCGGGGGTGAAGCCGTGGGCGGACAGTGCTTCACGCAGGACGGTGACGTCATCGAAGGCCAGCATAGTGCCAGCGATTTCCTGACCGGTTTCGTGGCCTTTGCCAGCGACCAGTACGGTATCGCCCGGTTCGGCAAGCCCAATCGCCAACTCGATGGCCCGCCGTCGGTCGCCTTCCTCCCGGATCTCGGCGGCCTGTCCGGCCGGCACCGCTCGTGCGCCGGCCAGCATCGCCGCCCGGATGGCCGCCGGATCTTCGCTGCGTGGGTTGTCGTCGGTGACCACCAGCAGGTCGGCGAGTTCGGCCGCCACCTGGCCCATCACCGGCCGCTTGGCCTGGTCGCGATCGCCACCACAGCCGAGCACCACGATCAGCCGGCCCGTCGTGAGCGGGCGCAATGCCCGCAGCGCGCCGGCCACCCCGGCCGGCTTGTGGCTGTAGTCGACCACCGCCAGGAACGGCTGACTGCCGTCCACCCGCTGCATCCGGCCGGGCACCTGGGCGGCGGCCAGCGCCGGTGCCAGCGCCGGCAGGTCGAGGTCCAGCTGGGCCAGCACGGCGAAGGCCAGCAACGTGTTCGCCACGTTGTAGCCGCCCGGTAGCCGGCAGCCGGCCCGGAACGCCGGACCGGTCGGGCCGCGCACCAGGAAAGTGGTCGAGCCGTCGGCGGCGACCTCGATCCGCTCCGCGCGCCAGTCGGCCTGGTCACCGGCGGCCGAGACGGTCACCGTGTGCGGCCGGACCAGCCGGCGCCCCCACTCGTCGTCGACCATCACCACCTCCCGGCGGGCCCGGCCGTCGAACAGCAATGCCTTGGCCGCGAAGTAGTCGGCCATCCCGCCGTGGAAGTCCAGGTGATCCTGGGACAGGTTGGTGAACGCGCCGACCGCGAACTCGGTGCCGCCGACCCGGCCGAGCGCCAGCGCGTGCGAGGAGACCTCCATGGCCACCACCTGAATGCCACGCTCGAGCATCAGGGCCAGCAGCGCCTGCAACTGCGGCGCCTCCGGCGTGGTGAACGGCAGCTTGATGTGCCGCTCGCCGAGGAACACCCCGACGGTGCCGACCACTCCCTCGGCGAGCCCGGCGGCGCGCAGCCCGGCCCGGATCAGAAAGGTGGTGGTCGTCTTGACGCTGGTGCCGGTGACGCCGAGCACCGGCAGCTTGGTCGAGGGCCTGCCATATACCTGCGCGGCGACCGTACCCAGCACCGCACGCGGGTTCGACACCACCAGCGCCGGCAGTCCGCCGGTGAGTCGTTCGGCGCCGGCCGGGTCGGTGAGCACCGCGATGGCGCCGGCGGCCAGCGCGTCGGGCAGGTACTCGATGCCGTGCCGCCGGCTGCCCGGCAGGGCGGCGAAGAGGTCGCCGGGCCGGATGTCGGACGAGGTGGCACTGACGCCGGACACCGTGCCCGGCACCGGCTCGGCACCGATCAGCGCCGCCAGCTCACCGAGGGGTTGCGCCGGCACCCGGTCGGGACGGGTCGATGGGGTCGACGCGGCGGGGGTCGTCGCGGCCGCGGCCGGGCCGTCGGAGGCTGGCAGCACGGTTGACCACGGTACCGATCCGCTCATCAGGCACTTCCGTTCCCGGCTCGGCGCGCCGTGACAACTCACTCGCTGTCGCCTCGCGGGTATTAGTCGAGCACGAGTGGCACCAGCTTGGACTGCGATCCGGACGGCGCGATCTTGGCCGCGGAAAGCTCGTAGCTGGCGATGTGGTGGAACAGCGGCGCGGCCACGTCGCCGCCTTCCAGGCCGTGCGCGGGGTTGTCGATCATGATCGACACCACGAACCGCGGCGCGTCGGCCGGGGCCATGCCGGCGAAGGTGTCCCAGTAGACCGAGTCGGAGTACTTGCCGGTCTTCGGATCCGGTTGCTGGGCGGTACCGGTCTTGCCGGCCACCCGGTAGCCCGGGATGGCGGCCTTCACGCCGGTGCCGCCCGGCAGGGTGACCGATTCCAGCATGGTGCGCACCTGCTCGGCGGTGCTCGCCGACATCACCTGGATGCCGGCCGGCTGCGCGGTCGGGTGCACCGTGCCGTCCGGCGTGGTGGTGGACTGCACTACCCGCGGCGGGATTCGCACCCCGCCGTTGGCCACCGTCTGATACATCGAGGCCAGTTGCAGCGAGGTCATCGCGACGCCCTGCCCGATCGGCAGGTTCGCGAAGGTGGCGTCCGACCAGCTGGCCAACGGCGGCAGCAGCCCGGCGCTCTCACCCGGCAGCTCGATGCCGGTCGGCTGCCCCAGCCCGAACCGGTGCAGGTAGTCGTTGAAGGTCTGCTTGCCGACCTGCTGGGCGATCTCCAGGGTGCCCACATTGGACGATTTCGCGAGCACGCCGGTGGCGGTGAACCGCTGCACCGGGTGCCACCAGGCGTCGTGCACGGTGATGCCGCCCTGGCTGATGGTGTCCGGCACGTCCAGCACGGTCTGCGGGGTGATCAGATGCTTCTCCAGCGCGGCCGTCATGGTGACGATCTTGTTCGCCGAACCCGGCTCGAACACCTGCTGGATGTTCGGATCCATCGGGGTGTCGGCGTTGATGGTGCTCGGGTCCTGGGAGTTGAACGCGCCGCTGGCTGCCATCGCCAGCACCTGCCCGGTCTGCGCATCCAGCACGGTCACCTGACCGTCCCGGGCGCGTGATTGGGCGACGGCCTGATCCAGGTAGGCCTGCACCTCGTACTGCAGATCCTCGTCGACGGTGAGCCGGACGGTCCCGCCGTCCAGCGCGGCCTTGCGCTTGATCGGGCCGGCCGGGTTGACGTTGCCCAGTGCGTCCTTCTGGTAGCTCACCGAGCCGTCGGTGCCGTGCAGTAGCGAATCGAAGCTGTACTCGATGCCGGCCGCGCCGGTGCCGTCGGACCGGACCAGGCCGACCAGGTTGGAGCCGGTGGTCTGCGCCGGGTACAGCCGCTGCAGGGTGGCCTGGCTGAACAGGCCCGGCAGGGGCTGGTTGTGCAGCTTCAGGTTCTCGATCTGCTTGGCCACCGCCGGCGGCACCGCGCTGCCCAGCAGCGCGTAGTGCGAAGTGCTGTTGAGCTGCTTCTCCACCTCGAACTGCGGCCGGTTCAGCAGCGGCGCCAGCATCGCCGAGTAACTCATCCGGTCATCCGGCGCGATCATCGTCGGATCGGCGACGATGTCCTTGGCGTCGGCGGTATAGGCCAGTGCATTGCCAGTGCGGTCGACGATCGAGCCGCGGGCGGCATGCAGGGTGACGAACTCCCGCTTCTCGTCGGAGGCGGCCAGCGCGTATCCCTTGGCATCCATCCCCTGCAACCAGAGCAGCCGGATCAGCACCACCGCCAGCAGCAGGCCGACGAAGAACACGCTGGTCCACAGCCGCCGCATGCTCTTGCCCAACCGCAGTTGCCGCTTGCTCCGCGGTGGCTTGGCCGGACGGACTGAGCGAGGCCGGGCCGGCTGAGCCGGACGGGACGGCTGGGCCGGCCGGGACGAGCGACTTGCGGTGCCGGGCTTTCCCGGGAACGCGGGCCTGGTGCGGCCGCCACCGGCGGGAACGGTCCGGGACGAGGTCGTTCGGGGCGGAGCGGTTCGGGATGAGGTCGGCCGGGACGGCGTGGTTCGGGACGGCGTGGTCCGGGACGGCGCGGTTCCAAACGGCATGGCTCGAGGCGGTGTGGCTCCAAGCGGCGTGGCGCGGGGCGGCGTGGCTCGAGGTGGCTGACCGGCCGATTGGCGGGTTCCGGCCGGACGGCCGGCTGCCGTACGGGAGGTAGCCGGCGCGGCCTGACGCGGCGTCCCCTGCCGAGGTGCGGCCTGACGCGGCACCGCCGGTCGCGGCGTCCCCTGACGCGGTGTCCCCTGCCGAGCTGTTCCGTCACGAGGCGCGGTGGGTCGCGGCCGGCCGGGTGGCACCGGTGGCTGCTGCGGCGGCCGGGTCATCGACGTCCCCCATTGGTCGCGGTGGGCTTGGGTGAGGTCGAGCCGGAAGCCCGACGGCTGGCCGACCCGCTCGGCTGGGCCGTGCCGGACGGCGCCGGAGCCGGCTTGGTGACGGTCACCGTGACCACCGGAGCACCCGAGGAGCGCGACGGAGCCGGCTTGCTGCCGGTCGGCGCGGCCGAATAAGTCGGCGAGGCGGTCGGCGTGGCCGAATGAGAAGGTGTGGCGGTCACCGGCGGCGGCGGCACGCTGGCCGGCATGGGCGAGCCCAGCACGGTGACCGAGCCGTCGGCGTTGATCCGCAGGAACGCCGGATTCGGGTTCGGCACCAGGCCCAGCCCGGCCGCCGCGGCCGCGAGCGCGGCCGGCGCCTGCCGGGATGCCAGGTCGCGGATCAGCTGCTGCTCGGTGTCGGAGGCGCTGGCGTTGCTGTCGGTCAGCGACCGCTGGCGCAGCTCCTGGGCCGCCGAGGCAGTGTTGAGCGCCAGCAACAGGCACAGCCCGGCGATCAGCATGGCGCCGAGCAGCACCGACAACGGCACCGTACGCAGTCGGGCGCGCGCCGGACCCATCATCGTCCGGTCGCCAGGTGTCGCCTTGGTGCTCACGCGGCCGGCCGGATCCGCTCGGCGGCCCGCAGCCGCACCGACGTCGCCCGCGGATTGGCGGCGATCTCGATCGGTCCGGCCGGCTCGGCGCCCCGGGTGAGCAGCCGGATCTGCGGGCCGGCCTCGGCCAGCCGGACCGGTAGATCCGGCGGCGTCCGATCGGTGGCCAGTTCGGCGAAGGCTCGCTTGACGATCCGGTCTTCCAGCGAGTGGTAGGCCAGCACCACGATCCGTCCCCCTACGGTGAGTGCCTGCAATGCCGCCGGGATCGCGGCCTGCACCGCGGCCAGCTCGGCGTTGACCTCGATGCGCAGCGCCTGGAAGGTGCGTTTGGCCGGATGCCCGCCGGTACGTCTCGTGGCGGCCGGAATGGCGGTCCGGACGAGTTCGGCCAGCTCGGCGCTGGAGGTGATCCGGCCCTGCGCCCGGCGCCGGTCGATCGCCTGGGCGATCCGCAGCGCGAACCGTTCCTCGCCGTAGTCGCGCAACACCCGGGCCAACTGCGGCACCGGGTAGTTGTTCACGATGTCCTCGGCGGTGATCGGATCGTCCGGGTCCATCCGCATGTCCAGCGGCGCGTCCTGGGCGTAGGAGAAGCCGCGTTCGGGCAGATCCAGTTGCATGGACGAGACGCCGAGATCGAACAGGGCGGCCGAGATCCGCTCGATCGCCAGCCCGGCCAGTACCGCCGGCAGTTGGTCGTAGACCGCGTGCACCAGGTCGGTCCGGTCGGCGTAGCGAGCCAGCCGGTGGGCGCTGCGGGCCAGCGCCTCAGGGTCGCGATCCAGCCCGACCAGCCGCAGTCGGGGATGGGCGGCCAGCAGCGCCTCGCTGTGACCGCCCAGGCCCAGGGTTGCGTCCACCAGCACCGGCGGCGGCCCATCCGGTTGGGAGAGGGCCGGCTCGGACAACGCCGGTGCGAGCAGTTCCAGCACCCGATCGAGCAGTACCGGCAGGTGTCCGGCCGGCCCAGGCACCGGGTCGGGTCCCGGCACCTGCGGTGCATCCATGCATTTGCTCCTTGCGGATCGATCGTGCGAGCGGTGCTCCACTGCGGTGTGGTGCTGGTACTGCCAGTGCGCTGGTACTGCCAGTGCGCTTGCTGCGGGGTCGTGCCGACGGGTCCCCACCCGCCTGCCAGGTGCCGGCTGCCTGGCGCCGGGGAAGTGCGTCAGGAATGCCGGTACTGCTGGCGGGAGGAGGCCGGCCGGCGCGAAGGAACAGCGGCGGCTGAGAGCCGGTCAGAGCAGGCCGGGCAGCACCTCCTCGGCGTCGGCGAAGGATTGCTCGGTGCCGTCCAGGTAGCTCTGCCAGGCGGCCGCGTCCCAGACCTCGACCCGGGTGTTGGCGCCGATCACGACGCAGTCCTTGGTCAGCCCGGCGTACTCGCGCAGCGGCGCCGGCACGGTGATCCGGCCCTGGCCGTCCGGCACCTCGTGCGAGGCGCTGGCGAAGAACACCCGGCTGTAGTCGCGCACGCTGCGCTGGGTGACCGGGGCGGTCCGCAGCAGGTCGGTGATCCGGCTGAACTCGGCCATTGGAAAGACGAACAGGCAGCGTTCCTGGCCCTTGGTGATCACCAGACCTCCTTCCAGGTCGCTGCGGAACTTGGCCGGGAGTGCGAGTCGGCCCTTGTCGTCGAGCCGGGGCGTGTGCGTGCCGAGGAACAACCCGTCACCCCCAGCACTTCACATGGTCCCCACTGCTCCCCACCATACCCCACTACTCGCCACCGTCAATCACTTCACGGCTGATTCATCGCGGTGTTTCGCCATTCCGTCCCCGAAAAATCGGGCGCAGGCGAAGTGGGGAACCGAGCGCGGGTATACCCCGTATCTCTTCTTGGCAGCGGTTTATGGCGACTACGGGGCGGGAACGATTGCCGAACAACTACGCTCGCCTCGCCGACCTCCGGTACCGCCGAGTGGGCGCCTGGTCGGCGGGACTCGACTTATCGGCGGTTCTCGACAACTCTTGTGGTGGCCGACGGGGCGCCTGCGTTCCCGGTCTTCACGGACGACAGGATGGATTGCACTCAGGTGACACATGCAGCGCAGGCGGCCAACGCCGACCACAGCTCCAGCCCGGCCTCGAGTGCCGGTATGCCGAGTAGCGCGAACGGGCACGTGACGCAGCTGCCGATCGAGCAGGTCGCGCCGGCCGCGCTGCGGATCGTGGAGAACATCGAGCGCGTGATCGCCGGCAAGTACGACGTGATCCGGCTCGGCGTGACGGTGCTGCTCGCCGAGGGGCACCTGCTGATCGAGGACGTCCCGGGCGTCGGCAAGACCACCTTCGCCAAGGCGCTGGCCCGTTCCATCGACTGCTCGGTACGCCGGCTGCAGTTCACCCCGGACCTGCTGCCCAGCGACGTGACCGGGGTCAGCATCTACAACGCCGAGTCCACCGACTTCGAGTTCAAGCCCGGACCGATCTTCGCCAACATCGTGCTGGGCGACGAGATCAACCGGGCCTCGCCCAAGACCCAGGCGGCACTGCTGGAGTGCATGGCCGAGCGCCAGGTCACGGTGGACGGCATCCGCTACGGCCTGCAGTCGCCGTTCCTGGTGCTGGCCACCCAGAACCCGGTCGAGATGGAGGGCACCTACGCCCTGCCGGAGGCCCAGCGGGACCGGTTCACCGCCAAGATCTCCCTCGGCTATCCCGACCGGATGGCCGAGATCGCGATGCTGTCCGACCAGACCACCAGCGATCCGTTCGACACCCTGCAGCCGGTGTCGGACGCGAGCCAGATCCGTGCCCTGATCGAAGCCGTCCGCCGGGTGCACGTGGTGGATTCGGTGAAGAACTACGTGGTGGCGTTGGCCGAGGCCACCCGCAGCCATCCCGAGCTGCGGCTCGGCGCCTCGCCCCGGGCCTCGCTGCACCTGCTGCGCACCGCCAAGGCGGTGGCCGCGATGGCCGGCCGCGACTACGTGGTGCCCGACGATGTGCAGCAACTGGCGGTGCCGGTGCTGGCGCACCGGCTGATTCCGGCCGCGGCCGCCACGGTGGCAGGTCGCAGCCCGGAGGATCTGACCGCCGAGGTGGTGGCCAAGGTACCGATCCCCGCCGCCAGTCAGCGAGCCTGACCGGTGCTGGGGTCCACTGCCGGTTCGCTCCGGGACCGGTTCATCGGTTGGGCCGGCGGCCGGCCGCCGAACGGGTCCGGCTATGGCCGCGGCGGCGCCGCCGGGCGCCAGATCAACGTCTCGGCGATCGGCACCCGCAAGGTGTCGCTGTCCACCCGCGGCCGGATCTTCATCGCGGTCGGGCTGCTCTCACTACTGGCCGGGCTGCTGCTCGGCGTGCTGGATCTGCAGCGGGTGGGCGTACTGCTGCTGGTGTTGCCGATCCCGGCCTGGCTGGCGGTGCGGCAGGCGCGCTCCGGCCTGCGGATCGGGCACGCGGTGTCACCGAGCCGGGTGGTGGTCGGAAACTCCGCCGAGGTTCGACTGGTGCTGGGCAACCCGCAGGCCTTCGGCACCGGGCCGCTGCGGATCACCGAGACGGTGCCGGGCGGCCGGCCGCTGCGGTTCAGCGTGGCCGGGGTCCGTGGCCGGCAGCGGCGGACCGTGGCCTATCCGCTGCCGAAGCTGCGGCGCGGCCGGTACACCGTCGGGCCGACCTCGGTCATCGCCAGCGACCCGTTCGGACTGGTCACCGCGGATACCCGCTCGACCGACACCGCGCAGTTGCTGGTGCAGCCGAAGACCGTCGCGCTGGCACGGCTGACGCTGCCGATCGCCTGGCGGGACGGCGCCGCGACGCTCAGCCACTCGGTCGGCTCCGGTGGTTCGGACGACGCCTCGGTGCGCGAGTTCCGGCACGGCGACGACCTGCGCAAGATCCACTGGCGCAGCACCGCCAAGTCCGGGACGCTGATGGTCCGGCAGGAGGAGCGGCCGTGGCACGGCGAGTCGCTGGTGCTGTTGGACACCCGGGCGCTGGCCTATCCGGTGCTGCCGCAGCCGGGAACGGGTGAGCGGGACGAATCGCCGGCCCTGGAATGGGCCATCACGGCCGCCGCGAGCATCGGCTGCCACCTGGCCGAGCGGGGCCGCCGGGTCACCGTGGTGACCGGCAGTGGCCAGGTCGCGCACGACGAGGTGACGCCGATCCTGGACATGCTGGCCGAGACCGCACCGGCGCTGCGTAGTGACGTGCAGCCGCTGGCCGCCGCGTTGAGCGGTCTGGGCCGCGATGCCTCGGTGTTCGCGCTGCTGGGCGCGGCGCCGCACGCGCCGATCTCGGAACTGGTCAACCGGCCCCGGCTGCCCGGCTCGTCGGTGGCATTGCTGTTGCGGTCCTGGACCTGGGCCGGCGGCGGAACCCGGGATCAGCTGCGCGAAGAGTCCTGGCAGGAGAGCGCGGACGCCTTGCGGGCCGCCGGTTGGCGGGTGGTGCCGGCCGAGTCCGGCAGCGACCTGGCCGAGCTGTGGCCCCGGCTGCTTGCCGTCCGAGCGGAGGCGCGGCTGTGACCCTGACCCAGCAGCGGCCCACCGCGGAGCCGGGCAAGCCGTCGGGTGCCGCCGCCGGGCCCGGTGGCGGCACCGGCAGCCGACCACCGGCAGCCAACCGGCCGACACCCAGGTCGGCCAAGGCGCTGGTCGCGGCGACCGGCACGGTGGCCGGCGGCATGTTCCTCACCACGCTGCCGCTGGCGTCCATCTTCACCGACTGGGCATGGCTGAACGTCAGCATCCTCTGCGCGCTGCCGTACCTGGCCGTGGTGTGCGGGCTGCGCTACCGCGGCGTGATGCGCTGGTGGCACAGCGCGGTCGGGCTGGCCGCCTCGGTGCTGATGCTGCTGTGGGTGTTCGTTCCGCAGCACCTGTTCTACGGCGTGCTGCCCACCTCGGCGACCAGCCGGGACATCGGTGACCTGATCGACCAGGCACGCCAGATCATGCAGGCCGAACACGCACCGCTGGCGTCCTCCCCGTCGCTGCGGCTGCTGGTGGCGTCCGCCCTGGTGGCGCTGCTGTGCCTGACCGACGTGCTGGGGGTGCTGCTCCGGCAGCCGCTGCTGGCCGCGGCACCGCTGCTGGAGGTGCTCGCGGTGGCCTCGGCAACCTCGGCCCGCTCGGCCCATCCGGTCTGGTTCGCCGCCGCGGCCGTCGGCTTCCTGCTGATCCTGCTGGCCGGCACCCGACTGCAGGACGCCGCCTGGGGCCCGTCGGTGGACGGTTCGGCCGGCCGGTTGGGCGGCGGCCGCCGGATGGCGGTGACCGGCATCCTCGCGGCGCTGATCGTGCCGCTGCTGCTGCCCGCGGTGCCGACCAACCTGCTCGCCGAGGCCACTCACCACAACGGCAACGGCAACGGGACGGGCAACGGGTCCGGGCAGGTGGTGCTGAACAGCCTGGCCTCGCTGCGTGGTTCGTTGCAGCGGCCTGCCACCACCCTGCTGTTCCAGGTGCATGTCAAGCCCGGCGACGAGCCGTTCTACGTCCGGCAGGTCGTCGACGACGAGTTCACCAACGACGGCTGGCGACCGTCCACGGACCAGCTCGACCAGGCCGTCAGTACCCCGCTGAGCAACGAGACCTATCCCATCGAGCCGAAGAACACCTCGCCGTCCGCGGTCCTCAACTTCCCGATAGAAGCCACCTTCACGATCAAGGCGCTGGGTGGTAATTCGCTTCCGCTGCTGGCCAACCCGGAACATCTGCGGACCGACGGTGGCAGCTGGAACCTGCTGACCGCGACCGCCTCCGGGGTGTCCCTGCGGCGCAATCTGGTCTACACCGAGTCGGTGCAGCAGCCGGCGCCCACCCTGGAGCAGTTGCGTGCGGCGCCCCACTGGACCGGCAGCGGCGACCAGGCGATGGACGACCGGTTCGAAAAGTTGCCGCCGCAGCCGGCCGAGGTGGTCCAGCTGGCGCAGCGGCTGACCGCCGGGGTGAACTCTGATTACGACAAGGCGCGAGCCATCTCCGACTACTTCAGCAACGGCAAGAACGGCTTCGTGTACTCGCTGACAGCCTCCGGCAGCGACAGTCCGAACGCGCTGGTCAGCTTCCTCACCAAGAAGGCCGGCTACTGCCAGCAGTACGCGGCGGCGGCCGCCGTGCTGATGCGCGAGGCGGGGCTGCCGACCCGGGTGGTGGTCGGCTACACCCACCGGACACCGGACGGCAACGGGTCGTTCAACGTGACCACCGCGGACGCCCACGCCTGGGTGGAGGTCTACTTCACCGGCATCGGCTGGATTCCGTTCGACCCGACGCCGCTGATCGGCCCGGACGCCACCCGCCAGCTCCCGCTGCCGTGGGCGCCCCACCCGGCCGACGCGCAGAGCAGCAGCGCCGAACCGACCGCGAACAAGGGTCCGTCGGGGGTCTCCTCGGCCAATGCCAGCTCCTCGGCGGCGGCCGGCGGCGCCGGGTCCGGGCCAGCCATCCCACCGCTGGTCTGGGAGGTCGGTGGCCCGCTGGCCGGACTGCTGCTGATCCTGCTGCTGGTGGGCTGGGGACCGCGGCTGTTGCGGAGCCGGCAGCGTCGGCGCCGGCTAGAACGTGCCCGCAGTTCGGGCAACCCGGAGCTGCTCTGGCTCGAGTTGGCCGCCACCGCGACCGATCGCAACGCCCTCTGGCCGCAGACCGTCACGGTCGGCCAGGTGCCGGCCTGGCTGGCTAGGCACGGCGTCGACGAGCGCGGCCAGGCCGCGGTGCAGACGGTGGCGGCGACGGTCGAGCGGGATCGGTTCAGCTCCACCCGGGTGACCCAGCTACCGCCGGATTCGATCCGGGCGCTGGATCAGGCGCTTGCCCGGTGGGCACGGCGGACCGACAGGCGGCTGAGCCTGGCGAATCGTTGGTTGCCGAAATCGCTACTACGGCGGCCGCCGAAGTGGCAGCGGTGATCCCGGGTCCGGCTAGCCGGCGGCCGCAACCGCGCTGATCATCCGGCTAGGCATATCGGGTATCCGGCTTAGGCAGACCGGGTATTCCATTGGATGCAGTGTGCCGCTGCGCCGCCTGCCGGGCTGGCTGCATGCCCCACCAGGACGCCCTGCGCCGCCTGTCCGGCTGGGCCGGCTGGGCCGGCTGGGCCGGCTGGGCCGGCTGGGCCGCCTGCCCCGGCCTGCTCGCGTGCGCCGGACATGACTGCGCCGCGCTGAATCTCAGCGCGGCGCGATTACGGTTTGCGGAAAAGTGCTCAGTTCTCCTCGAACCGGCGACGCATCCGGTCCTCCATCTTGGTCCGCAGGTTGTTCTGCCGGTTCACCGAGGTGGACGAGGAGCTGATGGCTGCCGCCGTGGATTGACGCGGGCCGCGCAACGCGCTCGCCGCGGCGACGCACGAGCCGACGATCAGCACGAAGCCGAGCACGCCGACCACGATGAGGTTCGCCGTCAAGCCGACGAGAACCACCGCCAGGCCGAGAATGACACCGATGGTGGACAGGGCGAGCATCATCCGAACACGACTGCGGGGCCGGGCGGACCTTACCGACGATGCGAACTTGGGGTCCTCCGCATACAGGGCCTGCTCGATCTCATCGAGCAGCCTTTGCTCATGCTCGGAGAGCGGCATAATGCCCTCCTATCCCTGTCGTGTCCCGATCCAGCATCTACCCTTCGAACCGTCCCGGATTAGCTCGGCTACCGGAGCGATCCGACGTACGTATCGAGCATACGAGTCCGCATACAAGTTCGAAAGTTAACTGGTCGGATTCCTGGGCAGATTCCCGCGATTTGTTATCTGCCGGCCGCCTCCCGGCTCGTCGGAACGCCCGCCGGGCCGGTTCAGCCCGCCGACGGAGGGCACCACGGCGGGCGAGAGCAGCGATGCCGGCCGCACCACGGCCTCGCCGAACCGGGCAACCAGGGCGTCGATGGCCTGATCCGCGGCCGCGGGCACGGCGGACGATCTGGCCGAACCGGTGAGGTCGAGCGCCAGTTGGGTGGCCTCGCCGGCCGGCCGGAGATTCTCCGCCTTGACCCCGACCAGTCGAATTCGCGGTTGGTCCAATCGGAGCGCGCGATATAACGCCAACGCCTCGGCATACACCGTTGCAGTGGTGTCGGTGGGTTCGGCCAGCGTGCGAACTCGGGTGACGGTGCTGAAATCGGCGAACCGGATCTTGATCCCGACGGTCCGGGCGACCCGGCCGGCGTGCCGGAGTCGCTCGGCCACCTCCCCCGCGCCGCGCAGCAACTCCTTGGCCACCTCCGCCTCGGTCAGCAGGTCCCGGGCCAGCGTCCGGTCGGTGGAGATGGATTTCTCCTCCGGCCGGGCCGCGACCACCCGGTTGTCCCGACCGTTGGCGAGCTCGTGCAGGTGGGTCGCGACGGCGGAGCCGACGGCCCGGCGCAGGGTGGCCAGCGGAGTGTTCGCCAGCTCGCCGACCGTGCGGATGCCGAGCCGGCGCAACGGCTCGGCGGTACGTGCCCCCACCCCCCACAGCGCGGTGACCGGCAGTGGGTGCAGGAAGTCCAGCACCCCGGCCCTACTGACCACCCGCAGGCCGTTCGGCTTACAACTGCCGGAGGCCAGCTTGGCGACCGACTTGATCGGCGCCACGCCGACCGAGCAGGTCAACTGCTGCTCGGTGAAGATCCGCTGCCGGATCTGGCGGGCGATGTCCGCCGGCCGGCCGAACAGGCCCACCGCACCGGACACGTCCAGAAAGGCCTCGTCCAGCGAGAGCGGCTCGATGACCGGCGTGAACTCGGCGAGGATCCGCATGATCTGGGCCGACGTCTCGGAGTAGCTCGACCGTTCCGGGGTGATCACCACCAGGTTCGGACACAATCGCAGTGCCTGAGCCATCGACATCGCGCTGCGGATGCCGTACGCGCGTGCCGGATAAGACGCGGCGGCCACCACCCCGCGACCCTTGGCCCCGCCGACCACCACCGGCAGCCCGCGCAATTCGGGACGCGCCCGGATCTCCACGCTGGCGAAGAAGGCGTCCATGTCCACATGCAGGACATGGCAACCCCGGTCGTCCCCGTCGATCTCGCCGGACGACCGTGGCAGGTCCGCGCTTCTTCCCATCCCGCTTCTCTCCGTACCCGCTTCCGTACCCGCCCGACCTAGGGCGGGTCACCGGGGGCCAGGCGGGGTCAGCTGGCAACCCCTAACGACAGCATGCCCGCCATCCGCTCGACGATCGAGATGAACTCCCCCGCGGCGCGCAGCAGGTCGTCGGCGTCCCGCTCCGTCACCACGCTCACCGACCCGGCCTCGATCGCCGCCCGGCGTTGAGCGCTGTAGGTGAAGTACGCCGACCACTCCGAGAGCTCGGGTGCCAACCGGTCCAGCAGCACCCACGCGCTGGTGGGCCGTCGGGATCCGGTGACGGCCGGCCGAGCCTTGAGCGCCAGCACCGAAGCCGCCGCCCGAAGTGCGGCCACATGCGCGCCCCGGTATTTCTCGGCAGCACGCGTCTCGAGTACCGCCTCGGCCCAGGTCTGCCTGGCTTGGGCGAGCAGGCTGGCCACGCTACCCGGAATCGGACTCGACATAGCGCACCCCTTTCTCGAACGCGGAACGTATTCGAACTTTTGTTCGAGCCTAGCATGTTGTCGGCGGTTGGGAAGCCCATTGCCGGGCTGATTCGTACGCTAACCAGCACCTCTGACAACTCCGCCGATCCGGCGGTACGGCGGTCTCTGCCGATCAGCCACCCAGCGCCGCGACCGCCCCGATCACCACCACCGCGGGCGCTGAGAAGCCGTCTGCCTCGGCCCGGTCGGCCAACTCGGCCAGCGGCGCCCGCAGCACCCGCTGTTCCGGCAGCGTGCCGTGCTGGATCACCGCGCTCGGCGTGTCCGCCGGTCGGCCGTGCTTGATCAGTTCGGCCGCGATGTCGGCCAGCCGGCCCATCGCCATCAGCAGGATCAGGGTGGCCGGGCCGACCGCGAGCTCCGGCCAGTTCCACCCGGCCTCCGGCTGGCCGGGGTCCCGGTGCCCGGAAACCACGGCGAAGTCCGCGCTGCGCCCACGGTGGGTGACCGGGATGCCGGCGGCGGCCGGCGCCGCGATGGCGGAGGTGATGCCGGGCACCACCTGCACGTCCACCCCGGCGGCCAGGCAGGCCGCCACCTCCTCGCCACCCCGACCGAACACGAACGGATCACCGCCCTTGAGCCGCGCCACCCGCTGGCCGGCTCGGGCGCGTTCGACGATCAGCGCGTTGATCTCGTCCTGGGTGAGGTTGTGCCGGTGTGCGGACTTTCCGCAGTCGATCACCTCCACGCCGGCCGGCAGCTCGGCGAGCAGCGATCGGGGCGCCAGCCGGTCGGTGACCACCACGTCGGCCTCGAACAGCAGCCGGCGACCCCGCACGGTGATCAACTCCGGATCGCCCGGGCCGCCACCGATCAACGCGACCGAACCCGTGGCCGGCCGTACCGGTCGAGCCGCCAGCGACCCGGTGTCCAGCAGGTAGCCCACCAGGTCCCGCAGTTCGGCCGCCCGGCCGGGGTCGTTGCCGGCGTTGACCGAGATGGTCAGCGGCCCGCGCCGCAGGATCGCCGGCACCCTGGCGGTGCCACCGTCGGCCCGATCGGTCCGAACGCAGAAGATCCGCAGCGCCTCCGCCTCGGCCGCGACCGCGGCGTTCACCGCCGGATCGTCGGTGGCCGCCACCGCCAGCCAGGCCTGTGCCAGGTCACCGGTCACGTACCGGCGCGGCTGGAGCTCCAGCGGCAGGTCCGTCAATTCGGGCCGCGGCGCCGGGTCGATCACCAACACCCGCGCTCCGGCGTCCAGCAACGTGCGGCTGCGGCGCAGCCCGACCCGGCCGCCGCCGACCACGACCGCCAGCCGGCCGGTCAGCTCAAGCAGCAGTGGCAGCCCGGTCACCCCGTCAGTGTCGCGCACACCGTGACCCGGTGCCGGGATCCGCTGCCGGAGCGCAGGCCAGCTCCTCCGCTCGGGGTATGCACACCCGGCGAGGCACGGCAGGATCAGCGGCATGGCACAGACGGCTCAGTACGCACCCGGCGGCAGAACCACTCACCCCGGCCGGGTCCGGCTCTCCTTCGGCCGCACCGGATTGCTCGGCGTCCTGCTGCTGGCGGTGGTGGCGCTGACCGGGTGCGTGACCGTGCAGCTCAACGCGACCGTGCATCCCGACGGCACCCTGTCCGGCACCGCCAAGTACGGCGTGGCCAAGAGCCTGGCCGCCTTCGCCGGCGGCGAGGATCAGTTGCTCAGCCAGCTCAAGTCGGAAGGCAGCTGCGACTTCGGCAGCAACCAGGGCAGCACCAAGGACTTCGACGACGGCACCTATGTCGGCATCGAGTGCAGCTTCGACCACGTCACCATGGCCGAGTTCAACAGCGGCGAGGCGGGCCCGAAACTGTCCAAGGTCGGGAACCGGTTCCACCTCACCGGCAGCATGAACCTGCTGCAGACACTGTCCGACAGCGGCACCGGGCTGTTCGGCTCCGGATCCTCGACCGGCGGCGCACCGGCACCCACCGGCATTCCGACCGACCTGTTCCCCTCCGGTATTCCGACCGATCTGTCCAGCCTGCTGCCGTCGGGCATTCCGACCGACCTGTTCCCCTCCGGTATTCCGACCGATCTGTCCAGCCTGCTGCCGTCGGGCATTCCGACCGACCTGTTCCCCTCCGGCATCCCGACCGACCTGTCCAGCCTGCTGCCCTCGACCGCGCCGAGTTCCGGCTTGCCGGGCCTCGACCCGTCCACCCTGCTCAAGACCGCGAAGATCTCCTTCGCCTTCACGTTCCCGGGCAAGGTGCACTCGTCCAGGGGGAAGGTCAACGGCCACAAGGTCAGCTTCACCCCGGATTCATCGGGCAACATCGACTTCGAGACCACCGCAGACGCAACCCCGTCCGGCACCGGCGGGCTGAGCCGTACCAGCTGGCTGCTGCTCGCTCTGCTGATCCTGGTGCTGCTGGCCGGAGCGGGTCTGTTGGTACGCCGCCGGCGAGCTGCCGGCCGGGCCGCCGCCGTCGCCGTCGCCGGATACCCGCCGGCCGGCTACCCCCAGGCGGGCTATCCGGGACCCGGCTACGGGCAGGGTGGCTATCCCCCGGCCGGCTACGGGCAGGGTGGCTATCCGCAGGCCGGTTATCCGCCAGCGGCCGACCAGTACCCCACCCAGCAGTATCCGGCGCAGGCCCAGTACCCGGACGCGCAAAACCCGACACAGCAGTACCCAACACAGCAGCAGTACCCAACACAACAGCAGTACCCGACACAGCAGTACCAAGCCCCGCAGTACCCAGCCCCGCAGTACCCAGCCCCATCTCAGGACCCGGCGACCCAGCAGTATCCGGCCCAGCAGTATCCAGCCCAGCAGCCCTACCAGCAGCCGGAGCAACCCCAGCCCAGTCCGTGGAGACCCCCGCCGGCCCAGCCGGACGAGCCGAGTCCGTGGGCCCGACCGGCCGCCGATCCGACGTCCGAACCGCGCTGGCCACAACCGGACGATGGCCGATCGGCCCAAGAAGATGGTGATGGCAGGAGCAATTCTTGATTAGGTGTGAAACCATGTACCGGTGCGCATAGCTCAGCCGCTGCTGACCTCGCGCCGGCACATCGATCTACTGCGGGTGGCCGGCGCCTGCTGTTGAGCGTCCCTTCGAACGGTCTTTCCGTAATGCACCATGCTTTCTCGAAGGGACAACCCTGCCAATGGCAGCGCATAAAGGACAGGGTCAGTGGGCGCTCGGTTACCGTGAACCGCTGAACCCGAATGAGCGCAGTAAGCGTGACAACGACGGGTTGCTGGTCCGGCAGCGGATCATCGACATCTATGCCCGCGGCGGCTTCGACAGCATCGACCCGGCCGACCTGCGTGGCCGATTCCGCTGGTACGGCCTCTACACCCAACGGGCCCCCGGCATCCCTGGTGGCAAGACGGCGATCCTGCAGCCGGAGGAGCTCGACGACAAGTACTTCATGATGCGGGTGCGGATCGACGGCGGCCTGCTCAGCACCGAACAGCTGCGGGTGATCGGCGAGATCTCGGGCACCTACGGCCGAGACGTGGCCGACATCACCGACCGGCAGAACATCCAGCTGCACTGGATCCGGGTGGAGGACGTACCTGCCATCTGGGAGAAGCTGGAGGCGGTCGGGCTGTCCACCACCGAGGCATGCGGCGACACTCCTCGGGTCATGCTGGGTTGCCCGCTGGAGGGCGTGGCAGCCGACGCCGTCGTCGACGGCGGCCCGGCGCTGGCCCAGGTGGTCAGGGAATACCTGGGTGATCCGGCCTTCTCCAACCTGCCTCGCAAGTTCAAGACATCCATCTCCGGCTGCGCGCAGCACTGCGTCAACCACGAGATCAACGATGTCGCGTTCGTCGGCGTGCGGACCGACGACGGCGAGGCCGGCTTCGACCTCTGGATCGGCGGTGGGCTGTCCACGAACCCGATGTTCGCCCAGCGGGTCGGCGTCTTCGTCCGGCCCGACGAGGTGGCCGAGGTCTGGGCCGGTGTGGCGGGCATCTTCCGTGACTACGGCTACCGCCGTTCGCGTAACCATGCGCGGATGAAGTTCCTGGTCGCCGACTGGGGCACCGAGAAGTTTCGCGAGGTATTGCAAGCCGAATACCTGCATCGGGAACTGCCGGACGGCCCGGAGCCGGCCGCCTCGCCGGCCCACCGCGACCACATCGGCGTGATCCAGCAGGCCGACGGCAGGGTCGCGATCGGCACCACCACCAAGTCCGGCCGGACGAGCGGCTCGGTGCTCACCAAGGTCGCGAAGCTGGCCGAGGCATATGGCAGCGACCGGTTGCGCACCACCGCCCAGCAGGGCCTGGTGATGCTCGACCTGGCCCCGGAGTCGGCCGAGGACGTCATCGCCGAGCTGGACCAACTCGGCCTGTGCGCCCGGCCCAGCGCCTTTCACCGCGGCACCATCGCGTGCACCGGCATCGAGTTCTGCAAGCTGGCGCTGGTGGAGACGAAGGGCCGCGCCGAGATCATCCGGACCAAGTTGGAGCAGCGGCTGCCGGACTTCGACACTCCGATCACCATCAATGTCAATGGCTGTCCGAACTCCTGCGCACGGTTCCAGGTGGCCGACATCGGCTTCAAGGGCATCGTCGCCAAGGTGAAGCAGCCGGACGGATCCTTCGCCGACGCCGACGCGTTCCAGGTTCACCTCGGTGGCCAACTCGGCACCGAGGCGTCCTTCGGACGCAAGTTCCGTGGACTGAAGGTGACGGCGGCAGAAGCACCCGACTACGCCGAGCGGATCCTCAACGGCTACCTGCAACGACGCCAGCCGGACGAGTCGTTCGCCAGCTACGTCAGCCGGGCCGACGAGGAGTGGCTGCTATGAGCGGCGAGGGAGCATCGCCGAAGGCGGAGCGGATCGAGCGCGACCAAAGGGCATTGCTGAGCGGCGAGGGAGCATCGCCGAAGGCGGAGCGGATCGAGCGCGACGTGAGCACAGCTGTGAGCGGACATGACTGAGCGAGCGGCGCCGTTCCACTGCCCGTATTGCGCCGAGGAGGACCTGCGTCCCTTCGGCGAGACCCACGGACAGTGGCGCTGTGGCGCCTGCCAACGAGTATTCGCCTTGAAGTACCTGGGTATCGCGGCCGACTGGCGAAGCCAGCCGGCGCCTGAAACGGGTATCGCGGCCGACTGGCGAAGCCAGCCGGCGCCTGAAACGGGTATCGCGGCCGACTGGCGGAGCCAGCCGGTGTCTGGAGAACCATCATGACTATCTCGATCAGCCTGCCGGAGCTGGCCGAACGGGGCGCCCACGAGCTCGCGGACGCCAACGCCGAGGAAATCCTGACCTGGGCGCGGGACCAGTTCGGCACCGAATGGTGCGTCGCATCCTCGATGGCCGATGCGGTGATGCCGCACCTGGCCAGCCGGATCATGCCCGGTGTGCACGTGGTGTTCCTGGACACCGGTTATCACTTCACCGAGACGATCGGCATGCGCGACGCGGTGGCGGTCACCATGCCGGTGAACGTGAAGACGGTGCTGCCGATGACCTCGGTCATCCAGCAGGACGACCGGCACGGGCCACGACTGCACAACCGCAATCCCGACCTGTGCTGCGCATTGCGCAAGGTGGAGCCGCTGGAGCGCGCGCTACGACCGTACCGAGCGTGGGCCTCCGGTCTGCGTCGGGCCGATGCGCCGACCCGGGCACACACCCCGGTGGTCGAGTGGGATGCCCGGCACAACATGGTGAAATTCAATCCGATCGCGGCCTGGACCGATGAGCAGGTGGCTGCCTACATCGCCGACAACGGCATCCTGGTCAACCCATTGCTGTCCGATGGGTACGGCTCGATCGGCTGCGCGCCGTGCACCCGACGGCTGCTCGCCGGCGAGCACAGCCGGGCCGGCCGCTGGGCCGGCACCAACAAGACCGAGTGCGGTCTGCACGGTTAGGATCTAGCGGTCGCGCCGCCGCCGGCGAGCGAGCAGCGCCACCGCCGCCAAGGCCCCGATGGTGGCGGTGCTGACCAGCCAGTCACGGTTGGTCGAGGTCCGATGGCCGGTGGCTGGGCGAGGGTGTCCGGTGGCGGACTCGGCGGTTGACGACCCGCTCGCCGGGCTCGTACCCGCCGGACCGGTGGACGGCCCACCAGCCGGCGTACCTGACGGGCTCGGCGTTCCTGACGGGCTCGGCGTGGCGCGCGGCAGCGCCGGCAGCGGCACCCGGTAGACCTGGCTGCCGGTGCCCTCACTGTCCAACAGCAGCGCGCCGGCGGTGACCGCGATGCCCTCGCCTTGCGGCTGCACCGGCAGCGGCACCCGTACCGGTGGCTGCCGCAGCGCCGCCGCGATTCGGCCGATCCCCACCCGCCACAAGTACGCGTCGGTGTAGGTACGCACCGCCAGCAGCGAGCCGTCGGCGGCCATCGCGGCGCCGGTCGCGGTCAACTGCCCGACCGGATTCGGTCCACCCGGCGTACCGGTCAGGCCGAAGTCGATGGATCCCACCCGGGACATCGGCCGTACCCGGGTCGGATCCGGCTGCTCCGGCGCCTGGAACACCGCGCTGTGGCCGAGCAGCGCCTTGGTGATCACATATAGCCGGCCGTCCACCGGATCCACCACCAGCGATTCGGCATCGTGCGGGCCGTCCGGATAGCGCAACCGCCAGACGTCGGGACGCTCGGTGTCCAGTTGGCTCGCCGAGCCGATCACCGGCTCGGCGACCCGGTAGATCCGGATCTCCGAGCGCACCGCGTCGTTGTCACCGATATCGGCGAGCCACACCGACCAGCGACCGGACCGATCCGGTGCGGTCGCGATGTCCTCCCAGTCCACGTTCTGCGCGCTCGGCACCGCGCAGACCGCGCGGACGGCGCCGGTACCGGCGTCCAGCGCGTAGAACCGGGCACGGTCGCCGCCGTCGTTCTGCACGTACAGCACCGACGGCGATCGATGGCCAGGCGCCAGCCCGCTGACCTCGGTCAGACGTGGATCGGACAGTCGGAACAAGGCCTTGGCCGCCGGCCGGGCGGCTGGGCTGACGGTCGACGGGCTGACGGTCGACGGGCTGACGGTCGACGGGCTGACGGTCGACGCGGCGACGGCGGACGGGCCGGCGATCGGGTTCATGGCTGGCAACGTGACCATCGCCCAAAGCAGAATCGGGCCCGGCAGCACCGCCCGGATCCGCATGTCGACCAACCTAGAGCACCGCCGACCGGCCGGACCGCCTAGTGTGCACTTCCATGGACGAGATGACCGGGCTGCCTGCCAGCGCGGTCGTGATCGTCGACCTGCCGGCCAACCGGGTGCACGACCGGCTGGCCGAGGCGATGCAGATCTATGTCGATGCGATGGGTTATCCACCGGGCAGCGGCAGCCAGCGCGGTGTGCACATGCTGCGGCACGCCAAGCTGGCGCACTTCCGCTGCCGGGTCGCACTCGACGCCCGCGGCAGCATGCTCGGCTTCGGTTACGGCTACACCAGCATGCCCGGCCAGTGGTGGCACGACCTGGTCCGGCGCGCGGTGGTCCAGGATGCCGGCTACTGGCTTCGAGAGGCCTTCGAACTTTCCGAACTGCACGTTCGGCCGGCCGCACAGGGCCAAGGCATCGGCGAACGGGTACTCCGGTCGCTGGCCGACGGCCTGCCGCACCAGACCATGCTGCTGTCGACGCCGGAGGGTGATAACCGGGCCTGGCGGCTGTATCGCCGGCTCGGCTTCCAGGACCTGGCCCGCGATCACCTCTTTCCCGGCGATCACCGTCCGTTCGGCGTGCTCGGCGCACCGTTGCCGTTTCCGCCGGCCACGGCATCGCCGTTCCCGCCGAACTGACCGACCGGCCGCTCGGCCCGCTCGGCCCGCTCGCCGACGACCGCGCTAGCGGGCCAGCGTGCTCAGCGACAGGTTGTGCCAGATCTCCCTGGTCGCCTTGGATCGGTTCAGCGTGTAGAAGTGGATGCCCGGCGCGCCCTCCGCCAGCAGCCGCTGCGCCAGGATGCACATCTGCTCGATCCCTAATGCCCGTACCGCCTTCGGATCGTCGGCGATCTCGGCGAATCGGGCGCCCAGCTCGGCCGGGAACGGCGCGCCGGTGAACTTCTCCGAGCGCTCGATGATGCCCATGTTGGTCACCGGCATCAGGCCGGCGATGATCGGCGCAGTGCAGCCGGCGGCCACGATCCGATCCCGCATCCGCAGGTAGGCGTCGGCCTCGAAGAACATCTGGGTCACCGCGAACTCCGCGCCCCGCCGGAACTTGGCGAGGAAGAACTCGGTGTCGTCCTCGACCGTCTTCGACCGCGGATGCTTGTACGGGAAGGCCGCCACGCCGACGGTGAAGTCGCCATGGGTCCGGATCAGCTCGACCAGGTCGGCGGCATACTCCAGGCCCTCCGGATGCTTGACCCACTCCCCCAGCGGATCCCCCGGCGGATCGCCGCGCAGCGCCATCACATTGCCGATGCCGGCGTCGGCCAACCGGCCGATGATGGAACGCAGTTCGGCAATCGAGTGCCCGACCGCGGTCAGGTGGGCCACCGGCAACAGGGTGGTGTCGCTGGCCATCCGCTCGGTGATCTCGATGGTCCGCTCTCGGGTGGACCCGCCGGCCCCGTAGGTCACCGACACGAAGTCCGGACGTAGCGACTCCAGCTCCCGGATGGTCGTCCACAACAGCCGGGAGTCCTCGGCGGTCTTGGGTGGAAAGAATTCGAAGGAGAAAGTCGGTTTACCCACTCCGAAGCAGTCCCTGACCATGCGTGCCATGCCGCCAGCGTAGTGTCCGGATCCGTCATCACCCGGTATGACCCCGCTGCTGAGACCGGCTGTCGCGGCGGTGTCAGGCCGATCTGCGACCATGTTCGCGTGGTGGTCAGCGAGCATGCGCCGGCCGATGCCGGAACCGCATCGGCACCACCGGCACGCTGGCTGGACCGGCTGGACCGGCAGGTGCAGAACTGGGATCTGCGAACCATCGGCGGCCTCGGCCTGATCGGCACCGTGCTGATCATGATCGGCAGCTTCGGCGCCGGGGCGTTGCCGGCCAACGACCCCAGCCGGACCTTCCCGGTGGTGGGGATGCTGCGGCACGGCACCGCGGGCCTGCACGCCGCGCTCGCCTTCTACTATCTCGGCCTGGTGCTGCTGGTGGCGGCCTGGCTGGTGCTCGGCCGGCTGCTGCTCACCGGTTCGACCAGCGGTTATCTGCCGGCCGGCCAGCAGGTGGTGAACCCGGCCCGGCTGCGCAGGATGATCATCGGCTGGATGCTGCCGCTGCTGGCCAGCATGCCACTGGCCAGTTCCGACCTGTACAGCTACGCCGCCCAGGCCCAGCTGGTCCGGCACGGCCTCGATCCGTACACCACGACGCCCGCCGACCTACCAGCGGTGGATCTGGGCAAGTTCCTGGACAACGTGGCCTGGAAGTGGGTGGACACCCCCTCGCCGTACGGGCCGCTCTGGGTGGCGATGTCCAAGTGGGTGGCGGTCGGCATCGGCAACCACGCGCTGATCAGCGTGCTGCTGCTGCGACTGCTGCCCTTCGCCGCGGTGTTGGCGATCGCCTGGCTACTGCCGATGCTGGCCGAGCGGTACTCCCGGCGGCCGGATCTCGCACTGTGGCTGGCCGTCGCCAACCCGCTGATCCTGGTGCACGCGATCGGTGGCGGACACAACGACGCGGTGATGGTGGCGCTGATGCTCGGTGGCCTGGTGTTGGCCAGCCGCCCCGACGCCGACTGGCGGCACCTGCTGGGCGCGCTGGCGTTGGCCACGCTTGCCGCCGCGGTGAAGTCGCCGGGATTGGTGGCGGTCGCCTTCGTGGTGCCGATCTACCTGTCCGGCCGACGTGAGCTGCGCTGGCGGGACTGGTTGCGGTACTGCCTGCTCGCCGCGGGTGTCACAGTGGCGGTGTTCGCGGTGGTGTCGCTGATCGCCGGGGTGGGCCTGGGCTGGACCAGGCAGGTGAGTTCCGGTGTGCCGGTGATCAACTTCATGTCGCTGCCCACCCTGCTCGCGGTGCTCTACCGGGCGGCGATCGGAGCCGCCCACGCCGGCACCGTGGTGGATCCGACCGTGCGCGGTTTCCGTACCGCCGGCACCGTGCTCAGCGTCCTGCTGCTCTGCTACCTGTGGTTGCGCGCCGTGCGGCAGCACGACCAGCCCAAGCTGGTGTTGAAGCTGCTCACCGTGGCGCTGTTCAGCGTGGTGGTGCTCGGGCCCGCGGTGCAGCCGTGGTACTTCAGCTGGGCGCTGACGGTGGGTGCCGCGCTCTTACTGTCCCCGCGCAAGATCTACTGGATCGCCGCCGCATCGATCGGGTTGACCCTGCTGACCCGGCCGATGGGTTCCAGCTTGGAGGCGATTGCCTATCTGCCGGCGGTGGTCGCCGCCGCGCTGGCCAGCCGCGCGCTACTCGGACCGATCGTCCAACGCCGCGACTGAGCCGGTGCGTCCTGACCGACCCGACCGGCCGGCCCGCACCCAGCACGCCAGCGTCAGCAGGATCAGCGCGAAGCCGAATCCGAGATCCTCGATCGGCGCGTAGGCCAACCGGACTCCGGTGATCGTCGCCGGGTCGTAGCGGACCACCCGCAATCCGGTCAGCGTGCCGTTCACCAGCAGTTGGAAGGCGCACAGGATGGCATACGCCACCCAGAACGCCCGGCGCCGGATCAGCCTGGTGCGCAGCACGAACAGGTCCAGCGTGACCGAGCCGGCCACGGCGAGCAGCACCAGTTCGGTGTAGGTCACGTCCGCTCCGCCGGATCGTCCCGGCCGCTCGGCTCGTCGCCGATCGACCAGCCCGGCCGGCGGCGTCGCACCGCCTCCAGGGTGAGCACCGCACAGATCGGAATCACCACGAAGAAAAGGGCCTCCTCGATCGGCAGCCCGGCGATCGACAGCCCGACCAGGTACCGGTGGTCGAAGGACCACTGATGCCGGTGGATCGCGTACAGGTCCCAGCCCACGCCCAGCGCGAGACCCGGCAGCAACGCGATTGCCAGCCGGCGCCAGCGGACGTACACCCGGGTGTGCAACAGCACCTCCAGCGGCGCGGTGCCGAGCAGGCAGCCGGCGAGCAGCCCGAGGTAGCTCAGGTGCCGCATCGAGATGTGCCGCATCGAGATGTGCCGTATCGAGATGTGCCGTATCGAGATGTGCCGTATCGAGATGTGCCGTATCGAGATGTGCCGTATCGAGATGGCATCTGTACTCAGAAGGCGGCGGCTTGCGCCCGGCGCTTGACCTCGGTGCCGCGGTTCTCGGCCAGCGCCTGCGCCGGAGTGCCGGGCAACGTGTCGTCCGGGCGGAGCAGCCAGGCCACGATCTCGTCGTCGGTGTAGCCGCCGTCGCGCAGCAGCGTGATCACGCCGGGCAGTCCCTTCAGCGGGACGCCCTGCGCGACGAAGATCCTGGGCAGCACCCGGCGGCCCTGCTCGTCGCGGATGACGACCAGCTTGCCGTCCTTGAGTAGCTGATGGACCTTGGTGATCGGCAGCGAGAGCAGTTCGGCCGCGTCCGGCAGGGTGATCAGCTCGTGGCCGGCAGTGGCGGTGTCGGTCGAAGAAGCCATGCGCTAAGCCTGCCACCCCTGCCATCTGCTCTTCGCGCCTGTCAGCGGACCCGCCAGCCGCGAACCGGCTCCGGCGACTCCGACGGGTCGGCGTCAGTCCATGGCGAAGCCCCGCGGTACAGCTCGGCCAACGCGCTCCGGGTCCGCATTCCGACCGGAAAGGGCTGCCGGGCCAGCCGCCGGCGCAGCTCGTCGATGTCCAGCGGTCGGCGGGCCGCGGCCATCACCACGTTGCCGAACCGGCGGCCCCGCAGCACGTCGGTGGAAGTGACCAGGACCAGTTCGGGAAACGAACCGGCCATCCCGGCCAGTACCCGCCGCAGATAACCGAAGGTGGGCTCGTCCACCAGGTTCGCCAGCAGCAGGCCGTCGCGGCGCAGCACCCGGGCCACGTCGGTGAAGAACTCCGCGGTGGACAGCGACGCCGGCACCCGGCCGTCGGCGTAGGCATCGAGGACCACCAGGTCGGCGCTGCGGTCGCCGAGGGCGGCGATGCCCTCCCGGCCGGCCACCGGCCGGATCCGGATCCGGTGATGGCGCGGCAGCGGCAGCCGGGACCGGACCAGCTCGGTCAGCTCGGCGTCGGGCTCCAGCACCAGCTGCACCGAACCCGGCCGGGTGGCGTTGAGGTAGCGCGGCAGGGACAGTCCGCCACCGCCGATATGGGTGACCGTCAGCGGCCCCGCCGGCCGGGTCTCCAACACGCTGGCCAGGTACTGGACGTACTCGAAATCGAGGTAGGTCGGATCGGTCAGGTCGACGTAGGACTGCCGGACCTCGTCCATCAGCAGGAGGTAGCCGCCGGGACGCTCGGTGTCGGCGACCAGCTCGATGCGGGGTCGCGACGGCATGGCCTAGACCCTATGCCCGGACAGCATGCCCCGCCCGGCGCAGACCCGCCGCAGGCCCCGGCCGGCCACCGGTTGGCAACGGCGCCGGTGCGCCCGCGCCGGGCACCCAGCAGGCCGACCTAGAATCGGCTGGTGCAGACGACCCAGGGCGATCGCCGCGACCGGATCGTCGGCCGGGTTCTCGAAGGTCGGTACCGGATCCTCGAGCGGCTGGCTCGGGGCGGCATGTCGACCGTGTACAGCGCCATGGACGAGCGGCTGGAGCGTCCGGTCGCGGTCAAGGTGATGTCCTCGGCGCTGTCCGACGACCCGGCCTTCGCCGACCGGTTCGCCCGGGAGGCCCGGGTTGCCGCCCGGCTGGCACACCTGAACGCCGTGTCGGTCTATGACCAGGGTGTCGACGGCGAGCACGTGTTCCTGGTGATGGAGTTGGTACGCGGCCGCACGCTGCGGGATCTGCTGCGCGAACGGGGCGCGCTGAGCCCGGCCCAGGCGGTGTCCATCATGGAACCGGTGCTCGCCGCGCTGGCCGCCGCGCACCGGGCCGGCCTGGTGCACCGGGACGTGAAGCCGGAGAACATCCTGCTCTCCGACGACGGCGTGGTGAAGGTCGCCGACTTCGGCCTGGCCCGGGCGGTCGAGGCGGACGCCACCAGCACCCGTACCGGGCTGATGATGGGCACCGTGGCCTACTGCCCGCCGGAGCAGATCTCCCGCGGCGCGGCGGACGCGCGCTCGGACGTGTACTCCGCCGGCGTGGTCTTCTTCGAGTTGCTCACCGGAACGGCGCCCTACACCGGCGACAGCGCGATGGCGGTGGCCTACCAGCACGTCAACTCCGACATGCCCGCCCCGTCCAGCCGGCGGGCCGGCATCCCTCGCCAACTGGACGAACTGGTGCAGCGGGCGACCAGCCGGGAACCGTCCGGCCGGCCGCTGGACGCCGGCGCGCTGCTCGCCGAACTGCATGACGTGCGGGTCGACCTCGGGCTGCCGGTGGTGGCCGTACCGCCGCGCCGGGCGGGCACTGCCGATCTGGACGCCACCCAGCGCATCGACCGGGTCAGCGACGGCCATCCGTCGATGCCGCCGTACCCACCGGGCACCGGGCCGGGACCGGCCGGGCCGGGCATCGGAGGTGCGGTCGCGGCCGACGCCCCCACCGCGCCCACCCACGGCTACCGAGGCCGGGGTACCCAGTTCACCGCGGTACACCGGGCCGACGACGGTCCCGACGCTCCCGCCGAGGGCCGGCGCCGGCCACTGACCAGACAGCAGCGAGCCAGGCGGCGGGCGGTTGCCTGGCTGATCGTGGTGCTGCTGCTCGGCCTGCTCACCGGCTGGGGGGCCTGGTACCTGACGGTCGGTCGCTACCACCAGGTGCCGAACGTGGCCGGGCAGAGCCAATCGGCCGCGGTGAACCTGCTGCGCGAGGACGGCTTCACGGTGAGTTCGGTGCTCGAGCAGGCCTTCTCCGAGTCGGTGCCGGCCGGCCGGGTGCTGCGCTCGGATCCCGGAGCCGGCGCCCACCTGCTCGGCGGCAAGCCGGTTCAGCTGGTGCTGTCCAAGGGTCCCGAGCGGTTCACCGTACCGACGGTGGCCGGCCAGCCCTATGCCACGGCGCAACGGGCGTTCGGCGACATCCCGGTCCGGCTGGACCGCAAGGACGTCGCTGACGGCAGCGGCAAGGTCGCGGCCGGCTCGGTGATCCGCACCGACCCGGCCGCGGACGCACGGGTCAAGCGCAATCAGGTGATCATCGTCTTCGTCTCGACCGGGCCACCGATCGTCTCGGTGCCTGGCGTCACCGGCCGGTCCCAGGACGATGCGACCAACGTGCTGCAGCAGGCGGCCTTCAAGGTGGACGTCGGCCAGGACTTCTCCAGCTCGGTGCCGGCCGGCACGGTGATCAGCCAGGACCCGGTTTCTGGTGCGCACGTGCCGAAGTTCAGCAGCGTGCACCTGGTGGTCTCCAAGGGTCCGCCGCTGGTCACGCTGCCGCAGATCCCGAACGGCACCTCGGCCGGCGACGCCCGGCACACTCTGGAGGGACTGGGGCTGAAGGTGAAGATCAAGAAGGTCTTCGGCGGCTTCCTGAACAAGGTGGTCGGCATGGATCCCGGTGCCGGCAAGCAGGTTCCGATCGGTTCGCAGGTAACGCTGACCATCGTGTAGCAGGTGACGTTGACCCTCGTGTAGCGGACGACGCTGACCATCGTGTAGTCGGCCACGCCTTAGGCTTGGCAGCCATGGTGATCGTGATGGGCCACGCAGCGACCCAGGCCGATATCGACGCGGTCGTCCGGCAGATCGAGACGCACGGTGGCCAGGCCTTCGTCAGCCGCGGGGTGACCCGCACCATCGTCGGCGTGATCGGCGAAGAGGCGGTGCTGGAGACGATCGACGTCTCCGGGCTGCCCGGGGTGGCCGAGACCAAGCGGATCACCGCTCCGTACAAGCTGGTCTCGGCCGACAACCACACCCGGCGCAGCACCATCCGGGTCGGTGGCGTGCCGATCGGACCGGACACCTTCACCCTGATCGCCGGCCCCTGTGCGGTGGAGACCTTGGAGCAGACGCTGGCGGCGGCACAGCTGGCCAAGCGGGCCGGCGCCACCCTGCTGCGCGGCGGGGCGTACAAGCCGCGCAGTTCGCCGTACGCGTTCCAGGGCTTGGCCCGCGACGGCCTGCGGATCCTCGCCGAGGTCCGCGAGGCCACCGGACTGCCGGTGGTCACCGAGGTGCTCGACGTCAAGGATGTCGACGATGTCGCCGAGCACGCCGACATGCTGCAGATCGGCACCCGCAACATGCAGAACTTCGGCTTGTTGCAGGCGGTCGGCGGGATCGGCAAGCCGGTGATGCTCAAGCGCGGGCTGTCGGCGACGTACGAGGAATGGCTGATGGCCGCCGAGTACATCGCCCAGCGCGGCAACCTCGACATCGTGCTGTGCGAGCGGGGCATTCGCGGCTTCGAGCCGGCCATCCGCAACATGTTCGACGTCTCGGCGGTGCCCATGGTGCAGCTGCTGTCCCACCTGCCGGTGATCGTCGACCCCTCGCACGCGGCCGGTCGGCGGGATCTGGTGGTGCCGCTGGCCCGGGCCGGCATCGCCGCCGGCGCCGACGGGGTGATGGTGGACGTGCACGCCCATCCCGAGCAGGCGCTGGTGGACGGCGCGCAGGCGCTGAACGGCGCGGCGCTGGACGAACTGGCGCGGGTGGTCACCACGCTGCCGGCGCTGCTCGGGCGGACCTCCGCCGCCCACCTGGCCGGCTGACTCACTGCAACACCGCGCCGTCCTGCCCGATTAGGCTGCGGCTGCAACAACCGCCGCCTTGGCGTGTCTTACTTCCGAGCCCGACAGTCGGGCGGTCAACGGAGGTGGACCGGTGGCGGTCTCCAGAGTGGAGCGGGCAGTGTTCGGTGTGGGCTCACCACCGGGTGCCTCGATCGGCTTCGATGAGCTGTATCAGTCGCAATGGTGGCCCATGATGCGACTGGCCACCGGCTTGCTCGATCAGGTTTCAGCGGCCGAGGACGTGGTGCAGGATGCCTTCGCGGCGATGTACCTGCGCTGGCATTCGATCCGCGAGCCGGCTGCCGCGGTGGGCTACCTGAGAACCAGCGTGGTCAATGGCTGCCGCAACGTCGTCCGCAGGCGGATGACCTCACGCAAGTACCTGCGGGCGCTCGGCGAGGTATCGACCGAATCGGCCGATGCCTCCTCGGTGCTGTCCGCCGAGCATGACATGGTGCGCTCGGCATTGCGCCAGCTGCCCGACCGACAGCGCGAGGTGCTCACCTTGCGCTATCTGGCCGACCTCTCCGACGACCAGATCGCCGAGGCCACCGGACTTTCCCTCGGCGGTGTCCGATCCGCCTCGAGCCGCGGCCTCGCCGCGCTGCGCACCGTCCTGGGAGGCGTGCTGTGAACGACCTGGAAACCAAGCTGAAGCAAAACCTGAACCGCAGCGTCGATGCCCAACTCGGCGCTCGTCGGACGCCGCCACCGTTCCAGCCGCCACTGGTGCATGCGTTATCCGGTTCGCCTGCGCCGCGACCGGGCCGTCGCGGTATCCGGCCTTGGCTCGCGCCGGTGGCCGCCGCTGCCTGCGTGGTGGCCGTGGTCGCCGGAACCGTCGGTGCCACCAAGCTGCTCTCGCAGCGGCACGCGGCTCCGCCGGCCAGCCCGGGAACGACGACGGCACCTGGTCCGTCCGGCTCGGCGGCCACATCCGACTCCGCCAGCCCACCGGTGACCGGCAGCAACCTGCCGCTGACGCTGACCAAGGTCGGTTCGGTCGAGGTCGCGCTGCCGACGAACTGGGTGGTCGGTGACTGGTCGCAGTATCAGCACACCAACTCCGGCCTCGGCACGCCAGTGTGGTGTCTCACGCCGAGTTCCGCCCCGGTCGTGCACCACGCCTGCCCGGTGGAACTCTCCGAACCGGGCTCGACCAGCTATCAACTGGACAGCAGCTTCCCGGGCGGGCGGCCCGGCTGGGAGTTCTGCGGCCCGGGCGGTAGCCGGGGTGGCAGCGTCGTCCTCGACCGGACCATGTTCGGCTATCGCACCGCGGACCACGTGCTGTTCGAAGAGGACTGCGCGGACGGCCGGAAGTTCCATCAGGAGCAGTACATGCTGCCCTTCGGTCCGACCGTCATCCTGTACGCCGGTGCCGCCACTCCCGAGCTGTCGGCGGGCATGTCCTTCATCGCGCTGCACTCGAGGGCGCCGCTGCGAACCACCGTCCTGCCGCTCTACTACGAGGGCTCGGTGAGGGCGGTGACGGCGACCGCTGCTGGGCACCGGATCACCATCGACGGCATCCGCTACCCGGGCACCGGCGTCCCCAACGACCTGCAGCCCGCTTCGCTGACGGTCGACATCGACATCCAGGTCAGCGGGAGCAAGCTCGTTGTAGGCATGGACCTGCGGGTGTTGACCGACGGCAGCAAGGTCACGCGGGCTGACGTGCTCAATTAGGGATGGGTTCCGTTCGACTCGTCCGGCTGGCCGCCGGCTTCGGCTGCCAGCCCGGTGGGCCAAAGACGTAACCGAGTTTCGCCTTGATACCACGGGCTGTTCGCACGTCCCGGCCGAGCGAGGCGAACTCGCCGAAGGCAACCCGGAACGGGTTGTGGGTGTCGATGTTGTGGGTCAGCCCGTAGCTCGCCCGATGGGTCTCGGGGACGAAGCTGCCGAACATCCGGTCCCAGATGATCAGGATGCCGGCGTAGTTGACGTCCAGGTAGTCGGCGTCGCTGCCGTGGTGCACCCGATGGTGGGACGGGGTGTTGAACACCGCCTCGAACCAGGCCGGCATCCGATGGATCTTCTCGGTGTGCAGGAAGAACTGGTAGAACAGGCTCCAGGCCATCGCGGTGAAGATCACCCATGGCGGAATGCCGATCAGTGCCAGCGGCATCCAGAACGGCAGGGTCAGCATCGGCGTCCACTTCTGCCGCAGCGCGGTGGAGAAGTTGTAATGCTGGGACGAGTGGTGCACCACGTGCCCTGCCCAGAAGAACCGCACCCGGTGCGACATCCGGTGGAAGCAGTAGTAGGCCAGGTCGTCGGCGAAGAACACGAGAACCCAGGTCCACCAGTCGTGCGGGTCCAGCCGCAGCGGGGTTGCCTGCCACAGCGCCGCGTAGACCAGCAGCACCACCAGCCGCCAGAACAGGTTGATCACCGAGTAGCCGGTGCCCATCAGCAGGCTGGTCCGGGTGTCGGCCGGCGTGTAGCCACGTACGTTCTCACCGAGGCCGAACTGGTCGTGCCGCAGCACGTGGATGGCCACGATCTCCAGCACCACGAACACAACGAAGATCGGCACCGCGTACATCACCGGGTCGTGGATCTGGCTCACCGGAGTCCTTCCTGCCGATCTTTGTTCGGACTTACCGCTCGGTAAGATTACCGCAGGGTAAGGTACTGCGCATGGCTTCAGCAAGGCTCAGCCGCGCCGAGCGCGAGGCGCAGATGCTCGAGGTGGCGACCGAGGTCTTCTGCGAGCGCGGCTATGCCGGCGCATCGATGAACGAGATCGCCGCCCGGTGCGGCATCAGCAAGCCGATGCTGTACCTGTACTTCGACTCCAAGGAGCGGCTTTACCTCGCCTGCGTCAGCTTCGTCGGCGACGCGCTGATCGCGGCCATCGAGAAGTCGGTGGCCGGCGCGCATACCGCCACCGAGCAGGTGCTGGCCACCGCGGCCGGCCTGTTCGACTTCGCCGATCAGCGCAACCGGGCCTGGTGGGGCGTCATCTACGGCGAGACGATGCCGGCCGACAGCGCGGTGGCCGAGGCGACCAATGGTTACAAGGACCGGATCCTGGCCATCGTCCGCCGAGCGATGACCTCGGTACTGGCCGATCCGCTGGATGCCGAACTGGCCGCGCACGCGCTGATCGGCGCGGGTGAGTCGCTGCTGCGCTGGTGGGTCGAGCGGCCGGACGTCTCGGCGGCCGAATTGAACGCCCGGTTGACCCGGATCCTCGCGCCGTTCCTGACCGGCATCGGAGTTCGCGCTGTTCCGGATGGGAGCCGTCCGTAGGATCACCCCGTGACCGAATCGCCTGCCGTCCTCCCGAGTTGGGAAGGATTTCTGGTTCCCGTGCTGCAGGTCATGAGCGACGCGCGAGAGCGGTCCAACCGGGAACTGAAGGCTGCCGTCGCCGACCACGCGAGGTTGAGTGAGCAGCAGCGATCGCAAATGCTTCCGTCTGGGCGGCAAACGGTCGCCGACAATCGCATCGGCTGGGCGATGTCGTTCCTCACCCGGGCGCAGGCCCTCGACCGGCCGCGCCGAGCACGCTACGTCATCTCCCCCACCGGTCGTGAGCTGCTCGCTCAGTATCCGAACGGTCTGACCGAGCGCCACCTGCGCACCATCCCGGCCTTCGTCGAGTACACGCCCGTGGTCCGGTCCAGATCCGGTGGCTTCGAGTCGGCCGAATTGGTCGATGAAGTGGCCCACCGGCTGGAGCCGCTCGAGCGGGTCGAAATATTCGCCGACGAGTATCTCAGGCTCGAGGCCGGGAAGATCCCGAGGTTGGACCCGGTCGAGGAGATCGAGAACGGCATCAGCAGGCTGAACGCCGACGTCGCGAGCCAGCTGCTGGTGCGGTTGCGCGAACAGGACCCCGCCTTTCTCGAACAGGCCGTGCTCGACGTACTCGTCGCCATGGGATACGGCGGCGCCGAGGGCAACGCCAGGCGAATCGGCGGAACCGGTGACGGCGGGGTGGACGGCGTCATCGACCAGGATCCCCTTGGTTTGGATCAGGTGTACGTACAGGCCAAGCGGTACGCGGCTGACAACGTAGTGGGCCGGGAGGCGATCCAGGCGTTCGTCGGCGCCCTGCACGGCAACCAGGCATCCAAAGGCATCTTCATCACCACCAGCAGGTTCTCCCAGCACGCCCGCGACTACGCCGCCAAGGTGCCGTCCCGACTTGTCCTGATCGATGGCGAACGCCTGACCAGCCTGATGATCAAGCACGGTGTCGGAACCCAGGTCGTCCGGTCCTACAACGTTGTCGAGGTCGACGAGGACTTCTTCGAGTAGCTGTTCACGGAAGTGTCGTAGGGCTTCTGTAGCGTTGGCGGGTTGCGGTTGCTTGATTGAGATTTATCTTTGAATTGCTGGCTAATCTCCGTTGACTTCGCTATCTTTGAGACGATAGAATCGAACACATGGACGAGTGGCCGGACGAGCTGAACGGCTCCGACCTGCTCGCCTGCGCGGTGGCTGAGCATCCGGCGTTCCGGTCCGGTGCGGAGTTGGACCGGATCGACCCGGCCGCCTTGTCGGGGGGTGAGCAGGTGGATCTGCTGGCGGTGTTGGAGGAGCAGCGGCGCTGGTTCGAAGCCGCCCAGCTCCGGGTGTTGGCCGCGATCCAGGAGCGTGACGACTCCCGGCTCGGGCTGGGTCAGGAGGGAGTGTCGTTGGCGTTGCAGCTTCCGTTGCGCACCGCCCAGGCCCGGCTCGCCCAAGCCGACACCCTGGTACGGCAGCTGCCTCGGACGTTGGCCGCGGTGGCCGACGGCTCGATCTCCGGTGCGCACGCCAACGCGTTGGCCGAGGCGGTCTGGCGACTGCCCGCCGACAAACCCGAGCTGCCCGCGGCGTTAGAGGCTGCCGTGCTCCCACCGGTGCTGGCCGGCGGCTGTGTCACGGTGCCGCAGCTGCGCCGGCGGGTCCGCAGCGCGGTGCTGGCTTTGGATCCGGCAACCGCCGAACAGCGCCACCAGCGCGCCGCCGCCGAACGCCGGGTGGAATACCACCCCGGTGAGGACGGCATGGCCGCCTTGACCGCGCTGCTGCCCGCAGCCGAAGCCCAACTGATGTTCACCAGACTCACCGCTGCCGCCGGACTACTCCCTGCCCGGGATGCCCGCACGTTGGATCAGCAGCGGGCCGACCTGCTGGTGGACGCCGTGCTGTCCGGCCTACCGCTCGACGCGCTACCGACCGTGCAGGGCCGTCGGCCGGCCATCAACGTGGTGGTGTCGGCCGACACCCTGCTCGGCCTCGACGACCAGCCCGCCCACCTGAGCGGCTACGGACCGGTCACCGCCGGCACCGCCCGCCGGCTCGCCGCCGATGAGTCCGGCACCTGGCGGCGACTGCTGACCGACCCGGACACCGGCGCGCTGTTGGATATCAGCCCACGCCGCTACCGACCACCCCAGCGGTTGCGCGACTACCTGACCGCGCGCGATGACGTGTGCGTGTTCCCCACCTGCAGTCAGCCCGGTCACCGCTGCGAGCCCGACCACACCATTCCGTTCGATCAGGGTGGTCGCACCCGGCGGGACAACCTGGCCCTCACCTGCCGGCGGCACAACCAGACCAAGACCACGGGCACCGGCTGGACCTACCGACACAACCCCGACGGCACCTTCACCTGGACCACCCCCACCGGCCACACGTACACCAACCCACCACCAGCCAGCCGCCGCCAACCGGCCGGCCGGGAACAGACGACGGGACACCAGGCCGAACAGGACCCACCGCCGTCTAGGAAGTGAATGCAGGGACGCCAGCGACGGGGCGGAGCGGTCAACGAGCCGTCTATCAACTCGCGGCTAGCCGCGCACCAGTGGCCGAAGCACCTCGATGGCTCGATCGATGGCGTCGTCGTCGATGTCCAGATGGGTCACCAGCCGCAGCACGGTGGGCCCGAGCACCGACACCAGCACGCCCTGCTCAGCGGCCGGCTGGGCGATCCGCGCGGTGTCGGCGACCCTGAGCACCAGGATATTGGTGTGCACCTCGGCCGGGTCGAGGTCCAGCCCGACGGCCAATCGGCGCGCCCGGTCATGGTCGTCGGCGAGCCGTTTGATGTTGTTATGCAAGGCATACAGCCCGGCGGCGGCAAGGATGCCGGCCTGCCGCATGCCGCCGCCGTACCGCTTGCGCCAGATCCGGGCCTCGGCGATCCGTTCGGCCGAGGACACCAGCACCGAGCCCACCGGCGCACCCAGACCCTTGGACAGGCAGACCGACACGGTGTCGAAACCCTCGGCAAGGACAGGCAACTCCAGCCCGGACGCGACGTGCGCGTTCCATAGCCGAGCGCCGTCCAGATGCAGCCCCAGGCCGTGTCGGCGCCCGAGCTCGACCACCTCGCGCACCGCGTCCTGCGGCTGCACCGTGCCACCGCCGAAGTTGTGGGTGTTCTCCACCGCGATGGCCGCGGTCGAGACCTGGTGCCACGGCATGTTGGGGGTGATCACCTGCGCCACCTGCGCCGGGTCGAGCAGGCCGCCCTCGGCCAACCAGGTACGGGTGGTGATCCCGGAGAACACCGCAGCCGCGCCGAGTTCGGAGCGCACCACGTGCGCACCGTGGTCGCAGACCAGTTCCTGACCCGGTTTGACCAGCAGCCGCAGGCCGATCTGGTTCGCCATGCTGCCGGACGGGGTGAACAGGGCCGCCGGATATCCGAGCAGTTCGGCGACCTCGGCCTCCAGCCGATTGACGGTGGGGTCGTCGCCGTAGACGTCGTCCCCGACCTCGGCCTCGGCCATCGCCTGCCGCATCGCCGGCGAGGGGCGGGTGACCGTGTCGCTGCGCAGGTCGATCATCGCACTCCCCCTACTGGCCGCCATCGACCCGGCCGTGCTCAAGCCGGCCGCCCTGGACCTGGCCGCTCTCGACCCGGCTGCTCTCGACCGGGCCGTTCTCGACTCGGCCGTTCTCGTACCGGCGCTGCCGATCAGCCACCAGTCGCTCGGCCACCCGGAAGGCAAGTTCCAGCGACTGCTCGATGTTCAGCCGCGGGTCGCAGGCGGTCTCGTATCGCCGGCCGAGATCCTCCGGCGTCAGCTCCGCGGCGCCGCCGATGCACTCGGTCACGTCGTCTCCGGTCAGCTCCACATGCAGGCCGCCGGGATGGGTGCCGAGCGCGGCATGCACGTCGAAGAAGCCGTCCACCTCGTCCAGGATCCGATCCAGGTGCCGGGTCTTCACACCGGTCGCGGTCTCCTCGGTGTTGCCGTGCATCGGATCGCACTGCCATACCACCAGCCGGCCGGTGCCCCGCACCTGCTCCACCAGCGGCGGCAACACCTCGCGAACCCGGGCATTGCCCATCCGGCTGATCAGGGTCAGCCGGCCCGGCACGCCATCCGGATCCAGCCGCTCCACCAGCTCGGCGACCATCTGCGGCGTGCTGCCCGGACCCAGCTTCACCCCGATCGGATTGGCCAGCCGGGACACGAAGTCCAGATGCGCGCCGTCGAGTTGCCGGGTCCGCTCGCCCACCCAGAGGAAGTGGCCGGACAGGTCGTACGCCCGGCCACCGTCCAGCCGGGTCAGCGCCCGCTCGTACTCCAGGATCAGCGCCTCGTGGCTGGCATAGAGCTCCACCACCTCCAGCGCGGTGTCGTGGACCCCGCACGCGCGCATGAACTGCACCGCCCGGTCGATCTCGGCGGCCAACTGCTCGTACCGGCTGCCGGTCTCGGTGCTGCGGGCGAACTCGGTGTTCCAGGAGTGCACCTTCTCCAGCGACGCCAGGCCGCCGCCGGCATAGGCCCGCATCAGGTTCAGCGTGCTGGCTGCGGTCGAGTAGGCGCGCAACAGCCGCTGCGGATCGGGCCGCCGGGCCGCCGCCGAGGCGGTGAGCTCGTTGACCATGTCACCGCGGTAGGTGGGCAGGCCCAGCGCATCCAGGTCGGTCGAGCGGGGTTTGGCGTACTGGCCGGCCATCCGGCCGACCTTGACCACCGGCATCGCCGCGCCGTAGGTAAGCACCACCGCCATCTGCAGCAGCACCCGCACCTTGCCGGCCACGTCGGACTGCGAGGAGGTGGCGAACGTCTCGGCGCAGTCGCCGCCCTGCAGCAGGAACGCCTCACCGCGCGCCACCTGCGCCAGCCGGGCGGTCAGCGCGTCCACCTCGCTGGCCACCACCAGCGGCGGTCGCTGCGCCAACGCCTCGGCGACCTCCCGCAATGCCACCGGATCGGGCCAGTTCGGCTGCTGGGCAGCAGTCAGCGCACGCCAGGCGTCCAACCCGTCCGGCGGCCCGGCTGCGGCATCCGGCGACGGTTCGATGCTCACGCTCACTTTTCCAGCCTAGATGCTGCGATTTCTCAGCCGTCAGTCCCGTTGGTCGACGACGGCGGGACGGGCTCTCAGCCGAAGAAGACCTCGGCCTCGGCGTAGAACTCCGGCGGCACGGTCTTCAGGGTCTCGGTGGCGTCGGCCAGCGGCACCCGGACGATCTCGGTACCGCGCAGCGCCACCATCTTGCCCCAGTCACCGTCGTGCACCGCGTCGATGGCGTGCAGGCCGAACCGGGTGGCCAGCGCCCGGTCGAACGCGGTCGGCGTGCCGCCGCGCTGGATGTGGCCGAGCACCGTGGTGCGCGCCTCCTTGCCGGTCCGCTTCTCGATCTCACCGGCCAGCCACTCACCGATCCCACCGAGCCGGACGTGCCCGAAGGCATCCAAGCCGCTGTGGGATTGGCCCACCGTCGCGTTCTCGCCGCCGTCCGGCGTCGCACCCTCGGCGACCACCACGATCGGGGCGTAGTGCGACTGGAATCGGCTTTCCACATAAGCACAAACCCGCTCGAGCGAGAACGGCTGCTCCGGGATCAGGATGACGTTCGCGCCACCGGCCAGCCCGGCGTGCAGCGCGATCCAGCCGGCGTGCCGGCCCATCACCTCGACGATCAGCGCCCGGTGGTGCGACTCTGCGGTGGTGTGCAGCCGGTCGATGGCCTCCATCGCGATGTTGACCGCCGTGTCGAAGCCGAAGGTGTAGTCGGTGGCGTTCAGGTCGTTGTCGATGGTCTTGGGCACCCCCACCACGTTCACGCCGGCCTCGTGCAGCTTTGTCGCCACCCCGAGGGTGTCCTCGCCGCCGATCGCCACCAGCGCGTCCACGCCGCCGGCGTGCAGGTTCTCCCGGATCCGGGCCACGCCGCCCTCGATCTTGAACGGATTCGTCCGGGACGAGCCGAGGATGGTGCCGCCCCGGGGCAGGATGCCGCGCACCTCGGCGATGCCCAGCGGCTGGCTGAGCTGCTCCAGCGGTCCGCGCCAGCCGTCCCGGTAGCCGACGAACTCGTGGCCGTACACGCCAACGCCCTTGCGCACGACGGCGCGGATCACCGCGTTCAGGCCCGGGCAGTCGCCCCCTCCGGTGAGCACACCGATACGCATCTGAGCAGTCCCTTCGCTGGGTTGGCGGTCCGGGGGTTCCGGCGACGGCGCTGTCGACTTGGCAGCATATCCAGACCGGCACCGGGCCGCTGCCAGGCGAGGGCGGCGCCGGCTCCGCCGGGCCTCAGTCGACGCGCATGCATCAGACCGGCCGGCGCCGGCACGACGCATGCAGGTCGGGGTTACTGCGCCGCGGTGGCGATCACCTTCCAGCGGGCCAGGTTGTGCCGGGCGTCGGCCAGCGCGTCGTGCGCGTCCGGGCCGGCCGCCGGCAGCGCGGGGCAACCGGCGTACTCCCACAGCTGCCGCAGTTCGTGGGTGAATCGTGGCAACTGGCGTGGCAGGGCGCGCATGTCACCCCACAGTTGGGCCAGCGCGACATGGTCATAGCTGCACATCCAGGCCCACAGTTCCACCGGCTCACCGGGTTCGAGCAGGTACTCCAGCAGCTCGTCGCGGATCTGCGTCCGCGACCGCCAGGCCGGCGAGGCCGGTGCCGGCAGCTGGTTCAGCACGTGCCGACGGACCCAGTCGATCGCCAGGTTCGGGTCGAACTCGGTGGATACCGCGTAGAACTCCCGGCCACGCTCGTCCACCATCCCGATGGAGACCAGCGTGATCGTCCGACCGTCCTCGATGAACTCGCAGTCGTAGAAGTAGCGCAAGCCTGCCGCGTCCTCAGCCGGCCCGCTCGACCGGCGGTGGCCGATCGTGGCTGGTCTGGCCGACGGCGTCCGGAAGGGCGTCCCCGCCACCGACGCCGCTGGGCACGTTCGAGCCGCCGGCATTGCCGTCGTCCCGGCTACCGAAGCCCAGCTGCGCGCCGGTCTGCAGCTTCACCTTCGCGGCGTAGGAGTCCACGTACTCCTGGCCGGACAGCTGCATCAGCTCGTACATGATCTCGTCGGTCATCGACCGCTCGACGAACCGGTCGCCGGCCAGTCCCTCGTACCGGGAGAAGTCCAGCGGCTTGCCGAACCGGATTCCCGGCCGGGGTCGCAGGTGTGGCAGCAGCCGGCCGGTGGGCATGGTCTTCTCGGTGTCGATCATCGCCACCGGGATCACCGGAACGCCGGCCTCCAGCGCCATCCGGGCCACCCCGGTCTTGCCCTTGTACAGCCGGCCGTCGGGTGACCGGGTGCCCTCCGGGTAGATCCCGAGCAACTGGCCCGACTTCAGGATCCGGACACCGGCGGTCAGTGCGCCACGGGCGGCGTCGGTGTCGTCGCGGTCGATCGGCACCTGCCCGATGCCGGAGAAGAACGCCCGGGAGAACCAGCCCTTGAGGCCACCGGTGGTGAAGTACTCGGCCTTGGCCAGGAAGGTCACCCGGCGGCGTACCAGCACCGGCATGAAGAAGGAGTCGCAGAACGAGAGGTGGTTGCTTGCCAGGATCGCGCCGCCGTGTTCCGGGATGTTCTCCAGCCCCTCGACGTACGGGCGCCAGATCAACTTCAGCCACGGCCCGAGTCCGACGAACTTGAGGAACCAGTACAGCAACTCCGCCGGCCTCCTCCGATCGCATGCTTTTGTAGTCGCACCATAGCCGTGCCGCCGGACGGCGACAATTCACGCGCCGCACGGGTTGGCCGGAAAGCGGCACTGTTGACCGGAAAGCGGTGCGGACGGATGCGTAGCCGGTCGAACCGGACGCCCGCGCGGCCGCACGCGTAGCCAGGATCGCAGCCGAGACGGCATGATGTAGCAATCGAGATCCAGGGGGAATGGTGACAGCTCAGCATCCAGCGGTAGCTGGCGCCGAGCCGTTCGCTGCCGACGGGCACGGCGACACTGGCCGGGTCGGGGTGTTGGTGAGCCACGGCTTCACCGGCAGCCCGGTGAGTATGCGCCCCTGGGCCGATTCGCTTGCCGCCATCGGCTACACCGTCCGGCTGCCGGTACTGCCGGGCCACTGCAGCACCTGGCAGGAGCTGGACAAGACCCGCTGGACCGACTGGTACGCCGAGATCCGACGCGCCTACGCCGAGCTCGATGAGCGCTGCGACGTGATCTTCGCCTGCGGGCTGTCCCTCGGCGGCGCGCTGGTACTCAAGCTGGCCGAGGATCTGGGACCGACTGCCAAGCTGGCCGGGCTGGTTCTGGTGAACCCGGCCATCGCCACCATGCGCAAGGACGCCGGGCTGGCAAAGTACCTGGCTCGGGTGATCCGGTCACGTCCCGGGCTCGGCAACGACATCAAGAAGGCCGGCGTCGACGAGTACTGCTACGACCGGACGCCGCTGAAACCACTGGTGTCGATGATGCAGATGTGGCGGCTGGTCGTCGCGGACCTGGCCGAGATCACCGTCCCGGTGCTGCTGTACCGCTCCACGACCGATCACGTCGTGGATCCGCTGTCCGCCAAGTTGCTGCATGCCGGCGCCACCTCGACCACGGTGACCGAGGTGCCGCTGCCCAACTCCTACCACGTAGCGACGCTGGACAACGACGCCGAGTTGATCTTCACCGGCGCCGCGGACTTCATCCGGGAGCACGTCGGGGCAGGCCGGCCATGACCTCGCCAGCCTCACACCGCGGCCGGCGGGACAACGGCCTGGACTCCGACTCCTACGCACCGGTGGCCGACGTCGACCCCCGGCTGGCCGACCACCTGCTCGACGTGCTCGGGTTGCGCGAGGTGCCGGCCTACGTCGAGCCGACCAACCACCCGATCACCGCCGACCGGCTGTTCGTGGCCACCGACCAGACCGACACGGCTCGGCAGGTGCTGACCGAACTCGCCAGCGAGCTGGGCATCCAGGTATCGGCCAACCGGCACACCGATGCTGCTCCGCGGCCGGATCCGCTGGCCGGCATCGACACCGACAGCGCGTTCGCGGCGATCGTGGCCGATCTCGGTGAGCTGGGCCGGCCGCTGGTGAACTACGCCAGCTCGGACGAGGCGGCCGGGACCGGTCCCACGGTGGACGAGGTGGAGCACTTCGTGCCGCCGGCGCCACCGCCGATCCCCCGTCCGACGTTGGCCACGGTGCTCGCGGTGCTGGTCACGCTGGCCGGTATCGCGGTCATCGCGTTCGGCTATGCCCTCGGGTTGCCGTCCGACCTGCCGCTGCCGCTCGGGGTGGTGCTGGTGCTGTTCGGCGCCGGCCTGCTGGCGCTTCGGCTGCGTCCCGAGCCGCGGGACGACTCCGACGATGACGGCGCGGTCGTCTAGCTCTGTCATTGGCTAGGCCCTGTCCTTGGCTGGCCCGTCGTTGGCCGTTGGCGCGTGGCGCTCTGACCTGATGCGCGTGGCGCTGTGCTGGCCGGCCGATCAGCCCTTAGCCTGCTGATCGCCGGGGTTTCGTCCGACCTTCATGTGATCGTGGGTCGCGCGCCACCTTGCCGGCCGATGGTTCTCGTCGAGGAGGTGACGCGCCATGTTGTTGTCCGCCATGGACACCGTATTCGTGCTGTGGTGCCGGCTCACCGGCAACGATCCCACCGACTTCGGCGACGACGAGCGAGAGGCGTTCCTGGCCCGCCCCCAGGTGATCGAACTCGCCCGCACGCCCTACCACCTGCTGCTGGACGCCGGCATCCGAGTGGCTCGGCGGGGCTCGCTGCCGCTGGAGCACTGGCTGCGGGCGGTGCACTCGGCGCAGGCCGTCGGCGCGTAGCCAGTCAGCAGGCGGCCAGTCGGCAGGCGGCCTGTCAGTAGGCGTCGGCAGGCGGCCCGGCAACGGGTAACCCGTCGGCGGGTGGGCCGCCGTTTCCGGCCGGGATGCTGCGTACGGTGGCGGCGTGGATCAGTTGCTCGCCGCGATCCGACAGGCGCCCCCGCGCTGCGGACCGGTACGGGTGGTGGCGATCGACGGCGGCGCCGCGTCCGGCAAGACCAGCCTGGCCGACAGCCTTGCCGGGAACCTGCCGGACACCGCGACGCTGCATCTCGACGACCTGCTCGACGGCTGGTCGGGCCAGTTCCGCTATCGCGACCGGCTGCATGCGCAGGTGCTGGCGCCACTCGCGGCGGGCCGGCCGGCCAGCTACCGGCGTTATGACTGGACCTCCGGCCGGTTCGCCGAGCAGGTCACGCTGCCCGTCTCGAAATACCTGCTGATCGAAGGGGTGTCCGCACTCTGGGGCTGCTCGCCGTACTGGTCGGTGGGGGTTTTCCTCGATGTGCCGCGGCTGGAGCGGGAACGTCGCTGGGCCGCGCGAGACGGCGCGCCGCAACCCGACTGGATGGCGTGGCTCGACGCCGAGGACCGGTTCTTCGCCGAGCATCCGGTACCGCCGGAGGCCCTGGTGGTGGAGGCGGGCCGGTAACCTCAATTCTCGTGTCGGATGCCCAGCTCGTAACCGCGCCCGTTGCTGCCCGCAAGCCGAAGGAACGGGTGTTCCACGGTGATCGATTCGTCGATGAGTACGACTGGCTGCGGGCCAAGTCCGATCCGGAGGTCATCGGCTACCTGGAGGCGGAGAACGCCTATACCGAGGCCTGTACCGCGGAGCTGGCACCGCTTCGAGAGCAGATCTTCGACGAGATCCTCACTCGGACGAAGCAGACCGACCTTTCGGTGCCGATCCGGCAAGGCGCCTTCTGGTACTACACCCGCACCGTGGCCGGCCAGCAGTACCGGATGTACTGCCGGGTGTCCGCGACCGATGACACACCGCCCGAACTGTCGAGCGAGACCGAACTGCCCGGCGAGACCGGCGAACTGTCGAGCGAGACCGAACTGCCCGGCGAGACCGGCGAACTGCCCGGCGAGCAGGTGCTGCTGGACGGCAACCAGGTAGCCGGCGACTCGGGGTTCTTCCACCTCGGCACCTACGACGTCTCCCCCGCCGGCAACCTGCTCGCCTACTCCGTCGACCTGACCGGTGACGAGCGGTTCACCCTGCACATCAAGAACCTCGACACCGGCGAGGATCTGCCCGACCAGATCGTCGACACGCATTACGGCTCGGCCTGGTCAGCCGACGACCGGTTCGTCTTCTACATCAAGGTGGACGAGAGCTGGCGCCCCTATCAGGTCTGGCGGCACGCCATCGGCACCAGCGCCGAGCACGACGTGCTGGTGCACACCGAGCCCGACGACCGGTTCTGGCTGACCGTGGAGTTGACCCGCAACCAGCGGGCCATCCAGATCTCGATCGCCAGCAAGCTGACCAGCGAGGTCTGGCTGATCGACGCCGCTGCGGCGGAGTCCGAACCGGTGCTGGTCGCCGCCCGGCGGGAAGGCATCGAGTACCAGGTCGAACACGCCGGCAACCAGCTGCTCATCCTGCACAACACCAACCATCCGAACTTCGAGTTGAGCAGCACCAGCCCGGACCAGCCGGCTGCCGAGCACTGGCAGACCCTGCTGCCCGGCACCGACGACCGGCGGCTGCTCCGGATCGATGCGTTCGCCGGCCACGCCGTGCTGCACCAGCGCCGGGACGGCCTGGCCAACCTCTCCGTGCTGCCGCGCGCCGGAGACTCCTTCGGCGCCGAGCAGCCGGTTCCGTTCGACGAGCCGATCTACCGGGTGATGCCCGGCGTGAACCCGGAGTGGCAGGCCCGCACCTTCCGACTCACCTTCGGCTCGCTGGTCACCCCGGACACCGTCTACGACTACGACCTGGACACCGGGCAACTGCTGCTGCGCAAGCAGACCGAGGTGCTCGGCGATGTCGACCTGTCCAACTACCGGCAGTGGCGGGAATGGGCCGAGGCGCCGGACGGCACCAAGGTGCCACTATCCCTGGTCAGCCGCACCGATGTCGCCAAGGACGGCAACGCGCCGGTCGTGCTCTACGGCTACGGCTCCTACGAGCTCTCGATGGATCCCACCTTCTCGATCCCGCGGCTGTCGCTGTTGGATCGCGGCGTGATGTACGTGATCGCGCACATCCGCGGCGGCGGCGAGCTCGGCCGGCACTGGTACGAGGACGGCAAGCTATTGCGCAAGCGCAACACCTTCACCGATTTCATCGCCGCCGCCGAGCACCTGGTAGCCACCGGCTGGACCCGGCCCGAACGTATCGTCGCCCAGGGCGGCAGCGCCGGTGGCCTGCTGGTGGGTGCGGTCGCCAATCTGGCACCGCAGGCCGTCGGCGGCATCGTGGCCCAGGTGCCGTTCGTGGACGCGCTCACCACCATCCTCGATCCGTCGCTACCGCTGACCGTCACCGAGTGGGAGGAGTGGGGCAACCCGCTGGCCGACCCGGAGGTCTATGCCTACATGAAGTCCTACACGCCGTACGAGAACATCGCGGCCACGGACTATCCGGCGATCCTGGCCATCACCAGCATCAACGACACCCGAGTGCTCTATGTCGAACCGGCCAAGTGGATCGCCAAGCTGCGCGCGACCGTCACCGGTGACCGGCCGATCCTGCTGCGCACCGAGATGGAGGCCGGCCACGGCGGCCGCAGCGGACGCTACGACGCCTGGCGAGAAATCGCGTTCTCCCTTGCCTGGGAACTGAAAACGCTGGGCCTAGCCGACGGCTGACCGGTCACGGCAACTGGTACTGCACCAGCAGCGGCCGGTGGTCCGAGGCTTGCCGGACGTCCGGGGTATCGAGCGCCTCGGCCTGGACCGGGCGCAGCCGGGATTCGGCGAACACCGCGTCGATCCGGCGCACCGGCTGGTGGGTGGAGTAGGTGAAGCCGTCGCCGACCCCGACCGCCTGGTAGGCGTCCGCCCCGAACTCGGCGCAGCGCCGCCAGGTTGCCGAGCCGGGCACCGCATTCAGGTCGCCACCCATGATCAGCGGGACGTCGGCCAGCCGCTCGGCCGCGAACGCGGCCAGTTCGTCCAGGTGCGCGATCCGCGGTTCCTCGATCAGGTCCAGATGGGTGCCCGCCACCGCGAACCGGGAGCCGGCCAACTCCAGAACGGCCGCTGCCGCACCTCGATGATGCAGCTTCGGCCGCTTACTGAAGGGGATCTCGAAACGCTCGACGGTCCGTACCGCCATCGTGCAGAGCACCAGGTTGGCACCTGACCGGCGGCCGCCGCTGATCCACAGCAGCCCCGACCGCCTGGCCAATGCGGCGCAGGACGTCCGCCAGCGCAGGAAGCGCGGTGCCTCCTGGATGATCGCGACATCCGGAGCCGCCGCTCGGATCACCCGGGCCACCGCGGCCGGGTCGTCCCTTAGCGACCTGATGTTGTAGGAGAGCAGCCGCAGGGTCGTCACCCGACCATCCTGGCAGCCCAATGATCGGTTACGTCAGTGGTGATCGGTTACGTCAGTGGTGATCGGTTGCGTCAGCTGCGCCGTCGCGCCAGGTCGGCGGCGCCGACCAGGCCCGCCTCCGGTCCCAGCTCGGCCAGCCGGATCTCGGCCGCCGGCCGGAAGCCACGTCCGGTCAGCGTCTCGGCGAAGGCCTGCTGGGCCGGCCCCAGCAGCAGCTCGCCGGCCTCGGAGACTCCGCCGCCGATCACGAACACCGTCGGATCCAGCACGGCGGCCAGGTTGGCCAGGCCCCGACCGAGCCAGCGGCCCATCGCGGTGTAGATCTCGATCGCCGCCGGGTCCTCCTCCCGCGCGGCCTCGGTGACCAACAGCCCGGTCAACGCAGCCGGATCCCCGCCGGCCAGCTCCAGCAACCGATGCGCGGCCACCGGCGCGACCGCGGCCAGTTCCCGCGCGTCATGGGCCAGCGCGGTGCCGGAGGCGTACATCTCCCAGCACCCCCGATTGCCGCAGGCGCACCGCCGTCCGTCCGGGACGATGCTCATGTGGCCGTATTCGCAGCCCACCCCGTACGCGCCGCGATAGAGGGTTCCGTCGACCACCAGGCCGCCACCGATGCCGGTGCCGAGGGTCACCATCACCGCCACTCCGGCCTCGCGTGCCGCCCCGAACCGGTACTCCGCCCAGGCGGCGGCGTTTGCATCGTTCTCGACCAGTACCGGCAGCCCGATCGCCTGTTCCAGCGCGTCCCGCAGCGGTTCGTTGCGCCAGGCCAGGTGCGGCGCGAACAGCACCGTGGCCCGGTCGTTGGCGATCCAGCCGGCCGCGCCGATGCCCACCGCGCCGATCTCGTTGCGCCCGGCCAACTCGGCCACCACCTCGGCGATGGTGGCCTCGGTCGCGGCCACGTCCGCGCTCGGGGTGAACCGGCGGGTCCGGTCGATCACCCGACCGTGCTCGTCCACCACGCCGCCGGCGACCTTGGTGCCGCCGATGTCCACGCCGATCGCGAGCGGCATCTCAGCCGCCGCCAGCGGCATCGGAGTCGGTGTCGGGGTCGGTGTCGGTATCAACATCGGACAGGTCGATCCGATGCACCGTCCGGGCCGGTCGCTCGGCCGATGCCGTAGGTTCGGCCATCGACCGCAGCACGGCGGCCAGCGTCGACTGCAACTCGGTCATCGCGGCCAGCCCGTCGGACAGCCGGGCGGCGAGTTCCGGACGGTCGCCACGGGCCGCCGCGACGAGCTGGCACAGCGGGCACCAGCAGCATTCCGGGCTGCCGGTGGCCACCTTCGCCGTCGCCGGATCGAGCACCACCCGATGTAGCCATTCCTGCGCGGCGCCGAGCAGCCGCGCCGCCTCCTCGCTGAGCGGGCCGGTCTCGGTCATGCCCGAATCCTTCCGCTCATGCCGGCCACAGCGCCGGATCCGGTTCGAACCGCAACCGCAGCCGTCCGTCGCTCACCGAGCCGCTCGTCACCCGGCAGCGCCGCAACACGCTGGGCAGCGCCAGGATCCGGCGATGCCCGGCCACCGTCACGATCAGCTCGTCCCCGCTGCGACCGGCCGAGACGTCGCCCTGCTCGGCCAGCGGCAGCCGCAGGACGAGCTCGAACTCGCGATCGCTCAGCGCCCGTACCCGCAACGCCTGGTCGGCCGGCGACGCGGCGGCCGGATCGATGCCCGGCGCCGACGCGTACAACTGGTCGGCGATCGAGCGCAGCGCGTCCACGCCGACCGGCTCGTCCGCCACGTAGCCGACCCGGCGCAGCGGCAACCCGGCGAAGGACTCCTCGATCGCGGCGAGCTGGCGGGCCTGCGCCGCGACCCAACTCCGCTGCCACGCCGAGCCGTCGTCGTCGCCGGCCGGGAACACCCGGTTCACCACGACCTCGTCCACCTGGTAGCCGTACAGCGCAAGCGCGGTGAAGGTGCGCCGGGCCTCGGCGGTCACCACCGCCTCCGGCGTCAGCACCAGCCGAACCGAGGTGGTGGCCGGATCGGCCAGCAGCTCGCGTACCTCGGTCAGCTCCTCGGCCAGTCGGACCACCGCGTCGAACACCGCGTCCGGTGGCAGGCTGCCCGGCCGCCCGAGCAGCGCCGACACCGGGCGAATCCCCCGGGCCAGCCGCCGGTGCACCGGGAACACCCGGTGCAGATACCAGCCGAAGGCCTCCGGCAGCGCCAGCAGCCGCAGCGTCTCCGCGGTCGGTGCGCAGTCCAGCACCAGCGCGTCCCAACGTCCGGATGCCGCCAGCTCGCGCACTGCGAGCAGCGCCAGCACCTCCTCGATGCCGGGCAGCACGGTGAGCTCCTCGGCGGTCATCGGATCCACCCCGCCCTGGCTGAGCAACTGGCGCAGGTAGGACTCGATGTCCGACCACGCCACCTCCAGCCGGCGCTGGCCGTCCACGTGCATCGCGTCCAGGCCGGGCAGCACCGGCGTCGGCTCGCCGAACAGCGACTGACCCGATATCGACTGACCCGGTATCGACTGACCTAGTGCGTCGGCGACCGAGTGGGCCGCGTCGGTGGACAGCAGCAGGGTCTTCAGGCCACGGTCGGCCAGCCGCACCGCGGTGGCGGCCGCGGTGGTGGTCTTACCGACGCCGCCCTTGCCGGTAAACAGCAGGATGCGCACGTGGGCTGCGATCACGTGCCGTTCTCGACCCGCTTCTTCAACTCCTTCAGGGCGGTGTCCATGATCATCTTCTCGGCCTTGCGCTTGAGCATGCCAAGCATCGGGATGGCCAGATCCACCGACAGGTTGTAGGTCACATCCGTTCCGGTGCCGGCCGAGCGCAAGGTGTAGGAGCCGCGCTGCGCCTTCTGCATCTGGCCCTTGACCAGGGTCCAGCTGACCCGCTCCTCGTCCTGCCAGTCATAGGCCAGCTCGTACTCGTCCCGGATGCCGCCGGCGTCGATCTTGAACGCCACCTGCTTGGCCCGACCGTCCGGGCCGGGCACCGTCACCTCGCACGACTTCACCGAAGCGGCCCACTGCGGATAGGCGCTGAAGTCGGCGATCACCGCCATCACCTCGGCCGGGCTGGCGTCGATGGTGATGGATTGGGTTGACTCGTCAGCCATGCGCGCCAGGTTACCGTGAGGTTCTGCAGGTGCCAGCGGCGCGGCGGTTTGGCCGATCGGGTGGCACGGCGGCGGCGTTACGGCAATATGGCAGGTGTTAGCCGGTGCTCGCCAGCACCGCGAGGGGAAAGGCAGGACTGCGGTGCGTGAGTTGACCATCCCGAGCGCCGGGGTTCCCGAGCAGAACAGCGCCGCACGTTACGTGTTCGACAACGCCGCGAACCAGCCGGAGCTGGTAGCGCTCCAGGTGCGCTCGGCCGACGGAGGCTGGACCGACGTCACCGCCGGGGAGTTCGCCGAACAGGTCGGCGCGGTCGCCCGCGGCCTGATCGCGGCCGGCATCCAGGCCGGCGAACGGGTCGCGCTGATGAGCAAGACCAGGTACGAGTGGACGCTGTTCGACTTCGCGATCCTGGCCATCGGCGCCGTCGTGGTACCGATCTACGAGACGTCCTCGGCCGAACAGGTCGAGTGGATCCTGTCCGACTCGGAGGCCGCCGCGGTGGTGGTCGAGTCCGGCGAGCATGCCGCGATGGTGGAGGAGGTCCGGGAGCGGACGCCGAAGCTGCGGGCGGTCTGGCAGATCGAGGACGGCGCGGTGGCCGACCTCACCGCGGCCGGTGCCGGCCGGTCCGCCGAGGAGGTGCAGCAGCGGCTGGCGGCCACCGAGCAGACCGATCTGGCCACGCTGATCTACACCTCCGGCACCACCGGCCGGCCCAAGGGCTGCGAGCTCACCCACCGCAACATCCTGTCGGAGGTGTTCGAGGTCACCAGCGGCTTGGCCGACCTGTTCAACGAGAACACCTCGACGCTGCTCTTCCTGCCGATCGCGCACGTGTTCGGCCGGGCCATCCAGTTCGGCGCCATCGCCACCGGCTGCACGCTGGGGCACACCGCCGACATCAAGAACCTGATCGCCGACTTCGGCCGGTTCCAGCCGACGTTCGTGCTGAGCGTGCCCCGGGTGTTCGAGAAGGTCTACAACACCGCCAAGCAGAAGGCGCACGCCGACGGCAAGGGGCCGATATTCGACCGGGCGGAGAAGGTCGCCATCCGGTACTCCGAATCGCTGGAGGAACGCGGCCCGGGGCTGTTCCTCAAGATCCAGCACGGGCTGTTCGACCGGCTGGTGTACAGCAAACTGCGTGCCGCGCTCGGTGGCCGGTGCACCGCGGCGATCTCCGGCGGGGCGCCGCTAGGTGCCCGACTGGGTCATTTCTTCCGTGGCATCGGGGTGACCATCTACGAGGGCTACGGACTCACCGAGACCACCGCCGGCGCCTGCCTGAACATGGAGGACAAGATCAAGATCGGCACCGTCGGCCGGCCGATCCCGGGCATGAGCGTGGCCATCGCCGACGACGGCGAGGTGCTGCTGGCCGGCCCGATCGTCTTCGACGGTTACTGGCGCAATCCGCAGGCCAGCGGCGAGGCGTTGGACGAGGTCGGCGGCAAGCGCTGGTTCCACACCGGCGACATCGGCGAGATCGACAACGACGGCTTCCTCAAGATCACCGGACGGAAGAAGGAGCTGATCGTCACCGCAGCCGGCAAGAACGTCGCACCGGCGGTGCTGGAGGACCGGGTTCGGGCGCATTGGCTGGTCAGCCAGTGCCTGGTGGTCGGCGATCAGCAGCCGTTCATCGCCGCGCTCATCACCATCGATCCCGAGGCGCTGCCCACCTGGGTGGCCAAGACCGGCAAATCCGGCCTGTCGATGTCCGAGCTGGTCAACGACGAGGAGCTGCGCGCCGAGATCCAGCAGGCCGTCGACGATGCCAACCGAGCGGTGTCACGGGCCGAGGCGATCAAGAAGTTCACCATCCTGCCGTCGGATTGGACCGAGGCCACCGGGCAACTCACGCCGTCGCTGAAGCTGAAGCGGAACCTGGTACTCACCGAGTGCGCCACCGAGATCGCCGAGTTGTACGCCGGCCGCGAGTAGTCACCTGCCACCTGGCCGGGCGGAACGGTGCTGGGCGGCGTTGTGGTCGGCGGCGCGGTGGTCGGCGGCGCGGCCGAACTGGCTTGGCGGCGCGGCCGAACGGTGCTGGGCGGCGCGACCGAGCGGTGCTCGACGGCGGTCAGTCCAGGTCGAGCAGGTCGGCCAGCCGGGCCGCTATCCGGTCCCACTGCCAGTCCTGCTCGACCCAGTGGCGGCCGGCCGCGCCGAGCCGCCGCGCGGCCGGTGGATCAGCCAGCAGGCCGGCGAGCAGCTCGGCGATCGCGGCGTGGTCGCGGCCGTCGACGACCTCGCCGGTGGCTCCCGGCCGGACCGCGTCCGGTGCGCCGCCGGAGTCACCGGCCAGCACCGGCAGGCCGGTGGCCGAGGCCTCCAGGAACACCATGCCCAGACCCTCGACGTCCATGCCCAATCGGCGGGTCCGGCACGGCATCGCGAACACGTCACCGGCGGCGAAGTGCTGTGGCAGCTGTTCCGACGGCACCGCACCGGCGAACCGGACGTGCTCGGCGACCCCGGCCCGTCGTGCCAGCCGGTGCAACTGCTGCCGGTAGCGGCCGCCGCCGACCAGCAGCAGGGCCGCGTCCGGCACCCGCTCCCGAACGGCCGGCAGCGCCCGGATGAGCGCGTCCTGGCCCTTGCGGGGCACCAGCCGGGAGACGCAGACGATCACCGGACGATCGGTCAGGCCGTGTCGCGCCCGCACCGCGGCGCCGTCCACCGCGGGGCTGAACCTGCCGGTGTCCACGCCCGGTGTCAGCCGTTCCAGCCTGGTGTCGGTCGGCAGCACCCGGGCCAGCCGGCGCCGGGTGTACTCGCCGAGGTAGGTGAGCACGTCCACCTCTCGGCCGATCCGGCGCAGCGCCTGCCGGGCGCCGGGCAGCATCGCCCAGCCGACCTCATGACCGTGCGTGGTGGCGACCAGCCGCTGCGCGCCGCCTGCACGCAGCGCGCGACCGAGCAGCCCCAGTGGCGCGGCGGCGCCGAACCACACGGTGCTGGCCCCGAAATCGGCCCTGGCCTGCAGGATTCGTCGCCGGGCGGCCGGCGTCGGCACCAACAGGCCGGTCGGATGCCGACGCACCGGAAACGGCAGCTGCGCGTCGAAGGCCTCGGCGCCGGGATAGGTCGAGCAGTACACCGCGACCTGCTCGGCGGGCAGCCGGCGGAGCAGCTCCCAGAGGAAGGTCTGGATGCCGCCCTGCCGGGGCGGGAAGTCGTTGGTGACCAGCAACAGCCGGCGACGTTCGGTAGGTGCGTTTCTCACCCGAGCTGGATCCGCAGGTACTCCCGCCAGTCGGCGGTGAAGGCCGGCAGGCTGGTGCGCAGCAGCGCGCGCAGGGCGCTGGCCAGCGCGGTGGCCGGATTCTGGTCGGTGGCCCTCGCGACCGTGGTGTAGAAGCGCACCAGGCCACGCTGCCCGATCCGCTCGGCGATCAGCCGGCAGGCGAGCCAGGCCTCCTCGTACAGCTGTGGCAGCCGGTTGCCGCTGTCGAAGTCGGCCGCTGAGGGTAGCGCCGCCGGCAGCCGGCCGGCCCGCACGTCGCTGGTCAGTTCGGGAGCGGCATCCGGCGCGGTGCGACCGGAGCCCAGATTGCCTACGTAGTCGGCGAAACCCTCGATCAACCAGTCCGGCATCTGGTCATCGGTCACCGCCCGGGTGGCCACATGGGTCAGCTCGTGTTGGATCACCAGCCGGCGGCCGGCCGCGTCCAGCCGGGACAGGTTCACCGGGTTGAGCACGATGCGCGCGCCGAGCACCGCCTGCTTCGGGTTCGCGGCCGGATCCGGACTGCGCGAGTCGGCCACCGCCACCGCCGCGATGTCGTGGCTGTCCGCACCGTCGCCGGTGACCGCCTGGAACTCCGCGGTGCTGTCCGGCACCAGCACACACACCTGGTCGTTCCAGCCGGAGCCCCAGACGCTGGTCACCACGGGTACCGAGCGTTCCACCAGTTGGCCGAAGATGGCCAGGTCGGCGCGATGTGCCGGGTGGGCCAGCACCAACGTGTGCGGGCCGGTGGAGACCAGCAGCCGGCCGAAATCCCACGGACCGTGCCAGGACGCGCCGCCACCGGCCTCGGTATCGGTATCGGCCGCCAGCCGCCAGCCGGCCGGCCGGTGCACCGCGGTCAGCCATTCGTCCTTCGCGGTGGGCAGCGGATCCACCCGCTGGAAGCCGTACTGCAGTTGCACATGCAGCACCACCACCCGGCCGGCCAGCCGGCTCGCCGCCGGTTGCAGCACCGTCGGATCGGTGACCGGGGCCAGCAGCACGTACCGCCAGACCGACAGCGGCACCCCAGCCAGTGCGGTGAAGGCGGCGCGCTCCTGGTTGCGGTAACCGTCGGCCGCCGCGGCCACGTCCAGGTCGCCATCCCAGCCGGCCTCGTCCCGGCCGGTCAGTTCCCTCGCATGGCGGCCGAGCAGCTGCATGACGGCTGCGATCTCGTCCTGACCGGGCGGCGCGGCCGGTCCCGCGCCAGGCACGTCGGCCGAGGCAGAACCGGTCGTGCCGGCGGCCCGATGGGAGCCGGGGTGGTCGGGACGCCAGGCGAGCCAGCCGATCACGGCGGCCAGCACCAGTACCAGGACGAGCGCCAGCCAGCGCAGTACTACCGGGTTTCCTACCAGCGGAGTCCGCGCCAGCCCGTGTTGCGCGCGCCGGCGCAGCGCTGTTCGATTCACCCGACTCGGCGGGCTCCCGAGTAGTCCGGCATGCTGGACAGCGAGACGATCTTCACCACGTCGCCGCTGGTCGGCGCGTGGATGATCATGCCGTCGCCGATGTAGAGCGCGACGTGGTAAGCCGGCGAACCGAAGAAGACCAGGTCACCGGGCTGCAGGTCCGACTGGGCAACCGAGCTACCCATCCCCTGCTGGCCGGCGGCGCTGTGCGGCAGGCTGACGCCGGCGTGCCCCCAGGCGTAGGAGGTCAAGCCGGAGCAGTCGAAGGAATCCGGCCCGGCGGCGCCCCACTGATAAGGCTTGCCGAGTTGGGCGCGAGCAACCTGAATCGCGGTCGCGGCGTCGCCGGAGCCGCTGCTGACCGTGACCGTGCTGAACACCTGGTTCACGGTGGCCTGGGCCGGCGGCGGAGCCGGGGTGAAGTACTTGGCACGCTCGGCCGCGGTCAGGGTGGCGAGCAGCGCCTTGTATTTGGTCACCTCGGCGTTCAGCGCGTGCTGCCGCTTGACCAGCTCGGCCTGCTTCTGGTTGGCCGCCGTGACCGCCGCCTTGGCCTGCGCCGTGGCGGCGTTGGCCGTGCTGATCGCGGTGGCCGCCATGGTGGCGACCTCACCCTGGTGCTCGGTCAGCAGGTTCATCGTCTGCACGGTCTGCAGGTAGTTGTCGGTGGAGTTGGCCGACAGCAGCGCCACGGTACGGCTGAACGAGGCCGACTTGTACTGCGAGGCCAGCGAGATCGCCAGCTGCTGCTGGGCGGTCCGGAGCTTCTGCTGAGCCAGGTCGGCGGTGCGGGTCGCGCTCACCACCTGCCGCTGCGCCTTGGCGATGTCGATCTTGGCCTGGTTCAGCTGCTCGGAGAGCTGCTCGCTGCTCTTGGCGAGGTTACGCAGCTTGGCAGTGACCTGGGCCGTGGTCAACGGCTTCGCGGTGACAGCCGGTCCGGCCAGGTGTGGGAGGGCATGCGCCGCAAGCGGGGCGGCGAGCACTGCACCGAGAACAACGACAGATCCGATCATGGTGCGGACGGACCGCACAGCACGAGTTGACGCCACTGTTGGCGGAACTCCTCTTCCACTCGACCGCCTACCGAGTTAGCTGTCGGGTTCGGGCTTGGAAGATGCCCTACGGCGCCTGGCTACGTCCGGCCGCAATGTGCTGCGGCGCGTGCCGTACCTGCTCCGATTCACCCCAGGAACCTGGGTCCCCGGCTCGACTGGCGTCTCCGTGGCTCTCACGAACCCCGGCGGGCCATACTTGTCGACTCGGCGGTGACCACCGGGCCCTCCGGGTTCAGAAGGCTACGTGCCGGTAAGTCTCGGAAAGATTACGTGACGCCGTTACGCAGATCAATCGAACCCCGGTGTGTCGCGGCAGCCAAGTTGACGACGCGCGGGCTTTCAGACGATCCGTCCGATTTTTTTGGGGTTATCTCAGCAGGGCAATCACCTCAACAGCATCGAGAACGCTCTGCCGCCGCGCACCGTGAGGCTCTGGCGTCGGGACCGAGCGCGAGAAGGCGCGCCAGCTGGTCGGCGACCCGACCCGAGTCGGGCCCTCTCAGCGGGCGGACCACCCCGGCGGTCCGGATCCGGGAGACCGTCATGCGATGGCTGTCTGATCACTGTCTGATTCGCCCGTTTCCGCCGCTTGTTGGCTCTCGGCGGCATCGGTCACCGGATAGGCCGGCACCAGCCGCAGGGGTGGCAGCAACCCGCCACTGGCGAATGCGTCGAGGGCATGTTGTTCGGCGCTGTCCAGCTCGATGCCGCCGGTGCGCGGGCCAAGGAGCACAGCCACCACACAGTCGCCGCAGGCGATATCGCGGGCCGCGCAGGTGTCGCAGTCGATGAGCATGTTGTCGGTCCCTCCAGCTGTGCGTCCGGGCCGGAACACCCGGACAACAATCACCGTAGGGATAGCCACCGACAATTTTTCCTGACCGGCGCCGCAGCCAGTTCCGCAACCGGCTCTACGGCCGGTTCCACGGCCGCCCCGCTGGCCGCGCCAATCGCGGCCAGCTCGGTCGCTCCTACGTCCCCGCAGCCGCTACTCGACCGCCCCCGCTGTCGCTACTCGACGTGCCGAGCAGCTGACGCCTCAGCGCTCGAGCCGGGACAGCAGCACGCCGGCCGGCACCGGCCAGGCACCCGCCGCTCGCGCACTGGCCGCGACCTCGGCGTCCGAGCTGACCACCGCCACCGGCCGGCCGCCGGGTTCGGCCCGCAGCAGTTGCCGGATCAGATCGTCGGCGAGCTGGCCGCTGGCACTGAACAGCACCCGTACCCCGCGCGGCGTGGGTAGCGAGGCCGCCGCGCCCGGCGGGGCCGCCGTGCCGTCGAAGGCCACCGTCACCTCGGCGCCCGTCCGCGCGGCCAGCGGACCCAGCGAGGTGATCAGCCGGTTGCGCTGGTCGGCCAGCGCCAGCGAGCCGTACCCGGTCTTGGTCAGGTTGTAGCCGTCCACGATCAGGTGCAGCGGACCGGTCTCCAGCAACCGGTCCAGCAGCGGTCCGTCCACGATGGAAGGCCGGTTGCCGACATCTGCCGCCGACTCGACCAGGTCGGCCGGCCGGGCCTGAGGATCGGCCACATCCAGTTCCCGGCGCAACCCGGTGACCGCCGAGGAGATCGTCTCCAGCAGCAGCCACAGCCGGGCGGCATCGTGGTCGCGTTCGGACCGGGCGGCCCGCCGGCTGGCCTCGAGCTCGGCCTCCAGATCGGCGATCCGGGCCCGTGCCCGGCGCAGCTCGGCAGCCTCGGCGGTGCGCTGCCGGTCCTGCTCGGCCCGGATCCGGTCCAGTTCGGCGTTCGCCTGCTCGGCCGTTCGACCGGCAGCACGAAGCTCACCCTGAATCGAACGCAGCCTTCGGCGCAGGTCGGCCAGTTCCTCGACCTGCTCGGCCGTTGCGGCTCGGCTGGCGGCGCGGGCCTGGTCGCGTTCGGCGGTCAACGCGCGGTTGGCCTCGGTGAGCCGGGCCAGTTCGGCCCGCAGCCGGCTCAGCTCGGCACCCTCGCTGCGCCGGGCGCCCTCCGCCTCGATGCGGTCGGAGACCTCGGCCAGCAGCTCGGTCCAACCGTCGGGACGGGTCAGGTAGGCGATCACGGCGACGTCGACCGGATCAGCGGTCTCCGGTGGGTTCCCTCCCCGGATCTGCTCGACCAGCTCCGGGGAGGTGTCCAGCACCACGCGTGCCACCGCCGCCCGGAACGGCTCGTCCACCGCAAGCGCCGCGGCGATCTCCGAAGCACCCAGCCGCAGCCGCTTCGCCGGCGCGAACCGGGCGAACCGGCGCAATGCGGCCGGCAGGTCGGCGACCGGCGTGCGGCTCATCACCTCCGCGGCGATGGCCACCAGCTGCTGGCGCGCCGGCGCCGGCAGCGGGCGCTCGGGCGTGTCGGCCATGCGGGGTGACCCCGTTCTGTCGCTGTCGCGGTGTCCGCTGCGTTCGTCAGACCTGCGGTTTCCTCAGACCTGCGGTTCCGTCAGACCTGCGGTTTCTCAGATGTGCGGTTTCGTCAGACCTAGCGGCTAGCGTCGCACAACGTGATCGACAGCAGCATCAGCACCGCCCCTTCGGCGCCCGCGGACGGGGTCCGGCAGCGACAGCAGCAGCTGAGCCTGGACGCGTTGGACCAGCCGCTGCATGCCACCACCTTCGTGGTGGTGGATCTGGAGACCACCGGCAGCACCGGCACCGACTCGATCACCGAGATCGGCGCGGTCAAGGTGCGCGGCGGCGAGGTGATCGGTGAGTTCGCGACCCTGGTCGATCCCGGCGTGTCGATCGCTCCGTTCGTCACCGTGCTGACCGGCATCACCGACCAGATGGTGGCGGCCGCTCCTCCTATCGCGGCGGTGCTGCCGTCCTTTCTGGAGTTTCTCCGCGGCTCGGTGCTGGTCGCCCACAACGCGCCCTTCGACGTCGGCTTCCTCAAGGCGGCGTGCGCGCGGCACGAGCATGTCTGGCCCAAGCCGGCCGTGGTCGACACCGCGCTGCTGGCCCGCCGGGTGCTCACCCGGGACGAGGTGCCCAACTGCAAGCTGGCCACGCTGGCCGGCTTCTTCGGCTCCGGCACCGTCCCCAATCACCGAGCGCTGGCCGATGCCCGAGCCACCGTCGACGTGCTGCACGGCCTGATGGCCCGACTGGGCAACCTGGGCGTGCACTCGCTGCCCGAGCTGCGCGAGTTCTCCGCCCAGGTGACCGACGCGCAGCGCCGCAAGCGGCACCTGGCCGACCCGCTTCCGCACGCGCCGGGGGTTTACATCTTCGCCGACGCGCGAGGCGAGCCGCTCTACGTCGGCACCAGCAAGGATCTGCGCAGCCGGGTCCGGCAGTACTTCGTCGCCTCGGAGACACGCAGTCGGATGGGCGAGATGGTCGGGCTGGCGGAGTCGGTGTCGGGCATCGTCTGCGCACATGCGCTGGAGGCCCAGATTCGTGAGATCCGGCTGATCAGCTCGCTGAAACCTCGCTACAACCGACGCTCCAAGAACGGCGACCGGACGATCTGGCTCAAGCTCACCGACGAGCCCTATCCACGGCTGTCGGTGGTGCGCCAGATCCGGCCGGATGGTGCCCAGTACTTCGGCCCGCTGCGGTCCAGCCGGCAGGCCGAGCAGTTGCGCGACGCGATCCACGACGCGGTGGCGTTGCGTCAGTGCACCGACAAGCTGTCCCCGGGCCGGCGGGTTCGCTCGGCCTGCGCGCTCGCCGGCATCCACCGCTGCCCGGCTCCGTGTGAGGACGCGATCTCACCCCAGCAGTACGCCGAACTGGCCGAGACCGTGGTGCAGGCCTGGCGTGCCGACGTCGCCACGCTGATCTCGCCGTTGCAGGCCAGGCTGCTGGCGCTGTCGGAGGCGCAACGCTACGAGGAGGCGGCAAGCGTGCGGGACCGGATCGCGACCCTGGTACGCAGCTGCGCTCGGATGCAGGGTCTGACCGCGCTGACCCGGATCCGGGAACTGGTCGCGGCCCGGCCGGACGGCAACGGTGGCTGGGAGCTGACGGTGATCCGGCGCGGCCGGCTGGTGGCGGCCGGCGTCGCCGCCCGCGGCGTGCCACCGATGCCGGTGGTCGATTCGCTGCTGGCGACCGCGGAGGTGATCGCGGAGGACGGCATGGCGACCGTGGCCAGCGTCGAGGAGACCGAGCTGCTGCTGCGCTGGCTGACCGAGCCCGGGGTCCGGCTGGTGGCCACCAGTGAGCCGTGGCAGTCACCGGCACGCGGCGCCGCCCGGCTGCGTAGTTGGCTGGCCTCGGCAGATGCCAGCCGGCGCAACGCCGACCCGTTCGCGGACCGGCGGCGGCTGCGGCTGAGTTCCCAACCCGTGCGGCGGACCGCCTGAACACGGTCCGCCGCGAATCCGGGGGCAGACTCTAGGATCGACGCATGATCACCACCATCGTCATGGTCAGCGTGGAATCCAGCCGGATCCCTGAGGTGGCACAGGAGATCGCGGACCTGGAGGGAGTGAGCGAGGTCTACAGCGTCGCCGGCGATGTAGATCTGATCGCCGTGGTGCGGGTGCGCGAGTTCGACCAGATCGCCGAGATCATCGCCGGTCGGCTGAGCAAGATCGACGGCGTGCTGCATACCGACACCCACGTGGCCTTCCGGGCGTACTCGCGGCACGACCTGGATGCGGCGTTCGCGATCGGCCTGGAATCGTCCGAGTAACCCGGCCCGGCTCGTCGATAGTTGCGTTGCTGTCTTGCAGTTTCGCCTTTGGGGATAAGGCAATTCGGCGGACGCGAATGCCTGCCTGTGAGTGCTTGCCGCGAAGGCGTGGGGGCGGATAACAGCGAGGGGCCGTAGCTGTGCGGGGTGACGGTTGCTAGCCCCGCAGCTGTTGACTCAACGCCACCCAGCGGTCGAGTAGCCGGGCCGCCGAGCCGTCGTCGACCGCCGCGGTGGCGATCGGCAAGCCGTGCGCGACGGCGTGCTCGGCCGAATCCACCACTCCGTCGTAGGCGGCGATCGCGGCGGCCGCGTTGAGCAGCACCGCGTCGCGCACCGAACCGGTCTCCCCGGCCAGCAGCCGACGCACGACGTCGGCGTTGTGCTCGGCGTCGCCACCGACCAGATCGGCCGGCTGGGCGGGCCGGATGCCGACCGCGGCGGGATCGAGCACCTCCGCCCGCACCGCGCCATCCGCCACCAGCCAGACCTGCGAGGTGGTCGTGGTGGTGAGCTCGTCCAGGCCGTCGTCCCCACGAAAGACCAGCGCTGAGTCTCCCCGGTCGGCCAGCACCTGTGCCATCACGGGCGCCAGCGTCGCGTCGTAGACGCCGATCGCGGCGGCGCTCGGCCGGGCCGGATTGGTCAGCGGACCGAGGAAGTTGAACGGCGTTGGCACGCCCAGCTCCCGGCGCGGCGCGCCGGCGTGCCGCATGCCGGGGTGGAAGACCGGCGCGAAGCAGAACCCGATGCCCACCTCGGTCACCGTCCGGGCCACCGCCGCGGCCGGCAGGTCGATGGCCACCCCGAGACGTTCCAGCACGTCGGCGGTACCGCAGGCCGAGGACGCGGCGCGGTTGCCGTGCTTGACCACGGTGCGCCCGCTGGCGGCGGTGACCAGCGCCGCCATGGTGGAGATGTTCACCGTCTGCGCCCGGTCGCCGCCGGTACCCACCACGTCCACCGCCGGCCCGGTCACCGGCACCGGGGTGGCGCGCCGCAGCATCGCCCGGACCAGGCCGGCCAGTTCCTCCGGCGTCTCGCCCTTGGCACGCAGCAGCACCGCGAACGCGGCTAGCTGCACTCCGGTGGCCTCGCCCGCCATTATCTCGTCCATCGCCCAAGCGGTGGCATCACCGCCAACGGACTCCCGCCGCATCAGGGCGGACAGCAACTCCGGCCAGCTGTGCGAGCCCGGCATCGGCGTTACCGGATGACGGGGATCGTGGCGGCGTGCGCGCGCAGCGTCTCGCCCACCACGGCCGCCGCCGTCACCGGATCGATCGGCCGCAGCATCGTGGCGTCCGCCTGCGCCCAGTTGGCCAGCCATCGATCCTGCGGGCGCAGCAGCAGCACGATGATCGGGGGGCAGTCGCGGATCTCGTTCTTGAACTGCCGGGCCAGTCCGACACCGCCGGTCGGTTGGGCGTCGCCGTCCAGGATCGCCAGCGCGATGTCGCCGGAGTCCAGCTGATCACGCACCTGGCTGTAGTTGGAGCACTCGATCCAGTCGATCCGGCCCAGATCACCGGCCGCCCGGCGGCCCACCGCGTTGCGCACCTCGGCCCGCACCTCCGGACGCTGGCTGTAGACCAGGACGGCGATGCTGGTGCTGGCGGCGCTGTTGGCGGCGGTCATGTGCTGATCGTATCCAGCACTGCCGCGATGGTTGACGCCGACAGCCCCGGAGCCTTCCGGTAGCGGAGAGTTTTCCACCTCGGCGCTAGCTAACTCTCCATTTGGGGACCGTCAACGGCCGACACGCGATCAAGGCCTACCCCAGACCTGACCCCGACGAACGCAACGGCAATAATGCAGAGGTGACCTCGACTCAGGCCTCCGCCGAGCGCTTCGGATCGTCCCGGGTGCATTCGCTGACCCGGCCGAACCTGGTCAGCGTCGGCACCATCGTGTGGCTGTCCAGCGAGCTGATGTTCTTCGCGGGATTGTTCGCGATGTACTTCACGGTGCGGGCCAACAACCTCAGCGTGTGGCCTGGCGCGCCGGCCCAGAACGGCAACCCGCCCCTGCACGTGCACCTCACCGTCCCGTACGCGACGGTGTTCACGGTGATCCTGGTGGCCTCTTCGGTGACCTGCCAGTGGGGGGTGTTCGCCGCCGAGAAGGGCGACGTGTTCGCGCTGCGCCGGTGGTTCCTGCTCACCTTCTTCATGGGCCTGATCTTCGTGCTCGGGCAGGCCAACGAGTACCGCAACCAGGTCAACGAGTACCACCACGTGGTCAACGGCATCCACGAGAGCGGCATGACGCTGTCCTCGTCCGGCTACGGCTCGGTGTTCTACCTGACCACCGGTTTCCACGGGTTGCACGTGATCGGCGGCCTGATCGCGTTCCTGTTCTTCCTGGCCCGCACCGCCATCGGCCGGTTCACCCCGGCCCAGGCGACCGCGGCCATCGTGGTGTCCTACTACTGGCACTTCGTCGACGTTGTGTGGATCGGGCTGTTCGCCACGATCTACATCATCCATTGAGGCACCCGATGCTCAGCTCGCAGCGCCGGCACACCGCGAAAGGATGTCCATGACCGACGACTCGTCCAGCGACTTCGTCGACGCGGACCGTGAGTTCGGCTTCGAGCCGGCGGTGTCCGACAACCTGGCACCGGTCCGGGAACGGGTCCGCCGGCCACGCCGTGGCCTGCGCCGTCGGGTATCCGGCTTCGTAATGCTGATCGCCACCCTCGGCGTGGTCGGCGGTGGCTACGCGCTGATCGCGCCGACCTCCGGCGCTGCCGACACCAACTCCAGCAGCGCCGACATCGCCGCCGGCCGGCAACTGTTCAACACCAGCTGCATCACCTGCCACGGCGCCAACCTGCAGGGCGTCACCGGCCGGGGCCCGAGCCTGGTCGGCGTCGGCTCGGCCTCGGTGTACTTCCAGGTCAGCACCGGCCGAATGCCGGCCCCGAACCAGGGTGCCAACGAGCTGCGCAAGCCGGCCAAGTTCACCGAGCAGCAGACCCGGCAGCTAGCAGCCTTCGTCCAGTCCATCGGCGGTGGCCCACAAGTTCCGCCGGCTGATCAGAAGCTGACCGCCGACTCCAGCAAACTGGCCGACGGCGGCGAACTGTTCCGGCTCAACTGCGCCTCCTGCCACGGTACGACCGGGCATGGCGCCCCGCTGTCGGCCGGCAAGATCGCGCCCGGCCTGATGGAGGCCGACGACAGCCAGATCTACACCGCGATGCTCTCCGGCCCGGAGAACATGCCGGTGTTCTCGGACAACCAGATCACCCCGGACCAGAAGAAGGAGATCATCGCCTACGTCTCCTACCTGCAGAACTCCAAGGACCCCGGCGGCGCCGGCCTCGCTCGGATCGGCCCGGTATCGGAGGGCCTGCTGATCTGGACGGCTGGCCTAGGCGTGCTGATCCTGGCGATCCTCTGGATCGGGGCAAAGTCGTGAACGAGGGAGCATCGCCGCAGGCGGAGCGGACCGAGTCCGACCGGAAGGCACAGTCGTGAGCGAGGGAGCATCGCCGCAGGCGACGCGGGCTCAGTACCAGCGGGCTAAGCACCAGCGCCCTCAGTACCAGCGGGTTAAGTACCAGGAGGCACAGCCGTGAGCGGTACCGCCGCTGACAATGCACCCAACGGCCTCACCGCCGAGGAGGTCGCCCAGCTCAGCACCGAAGAGGCGATGATCGCCGGTGCCGAGATCGACGACGTCTTCATCGTGCATCGCCGCGAGCGATTCCCGATCGCCGGCACCAAGGCCGAACGCCGCGCCGAACGGACCGTCGCCGGAATGTTCTTCCTGGCGTTCCTGGCCGCGGTGGGCTTCATCGTCGTGTTCTGCGGCGCGGTGCCCTACGAGTGGCGGTTGCCCGGCCAGGGCAACCAGAACTTCCGCTACTTCACCCCGCTGCTCGGCGCCCTGCTCGGCCTGGCGCTGGCTGGGATCGGGATCGGCACGGTGCTGTGGGCCAAGTGGCTGCTGCCGGAGGAGGAGGTCGTCCAGGATCGGCATGACCGGCCCTCCGACCCGGCCCAGCAGATGCTGACCGCGGCCACCCTGGTGCAGGGCTTCCACGACACCGGCATCGGCCGCCGGTCGATGCTCAAGGCGACCCTCGGCCTGGCCGGCGGGGCGCTGGGCGTGGTGCCGCTGGTGGCGCTGGTCGGCGCGATGCTGAAGAAGCCGAACCGCGGCCAGGGGCAGAGCCTGTTCCACACGCTGTGGGGGTCGGGGGTCGCGGTGGTGGACTACCAGGGCCGGCGGATCGGCCCGGCCGATCTGCTGCCGGGTGGGCTCCTCACGGTATTTCCCGGCGTTCCCGGCGGCGTGGCGGCCGGTGACTCGCCGACCCTGCTGATCCGGCTGCGGCCCGGCCAGACGGTCAAGTCGCGCAAGGGTCAGGCCAGCTTCCAGTGGCAGGACTACGTCGCCTTCTCCAAGATCTGCACGCACGCCGGTTGCCCGGCCTCGCTGTACGAGCAGCAGACCGGCCGGTTGCTCTGCCCCTGCCACCAGTCGCAGTTCCAGGTGCTGGAGGACGCCAAACCGGTGTTCGGACCGGCAACCCGCAGCCTGCCGAAGCTGCCGCTCGGGGTCGAGGTCGTCGACGGCAAGCAGTACTTTGTAGCCAAGGGCGACTACCCCGAGCCAGTCGGCCCGGCCTTCTGGGAGCGGCCATGACAACGGTGCCAGGTAACAGCGACCGCCCGACCGTGCCGCACGCACGGCGGTTCGACAAGCCTCGTACGCCGCAGGGCAAGGCCGGCAAGTGGGTCGAGGAACGCTTCGGCGTCTCCGGTGCCGCCCGCAACCAGCTGAACAAGGTCTTCCCCGACCACTGGTCGTTCATGATGGGCGAGATCGCGCTCTACTCGTTCATCATCCTGATCCTGACCGGCACCTTCCTGACCTTCTTCTTCGACGCCTCGATGGCCGAGGTGCGCTACAACGGCTCCTACATCCCGCTGGACGGGGTGGAGATGTCGCGTGCGTACGCCTCCACGCTGCACATCTCCTTCGACGTGCGCGGTGGCCTGGTGATGCGCCAGATCCACCACTGGGCGGCGCTGCTGTTCATGGCGTCGATGACCGTGCACATGTTCCGGGTGTTCTTCACCGGCGCGTTCCGCAAGCCGCGCGAGGTCAACTGGCTGATCGGGCTCGGGCTCATCACGCTGGGCCTGGTCGAGGGCTTCGCCGGCTACTCGCTGCCGGACGACCTGCTGTCGGGCACCGGGCTGCGGATCGCCGAGGCGATCATCCAGTCCATCCCGCTGATCGGCAGCTGGGCGGCGTTCCTGGTCTTCGGCGCCAAGTTCCCCGGCACCGAGATCATCGGCCGGCTCTATATCGTGCACGTGCTGCTGGTGCCGGGCATCCTGGCCGCCCTGATCGGCGGTCACCTGGCCTTGATCGTCAAGCAGAAGCACACCGACTTCCCCGGCCCCGGCCGGACCGAGCACACCGTGTCCGGCGAGCGGATGTACCCGACGTACGGCCTGAAGGCCGGCGGCTTCTTCTTCATCGTCTTCGCGGTCTGCTCAGCGCTCGGCGGGCTGGCCCAGATCAACCCGGTGTGGTTGTTCGGGCCGTACAACCCGGCCCAGGTCTCCTCCGGCTCGCAGCCGGACTGGTACATCGGCTTCCTGGACGGCTCGACCAGGCTCTTCCCGTCCTGGGAGATCCGGCTCTGGCATCACACGATCCCACCGCTGTTCTGGCCGACGGTGGTGTTGCCCGGGGTGCTGTTCACGCTGGCCGGGGCCTATCCGTTCCTGGAGGCCAAGCTCACCAAGGACCGCGACCGGCACAACCTGCTGCAGCGGCCGCGGGACGTGCCGGTTCGGACCGGCCTGGGCGCCATGGCGATCGCCTTCTACGGCGTGCTGCTGCTCTCCGGTGGCAACGACCTGATCGCCAAGGCCTTCGACATCTCGCTGAACGCGATGACCTGGGGTGGTCGAATCGCGCTGCTGGTGGCACCGCCACTGGCCTACGCGGTCGCCTACCGGATCTGCCTGGGCCTGCAACGACATGACCGTGAGGTGCTGGAGCACGGCATCGAGACCGGCATCATCAAGCTGCTGCCCAACGGCGAGTTCATCGAGATCCACCAGCCGCTGGGGCCGGTGGACGACCACGGCCACGGCCTGCTGCCGTACGCCGGTGCCGCCGTGCCGAAGAAGATGAACCGGCTCGGCAATCCGCACACCGGCCGGGTACGGGGCTTCCTGTGGCCGGTGCGGGAGAAGGCCGAGATCGAGGCCGAGCTGCGCGCGTTGGAGGCGCAGGAGGCCGAACGGCGCGAGCGGGAACTCACCGACTAGGGCGTACGTGCTGGGCAGGGCGGCCGGCAGAATCCCGCCGGGCGGCCCGAAGGTGACTGCCGAGCCGCGCGATATGTGCGGCCCGCGCCGTATCAGTGAGGGTTCGCGGCCGCGGTGCTCACCGTCCGCGCGATGCGGCAGATTATCTCGGGAGTGCTGCGCCAAACGGGATTTCGGCGTGCATGCGAGGGCTACCGTGATCGCATGTGTGAATCGGACGCGGGATCCGCCAGCGTGCAGCTCTCAGCACCACGTCCGGCGGCCGGTGCTGCCGTCGATCCGATTACCCTCGAGCCAGTTGACGAGGTATGGGTAACCACGCTGGTCGACAACACATTCGACGCGCTGCTTCCTGACGACGAGCGAGCCCGGCGGGTTTCATTCGGCGTGGGGACGATGGCGGCGTCGCAGTTCGAGGGCCGGACAACGGCCGTCGGGCTGGTCGCCGAGCATGGCTTCGCGGCGTTGGTCACGGTACGCCGCGGCCCGTCGACGACCAGGTTGCTGTTCGACACCGGGCTTTCGCCCGGTGCGATGATCACCAATGCCGACCGGTTGGGCGTCGACCTGGATGACGTTCACGCGGTAGTGCTCAGCCACGGCCATTTCGATCATGCCGGCGGACTGGCCGGACTGATCGACCGCCGCGGCGTACGTCGCCTGCCGATGGTGGTGCATCCGCTCGTGTGGACCCGGCGTCGGATCGCTGTGCCTGGTCAGGACGTGTTCGAGCTTCCGACCCTGAGCAGGCGGGCGCTCGCGGACGAGGGGTTCGAGGTCATCGAGCGGCGGGTGCCCTCGCTGCTGGTGGATGGCGCCGTACTGATCACCGGAGAGGTCGACCGCACCACCGAGTTCGAACGTGGAATGCCGCCGTCGCACCAGTCCCTGGTCAACGGCGGATGGCAGCACGACCCGATGGTGCTGGACGATCAGGCGCTGGTCGTACATGTACGCGAACGCGGATTGTTGGTGCTGACCGGCTGTGGTCACGCCGGGGCTGTGAACATCGTCCGGCATGCTCAGCGGCTAACCGGCGTGTCGCGGCTGCATGCGCTGATCGGTGGACTGCACCTTGGTGGACCAGCTTTCGAGCCGATCATCGGCCCGACTGTGGCTGCCCTCACCGCGGCGGCGCCTGATCTCATTGTTCCGGGCCACTGCACCGGCTGGCGGGCGCAGCACGCACTGGCCGCGGCGCTGCCCGACGCCTGGATGCAGGGCAGCAGCGGAACCACCTACCGGATGGGTGCACCGATGGCGGCATGACCCGTGCGTCATCAGATCTGATCGCGTCGGTGATGCGCAGCATTAACTGCGCGACCCATCGTCTCCGGTGCTAGGCGGCTCGCGCGAGAACCACCTGCGGCGATGTCTCACGAGCTTGCGGGCCTAACTAAGCGCTGCTATCGTACAACCAAATGGTTGTACTTCCTGCACTGAGCGACGCCGAGATCGACCGACTGTTTCGAGCGCTCGCCGACGCCACCCGACGCGACATCGTGCGCCGCACGTTGGTCGCCGAGGCGACCGTGTCCGAACTCGCCGACCACTACGCGATGAGTTGGGCCGCGGTGCAGAAGCACGTCGCGGTATTGGAAGGGGCTCAGCTCGTGACCAAGCACGCACGCGGCCGCGAGCGCATCGTCCGGGGCAACCCGGCTCAGATCCAGCGCGCCCAAGCGCTGCTCGACTCCTATGAACAACTCTGGCGGGCGCGTGTCGACCGCCTCGACGCACTCCTCGCCGACGACGCCCGAGACGACGCCTGAAAGGACTCGCCATGCCCATCACCTCCGTCACCAAGGACCCCGAGAACCTGACCATGACCGTGGTCGCCGACTTCCCGGTGCCGCTGCGCCGACTCTGGGACGCCTACGTCGACCCGCGCCAGCTGGAGAAGTTCTGGGGCCCGCCGCAGTACCCAGCGACCTTCACCCGACACGACGCCTTTCCTGGCGGCGTGAGCACGTACGTCATGACCGGGCCGGACGGGTCGACGCACGGCGGCTACTGGGAGTGGTCCGAGGTCAAGGAGCCCGAGGGCGACGTGGCGTCGTTCGAGGTCCGCGACGGCTTCAGCCTTCCCGACGGGACACCCAACACGGACCTGCCGTCGATGTCCATGAGCTTCTGGTTCGAATCGACGTCGGACGGGTCTCGGGTCACGACCACCACCCACTTCCCGTCGGCCGAGACCCTCGCCCAGATGCTCGAGATGGGCATGGAGGAGGGTCTGCGCTCGGCGATGGCACAGATGGACGACGTGCTCACCGATCTACAGTCGTTCGCGGCCGGCCGGGGCACCACGCTCGACGTCCTCAGCGACACCCAGATCCGCATCAGCCGCATCATCCGCGGCACGGTCGAGCAGGTCTGGCAGGCCCACACGGAACCGGAGCTCATGCGCCAATGGCTGCTCGGCCCCGACGGTTGGGTCATGACCAAGTGCGACTGGACGACGACCGTCGGCCAGACATACCGCCTCGGATGGGCACGCGAGGACGGCACGGAAAGCTTCGAGTTCGGCGGTGAACTCCGCGACGCGCAGGCGCCGCATCGGCTCGTCACTACCGAGCGCATGTTCGGCGACGACGGGCCCGAGACCGTGCAGGTCATCACGCTGACCCCGCTCGACGAGGGCACGCTGCTCACCCAGGTGCACACCTACCCCGACCGCGAGGCGCGCGATCAGGCGCTCGACTCCGGCATGGTCGACGGCATGGAACCCACCTACGCGCGGTTGGAGGCGCTGCTGGCCTGACGGCCGCGAGATCCTCAGCATGCCGGGGTGTCGTGAACACCCCGGCATGCTGTGAGGCGCCACGGATACTTCCAGGTTCTGTGCGATCAGGCTCAGTGTCCCGGCGGGAGCGGCATTCCTTCGGGCCACCCCGGCGCGCTCGACCTGCCCAGCTCCAAAGTTTCGAGAACGTCTTGAGCTACGGACAACAGCGCGACCGTCGGTGGAGTGTGGCCTGTCCACACCACGCATGCCGACCCATTGGCCTCGACCGACAGCTCGCGGCCGTTGACGCGCAGATAGCTGACGGATCCATCGGTGAGCAGGTACGCGGCGCCGAGCCGCCTACCGTCCGGCGCTGCCGCACCGGCTCGCACCGGGGAGTAGCCGCGATGCAGCTTCACCCAACCGTCCGGCACGGAATAGACGAGGTCACCTGTCCCACCGCCGCCACCCAACCATCGCCATTCACCGCCCGTGCGGCACAGGAGATGAACGTCGATCTGGGGTGTTCCGCTCACTCCTCTGCGCGCGAAGACGGTCACCGCGGCGTCCCCGTCGACGTCCACGCACAGCGGTAGGCGCCGACGCCGGCGGCTCAACCGCGCTTCGTACGCCGGGTGCAGCCGACCCTCGATCAACGCCAGGCTCTCCCCCTGTACGTCGTAATTCACCATCCGAGCCTAGGCTTTATATCAACTCAGCTGCCCCTTCCCCGAGGTATCAACCGCTCAATCCTCGCTGAACCGGAACAGCTGCGCCGGCAACTCGGCGAGGGCCGCCGGCGGACGATCCAACCGGTGCAGCCCGACCCGGAAGCGGGCGTCGTCCGGCGCGGTGAAGTCGACCTCGACGAAGCCTGAGTCGGCGAACAGCCGGCGGATCGGCTGGCTGGCATCCGTGTCGTCCGCTCCCCTGCCCCTGGTCCAGATCACCCGGCCGCCCGGCCGGAGCAGCGCCGGCAACGCACCGACCGTGCGCCGGACGTCCGCCTCGCCGATGTTGCCGAAAACCCCGCAGGCGAGCAGCACATCCACCGGCAGCCAGTCGGCATAGTTGACCGTCCGGCCGGCGTCAGCGGTCAGCACCTGCACGTTCGATAAATCGGCTCTGCGTGCTCGCTCGGCCAGTTCCGGATCGAGTTCCACCAGCAGCGCCCGCACCGCTGGAGCCGATGCCAATACTTCCAGCACGTCCCCGCCGTCACCGGCGCACAGGCTCAGCAGCCGGATCGGCTCGGAACCAGCCGGCCCGAATTCAGCCAGGATCCGCCGCAGATAGTCCTGCACGACCCGGCGCCGGCGGGACAGCGACGAGGACGGATCGGCGTAGTCGCGATGCCAGTCGAGCCAGTGCCCGGACCGGTCCATCGCCCGGGCTCAGCGCAGCGGCGCCCGGTGCCCCACGTAGTACTCGAACAGCAGGCCACCGGCGGTGAACAGGATCAGCAGTACGCCGAGCAACACCATCCACAGCTGCACCAGCGCCAGGCCGAGACCGGCCACCGTGCCGGACAGCGCGATGCCCAGTGGCCAGTAGCTGCCGGGTGAGAAGAAGCCCAGTTCGCCGGCACCCTCGGCGATCTCGGCGTCGTTGCGATCCTCCGGCCGGGCGTCGATGCGTCGCGACACGAACCAGAAGAACGAGCCGGAGATGCCCAGCAGGCCGCCGGAGAGGATCAGCGCGGCGGTGCCGGCCACCTCCACCCGGCCGCCGTCCACCTCGGTCCACACCGCGTACGCCGCGGCAGCCGCGAAGACGAACAGCATCGTCCAGAGGAAGATCCTGGCTTCGATCCGCATGGCCGTCCCTCGCCTACTTGGTGTTGCTGGCCGGGCAGATCGGCGCGTCGGACGCCGAGCGGACCAGCCGGTCGGTCTTGAACGGATGGGTGGTGGTCGCGCACGGATCCTCGCCGAGCGCGGTCAGTGCCTTGCGCTGCCGGGCCGGGTCGCTCGACGGGATGCCGGCCAGCGTGGTCAGGTACTTGTCATAGTCGGCATCCGAGACCACCCGCACCTCGAAGTTCATTTGCGAGTGGTACGTGCCGCACAGCTCGGCGCAGCGTCCGACGTAATGACCGGTGTGCGTCGCGGTGAACTCGAACTGGTTCGGCTTCGGCATCGGGATGACGTCCCGTTTGAACAGGAACTCCGGCACCCAGAACGAGTGGATGACGTCCTCGGAGACCTCGATGATGCGTACCCGCTTGTTCACCGGCACCACCAGCACCGGGATCTCGGTGGAACTGCCGATGGTCGAGATCGGCTTGCCGGCCGCCGGATCCGAGGACGAGTAGTTGGTGTTGACGATCTGGCCGTTCTCGGTGTTGTTCTTGTACTCGAACTGCCAGTTCCACTTGAACGCGTCCACCTGGATGGTGGTGTCCGGGTTCGGGGTGAGCTTGTCCACGTAGTTCTCGGTCACCGCGGTGAAGTAGAACAGGCCGGCGATGATCAGGAACGGCGCGATGGTGTAGGCGATCTCGATCGGCAGGTGGTACTTGGTCTGCCTAGGCAGCAGGTCGTCGGTCTTGCGGTAGCGGATGCAGCACCAGAAGATCAGGCCCCAGACGATGACGCCGACCACCAGCGCGGCCACGCACGACCAGCTCCACAGGGTGCGCATCCGGTCGGCCTGGTGGGTGACGCCGGTCGGCCAGCCGAACCGCAGCTTCATCTCGGCGTCGTGCGCGGTGCAGCCGGTCAGCAGGACGATCGGTAGGGCCAGCAGCCCGACCCGGGTCAGCCGAAACTTCCACGTGCGCTGCACGGGCCTACCTTTCTCATCTCAGCAATCCTCGTCGACACGGGCTGGTCGGCAGGGCCGGTTGGCCACGGTTCGTGCACCGTCGCAGCCACCCGTCCACACGATCGCCAGACTAGCCGACCCGCCTGTAGCGCAGGCCCCGAGGGTGGTCGGGCACGCCGGGCTAGCGTGGCCGATATGACAGGCGGATATCTCGACGCGGCGTCCGGGTTGCCCTGGCATCCGGTGGCGATCGAGGCGATGCAGGCGGCCTTGGCCGACGGCTGGGCCGATCCCGGCAAGCTGACCGGGACCAGCCGGCGCAGCGCGGTGCTGCTGGACGCCGCTCGGGCGGCCGTCGCGGCCGAGTTCGGCATCCAGCCGGACGAGTTGATCTTCTGCCCGTCCGGCGCCGCTGCCCTCCACCTGGCCGTGCTCGGCAGCCTGGCCGGTCGGCACCGGGCCGGCCGGACGCTGGTGCACTCGGCGGTGGAGCACTCGGCGGTGTTCAAGGCGGCCGACTGGCACGCGGCTCGAGGCGGCACGGTGAGCGTGGTCGGCGTGGACGGCACCGGCCGGGTGGATCCGCACGCGTTCCTGGCCGCCGCGGCCGCCCCCGGCGTGGCCACCGCGGTGCTGCAGGCGGCCAATCACGAGGTGGGCACCCGGCAGCCGGTGGCCGAGGTGGCCGCCGGGCTAACCGAGCTGGCCGCCGGGCCGGTGCCGCTGGTGGTGGACGCCAGCCAGGAGTTGGTCTACGGCGAGCCGCCGGCGGCGCCGATCTTCACCGCCGATCCCCGGTTGTGGGGCGGCCCGGCCGGCGTGGGGCTGCTCGTGGTGCGCCGTGGCACCCGCTGGCAACCGCCGTTCCCGACGGACGAGACGGAGGCCGGCCGCGGCCTGGGCGCGCTCAACGTGCCCGCGGTGGTGGGTGCCGCGGCGGCGCTGCGGGCAACCCGGGCCGACCGGCTGGCCCAGGCCGACCGGCTCGCCGGTTATCTGGACCAGCTTCGGGCCCGGCTACCGGAACTGGTGCCGGACGCGATGCTGCTCGGCCCGGAACAGGCGGCCGACCGGCTGCCGCAGTTGCTCACCTTCTCCTGTCCGTACGTCGACGGCGAGGCACTGCTCACCGAGCTGGACCGGCACGGCTTCGCGGTGTCCTCCGGCTCGTCCTGCACCGCCGACAGCCTCACCCCGTCGCACGTGCTGGTCGCGATGGGTGCGCTGAGCTCGGGCAATCTCCGGATCTCCTTGCATCCAGGGGTGGAGCAGGCCGATCTCGACCGGTTCCTGAACATGCTGCCAGTAGTTCTGTCTGATGTCCGATCAGTCAATGCGCCACCGTTACCGACCGGGATCGATGAGGGTGAGAACGCGGTGGTGGACAGCCGCGGCCGCCGCTGCCCACTGCCGATCCTGGACCTGGCCCGAGCATTGCCCACGATTCCGATCGGCGCGCGCCTCACCGTGCTCGCCGACGACCCCGCGGCCGCCAACGACATCGCGGCCTGGTGCCGAATGACCGGCCAGCAACTCCTCGATTGCGATGATCTGGGTCGCTACCGGGTGCGGCGAGTGCGGTGAACGTCGCGGGCCGTGGGAAAATCGACCGCATGGCAGTCCAGATCACCGACATGACCGTTCAGCGCACGGCCATCGAGGGCCTGCTCATCTGCACCCTCAAGCAGGTCAGTGATGAGCGCGGCGTGGTTCGGGAGTTCTTCCGCGCCTCCAGCTACGCCGGCCAACTGGCCGGCGCCGGCGACTGGCGGCAGATCAACGTGACCGAATCCGGCTACGGCGCGGTGCGCGGCATGCACGGCGAGGACATGGTCAAGCTGGTCAGCTGCGTCGCCGGCCGGGCATTCGGCGCCTACCTCGACGCCCGGCCGGGCTCGGCCAGCTACGGCGCGGTGGTAACCACCGAACTCTCCCCCGGCATCCAGGTGCTGGTGCCGCCGGGTGTCTGCAACGGGTTCCAGTCGCTGTCCGAGCAGGGCAGCCAGTACCTGTACTGCTTCACCGCCGAATGGCAGCCTGGCATGGCCGGGGTCGCGTTCAACCCGCTGGACGACGGGCTGGGCATCGACTGGCCGCTGCCGGTCGACCCCAACGACCCGGCCCGCATCTCGGCCAAGGACGCCGGCGCACCGCTGTTCAGCAAGCAAGAACCGGCGAGGTCCTAATCATGTGCGGTCTGATCGGTTTCCTCGCCGCCCGTCCGAGCCCGGCCGGTTCGGCTGAGACCGAGCAACTCATCGAACGCTCGCTCACCCAGATGCGCCACCGCGGCCCGGACGACGCCGGCACCTGGTCCGACGACGAGGTGGTGATCGGGTTCCGCCGGCTGTCCCTGATCGACTGGGAACACAGCCACCAGCCGCTGCCCTACCTGGACGGTCGCTACCACCTCATCTTCAACGGCGAGATCTACAACTACCTCGAACTGCGCCAGCAGCTCGCCGAGCAGTTCGGCGCCGTCTTCGAGACCCAGGGCGACGGAGAGGCGATCGTCGCCGGCTACCACTACCTCGGCGAGAAGATCGTCGAGCAGCTGCGCGGGATGTTCGCGTTCCTGATCTGGGACAGCGAGGAACGGGTGCTCTTCGGCGCCCGGGACTGGTTCGGGATCAAGCCGCTCTACACCTACACCGACGAACGCGGCTCGTTCTTCGCCTCGGAGAAGAAGGCGCTGCTGTCCGTCGCGCCGGATTCCGTCGGACAGCAGGTGAACACCGACGCGTTGCAGAACTACCTGACGCTGCAGTACGTTCCCGAGCCTGCCTCGATGCACAGCGCGATCACCCGGATCGACTCGGGCACCTGCTTCACGCTGCGGCCCGGTGAGCTGCCGCAGACCCGGCGGTACTTCCACCCGGACTTCCGGGCCAAGCCGGTGACCGACCAGGCGGCGCTCTACCGCGAGATCGCCGACGCGCTGCGCGACTCGGTGGCCAAGCACATGCGGTCGGACTTCACGGTCGGCTCGTTCCTGTCCGGTGGCATCGACTCGACCGCGATCGCGGCGCTGGCCAAGGAACACAACCCGAACCTGCTCACCTTCACCACCGGTTTCGAGCGGCCCGGCTTCTCCGAGATCGACGTCGCGGCGCAGTCGGCCGAGGCGATCGGGGTCCGACACATCACCAAGGTGGTGAGCCCGCAGGAGATGATGGACACGCTGCCGTTGATCGTCTGGTATCTCGACGATCCGGTGGCCGACCCGGCCCTGGTGCCGCTCTACTTCATCGCCCGGGAAGCGCGCAAGCACGTCAAGGTGGTGCTGTCCGGTGAGGGTGCGGACGAGTTGTTCGGCGGCTACACCATCTACCGCGAGCCGATCTCGCTGCGCCGGCTGACCGCCGCGCCGGATCCGGTGAAGCGGTTGCTCGGTGCGTTGTCCCGCCAGTTGCCGGAGGGCATGCGCGGCAAGGATCTGCTGCGCCGGGCCAGCATCGGCATCGAGGAACGCTACTACGGCAACGCCCGGATCTTCCGTCCGGACGAGATGCGGTCGCTGCTGCGGACCTACACCCCGCAGGTCAGCTACACCGACATCACCGCGCCGCACTACGCGGCCACCACGCACCTGGACGATTCCACCCGGATGCAGTACATCGACCTGTTCACCTGGCTGCGCGGCGACATCCTGGTGAAGGCCGACAAGATGACCATGGCCAACTCGCTGGAACTGCGGGTGCCGTTCCTGGACACCGAGGTGTTCTCGGCGGCCTCGTCGTTGCCGGTGTCGGAGAAGATCACTCCCGAGACCACCAAGTACGCGCTGCGCCGGGCACTGGCCGAGATCGTCCCGCCACACGTGCTGAACCGGGCCAAGCTCGGCTTTCCGGTGCCCACCCGGCCCTGGCTGGCCGGCGTCATGTACGACTGGGCGCACGAGATCATCAGCTCGGCCGGCACCGATCATCTGATCGATACCGGCGAGGCACTGCGGCTGCTGGCCGCCCATCGGGACGGCCGGCAGGACTACTCCCGCAAGATCTGGACGCTGCTGGTGTTCATGATCTGGCACGGCATCTTCGTGGAGGGACGGATCCGGCCGGAGGTTCCCGAGCCGGTCTACCCGGTCAAGATCTGAGCGTCTGTCGAATGCAGCGGGTGCCCGTCGAGAGCCAAGCGATCACCTCGGTCGGCTACGACCCGGCGGGCAACGTGCTGGAGATCGAGTTCAGCGAGGGTGGTGTCTACCAGTACTTCCTGGTGCCGCCCAGCGTGCACCGGCAACTGATGGCCGCCGACAGCCTGGGCAACTTCTTCCGGCTGCACATTCGCGACCAGTACGACTACCGCCGGATCTGAGCTCGGCCCGACCTGCATGCGTCCTGCCGGTTCAAGCCGGCTACCCGCCTGCGCCTTGCCGAATAAGCGCGGCCGCCGCCGGAACCGGGCGAGGCCAGGATCAGGCCGTCAGATACGGCAGGATCTCAGCGGCCACCTCGTCACCGTAGGACTCGGCCAGCCGGTCGCCGAAGTCGCTCGGGGTGACCTCGTACTCCTGGGTGCCGATGGTCTCCAAGACCAGGGTGGCGAGCAGGCTGCCGACCTGCGCGGCCCGCTCCCAGGACAGGCCCCAGGACCGACCGGCCAGGAAACCGGCCCGGAAGCCGTCGCCGACGCCGGTCGGGTCCAGCTTGGCGCGCTCCTTGGCGACCGGCACGTGCACCCGTTCGACGCCGCGGCCGACGATCTCCACGCCGCGCTTGCCCTGCGTGGTGATCCGAACCCCGATCCGCTCGTGCACCTGGGCCTCGGTGAGGCCGGTCTTGGACTCCAGCAGGTTCTTCTCGTACTCGTTGGTGAACAGCAGTTCGGCGCCCTCGATGAGCAGCAGCAGTTCCTCGCCGGACATCCGGGCGATCTGCTGGGACGGGTCAGCGGCGAACCGATAGCCGAGTTCACGCGCCTCGACCGAATGCCGGACCATGCCGGCCGGGTCGTCGGCGCTGATCACCACCAGCTCGGCGCCGGTCCGCTCCACCGCCGGGCGCAGCTCGATGTTGCGCGCCTCGCTCATCGCGCCGGCGTAGAACGAGGCGATCTGGCACATCTCCTCATCGGTCGTGCAGACGAACCGCGCGGTGTGCAGTTCCTCGGAGATGTGCACCGACTTGCAGTCCACGCCGTTGCGCTCCAGCCAGGCGCGGTAGTCGGCGAAGTCCTCACCGACCGCGCCGACCAGCACCGGGCGCTCCCCCAGCTGGCCCATGCCGTAGGCGATGTTGGCCGCCACCCCACCACGGCGGACCACCAGGTCGTCCACCAGGAAGCTGAGCGAGACCTGGTGCAGCTGGTCGGCTAGCAATTGCTCGGAGAACCGACCCGGAAAGTGCATCAGATGGTCGGTGGCGATGGAACCCGCGAGGAGAACTGGCATGGGTGCGAGATTACCTGCTGGACGACACACTCCCGCCGCAGGACCACCCAAATGGGATCCCCGCGGCGGGAGTGTCGTGAGCTGAGCCTCAGCCGCAGAAGGAGTTACCGCACGCGCAGCCACCGCTGGCGTTCGGGTTGTCGATCTCGAAGCCCTGCTTCTCGATGGTGTCGGTGTAGCTGATCACGGCACCGGTCAGCAGTGGCGCGCTGGCCCGGTCGACCACCAGCGGCACCGCGCTGCCCTCGATCGGCTGGTCGATCGTCACGTCGCCATCCAGCGAGCGCTCGTCGAAGAACAGCTGGTACTGCATGCCGGCGCAGCCGCCCGGCTGCACCGCGATCCGCAGACGCAGGTCGTTGCGGCCTTCGGCGTCGAGCAGCTCGCGGACCTTCAGCGCCGCCTCGTTGGTCAAGGTGACCGGCGCCTGCGCGACATCCGTCGGGGTGATCGATACGTCGGTTGCAGTCATTACATCCCCAAACTCGGTTCCCAGGTGGCACCTGGCTGATCGTTCCAGTGCGTGGTCGTTCGCGTGCTGGTTGTCGTAATGCTCGTCCTAGCGCGCAACCGGGCCTGCCCCGGTGGCTATTCCATCCTACGGCTCAAACCGCCCAGACGCCTACGGCCTGGCCAGTCGCGGCCCGTCCCGGTCGGCGGGCCCCGCACCGAGCCGCCCGTCACCGAGCCGCCCGTCACCGGCCCGCTCGGGATCGGTCCGGTCCGCCCGGCCGTCGTTCCACAGCGAATTCTCATCCAGCACCGGCAACCGGTCGGTGTCCGGCTCGGCCGGATACGGCTCGCCCTGCAGCCGGGCCCGCGATTCGGCGAGCTCGTTGTCCCGGAAGCCGGGCTCGGCATCGTCGCGCGCGTGTCGGCGCAGCCGAGCCCGCCAGAACAGCGCGTCCAGCGAGAACGGGTCCGCGCCACCCAGCAGGAACACCGACAGTCCCGCCGCGACCGCGAGATCCACCGAGGTGAACCAACCGCTGGAGCCGGTGTACTCCTTCACCCCGCCCCAGTCGATGCTGAGCACGATCAGCCCCACCAGCACCATGCCGCCGCCGGCCGCCACCCGGGTGAGCAGCCCGACCAGCAGTCCCAGGCCGATCGCGAGCTCGGCGTACGCGGTCAGGTGGCCGAACAGCGATGCGTGGTCGGTCAGCGGGCCGAGCAGGCCGCCGATCGGGGTGCCGGACCTGGCGGCGGCCACCGACGCCCGGAAGCCGGTGCCGGAGTTGGGATCCAGGAAGTGCGGGTAGACCAGCTTGGCGTAGCCGGCGAACAGGAACACCGCGGCGAGGAAGAGGCGCATCGGCAGCACCGGCCAACCATTGGCACGCCGGCGCCGGAGCGAACCGGTTGTGGCATCGGTCATAGTCATCTCCTGCTGCCTCCTCCTCGACCGGCCCGTTGCCCGGACCGCCGACCGGAGTTGGCAGACTGGTACGCGTGACCGGAACCGATGTGTCTAAGGATGCATACGCCGCCGCCATCCTGGGCGGTTCAACACACGATGCGGCCATATCGGCCGGCCGAGCCAGCTCGGCCGGCCCGGCGACCCTCACCGGCGCGTCGGCTTCCGCCAGCCGGGCGCTGATGCTGCTCGGCCAGGGCAGCGACCCGGACGCCGAACGCGGCGTCGACTGCCCGGGCGAGTTGCCACCGGCCTCGGACCCCCGGCTGGTCGAGCGGGCCCGGGCGGCCAAGGCGGCGCTCGGCGATCGGGTGTTCGTGCTCGGCCACCACTACCAGCGCGACGAGGTGATCCAGTTCGCCGACGTGACCGGCGACTCGTTCAAGCTGGCCAGGGACGCCGCCGCCCGGCCACAAGCCTCCTACATCGTGTTCTGCGGCGTGCATTTCATGGCCGAATCGGCCGACATCCTGACTTCGCAGAGCCAGCAGGTGATCCTGCCGGATCTGGCGGCCGGCTGCTCGATGGCCGACATGGCCCGGGAGGTGCAGGTCCGCGACGCCTGGGACGCGCTGACCGAGGCCGGCGTCGCCGACTCGGTGGTGCCGGTCACCTACATGAACTCCTCCGCCGCGATCAAGGCCTTCACCGGCGAGCACGGCGGGCTGGTGTGCACGTCCTCCAACGCCGAACGGGCGCTGCGCTGGGCCTTCGAGCAACGCGGGGCCTTCGAGCAGAAGCCGGGCACCAAAGTGCTCTTCCTGCCCGACCAGCACCTCGGCCGCAACACCGCGGTACGCCAGCTCGGGCTCGACCTCGCCGACTGCGTGGTGTACGACCCGTCCCGGCCGGACGGCGGCCTGACCGTCGAGCAGCTGCGCCGGGCCCGGATGATCCTCTGGCGCGGCCACTGCTCGGTGCACGGCCGCTTCACCCCGGCTCAGGTGGCTGCCGTCCGCGACCGGGTACCGGGCGTGCGGGTGCTGGTGCATCCCGAGTGCAGCTATGAGGTGGTCTCGGCGGCCGACCTGGTCGGATCCACCGAGTACATCATCGACACCGTCCGACGCGCCCCGGCCGGCTCCCGCTGGGCGATCGGCACCGAGCTGAACCTGGTCCGCCGACTGGCCAACGAGCATCCGGAGCAGCAGATCAGCTTCCTGGAGAACACCGTCTGCTACTGCGCCACCATGAACCGGATCGACCTGCCGCACCTGGTCCGCTCGTTGGAGGCGCTGGTCGCCGGCCAGCCGGTCAACCGGATCGTGGTGGATCCCACCGTGGCCCGGCACGCCCGTACCGCCCTGGACCGGATGCTGGCGCTGCCGGCGTCCTGACCCCCACCACCAGCCGCAAAGGCAGAGTTGTCATGAGCTTGTTTCGCCGCAGGAGCGCCGCCGACGCCATCGAGCCCGACCCGGCCGAGCTGACCGACTCGGAACCCGGCAGCCCAGGTACGGCGCCGAAGGGCCGACCGACCCCGAAGCGCCGGACCAGCGCCGGGCCGATCACCCCGGCGCCGAAGACCCGCAAGGAGGCCATCGCCTGGCAGAAGCAGCACGCCAACGCTCGGGTGGCCGGGCAGAAGCGGCTGACGCCGGCCGAGCAGCGGCAGGCGATCCGGTCCGGGGAGCTGCTCCCCCGCCGGGACCAGGGCCCGGTGCGAGCGCTGGCGCGTGACTACGTCGACACCCGTCGGATGGCCTCGAACTACCTGCTGTGGCTCTTCCCGATGCTGCTGGTCGGCTACTTCGTGCCGTACCTGCAGATCCTGACCTTCGTGCTGTTCCTGGTGCTGCTGGTCGAGTGGATCTTCGCCGGCACCCGGATCAAGCGGCTGGCCGCCGAGCGCGGGCACTCCACCCGCGAGTCGGCGGTGTCGCTCGGCTTCTACGCCGGCAGCCGGGCCTACTTCAAGCGCAGCTGGCGCCGGCCGCTGCCGGCCAAGCAGCTCGGCGAGGAGATCTAGCCGATCGGTTAGGCGACCCGGGTCTTCGGCGAGTGCTCGGCGGTCTTGGCCGGGTCGGACTCGACCAGGTCCCCCAGCGCCTCGTCGATCTGGCGCATCGCGTCCTCGGGGATCCGCACGCCGGCGGCCTTGACGTTCTCGGTCACCTGCTCCGGCCGGGACGCACCGACCAGCGCGGCGGCCACGTTGTCGTTCTGCAGCACCCACGCCACGGCGAGTTGCGCCATGCTCAGCTCGAGCGACTCGGCGATCGGCCTGAGCGCCTGCACCCGGCTCAGCACGTCATCGTTCATGAACCGGCGGATCATGTCGGCGCCGCCGTTGGCATCGGTGGCCCGGGAGCCGGCCGGCGGCGGCTGGCCGGGCTGGTACTTGCCGGTGAGCACGCCCTGGGCGATCGGCGACCAGACGATCTGGGAGATGCCGAGTTCGCGGCTGGCGGGGATCACCTCGCCCTCGATCACCCGCCACAGCATCGAGTACTGCGGTTGACTGGAGATGAGCTGCACGCCGAGTTCCTTCGCCAAGGCGTGCCCGGCCCGCAGCTGTTCGGCGGTCCACTCGCTGACGCCGAGGTAGAGCGCCTTGCCGGCCCGCACCACGTCGGCGAAGGCCTGCATGGTCTCCTCCAGCGGCGTCTCGGTGTCGTACCGATGTGCCTTGTAGAGGTCGACGTAGTCGGTGCCCAGCCGGCGTAGCGAGCCGTTGATGGACTCCATGATGTGCTTGCGGGACAGGCCGGTGTCGTTCGGGCCGCCCGGCCCGGTCGGCCAGTACACCTTGGTGAAGATCTCCAGCGACTCCCGCCGCTCACCCTTCAGCGCCTGGCCGAGCACCGTCTCGGCCTTCGTATTGGCGTACACGTCCGCGGTGTCGAAGCTGGTGATCCCCTCGTCGAGGGCGGTCCGCACGCACTTGACCGCGGTGTCGTTCTCGACCTGCGAGCCGTGCGTCAACCAGTTGCCGTAGGTGATCGCCGAGATCTTCAGGCCGCTGTTTCCGAGGTATCTGAATTCCATGACTTCGACGCTACTCACCGACGCTCGGCATCGGAATCGCACCCGGTAGCGCTGTCAGGGCGGCGAACCGGGGCTGACGTGCGAATCAGGCCAGCGGCATCGGGCCGTACACCCGTTCCCCGTCCCGCACCAAGGTCACGCTCGCGACACCGCCGGCGGCCAGCTCGCGCCAGTACTCACCGATCCAGTTCTCGGCGTCGGACTGGCTGCTGAACGAACCCGGCTGCTCAGCGTCGGTGTCCGCCGGCTCGTACTGCCAGGTCCAGGCCATCCGCACTCCTTAACCATTGCCCTGCTCGGCTCCGCGCTCACCCGCGCCTCGCCTGCCGATGTGCGATCTCACGGTAACGCCTGCGCTAAGACCGGATTGCTACGGTGTCCGCGCACGCCGTCCCTTCCGCCGGACTATCGATGAGCGAGTATCGATGAGCGAATTCCAGCCGCCGCCCGGCTTCACCGACGCGGCTGGCGAGGTGGCCGATCCCGAGCCCGCGGCCGGCCACGCGGCCCGGCTGCGCCAGCAGCGGTTGGTCGTTCCCGCCGGATCGCTCGGCGCGCTCGAGGAACTGGCGGTGTGGGCGGCCGGCGTGCAGGGCCGTTGCCCGCCGGAGAACTTCGACGGCGCCCGGACGGTGCTGTTCGCCGCCGACCACGGCATCGCCGAGGCCGGCGTCACCGGGGCCGGGTCAGCCACCACCCAGCGGCTGGTCGAACTGGTCGACGCCGGCCGGGCACCGGTCAACGCGATGGCCGCCGGGATACCCGTCCGGGTGGTGGACGTGGCGGTGGCCGCCGACACCGGCGGTGTCCGATGGGCCTACAAGGTGCGCCGGGCCAGCGGCCGGATCGATCGGGAGGACGCGCTCAGCCCGGACGAGACGGCGGCCGCGATCACCGCCGGCATGACCGTGGCGGACGAGGAGATCGAGGCCGGCGCGGATCTGCTGCTGGTCGGCAACCTGGGTACGGCGGCCAACACCCCGGCATCGGCCCTGGTGGCCGTGCTCACCGACACCGAGCCGGCCCGGGTGATCGGCTGGGGGGACGGGATCGATGACGCGGGCTGGATGCGCAAGTGCGCCGCGGTACGTGACGCACGGCGGCGCGCCTGGCCGTATCGGGACGATCCGCTCCGGCTGGTCGCGGTGGCCGGCGGCGCCGACCTGGCTGCGCTCACCGGATTCCTGGTACGGGTGGCGAGCCGCCGGGTGCCGGTGCTGCTGGACGGCCTGGTCGCCTGCACGGCCGCGCTGCTCGCCCAACTTGCCTGCCCCCGGGTGGTGCGCTGGTGCCTGGCCGGACAGCAGTCCGGCGAGCCGGCGCACGAACTCGCGTTACGCCGGCTGGGGCTGACCCCGGTGCTACGACTCGGCGTTGAGCTGGACCAGGGCGCCGGCGCGCTGCTGGCGCTGCCGGTGTTACGGGCCGCCACCCGAACGCTGGCCGGCACCGCCACCGCGGACGAGTTGGCCGGCGTCCACTCGGCCGAATCAGTCGGCGCGGACCCTGTCGAATCAGTCGGCGTCCACTCCGCCGAATCAGCCGGCACGGCTGCTGTCGAATCAGCCGGCGCCCACTCGGCCGAAATCAGCCGGCGGGAGCGCGGCGGATGAGGGCCGGGCCACCACCCCGGCCGACGGCTAATTACCTCAGGCGGATTCCATCGAGCCGGTCGGCTTGGTCGGCTGGTTGACCGCGTCGCGAGCGACCAGTTCCGCCTCCGACACCGCCAGCAGGTCACCCAACTGGTGACCGTCACGCGGTTTGGACGCCGCGGCAATGTTGCACGGCACCTTGCGCACCTTCATCGCCGAACGCAGCCGCCGGGCCAGCGCGTCGGCGTTCTGCGGCGGGCAGTCCGGCAGCAGGATCGCCAGGCCCCGTCCGTCGCCGTAGCTGCCGATGGCGTCGCAGCCGGCCTGCATCATCGCCACCGTGCGCGCCGCCTCGGGTTCGGTCGAGTCGATCCGGACGATGCTGGCGGTGTCGCTGGCCATGACCACCACCTGCGCGACGTGCAACCAGGCCTCCTCGCCCATCAGCCGGTCGGGCCGTCCCCACTGGCGCAACTCGCTTTGCGCGAACCGACGTTGGATCCACACCGCAGCCGGCAGTGAGAGCCAGAGCAGCGGGAGCTTGGCGGCGTGCAGGCCGCACTCCGCCAGGGCGACGCCGATGGTCAGCAGCTCCAGGCTGTGCGTCCGCAGGCCCAACAGGTGCGGGATCGCAGCCGCCTCGCCCGCGGCGCACATGGCCACCATGATCAGGCCCATATCGAGAACGAACCAAAGGGCGATAGCCAAAAGCAGCCCGAGCACGAACGGTAACCCCGATCGAATCGCCATGCTGGCCGCCAAAGCCGCCAGCCCCGAGGTGGCAACGCTGTATACGAATCGATACGGCAGCCGTCTTCCGGCGCAGTTGTATGACGGCCAGTCACCTACCGCTACTACGATGGCCATGCAAGCCGCTAAGTTCGGTGGCAACATGATTGCAGCCGCAAAGCACCAGGTCGCCAGCACATTGGGACTCATGACTGGCGTCCGCTCGAACAACAGGTATTGCCGAGCCCTTTCCCATGCGACAACCACGAGCGAGTAGGTCACGCTCAGCGAACCGAGCAGCAGGGCCAGGTCGAACTGCGCACGAGTGAAAGGCGACCACATGAGAATGAGCGCCGCGAGCGTGCCGAGTTCAACAGTCCCAAGGACCGCCAGCACCCGCCGTCGTTGCTGCCATACCGGCCAGGTTCTCACCGCCCGATCCTTTCCGTGTGCTCAACCCCCGTCCGGCAAGAAAAGGAGGTGCACCGTGCATAACTGGGTCTGGAACTAACCGGCGGTGCTCGCCTGGATGACAGACGGTACATAACTAACCACGTATTTGTCATCCGGCAGAATTGCCTAAGAAACGGGCCGCTTTGGTGCAGCGTATGACTACCCACTTCGCCCGCGTGTTAACAATGTGAGGCGGTGGCGTCGTGTTCCCCCGCGACGCCACCGTCAACGCGGGATCGCCAGGATCAGGGCTACGAACCAGCTCGTTGGATTAGTTCCCGCCGGCGTTGAATTTGAACTACATAAAGTGACTGAACGTCATACAGCAAGGCCCGCTAACGGACGTGCGACTCCACGAATGGCAATGACACCACCGTGGCCGCGAGCCGCCGGCCACGAACATCGATAAACACCTGATCACCCTCGGTGACCTCGGTGCCGGTGTCGATGAGGGCCAGCGCGATGCCCTGCTTCAGACTCGGCGAGAAGGTGCCGGAGGTGGTGCGGCCGATCTCGGCACCGGCTCCGTCCAGCACCGTCATCTGGCCACGCGGCACGCCCCGGTCGGTGACCAGCAGGCCACGCAGCTTGCGCGCCGGCCCGGCCGCGCGCTCGGCGAGCAGCGCGTCCCGACCCCAGAACCGCTCCTTCTTCCAGCCCACCGCCCAGGACGAACCGGCCTGCACCGGGGTGATCTGCTCGGTCAGGTCCTGCCCGTGTAGCGGGTAGCCCATCTCGGTGCGCAGGGTGTCGCGGGCGCCCAGCCCGGCCGGCATGCCGCCGTGCAGCCGGGCGGTCTCCATCAGCGCGTCCCAGAGCTTGAGCGCATCCGTCCAGGCCGGGATCAGCTCATAGCCGTGCTCGCCGGTGTAGCCGGTGCGGCAGACCCGAACCGGCTGGCCCTCGAAGTCGGTGTCGACGAAGGAGACGTAGGCCAGTTCGGTCGGCAGCGACAGCGCCTGTAGCACCTGCGGTGACTTCGGGCCCTGGACCGCGATGACCGCGTACTGCTCGTGCTGGTCGGTGACCGTGATGCCGGATGGGGCCGCCGTCGCGAGCAACTCGATCACCCGACGAGCATTGGCGGCATTCGGCATCAGGAACACCTCCTCGTCACTGATCAGGTAGCTGAAGACGTCGTCGATCACGCCACCGTTCTCGGCGCAGCACAGCGTGTACTGGGCCTGGCCCGGGGCGATCTTGCCCAGGTCGGCGGTCAGGCAGGAATTGACGAATTCCCGGGCTCCCGGGCCGGCCACGGTCGCCTTGCCCAGGTGCGAGACGTCGAACACCCCGACCGCGCTCCGCACCGCCGTGTGCTCGGCGATCACGCCGCCACCGATCGCGCTGTACTCGATGGGCATCTCCCAGCCACCGAAGTTCGCGAGCTTGGCGCCCAGGTCGACATGCCGGTCGTGCAGCGGTGAACGACGCAGCTCGGTCACGTGCGCTCCTCTCCTGCCCGCCGGCGTACGGCCGGTGAGCGGCTCTGGCGCTCACGGTAGGCGATCCGCGCGATGTCCAGGCTGCCGGGTCGGCGCGATTCGTCGGGTAGCGACCGGTCGTCTCCGAGGGTCCCCTAGAGTGTCGCGCATGGTATCGGTGCACCTGGTGGACCAGCGGAGCGCGCTGTCTGCGGACGTGCTGGTGGTGGGCACGCTGGCCACGGACCGCGGCGTCGTGCTGGCGCCCGGCGCGCAGGCGGTCGATGTGGCGCTGGACGGCGCGCTCGGTCCGGCGCTGGCGGCGTTGGAGGCCACCGGCCGGCCGGACGAGGTATGCCGGATCCCGACCCTGGGCCGCACCAAGCCACCGCTGGTGATCGCCACCGGTATCGGTCGCGGCAACCCGGCGACGCTCGATCCGGAACTGGTGCGGCGCGCGGTCGGCGCGGCCTTCCGGTCCCTCGGCAAGGCCCGGCGGGTGGCGGTGGCGATCGGCGATGGCACCGATCCGGAACTCGCCGGCGCGATCAGCGACGGAGCCCTGCTCGGCGCCTACCGGTTCGCCCGGTACAAGTCCGGCGACGACGGTTCATCGCTGCGCCGGGTGGATGTCGTGGTGAGCGAGCCCGGCAATGCCCAGGCTCGGGCCGCGCTGCGCCGCTCGGCGGTGATCGCCGGCGCGGTGAACGGCGCCCGGGATCTGGTGAACACCCCGGCGAACCACCTCAACCCGCCGTCGCTGGCCGACTACGCACGAGAGCAGGCCGAGGCCGCCGGGCTGCAGGTGGAGGTGCTGGACGAGCGGGCGCTGCGCCGCGGCGGCTACGGCGGCATCCTCGGCGTGGGCGGCGGGTCGGCCACGCCGCCCCGGCTGGTCCGGCTCAGCCACCGCCCGGCCAATCCTCGGGCGTCGGTGGCCTTGGTCGGCAAGGGCATCACCTTCGACTCCGGCGGCCTGGACATCAAGCACGCCGACATGGCCGCGATGAAGTCGGACATGAGCGGGGCGGCGGCGGTCATCGAGGCGGTCATCGCCGCCGGCCGGCTCAAGCTGCCGGTCCAGGTCACAGCCACCGTCCCGCTGGCCGAGAATGCGATCTCGGGCAACGCCTACCGGCCCTCGGACGTGCTCACCATGCGCAACGGCAGCACCGTGGAGGTGGGCAACACCGACGCGGAGGGCAGGTTGGTCCTGGCCGACGCCATCTGCCGGGCGTGCGAGGACAAGCCGGACTTCCTGATCGAGACGTCCACGCTGACCGGCGGGCAGGTCGTCGCGCTGGGCCACCACACGGCCGGCGTCATGGGTACCGAACAGTTCCGGGACTGGCTGGTCGGTCGGGCCGCGGCCGCCGGCGAATCCATCTGGCCGATGCCGCTCAACCCCGAGCTGCGGTCCAGGTTGGACTCTCCGGTCGCCGACATCGTCAACGTCACCGGCGACCGGTGGGCCTCGATGCTGATGGGTGGCATCTTCCTCGCCGACTTCGTTGCCGACGGGGTGGAGTGGGTGCATCTGGATATCGCCGGGCCGTCGTACCTGGAGAAGGCCACCGGCTACCACCCGGCCGGCGGCACCGGCTTCATCGTCCGGACGATCCTGGCGGCACTGAGCGGGCTTGCCGAGGCCTGAACCGGCTTAGGTGGCCGGCTTTCGACGTTCTGTCGTCTCGAAGTGGTCAGCTCTGCTTGCGCCGGGCGTTGTAGTCACGCATCCGCTGCGGGTAGCCGACCACCGCGGCGTCGTAGAGCGGTAGGCCGTGCCGCTTCGCGAACGACTCCGCGCCGCGCGGACCGTCCACCCGGCGTCGCGTCCACTCCCCGTCGTGGGCGACCAGCAGGACGGTCGTATCGGTGACCGCGGTGCGCGGCTCGACGTAGGCCTCGACACCCAGCCGGGTACGGATGAACTCCTCCAGATGCCCGGTGTCGACGCCGGTGCCGGTACGCACGGTGCCGGGCCGGTCCTTGCGCCGGCCGAACAGCCTCATCCCGCCTCCTACCGCTGGCGACCGGGCTCTCCGGCCGCTGTGGCACATCGTCTCATCGGCAGGCGTGTCCGGGCTGAGAATGGGTGGTCGGACGCGCCGGGCTGACGGGCGCCCGGCTGCCGCCGGTATCCGGTGGAGTGACAAGATGGAGCAGGCCCGGTCGCTGCGCCGAGCCGGGTTTCGTGATCTTGTCGGCAACGGTGACCATCGCGGCTTCGAGCCAGAACCGGGAGTACAGAGTCGTGCCAGGCGAACAGAACTTCGATGTCGTCATCCTCGGCGGGGGCAGCGGTGGCTATGCGGCCGCCTTGCGCTCGGCCGAGTTGGGCAAGTCGGTCGCGCTGATCGAGAAGGACAAGGTCGGCGGTACCTGCCTGCATCGCGGTTGCATCCCCACCAAGGCGCTGCTACACGCCGGCGAGATCGCCGACGGCGCCCGGGAAAGCGCGCAGTTCGGCGTGAACGCCAGCTTCGAGGGCATCGACATGGCCGGCGTACACAAGTACAAGGACGGCGTGGTCAGCAAGAACTGGAAGGGCCTGCAGGGGCTCATCCGCAGCCGCGGCATCACCATCGTCGAGGGTGAGGGCCGGCTGACCGGGCCGAAGCAGGTCACAGTGGGCTCGGATGTCTACAACGGCAGCAACGTGATCCTGGCGACCGGCTCGTACTCACGAACGCTGCCCGGCCTGGAGCTGGACGGCCAACGGGTGATCGCCAGCGAGCACGCGCTGACCCTGGATCGGGTGCCGGAGACGGCGATCGTGCTCGGCGGCGGCGTGATCGGCGTCGAGTTCGCCAGTGCCTGGACCTCCTTCGGCGCGAAGGTGACCATCGTCGAGGCGTTGCCGCACCTGGTGCCGACCGAGGACGAGGCCAACTCCAAGCTGCTCGAGCGGGCGTTCCGCCGACGCGGCATCGGGTTCAAGCTCGGTGCCCGGTTCGCCGGCGTGTCGCACACCGAGACCGGCGTGCGGGTGTCGCTGGAGGGTGGCGAGACCCTGGAGGCCGAGGTGCTGCTGGTGGCCGTCGGCCGCGGCCCGGCTTCGGCCAACCTCGGCTACGAGGAGCAGGGCGTCCGGATCGAGCGCGGCTTCGTGATCACCGATGAGTACCTGCGTACCTCGGTCGACGGCGTGTACGCGGTCGGTGACCTGATCAGCATCGGCGGTGCGCCCCACCTGCAACTGGCGCACGTCGGCTTCGCCGAGGGGATCATGGTGGCCGAGCACATCGCCGGGCTGCCGGTGGTGCCGATCGACTACGCGGGCGTACCGCGGATCACCTACTCCAGCCCCGAGGTGGCCTCGGTCGGTCTGACCGAGGCGCAGGCCGCCGAGAGGTACGGCGCCGAGCAGGTCACCACGGTCACCTACGACCTGTCCGGCAACGGCCGTAGCGCGATCCTGAACACCAAGGGTGCGGTCAAGCTGGTGGCCGAGAAGTCCGGCGGCGCGGTGGGCCGAGTGCTCGGCGTGCACATCGTCGGTGACCGGGTCGGTGAGCTGATCGCCGAGGCGCAGTTGATCTACAACTGGGAGGCGCTGCCGAGCGAGGTCGCCCAGCTCATCCATCCACACCCGACCCAGTCCGAGGCCATCGGCGAGGCGCACCTGCTGCTGGCCGGCAAGCCGCTGCACGTCCACGACTGAGCCGTGATCGCCGGCCCGGCGTCGGGTGCCGCCACCCGGGTCCTGCGCGATAACCGGTCTTGCGCGATAACCGAGTCTCTGCGAGAACACCGAGAAGGAGCCAGAAGATCATGCCGGTCTCAGTGACCATGCCGCGCCTCGGCGAGAGCGTTACCGAAGGAACCGTCACCCGCTGGCTGAAGCAGGAGGGCGACCAGGTCACCGCTGACGAGCCGCTGCTGGAGGTGTCCACCGACAAGGTCGACACCGAGGTTCCCGCGCCGGCCTCGGGCATCCTGAGCTCGATCAAGGTGGCCGAGGACGAGACCGTGGAGATCGGCGTCGAGCTGGCGGTGATCAGCGAGGAGGGTGAGGGCGGCGGCTCGGCCGACTCCGGTTCCGATCAGTCCGGTGCCGACGCGGGTGAGCCGGCCGCGGATCAGGCCGGGGCGGATCAGGCCTCGTCAGGTCAGGCCCCGTCGGACGGCTCGGGTGGCCAGGCCGAGGACGAGGGCAGCCAGGCCGCCGCCGAGGGGCAGACCGCGGCCCAGGGCCAGAGCTCCTCGGCCGAGCAGGCGCAGCCAGAACCGCAACCGGACCCGCAGTCCGAGGCCCAGGCGGAGTCCGAGAGTGGAGCGCAGGCCGAGTCCGGAACCGAGTCCGAGGGCCAGACGCAGTCCGATACCCAGACGCAGTCCGATACCCCGACGCAGTCCGATACCCAGGCGCAGTCCGAGACCGGAGCCGAGGCCGGGGGCCAGCAGCAGCCTCGACAGGACGCCGCCCAGCAGCAATCGCAGCCAGCACCGTCCCAGCAAGCACCGTCCCAGCAGCAGTCGGCCTCGGCCCAGCAACCCGCTCAGCAGCAGGTGCGGCAGCCGGCCGCGCCCGCAGCCGCGGCACCGGCCGGTCCGCCACCCTCAGCGCAATCCTCGGCGCCCGCGGCGCAAACTTCGGCACCCGCCGCGCACGCCGCCGCTGACGACGATGAGGTAGCGGGCACCTACGTGACGCCGCTGGTTCGCAAGCTGGCCAGCGAACACGGCATCGATCTGAACACCCTGACCGGTACCGGGGTAGGCGGCCGGATCCGTAAGTCCGATGTGCTCTCGGCCGCCAACGCCCAGGCCCAAGCTCGAGCCGAGGCGGAGGCGGCGGCCGCCAAGCCGGCAGCACCGGCCCAGGCGGCTCCGGCGCCGGCGGCGGCCGCACCGGCGGGCACCGCCAGTTCGGCGGCGCAGGCCACCCAGCTGCGCGGGCAGACGGTCAAGCTGTCCCGGCTGCGTCAGGTGATCGCGGCGCGCATGGTGGAATCGCTGCACGTCTCGGCGCAGCTCACCACGGTGGTCGAGGTGGACGTGACCCGGATCGCCCGGCTGCGCGAGGCGGCGAAGATCGACTTCGAACGGCGAGAAGGTGTGAAGCTGTCGTTCCTGCCGTTCTTCGCCATCGCGACGGTGGAGGCCTTGCGGGAACACCCGAACGTCAACTGCTCGGTGGACACCGAGGCCGGCACCGTGACCTACCACGATGCCGAGCACCTCGGGATCGCGGTGGACACCGAGCGCGGCCTGTTGGTGCCGGTCATCCACAATGCCGGTGATCTGAACCTCGGCGGCATCGCGCGCAAGATCGCCGACTTGGCCGAGCGAACCCGGACCAACAAGGTTTCACCGGATGAGCTCGGCGGTGGCACGTTCACGCTGACCAACACCGGCAGCCGGGGTGCGCTGTTCGACACGCCGATCATCAACCAACCGCAGGTGGGCATCCTCGGCACCGGATCGGTGGTGAAGCGGCCGGTGGTGATCTCCGACCCGAACCTGGGCGAGACCATTGCGGTGCGATCGATGGTGTACCTGGCCCTGTCCTACGACCACCGGATCGTCGATGGGGCGGATGCCGCGCGCTTCCTGACCACGATGAAAACCCGGCTCGAGGCGGGCGACTTCGAGCGCGACCTCGGCCTGTCCTAACCGCCGGCTCGGCGGCCAACCGAAACAGCTGGCTCGTCCGACAACCGAAACAGCTAGCTCGTCCGGCCGACCGAAACAGGAGCCGCAGTGAAGGTGCTCATCGCCGGCGGATCCGGTTTCCTCGGTCACGCGCTGACCCGTGAGCTGACCGTGCATGGTCATCAGGTGCACACCTTGGTACGTCGTCCGGCCCGGGCGGCCGGCGAGGTGGAGTGGCATCCGGAACACGGCAGCCTGGATCCGGATGCGCTGCGGGGCTATGCCGCCGTGGTGGGCCTGTCCGGTGCCGGTATCGGCGATCACCGGTGGACCCCGGCCTACAAGCAGGAGTTGCTGGACAGCCGACTCCGCCCGACCAGCACGCTTGCCAAGGCGTTGGCGTTCCTGCCGCAGGCACAGCGGCCGCGGACGTTCCTCAGCGCATCGGCGGTGGGTTATTACGGCGATCGGGGGGACGATCTGTTGCCGGAGACCGGTGGCGCCGGCGCCGGCTTTCTGGCCGACCTGGTGGTGCGGTGGGAGGCAGCGACCCAGCCGGCCGCCGAGGCGGGCTTGCGGGTGGTCACACTGCGCACCGGGCTGGTGCTGTCGGCGCACGGTGGCCTGCTGGCCCGGCTGATTCCCATCTATCGCAAGGGATTCGGTGGCCAGCTTGGTTCCGGGCGGCAGTACCAGCCATGGATATCGCTGGCCGACGAGGTCGGTGCCATCCGCTTCCTGCTGGAGTCGGATCGGCTGCACGGCGCGGTCAACCTGGCCGGTCCGGCGCCGGTCCGCAATTCCGAGTTCAGCGCCGAGCTGGGGCGGGTGCTGCACCGGCCCGCATTGCTGCCGGTGCCCAGGCTGGCGCTGCGCGCGGCACTCGGCGAGTTCGCCAATGCCGGGGCGTTGGCCAGCCAACGGGTGATTCCGGAACGGCTGTTGGCGTCCGGTTACCGGTTCCGGCACGACAACCTTCTCTCGGCACTTGAGTGGGCAGTAGCCAACTGACCCCGCCGGGTCATGCGCGCCCATGGCTGCGACATGGCTGTTCATTCCAGTCGCTGGCTGGCGATCCGCCAGCCGTGGCCGTCATCGGAGAGCACCAATCGCAACCGCATGGGCCCGACCGGTCGGGTCTGGCTCAGCGCGGTGCCGGCGCAGCTGAGGTTTGCCGCCGGCAGCGCCGCGGTCACGGTGAGCGATGCGGTCATGGTGGGCGATGCGGTCGCGTTGAGCGATTCGGTGCGGGCGGCGTTGCGCGATTCGGCGCGGGTGCCGGTGGCGTTGGATGTCATTCGGCCGGCGCTGTCGAGCACCGTCGGCAGGAGCGGATGGACGTCCCGGTAGCTGGTACGCACTCCGATCAGTCGGCAGCCGATCGGCACGCTGCGAAGCAACTGCGCGGTGTCGGCGGCGAGCAGCGTCGGCGAGGCATAGATTCCCGCGAGCAAGCCCGGCTGCCGCATCGCAAAGGCCTGTTCCCGCACTGCGTCCAGGCCGGTCAGGATCGCGGCTAGATCGGTCGCCGAGGGATCGGCGGTGCCGGTCGCCGACCGATCGGCGGTGCCCGCTCTGGTCCGGTCGGCGGCGTCGCTTGTTGCTGTTCGTGTTGCCGTTCGAGCATCCGAGCCGGCTGGTTGAGCAGCCGAGCCGGCTGGTTGGGCAGCCGAGCTGGCTGGTTGGGCAGCCGAGCTGGCTGGTTGGGCAGCCGAACTGGCTGGTTGGGTAGCGGCGGCCCGCCGGTGCGACTGCGGCCAACCCAGCAGCAGGGCCGTTACCAGCGCGCCGGCCAGGAGCAACCCCACGGTCACCGGTCGCTGGCCGTACCAAGGCCGAACCGGCATCGGTTGGACCGCGCGATGCCTGCCCGCTTGCCTGCCGCTCGCTGGATCATCCGGCGAGTTGGCGGACCAGTGCCGGCTGGCGGCGCGACGACGGTGCAACCAGCCTGCGGCGGCGTGCCCCCGGTGCAACCAGCCTGCGGCGGCGTGCCCCCGGTGCAACCAGGCGGCAACCCGGCGGCACTGCAGCCGGTCGGCGTGGTGCCACCAGTGCCGGCAGCCGGCGGCTGGTGCCTGGTGCCGGTCGCTGCTGCCGGCCAGGTCACGCAGCATCGTCGCGATGTCCGCCGGCGGGCGCGGCCGAGCGACCACGGTCAGATCCGCCGGCACGAAGCGAAGAGCAGTCGAGGCTGGTTGACCGCTCTCACCCGCCGGAGGAGGCAGGCCGGTTCCGCCGGGGCCGTCGGGCCCTACCACGGAGGCGATCCGGCCGGGAACTCGACCGACCGGCACGGGGTCGGGCCGCTGGACGATTCGCCCGCCGACCAGGCGAACCGGCGTCGGCGGTAGCGCTGCTCGCAGGTCCAGCGCCAACTCGGCCGCCGTGCCCCGCCGATACGGCTCGGTGTGCAGTGCGCGCATCAGTACCTCGGCGATCGCCGGCGGCATCGCCGCCAGCCGGCCGGCGCGATCGACGATCTCGCCGGTGGCGGCAGTCGCGAGTACCTGGTCGGCGCTCGGATTCGGTTGCCGCGGGTCGGACCACGGCCCGGCGCCGGTCAGCGCATGCAAGGCCACCGCAGCCAGCGAGAAGACGTCGCTGGCCAGCCCAGCCGGACCGCCGGCGGCGATGGTCGGGTCCAGGTACGTCGGGGTGCCGAGCGGCTGGTCAGCGGCCAAGGCGAGTATCCGCGCCAGCCCGAGGTCGGTCAGTTTCGGCCGACCGGCCGGGGTGAACAGGATGTTCGCCGCGCTCACGTCGCCGTGCAGCACGCCCGCATCATGCGCGTGCGCCAGCGCGGCGGCGACCGGGCTGATGGTGGCGACCACCTCCTGCGGGGTAAGCCGGTGCCGGCGGGTGAGCAGGCCGGCCAGCGAACCACCTTCGGCCAGTTCGAGCACCAACACCATCGCGGCTTCGGTGGGGACGAAGGCCCGCAGCGCGATCAGACTGGGGTGATCGAGTGCCGCAAGCAGCGCCGCCTCCGCCCGGGCATCTGCAGCCACCGCCGGCGTCGCGGCCGGAATGCGCTTGAGCGCCACCCGCTCGCCGGTGGCGATGTCCTCGCCGAGCCACACCTCGGCCTGCGCACCGGCACCCAGCAGCCGGTCCACCCGGTAGCCCGGCACGGTGAAGATCATGTCGCCAGGTTAGGAGATTCCGACCGCCGGCCGGCTCAGTTATCCACAGGACCGCATCACGCCGGCCACCGCCCGCAGCGCATTGTGGATTCAGCGACGGGCTAGGGCTGACCCTTCGCCAGCTTGGACGGCCACCAGATCCGACGACCGATCTCGGTAGCCAGCGCGGGCACCAGGATGCTGCGCACCAGCACGGTGTCCAGCAGCACCCCGAATGCCACCGCGAAGCCGATCTCGGCGAGGAACACCAGCGGCAGGATGCCCAGCACCGCGAAGGTGGCGGCCAGCACCACACCGGCCGAGGTGATCACCCCGCCGGTCACGGCCAGCCCGCGCAGCACCCCAGTGCGGGTGCCGAATTGCATCGTCTCCTCCCGTACCCGGGTCATCAGGAAGATGTTGTAGTCGATGCCCAGTGCCACCAGGAAGACGAAGGCGAACAGCGGGAAGGACTGGTCGGCGCCGGCGAAGTGGAACAGGTGGGTGAAGGCGAAGCCACACACGCCCAGCGCCGCGGCGAAGGACAGCACCACGGTGAGGACGAGCAGCAGTGGCGCCACCAGGGCCCGCAGCAGCAGGCCGAGCACGATCAGAATGACCACCAGCACGATCGGGATGATCAGGTTGCGGTCGTGCACCGAGGCGGTCTGCACGTCCAGCGTCGCCGCTGAGTCGCCGCCCACCCGGGCGTTCGCGCCGGGCACCGCATGCAACGCGGTCCGCAGCCGCTTGATGGTGTCGTAGGCAGCCGGCGAGTCGAAGGAATCGGCCAGCGTCGCGTTCACCACGGTTCGCCCGTTGATCGGCGCGACCTGCAGCGAAGCCGGCGGGCACGCCGTCGAGGCCTGCGCACCCGAGCCCGTACCGCCCGAGCCGAGACCGGTGATCTTCGTGTAGTCGATCTGGACACAGACCGATCCCGGCCTGGTCGCCACGCCCGGCACCTTGGACGCCGCCGCGATGACCTCGTCCACCTTGTCGGCGTTGGTGGTGATCACGGCCGGCGCGCCGGCGCCCCTGTCGAACTTGGCGTCATAGATCCGCTGCCCCTTGACCGCGTCCGGGGTGGTGGTGAAGCCCTGGCTCGTGGTCAGCCCGTTGGTCTTGAGCGAACCCAGGCCGATCAGGCAGACCAGCAGCACCAACAGCGCGCCGATCCAGGCGTACCGGTGCCGCCGGCCGACCGTTGCCGCCACCCGCCCCCAGAGGCCGTGGGTGGCGAGGTCGGCGGCATGGTCGACCCGCGGCCGGCGTGGCCAGAACACCCAGCGGCCGCCGATCACCGACAGCGCCACCGGCAGGAAGGTCATCATCACGAACAGCGTGCAGGCAATGCCGATCGCGGCCACCGGGCCGAGGCTCTTGTTGGAGTTCAGCTCGGAGAAGCCGAGGCAGAGCAGGCCGATGATCACCGTGACCCCGGAGGCCAGGATGGCCGGTGCCGAGCGTTGCCAGGCCTTGATCATCGCGTCGAACCGGTTGCGGTACTCGTGCAATTCCTCTCGATATCGAGAGATAAGCAGCAGGGCGTAGTCGGTGCCCGCACCCAGGATCAGCACCGAGAGAATGCCCTGGCTCTGACCGGTGAGGGTCAGCACGTCGTGCTTGGCCAGTTCGTAGATGACCAATGAGGACATGCCGAGTGCCAGCAGCGCCGATATCAGCGGGAAGATCCACAGGATCGGTGAGCGGTAGACCACCAGCAGGATCACGATCACGACCAGCAGCGCAACGCCGAGCAGCGCACCGTCCAGGCCGGAGAAGGCATCGATCAGCGCGGCGATCAGACCACCGGAACCGGCCGGCAGCACGGTCAACCCGGACGACACCTGCGCCTTGGCGGTGGCGATGATGCGTTTCTCGTTGTCGGCAAGCGTCGGCCCGTCCAACGATTTGCCGTTCTGCTTGGCGATCAAGGGTGTGTAGATGGAGGCCGCGGTGCGGTCGGCGGAGAACTCCGGCGCGACCATGGCGGCCTGGTCCACCCCGGGCAACGCCTTGATGGCGGTGAATGCACGAGTGACCACGGCGCGGTCGGCATCGGTCAGGCCCGATTGTCGGGAGTAGACGATAAAGCCTGGAATGGACTGGATCTTCAGGAAGGCCGCGGACTCGTCAGCCACCTTCGTCGATTCCGCCGAGCCAGGCAGGTAGTCGGAGTTCTCGTTCTTCTGCACTCCGCTGAGCTTGCTCTGGTAGCCACCGCCGGCGCCGCCGACCAGCAACGCCACGATCCCGAGCGCGATGATCGCGAAGACCGGAAACCCGCGCCGTACCCGGCGCTGCTTGGACTCAGCGGGGGGCTGTTGGGGCGGGGCGACTTCCACTTCCGTCATGCGTGAGCTCCTTCTGGGAACAAGCGGTAGCGGGCCAGCGGGTAGCAACACCTAACACCATGGCAGCAGCGTCTGACATCTCATATTCATCGGCGTTTCAGCTTGTCGAACAGCGCGGATATTGTGGATCGGTGAGCAACGGTGAACTTCGCACCATCCGGGCCGGCCTGATCGACTACGAGCAGGCCTGGCAGTGGCAACGGCAGCTGCACGGGCAGCGGCTGGCCGGTGAGATCGAGGACACCGTGCTGCTGCTCGAACACCCGCCGGTCTTCACCGCCGGACGGCGCACCGAGGCGTCCGAGCGACCGGTGGACGGCACTCCGGTGGTGGACGTCGACCGCGGCGGCAAGATCACCTGGCACGGCCCGGGTCAGCTGGTCGGCTACCCCATCGTCGAACTCCCCGATCCGATGGACGTGGTGGCCTACGTCCGGCGGATGGAACGTGTGCTGATCGACATCTGCGCGGAGTTCGGCCTCAGCACGATCCAGATCGAGGGACGCAGCGGCGCCTGGGTGGCCGCCGACGACCGCGGCCCGGCCCGCAAGGTGGCGGCGATCGGCGTCCGGGTCGCACAGCGGGTGACGCTGCATGGTTTCGCCTTGAACTGCAACCCTGATCTGAGCTGGTTCGACCGGATCGTGCCGTGCGGCATCGCCGACGCCGGAGTGACCTCGCTCACCGCCGAGTTGGGCCGGGAGGTCACCGTGGCCGAGGTGCTGCCGGCCGTCGAGGAACATCTACCGGCTTTGATTCCGACCGGCGAACTGGAGCGGCTGACCGCATGACCGACATCACCCGGCCCGTCGCGGTCGAAGCGACCGACCCGGCGAGCACGAGCGCCGGCGCCAACGGACCCGATACCGCGGCCAAGCCCGCCGAACGCAAGCTGCTGCGGATCGAGGCCCGCAACGCCCAGACGCCGATCGAGCGCAAACCGTCCTGGATCAAGACCCGGGCGGTAATGGGACCGCAGTTCACCGAGCTGCACCAGTTGGTGAAGCGGGAGGGCCTGCACACCGTCTGCCAGGAGGCCGGCTGCCCGAACATCTACGAGTGCTGGGAGGACCGCGAGGCCACCTTCCTGATCGGCGGTGACCAGTGCACTCGGCGCTGTGACTTCTGCCAGATCGACACCGGCAAGCCGGCGAAGCTGGACACCGACGAGCCGCGCCGGGTTGCCGACAGCGTGCGGCAGATGGGTTTGCGCTACGCCACCGTGACCGGGGTGGCCCGCGACGACCTGCCGGACGGCGGCGCCTGGCTGTATGCCGAGACGGTGCGTCGGATCCACGCGCTCGGCCAGGACGTCGGCGTGGAGCTGCTGATCCCGGACTTCAACGCCGATCCGGCGCAACTGGCCGAGGTGTTCGGCTCCCGGCCGGAGGTGCTGGCGCACAACGTCGAGACGGTGCCCCGGGTGTTCAAGCGGATCCGGCCGGGCTTCAGCTACCAGCGCTCGCTGGACGTGATCTCGGCGGCCCGCGCCGCCGGCCTGGTCACCAAGTCCAACCTGATCCTCGGCATGGGCGAGGAGCGGGCCGAGATCTCCCAGGCGTTGCAGGACCTCTACGACGCGGGCTGTGAGCTGGTGACGATCACCCAGTACCTGCGTCCGTCCAAGCGGCATCATCCGATCGCTCGCTGGGTCAAGCCGGAGGAGTTCGTCGAGCTACGTGAGGAGGCCGAGGAGATCGGCTTCGCGGGCGTGCTCTCCGGGCCGTTGGTCCGCTCGTCCTACCGGGCCGGCCGGCTCTACCAGCAGGCACTGGACGCGCGCCGGATCGCCCCCACCCGCTGAACGAAGGTTGGCTCGGCTGTCCGGAACTGGACCGACCGTACGGAACTGGACCGTACGGAACTGGACCGTACGGAGAGTCAGCGGCGGCGGGAGCTGGCGTTGTTGGCGGCCAGCAGCGCACCCATCGCGCCGGCGAAGCCGAGCAGCACCAGCACCACCGCACCGGTGAAGCCGGGGTTGACGAAGACGGTGTTGACCCGGCTGGCCTCGACGATGGCCTTCTTGCTCGGGGTGGGCACCGGTTGCGGCCGCTGCGGCTGGCTGGTCGAGTCCGCGTCGCCGAGCACCGGGCCACCGGCGGCCGAGCTGGTGACCACCGGCCCGGCGCCGTTCCCGTTACCACCGGCCGGCACGCTGACCCCACCGCCGATGCTGCTGCTCGGCCGCGGCTGACCTGGGGCGCTGTGCGTCGGCGTCACCGACGGCCGGGGGCTGCTGTGGCTCGGGCTGCCGGTCGGTCCGTGGCTGGCCGAGGGAGAGTTGCTGGGCTTGCTGCTGGGGCTGTGCGAGGGACGTACCGGCGTGGGCGTCACGGACGGGTGCGGGCCGGGCTGCCCGGAGTCGCAGTGCATGGTCACGTCCGCCACGTCGGTGACCTGACCGTCCGGTCCGATGACCCGTACCTGGTATTGGAAGATGGTCGCCTTGCTCGGCGGCTGGGTGATCGTGACCGGCTGCTTGGTCTGCGCCGCCAGCGCGACCGGGATGCCCTGGTCCTGCGCGCCGGACAGTTGACCGTCCTTGCGCACCAGCAGCACCGTGTAGTCGACCGCCGAGTCGTTGTTGTTCTTCAGGGTGAGGTTCATGCTGGCCGAGTTGGCCGAGCAGGTCACCTGGTGGTTGCCGTAGATATCGGGATCCTGCAGCCCGAACTGGGTCGGCTGGAGGTCCTGGCAGGTCGCCGGCAGGGCGATGTTTCGGTAGGCGGGGTGCCCATAGTCGCGCAGGAACACGTGCTGGTCACCGCTGACCGGTCCGGCCAGCCGCACCAGCGTGGCGCCGGATCTCAGCGAGACCAGGCTCGGTCCGCCTTCCGGATACCGGTCGTCGTCGGCGGCGTTCGTCGCCAGCCCGACCTGGACGAGCTGCGGATCGTCGGCCTGCACCACCTTGGCACCGGGGGTCAGCAGCACCTCCACCCAGCTGGCGTTCTGCTGGCCGTTGCCGCAGCCGTAACGGATCGCGACGGAGACATCGGACACGGTGGTCGCGGCGCCGGCATTGCCTACCGGACGGGCGAGCAGTGCCAGGGACGCGAGCAGAGCGGCCAGCATCAAGGCTGCCGCCGCCCAGTTCGCGCGCTGCGAAATCAATGTCCGCACAGACCCCTGCCGGTTCCTTAAGCTAACACCGAGATAACTGTAGCGCGTTACCTCGGCGTAAGTAAATCATCTTCTCAGTGGCCGCATATCCTGTTTGCATGGCGCGATCCTCGGGACCGAACAAGGCTGGCAAGCGGCCGGCAAAATTGACCAAGGCAGAGAAAATTCAGCAGCGGAAGGCACGCCGCCAGCGGCGCCGGGAGACCTTCGGCCAGATGCGCCAAGCCTTCACGATGACCAGGCAGTCCGACAGCCGACTGCTGCCCTATTTGGTGATCACGGCGGTGGCCGTGCTGGCCGTCGTCTACGTACTGCTGCTGTTGCTGACCGGCAGCCTTTGGCTGCCGATCGTGCCGGCCGTGCTGTTCGCCGGCATCGCCGCGATGTTCGTCTTCTCCCGCCGCGCCCAGTCCTCGGCCTATCGGCAGGCGGAGGGTCAGCCCGGCGCGGCCGCGTACGTGCTCGGCCAGCTGCGCGGGGACTGGCGCAAGACCGACGCGGTGGCCGGCACCACCCAGCTCGATGCGGTGCACCGGCTGCTCGGCCGGCCGGGCGTGGTGCTGGTCGGCGAGGGTGCGCCACACCGGGTCAAGCCGCTGCTGGCCCAGGAGAAGCGGAAGGTCTCCCGGCTGGCCGGTGAGACACCGATCTATGACGTGGTGGTCGGCAACGGCGACGGTGAGGTGCCGCTGGGCAAGTTGAACGCACACGTGATGAAGCTGCCGCGCAACCTGAGCAAGGAGCAGGTGGCCGCGCTGGATCGCCGGCTCGCCGCGCTGGGTGCGCAGCGCATGCCGCTCCCCCAGGGTCCCGTGCCGGGTGGGATGAAGATGCGCAACGTGCAGCGCACCGTGCGTCGCCGCGGGTGAGCAACTGAGCCGCTCGGCGGCCGGACCCGGCGAGCGGGGCGTCCGGCTCGGATTGCCGGCCAGTGGGCCCGGGTCGCTTGCCCCGTTCGGTCGGCGCATCGTTGCCTTCCTGATCGACCTGGTCGCCGCCAGCCTGGTGGCCGCGCCGTTCGTGCACCGTTCCGACCTGTCCGGGCCGGCCGCCCACCTGCCCGGCCAGTGGAGCGTGATCCCGTGGGCGGCCGACTACCTGATCGGCCTGCTGCTGTTCGGCCGCACCCTCGGCATGTACCTGACCGGGCTCCGGGTGATCCGGGTGGACGCTTGGCTCGCGGTCGGGCCGGTCCGGGCGCTGGTCCGCACCGCGCTGCTGGCGCTGGTGGTGCCGGCGCTGCTGGTGGACAGCGACCTGCGCGGGCTGCACGACCGTCTCACCGCGACAGCGGTCATCTGGCACTAGCCGCTCGACAGCCGTCGTCAGTCGCTCGACGCGGGGGCGCGCGCGCATCCGGATGGCTCGGTAACGTGGCCGAAACAAACGAGACACCCCGCAGCAATCGCCGCTGCATATCGTGGCCCCACCTCATGTGCGACGACGCACCCACCCACGAGGCAACCGAAGGATCGCGAATGTTCTCTAGCCCCGACGAGATTCTCAGCTTTATCGCCAACGAAGCCGTCGAATTCGTCGATGTCCGGTTCACCGACCTGCCCGGTGTCCAGCAGCACTTCAACGTCCCGGCCAGCGGTTTCACCGCCGACGCGTTCACCGAGGGACTGCTCTTCGACGGCTCGTCGATCCGTGGCTTCGCGGCCATCCACAAGTCCGACCTGAAGCTGCTGCCGGACCCCGCCACCGCCTACCTGGACCCGTTCCGGACCGCCAAGACGCTGAACCTGAACTTCTCCATCGTCGAGCCGCGCACCGGTGAGCCCTACGACCGCGACCCGCGCGGCGTGGCCGCCAAGGCTAAGGAGTACCTGGCCAGCTCCGGCATCGCCGACACCGCGTACTTCGGCCCCGAGGCGGAGTTCTACGTCTTCGACGACGTCCGGTACTCCTCCACCATCAACGGCTCGTCCTACGAGGTGGACTCGATCGAGGGCTCCTGGAACACCGGCCGGGTCGAGGAGGGTGGCAACCTCGGCTACAAGACCCGGGTCAAGGGAGGCTACTTCCCGGTGACCCCGTACGACCACTACGCAGACCTGCGCGATGAGATGACCAAGGCGCTGATCGAGGCGGGCCTGGAGGTGGAGCGGGCGCACCACGAGGTGGGCACCGCCGGCCAAGCCGAGATCAACTACCGGTACAACACGCTCGCGCACGCCGCCGACGACATCCTGAAGTTCAAATACATCATCAAGAACGTCGCGCACGCCAACGGCAAGTCGGCCACCTTCATGCCCAAGCCGCTATTCGGCGACAACGGCTCCGGGATGCACTGCCACCAGTCGCTGTGGAAGGACGGCGAGCCGCTGTTCTACGACGAGACCGGCTACGCCGGGCTGTCTGACGTGGCCCGCTACTACATCGGCGGGCTGCTGCACCACGCGCCGTCGTTGCTGGCCTTCACCAACCCGACCGTGAACTCCTACCACCGCTTGGTGCCCGGCTTCGAGGCTCCGGTGAACCTGGTCTACTCGGCCGGCAATCGGTCGGCCTGCATCCGGGTTCCGATCACCGGCACCAGCGCCAAGGCCAAGCGGATCGAGTTCCGGGTGCCGGACCCGTCGGCCAACCCGTACCTGGCCTTCTCGGCGATGTTGATGGCCGGCCTGGACGGGATCCGCAACAAGATCGAGCCGGCCGAGCCGATCGACAAGGACCTCTACGAGCTGCCGCCGGACGAGGCCGCCTCGATCCCCCAGGTGCCGGGTTCGCTGGAGCGGGTGCTCGAGCACCTGGAGGCCGACAACGAGTACCTGCAGGAGGGCGGGGTGTTCACCGCCGACCTGATCGAGGCCTGGATCGACTACAAGCGCAACAACGAGATCGACCCGGTACGACTGCGGCCGCACCCGTACGAGTTCGACCTGTACTACGACATCTAGCCCGAGTCGCAATCGCGCAGCCGTCATCGCTGCCGGGATTCTGATCCTGGTGGCGATGGCGGCTGTTGCGCCGTCCCGCAGCTTGCCGCGAAGCTAGTCCTTCGTCGAGCTCTGCGGCAGTGACGAGCCTTGCGTCGATCTGGAATCTGAGGCATTGGCAATCTTGCTGATCGACGACCGGACGGGCTTACCGCTCGCCTTGCTGCGTTCAACGATCATCCGGGCGGCAGTCTTCTGAGCTTTGGTGACGTAGACCTTCTTAGTCACTATCGCCGCCTCCTTCAGCCGTTTCCTGAGTCGATTGTACGGGCGCCACCACTCCTGCCGCCTCGCTCGCGCGAACAAGACTCAGACTCGCCCAGCTTGGTCGGTTCGACGAAAGCGGCCTCGTCATCCACGCAGCAGACGTACTGCGCGCGGCATGCTCATCAGTGCGTTCGTCATGCGTGAGCACAGCTGCGTGCCGTAGCCTCGCGTGCCGCCCATCGGCGTGCCGTAGCGTCTGTGTCGTAGCGTCTGTGTCATAGCGTCGAGGGGTCGAAACCTCGAGCTGAAGGGGCCTGGGTGAGCACAGCAGTCCTCGACCGGCGGCCGGCCGCACAGGGCACGCACATGGTCTCCGGCTGGCGGGAGCAGTTCGCGGCGTGGTGCGGCCGGGTGATCGTGCTCGGCGGCTTCTGGTCGCTGGTCAGCCTGATCCTGCGCCCGCTGCGCTGGCCGCGCTGGATCGACGACCTGTTCAGCCTGGTCAACCTGCCGGTCGGGCCGAGCCTGTTCTCCATCGCGCTGCTGTTCGTGGTCGGTGGCGCGGTGCGCCGGCGGATCCGGTTCGCCTGGTGGCTGCTGCTGGCCTTCCAGACGGTGGCCGCGATCTATCTGATCGGCGTGCTCGGCGCGGTGCTGGTGAACCACGGCGACGCCCGGGATCTCGGCGCGGTGGACGCGGCCGAACTGGTCGTCAACGCCGGCCTCACGGTGCCGCTGGTGGCGCTGCTGTGGTTGAGCCGGCAGGCCTTCTCGTCCCGGCTGGAACCGGGAGCGCGCTGGCCGGCGTTCACCGTGCTGGCCACCGGGCTGCTCGGTTCGATCACGCTGGCGGTGGCGCTGGACTTCGCCTTTCCGGACCGGCTGACCGGCGTCGGCCGCAAGCTCAGCTGGTCGGTCCGGGTGGCCCTCGGCATCGAGCCGTCCACCACCGACGTGGGCTGGCACGGCCAGCACGGGCACCGCTGGGTCGCCGTGCTGGCCGGGCTCATCTCGGCGATCGCGCTGGTCTCGGCCGCGTTGATCTTCCTCCGTTCGGCCCGGTCCAAGAGCTACCTGACCGCCCAGGACGAGCTCGACGTCCGGCGCCTGCTGTTGCAGCATGGCGACCGGGACTCGCTCGGCTACTTCGCCACCCGGCACGACAAGTCGGTGATCTTCGACGCCGACCGGACCGCGGCGCTTACCTACCGGGTGCTCTACAACGTCAGCCTGGCCAGCGCCGACCCGATCGGGCCGATCACCTGCTGGCCGGCCGCGATCTCGGCCTGGCTGGCCGAATGCCGCGAGTTCGGCTGGTTCCCGGCGGTGCTCTCGGCCAGCGAGGACGGCGCCCGGGCCTACCTCGCCGCCGGGTTGAAGGCGCTGCCGCTGGGCGACGAGGCGATCATCGACACCGACACCTTCACCCTGGAAGGGCCAACCATGCAGCCGGTCCGCCGGGCCGTGCGCCGGGTGCAGCGAGCCGGCTACACCATCACGGTGCGCCGGCATGCCGAGCTGTCGGGCGAGCAACTGGCCGAGATCGATGAGCGAGCCGAGCAGTGGCGGGTGGACGAGACCGAGCGCGGCTTCTCGATGGCGCTCGGCCGGCTGGGCGATCCGGCCGACGGGAACTGCGTGGCGGTGCTCGCGCACGACCCGGACGGCACCCTGCGTGGCGTGCTGTCGCTGGTGCCGTGGGGACGACGGGGACTGTCGCTGGACCTGATGCGTCGCTCCCCCGAGGCCGAGAACGGCGTGATCGAGGCGATGGTCGCCGAGCTGGTCGCGATCTCCCGCGACCAGCTCGGTATTCGTGCCGTGTCATTGAACTTCGCCGTGTTCCGCGGGGTATTCGGCGCCGCCGAGCGGGTGGGCGCGGGACCGGTCGTCCGGCTGACCAGCCGGCTGCTCAGCTTCGCCTCCCGGTTCTGGCAGATCGAGAGCCTGTACCGCTCGAACGCCCGCTACCTGCCGCGCTGGACGCCCCGCTTCCTGTGCTACGACTCCTCGCTCACCCTGACCCGGGTGGCGCTGGCTGCCGGCTCCGCCGAGGGCTTCCTGCCGACGCTGGAGGCTCCGCGAGAGCGGGGTCGCGACAACACGGTGGTCTACGACGGACGGCGGCTGCCGCTGGCCGAAGCGGTCACCGCGCTGCAGGCAGCCATCCGCCGGCCGGTCCGGCCGTCCCGCCGGCTCAGCCAGCAGCAGCAGGTACGGGTGGACAAGCTGGCCAGGCTGGCCGAGGCCGGCCGATCCGGCTACCCGGCCTGCGTGCCGCGTGATCGAGAAATAGCCGACGTGGTCGAGAAGTTCGCCGGCCTGGAAGCCGACACGCACACCGGCGAGCGGGTCTCGATCAGCGGCCGGGTACGAGCACTGCGCGACTTCGGCGGCCTGACCTTCCTGGTGCTGGCCGACGGGCCGGCCCGGATCCAGGTGCTGCTCGACCGAGCCCGGCTGGGCTCGGTCGAGCACCAGTTACTACGCCGCACGGTCGACCTCGGTGACCAGTTGGCGGTCACCGGGGAGGTGATGTCCAGCCGGTCCGGCGAGCTGACGGTGGCAGCCAACAACTGGCAACTTGCCGCCAAATGCCTGCGGCCGCTGCCGGACGCGCACGCCGGCTTCGCCGATCCGGATGCCCGGGTGCGGCAGCGGCACCTGGACCTGATCGTCAACCCCGACTCCCTCGACGCCCTCACCAAGCGCAGCCTGGTGATCCGGCAGCTGCGCCAGTCCTTCGACCGGCGCAACTTCCTCGAGGTCGAGACGCCGATGCTGCAGGCGGTGCACGGCGGCGCCAACGCCCGCCCGTTCGTCACCCACAGCAATGCCTACGACGCCACCCTGTACCTGCGGATCGCTCCGGAGCTGTACCTGAAACGGCTCTGTGTTGGCGGCATGCAGCGGGTCTACGAACTCAGCCGCAACTTCCGCAATGAGGGCGCCGACGCCAGCCACAATCCGGAGTTCACTTCGGTGGAGGCCTATCAGGCCTACGCCGACTACCTGGACATGCGCGGGCTCACCCGCGAACTCATCCTGGAGGCGGCGATCGCCGCGCACGGCGCACCGATCGCTCAGCGGCCAGGCCCGGATGGCACGCCGCGGATAGTGGACCTGTCCGGGGACTGGCGTTCGATGACGGTGCACGAAGCGGTGGCGGCGGCCTGCGGTACGGAGGTCAGCCCGGACACCAGCGAGGCGGAACTGCGCCGGTTGTGCCGGCGGCACGGGATCAACCGCCCAGCGGAGGCCACCGCCGGCCAGCTGGTGGTCGAGCTGTACGAGGCACTGGTCGAGAAGCAGACGCAGGAACCCACGTTCTACCTTGACTTTCCGATCGAAACCTCGCCGCTGACCCGCCAGCACCGACACGACCCGCGGCTGGCCGAGCGCTGGGATCTGGTCGCCTTCGGCACCGAGATCGGCACCGCGTACTCGGAGCTGGTCGATCCCATCGAGCAACGCAACCGGCTCACCGAGCAGTCACTGCGCGCCGCGGACGGCGACCCGGAGGCGATGCAGGTCGACGAGGCGTTCCTGGCCGCACTGGAGTACGCGATGCCACCCACCGGCGGCCTCGGCCTCGGCGTCGACCGGCTGGTGATGCTGCTGCTCGGTGGCAGCATTCGGCAGACCCTGGCGTTCCCGTTCGTTCGGCCTGGCGGCCGCTGAGCCCTATCCTGTTGCCGACCGCGGGCACCGGCTACCGTGGCCGGGTGGCCGAACCCGAGGACCTGGTTGCGTCCGAGCCGTTGCTGGCCGACCCGGTGGCGCTCGGCATGATCGCCCATCCGGAAGGCGGTTGGTACCGGGAGACCTGGCGGCATCAGCGGCAGGTGGACACCCCGCGCGGCCCGCGAGCGCTGGCCACCTCGGTGTCGTTCCTGCTGTTGCCCGGCGAACGTTCGGCCTGGCACCGGGTGGCCTCGGACGAACTCTGGCTGTGGCAGGGCGGCGGGCCGGCCCGGCTGATCCTCGGTCGGGACGGCGACCGGCCGGATCCGCAGCCACCGGTGCTGCTCGCCACCGGCGGCCAGCAGCTGGTGCCGGCCGGCGTCTGGCAGAGCGCCGAGCCGGCCACCGACCGGGCCGTGCTGGTCGGCTGCGTCGTCTCCCCCGGCTTCGACTTCGCCGACTTCACGCTGGCCGACTTCACGCTGGACGATCCGGAAGGTTAGGTTCGGCTGATCTATTACCGGTCAGCGCAGCCGATGGCCGGCCAGCACGATCAGCACCGCCGGCACCAGCAGCGCCCCGAGCATCGCGTAGAACGGGGCTCGACTGGCGGCACGCCGCCACAGCAACGGTATTCCGATCAGTACCAGCACGATCTCCGCCGACAGGCCGAGCCACGCTCGGCCGGCCGGACTGCCGGCCGGTCCGAACGCCACGCAGCCGGTCGCCACTATCAGCAGCGCACCGGCCAGGAGCAGCGACGGCCGGCTGCCGATCCGATCGGGCAGGCCGCGATAGCCTGCCGGATTCCGCGCGGCCAGTTCCGGCAGCGTGTTGGTCAGGTTCGCCGCGCCACCGAGCAGTGCGGCCGCGGCAATCGCCCAGCCGGCTGGCCAGCGCGGCTGCGGCAGGGCCAGCGTGGCCACCGCGGGCAACGCGGCGAAGGCCACCGAGTACGGCAGCCAGGACAACCAGCCACCCTTCAACCACGCGTTGTACAGCCAGCCGCAACCGACCGCGAACAGGTACGCCGATCCCGGCCGCCAACCCACCGCCAGGCTGAGGATCACGGTGGCCGGCACCGCGCCGGCCAGGCACCAGCCCACCAGCTGCCGCGACACCTCGCCGGCGGCTAACGGCTTGCTGAACCGGCCGACCTCGGCATCGGCCGCCGCATCCAGCAGGTCGTTGGACCAGCCCACCGTCAACTGGCCGACAAGGACCGCGACGGCAAGCAGCACGCAGGTTCCCGCACAGTTGCCGGCGACCGCGGCGAGCAGCACGCTGACCCCGGTAACCGCCGCGGTCGGCAGCGGATGTGCCGCCCGGGCCAGCGCAATCACCGTGGTCATGCCGCTACCGTAGGGCAGGTTGATCAAACCGGTAGGCGTACCTCAGTCTCGGTTCGGCGTTTTCGTACCGAGCAGTTCGGGGTGGTGCAGCGTCCGGGCCGACGGCACCAACTTGGGCGCGTGGTTGTCGTGGCAGCCGCGGACGATGGCGAGGTTACTGACTGATCGTTGAGCTGCCTTCTCGGATCAGACTCACATGGCAGCGTCTGTGCCGGACTAGCCAGACAGCGATTATGGCACTCATGAGGCCATACGCGGACGGCGGAAGTGGCTAGCGTTCTGCCAGACTGCCTGTGTGATGCGGGAGGACTTCACTCGGTACGTAGCTGCGTCTATTGCGATCCTGGGCGCGTTCGTAGTGTCGCCTCAGGGAGCTTCGCTCCTTACTCGTCGCCTGTGGAAACCGTTAGGTAAGGTGCGGGCAAATTTGGCTCGGTGGCTGCCTCTCCTTCGCAGGACGACGACCGTTAGCACCAGCCGCACCACATCATGGGTTAACCTCTCTGATTCCGTGAAGGGACGCGTCAGGCCGGCTTGGCCTCATCAACCGACAGTCAAGGCGCTCGACGAAGCCGTGCATGACTGGCTAGGCCGCGTTGATGATGAGTTGGATGCTCTCTGGTCCGCGCTCGACGGAGAACGTGCCGAGCGTTTCCGGGCCGTGCAGAGTGCCCGCGCGGCCTTTCAAAAGTCCCGTGACGGCATCGAGGAGCGGAGGCGAGTAGCCGAGCATCAGGCAGCTGAGCACGACTCGCGAGCTTTGCCGGTCGTCGGGCTGGGTGCGGTGATGGGCACAATTCCTGGCGAACTCGCCGCACTTCCTCTGTGGTTATACGTTCCGCTGCTGCTGGCAGCTGCGAGTAGCAGCCTCATCGCAGCGGTTAGCGCCTGGCGTCTGAGGCACGGCGACACCGCGGTCGCTTGACGGTTCGAATTCGCGATGTGACAGCCACAGACCAGATTGGAGTTGTCGGTCGGCGCAGCCGCCTTTCGCCCAATTGGTGGATCGCAAGTACTGGACCACGTTGCGGAATCCGTTCGGCTTGACATACTGCGTCACCGACCGGGATCCGCTTCTCGACTGACCGTCGCTACTGCGGTGGTGTTCTGAGTAGCTCGGGGTGGTGGAGATAGTTGCGCTGTGGTTGTTGTACTGGGTGCCAGGCTGGTGGTTGCCAGTGCGGTACGCCGTCGATCATGATCGTGGCCCAGCCCTGCGCGGGTGCGAATTTGTTGTGATAGCTGCAGGCGATTGCGAGGTTGTCGAGGTTGGTTTCGCCGCCTTTAGCCCAGTCGGTTGCGTGGTGAATCTCGGACTGGGCGGCGGTACGAGCGCAGCCGGGGAACGTGCACCCGCGGTCTCTGGCGAAGGTTGCTTTGCGTAGGCCGGGTGTGGCGAGTCGGTGGCCGGTGCCGTAGGCGAGCACACCGCCTGCGTCGTTGAGGATCGCGGGCAGCATGTTGCCTTCCGTGGCGAGCCGGAGTGCGTCGTCGATGCTGAGGGTTCCGCCGTGGTGGGTGGTGGCCCGTCCGGCTCGCCGTTCCAGATCGGTGAGGGTCATGGTGATGATGAGCTGGCTGGGTAGCCCGGCATGGTTCGGTAGGTCGCCGGTCGCAAGCAACCGCCGACCGGCTTCCTCGAACGCATCGTGCAGCCGCTGCGGCAGAGTCCGCTCGTCCGGGCCCAAGGCGTCGTCCGGCCGCTGGGCGGCCAGTGGGGTCAGGATGGCTTCCCAGATCGCCTGACAGGACGGGCTCAAGTATCCGTCGAGCAGTCCGGTGGAATCGGGAAGTCGGGTGAGCGAGAGCCGCCGGTGAGTCTGCTGCAGGCTGCGCTCTTCGGGGCTGGGACCGTCCGGATCGAGATGGGCGAGAATCCGCTGGCCCAGCAACCGGATCGTGCGTGGGTCGCTGGTCCGGGCGTGCTCGAGCAACGTGGTCTCGACCGGTTCGGCGTGCTCGGCTCGATCGGCCTCCGGGATGGCCTCGACCGTCTCGGCGATCGCCGCCGCATGCTCCGGACCGATCTCGCCAGCAGCGAACGCCTCGGACGTGGCGGGCAGGTTCGGCGGCAACGGTTCGCCGGTCAAGCTCCGCCGGGCACCGAACCGCTCCACCGCCTGCGCCCGCTTACGCGCCTCGGCACGAGTGCACCGCAGCTGCACGGAGATCAGATCAGCCAACCCGCGAAACCCCAACGTGCCCGGCACATTCCGCGAATTAAGCTCGGCCAGCACCGCCACCTGCCGGTACTGCAAGCGAGAAAGCTCCGCCTCCAGCTCCACGACCTCGGCGAGCAGCGCGGTATCCGTAGCGGTGGCCAGCTGCTCGATCACATATTCGATTCTACTCGATCGAATAGTGATAGACAAGCATCAACGTCCACGAATTGCCCTATTGAGAAAGGCGAAACCGCCAGCCAGCAACATCATCGCAGCAAGAGCGCCACTCCCTCGTCGCTGCGCCTTTGCCTTTGCCTTTAAGATCTCAGCTAAAACACAACCGACCGATCAGCCGCGGCGTCAGCAGGCCGTCCGACAACCCGAAGTCGACCAGTTCGTCGAAGCAGCGCTGATCGGCGTGCGCGGCCCGGACGCCCGCCTCGATGAGGCCGTGCCAGCCGGATAGCCGAGCCAGCGCCGAAGTGTGCCGCAGGTGCCGGCCGAGACGCCGCCGCATCGCATGCCGATATCCGGTGCCGGCGTCCGCCCCGGTGCGCAGCGCGCTGACCGCCGCCCGGCCGGCCAACATGCCGGAGGTCACGGCGTAGAAGATGCCCTCGCCGGTGAACGGATTGATCATCGATTGGGCATCGCCGACCAGCAGCACCGGGCCGGCACCGATCGACGGCCGGCCGGACGACAGCGGCAGCCGGTGCGCTCGCAGCCCGGTCGGTGGCGTCGGCAGCGGTGGCAACAACCTGGTCAGGTTGGCGAGCAGGTCCGCACGGTGCAACGGCCGGCCGCCCAGCACCTCCCCGTAGCCGACGTTGGCCTGCCCGGCGCCGACCGGAAAGCTCCAGGCGTAGGCCGGCGAACGGCCACCGGCCATCGTGATCAACTGGGTGTCCTCGCCACCCGGCGGCGACGGGGCATAGCCGCGGATCGCCAGCGCCACTCGATTCGGCCGGCTCGCCGGCACCCCGATCAACCGGCGGACCACCGACTCGGCACCGTCCGCGCCGATCAGCACGCCCGCGCGCAGGGAGTCGTCCAGCAGCACCGCCGTGCCGGCACGCTGCAGGCTGCGCACCGTGTGCCGACGGATCTCGACGCCGCGCCGGCGCAGGTCGGCCACCAGCCGGGCGTCGAACACCGCCCGCGGAATCACCCGTACCTGCTGGCGCATCTCCCGACGCACCTCGACACCCCCTGCGGAGCGAACCGCGAGCCGGCGCACCGCCTCGGTATCGGCCAGCAGCGCGGACAGGTCGAAGCCGAGTTCGGCGAGCGTCTGCGTCGCCTCGTAGGCGATGCCGTCCCCGCAGGCCTTGTCCCGCGGGAACTCGGCGCGATCGACGACCAGCACCGAGCGATCCGGATCGGCCTGCCGGACGGCGGCCGCCGCCGCGCAACCGGCCGGGCCGGCGCCGACCACGATCACGTCGTAACTTTCGACCGCCGTCATCTGGTCAGCCTAGGCAACTACCGGCCGGCCGTGGGAATCACGGCGTCGGTCGCGGCGGCGTCACCGGGACGATCCGGACAGACCGCAACTGTCCGCGCTCGATCCGCAGCAGTCCCATGGTGCCGACCGGCTGGCGCCGTCGATCGGTCGGTGAGCCGGGGTTGAAGGTGCGCAGGCCGTCGCTGTCGCAGTCCCAGGGAATGTGCGAGTGGCCGAAGATCACCAACCGGGCACTGGGAAAGCGCCGTCGCAGCCGGGCCTGCCGACCGGTCGCCGGGCCGCTGTCGTGCAACATCGCCACCGGCAGCCCGGCCAGCTCCAGCTCCAGCACCGGCGGCGCACCCCAGGCGGCCACCTCCGGCCCGTCGTTGTTGCCGAGCACCGCGTGTACCGGTGCGAAGCTCGAGAGCTCGTCCAGCACCCCGGCCGTGCACACGTCACCGGCGTGCAGGATCAGATCCACTCCGCGCAGCCGCCGCGCCACCTCGGCGGGGCAGGACTTCCAGTGCCGCGGAGCGTGGGTGTCGGACAGCACGGCGATGCGCACTCCCCCAGTCTGCCGGCCCAGTCTGCCGGCCCAGTCTGCCGGCCCCCTCTGGCGGCCACGGCTGCCGGCCCAGCCTGCCGACCCCGGCTGCCAGGGCGGCCGAACACGCTGTACTGATCCACAGCACCTTGATCGGGTCCACCCAGCTTGGCAACCGATCCTCTTCCCGGCGCCGGGCCGCAGATTGCCCGGCCACCTCAGGAGGATGGATGCGGTTCCTGGTGCGCCGGGTGCGAGCCAGGCCATGGCTCAGCGGCCTGCTCGCGTTGGTCGTGGTCGTGGTCGCGGCCGGGGCGGGCCTGTTCTGGTGGAACGGACGTGACAGCACGGCCAGCGCCGCGCCGAGCTACCGGTTGGTCGCCGCCAGCCTCGGCACCGTCCGGCAGTCACTCAGCTCGACCGGCACCATCGAGCCGGCGGTGCAGGACGCGCTGAATTTCGAGGTGTCCGGCCGGGTGACCAGCGTCCGGGTTACGGCCGGCCAGCGGGTGACCGCCGGCGCCGTGCTCGCGACAGTGGATTCCGCGTCGTTGCGGGCCAATCTTGCTCAGGCGCAGGCCAGCCTGGCTTCGGCGCAGGCTCGGGTGAGCGCCGATTCGACAGCCTCCAGCAGCCAATTGGCGGCCGACACCGCCGCGGCGACCGCCGCACAGGGCCAGGTGAGCTCCGCCCAGGCCGCGCTGACCGAGGCCAACCTCACCTCGCCGATCACCGGCGTGGTCGCCTCGGTGGACCTCACCGTCGGCCAGCAGGTGAGCGGCTCTTCGAGCGGCTCGGGCGGCGCTTCGTCCACGAACGGCTCGGGCGGCTCGGGCGGCTCGACCGGTGGTTCGACCAGCGGGACCGGTTTCGGCAGCACCGCTAGTTCGGCAGGTTCGACCGGCTCGACCGGTCAGGTGCTGGTGATCAGCAGCAACTCCTGGATCGTCAACGCCAGCGTCGACGACACCCAGGTCGGGTTGTTGGCCGCCGGCGACCAGGCCGAGATCACCGGTACGACCGCCGCCGGCACCGTGTACGGCACAGTCAGCTCGATCGGGCTGATCGCGAGCAGCAGCAGCGGCGTCGCCAGCTACCCGGTGGTGGTGAAGGTGACCGGAAACCCGGCCGGCCTGCATGCCGGTGCCACCGGCACGGTCACCATGATCTACCGCCAGCTGACCAACGTGCTCACCGTGCCGGCCACCGCGGTACACCAGGCCAACGGCAAGAGCGTGGTGTACGAACTGTCGGGCGGCAAGCAGGCCGCTCACCCGGTCAGCGTCGGACTTTCAGCCGCCGGCACAACGCAAATCACCGCCGGCCTGGCCGAGGGAACCCAGGTGGTGGTGGCCGTGCCGCGGGTGGCCAACCGGACCGGCGGCACGTCCGGTAACAACCAGACGGGCCGAACCGGCTTCGGTCGTACCGGTCTGGGCGGCGGCGGTTTCGGCGGAGGTTTCGGCAGTGGCGCAGGTGGTTTCGGTGGTGGCGGCGGATTCGGCGGCGGCACCGGTCGTACGGGCGGCGGCACCGGTGGTACGGGCACCGGCGGTACCGGTGGCCGGTGAGCCGGCGATGATTGCCGAACAACCGGCGGTCATCGAGCTCGACGAGGTCGCAAAGACCTATCGCACCGGCAGCCTGCAGGTGGCCGCGCTGCGCGGCGTGAGCATCCGGATCGAGGCCGGCGAATACGTCGCGATCATGGGGCCGTCCGGCTCCGGCAAGTCCACCCTGATGCACATCATCGGTTGCCTGGACGTGCCGACCGGTGGCCGCTACCGGCTCGCCGGCGAGGACGTTTCCCGGCTGTCGGAGGCCGCGCTGGCCGAGATCCGGAATCGGCGGGTCGGCTTCGTCTTCCAGCAGTTCAACCTGCTGCCGTCGCTAGCGGCCTGGCGCAATGTGGAATTGCCTTTGCTGTACGCGGGAATCCCACGCGAGGAGCGCAAGCGGCGAGCGCTCGCGGAACTGGGCCGGGTAGGTCTGGCCGACCGGGTGGCGCACCGACCCGGTGAGCTGTCCGGTGGCCAGCAACAGCGGGTCGCCGTGGCCCGGGCACTGGTCGGCGATCCGGCCCTGATCCTGGCCGACGAGCCGACCGGCAACCTGGACTCCGCCGCAACCGGCGAGGTGCTGGTGCTGCTAGACGAGTTGCACGCGCAGGGCCGGACCATCGTGTTGATCACCCACGAGGCCGAGGTGGCCGGCCGAGCCCAGCGGGTGATCCACCTGCGGGACGGAATGGTACTGCCCGGCCGGAGCGGGCAGGCATCGGCCGGCCGGGATGGGCTGGGCCGGTGAGCTTCTACGAGACATTGCGCACCGGCTGGGACGCCATCCGCTCGCACCGGCTGCGATCCGGCCTGACCACCCTCGGCATCCTGATCGGCATCGCCGCCGTGGTGCTCACCGTCGGCCTCGGCGAGGGCGCCCAGCACAAGGTCAGCGCTCAGATCAGCGCACTCGGCAGCAACCTGCTGCTGATCTCGCCGGGCAGCTCGACCGACTCCGGCGGCGTCCGGGGTGGCCTCGGCTCCTCGTCCACGCTGACCGTGCAGTACGCCGACGCGCTCGCCTCCCGCTTCAACGCGCCGGACGTCGCCGCTGTGGCACCGGCCAGCCAGCGTTCGGAATCGCTCACCGCCGGCGCGACGAACTGGACCACCACGGTGGTCGGCACCACGGCTGCGTGGCTGTCGGTTCGCGCCCGGACGCTGAGCGAGGGCCGGTTCCTCAGTGCCGCCGACAACGCATCGGCCGCGGCGGTGGTGGTACTGGGCCCGACGACGGCCACCGAGTTGTTCGGCTTCGGTGATCCGGTGGGTCAATCGGTGGTCATCGGAACCACCCCGTACACCGTGATCGGCGTGCTGAAGTCGGCCGGCTCGTCGTCCACCAGCGACCTCGACGATCAGGCAATCGTGCCGTTGAGCACCGCCACCACTCGGATCTTCGGCGGCAGTTCCCGTAACGCGGTGCAGTCCATCTACCTGCAGGCCCGCACGCCCGGCACGCTGTCGGCGGCCTACCAGGAGGCCTCGAACGACCTGCTGAACCGGCACCACGCCAGCACCCCGGCCGGTGCCGACTTCACCATCACCGCCCAGCAGTCGCTGCTGGAAACCGCCACCTCGGTCAGCAGGACGCTGACCGTGCTGCTGGCCGGCATCGCCGCACTGTCGCTGTTGGTCGGCGGCATCGGGGTCATGAACATCATGCTGGTCTCGGTCACCGAGCGAACTCGCGAGATCGGCCTGCGCAAGGCACTCGGCGCGCGGCCCGCGGTGATCCGACGGCAATTCCTGATCGAGGCGTCCCTGCTGGGCGTGGCCGGTGGCCTGCTCGGTGCGGGGCTGGGCATCCTCGGCGCGCTCGTCCTGCCGCATTTCCTGAACGACCCGATCGCCATCTCGCCGACCGCGATCGCGCTGGCCATCGTGGTGGCGGTGGCGATCGGCGTGGTGTTCGGCACGTACCCAGCCAGCCGGGCCGCCCGGTTGGCACCGATCGATGCGCTGCGTTCGGAGTGACATGAACAACCCGAGAGGACGATCATGAGCCACCCCCAGGCCACCGCCCGGCTGGCCATACCGGTCCGTGGTGGGCTGATGCTGGCCACCGCGCTGCTGTTGGCCGACGCGGTGCTGGCCGGCTGCGCCGCCGGTAAGTCGGCCGCCGGGCAGGCCGTACCGACCGGCAGCCAGCAGGGCCGGTCGGGCTTCGGCGGCGGACCGGCCGCGTTCGGCACCCTCGCCGAGATAGACGGTCGGGTGCTGCAGGTGCAGAACCAGGCGACCGGCCAGGTCAGCGTGAGCTACTCGGCCAGCACGGCGTTCGCCCAGACCAGGACGGTGACGGTGGCCGCGATCAGGGTGGGCAGTTGCGTGACCGTGATCGGTCAGCGACGCCAGGCCAGTGGCTCCCCGTCGGCCGCTCCGAGCCGGGCCGGCAGCATTCCGGCCGCCAGCGTGCAGATCTCGGCCACGGTCAACGGCAGCTGCCTTGCAGGTATCGGTCGGGGCGGCGGCCGGCCGAGCGGCTTCCCATCCGGACGACCGAGTGGCTTCCCGTCCGGACGGCCGACTGGGTTCCCGTCCGGGCGGCAGTCGGGGGGCGGGTTCGCCGGCTTCGGCGCCTTCGCCACCGGCAAGGTCAGCGCGATCGGCGGGAGCAGCCTCACCGTGCAGACCCCGGCTCGTGGCCAACAGGCCGCGAGCACGGTCACCGTCACGCTGTCCGCCAGCACCAGCTACACCGAAACCGGGCCCGCGACAGCCGCCGCGCTGCGGGTTGGCGAGTGCCTCTCGGCGACCGGGAGGACCGGCAGCACCGGCGCGGTCGCCGCCACCCGGATCACGATCAGCCCCGCCGGTCCGAACGGCTGCACAGCGGGCGGCTTCGGACGCCGGTCCGGAGCCAGCGCCACTCCGACCGGTTCGTGAGATGGCCATTATTTCGCCGGGCCGGCATCGGCTGGCACTGATCGGCGCGCTGCTGGCACTGGGGCTGATCACGGCCGGGCTGACCGCCGGCCGGGCGGTGGCCGGCAGCTCGAGCCCGCGCTACCGGCTGGCCACCGCGAGCATCGGCTCGGTCGACCAGACGCTGACCGAGGTGGGCACGGTGTCCGCCGTGAACCGGGCGACCGTCTCATTTCCGGTGGCCGGCACGGTGGCCGCCGTCGATGTCGCCCTCGGCAGCCGAGTGACCGCCGGGCAGGTGCTGGCCAACCTCGCCACCACCTCGCTGGACCAGCAACTCGCCGCGGTCAACGCCACCCTGGCAGGTGCCAAGCAGACGCTCGCCGCCGACGAGCTCAGCCAGACCGAAACCAGTCAGACCCAGACCAGTCAGGCCGAAACCAGTCAGAGCGCGAGCCAGGCCCAGGGCACAGGCGCGACCCAGTACAGCGGTCAGGTGCAGAGCGCGAGCGAATCGGCGGTCCGGTCAACCGGTGCCGTCGCCACGCTGAGCGCGCTACGGACCGCCCGATCCTCGGCCAGCCCGGCACCGGGTGGCGCCGGCAAGCCTGCCAAGTCGATCAGCCAACTGGCAGCCGCCGTCACCGCGGCCCAGCAGGCGGTGCTCGCCGCCCAACGGACGCTGGACGCCGACCTCGCGGCTGCCGAGCAGGCGCTGGCCAGCTGCCAGAGCGCGTTGAGCCAAGCCACCACTCCGACGCCGAGCGCGAGCCCCAGCCCGTCCGGCTCCGCGACGACCGAGCCGACCGGCGCGGCATCCAGCAGCACATCCGGCGGGGCGGCCAGCGACGGCTCGGCACAGTGCCTGGCCGCCATCGGACAGGCACCCGACCAGCAGCGGGCAGCGGCCGACCAGCAGGCCCGGGCCGGCGCCGAGAGCAGGCTGGACGCCGCGATCAGGAATCTGCTGGTCGCCGCGAGCAAGGCTGCCAACAGCAGGTCCGCCGGCGGCTCGTCCGGCCAGGGCTCGGCCGGCAGCGGCTCGTCCGGCGGGAACGGCTCGTCCGGCAGCAGTTCGTCCGGCAGCAGCTCCTCAGGTGGGAACAGCCGCGGCTCGTCCAACAACAGTTCGTCCGGCAGCGGCTTCGGCGGCTCCAGCCGTACCGGCAGCGGGCCGGCCTCGGCCGAGCAGTTGGCCGCCGACCAGGCGCAGATCGACGCGGCGCAGGCGCAACAGGCGGTGGCCCGGCAGAACCTGGCGGCGACCGTGCTGACCAGCCCGCTGGACGGCGTGGTGGGGGCGATCTCGATCGTCGCCGGCAAGGCCGTCGGCAGCTCATCGGCCAGTGCCAGCATCACCGTGATCGGCGCCGGTGCCGAGCAGGTCAGCACCACCGTCGGCCTGGCCGATATCGATTCGGTGCACGCCGGAGAGCTGGCCACCGTTCGGGTGGACGGGCAGTCCACGCCACTGACCGGCAAGGTGTCGCTGGTCGGCATCCTGAACAGCACGTCCGGCAGCAGCACCAGTTACCCGGTGACGATCGTGCTCGACCAGACCAGCGCCCGGCTCTTCGACGGCAGCGGAGCCGCCGTGCAGCTCGAGGTGGCCAGGGTCTCCGGAGTGCTCACGGTGCCCAGTTCGGCGGTGCACGCCCTGGGACGAATTCACACCGTGGAGGTACTCGTCAACGGCAAGCCGACCGTGCAACCGGTGACCCTCGGTGCGGTCGGCAGCGACCGCACCGAGGTCCGAAGCGGCCTGACCGCCGGCCAGCAGGTGGTGCTGGCCGACCTGGCCGAGCCGCTGCCGACCGGCCGCTGATTGGCCGCTGACTGTCGATCGGCTGAGAGGCCGAGGGGTGTCCACCAGGCTTTGTCGGCACGGAGTGAGAGAATCGCGGTATGTCGGCGACCACCACTGCCCGAACCGCGGGCAGCACGCCGGAGCCTGAGCCGCCGCGCCGCTGGCGGTTCACCGGCCTGTTTCCGGCCCGGTTGTTGCATCACCGCCCGCCGCGGTTGTGGCAGGAGGCGCTGCTGATCGCGCTGGGGTACTTCCTCTACGGCCGGGTCCGCAACCTGGTGCCGGAACACGTCGGCGTGGCGATGCGGCACGGCCGGGCCGTTCAGCACCTGCAGAGTGACCTGCACCTGAGCTTCGAGCTGTCGGTGAACCGGTTCGTGGCCGGCCACGAATGGCTGGCCCAGCTGATGGACTACTACTACGCCACGCTGCACTTCGTGGTCACCCCGGCCTGCCTGCTCTGGCTGTTCCTGGCTCACTCCCGGATCTACCGGGGTGCCCGGACGGTGCTGTTCGTGACCTCGCTGCTGGCGCTCGCCGGCTTCTGGCTCTACCCGCTGGCACCGCCGCGGCTGCTGCCGCAGTACGGCTACATCGACACGCTGCTGAGGTTCCACACCTGGGGCTCGCTGGCCGATCCCAAGATCGCCCAGCACTCCAACCAGTTCGCCGCCATGCCCAGCCTGCACATCGGTTGGGCGCTGTGGTGCGGTGCGGCCATCTTCTTCTGCGCCCGGCGGGTATGGGTCCGGCTGCTCGGCGTGCTGTACCCGCTGTGCACGCTCGCGGTGATCGTCGGCACCGCCAACCACTTCTTCATCGACGCGGTGGCCGGCCTGCTGGTGTTCCTGGGCGGCGTCGGCGCGCAGTACCTGATGTCCGGACGAGGCGCCTTCCACGAGGCCGCCGACCGGCCGGACGAGGCGGAGCCGGCATACCCGGCCACGACCCGCCGGGACGCCGGCTACCCGGCGTAGAGTTCTACCTACCCGGCGTAGAGCTCTACCTACCCGGCGTAGAGCTCTCCCTACCCGGCGTAAAGCCCGACCTACCCGCCGTAAAGCCCGACCTACCCGCCGTAAAGCCCGACCTACCCGCCGTAAAGCCCGACCTACCCGGCGTAGAAGACCGCTTCGACCACCCGCCGTGCGCGCCGAGTGGCACGGCGGTAGTCGTCGATCAGCTGGCCCGCCTGGAAGCCGGCACGGTAGCCCAGCACCTGCCCGACCGCCTGTAGCGTCTTGCCCGGCTTGGGCAGCTGGTCGTCGGCGCGGTCCCGCACCAGCATGATCGCGTCCCGAGCCCGGCTGGCGAACCGCCAGGCCGCCTCCAGCGCGTCGGCATCGTCCTCGGCGAGCTTGCCGGCCCGCACCGCTGCCGCCAGCGCCTCCAGCGTAGCGGTGGTCCGCAGCTGCGGCACGTCGCCGGCGAACTGCAGCTGCAGCAACTGCACCGTCCACTCGATGTCGGCCAGCCCGCCCTTGCCGAGCTTGGTGTGGGTGTTGGGATCCGCTCCGCGAGGCAGCCGCTCGGCGTCCACCCGGCCCTTGATCCGTCGGATCTCCAGTACGCCGGCCGCCGGCAGGCCGCCCGCCGGATAGCGGGTCGGCTCGATGAGCGCCAGGAACCGCTCGCCGAGGTCCGCGTCGCCGGCCGCGAACCGGGCGCGCAGCAGCGCCTGCGCCTCCCAGACCGAGGCCCAGCGCGAGTAGTACTCGGCGTAGGAGTCCAGCGAGCGGACCAGCGCACCGTTGCGACCTTCCGGCCGCAGATCGGCATCGAGCCGCAGCGGTGGGTCGGCCGAGGATATCGACAGCAGCGTGCGCAGTCGCTCGGCGATCAGGTGCGCGCGGCGGGTGGCTGTCGCGGGATCGGTGCCGCTTCTCGGTTCGCACACGAACAGCACGTCGGCGTCCGAGCCGTAGCCGATCTCCCGGCCACCCAGCCGGCCCATCGCGACGACCGCGAACCGGACGCCGAGCCCGTCGTCACCAGCCAGCGAACCGTCGGTCGAAGAGGAGCCGGTCGGTCGAGCCCCGGCGGCCGGCGGCCGCAGCCCGAGTTCGGCGGCCACCAGCCGCCGGGCGGCCACCAGCCCGGCGGACAGCGTCGCGTCGGCGAGGTCGGACAGCCCGATCCGGATCTCGGCATCGCCGGCCAGCCCCAGCAGGTCGGCGAAGGCGATCCGAAGCAGCTCCACCCGGCGCAGGCTGCGGATGGCGTGCGCGGTGGCGGCCAGGTCGTCCGGACGGTGCGCGGCGGTCGCCATCAGCGTGCTCAGCTCGGTACGGGGCCGAGGCACAAGTTGCTGGTCCTCGGCCAGCAGCCGCAGCGCCTCCGGCGCTCGGGCGAGCAGGTTGGCGACATAGCGGGAGGTGCCCAGCACCGTGGCCATCCGGGTGGCCACCGCACCCTCGTCGCGCAGCAGGCGCAGATACCAGGGCGACTGCCCGAGCGCGTCGGAGACCTGCCGGTAGGCCAGCAGCCCGGCGTCCGGATCCGGCGCGTCGGCCAGCTCGGAGAGGATCACCGGCAGCAGCGCCCGCTGCAGGCTGGCCCGTCGGGACACTCCCCTGGTCAGCGCCTGCAGGTGCCGCAGCGCGCCGGCCGGGTCGGCGTAGCCCAGTGCGGCCAGCCGCACCCGGGCCTCCTCCTCGCTCAACCGCAGCGGATCGGTCGGCACCCGGGCCACCGCCTCCAGCAGCGGTCGGTAGAACAGCTTCTCGTGCAGCCGGCGGACCTCTCGCGCGTGCAGCGCCCACTCGGCGTTCCACACCGCCACCGCGTCGCCGCGGCTGTCCGGCCGGAAACCGAGCGCCCGGGCCAACCGGAGCAGCGCCGCCTCCTCGGCCGGCACCAGGTGGGTCCGGCGCAGCTTGGCCAGTTGCAGCCGATGCTCGGCCGCGCGCAGGAACCGGTAGGCATCGGCCAGGCTCAGCGCGTCGTCCCGGCCGACGTAGCCGCCGTCGCGCAGCGCGGCCAGCGCCGGCAGGGTGGCTCGTACCCGCAGTGCCTCGTCCGAGCGGCCGTGCACCAACTGCAGCAGCTGGACGGCGAACTCCACATCCCGCAAGCCGCCCGGACCCAGCTTGATCTCCCGGTCGGCCAGCTCCGCGGGCAGCTGGTCGACCACCCGGCGGCGCATCGCCTGCACGTCGGCGACGAAGTCCGGCCGCTCGGACGCCGTCCAGACCAGCGGCCAGAGCGCCTGGCAGTACTGCTCACCCAAGGCCTGGTCGCCAGCCAGCGGCCGGGCCTTCAACAGCGCCTGGAACTCCCAGGTGGACGCCCACCGGCGGTAGTAGGCGAGGTGGCTGGCCAGGGTGCGTACCAGCGCGCCGGACTTGCCCTCCGGGCGGAGCGCCGCGTCCACCTCCCAGGCCACCTGGCCGCAGATCCGCATGGTCTCCGAGGCGAGCCTGGTCGCGGTGGTCAGCGCCGCCTCCTCGTCGACACCGGCCGCGGGCTCGGCGACGAAGACCACGTCCACGTCCGAGACGTAGTTCAGCTCCCGGCCGCCGGCCTTGCCCATTCCGATGATCGCCAGCGAGCAGGCTGCCGCGTCGGGCGGCAGGCTCGTCCGGGCCACCGCCAGCGCCGCCTGCAGCAGGTAGCCGGCCAGGTCGGCCAGCGCCTCGGTCACCGCTTCCAGTTCCAGTTCGGCGGCCAGATCCGCCGCGGCCACCCGAACCAGCTCACCCCGATAGGCCGCCCGCAGCGCGGCCACCGCCGGCCGGCCGGCCAGGGCCGCCGGCTGGCCGGCCGTCCCGGTCACCGGCGAACCGAGGTCGGCGCCCACCGCCGCGGCGATCCGGCCGGCCGCCGCGCTCGAGAAGGCCGGCGGGTCGGTCAGTGCCTCGGCCGACGGGTCGGTCAGTGGTTCGGCCAGCCGCAGCGCGTCGCCCGGGCAGCGGATCAGGTGCTCGGCCAGCGCCGTCGAGGCGCCCAGCACACCGAGCAGCCTGGCCCGGAAGCTCGCCGAGTTCCGCAGCTCCGCCAGGATCGCCGGGCCGTCCCCGGTGTCGGCCAACTCGGCCAGCAGCCGCACCGCCTGATCCGGGTCGGCCACCCGGCCGAGCGCGGAGAGCACCGCCGCGGCCTGCTCGTCGGCCGGGGCTCCGGTGACCGGATCCCAGAGCGCCAACGCCTCGCCGGTGAGCACGGCGGCCGCCACGTCCGGCCGAGTGAACCCGATCCGGCTGAGCCGGTCGGTCAGCCGCGGCGGGCTGACGCCGGTCAACGCCCGTGCGGCCCGCGCGCGGCTTGCAGCTCCGCCGCCAGCGCCGCCCGGATGGCGGCCGGGTCGGTGATCGGAGCGGCCGTCGAGGTCGGCCGGCTAGCCAGCGGCAGCCCGCGGGTGGCCGGCACCGCCGCCGGGTTCCGGGCGACCTCGACGAACCTGGCGGCGAACGGGGCCCAGGTCTCGGCGATGTCCGGATGCGCCGCCACGCACCGGGAGAGGATGCCGTCCAGGTCGTAGTCGACCAGTTCCGCGGCGGTGTCGGCGGCCCAGGCCCGGACGATCTCCGGCGTGGTCTCGATGTGGAACTGGATCCCCCAGGCCAGCCGGCCGACCCGGAAGGCCTGCTGCTCGCAGTCCGGCGCGGCGGCCAGTTGCACCGCGCCCGGCGGCAGCTGGCTGACCTCGTCGGTGTGCCAGTGCACCACGTCGGGCGTGATCGGCAGCTCGGCGAACAGCGGGTCGGTGGCTGCCGCCTGCCGCTTGGCGACCAGCTGGGCGCCGTACTGCGGTGCGCTATCCAGGCTGACCCGGCCGCCGGTCGCCACGGCCAGCAACTGGGCACCCAGACAGACGCCGAGCGTCGGCAGCTCGGCGCTGACCGCCGCGGCGAGCAGCGCGCGGACCTGGGGCAGCCACGGCGCGGCCTGGTCGGCGTAGGCGTTCATCGTGCCGCCCATCACCACCAGGGCGGCGTAGCCGGACAGCTCGTCCGGCAGCGGGTCGCCGGCCTGCGGCCGCCGAAGATCCAGCTCGGCACCGGCGTCGGTGAGCCAGTCGCCGAGTCGGGCCAACGGCGCGGTGTCGTCGTTCTCGATCACCAGGATTCGGATAGCGGCTGCCATGCTGCAAGGCTAGAGCGTGGCTGCGGATTGCCGCGCAGCAGAGCATGGAATCCTCAGCCACGCTCTCCCCGCGATCAGAGCGCGGGCAGGTAGCGGCGCAGCTCGAACGGGGTGACCTCGGCCCGGTAGTCCACCCACTCGGCCCGCTTGTTGCGCAGGAAGAAGTCGAAGACGTGCTCGCCGAGGGTCTCGGCGACCAACTCCGAGCCCTCCATCACCCGCAGCGCGTCGGCCAGGTTGTGCGGCAGCTCGTCGTAGCCCAGCGCCCGGCGCTCGATGTCCGACAGCGCCCACACGTCGTTCTCGGCACCCGGCGGCAGCTCGTAGCCCTTCTCGACGCCTTCCAACCCGGCCGCCAGCAGCACCGCGAAGGCTAGGTAGGGGTTGCACGCCGAGTCCAGCGACCGAACCTCGATCCGGGTGGAGTTGGCCTTGTTCGGCTTGTACATCGGCACCCGGACCAGCGCGGACCGGTTGGCATGCCCCCAGCACACGTAGCTCGGCGCCTCGACCAGCTGACCCGGCGCCGACCAGCCCCAGAGCCGCTTGTAGGAGTTGACCCACTGGTTGGTCACCGCGGTGATCTCGCGGGCGTGCCGGAGCAGGCCGGCGATGAAGGCGCGCGCGGTGGGCGACAGGCACAACTCGTCGGCCGGGTCATGAAAGGCGTTGCGGTCACCCTCGAACAGCGACAGGTGGGTGTGCATGCCGCTGCCCGGCTGGTGCCGGAACGGCTTGGGCATGAACGTCGCGTGCACCCCCTGGCTGCGCGCGACCTCCTTGATGATGTGCCGGAAGCTCATGATGTTGTCGGCCATCGACAGCGCGTCGGCGTAGCGCAGGTCGATCTCCTGCTGGCCCGGCGCCACCTCGTGGTGGCTGAACTCGACCGAGATGCCCACCGCCTCCAACGCGGTGATGGCCGAGCGTCGGAAGTCGTGCGCGGTGTCGTGGCTGGTCATGTCGAAGTAGCCGCCGTCGTCGATCGGTAGCGGCTCGCTGCCGTCCGCCGGCCGGTTCTTGAGCAGGAAGAACTCGACCTCGGGATGGGTGTAGAAGGTCAGCCCGCGATCGGCCGCCCGGCCGAGTACCCGGCGCAGCACATAGCGCGGGTCGGCCCAGGACGGCGAGGCGTCCGGCATGGTGATGTCGCAGAACATCCGGGCCGTGTCGCTGGGCTTGCCGTCGTCGCCGGGCAGGATCTGGAACGTCCCCGGATCCGGCCGGGCCAGCATGTCCGACTCGCTGGCCCGGGCGAAGCCCTCGATGGCCGAGCCGTCGAACCCGATGCCCTCGGCGAAGGCGCCCTCCAACTCGGCCGGCGCGATCGCCACCGACTTCAGATAGCCGAGGACGTCGGTGAACCAGAGCCGGACGAATCGGATCTGGCGTTCCTCGAGGGTGCGGAGGACGTACTCCTGCTGGCGATCCACGAGATCAGAGTCTGCCCGCTCGGTGTTTCCGGCCGGTTACCGACTCGCCGTAGGCCACCCGCCGGCCCGCCCGCCGGGGCAGCTCAGGCGCGTGCGCCGGAGGAGATCCACTTCGCGAACGAGACCGTCCAGAAGCCGGAGTTCCACTCCTGCAGCGGCCGTCCGGTGTTGCGGACCTCCACGATGTCGCCGGGCCGGGAGTAGTGGTAGAACCACCAGGAGTTGTCCGGCGAGACGTTCAGGCAACCGTGCGAGGTGTCGGTGTTGCCCTGCGCCCAGACCGACCAGTCCGCCCAGTGCACGTACTCACCGTCGTAGCTGATCCGTACCCCGACCGGCACCGTGGTCCGGTAGGCGTTGGCACCCTTGCTCAGCCCGAACGAGGCGGAGTTCATGTCGATGTTGGTCTCGCCGTCGACCACCACGTGCGGCCCGGAGTTGGTACGCAGGTCGATCGGCTTGCCGTCGTCGCCCGGGATGCTGGTGTGCTTACCCATCGAGGTCGGGATGGTCTTGACCAGCTTGCCGTTGGTGTAGACCTTGAGCTGCTTGGTCAGATCGTCGGCGATCGAGATGTGGCTGTCGCCGACCTTGAACCAGGTCGAGGTGTCGGCCTGCCCGTACAGGTCGTTGCCCAGATCCTTGCCGTAGACGTTGGCGGCCACGGTGACCTTGCTGCCCGGCTTGAGGTAGCTGGCCGTCCGCCAGTACACGTCGGTGTCACTGAGCCAGCTGAACCCACCGACCTGCGCCGGCACCGTGGTCACCTTGATCGCCGCCATCGCGGCCTGGTGGTTCGGGATCGGCTCGTCGAAGTGGATCCGGATGACCTGCCCGACGCCGAAGGTCACCCCCTCTGGCACCGCGCCGCCGGCCGCCGTCTGGATGTAGGGCATGGTCTGGTTGCCCGGCGTCAGGGTGGTGAACGAGCTGGACTTGGTGGTGATCTTGCCTTCGGCGTTGGCCGCCACCGCCTTGATCTCGTACGTCTTGCCGTAGCCCAGGTCCTCGGCCGATGCCCAGCTGGACCGGTCCGCGCCCAGCGCGCCCTTGACCACCTCACCGTCGGCGTTGGTCATCACGACGGACGAGAGGGACCCGTGCGACACCGCCACCTTGATCGGGGTGACCGGGTTGACGTCGGTGGCGCCGCTCGCCGCGCTGATGGTCACCGCAGCGGGCGCCGGGGCACCGGACGAGGGGGCGACGGTGGTCGCGGCGGTCTGGCTGGACTGCCCGCCGGCCGGAACCGGAGCCTTCTTCTGTGAGCAGGCGGCGAGACTCAGCGCGAGTGCGACGACGGTCGACGCCAGCACCACAGCCCTCGGCCGCATACCCACCTTCAACGGTCCCTCTCCCCCACCACGGCAGCCCGGATCGCCGACCGCCGCCGACCATTGTTACCCACAAATCCGCCAGCGACCGCATCGGGCGGTGACGAAACAATGTCAAAACCATGAGGAGTTGGCTGCGGTCGGGCGTGCGCTGCGGCACACCGGGGCCCCAGCCACCGGCCGGACGGGGCAAAATCGAGGGGTGAGCGTGTTACGCATCGCACTTGCCCAGGTCGACCTGGTGGTCGGCGATCTGACCGCCAACGCCGAGCTGGTGCTGGACCGCAGCCGGCAGGCCGCGGCCGCCGGCGCCCAGCTGGTGGTGTTCCCGGAGATGACGCTGACCGGCTATCCGCCCGAGGACCTGGTGCTGCGGCGATCCTTCCGCTCGGCATCGCTGCGCCAACTGGACCAGCTGGCCGGTTCCCTGGCGGCCGCCGGCCTGGGCCGGCTCGGCGTGGTGGTCGGCTACCTCGACGACACCGACGGAGCGGCGCGCAACGCCGCGGCCTTCCTGCAGGACGGCCGGGTGGTCGCCCGGTACTTCAAGCACCACCTGCCCAACTACGGAGTGTTCGACGAGTACCGCTACTTCAAGGCCGGCACCGCGCTGACGGTCGTCCGGTTCGGCGGCGTCGACATCGGTCTGACGATCTGCGAGGACGTCTGGCAGGACGGCGGCCCGTTCACCGCTGCGGCCCGGGCGCAGGTCGGGCTGCTGGTGAACATCAACGGCTCGCCCTACGAATCGAACATCGCCGGCCTGCCCGGCCAACGGAACAAGGACGACGTCCGGCTAGCGCTGGTACGACGCCGGGCGATCGAGGCCGGCGCCGCGGTGGTGTACGTCAACCAGGTCGGCGGCCAGGACGAGCTGGTGTTCGACGGTGACTCGTTCGTAGTGGCCGCCGACGGCACCCTGCTCGCCCGCGCCCCGCAGTTCAGCCAGGACGTCTACTACGTCGAGCTCGAGTTGCCGGACGCCCGGCCGGACGCGCCGTCCGGACTGGGCAGCCCGGACGGGATGGTCGTCGAACGGCACGAGGCCCCACTGGATCCGCCGATGCCGGCCGGTCCGCTGGCCGAGTCGCTGGGCATCGCCGAGCCGCTGCCGGACGAGGCCGAGATCTGGTGGGCGCTGGTCACCGGCACCCGTGACTACATCGAGAAGAACCGGTTCAGCTCGGTGGTGCTGGGCATGAGCGGTGGCATCGACTCGGCGGTGGTCGCGGCGATCGCGGCCGACGCCATCGGCGGCGAGAACGTCTACGGGGTGGGCCTGCCCAGTGCCTACTCCTCGGAGCATTCGCAGTCGGACGCGGTCGAGCTGGCCCGCCGGCTCGGCGCGCACTTCTCGGTGGTACCGATCGCCGACATGGTGAATGCCTTCCTGTCCAACGTGAAGCTCTCCGGGCTGGCCGAGGAGAACCTGCAGGCCCGGATCCGGGGCACGACCCTGATGGGGCTGTCCAACCAGCACGGTCACCTGGTGCTGGCGACCGGCAACAAGAGCGAGCTGTCGGTCGGCTACTCGACCATCTACGGCGACGCGGTGGGTGGCTTCGCCCCGATCAAGGACGTACCCAAGTCGCTGGTCTGGCGGCTGGCTCGGTGGCGCAACGCGCTGGCGGAGGCACGCGGTGAGCAGCCGCCCATTCCGGAGAACTCGATCAGCAAGCCGCCGTCGGCCGAATTGCGGCCCGGCCAGCTCGACACCGACTCGCTGCCGGACTACGAGGTGCTGGACGCGCTGCTGGCCCGGTACGTCGATGCCGACGCCGGCGTGGCCGAGCTGCTCGCCGAGGGCTTCGACCCGGAGCTGGTCTCCCGGGTGGTGCGGCTGACCGACGCGGCGGAATGGAAGCGGCGGCAGTACCCGCCCGGACCGAAGATCAGCCTGAAGGCATTCGGCAAGGATCGCCGGCTGCCGATCAGCAACCGCTGGCGCGAGGGCTGACCGCGGCCCGCGTGAGCGATCTCTCTTCGGCAGCGGATGCGCTCCGCCGCCGGCCGGGGCACCATGAATGCGTCCATAACCGCCCGGGGACCGGTGAGAGCCGGCCTCGAGGAAAGCAAAGGGACCGATCATGAGCGAATCGCTCTATGGCGGCACTTCCAGCCGCCGGGTGACCATCCGGGATCTGCAGCAGGCGAAGCTGGCCGGCGACCGCTGGCCGATGCTGACCGCCTACGACTACTCCACCGCGCAGGTGTTCGACACGGCCGGGGTGCCGGTGCTGCTGGTCGGCGACTCGGCCGCCAACGTCATCTACGGCTACGACACCACCGTGCCGGTCAGCGTCGAGGAACTGCTGCCGCTGGTACGTGGCGTGGTGCGGGGCAGCAAGCGCGCGCTGGTGGTGGCGGATCTGCCGTTCGGCAGTTACCAGTCATCGCCGCAGCAGGCGCTGGAGACCGCGACCCGGTTCCTGAAGGACGGCGGTGCGCACGCGGTCAAGCTGGAGGGCGGTGCCCGGATGGCACCGCAGGTGGAACTGCTCAGCTCGGCCGGCATCCCGGTGATGGCCCACCTCGGGCTGACCCCACAGTCGGTGCATGCGCTGTCCGGCTACCGGGTGCAGGGTCGGGGCGACGACGCGGCACACCGGCTACTGGAGGACGCCCGCATCCTGCAGGAGGCCGGCGCGTTCTCGGTGGTACTCGAGGTGGTGCCGGTCGATCTGGCCAAGAAGGTCACCCACGACCTGCGCATCCCGACCATCGGCATCGGTGCCGGTGTCGAATGCGACGCGCAGGTGCTGGTCTGGCAAGACATGGCGGGCCTGCGAGTCGACGGCAAGCCGGCCAAGTTCGTCAAGCAGTACGCCGATCTGACCGGGGTGTTGACCGACGCGGTGCGGCGCTTCGCGAGCGAGGTGCAGGCCGGCACCTACCCGGGAGCCGAGCACAGCTACCACTGACGAGCACCGCGATCACTGACCGGCGCCGCTACCACTGACCGGCGCCAGCGGGTCCGGGCTGCACCGCAACCCGGACCCGCTGCGCATCGGTAAGCAGCTCACCGACCGAACGTCATGCTCCGGCGTCGTCGAAAGCGACGGCCGGGCAGACGCGCGAAATCACTAACGGCGGGCGGCCTTCTTGGCCGGTGCCTTGGTCGCCGCCTTCTTGACCGCGGTGGTCTTACGCACCGCCGCCTTCTTCGCCGGCGCCTTGGTGGCGGCCGTCTTCTTGACCGCGGTCGTCTTACGCACCGCCGCCTTCTTCGCCGGCGCCTTGGTCGCGGCCGTCTTCTTGACCGCGGTCGTCTTGCTCGCCGAAGCCTTCTTGGCCGGCGCCTTGGCCGCGCTGGTGGTCTTCTTCGCGGCCGTCTTGGTCGCGGTCGCGGTCTTCTTCGCGACCGACTTCGCCGCGGTCGCGGTCTTCTTCGCCGCTGCCTTGGCCGTACCGGTGGACTTGCTGGCGGTCTTGGCCGGCGCCTTCTTCGCCGTAGCCTTGTTCGCCGGTGCCTTCTTGGCCGCGACCTTCTTGGTCGCGGCCGTGGTGGCGGTCGTCTTCCTGGCCGCGGCCTTCGCCGGTGTCTTGGCCGCGACCTTGCGGGTACTGCGAGGTGCCGTCATGGTGTTTGCCTCCTAGTGGGCCACTGGTCTGCCGACAGTGGACGATGTAGCGGGGCGCAGTGCAATCCGCCACGCCGTGAAGCACGCCGACTCGACAATCGGTCGCAATCGCTCGGCAGCCGCCGATCACACCGGCAGAATGAATATTCTGCCGAGAATTGCAGGCTTTTCTCGATCGCGGACGATTGCACGAGGTGACTACGGCCAACTCGGAATCCGCTCTGCCGTCCGCCCCCCGATTCGGCGGGCTGATTGCGCCGTGTCGTTCGGACGCGGCGGATCACAACGGCGGACTTCGGGTTCATCCTGCGCCAGCGCTCCTCGCTTCTCGGCTGGAAGAAGATCGTGACGCGCTTTTATCCCGCGCGCAACCTCCTTGCCGATATCTGCAGTCACGATGCCGACCCAGGTATTACAGTCCGATCGAGAATTGCTTTTTACGCATTAGGCAAATGGGATTGCAGCAAGGCGGCGGACGAGTTGAGTGATAAGCCGGGTTCTGTCTCCGAGGGACGGACCCTCGGCGGCGACCATCCATCTCGGCTCGCCGTTGCCGGCGAGCTCCAGCGGTCTACCCGCAGGCTCGGGCGGGCCGCCCTCGAACGCCTGCGCAGCGGTCCGGCTTCCCGAACCACCTTTTGACCTTGCTCCGGGTGGGGTTTACCGAGCCATGCCGGTCACCCGACATGCTGGTGGTCTCTTACACCACCGTTTCACCCTTACCTGCCTGCCGATCGGTGCATGCACCGCTCGGCAGCCAGGCGGTCTATTTTCTGTGGCACTGTCCCGCGGGTCACCCCGGGTTGCCGTTAGCAACCACCCTGCCCTGTGGAGCCCGGACTTTCCTCGGCGATCCCTGTTGAAGGATCGACGCGGCCGCCTCCTCAACTCGTCCGCCGCTGCGGCAATCCTATCGTCGCCGGATGCACTGCGGCTGCCGACCGGGTCGGTACGTAGCCTGTGGCACGGACACCGTTGGCCGGCGGCAAAGGATGCTGATGCTCCAGGAACTCGCGAGTGAGCATCGCAGCGCAGCGAGGAGCGCTCGCGCGAAGAGCCGGGCGAGGAGCGCTCGCACGAAGAGCCAGGAGAGATCGTGAGCCTGCTGCTGTTGCTCGGCCTGGTCTTGGTCGGCTGCTGCCTGGCGGCAGCGGTGGTGCGTCCGTTCGGCTTGCCCGAGGCCGTGATCGCGGTGCCGTGTGCGGGCATCGCATTGTTGACCGGGGCGACCCGCTGGCCGGTGGCACGGCACAGCCTGCACGAGCTGGCACCTACCGTGGCCTTCCTCGCCGCGATCCTCGCCTTCGGACATCTGTGCGCGGTCGACGGGGTATTCGACTACCTGGGTGGCCGCACCGCGCAGCTGTCCCGCGGCAACCCGGCCAGGTTGCTGCAGTTGGTGGTGGTGCTCGCCGCGGCCGTCACCGCGACCCTGACCCTGGATGCCACCGTGGTGCTGGTGACGCCGGTGGTGCTGGCCACCGCCGGCCGACTCGGCATTCCGAATCGGCCGCACAGCTACGCCTGCGCGCACCTGGCCAATTCCGGTTCGCTGCTGTTGCCGGTGTCCAATCTGACCAACCTGCTCGCCTTCGCCGCCTGCGGGCTGAGCTTCACCAAGTTCGCCGTCGCGATGGCATTGCCCTGGCTGCTCGCCGGAACACTGGACTGGCTGTCGTTGCGGCTGGCCTTCCGCGCCGACCTCCGGCTACCCAGCGCGCCACCGCCGCCAGCACCCGAACCGCCGCGGTACGCCCTGCTGGTGCTGGCCCTGACCGTGGCCGGCTTCGTACTGACCACCGCCGTCGGTCTCGCGCCGGCCTGGGCAGCATTGGCCGGCTGTCTGGCGCTGGGCGTCCGACAGCTGGCCCAGGCCCGGATCACCCCGATGCGGATGGTGGCAGCCGCCGCCCCTGGCTTCTGCGCGTTCGTGCTGGGCCTGGGCGTGCTGGTCGCCGGCCTGCTCGATCGCGGCGCCGCGACGTTGCTGCGTGCTCTCATCCCGTCCGGCACCGGACTGCTCGCGCTGCTCGGGCTGGCGCTGCTCGCCGGGTTGCTGGCCAATCTGGTGAACAACCTGCCGACCACACTTGCTCTGGTGCCGCTGGTCAGCGGCGCGCCGCTGGCGGTGCTCGCGGTGCTGGTCGGGGTCAACCTCGGTCCGAACGCCAGTTACCCGGGCTCGCTGGCAACCCTGCTCTGGCGACGCAACCTGCCACCTGCCGACCGGCCGCGCGCGGTCGAGTTCCATCGGCTCGGCCTGCTCGCTACGCCGGTACTGATCTGCGCGGTGACCGTGCTGCTCTGGTTGGTCGCCCGGCCGCTCGGCATCGCCGGCTGAAGCGGCGATCAGCGACGGCAGCGGCTAACGATGCGCGTCGAGGTGACTGGTCTCGTTGAACAAGCGCAGCGTCACCGAGTCCTCGGAGTAGCCGATCACCGAGATGGCCGCCGGCCCCAGATACATCCGGTGCAGCGAGGTCGCCGGCGCGCCGAGCGCCAGTTGCACCAGCGCCTTGATCGGCCAGACATGGCTGACCAGCACCACCGTGTGGCCGGCCTGCTGCCGCAGGATCCGGTTGCGGGCCTGCTGCACGCGGCGGCTGGTCGTCACCAGCGATTCACCGTCCGGCGGCGACACGGCCGGATCGGCCAGCCAGCGCTCGAGCTCGTCCGGCCACTTCCGCCGTACCTCATCGAGCGTGCAGCCGTCCCAGCTGCCGAAGTCCGTCTCGATCAGGCCGTCCTCGACCAGCACCGGGAGATCCAGTCGCTGCGCGACCAGCTGCGCGGTGTGCCGGGTGCGCAGCAGCGGTGAGGTGTAGACGGCGGCCACCTGGCCGAAGTCGGCGATCCGTTCGGCGGCCCGGCGGGCCTGCTCGATGCCGTCCGCGGTCAGGTCGAGATCGGACCGGCCGGCGAACCGGCCGCTGACCGAATACTCCGTCACGCCGTGCCGGAGCAGGATGAAGCGGGTCGACGGCTCGGCCGCCCAGCCCGCGTTGGTCTTCGCCGGGCGCTCCGAATCCGCCGAACGCGCCGGCCGCTCCGAACCCACCGAATCCGAACGCGCCGGGCGCTCCGCACTCGCCACCGGTCGAGGCTCAGCTCCGAACTCCGGGACGGCCTCGGGCTCGGGCTCGGGCTCGGGCTCGGCATCGAAGAGCGTTTGCGGTTCCGGCTGGGACGAGGTCGCCCGGGACGGCTGGGGCGAGCTCGCCCGGGAGGGCTGAGGCAGCGGCCCAGTCGAAGCGGCGCCGGCGTCCATCGCCTGGTTGGCCAGCCGGTCGGCGGCCGAGTTCTGCAGCCGGGGAATCCAGCCGAAGCTGATCGAGTCGAAGCCGCGGGCCAGCTCGGCTGCCCGGGCGGCCAGCGGGCGCATCGACGGGTGCTTGACCCGCCAGCGCCCGGACATCTGCTCGATGACCAGCTTGGAATCCATTCGCACCGTGACGGTGCGGGCGCCGAGTTCGGCGGCTGCGGTCAGGCCGGCGATCAGCCCTTGGTACTCGGCGACATTGTTGGTGGTGATGCCGAGGAAGCCACTGCGTTCGGCCAGCAGCTCACCGCTGCCGGCATCGAGCACCACCGCGCCGTAGCCGGCCGGGCCAGGATTGCCGCGAGAACCACCATCGGCCTCGACCACCACCCGATCGATCACAGCACCACCCGATCGGTCACAGCACGGCCCGATCGGTCACAGCACGGCCCGATCGATCACAGCCCGGACTCGTCGGTGCGGATCAGGATCCGGCGGCAGTTGTCACAGCGCAGCACGTCGTCCGGCTTGGCGGTGCGCACCGCCGAGAGTTCCGAGCCGGCCAGATCCAGCCGGCAACCCTCGCACCGGCGCTGGCGCAGCATGGCGGCGCCGATCCCCCCTCCGGCCTGGCGGACCTTGTCGTACAGGGTGAGCAGGTCGGCCGGCAGCCCGGCTGCCAGGTCGGCACGCTGCGCGGTGCGCTTGGCCTCGGCATCGGCCAGTTCGGCGAACACCTCGTCGCGCGAGGCCTCGGCCGAGGAGCGTTCCTCGGCCACCGCCGCCAGCTCGGCCGCCAACTCGCGTACCCGGGTGTCGGCACCCTCCTGGCGTTCCATCAACTCCAGCAGCTCGTCCTCCAGCACGCTCTGCCGGCGGGCCAGGGACGCCACCTCGTGCTGCAGGCCGGCGATCTCCTTGGCCGGCACCCCCGCCGCCGTCATCCGCTGCTGGTCCTTCTCCGCCCGCAGCCGGACGGTCTCCACATCCGACTCCAGCCGGCGCTGCTCGGCCGCCAGATCGGCCTGGGTGGTCTCGGCCTCCACCAGTTGGCCGCGCAGGTCGACGGCCCGCTTGTCGCAGTCGGCGATGGTGGCCAGCTCCGGCAGGGTCCGCCGGCGGTGCGCCAACTGGCTGAGGGCGGTGTCCACCTGCTGCAGGTCGAGCAGCCGGAGCTGTACGAACGGGTCGGCTTTCACGTCAGGCATCGGCTTTCGACTCAAGGCAGGTAGCTGGTTCCAGTGTGACAGTCAACGGGCGTGCAGCGTCCACGGGTCGGTGACCAGCTCGGAAACCAATACCTGCAGCGTGTCGAATCGTTCCCGCAGCCGGCCGGCCACCAGGTGCAGCCAGGGCGCCTCGGTCGCCCAGTGCGCGGCATCGACCAACGCCAGCTCGGGAAGCACTCCGGCCGCCTCGGCCACCGCCTCGGAGCTGACATGGTGCTTGAAATCCGAGCTCAGGTAGGCGTCGGCACCGGCCCGCCGGGCATCCGGCAGGTAGCTGGCGCCCGATCCGCCGCAGACCGCGACCGTTTCCACCAGCTGATCCGGCCGGCCGGCGGCTCGCACGCCCCAGCTGGTGCGGGGCAGCCGCTGCGCGACGTAGTCGGTGAACTCGGCCAGCGTCATCGGCGTCGGCAGCCGGCCCACCCGACCGGTCCCGGTGCCGGCCGGCAGGGCCGGCTGCTCGGTGAGCTCGAAGGCCACCTCCTCGTACGGGTGGGCGGCCCGCATCGCGGCCAACACCGCCCGCCGCCGACCGCGCGGCAGCACCATGGACACCCGGTTCTCCGGGCCTCGGTGCAGCACGCCGATCTGGCCCTCGGCCGGATCCGCGCCCGGCTGCGGCCGGAACTGACCGGTTCCGGAGACCACATAAGCGCATTCGGTGTAGTTGCCGACCTCGCCGGCGCCGGCCGCGGCCAGCGCATCGATCAGCCGGTCGGTGTCGGGCACCGGCACGTACACCGTGAGCTGGTCGAGCGGCGGTCGCGGATCGGCCAGCAGCGGCCGGCAATCGAGCAGCGCCAGCCGTTCGGCCAGCGCCTCGGACACTCCACCGGCCGCGACGTCGGCGTTGGTATGGGCCACGAAGTGCGCCACGCCGGCTCGGATCATCCGATGCAGCAGTGCACCCTTCGGGGTGTCGGCGGCCACCGAGTGGACGCCGGACAGCAGCAGCGGATGGTGGGTCAGCAGCAGGCCGGCGCCGACGTCAATCGCCTCGGCCACCGTCGCCGGCAGGCAATCCACCGCGAGCAGCACCCGGTGCACCTCGGCGCTCGAATCGCCGCAGCTGAGCCCGACCGCGTCCCAAGATTCGGCGGTAGCCGGTGGATACCAGCCGTCCAGGCTGTCGATCAGCTCGGCGAGGGTAGGCACGCCCAGCACGTTACTTCACCGCAAAAGGTCACCCGGCTGCTTCGCATGTGGCAGCATTCTTCCCCGGACCGTGAACGGCTGGGCCATCTTGTGAGGCGACGATGCTGTACTTCGACGGGCTGTTCGGCCTGGTCATGCTGGGGCTCTGGCTGTACTGCATCATCGACGTGATCACCACCGACGCCAGCCGCTGCCGGAACCTGCCGAAGCTCGGTTGGCTGCTCATCGTGCTGGTGCTGCCGGATATCGGCTCGATCGCCTGGCTGGTCGCCGGCCATCCGTGGCAGCACTCGGCCGGCACCGACCGCGGTAACACCAGCCGGTACCCGGAGTACGACCGGCCGGGCCGGCACGTGCCGACCAACCCGGATGACGACGAGGCGTTCCTGCGCGGATTGCGGGAACGGGCCGAGCAGCAGCGCCGGGAGTACCAGGCCAAGCAGCAGCGGGAACAGCAGGCCGAGCAGGAACGGCAGCGGCTGGAGCAGCAACGCTGGGAGCGGCGCGAACCGGACGGCGGCTGAGCGGCTGCCGGGTAGGTCAGCCGGCTGACACCGCGAACTGGGCGCTGCGGACCAGGGCACTGGGTGCTGCGGAGCAGGCCGATGGGTGCTGTGGGCCGTGAGTCCGCCGACACCAGCCCACAGCACCTGCTCATCGTCCCGCTCGACCGACGGTCGAGCGGAAACCAAACGATGTATATCGTTCCTGCCGTATCTAACGGTGGAAATCTAGAGGTTTGTCACCGTCATAGTCAATGATCCACATCAAATCGGACAGATCGCCTACCCGGGCGCTCTGCCGGCTGCCATTAACGTACCTTGGTAATCGAACGAAGGTTTGAATCCAGGCGTAGGGTGGAGCCATGACGGCCGCTGTGCAGGGATCACTGCTGGACCTCGGAGACTCCCCCGTGCTGAGCCCGCTCGCCGGTCGGTTGCAGCGCACGGTGCTGACCGGTGGTGCCTGGATCGAGTTGTGCCCGAACTGGCTGACCGGTGGCGATGAGATCTTCCGGTCCTTGCTGACCGCCGTACCGTGGCGGGCCGAGCGCCGTCAGATGTATGACCGGACGGTCGACGTACCTCGGCTTACCAGGTTCTACGCCGAGGGCGAGCCGCTACCGCACCCGATCCTGGCGCTGGCCAGGGACGAGCTGAGCCGGCACTACCGGGCCGAACTCGGTGAGAACTTCGCCACCGCCGGCATGTGCCTGTACCGGGACGGGCAGGACAGCGTCGCCTGGCACGGCGACCGCCGCGGGCACGGTAAGTACCGCGACACGATGGTGGCCATCCTCTCGCTCGGCAGCCCGCGGCAGTTCTTGCTGCGCCCGCGTAGCGGCGGTGCTTCAATGCGGCGCACGCTGGCGCACGGCGACCTACTGGTGATGGGCGGCAGTTGTCAGCGCAGTTGGGAACACGCGGTGCCCAAGACCACCAAGCCGGTCGGGCCGCGGATGAGCATCCAGTTCCGGCCGCGCGGCGTCACCTGAGCCGGCACGGCCTCACCTGAGCCGGTACGTCGAGCGCGGCGGTGACGTCCGTACCTGCGCGCCGTGACGTCCGCGGTGTACGTCAACCGCGGCGTTGCTGTGTACCGATCCACTGGTCGAGCAGTGCCCACTGCTCGTCCAGCCAGCTCTGGATGGCAGTCTCGTCGCGTGGCACCGTCTCGGCACGGTGCAACCACGCGCGAATGCGCATCGGCCGGTTGTCCAGCGGCAACGCTTCCCACATCTGTCGCGGGTTCACCAGTACGTCGAGCCCGGTGTGTGCGACAACCAGCACATCGGTGTCGGTACGCACCGCCAACGCCGCGCTGGTGCCACCCGGACGAGGCGGCAGTACGTGGCTGCGCGCGCTCACCTGACGTGCACGCGCACGCTGCCCGGCGCGCAACAGTCGCAACACCGAACGACGGTGCCGGCGCGGTGTCCAGTTGCCACCCTCCGGGAACAGCAGCAGCGCGTCGTCCGGCGTCAGCTCACTGACCAGGCCGGCAACCGCGAGCGCCCGATCTTCGCCGGCACCGGACTTCGACGGCAGGAAGTAGCAGTTCAACCGGGTGAGCACCACGTCGAGGCCGGGATCCCATTGCAACGCGCGTTTGAGCACCACCCGCGGGTTACGGTGCAGCGTCGTCACCAACAGGTGCACCAGCGTGAACGAGTCACCCGGACCGGCATGCCGGGCGAGCACCACCAGCGCGTTGTGCGGGTCGATCCGAAGGTCCTGTCCGACCAGTTCGACCCGGTACCCGAACAGCGTGCGCGCCAGACTGATGAGCCGGGTCAGCGCCCTGCCGAGCAACGCCGAATGCTGCGCACGCCACGTGCGCACATCGCGGCGCCAACCCGGGTTGCGCAACCAGTACCAGAGCGAGACGACCAACAGGCTGACGTCGAGGTACAGGTACACCGCCGCGAACACCGCAACTCGCAGCAACCGCTGCTTGCGGGTGAACGGCGCCGCCACTCCGGCGAGCAGCAGCACGACAACCAGCACGCCCGCGAGTGCGACAGCGATCGGCAGCCACAACGGATCCACCACGGCGCGGCGTACCGCCCGCGGCGGTACCCAACTCATCCAGCACCGTCGTTGCCGGCGCCGTTGTCAGCAACGCCGGCGCCGTGGTCAGCAACCCCGTTGTCGTGGTCAGCAACCCCGTCGACGTCGAGTTCGGCACCGGCGCCCACTCCGTCGAGGTACTGCGACGTAGCCGAGTACGCGCGTTCGATGCGCGCGCTGACCCGGCGTACGTCGCGGTAGCGCACGTTGAACGAACGAGTGTCCGGTTCACCACTCGGCAGCACGTGCATCTGCACGTCCGCGGGCAGCGAACGCACCTCCTCGACGAACCGGTTGCGACGCGCGATCTCGAACGCCACCACGCCCACTTCCCACGGCCACCGCGGAGGGCTCAGCGGACGCTCGATGCGCCCGACATGCAGCACGTAGATGCGTCGTGCGCCGAGTTGCACCGCACGTCCGACCGGGATGGAATGCACCAGGCCGCCGTCATAGAAATGCTCACCGTCGACCGGTGCCGGTGGGAACAGTCCGGGTACCGCGCATGAGGCCACCACCGCGTCGATCACCGAACCGCTGGAGAACCAGTGCGCGACGGATCTTTCGATGCTCGCCGCGACGCATTCGAAGTGCACCGGAAGGTCCTCGATGCGCTCGATCTCCAGATGTTGTTCCAGCATCCGGCGCAACGGTTGTGCCGAGTGCAGGTGCGTGCGATGCGCGGCCAACCGGGCGACCTGCGCAACCACCGAATCGGAGAACACGCCGGAGCGCGACAGCGACGTCCAGAGCCCGCTCAGCCGGTCCACCGTCGCGGCGCTGGGATCGGTTGCGACAAGTGCGCCGTTGAGTGCGCCGACACTCGTTCCGACGATGAGATCCGGCCGCACGTCGCGCGCCAGCAACGCGCGCAACATACCGATCTGCGTCGCGCCGAGCACGCCACCACCACCGAACACGAACGCCGTGCGCACAGCCATTCCCGCAGCGTATCCGTGCACGCAATCACGTCCGTCAAATGCGCGTCTGGTAGCACGCGACAACGCACGGGCGTAGCACCGCGCAGCGTGCAGTTGCAGCGCCGCGCAACGTGCAACTGCGCAGCGCGCACCCGCGCATCTGTTTGCACCGCGCAACATGCAGCTACGCAGCGCGCGCCCGCGCATCTGTTTGCACCGCGCAACGTGCAGTTGCGCAGCGCGCACCCGCGCATGCTGTTAGCAACGTGCATCTGTTAGCACCACGCACCGCACGTCGATAGCACCCGCGAAACGTGACTCCGAACGGCGTGCAAACCACCAATTAGTGGGCCGTTTGACTCCGCAGCGTGCACAGCCGCGCACACTCGTCATAGACAACGAGTAACAACGCGAGCTAAGTTGATAAACCATAAGTTGAGACTTGCGGCCCAACAAGCGCCGCGTGTGCACGTTCGGCCACCGGATCGCTCGGTGACGCCACCCATGGACGCCGGTAAACACGACCGACACCATCGGGCGGATATCTCGCGGCAGACAGTGTCCGCACAACGGTGAAGCAACCTGCTTGATTCTTGTTCCGCCGCCGTCCGCAACCGGCTGGAGATGAGATGACGCAACCCCGCAAGCGAACCGCCGCTCCGACGAGTTCCGGTAAGCGCAGCAGCAGCACAACCCGGCCTGCCAAGCGAACCGCGGATGCAACGGCGGAGTCCGGCGCGCGCCGGAACGGTCGCAAGCTGTCACCCGCGCAGGTCGCGCGGCTAGCGGCGGAACAACTCACCGAGATCATGGGCGCCGACGCGGACTCCATCTCGGGTTTGGAGCGCTCCGACGACGGTTGGTTGGTGCGCGTGGAGGTTGTCGAGGTACGGCGCATCCCCGACTCGACCAGCGTGATGGCCTGCTACCAGGTCAGGGTTGACGACGCGGGCGAGTTGCAGTCCTACCGACGCGAGCACCGCTACTACCGCAACCAAGCGGGCGACTCATGACCGCATTGCCGAACGCCGGCAACGTCGGTAACTCCCGCTCCGCCGACTCGCTCGCGGACATCCTCGAGCGAGTGCTCGACAAGGGCATCGTGATCGCCGGCGACGTCGTCGTGAACGTGCTCGACATCGAGTTGCTCACCCTGAAGCTGCGATTGCTGATCGCATCGGTCGACACCGCGAAGCAGATGGGCATCGACTGGTGGCAGGACGACCCGTTCCTGTCCCGCGACGCACGTTCGCTGGAGCGGGAGAACCTGCAGTTGCGTCAGCGGCTGGAGCAGCTGGAATCGGGTACGGCGATACCGCCCTCCGACGCCGCCGCGGCACAGTCCGGGGCCGGATCGGACGATCAGGGTGATCGGCGATGAACCGCTCGTCCGCGCTTGGCTGCTACGTCTACGTGGTGGGCGAAACGGTGGCGTTGGCCGGGCTGGCGGGACTGACCGGTATCGACGACGCACCGGTGACGGCAACCGTTCGAGGCCGGCTTTGCGGGCTCACCAGCATGGTGAGTTTCGACGCCTTCCGCACCGCGCAGCAACCTGGTGCGGTGTCGGAGACCGGTTGGCTGGCGCACGCCGTACGTGCGCACGAGCGCGTCGCGTTGCAGGCAACCGAACGCGCGCCGGTGCTGCCGATGCGGTTCGGCACCATGTACGCAACCGCCGACGAGGTCGGCACGATGTTGCAGCGACACGAGACGGCGCTGCTGACCGAACTGCACCGGCTGGCTGGTGGCACCGAATGGTGCCTGAAGGTGAGCAGCGCGACCGGCGAGCAGTACCCGGAGGTCGCCGAGCGGTACGTCGCCGCGCAGCCGGTGGCACCTGCCAGCAGCGGCACTGCCTGGTTGTTGTCCCGGCAAGCGGCGTTGCGGGCCCGTGAGCAGCGCGGCGACCGGCTGGCCGAATGCGTGGAACAGTTGCGGGCGGACGTCGCGCACCTGGTGCGCGATATCGCCGTGACCCGCCCCGCCAGCGGGGCCGCGGACGCCCTGCGGATGTGGTTGCTGATCGATGACGTCGAGCGGTTCAACGCGGCGTTCGAGGCCGCGCGGCTACGCCAGCAAGCCGCCGGTTACACGCTCGAGCTGACCGGTCCGTGGCCGCCGTATCACTTCGTGCGCACCGACGCGCTGCGTGACGAGCCACCCGCCGAACGTCGCGACGACACGTACCCCGAACGTTGCGAGGATGCGCACGCCGCAAGTCACGACGATGTGCCCGCCGCAGGTCGCGACGATATGCACGCCACAGGTCGCGATGACATCCGGCCGGTGCAGCTGCGGGGCGGTGTGCTGCGATGACCCAACCTGCCTATCGCAGCATCGGCGACAGCTCGCTGATCGACCTGCTCGACCGGTTGGTCGAGACCGGCGTGGTTGCCACCGGCGATGTGCTGCTCGGACTCGCCGACGTCGATCTGGTGCGGGTCAACCTGCAGTTGGTGCTCGGCGCGGTCGACACCTTGATGGACGACCGGGACGACCGGGACGTAGCCGGGTTGCCGGCGGCGACCGCGCCGCCGACCACCGAACCATCCAGTGCCACCCGGAACAGCGCCGCCCGGAACAGTGCCGAACCATCCAGTACCGCCCGGAACAGTGCCACCCGAGACCCGGCCCAGGTCGCACCGGGTGTCGAGGTCGGCGCCGACCCGGCGGCAGCCATCCGACCCACGGCGGGCCCACCGCCACAACTGCCGGATCCGGACCGGTCCGATCTGGGGATCGGCGGCCTGCTGGTCGCCGTGATCGAGATCGTGCACCGGTTGCTGGAGCGGCAGGCCATCCACCGGATGGAACGCGGCTCGCTGACCAGCGACCAGATCGAACGCCTGGGCGAGGCGCTGATGGCGCTGGACCAGCGGGTCAGCCAACTGATCGAAATATTCGGAACGCGCTCCGCTCCCGCACTGCCGGTAACAGTTGCCGGTGCGGCCAACTAGGAGGAAGCAATGACCGCAATGACCGCCATGACGCAGCAGCCGAGCCATAACCGACCTCGGTCCGGCAGCCTGTACGACGTCCTCGAGTTGATCCTGGACAAGGGCCTGGTCATCGACGTCTACGTCCGGGTGTCGCTGGTGGGCATCGAACTACTCACCATCGACGCGCGCATCGTGATTGCCAGCGTCGACACCTACCTGCATTTCGCCGAGGCGGTGAACCGGCTCGACCTCACGGAAACCAAGGACAGCAAGCCGCTGGACGAGTTCATCGGCGGCCTGACTGAGAAGGGCGCGCAGGGCAAGACCCGAGGCGCGGTCAGCGGTGTCACCAGCGCGATCTCCGAGGGCGTGCAGCGGCTGCGCGGCGGTGGCGATGACGACGATGACGAGGACAGCAGCAGCAACGGCCGGCAGCCGGCGCGTCGCCGGCCGGCGACGGCGGACCGGCCACGTCGGCGTCGGCCGGCCGAGGACAGCGCACGCTGACCATGTCCCCGCTCTACGTCTACGGGATCGTCGACACCGGACCGCCGGGCACGCCGATGGAGCTGCCGGCGGTCGGCGGCCTGCCGGCCGACACCATTCGCTGGCTCAGTGCCGACGACCTGGCCGTCAGCGCGGTGGTGAGCCCCGCGCCGGATGACCTGCGCGGCAAGCGCCGGGATCTGCTGGCGCACCAGCAGGTACTCGACCACCTCGCCGAGCTGGGCGCGGTGCTGCCGATGCGGTTCGGTGTGGTGTCACCGGACGAGCCGACGCTGCTGGCCAGCCTGCACGCCAACGCTGAGCACTACGCCGGCCTGTTGCGCGAGTTGGCCGGGCAGGTCGAGCTGAACCTGAAGGCGGTGCCGGACGAGGAACAGTTCATCGCCTCGGCCTCGAACGACCCGGCGGTGCGTGGCGCGATGCAGGCGGCTCGGCGCGACGGTTCTCGTGAGCGTCAGGTGCAACTGGGCGAGGCGGTGGCCAACGCCGTCGCCCAACGTCGTCAGCTGTGCGGAACGCGGCTGCTCGATCAGCTACGTCCGCTCGCCTCGCGCTCCACCACGATCGGTTCCGGCGAGCAGTACGTGCTGAACGCGGCCTTCCTGGTCCGCCGTAGCGCGGTGGACTCGTTCGTCAGCACCGTCGACGAGCTGCGCGACCAGCTGTCCCCGGCCGTGGAGCTGGTGCTGACCGGCCCGCTGCCGCCCTACAGCTTCGTCGGGAACTAGGTAGCAATGGGACTGATCACCGGACTGCTGACCCTGCCGCTGGCGCCGGTACGCGGCGTGGCCTGGGTCGCCGACAAGCTGGTCGACCTCGCGGAGCAGGAGCTCTATGACGTCGACGCGATCTACGCCGAACTGCGCGAGCTGTCCGCGGATCTGGAGGCCGGCCGGATAACCGAGGACGAGTTCGATCGCGTCGAAGACGTGCTGCTGCAACGGCTGCAGGACGCCTCAAACCGAAACCGCCTGCAATAGAGCTGGCGTCACCTCGCCGAAGGAGAGAGTGCAATGAACGAGTCTGCAAAGGTCGGCGTCGCCGTCGCTGGTGGCTACCTGCTGGGTAGGACGAAGAAGGCAAAACTTGCGATCAGCCTCGGCACCTGGCTGATCGGCAAGCGGCTCAACGTAGATCCCAAGGAGCTCGGCAGGGGAGCGCTGAGCCAACTGGCCAAGCGTCCGGAGGTTGCCAAGCTCACCGGGGACGTGCGCGGTGAGTTGATGCAGGCCGGCAAGGCCGCGGCGAAGGCGGCGATGACCTCTCGCCTCGAGCGGTTGGCCGAGGGCTTGGAATCGCGCACCGAGCAGCTACGTAATCGGCGGCAGTCACAGGATGAGGAAGAGGACGACTACGCCGACGACGAGTACGACTCCTACGACGACGAGGACGCCGAGGACGACTACGACGAGGAGGATTACGACGAGTCCGACGACTACGACGAGGACGAAGGCGACGAGGGCGAAGGCGACGAGGAGACCGACGAGTTCGACGACTCCGAAGCTGACGAGGAGACCGACGAAGCCGACGACTACGACGAGGACGAAGGCGACGAGGAGACCGACGAGTCCGAGGAGGACGCCGGCGACGAGGAGACCGACGAGGACGACTCGGAGACGGCGTCGACCGATGACGAGGACACCGACTCCGATACGGCAGCGGGATCGGGGCGGAGCGCGGCACAGGGCCGCCGGCGCCGCACCAGCCGTCGGGTAGCCGAGGACGACGAGACCCCCCGTCGGCCACGGCGGCGCCGGCGCAGCTCGGAGGACGACGACACCGAAAGCCGGCCGGCGCGCCCGTCCCGCCGCCGTGCCAGCGCCTCGAGCGGCTCCGCATCGAGCGAGTCGGAATCGAGTGGCTCGAGCGGTTCCGGTTCGGGGAATGCGGCCCCGCGCAAGGCGGCCCGCAAGGCCGCGCCGCGCAAGGCCACCGCGGAGAAGGCAGCCCCACGCAAGGCCGCCCGCAAGGCCGCGCCGCGCAAGGCCACCGCGGAGAAGGCAGCCCCACGCAAGGCCGCCCGCAAGGCCGCGCCGCGCAAGGCCACCGCGGAGAAGGCAGCCCCACGCAAGGCCGCCCGCAAAGCGGCGCCGCGCAAGGCCACCGCTCGCAAGGCGACCGCTCGCAAGACGGCGGCCCGGCCGGCCAAGCGGACTGCCAGTCGCAGTGGCGCGTAAGTCGAACGCGCGTAGTTCCTACCCGGTGAATACGAAGGATGGTCGATGACCATGGGTCAGAGCGATAACGGATCACGAGGCGACGGTGACGCCGGTGGCATCACCGGCACCCTGCGGTCGGCGGCGTCCCGCAGCCCGGTGACCGAACGGCTGCTGCACAGCGCCGAGGGTTATCTGGGTGCGCAGTCGGAGAAGTTGGCCGGCTCGCTGGGTGAGAAGGTCAGCGGCGCGACCCGCCGGCTTACCGATGTGGCCAGCGGCAATGCCGAGCCGGGCAGTCTGCTGGGCAAGACCGCCAAGAACGTCGCGCAGGGTGACTCGCCCGGCAAGGCGGCGGTCAAGGGCGCGGTCGGCGGCCTCAAGGACAAGGTCAAGTCGATCTTCGGCAAGGGCAAGGGCAAGGGCTCCGGCGGCAAGAAGTCGATGAACAGCGAGGAGTCGATCGATGTCGGCGTGCCGATCCGGCAGGCGTACAACCGGTGGACGCAATACACCGAGTTCCCCAAGTGGTCCAAGGGCGTGCAGAGCGTCAGCCAGGACGACCCCACCAAGACCGCCTGGAACGCCAAGATCTTCCTTTCCAAGCGAAACTGGAACGCCAAGATCACCGAACAGATCCCGGAGGAGCGAATCACCTGGACCTCGGACGGCCCGAAGGGCACCGTCGACGGCGCCGTCACGTTCCACCAGCTGGCGCCCAACCTCACCCGAGTGATGCTGGCGCTGGAATATCACCCGGCGGGGCTGTTCGAGAAGACCGGGAACCTGTGGCGGGCACAGGGCCGGCGGGTCCGGCTCGATCTGAAGCTGTATCGGCGATTCGTGATGATGTCCAACGAGGAGGTCGACGGCTGGCGCGGCGAGATCCGGGACGGCGAGGTCGTTCGTGAGCACGACGAGGCGATGGCCGAGGAGCAGGACTCGCAGGACGATTCCGAGGGTCGGGACGACGACTACGCCGAGGACGCCGGTGACGAGGCCGACGAGGATGAAGGCGCCGAGGACGAGGCCGACGGTGGCGAGGCCGACGAGGACTACGACGAAGGCGACGAGGACTACGAGGACGAGTACGACGAGGGCGACGGTGCCGAGGACGAGGACTACGACGAAGGCGACGAGGACTACGAGGACGCCGACGAGGACTACGAGGACGAGGAGCCGCCGGCCCGGGGTCGGCGTCGGCGTGCCAGCTAGGCAACTGCTGGCTCTGTAACGATTCATCAGGTGACATAAGCGATCCGGGGCCGCGGAACGCACCGCTCGGTCGGTGCGTTCCGCACAGCGGCTGGCAACGCGCGGAGGGAGATCGGTAGATGGCCGACGACGAGGACTACGACAGCGAATCGGATGGCGAGTTCGAGCGGGCCGAGAGGGGGTTACACGAGCGGTTCGTCTCGATCGTGCTGGACGAGATCGAGCGTGAGCGGTACCCGAGCAGCCAGATGCTCGACCTGCTCAAGTCTCACATGTCCCGCCGTGATCGGGTGCGGATTGCCAATCTGCTGATGGACAATCTCGCGGCTCACCGCTATCCGAGCCCGGCGATGCTACGCCGGCTGGCCCGATTGGTCGGCTGAGTAGCGGACTCCATGGCGTGAGTAGCGCACGGCCATGGCCGGAGTAGCCGGTGACTATTGCCTGAGTAGCGGACGGCTACGGGCTGCCCCTGCTGCGCTATCCCATCGGGGCGGTGCTGGCGCTTTCCTCTCCGGTAGGTAATGCTGGGAGCCAGCACTGGCGAGTGAGCACCCACCGCCAAATCACCGTGCATACGCGAAAGCGGTTAGCCGGAGGGCTGTCTGGTCAGCCGACCGACTGCTCTTTCGGGGCGTTACGAGGGATCAGCGCTACGACCGGCGCGGTGACGAAGGAGAGGCCATGACGGCAGACCTCAGACAAACATTCGACCCCGACGTGCTGGCCGGTTTCGCAGCCCGCGGGATCGACGAAGCGCAGGCTGCCGAGTTGCTCAGCAAGGCCCAGGCCGAACTCAGCGCGGCGGAGATGCGGTACGCGGTCGAGACGCTTGCCCAGACCCGGGTGCTGACCTGGCCGGAATGCATGCGCTTCGCACAACTGCACCGGCCGCTGCCGTAGCCGTAGGCCGTCGAAGCTGTCGTAGGCCGTCGAGCCGCCGTAGGCCGTCGAAACCGCCGTACGGCCCTAGCAGGTCACTCGTCGCCGTCGCCGGTCCAGCAACCGAGCACGTCGGAGGCGATCTCGTAGGCGAGGTCGGTGCGCCGCTGCCGTTGCGTACCGAAGACCGACGGCAGCCCGGTGGCATCGACCGTCAGCGTCTCGTTGTCCTTGACCACCACCACGGTGCCGGTTGCGGTGCCGAAGGCGGCCGTGCCGAGGCCAGGCAGGCTGGTGCCGCGCAGCCGGGCACGCTGCTCGGCGAAGTATCGGTCGGCTACCGTCGTGGACGGCGACTGCTGTACCGAGAGCACCAGCGGTCCCGGTGGCAGCCGGTAGGTGCAGGTGTACCGGCCGTTGGCGAAGCCGTCGGAGGCCGCCGGTGCGGAGGTCAACGCCAAGACCTGCCGTACCTTGCCGCGGATGTCGTTCCCGCACACCATCAAGGCGCTCGCGCTCGGCTCGGATGTGCTGTCCATGCCGGATGCCATCGCCGAACTGCTCGTTCCATTGTCCGAGCTAGCCGTTGCGTTGACCGAACTGGCCGGCTCGGTGGCGGCCTGGGTGCTGGCGCAGCCCGCGAGCAGCAGCCCGGCTGCTATCAGGCCGAGGCCCGTCAGCGATCTGGTCATCAACTTCTCCTTTGCCGGTGCCCGGATCGACCTGCGGTCAGGCCGGGTGGCTGCTGACCAGCGAGGCGTAGGCGACGATGTTGGACTCGTAGTTGTGGGTGCTGAAGTCGAAGCGGCCGCCGCAGGTGATCAGTCGCAGCGCCGCGTTGTCGGTGTTGCCGTAGACAGCCAGGGACGGGAAATGATCCTTGGGGTACGAGACCACCCGATCGACCCGGAACACCGCGACGGTCGCGTCGGCTCGCCGGACGTCGACGAGGTTGCCCGGCCGTAGCGCACCGAGCCGGAAGAACACCGCCGGGCCGTACGCGGCCGAGTCCACGTGACCGAGGATGACCGATGGCCCCAGCTGCCCGGGGGTCGGCGAGTTGCGGTACCAGCCGGCTTCCGAATGCCTGCTCAACGGCGGCACCTGGACCGTCCGGTCGGCGTTCAGGCCTAGTTGCAGCAGATCGGTGCTGACCCCGATGCTCGGGATATCGATGTGCAGCGGTTGCGCTCGCCCCAGCACCGTCCCGACGGGTCGGGACGGCGATAAGACTGCGCCGACCGGTCGGGACGGCGATAAGGCTGCGCCGCGGGGTCGGGACGGCGATGACACCGTGCCGGATCCGGCCGGCATCGTCGGGCCGGCGGTCGACGTCGAGCCCGCTCCGATCGGCTCGGCCGCCGAGGCCGGCGGCTGCGGAGCATGGTGCTGGCTCCGCAGCGCGCCTATCACCAGTACGGCACCGGCAACGAGCAGCGCCACGGCCAACACGGCGACCGGAGGCAGTCGGCGGCGACCGTGGCGCTGCGGCTCAACCATCAGCTAGGAATCCCCGTGTATTCCTAGTCGATGACCGAGGCGCGACGGCGCAGCCCGAGGCCAGCAGCCGCAGCGCCGGCCAGCATCAGGCCGGCACCCAACTCCAGTAAGCCCTCGTGCTGCAGCCCGGCCGAGCTACCGCCACCGGTGTCGGCGCTGCCGCCGGGGATGCTGCCCATCTGCGAGGCGACCAGCGTTCCGCACAGCGCGGGCGAGGTCGCGGCCAGCGGCAACGACGGCACCAGGTCGCTCTTCTCGCCCTGCGCGGTCTTGCTCAACGTCGCCGGATCCAGACCGTGCACCACCACGACCGCGGTACCTGCCTTGAGCGAGGCAAGGGTCTTGGCATCGAGGGTGATGGTGCGGTTGTAGTCGGTCGACGCGCCGGCCGGTGCCACCGTCAGGGTGGTGCCCGCCGCCGGGCTGGTGTCACCGGAGGTCGACAGCGTAGTGCCGATCGCACCGTAGGACGGCCCACCTTCGGTGGTGGAGATGACGCCGTCCTTGTTGCTGTCGGCGGACGTGGTCGGACACTGGCCCTTTGCCCCGATGTGGATGTGCTGCACGTGCGGGTACGGCTTGCCGCCGAAGGTCGCCGCGAGCCCTTCGAAATGCTCGGTGATAGTGGCCTGCGAGCCGTTCAGGCTGATCATCAGGCTGCCTGAGCCGGTCGCGTGGTTCAACGCGTTCAGCTGGGCCTGATAGGAACTGCCGGCCGCGGTCGCGGTTCCGGGCAGCGCAAGCGCGGCGATGCCGATGGCAACCGACGGCGCCAGCACGAGAAGGGACTTCCTCATCTTTCCTCCAGAACGATGTCGGGAGTCGAACCCGACCGGTCGGAACAGAACAAAGGCAGTTCGGCACCGGACGCCGATCGGATTGGCCTCATCGGCTGCGTTCGGTCGGACGACGAGCAAATCGACCTGGGATTCGGCCGCTACGGCAAGATGATTCGCGGACGGTGGCTCGAGGGCAGGCGAGAACTCGGGCGGCCGATCTTGCTACCCGAGCGCCTTTAACCGACCAGCACGGGGAATTCTCAGCCGGCGGACAGCTGACGGATCGGCCAGTTCGGCACAGCGCCGGTCAGGATGACCTCCTCGGCGACCTGACGAAGCTTCTGGTGCCTGTGCTGCGAGGCAACCCGCAGCAGGTCGAACGCCTGCCCCTCGTCCAGCCGGTGCAGTGCCATCAGGATGCCGACCGCCATCCCGATCCGGCGGTTGGACTGCAACGCCAGGGTCAGGTGGTGCGCCTTGTCGGCCGAGGTGGCGGCATCCATCGCGATAGCCGCGTGACCGGCCAGCACACTGCCGATCTGCACCAGTTCGTCGGTGAAGTAGCCGGGCTTCGGCGAGTACAGCATCAGCGCACCCAGTTGGCGATCGGCCAACAGTAGCGGATAGCCCAGCACCGAACGCACGGCGAAATCGCACGCCGTTATCGCCTCGAGGTAGCGAGGCCAACGAGTCTCGGTCTCGATGTCTTGGACCTGCACCATCTCGCGGCGCATCAGCACCGTTCGTGCGGGCCCTTGGTCGATGGCGTGCAGGATGCGGCTCAGCACCCGGGCGGCCACTGGGTCGGTGCACGCCTGCAGGTTGGCGTGATCCCCCGAGGCGAGTGACCACAGCGCCGCAGTGGCACAACCGGTCAACCCCACCGCCAACTCGGTGATCCGCTCGACCGTCTGTCGCAGATCGGCCTGTTCGGCTAGATCCCGGGCGATCCGTGCAAATAGCTCGGAGCCGTCGAATGACCTCTCAGTCATGGCTGGTTCCGCTTCCCACCTATCCTCGGCCTCGCTCCAGACCGCGCTCAGTATGCCCAGCTACGGGCCACTCCCATACATCCCAAGCCGTCTCGTGCCCTCGGCTGATTCACCGACTCTTCGCGCAAGCGCTCGTCGCCCGCTCGCTCCGCTCCTCGCCGACCGGGCAATCCGGACGCCGGCCGGCGCCGAACCACTGGCAAGTATTGCGTCGGGCACCGTCCGACCGCACCACGACGAGACGGGTTCTGACACAGTGAGCGACATGCGGTTCACCCGAGCATCCTCGGCCGGTCCAGCACCGGCCGGGCAGGGTGCGCCGGAGCTGGCCGAACTGCTCACCGCGTCGGCCCGCGGCGACGAGCAGGCCTTCGCCCGGCTCTATGACCAGACCAGCGCTCGGGTGTACGGCATGGTGCTGCGGGTCGTCCGGGATCCGGCGCAAGCGGCGGAGGTGACCCAGGACGTCTACCTGCAGGTATGGCGGGAGGCCGCCCGATTCGACGCCAACCTGGGCACGGTGCTGTCCTGGCTGCTGATGATCGCGCACCGGCGGGCGGTCGACCGGGTCCGTTCGGCACGCTCGGCGACCCTGCGCGACGACCGCTACGCGGCTACCCAGTCGGACCGGCCGTACGACCAGGTGGCCGAACGGGCGCACGCCAACCTGGAAGCACAGCGGGTGCACAACGCACTGCAGGACCTGACCGAGAGCCAGCGGGAGGCGATCAGCCTGGCATACTTCGCCGGCTACACCCACCGCGAGGTCGCCGTCCTGCTCGACCTGCCGCTGGGCACCGCGAAGACCCGGATCCGCGACGGCCTGATCCGGCTACGGGACGCATTGGGGGTGGCTGATGAATGACCACGAGTTGAGCACCCTGGTCGGCGCCTACGCCCTCGATGCGCTCGACGAGCCGGAACGGACGCTCTTCGAAGCCCATCTGGCCGACTGCACGGAGTGCACCGCGGAGGTCGTCAGCCTGCGCGCCGCCGCCGCCGAATTGAGTCACACCACGACCATCTCGGCACCGGCAGCCGTTCGTAGCGAGTTGCTCTCGACGATCAGCCGAGTCCGTCCGCTGCCGCCCCCCCGGGCCGGCGCTGTCACCGCGCTGAACCAACGGCTGCCCCGGCGACGGCTGTGGCCGGCCATCGCCGCGGCGTGCGCGCTGATCGCGATCGCGACCACCGGCTGGGCCGTGCAGGAGCACCGGCAACTGACCGGTCACCGCGTCTCCCCTACCGCGCTCAGCTCGGTCTTCGACAGCGCCGACCTGGCCACCGCCACGGTCTCGCTCGGCGGCAGCGCGCATGCCACCCTCATCTACTCCAAGGCCAAGCAGCGGGTGGTACTCATCGGGCAGCACATCCCGGCGCCGCCGGCCGGCAAGACGTACCAGATCTGGATGCTCGGTCCCAACGGCAGCGCCATCTCCGGAGGCGTCTTCCGACCGGACCCGGACGGCACGGTGCTGGTGCAGGCCAGCGGGGACCTCCAGCACACCGCGCAGATGGGCATCTCGGTTGAGCAGGCCGGTGGCGCATCCCGGCCCACCCCCGGTGCCATAGTCGCCGACATCGCGATCTAGCAGTGCGGAGTAACGCCGGCCTTCCGCGCGGCCGGCGCGCAGTAACACCGGCCTGCCGTGAGTGGTCAGTTATCCGCCGAGTGGTCAGCTACAGCTGACCACTCGCGCCCGAACTGACCACCCGCCGACAGACGTGACCACTCAACCTTCGAAACGTCCACCGACCGAGGACATCCTGCCCGCCGGCTCAGTAGTGCAGGCCGGTGCCGTACTCGGCCACCACGCTGCTGCCGTCGGCACTCCGGACGGTGACCGGCAGCCGGCCACCCGGCTGCGCGCCGAAGAGCACGGCGACCAACGCGTTCAGGCTGGCCGGCTGGTAGCCGTAACCGGCGACGAAGGTCCGCACCTCGGGCAGGTAGCCCAGGTCGTACGGAGCACCGAGCGCCAGCACGGTCACCGGCTTGCCGGTCGCCACCAGCGCGTGCACCAGTGACTGTTGCCCGGCATCACCCCACGCATTGTTGGTGGTCACCAGCACCTCGTCGCTGGCCTGGGCGGCAGTCACCGCACGGGCGATCGTGCTGCTGCTCGGCGCCGAACCGGTGTATACCCGCTGGCTGCGTACCCCGTGCGTGGCCACGGCGGTGGCCAGGAGCTGGGTGCTGCTGGCACCCCAGCCGGTGACCAGCACCTGCTTGGCCGAACCATCCGAACCATCCGAACCATCCGAACCATCCGAACCGTTCGAACCAACCGAACCGTCCGAACCGTTCGCGAGCGGCAGCGTCGCGGCGTCGTTGCGGACCAGGGTGATCGAGTCGGCGGCGGTAGCCGCGGCGGTAGCCAGTTGGCTCGGCGTGCCGACCCGGTTGGCGGCCTGGCCGGCGTCCACCTGGGCACCGGCGAACAGCCCGAGTCGCTGCTTCAGCCGCAGGATCCGCCTGACCGACTGGTCGATCCGCGCCTCGCTGAGCACGCCGCTGTGCACCGCGTCCAGCACCGCCGCCTCGGCCGCGGCCAGGTCGGTCGGCATCAGCAACTCGTCGTCCCCGGCCTCGATGGCCCGCACCGCGCGCTGGGCCGGATCGACGTCGGCCAGCGCCGCGGCCGACAGCGCGTCGGTGACCACCACCCCGTCGTAGTGCAGTTCGTCGCGCAGGATCCCGGTCACGATCGGGTTGGAGAGGCTGGCCGGCGCGCCACTCGGATCCAGCGCCGGCGCGACGATGTGCGCCGCCATGATCTCGTCCACGCCGGCGGCTATGGCGGCCCGGAACGGCGGCAGGTCGTTGCGCTCGAACTCGGCCCGGCTCTCGTCGGTGACCGCGATCCCGTTGTCGGTGTTGACGCTGGTGCTGCCCAGGCCAGGGAAATGCTTGGCGGTGGCGGCGATCCCGCCGGCCTGGTAACCGGCGACCGAAGCGGCACCGAAGCCGGCCACGGCCAGCGCCCGGTCACCGAAGGACCGCGGGCCGTCCGCGGTGTTCGCCGGGTTGGTGTTGGTGTCCAGCACCGGAGCGTCGTCGACGTTGATGCCCAGCGCGGCCAACTGCTGGCCGGTGACCCGGGACATCTCGAAGGAGTCGGTCAGCTTGCCCGTCGCGCCGATCGCCATGTTCCCCGGCGAGACGGCCAGCGGCGCGCCGATCCGAGTCACCGAGCCACCCTCCTGGTCGGTGCTGACCAGCAGCGGGACGCCGTCGCTGTCGCCGGCGGCCTGCTGCAACCCGTTCGACAGGGTCGCGATCTGGCCGGGGTTGGCCAGATTGCCGCTCCAGCTGAAATAGATCACGCTGCCCAGGTGGTATCTGGCGATCAGCTGCGCGCCGTTGTCCACCCCGTACAGGGCCTGGTTCTGGCTGGTGTAGCTGGGATTCTCGGTGTCAGCGGTGTCGCCGTAGACGTAGGTGGCGAACAGCTGTCCGACCTTCTGCGCCAGGCTGAGTCGGTGCAGCAGTTGCTCCACCACCGCGGGGCTGCGGCCCTGGGCGCCGAGCGACTGGGCGCCGAGCGACTGGGCGCCGAGCGACCGGGCGCCGAGCGACCGGGCGCCGAGCGACCGGGCGCCGAGCGACTGGGCGCCGGTGGCCTGGGCTGGCATGGTCGACGCCATCGCGACCGCGAGCGCGCCGCCGGTCGCGACTGCCAGCAGGTGCCTGATTCTCATGCTTCTCCTTCGGGGGTAAGGGAATCCGACGCCAGCCACAGCCCACCCGGCAGCTGGACTTGAGCCAGATCCACCGCGGGCATGACGCGCTCCTCGAGTTGTTCAGCACGCCAGGCGGGGGCAGCATGGCGGCTGAGCAATAGGAGTATGCGGACAATCCGGGCACAATGTCAATAATTTTCCATAAGACTTGTCTAGTGTTGTTAATTGACATGAGGCTGGTCTAGCCTCGCCCCTATGCCGAGCGGACGCGCCGGCCGCGTGGCAGGAGAGGGATCTGATGGCGCTGCCCGGAGCCGAGCACGGCGCGGACGTCCTGGTGCGAATTCGCGCCGCGGTGCCCTCGCTGCAGCCGGCGGCGCAACGGGTCGCGAGCGTCGTGTTGGCCGACCCGGCAGCCGCGGCGCAGCTGTCCATCGGCGCGCTGGCCAGCGCGGCCAGCACCTCGGTCGCCACCGTGATGCGGTTCTGCCGGGCGGTCGGCTTCGGCACCTATCCGCAGTTGCGGATCGGCTTGGCCGGGGCCGCCGCTCGGGAGCACGCGCGGGTCACTCAGCGGCCCACCGCCGTCGGCGACATCGACCTCGCCGACACCCTGCGCCAAGTGGTCGACAAGATCGCCTACAACGAGGCTCGAGCACTCGAGGAGACCGCCGAGCACCTGGACCTGGCCATCCTCGATCAAGCCGTCGAGCAGCTCGGCCGGGCTCGCCGGATCGACATCTTCGGCACCGGGGCGAGCGGCTTCGTCGGCATGGACCTGCACCAGAAACTGCACCGGATCGGCCTGCTGGCCTTCGTCTGGACCGACGCGCATGCCGCACTGACCGCAGCCGCGCTGCTCACCAAGTCCGACGTGGCGCTGGGCATCTCGCATTCCGGTAGCACCGCCGACACCATCGAACCGGTGCGGCTGGCCGCGGACCGGGGCGCCACCACCATCGCGCTGACCAACTTCGCCACCTCCGAGCTGGCTCGCACCGCCCAGCTGGTACTGACCACGGCGGTCCGCGAGACGCCGTTCCGCTCGGGCGCGACGGTCAGCCGGATCGCCCAGCTGGCGGTGGTCGACTTCCTCTTCGTCGGAGTCGTGCAGCGCTACTACGACCGTGCCGAGCAGGCGTTGAGCAGTACGTTCCAAGCCGCCCATCGCCGACGTGCCCACGCCGTCCGGCGGCGACCGTCATAACCACCTCGCGGTGCGGACGCACTGCGACCAGGCGTCGTCAGTCGACCCTCGGCGGCCGTACCTCGGCAAGCCAGTCCGCGCTGTCCAGGTCCAACGCCTCGCGTAGCAGCGCGACATTGTCTGACTGGTCGCTCGAGGAAGTGCCACGCCAGTACGCCACGTGCGGGAACACCGGGATGAACCGCCACCAGCGGCCGCCGGTGATCGGCAGATCCCGGACCCCGTTGCCGAACGTCGGCCGCACCGCCCCGCCGAACGGGTCGCCGAAGAGGCCGAAGCGGCACGGGAACCAGATGTTCGTCCAGCGGGTGACGGCGAACATCGCTCCGGAGTTCAGCACCTTCAGGCTGTTGGCGCGTTCGAGCCAGCCTGCGGTGTAGACGACGCTGTTATGGCTGTACTTGCCGTCGTCCGGCAGCGGCGGGTTCCTCGGCAACTCCCAGCGCGCCTGTCGCTCGAGCAGCTTGGTCTTGGTCGGCGCCAGCAGCAGCGCGGCGTGCGCCAGCGGGCTGCCGGCGCCGACCAGATCGGTGATCAGCCAGGGGTTGCCCAGCCGCCGCTGTTCGACCCAGAGTTCGCGCTGGGCGGTCTGGAACTGCTCGACCTGCTCCTTCGTCGGAGAATCGGTGTCGGCCAGCGCTGCGCCGAGTTTCTCCACGACCTGCAGCGCCGTGCGCTTCGGCCGGTCGATCGCGGCGTGCTTGGCGTACTCCTCACCCCACAGGTAGCCCAGCAGGTCCAGCGCGATGATGCTGCCCAGGCTGTGCCCGACCACCACGATCCGGTCGTAGTCGCCGGAGTCCTGGATGCGGCGCAGCAGCTGCAGCCCGTCGGCCTTGATGGCATGCCGCACGCCGACGTTGCCCGGCGCGGCATCGAGATAGCGCGCGACGTCGCCGAAGGTGTTGACCGCGAACGTCATGGCCATCCCGCTGACGAGTAGCACGCCGAGCACCAGCCAGCCCACGGCATCGGTCCGGCCCTCGGCGAGCTTCTTCAGCAGGTCGACGCTGTCCAGCAGCGCCACCGGCCCGAAGTGGTTCGCCACCCGCAACGCCAGCGCGACCAGGGTGAGCACCAGCAGCCAACCCAGCAGATAGAACGCGAGCAGGCTCCCGGACACCCGCCACGGCGGCCGTACCAGCAGTGCCCGGGCGAGCGGACGCAGTTGGCGCAACTTCGTGCCGCTCATCTTGTCCGCCCAGTAGTACTCGAACATGTCGGTGATCGGCCGGGAATGCGTGCTGGCCACGACGAACCGGCGCAGCTCGAACTGGTCGCCGAACGCGTCCGGCTTGCTCCAGTACAGCGGACGGGTCGGCTCAGCCGGCGCCTGCACCGCGGCCGAGATGAACGAGCGCAGCGTGTTCAGCGGCCGCTGCTCCCCCATGCCGTGGATCACCACGACCGCCTGGCGCATCGCCATCGCCCTTCTCCGAAGTCGTCGGACCGATGCTCAGTATCGGACATCCGGGCGATGGCCGTCGCCGATTCGCCAGCTTCGGTCGAGAGATCGTCGCCGCCGGGGTCAGCGCGACCAGCTGCGCTGGCCCTCTCCCAGTCGCGTCCGGGCAGCCAACGCGGCGCCAGCCGTGGCAGCGCCGAACAGCACCGGCAGCAGGTACAGGTGGTTGCCGGCGAACCGATGGGTGACGGCCAGGCCACCGGCCAGATTGCCTACCGTCATGCCGAATGCCATCGCGGTGGTGAGCCAGAACGTGCTTTCGGTGAAGGCTGATGCCGGCACCAGCCGTTGCACGATCTCGTTGGCGGTGATCACCGCCGGCGACAGCGTGATCCCCGCGATCGCGAGCAGCGGGGCCAGCCCGGCGATGCTGGAGGTGAAAACCAGCGGCACCAGCAGCAGCGCCGCCGTCGTCATGACCAGCACCAGCTGCCGCACCAGCGGGGTACGGATCGGCAGCAGGCCGTAGAGCAGGCCGGCGGTCAGGCTGCCGATGCCGTACAGGCCGAGCAGGAAACCGGTCAGGTGCCGGTGCCCGAGTTGGGCGGCGCGGGCGATGGTGATGATCTCGATCGAGCCGATCATGGTGCCCTGGCCGAGTACCACGGCGAAGACCAGCCGCATGGCCGTCATCCGCATGACACCTTGCCCACGCGGAGTCGGCCGGTGATGCGCCTCGGGCTGGCTGCCTCGCTGCGCCGCCAACGCCAACGTGCCGACCACCGCGCAACCGAGCACCGTGAGCAGGCCCGGCACCGGTCCGATGCCGGTGGCCACGAAGGCGACCAGGATCGGCCCGGCGATGAAGACCACCTGGGTGGTGACTCCCTCGACCGCGTAGGCGGTACGCAGCAGGGCGGTGCCGGCCAGCATCTTCGTCCAGCGGGCTCGGACCAGTGGCGAGGTCACCGGCATCACCGCGCCGGCCAGCAGCGCCAGCGGAATCAGCGACCAACCCGGCGAGTGCAACCCGACCGCGAGCACCAGGCCGATCATGAAGACGGTGAACGCGCTTACCAGCACGACCAGCACGATCGCCTGCCCGTACCGGTCGACCAGCCGGCCGGTGATCGGCCCGCACACCCCGGCGGCGAGCGCGACGGAGGCGGACACTGCGCCGGCCACCGCGTAGTGCCGGCCACCCGCGGTGATCGCCAGTACCAGCGACAGGCCCAGCATCGAGGTCGGCAGCCGCGAGACGAAGCCGGCGGTGACGAAACCCCAGGCCCCCGGGCTGGCGAAGGTGCGTCGATAGGCACCGGCCGACTGGGCCAGCGCGCCTCGGCCCGCGGCCCGGCCCGCCGCCGCGGCTTGTTCGGCAGGCGCCGCTTGTTCGACAGCTACCGCTTGTTCGGCAACCTTCGAGTTGACGGTATGAGCGTCAGCGGGCTCGGGCATCGGCCGATTCGCCGCCCGCCAGCTCGGCACCCGCCAGTTCAGCCCGGAGTTCGGCTCGTTGTACCTTGCCCATCGAGTTGCGCGGCAATTGCTGGCGAATCTCGATCCGATCCGGCCAGTTCGCCCAGGTCATGCCGATCTCGTCCAGGTAGCTGTTGAGCTCCTCCAGGGTAGGCGGCTCACCCGCCGGAACGATTACCGCACACACCTCGTCGGCAGTGGGCATCTGCGGGTCCGGATAGCCGATCAGCGCCACCTCGGCGATCCGCGGATGTTGTTCGAGAACCGACTCGACCTCCAACGTCGGCACCTTGAGGCCGAACCGTCGAGTGATGAGGTCGTCTCGCCGGCCGGTGATCCGGATGCCGCCGCGGCCGTCCGGCCGGGCCATGTCACCGGTGTCGAACCAGCCGTCCGGATCCAGCCGCTCCTCGTACACCTCGCGTTGGTTGAGATAACCGAGGCATTGGCTCGGACCGCGGGTCAGCAACCGGCCGATCTCCTCGCCGGGTTCGGCATCGATCCGCAACTCCGAGCCCGCCACCAGCGAACCGTCGCTGTGTGCGGCCCAGCCGGGTGGGTCGTCCGGCCGGGTGACCGTGATCGGACCGTTCTCGCTCATCCCCCACAGCGCGCCCAGGTCCACGCCGAGCACCTCGCGGACGTCGGCGATCAGCTTCGGCGGGATCGGTGCCGAGCCGGAGATCAGCTGCCGCAGGCTGGACAGGTCACGCGGGTTGCGGCGTTGCTCGTCGACCAGGCCGACCACATGGATCGGTCCGGCGTAGACGTAGGTCACGCCGTGCTTGGCGATCATGTCCAGCAGCACGCCGCTGTCCGGCTTGTCCTGCAGCACGCTGGTGCCGCCGAGGATCAGCGACATGTAGCAGCTGAAGATGGTTCCGGCCAGGTGGGTCATCGGGTGTGGCACCGAGACCACGATGTCCGAGCCCCAGCCCCACACCTGCGGCAGCGCGATCGCCCCCGCGGACAGCGTGTTGTGGCTGTGCGCGACCGCCTTCGGGGCGCCGGTGGTGCCCGAGGTGAACAGCAGCAGTGAGATGTCGTCGGCGTGCAGGCTGGACAGTTCTGGCAACTGGTGGGTCTGCTCCCAGGCGTTGTCGCAGAAGAACTCGTCGAAGTCGATCGCGCCGTCGGGCGTCGCCGCCGACCCGGTACGCACGACCACCCGGTGTTCCAGGCTGGCGGGGGCGACGTCGGCGAGTCGCTTCGCGTAGTCGATGCCGTTGAAGGTGTCCGGCACGAAGCACACCTTGGCGCCGCTCTTGTTGAGCACGTGGCCGAGTTCGCGCGCCCCGAGGGCCGGCATCACCGGCGCCGGTACGGCGCCGATCCGTACACAAGCCAGGTAGAGGGGGCTGAGCAGCCACAGGTTCGGCAGATGTACGGCGACCACGTCCTGCCGCCGCACGCCCAGCTCGAGCAGCCCGGCGGCGAACCGGTCCACCAGCTCGGCAAGCTCCCGGTAGGTGATGGTGCGGGTCAGGCTGCCGTCGGCGTAGCTGATGATGGCCGGCTTGTCCGGATCGCTGCGCACCCCACGCTGCAGGTCGTCCAGGATGGTCCGGTCGCGCCACCGGCCGCTGGCTCGAAACGATTCGGCCGCCGCCGCGGACGGTCGTACCAGGGTGTCCCACATGTCAGGCTCTCCGTTCACCGGCTCGGAACGTCAGTTGAGGCTGCGATGCACCCTACGGGGATATATGACCGCCTCCAAGACGTTCCTCCGCACCTGTCGTTCGGCGAGCTTGGCATTCAGGAGCAAGGCTGGCATATGCTGCTATATCGGCAAGATCGCCGTTCGTTCGTATCGGCAAGGGAAATTGTAGGCGCGCCGGCCGGCGCCTGAACCGCTGACCGGAGGGGATCCCGTATGACCGACGAGGCGGTGACGACGGCGGCACGCCGAGCGACGCCGGCACCGCAGTCGACGCCTGCACCGCCGTCGACTGCTCGCGCCCGGCTGGAACTGCTCGTCGTCGGTGTCGGTGCGCTGGTCGTGTCCCTTACCCAGTCGCTGCTGGTACCGGTGCTGGCGATCCTGCCCGGCGACCTGCACACCGCCTCGGCGAACGTCGAGTGGCTGCTCACCGCCACCCTGCTCGTCGGCGCGGTCGCGGTTCCGCTGTTCGGCCGGCTGGGCGACATGTTCGGCAAGCGGCTGCTGCTGTTGGTCGCGCTCGGCGCACTGACGATCGGCTCGCTGCTGGACGCGCTGACCGACAACGTCGGCCTGCTCATCACCGGACGGGCCATCCAGGGACTCTCGCTGGCCGCCATCCCGCTGGGCATCAGCCTGCTGAGCTCATTGCTTCCCCGCGAACGGGTGGCCGCGGCGATCGCGCTGATCAGCTCCATGCTCGGGGTGGGCGGTGCGCTCGGCCTGCCGCTGGCCGGCGTGGTCGTCGAACATGCCGATTACCACATGCTGTTCTGGATCACCATGGCCGCCGGCGCGGCCAGCTTCGCCAGCACCGCACTGATCGTTCCGGAGGCAGCCGACCGGCCGGGCGGTCGGGTCGATCTGCTCGGCGCGCTGCTGCTGACCGCCGCGCTGGTGGCCCTGCTGCTGCCACTGGCGCAGGGCTCGGCGTGGGGCTGGTCATCGGTCCGCACACTCGGCCTCCTGGCTGCCAGCGTGCTGCTGCTGATCGCGTTCGTCGCGTTCGAACTGCGGATCCGCCAACCGCTGGTGGACGTCCGCGCGACGGCCCGCAAGCCGATCCTGCTCACCAACACCGCGTCGCTGATGTTCGGCTTCGCGCTGTTCGCCAGCCTCATCGGTACCGCGTCCTACGTCCAGGAACCAAGGCAGACCGGTTACGGTTTCGAGTCCTCCGTCGTCGTGGCCGGCCTGTGCCTGCTGCCCAGCGGGCTGCTCATGCTGTTGCTGGCGCCGGTGGCGGCGCGGTTGATCGCCTCGATCGGAGCGCACCGCACGCTGGCGCTGGGCGCCATCATCGTCGCGGCCGGCTGGCTGCTGCGGATCGTCGCCACCGAGTCGATCTGGTACGTCGTGCTCGGCAGCACCGTCGTCGGTGCCGGCACCGGTATCGGCTACGCGGCCATGCCGGCGCTGATCAACCGCAACTCGCCACGTTCGGAACTGGCCGCGGCCAACGGGCTGAACTCGCTGTCCCGCAGCCTCGGCAGCTCGCTGGCCAGTGCGATCGGCGGCAGCCTGCTGACGGTCAGCACGGTCACCGTCGCCGGCTTGGCGTTGCCGTCACTGACCGCCTATCGCGCGCTGTTCGCCATCTGCGCCGCGGCCGCCGGAGGTGCCGCCGTGATCGCACTGTTCATACCGCACCGGACTGATTAGCAGCGTCGGCCACCTCCGCCATCCGGGCCTGCAGGTCAACCGTGGCATAGCCATCGGTGTAGACCAATGCACAGAAGCGCCGGACCAATTCCTCTATCGACCAGTCCGTCGAATGCCACTCGACGGTGCCCTCGGTCTGATAGAGCTGACGGAGTTGCCCCTGCAGCTGGTCGAGGTAGTTGCTCCGCTGGCTCGTCGCCTGCCGCCGGGCGAGCCGGTGCTCGACAGCCTTCGGATCACCGTGCAGCACGACCACCTGGCCCTTCTGCAGCGGCTTGTAGGCGACATCGAGCCGCTCGGCATAGGTCTTCGCCTTGCCGGCGATCCGATCGGCCGTCTCGAACGCGAGCGGATCCAACGGGGCACGTTCGACGATGAAAATCCCCTCGGCGAAGTTTCTGAGCACCTGGTTCTTGAGCTTGAACTGGTCGGCGATCCAGCGGTCGAGCGCGTCCCGCTCCCCGTCGGTCAGGGCGCTGTGCGGACGTGCAAGCAGCTCGTGCGGCTCTTCCATCCATTCGTCGAGAGCGTAGAGCCCCATGTGCCTGAGCACCGTGGTCTTGCCGATGCCGGGGATGCCGCTGAGGTAGTACACGAGCTTGGGGTTCACCCCAGCCGCCTTGGCGTGTTCGGCGAAGTCACTGGCCTTGAGTGATATCAGCCTGCAGAGTGCGGCGATCTCGGCAGAGGTGAGATAGAGCGAGTTCAGGTTATGCAGGTCGAATCCCGCCTCGGCCACCCGCTTCTGGGCCTCGGTGAGGCCGTCCGGCTCGCACGGCTGCGTGACATGCCGGACCACGAAATGGACGCGGCCCGGGCTCACGAGCGCGTTCGTCCTGAGTTGATGACGCAGGTTGGGGTCGTCGACCGAGAGCCCGATGAGCAGGTAGACGTTGTTCACCAGATGGTGGGCAAGGGTGGCATACCGGCCGGCCATCGCCATCATGAGCTGCGAACTGAACTCGCCCTCGGAGAAGACCAGATGATCACTGGCCACCTCCAGCGGATTCCTGGGCAGGTAGCCGTTGATGTGATAGATCACCGCGCGCGACCGGCGTTGCGGCAGCGTGACATCGCTGATCGATTCGAAGCTGCGCTGGTAGCCGCCGGCCAAACCGGAGGTGGCGGCGACCGGCGATGCGCTCAGGCACTCCTCGAGGTAGCTGTCGAAGTTGTAGGTCACCGTCATCGGGCTCTGCACGACAAGTTCCAGCATGGCCGACATGAACGGGTGGTAGTCCACCAATTCGTTCGACGCGGGCGCGTGCTGATAGAGATGGCGGCGGATGAGGTTGCGCCACCGGCCGGGCACCGACGCCGCGCTGTCCGGGTCGGACGGCTCCGACTCCGCCCGCTCGAAGGTGCGGAACAGCACGTCCACCCGCTGGGTCCAGGAAAGGTTCTGATAGGCCGGATCTGTCGCATCGAAGTGCAACTCGGCCTCGAGGGCGGTAATGAGTTCCTGCCAACTCGGTGGCCGCATGCCGTCGAAGTCGAAGCCACGCGAGACGCCGGCGCCGAGCATGAGCCCCAGTCGACCGTCCCTGAACGCGCCACGTAGGGCCAGCACCGCGCGAGGATATTTCCGAAGGACTACCAGGGCGTTCTCGTCCATCTGCGACCCAACGTGTGGCGGGACGGGGCTGAGCTTCAGATGCTACGACGCTGTTCGGGACGGTGCGAGGGCGGTTGTCCGGGCCGGTCGACGAGCGGCCGGCCCGGACACCGAACGATCAGCGCAGGTCGAACCGATCCAGGTTCATCACCTTGTCCCAGGCCGCCACGAAGTCGCGCACGAACTTCTCGTTCGCGTCGGCGCTGGCGTAGACCTCGGCGATTCCCCGCAGCTGGGAGTTGGCGCCGAACACCAGGTCGACGGCGGTGGCCGTCCACTTGACCTCGCCGCTGGCCCGGTCCCTGCCCTCGTACACGTTCTCGGCCCCCTCGGACGCCTTCCACTCCGTGCCCGCGTCGAGCAGGTTCACGAAGAAGTCAGGCGTCAAGGTGCCGGGACGGTCGGTGAACACGCCGAGCTCGGACTGGCCGACATTGGCCTTGAGCGCACGCATGCCGCCGACCAGCACGGTCATCTCCGGTGCGGTGAGCGTGAGCATGTTCGCCCGATCCAGCAGCTTCACCTCCGGCGGCAGCTTCTCGCCGGCTCGCAGGTAGTTGCGGAACCCGTCGGCGGTCGGTTCGAGCACCGCGAAGGATTCCACGTCGGTCTGCTCCTGCGAGGCGTCCGTGCGGCCGGGCGTGAACGGCACCGTGATGTTCTGCCCGGCGTTCTTCGCCGCCTGCTCGACGGCTGCGCAGCCACCCAGCACGATCAGGTCGGCGAGTGAGATCTTGGCTCCGCCGGAGCTGTTGAAGTCCTGCTGGATCTGCTCGAGCTGCTGCAGCACCGTGGCCAGCTCGGCGGGCTCGTTGACCTGCCAATCCTTCTGCGGCGCAAGGCGAATCCGTGCGCCGTTGGCACCGCCGCGCTTGTCGGTGCCGCGGAAGCTGGCCGCCGATGCCCACGCGGTGGCGACCAGCTGGGAGATCGACAGGCCCGAGTCGAGCAGCTTGCCCTTCAGGGTGGCGATGTCCGACTCGCCGACCAGCTCGTGGTCGACGGCGGGCACCGGGTCCTGCCACAGTTGCGGCTCCGGGATCCACGGGCCGAGGTAGCGCGAGACCGGACCCATGTCGCGGTGCAGCAGCTTGTACCACGCCTTGGCGAAGGCCTGCGTGAACGCGTCCGGGTTCTCCAGGAACCGGCGGCCGATCTGCTCGTAGGTCGGGTCGACCCGCAGCGACAGGTCGGTGGTGAGCATGGTCGGTGGCCGGTTCAGCGAGCCGTCCTCGGGGTCGGGGAAGGTGTTCGCTCCCGCACCGTCCTTGGCCTGCCACTGCCAGGCGCCGGCCGGGCTCTTGGTCAGCTCCCACTCGTAGCCGAACAGCGTCTCCAGGAAGCTGTTGTCCCATCGGGTCGGGGTCGGCGTCCAGGTGACCTCGAGACCGCTGGTGATGGCATCGCGGCCCTTGCCCGTGCCGTAGCGGTTCTTCCAGCCCAGGCCCTGCTCCTCCAGCGGGGCGGCTTCCGGCTCCGGACCGACGTACTCGGCCGATGCGGCACCGTGGGTCTTGCCGAAGGTGTGGCCGCCGGCGATGAGCGCGAAGGTCTCCTCGTCGTTCATCGCCATCCGGCGGAAGGTCTCCCGGATGTCGCGGGCGGCCTTGAGCGGGTCGGGCTCGCCGTTGGGGCCCTCCGGATTCACATAGATCAGGCCCATCTGGACGGCGCCGAGCGGACCGGACAGCTCCCGGTCGCCGCTGTAGCGCTCGTCGCCGAGCCAGGTGTCCTCCGGGCCCCAGAAGATCTCCTCGGGTTCCCAGATGTCCTCACGGCCGAAGGCGAAGCCGAACGTCTGGAAGCCCATCGACTCCAGCGCGCAGTTGCCGGCGAAGACCAGCAGGTCCGCCCAGGAGATCTTCTTGCCGTACTTCTGCTTGACCGGCCAGAGCAGCCGGCGGGCCTTGTCGAGGTTCGCGTTGTCCGGCCAGCTGTTCAGCGGGGCGAAGCGCTGCGCGCCGCTGCCGGCACCACCTCGGCCGTCGGCGATCCGGTACGTGCCTGCGGCGTGCCAGGACAGTCGGACCATCAGCCCGCCGTAGTGGCCGTGGTCGGCCGGCCACCAGTCCTGCGAGGTGGTCATCACCTCGATGACGTCGCGCTTAAGTGCTTCCACGTCGAGGGAGGAGAACTCCTCGGCGTAATCGAAGTCCTCGCCCATCGGGTTCGCCTTGGGCGAGTGCTGGTGGAGGACCTTCAGGTCCAGCTGGTTCGGCCACCAGTCCTGGATCGTCCTCGGCCGATGCTCAGCGGGCTTCGGGGAGGGGATTGCCGGGTTCTCGCTCTCAGACACGTCGGTCGCTCTCCTTGGTTGATTGCTTGTTCGCTCTGTGGTTCGGACTACGAGGCCGCGGTTGCGGTGGAGCAGGCGGGGCAGAGTCCCCAGTAGACGACCTCGGCCTCGTCGATGGCGAAGCCGTTGTCGTCGGATGCAGTCAAGCAGGGCGTCTCACCGACGGCGCAGTCGACGTCGGCGATCGCGCCGCACGACCGGCACACGACGTGGTGATGGTTGTCCCCGATTCGGGCCTCATACCGCGCCACCGAGCCGGCGGGCTGGATCTTTCGGAGTAGGCCTCGCGCGGTCAGCGCTTTGAGTACGTCGTAGACCGCCTGGTGGGAGACGTCGGTGAGGTCCCCGCGCACGGCGCTGATGATCGAGTCCGTATCGGCGTGCGGATGCTCGTGCACCGCGGTCAGCACCGCCAGCCTGGGCCGGGTCACCCGGAGGGCGGCCTCGCGCAGCAACCGCTCAAGCTCCGCAGTCCTCGGCACGCCTGCGAGTCTTGTGCATTTTCTTGAACGAATCAAGTCTGAGATCGACCGCCGGTGCCTCGGCCGGCGAGACCGGGCCGCGCAGGTCGTCATGTAGCATCTTTCATAAGTTCGGCAGCTCAGCTACAGTCGCTACATCGGAGGTGAGTGCTATGCCCAAGCCGGTGGCAGCGCTGACGAACGCGCTGGGCACGGTGGTGAGTGTCCAGGTGGCCGAACTGCTCGGACAGTGGCTCGAGGCGGAACGCGGGCGAGGCACGTCGATGGATCTGTCGCATGTGCGGGTCTCGGTAGGCGACTGCGTCACGGACCTCGATCTGAGTGGCCGCGACGTCGAGCAGCTCGGCCGCGAGCTGGAGCGAGCCTCGGCATTGGTGCCGGCGGTGCTGGAGATCCAGGCCGATGAAGCCGATCGCACGCGTGGCGCGCTGGTGGCAGCACTCATGCGACACCACGTTCCGCTGACCCCCTCGGCGACGTTGCTGGCGGCCCAGCGACTTGCAACCCAGCGGGACGGGCTGCTCGCTACCGGCGCGTTCACCTACGACACCTTGGCCGAACTGCGTCGGGACCGACAGGTCTCGAGTACCCGCACGTGGGTCGCCCGCAAGCGGAAGGACCGGGCTTTGTTCACCGTCAACCTGGGCCAGCAGACCCTCGTGCCGGCGTTTCAGCTGACCGAGGGGGGTGCGGCCAGGCCCGAACTCCGTCCCCTGCTGCTAGCCCTGCTGGAGGCCGAGGTCGACGGCTGGCAGCTGTGGACGTGGCTGACCTCGGCGAGCAGCCTGCTCAGCGGCGAGATTCCCCACGAGGTTGCCCGAAAGGATCCCCAGCGCGCCGAGCGGGCCGCTCGACGGTTCGCGCAGAGCGCGGCCTGACCCGTATCCGAATGGCCTTCCCGCCGCAGGACCTGACGTGCCCGCATCCCGCCGGCTGCCCGGTTTTAGAGACCCTGCCGGAGGTTCCCGGCGTGCTCCTGTCGGCCGGCAAGCTCCAGTTCCGGTGCTACGACGTGACACGTGGCTACGACGAGTTCAACCCGGGGTACGGCGACAGCAGGTTCGCCCCGTTCGATTCGCTTAGCGCCGGTTCACCGGTGCCCGCGCTCTACCTGGCCAACAATGAGATCGGCGCGCTGCTGGAAACCGTCTTCCATGAGGTGCATCAGCAATCGGATCGGCACATCTATGAGAAAGACCTGCGCCAGCACGCGATCGCCCACCTGCTGATCCCGACGAACCTCTGGTTGGCCGACCTGCGCGACGAGGCGCTGCAGCGGCTCGGCATCCGACGCGAACAGGTCGTCTCGACCGCCAGCGAGCACTACCCGTGTACGCGCCGGCTGGCACGTGAGCTGCATGGTCGCTCGATCGACGGACGCGCGGTCGCGGGCGTCCTGTGGCACTCACGACAGGCCGAGCTGCTGCAACGTTCGGGCCCGTCAGAGGTGTGCGTGGTATTCGGCGATGTCTACGGCAACCACCGCGGCGACTGGACCCTCACCGGCCCGGGAGCCCGCAATCTGTACGAGGGGCCCGGTCGGCTACTCGCCGACGAACTGGCCAACGAGTTGGTGGCGACCGTTCACCCGATCGAGTAGCCGCGGATCAGCGCGGGGTTGCTAGCCGCGGATCAGCGCGGGGTTGCGGCTCGTCAGGTTGCGCCGCCGCTGCAGCCGATTCGCGGCTTGTCGATCTTGACCGAGTAGCGGCCGGCCTATGAGCGGTACTCGGGGTTGGCGAAGTCGAAGCGGGTGCCGGCATCCCACTCGCGGCGCTGGTTGCCGTAGGCCGGGAAGCCGCCCGACCGCTTGAGCAGTGCGGCGAGGTGCATGAGGTTCCAGGTCATGAACGTTGTGTTGCGATTGGTGAAATCGTTGTCCAGCCCGGCGCGGGAACCATCCGGCAGTTCGTCGCCGTAGCTGGGGCCGGGCCCGGCCTCACCGATCCAACCGGCGTCGGCCTGGGGAGGCACGCTGTAGCCGATGTGTTGGAGGCTGTAGAGGACGTTGGACGTGCAGTGCTTGATGCCGTCCTCGTTGCCGGTGATCAGGCAGCCGCCGACCCGGCCGTAAAAGAGCCACTGGCCGCGGTCGTTCAACTCGCTGGAATGTGCGTACAGCCGTTCGATGATCTTCTTGGTCTGGCTGCTGTTGTCGCCCAGCCAGATCGGGCCGGCGACCACGAGGATGTCGGCGGCCAGCACGCGTGGGAACAGTTCGGGCCATTCGTCCGACGCCCAGCCGTGCTCGCGCATATCCGGGTAGATGCCGGTGGCGATGTCGTGATCGACCGCACGGAACTGATCGACCGCGACACCCTGCTTGGCCATGATCTCGGCACTGACATCGACCAGCAACTGAGTGTGGCTGGCCCCGGGTGACCGGGTCAGGGTCGTGTTGATGAATAGCGCGCTCAGGTCGGAGAAATCGGGCTTGTCCATGGAACCTCACCGGGCGTCGGGCCGACATGACAGTCGAACCCTAAAGCCGCCAGCAGGTTCCGGGCCTCGTGTTACTCAATTCGTCAGACTTTCGCGCCGCCCCACGACCAATCCGGGAGTTCGTCGCGCTAGAAAACTCGTGGACAGGACCCTACCTATCAGCGGTAGAGTCGCCTCCGGCGATTCGCCGCGTCGGGGAGGCACGAGATGACAATGCAGCCCGGAGAAAAGAAGTCCTGGAGACCGACGAACAAATGGACCGCCACTCAGATCACGGCAACAGCGGCACTGCTCGTGGCATGGGTTAATGCGGGCGATTGGCATAAGACGCAGACGATTGCGCTCATCGCACTGATAACACAAGCATTGATGGGCTATCTTGTCCCGAATCACGAAACGATGGGCGGCATCCCACCCAAGAAGTCTGACGCCGCGGCGAACGCGCCCCCGCAACCTAGGCAGTACGCCGCCGGCTGAGCCCGGAGCAGGTGACCCAGCTCCGCCTGGCCTACCAGGCTGGCCTTCTACTCGAAACATTGCGGAGCGCTACGGCATCGGGAAGACGGCCGGCCGCCTCATCACCGAGCGTGCCCGCCACTCCGGAGCCTTCCGCCGTCAAGGTGATCCTCAAAGAGTTGCCTCTCTTGCCTCCATCGCGGCGAGCCGGTTCAGGCGCCGTACTCCTCGTCGGTGACGTGCTCAAGCCAGGTGACGACCTGGCCGTTCTCGTCGGCTTCCTGAATGGCGATGTGGGCCATGAAGCGCTCGGGCGCGGCGCCATGCCAGTGCTCTTCGTTCGGTTCGATGTAGACGACGTCGCCGGGACGGATCTCCTGCACGCCGCCGCTGCGGGTGGCGACCAGACCGATGCCGTCGGTGACATAGAGGGTCTGGCTCCACGGGTGGGTGTGCCAGGCGGTGCGGGCGCTCGGGGTGAACCTGACATGGGCGCAGCCGACTGCGGATTGCTCGTCCGGGTTGCGGATGCCGTCGATGTAGACGCTGCCGGTGAACCAGGCTTCGGGGCCGTCGGCGGTCTGGCCGTTGCTCTGTGTGTACTTCATGATGTCTTTGCTCCTATCGTTCGCTTACTTTGATGAGCGCCTTGATGGCCCGTCGCTCGTCCATGGCGGCGTAGTCTCCGGAGTCGTCGCCACTCGATCGTCAGAGGTTGTAACCACTTCGGCCCATCGGCATGTGCGCGCACTTTCGCGGCGGAAAGACTCACTACGCGGCCAGCCTCATGTCAGCCGCCGACCAGCAGATCCCCGACGCCATTTGCGTTGTGCTGGAGGACTCGATCACGGAAACCTGACGTTGACAGGCGAATATCGGGATGTTCTAGGGCGCCCAGCTCACCGCGCACGCGATGCGCGGCTCGTGCCGCATCTACTTGACACGACTGCGTCCATCGAATCCCGCTTGCTCGGCGGAACGGCTCTCCGAGTCCTTGGACGGCGGCTTCAGTCCCCCACCCGGCCGGTGTCGTAGGCCCACATCGCGATCTCGACCCTGTTGCGGGCGCCGATCTTGGTCAGCAGGCTCGCGACGTGGGTCTTGGCGGTCGTCAGGCCTATGAAGAGGTCGGCGGCGATCTCGGCGTTCGTGCGGCCATGGGCGACCAGCGCCAGCACCTCCTCTTCGCGGTCGGTGAGCGGCTCGATGGGTTGGGTATGTCGTTTCGAGGGTTCCCTGGCGGCCAAGGTGGAGAGCAGCCGCCGGGTGATGTTCGGCGCGATCAGGGCATCCCCGGCCGCGGCGGCATGCACGGCCTGGACGAGCAGCTCCGGCCCGGCGTCCTTGAGTAGGAAGCCTCGGGCGCCGGCCCGAAGCGCGCCGTGAACGTACTCGTCGAGGTCGAAGGTCGTGATCACCACCACCGCTATCGGGTCCGGGACGCCCCGCCCGGCGAGGAGCTCCGTCACCTCGATGCCGTCGAGCCCGGGCATCCGGATGTCGACGAGGCAGACGTCGGGGTGGAGCCTTCGAGCCAGCTCGACCGCGGCGTGGCCGTCGACGGCCTGGCCGACGACGTCGATGTCGGGCTGTGCGTCAAGGATCATGGAGAGGCCGGTACGCACCAGGTCCTGGTCGTCGGCCACCAGCACGCGCACCGTCATCGGCGTACCTCCATCGGCAACTCGGCGTCGACCGTCCACCCGCCGCCAGACGCCGGCCCGGCGCGCAATGTGCCGCCGAGCAGCTGCACGCGCTCGGTCATCCCCAGCAGCCCGAAGCCGTGGCTCGCCGGCCGCGCCGGGTCGATCTGTCCGTCGTCGGTCACGCGTAGCCGCAGCCTTCCTTCACCCTCGACGACCCGGATCTCCACGCGCGAGGCGTTGCGGGCGTGCCGCAGGGCGTTCGTCAGCGCCTCTTGCGCCAGCCGGTAGACCGCCGCGTCGACCTGGAGCGGAAGTTCGTCCAGGTCACCCGGCACCTCCACGTCGACGACTGGCACCGGGTCGCGGCGGGCGAGGGACACCAGGTCGGCGACGCCGCGCTGGGGGGTGTACTCCGCCGGCGCTCCCTCGCGCAGCACCCGGACCATCGCCCGCATCTCCGCGAGCGTCCGCGACGCCTCACCTTCGATGGCCGCCAGCGCCTCGAGCCCCGCTTCAGGTCGCTGCCCGGCCATCGCCCGGCCGGCCTGCGCCTGCACAGCGATGGCCGACACGTGGTGGGCGACGATGTCGTGCAACTCGCGCGCGAGGCCAACCCGCTCCTGGCTGCGGATCTGGGCCAGCGCCCGCCGCCAGCTCTCGGCGCGGTACCGGAACGCCGCTCCGCCCGCGGCCACGGCGGCCAGAATGCCGAACCCACCGATGAAGTCGGACGGGCCGGTGTAGTTGGCGACCGTACCGATGACCGCAGCTACCCCCACCATGGCCAGCCCGATCACGATCTCGCGCCCTGAGCCCCAGCGGACCAGCGCGTAGACGAGCACCAGGTCGACGTAGACCATCGTGTCGAGGCCGACATCGGGCGCCCCGCCCACCAGGGTCGCCAACCCCAACGCCATCGCGGTGCCGAAGCCCGCAACGACGCAGGCCAACGGCCGTGTACGCCGCCACAGCAGCACCAGCGCGAGTGCGACCGCCAGGATCGTTGCGATTGGCCGCCAGGCGACGTCGTCCCGGAGGACTCCCTCCAGCAGCGCCGTCACCACCAGCACCCCGACCAGCAGCCAGTCGCGCCACCCCCGTTCGGGGGCGTCGGCGGCCCGGGCCTCGGCCCACAGCGCGCGCAGGGCGTCGGTGAACACCTACCCAGCCTAGGGACCGCCGAGGCATTGGGGACCGGCCAGAAGAACGAGACCCCGCTCGTCCCAACGGCTGAGGAGGGTCCGGCCTCGACGCCGATGTCCCCATGCCGTGAGGCGGCAAGGGTGGTCACATGATCACTGTTGAGTCACTGACCCGCAGGTACGCCGGCTTCACCGCCGTCGACAACGTCTCCTTCACCGCCTTGCCCGGCCACGTCACCGGCTTCCTCGGCCCGAACGGCGCCGGCAAGTCCACCACGATGCGCGCCATGGTCGGCCTGACCGTCCCGACTTCCGGCGCCGCGACCATCAACGGAAAGCGGTTCGCCGACCTCCCGAACTCCGGCCGCGAGGTGGGCGTCCTCCTGGACGCCTCCGCCCTGCACGCAGGCCGCACCGGACGCGAGATCCTCACGATCGCCGCCGCCACCATGGGTCTACCCCGCCGCCGCGTCGACGAGACACTTGAGCTTGTCGGACTGACACCGTCGGAGGCCAAGCGCCGGGTGCGCAACTACTCCCTCGGCATGCGTCAACGCCTTGGGATCGGCACCGCGCTACTCGGGGACCCCCACGTACTGATCCTCGACGAACCAGCCAACGGGCTCGACCCTGCCGGGATCCGGTGGATGCGCGACCTGCTGACGGGCTTTGCCGGCCAGGGCGGCACCGTCCTGTTGTCCTCGCACCTGCTCCACGAAATCGAGGTCATCGCCGACGACCTGGTCGTGATCGGCAACGGAAAGATCGTCGCCGCCGGCAGCAAGGAAGAACTCCTCGCCGCAGCGGGGACGCTCGTCAGGTCGACGTCACCGCGCGACCTCGCGCACGCCCTCGAACGGGCCGGGATCCCCAGCACGCTCGCCAGCGACGGCTCGGTCCGCACCGATGCCGACCCTGCTCGGGTCGGGGCGGTGGCCCTGACAGCTGGCATCGCCCTCACCGAGCTCCGGTCCGCCGAGGGCACCAGGCTCGAAGACATGTTCCTGTCCCTCACTGCCGACACCCAACGCGAAGGAGTTGCGGCATGACCGCCACGATCGTCCCTCCCGACACCATCGAGGCCGAGCCGGCCCGACGGACCGCCCAGCC
>Ga0157372_10000026_pt1 | contig 195407 bp, 170 predicted proteins | sample C55metaG_FD_115307 | JGI IMG/M metagenome (GOLD analysis project Ga0157372, IMG submission 115307) | Corn rhizosphere microbial communities from Kellogg Biological Station, Michigan, USA - C5-5 metaG | ecosystem: Host-associated > Plants > Roots > Rhizosphere > Soil | place: USA: Michigan...
AAAATGCTAGGTCATGCTGAATTTATTTCAGCACCCCACATGCAAGGTTCTCGTCCTGTGGGGTCCCGAAACAAGTTCGGGATGACCCTTAGAGTGAATTTTTCGAATCTGTCATGGGTAGGCTCTCGAAGCCCTGGGCGAGATAGGGCCTTAGTCAATTTGTGGTTTAGCTTACCTAGCACAGGCACGCACCTGGTTTCATGGGGCGTTGAAACAAGTTCAACATGGCGTGCTTGCTTGACTGGTGAGCCCACCGCACGCAGGGCTTCGAGAGCTTCAATCTGACAGGCCGGACTTGTTCAATACATTCACAGAGATAAATCCGAAATCGATCCGCCAGCAGCCGGACGAAATCTCAAATCAAAAAACTCCCCCTTTAGGGGGCAGGGGGGTATCCGTACACAGCCAGTGGAGTGAGCCTTTTCTGCATCATAATACTTTGGCTTTGAGTAAACTGTTTAAAGTCCTCGGCGCTTTGCTGGCCGGGATAGGGTACGAAGAACTGCTTCAAGCTATCATTGCGCCACAACAGCACGTAGGAAGTGGTGGGATGTTTGGCCAGGATGGGCAGCAATATCTTGGTCCACCAGTCGGTAGTTGGGAGATTGTAGTAGCCTGTTTCGGCAAGACAGCTTATTTTGTGATGTTCCAGGGCTATCTGCTCCTGGATGGTTAATCTTTTGTCAAGGTTGCGGGCGTATCCGGCAATATCATTGCGGCAGTAATTGTCGAAGCCAATAAAGTCGACATACGCGTCGCCAGGATAACGAAGCAGGAAATCTTCTTTAGAATCAAAATCGGCCACAGAATACACAATGAGCATATTGTGCAGCTTTTTTGTATTGCGTAGATAGTCAATAGTGAAACGCCAGAGGCTTTTAAATTCTTCGGGCGTACAGGTATTGCGGCACCACCAGAACCAGTTGCCCGTTAGCTCGTGAAAGGGACGGAACAGAATGGGTATAGCCTCGCCATCAGCGCCCTTTAACGTGCGTGCATAGCGGACCATTTTATCCAGCCATTGCACGTAAACGGCATGGGCCGAGCCGCCGGGAAGAATATCTTTGACAGAATTATGAGTGGTGTCCCAAGCAGTTTTGCCATTGGTTGGATTATCCATATGCCAGCAAAAGGTATTGATTCCTCCGCGCTCATAAGCTTGCCGAACCAGCTTTCGCTGTAGTTGATAAGGAATACCGTTAATATCTTTGGGACTATCATGTTCTATCCGCGCAAAATCCCAGCCGTATACCGCCGGATAGGAACCTGAAACGCTTTTTACATCTGAACTATCGCTTTTATATCGCCAGCCAACGCCGTAAGCCGTATCATCATGATGACCAAACATGATGCCTGCTCCCTGCAGCCTTTGCATACTGTGATATAACTCACGGGTTTCAGGTGTAATCAATGGGTCACTTGGTGCATATAGCTGCGCATTAACACTGATAGAGATAAAGAAGCAAAGAACAAAAACGTATAGCGTTACTTTCATTTTAAGATGATTACGAAAGGCTGGAGATTTTGGGCGATAATAATTTAATTAACCTTAGTTAGTTTGAGCATGACCACATCATGTGACGGTATTGAGGCTTTAAACGGCTTTTGTGTTGTACCAAACTCCTTTTTTGTCCACAGATCGCGCAGCTTGTAACGGCTTTCCTTAAAGTTGATATTGATGTGCGAAATATTATCCTGTATCAGATGGTCCATCCAAATATAATCGACATTTTGAGGGCGGCCACTCCTGTTTAGAAAACATACCGCAAGGTTTTGATGACTTAATGGTTTAACCCAGATTTCTATCCCGTCAAATGAATAGTATCGGAATCCTTCAATACCCAGCGAATCCTGATCTACTGCGATAACATCTTTATTAGTAAGCACCTCGCGTGTTTGTGCCGACATGTGCCTAAGGTCATTACCAGCCATCAGCGGTGCAGCCAGCATGGCCCATAGGGAGAAATGCGCCTTGTCTTCGCTGTATGTCATGCCGTTTCCAACCTCCAGCATATCAGGGTCGTTCCAGTGGCCGGGGCCCGCATATTGGCGAATGGCATTTTGTTTATCCAGAATAGAAAGCACACTTAACGCCGTCCAATTGCCATAGCTTTTATTATTGGCAAAGCTGCCGGTAATATCACCCGTAGTTCGCCACATCGAGCCTACCCCCTCTCCCCAAAGCCAGGGCTGGTGATTTCCCCACTCGCAAAGGCTGAACACTATAGGCCTGCCCGTTGCAATTAAGGCACTGCTCATGGTACGGTAAGCATCCCTTGCGTTGATGCTGTCGGTATTGCACCAGTCGTATTTTAAGAAGTCGACACCCCACGAAGCGTAGTTTCGCGCGTCCTGGTATTCATAACCGTGCGTACCGGGATAACCTGCACATGTTTTAGTGCCGGCGCAGTTATAAATACCAAACTTTAATCCCTTTTGGTGCACATAATCCACAAAAGCTTTTAATCCGCTGGGGAACTTTTTGGGATCGGGCACCAGGTTGCCGTTTTGGTCGCGCTCCATGGCCATCCAGCCGTCGTCCAGCACAAAGTATTTGTAGCCAGCATCGCGCATGCCTGATGAAACAAAGGTATCCACCATATCACGGAGCATTTTTTCGTCAATATGTGTTTGAAAAGTGTTCCAGGAGTTCCACCCCATAGGCGGCGTGGGGGCCATTTGGTTTATATATTGAATGCGTTGCTCAGCAGAAGCATCAGCGCGCAGGGCCACCGGTGCAGCGCCATCCTGAGCAAACAAACGGCCCGTCGCTGTTAAAAGGACGGCAAGGAGAATGCTTTTAATATAATTGATTTTCATAAACTGGTATTTTAGATCCTGAATCTACTTTTTATTACTTATTACTACAAACACCGCCCCATAGCCCGGAACAGTAACCCTGATGCCGCCCGATATTGCCGCGCTGTAAGCGACAATACTGGCATAGTTAGCCGGACCGCCGTTGCTTATCGTCGGCCCTTGTCCGTTTACATACACCTTTCTCGAAAAACCGTTTACGGGGTCGTCTGTACCGCCATTTAAAGTGTAGTAATAATACTTATCACCCGGATTGAAATTCTTCAGCGTGATCTTAGTCAGCTCATCTGTATTGCTGGTGTTAACGAGAATCACTCCTGCTTCGCCCGATGAAAAGGAGGAGGCGTAAGCTTTAATATCGGCACTCTGATCTACCGTTGAAGGCACCATCCTGTCGCCAAAAAACTTCTGGAAATAGTAGAGGTAGTAGAATGCAGGCCGTGGCGTCCATGCAGGCGTAATATCACCTTCATCTCCCCTGCTAAACAGTCCCTGATCGTTTCCCGAATCCCAACCATTGGCCAAATCCCAACGGCTGGCTTCGCCAAACTGGTTGCGGATGATCTCGCCGAGCGTCATTACCGCATGCAGACCAGCAATATTGGATACCTGCTGTTTTAGACCCAAAGCCTGAATGTTCCACTCGGTGAGCGCCACCGGTTTAGTATCAACACCGCCATTGGTAGCGGTAGTTTTCATCCAATCCATCATACTCGAGGTTACTGATGCCGGCGTGGCTAATACCTGGGCAACATTGGATTGCTGATTATAAGCGGTATAATAATTATGGACGATAAAAAAGTCAGGGTAGTTACCTGCTGCGGAAAGCACGCCGGCGTTCCAGTTACTCACCTCGCTTGAGGGCGCTGGGTTCGACTCTTCCATTACCGCCCCTATTTTTATCGTGGCGCCAACATCAGCCGCAGCTTTACGCATCGAATCAGCAAAAACTTTAAAGTGCTGGCCGTACAGCGCACCGGTTATAATAGCGGGCTGGCCGTCTTTATTCTTGCTTTGGTCAATACGATAACCCGCTTCCCAATTGCCGTAACATTCATTGCCTACTTCCCAAAATTTGGTTCGGCCATGATCATAGCGAACCCATTGCGCCGCAAGATGCGCCGCCACCTGGTCAGGGTGAGCGCTGGTTCCATAGCGGGCGTAACCATAGTTTACCGTGATGATGCCGGTACTGGCTGTTTGCTGCAACAGGGAATAATAATTATCTACCGAGCAAGTCCATGTATCAGTATTTTGACCATACCAATACCCTTTGGAGGCATCCACATTACCATTCTGATCCAGCAATTGAGCCGGTACATCTGCCGCCGGGGTGTTCTTAGGTGCGTTCCAGAAATATTCGTCGGACAAACTGCCACCAGGCAGCCGGATAATTCGGGGAGCCAGATTAGTTAAATTTGTAATAAACCCCGGATCATTTAACTGGCCGATGTACGGGTTAGCATTATTACCAAAAAGATAAGGCGACACCTTAGTAAAAACCTGTGTAAGATCGATACTTACCGAAGCCATTATGGTGCCTGTTGGCTTAGTGGCATCCTGACTTGCAGGGGCCGTAAATGTTTTAGCTTGCCAGTTATCCAACCAAAAGCCCTGGGTTTTAGCTATTGATGCATCTGTGGGAGCAACTACCGGGCCTGTAGTGGTCACCACAATACCATCGTCCTGATTGCCGGAGCTATCAGTGCTGCCGGTTGTTTTGTTATCTTTTTTACATCCCTGCACCACCAAGCCAGCAAGTAGAAAAAGGGCAATGGGTTTAAATTTTCTCATATTAGGTTTAGTTGATTCGTTTAATGAGCTCTATACAAGAGCGACTGTTGTGGTAGGGGCACTTCCATATCCCCACTTTATCCTCGCCTGGCATCAAGAGCCCGTGCGCATCTACGCCCCACACCCATTCGCCATTTTGCCGATCAAGGATGTGTTGTTTAATAAACTCCCAGTTCTGCGTCGCTATATCCAAATACTTTTGATCGCTAGATACTTGCCATGCGTTAAAGAAACCCACAACGGCTTCAGCCTGTACCCACCAGTGTTTCTGCCTAATGAGGTGATTATCTGCGGGCTCGTACTCGTACCATAGGCCGCCATCATGATCCAATCCTTCGGCCGCAGCGTCTGCTATTTCAATTGCAGTCTTTTTTAATCGGGTAATCAGTTGTTCGTTTCCAATAATCTCTGCCGCTTCCAGTAATAGCCAGGATGCTTCAATGTCATGCCCATAGGAAACGGTGTCTGAACGCCGGTTCCAATCCTCATCAAAAAACAAAACGAGGTGGTGGTTTTGCAGATCGATGATATGATCAAGAAAATTATGGATCAGGATAGTAAGCTGGTCCTTTAGCCCTTCATCCGGCCATATTTTATAAAGATTAGCGTACGCTTCTAACACGTGGAGATGCGTGTTCATCGTCTTTTTCTCGTTGGCATCTTTGGTGCTCAGCCGCAGATCATCTATTGATTGCCAATCTCGTGTAAAGGCTTCCAGATAGCCCGTTTTTTCGGCATCAAAGCTTCGGACTACCAGCAAATGGTAAAGTTCAATAGCCAGTTGCCGGGCCTCTTCATTTTGCGATGCACTGTAAAACTCACTCAAGGCGTAAATAGTAAAGGCAATGGCATAAACCTGTTTCTTGGTATCCAGCGGATTACCTAAATAATCAACCGACCAATAAACGCCGCCAAATTGCTGATCAATAAAATGATCTTTGATAAATTGAAAGGCCCGCTCAGCCATTTTCAAATAAGGTTCGTTAGGTTTAATCTGGTAAGCGGCAGAAAAAGACCATAGAATGCGTGCATTTAGAACAGAACCTTTAGGCGCTTGATGATGGACACTTTCCGTGTCATCAATTCGCCCCACAAAGCCGCCATGCTGATTATCTACCGTGTTTTTAATCCAGTAATTGAGGATATTTTCCAGTTCGGCGTCAAGCTCAGCTCGCAATTTATTCAGTTCCACTTTTGGTATCATTATTCCCAATAGGTTAAGCCTGGTGGGCCAATGCCTGAAACCTTTTGTTGCCGTCGATAATATGGTAAACCACCTGTACAGAAGTAGCAGAACGGAAGCCATCAGCAGGTGTGTTTTTTACATAATCTATTAGCTTATCAATGGTTGTGGTGGCAACGTGCATTCGGGTATCAGAAGAAGCATAGTAAATAAAAATCTTACCATCTTCGTCTGCAATCCAGCCATTGCTAAACACTACGTTTGATACATCACCGACCCGTTCTTCACCTTCCGGAGCTAAAAAATACCCCGCAGGTTTATAGACAACTTTGGTAAGATCATGCAGATCAGTCATAAACAAATACAGCACATAGCGCAAACCGGCAGCGGTATTCCGTACGCCATGAGCGAGATGCAGCCAGCCTTCGGAGGTTTTAATTGGCTGAGGCCCCTGGCCGTTCTTGGCTTCGTAAACGGTATGATACTGTTTGCCGTCAATAATATGTTCCACATCGATCACCGCGTGCTCCATTGAATCGCACAGGCCGAAACCGATCCCACCACCGGTTCCTGCATTAATAAAACTATCCTGAGGGCGCGTATATAAAGCATACTTCCCATCCACAAATTCCGGGTGAAGCACCACATTACGCTGTTGAGGCGAATTGGTTTTCAGGTCGGGCAAGCGCTCCCATTTGATCAGATCTTTAGTGCGGGCTATGCCACAGGCAGCCACTGCCATAGATTGATCATGCAAAGGCGCTTCGGGGTCACGGCGCTCGGTACAGAACAATCCGTAGACCCAGCCGTCTTCATGAGCGGTTAAGCGTATATCGTAAACATTGGTATCGGGCTCATCGGTTTCGGGCATGTCAATCGGGTAGTCCCAAAACTTAAACTGATCAATCCCGTTCGGGCTTTCGGCAACTGCGAAAAAAGATTTGCGGTCGCGTCCCTCTACCCTGGCCACCAGTATATAACTACCGTTCCATTTAATGGCGCCGGCATTAAACACCGCATTGATACCAAACCTTTCCATTAAGTATGGATTGCTTTCAGGATTGAGATCATACCGCCATGAAAGCGGCACATGCGCAGATGTAAGCACAGGATTTATATACCTGTCAAATATGCCATTTCCGGGTTCTATTACCTGATTGGGCCGGTTCACAACTTGCTCCCAGGCGTTCTCCAATTTCAATAACCGTTGCTCAAATTTGGGGGTCATTATGTTATTTATATTTTTTGATAATTAATAGTCGCTCAACCGGTTCCACCAGGTACGTTTCAGTATAAAGGCAATTACGATAATGATCAGCACCGTGATCAGCAGCGGCACCTTTTGCATCAGCACCAGGTACATGGGCAAAATAGTAAGACACGATTGCCCGATGGTTCCCAGCACCACGTTGAACATGTTTATTTTAAAGTTGCGGTTGGGCTGAAATGACGGGTCGTCTTTTAAAACGGCCTCGCGCACCGGTGCCCAGAATCCCCATGGCCTTACCCGCGAATAGAAGGATTTTAAAACTGCCATATCTGTAGGCGGAGCGGCGTAAGAACCGATCGCCGAGCCGGCCAGGGAAAGCAGAAATAACACCGGGAACAGATAAAGCAATTGTACCGCTTCAAAAAAGTGACCGAATACTAAAGAGATAACAATGCCGGTAAGCATTCCCCAGAAAAACCCGTTGGCATTAAAGCGCCACCAGTGCCATTTCAATACGTTAGATGCCACATAGCCGCCATACAGCGCGGATACAATGAACTGCAACACACTATTCACATCTTTGGCAAAAAAGCCCAGAAAAATGCTAATCGCCACTACCACTATGCCCACCAGGTAATTCATGTAAATGATTTTGCGTGTGGATGCCCTGGGGTTAAAGTATTTCAAATAAATATCGTTAACGATGTAGGCCTGGGCGGCATTAAGCGTTCCGCTGAAGGTGCCCATAAAGGCCCCGAGTAAACCCGTCAGTAAAATCCCCATCAGGCCGACCGGTAAAAAATGACTGATCACTTCCGGCAATATCCGTTCAAAATCGGTTGCCCCGGCTGCGCTTTTAATATTCATATCCTGGTAATGCAGCAGCCCCAGCACGGTTAAGCCAACAACCAGCGAATAGCGGATGGGCAATAAGATCACATTGACAAAGCCGCTCATCTTGCTAGCCTCTTCCGGCGATCGCGTAGAGAGGATCTTTTGCATATCATAATTAGGAGCGGGCCCTGCGAGCGCTGCAAATATTCCTTTAAAGAGCATCATCATAAAGAAAATGCCGAACATGGAATAACCATCACTCCTGATCTTATCATTAGCTTCGCGAATGATCTTGGTCCAGTCCAAACCCAAGCGGGAACCAAAAAACGGACTATACCAGCCGTCAGGGACATTTAATTGATGATGCTGAAGCTTGATAATAGCCAAAGCGGCCACCCAGATACAGGCCACCGTCATGATGCAGTACTTGATCACATCGCCCAGTACAATACTGTGCATGCCGCCCAGGATGGAATAGAACATGGCGAACAGTGTGAACACTATGCCATAAAAATGAGCCACGTACTGCGGTGCCACGTAGAATGGGATATAAGGCTTAACAATGTTCCAGGGTAAAAATATCTCGATGAACTTGCCCAGACCAATAAAACCGTAAGCTAAAAAGCCGAGACAGCTCAAAAGCGCGAAGGCTATTACTACTTTATGTGAGTTACCTACGCCTTTGCCTGTTTTACCAAAACGGGTTTCCAGCCACTCCGCGCCGGTGGTGGCGTTAGAGCGCCGCAGCCATCGCGAAAGGTACATCATCAGAAAGATCTGGTTAAAAACCGGCCACAACCAGGGGATCCAGATGCTCTTCATACCATAAACAAAGCAGAGGCTTACCATCCACATGGTTCCGCTGATGTCGAACATGTCGGAGGCATCACTTAGGCCTAGTTTATACCAGGGCAATGATTTTCCGCCCAGCATGTAACTTTCTTTATTTTCGCGGGCCTTTTTGCGGTACCACAAGCCAATAAAAACCGTACTCAGCAGGTATAAAACTATAATGGAAATATCTAACGCAGAAAGCCTCATGCTCAAATGGACATACTGTTTTTATTTTAAAAGATTAAGCCTTCGAGCTGTATACAGATTTTTCGCCGCAAAAAAACCTACTCACCATATCTAAATCGGGGCGGGAAATTCTGTGTAATTCAGGAATAAAAGGCTTTACGAAAATATCACGAAAAGCATATTAAGAAGTAGTACTATTTTAACCAAATAATATACGCTATCCTTCAGTTTAAACCATACTACACCTTGTCATGCTAAATAAAGACCCGGTTGCCTGTATAGGTTTCTCTAAAGTCTTTAGGAATGCACATCTTCTTGCGTTTAAAGATGCGGTTGAAGTTGGAAATATTGTTAAACCCGCATTTATAGGCCACCTCTGCAATAGTATAAGTGGTATCAATCAGCATGCGCGATGCATGACCGAGACGAATCTCATTCAGGCTGTCTATAAAGGTTTTACCTGTTCTTTTCTTAATAAAACGACTAAAAGAAGCCTCCGGCATGTTGGCCAGCTTAGCTACTTCGGCAAGGGTAATCTGCTTGTTATAATTGGTATTCATGTACTCAAATACCCTTTCTATTCGGCGACTGTTGTAATGAAACTTTTCACTGGAGAAACTAAGATCTGACAGGGTTTTGATATTGCGCGACACAGAGAGATCATGCAAAATGGAGAGCAGCTCCAACACCGAGTCGAAACCGCTTTTCTGATTAAGCGATTGTAAGCGACCACGCAAGGCTTCCACTGTTTCTTTCGAAAACAATACCCCTCTGGCCGACCGCTCCAGCATGCTTTTTACGAAACTTAACTGATTACGCCTCAAAAACTTATCATCAAAAAGATCTTTATGAAACTGTATGGTTACCTCGGTAATGGCCTCGCTTTTACAATTATGTGTAAACCAGGCATGGTATAAATTAGGCCCGATAAGCACCAGCTCATAATCATCAATAACATCAATATGCCCACCCACTACACGCTTGGCGCCGGATGCATTGAGGATCAGATTAAGCTCATACTCATCATGATAATGCAGCGGAAAATCAAACTTTTGTTTAACCCGCGAAAAAATGGTAAAGCAATCACTCGGCGTTAAGGGCGTAATTTCCCGCATTACATTACTGCTCATACTATCTCACTTTTAAGCTACTTTATACAGATTACAATTATTATACTATTTTAACAATTTTTCAACTGTTTTCCTATAGTTAGAAGTATTCAGTTTAAAAAAATACCCGGATCAAAGTGACCCGGGTATTTAGCGTTACAATTGGTTTAGTTATTTGACAAATACCACCTGGTCAAAGTACATTGTTTCATTAGGATCTGAACCTTGTCCTTTCAGGAAGAAGCCCAATTGTTTAGACTGTGCTCCTGCGGTGCTCCAGAATTCGATACCGCTTGCGTTTGCAGTACCAGGAGGCAGGATAGGCACCCGGAAGTAGTTCCAGATGTTGGCTTTAACAACAATCGGATAGTTGTTAGCTGCACTGCTGTTCTGTCCGTAACCGCCGGGCATCTGATCACCTTCAATGTAAAGTGTCTGATCCACAGTGCTACCCTTAACCCAAAATTCAAGGAATGAATAAGATGGGTCCTGAATAATGCCTGGCCACCAGTTTGCCCAACCCTCAACTTTCCAACCGTTAGACGGATAAGTAGCAACTAATGCACCTTTACCCGAAATAGATGGTGCAGATGCAGAGAAGCCGGAAGGACCTTGCCATGAAGCATCGCCCCACTGGCCGGTAGAGCCAAGACCTGATGAAGTACCCCAAACACCGTTGGCAAATACAATACCGCCAGCATTGTTATCCAGGTCAATAAACTCCTGGGACGTGCCTGTTTTGAGGCTTTGGCTGCCCGAAGCGTAAGTAAAGTTTAAAGTACCCCGTGATACGGTAGTCTGAGGCATGGTGAGCACCAGGGTTGTATCGGTTTTGCTGGCTATGGTAACCGGAATATTGCTCTTGCTAAATGTAACCGCCGTAAGTGAAGCTAAACCCTGTCCTTTAAACGAAAGCGTAGATCCGGCTGTAAAGTTATAATCAGACACGGTAGCGATTGTAGGTGGTGGCGGCAACGTAGTAAAGTTATACGTTACCGATCCGTAAAGCGTTACCAGCTTAATAGTATTCGGCTGAGGCTGCACATACGGAATGTTGCTCGGTATGTTAAACACTACTGAGTTATCTGTATTAAGCGCACGGTTAAAGTAGATATTTACGCCATTAATGTAAATATTGCTTGTGCTGCCCAGATTTGTACCGATAATAACATAATAGTTATTCAGCTTACCGGTAGTTGTGGTTGAATCAAATCCGGTAACAACCTGCTGTATCACGGTATTGTTAGTGCTACTGGTTTGACCGGTTGAATTATAAGTGGTGTAAACCTTCTGCAAGGTATCTGTCACTGTTTTATTGAGCGTGCGAACGCGGGTAATGGTAGGTGCACCCTTACCACCAATAGTGCCCTGAACGCCGCCATTGGTTTCTTTTTTGCACGATGCCATACCTAACACCAGCAAAGCCGCCAGTGCCAGGAAACAATTTGATTTAAATATCTTCTTCATCTCAATATTATTTAAAGGTGTATGGAACTGGATCTTTAAGCAGTGCCGGATCTGATGATGTTTCGCTTGCCGGTATTGGCCATACGAGATTAGCGTCTGTAAACGTGTAAGTCTCGTTATGATAGCGCTGTACATTTGGCCAGGTACCACCTGCACTACCCCTGTCTTGCTTGTTCATGATCGACAAAGCCAATGGGTGGTGGCTAACATTAAATCCGTCATAACGCATCAGGTCAAAAAAGTAATCCTGCTCCAGCGCAAATTCAATACGTCTTTCGCGCATCAGGTCCCTGTAGGTAAATGAAGTAACGGTTGGTACGTGTGCGCGGCTTCTAACCATGTTGAAATACATCACTGCTTTAGGATCACTTGTCACCGTGCTGGTGTCAATTCCGTGGCCCACGCCTGGATTGGCTTGCTGGCCCATAATGGCTTCGGCTTCAATCAGCAGCACATCGGCATAACGCATAATGTAAGTATTGTTATGTGTAGCCTGAGCGTTACCAACACCATTGTTATCAGCTGGCGTACCCACTATGTACTTCTTCGCTTCAGCAAAGGTACCCTGAGAGCTGGCAGAGAGTGGTAAACGGTATCCACCGGCAGCCTGATCAATCTCTGCATAATAACTACCCGGAATCATGTAAGTTTCATGACGGCGGGTAGAATCTCCCCCTTCTTTTTTAAAGTCGTCCTGAAGGTCAAAAGTTGGACCTACGGTGCCATAACCGTCACCCGTTCCGGTAATGGTAGAGCTAAACGCCCATGAAGCCTGGATAGAGTTACCATAATCATAACCACCACCTGAAATCCACTGCATGGCCAAGATTGATTCCTTATTGTTATTGTTTGCCGACAGGAACAGATCATGAAAATTAGGCAGCAGCGCAAATTCGTTGCTCGCTATTACCTTTTCTGCTTCTTTCTGTGCATCTGCATAATCCTGCATGTAGAGGTAAACCTTGGAAAGCAAAGCTGATGCTGAGTTGCTTGAGCCATGCCCAGTATGTGCAGTACCTGCGTAGCAATTAGCCTCGGCAAATTGCAGATCGTTCACAATAAATTTATAAACGTCAGGTACGGTGTTTCTCGGGATGCTCTGAAATTTATTCACGTCATCCAACGGATTTTCAACAATTGGAACGGCACCGAAGGTACGTACCAGGAAAAAATAAGCAACTGCACGCATCATGCGGGCTTCGCCAAGGGCGTTGTTCACGGCCGCTTTTGATACTGATGCGGGTACATTAGCCGGGAGATTGTTGATGATGCCATTAGCCTGTGCAATAACAGTAAAGGGCGAATCCCATGCAGCCAATAATTCAGAGTTGGTGTTGGGCACGGCAAGGCTTTCAAATGCGCTCACATCTGATGACCACGAACGCAGGTTACCACCGCCGTTCTCTGTAATAGCCCATCCCACTTTGTTATTCCAGCCAAACCATGGTGAACCATAGAGAATATCAGTACTTGCATTAACCTGATCCACTGTCTGGTAATAATTACCTACCGTAGTAGCAGCCTGGGGCGGACGATTAAAAAAATCTTTCTTACACCCACTCGCTGTCATGGCCGTCACAGCTGCCACACCTAATATATATTTTATAAAATGCTTTTTCATGTCAATTCCTTTTTGCTATTAAAAAGATGCGTTAACTCCAAATGTGAAGATCCTTGGGTTTGGATAGCGCCCCATATCGAGGTTTTGCATGGTTGGGTTCTGGTTATAAGAACCAACTTCCGGATCGAGGCCTGAGTATTTGGTTATTACAAACAGGTTCTGTCCGCTCACATAAACCTTAAGCACATTCATGGCCACGCGCTTAGCCCAGGCGGTTGGTAAAGTATAACCTAAACGAACATTTTGGAAACGTAAGAAAGACGCACTTTCCAGAAAACGGTCTGACATAACCAGGTTAGGGTTAGTGATACCACCGCGAGGAGCAGGAATATTGGAATTTGGATTCTGTGGAGTCCAGTAGTTAGCTACTGAAGCCAATTGGTTTTGGTACTGGCTTGCCAAACCGGCGATCTGATAATCCAGTACATTCAGGATCTTGCCACCATAAGAGCCATAAAGGAAGATAGAAAGATCAAAGTTCTTATAGTTAAATGTGTTAGTGATACCATAAGTAAAATCAGGGTTAGGGCTGCCTAGTGGCACACGGTCATTAGCGTCAACCTTACCATCACCGTTAGTATCCTTATATTGGATGTCACCCAACCAGATGGATTGCTGATTGTTTGGATCGTTGGTAACTATCTGGTTGTAACCGGCTACGTTTTGAGGGTGAGTAGATAAATATTGCAACTGGGCCTGGCTTTTTACAATGCCCTGTACTTTATAGCCATAAAACTCACCTATTGGCTTGCCAACGATTGTACTGGTTACAGGCAAAGTAACATAAGAGGTGGTTATTGTCTGATTAATTGCTGGCGCACCGCTCAATGAAACTACTGTATTGGTATAATGCGTAAAGTTTAAATTGGTTGTCCATTTAAAGTCTTTGCTAACAATGTTTCTGCTGGTAATACCGAACTCAAAACCTTTGTTCTCAATTTCGCCTGCGTTGATCCACGGCGGAGCAATACCCGCAGGGTTGTCACCATATTCGTTAGGACCACCTAACAGAAAATAAGGCAATGGCTTTTGGAAAAGGAAATTCTTTGATGTTTTGTCGAACCAATCAAAAGTACCATCGATCCGGCTCAACAGGGTGAAGTCAACACCGAGGTCTTTTTGAATGGCAGTTTCCCATTTTAAGTTTGGATTGGCTACGTTAGCAATTCTGAAGGCGGTACCAAATGCAGTGGCAGTAGGTGTTAAGGCTGAACCATAAGCGAACTGAGAAATATTTTGGTTACCTGTGGTTCCCAAAGTTCCGCGTATTTTAATATTATCTGCAACCTTTTTCACACCAGCCATAAAAGCCTCGTCAGACACTCTCCATGATAAAGCTACACCCGGGAACCAGCCAACCTGGTGACCTTCCGCAAAGTTTGAGCTGCGGTCGCGGCGAATGTTGGCAGTCACGCTGTATTTATTATTGAAGGTATAGATAAGACGGCCAATGTATGATTCCATGGTGTTGGTGCCCATATATTCAGGAACACTTGTACCAACGGTTGAAGCCAGCGCAATACTTTGTAACTGATTGCCAGCCACAAAACCAGAACCGGAAAGATTAAAAGAATCATAGTTAGACTCCCAAACCTCGTGGCCCAACAAGGCCTGAACATTGTGTTTACCAAAGGTGTGGTTATAATTAAGGCTTTCTTTCCATGCCCAATAGTTGCTGCTGAAAGTATTACGGTATAATGTGGCGGTTGGGTTGCTGATCAAATACTGTGTGGGCGTACCGGCAGCACCATAACTGTAGCTTGGGTTAAAGGTCTGTGCATTTGACCAGGTAAAGTCTCCGTCAACTTCAGAGTGTAAGTATAAATCTTTGGTGAAGTTGATGTTAGCATACAGGTTACCGCTAATATTGCTGCGAACCAGGGTATTGGAAACGCTCTTAGCTAATTGAATTGGATTCGGGCCACCCTGGCGGACACCATTTGTGGTTACGTATGGACCAGCAAAAGAACCATCGGCATTATAAACGGCCTGGTCAGGAGATGCCAGTAATGCGTCATAAACAATACCGGTATTATCACCTAATGACAGATGCTGGTCGCTGCGGCTTGCATTGATAACGTTACCCACTTTCAGCCATTTCGAAACCTGTGAATTAACCTGAGAGTGGATAGTATAACGGTCAAAGTTAAAGCCCATAATGGTACCGTTTTGTTTGAAATAGCCTCCAGACACATAATAGTCGGATTTATCAGTACCACCTGAAACAGCTATATCATGTTTTGTTTCTACAGCATTGCGGAAAATAACATCCTGCCAGTTAGTACCAGGGCCAAGCACACTCGGGTCGGCAAATTCAGCACGTGGCTGAGTGCGGTAAACAGCAGACAGCTGGTTTTCCAGGGTTGCATACTGTTGCAGGTTCATCATTTTTAAAAACTTACCCTGTTGTTGCAGGCCTACAAAGCCGTCATAAGTCACCTTTGCCTGTCCGGCTTTACCTTTTTTGGTAGTGATGATCACTACACCATTGGCACCACGGCTACCATAGATAGCGGTGGCAGAAGCGTCTTTCAAGATGTCAACCGACTCAATATCATCAGGATTTAATAAAGCGAGCGGGCTTACTGTGATCTCCTGATTACTGCTTCCAGGAGAATTTAAAGCTTGTGGACTTGCTGCAGCTTGCTCCACACCATCTACAACATACAATGGCTCAGTGCCGCTAAAGCTTGTAATACCGCGGACGTGAACCGAAGTAGAACTACCTGGCTGACCAGAGTTGTTGGTAATAGTAACACCGGCAGCCTGCCCCTGCAACATCTGGTCGATGCTGGGTTGCGGAAGGTCGGCAATCTGCGAAGCAGAAACTGATGAGATTGCACCGTTAACGTCCTGTCTTCGCTGTGTACCGTAACCTATGCTCACTACGTTTACATCTGCAAGTGCTTGTGATGAAGCTACCAGCGCGACGTTTATCTGCGTGCGCCCGTTTATGGCAACCTCTTTAGTTTCCATGCCCACGAAACTAAAAACAAGCGTGTTTGAATTAATGGGCACGTTGATGGAATAAAGTCCATCGATGTTAGTGATAACAGCTACCTGTGTGCCTTTAACCTTTACGGTAACACCGGGCAAGGATGAGCCGTGATCGTCTTTTACTGTTCCTCTTACAACTGTACCTGATCCGTTTTGCGCCCTGGCGGGACTAAACAAAATAATACAGGACACAAACAGCATGGCTATTCGTAGAATTTTTCCCATAATGATTACTGTTTTTATAATTGATTTAATTGATTTCAAAATTAAGTTCACTTCTGCGTTTCTATTAATACTTTTTTGACCATTTTTAGTTAGAAATTGGCTTGACACATATTATAAAGCATGATTTACATCTATACAATCGATTGCTTATAAGCCTACTTTTATAATATTTTTCTTTTACTTTTTTTATGCTTTTCACTTAAAGTAATGGTATTAATTCTTTGTAGTGCCCCAAGACATTACTGAACTTACGGGCTAAATGCGACGCGACCTTTTAAGCTATTGCAAGCTTCCCGGGCGCAACACAATTTAACAGCAATACAAAAAATCGACTAACGGTGGTTTATAATGGTTAACTACAAGGGCTGGTTAATACCCTCACTTACCAATTTCAAGGGTAAAGCTAAACCGAAAGGGAATATTCGTTGTGGATAAATAGGGGCACAAATGTCAACCCAATTTAACTATCTGTTTACCAGTTAAATAAAACGAAATAACAACCTAAGATTGCCATTATGGGTATACAAATGTGCCCTGTAAAAGGCTTAATCCTGCATCACTTCGGCACTAAATTGGGCCGCATATTTGGAGGGAATGGTATTAAATTCGGCCTTAAAAGACTTAACAAAGTACTTCTGACTTTTAAAGCCCACTTTGCTGCAAATCTGTGAAATGGTAAGGTGGCCAGTCTCGAGTAGCTGAGCCGCCCGTTTTAAACGCATTGATCTTACCAACTCATTAGGCGTTTTGCCGGTCATCATCAATATCTTCTTATACAAGGTATACCGGCTCACGCACATCTCGCCGCTAAGCTCCTCTACGGAGAAATTGGGGTTTGAAATATTGGTTTCTATTAAGGCTAATACTTTTTTGATAAACAGCTCATCGGGCGACTCTACTTTGAGTTCGGTCGGTTTAACGTCAACTTGTTTCTGATAGGTTTTGCGCATATCCTCCTGCTGGCTCAGAATGTTTCGGATCTTCGATTGCAAGATGTCAAAGTTAAACGGCTTGGTCATGTAATCCGTAGCGCCTGTTTCCAAGCCTTTAAGCTGTTGCTCTTCTCCTGTGAGCGCCGTAAGCAGTATCACCGGAATATGAGCGGTACGCTTATCGTTCCTGATTTTGACACATAGCTCAATGCCCGTCATTTCCGGCATGCTAATATCACTTACCACGAGATTAGGATGCTGAGACAACGCTTTTTGCCAACCCTTACGGCCAGTCTCCGCTTCAATCACATTGAACGACTCCCTGAGGTTATCCTTTATGTAAAACCTGAAGTCATCGTTGTCTTCCACGAGCAAAATCGTCGGTTTTTTGCGGTCAGGGCGAGTATCTACCTCAGGCTGCATTAATTCAGGTATATAAAGCGTTGCAGGCACTTCCTCATAGGTAGTCTGTTCGGCCACAAGAGCTTTTTCCAACTCCTGAACTTGAAGCTTTAGCGTAAAACAGCTGCCCATTCCAGGCTCGCTCTGTACCGAAATTTCGCCGCCATGTAGCCGCACAAATTCCTTTACGATAGATAAACCTATACCACTGCCCTGATTAAGCATTGATCCCGGGAGATCGTTCTGGAAAAAAGGTTCAAATATTTTTTCGAGCTTATCTTTCTCTATGCCAATACCTGTGTCTGTTACCTCTATTTCCAGTTCGCGCAGCGTGCCTTCCAGCTTTTTAATAGCTATCATTACGCTTACCTGGCCGCCCGCCGGTGTAAACTTGTAAGCGTTGGAAAGCAGGTTAAACATCATACGTTCAACCTTATCGTGGTCAAAGCGGGTATAAAGCTCGTCGGTTGTTGCGTCGAATATAAAGCCGACGTGTTTCTGCTCTGCTACATCAGTAAAGGAATAACATAGTTCCTTCACAAAATGAATAATGTCGCCATCCTCCTCATGAAGCTTTAGTTCCTGGTACTCCATCTTCCTGAAATCAAGCAACTGGTTAACCAGATTAAGCAACCGCCGTGCATTGCGGTTAACCACCATCAACTGTCGTTGTATTTCGGGTTCAGTAATTTGCTTCAGTATTTTATCAACGGGGGCCAGTATCAATGAAAGCGGCGTGCGGAACTCATGGCTCACGTTGGTAAAGAACTTAATCTTCATCAGATCGAGATCATGCATACGCTGCACTTCTTCTCGCTCTTTTTCCAATGCGAACTCAAGTTTCAGTTTGTCTATACCACGCTTACGGATGTAAAATATAAATAATACCAGGGCCACTGCATAAAGCAAGTAGGCCAGCGGCGTTCTCCAGAATGGCGGCAGCACCTGGATCTGTAGTTTGAGTGCATTGGTGTTACTCCAATGATTATCACTGGATGCCCTCACTTTAAACGTATAGTTACCGGGATCAAGGTTGGTATATGTAGCCTGCCGGATCTTATTATCGGCCGAAATCCAGCCTTTATCAAAGCCCTCCATCATATACTCGTACTTCACCTTGTCTGGATTAAAGTAATCAAGCGCGGCAAAACCGATGGAGAATGCATTTTCATTATACCGCAGTTCCAGCTTTTTCAGGTTGTTAACTGACTCGTTTAACACGATGTGTCCATTTACGTTATCGCCTGCATTGATCACCTTATTAAACAGCGAAAAGTCAGAGAACACGATGGTTGGCACCGCATGGTTGATGCGTATATCCACCGGTTTGAAGATATTGAAGCCGTTTGCCCCGCCAAAAACCAATTCGCCCCTACTCGTTTTGCATGATGCATTTTCGGTAAACTCTCGTCCCTGAAGGCCGTCGGTCTCGGTATAGTTTAAAAAGCTGAACTTTAGTGGCCAGCTATTGCGGTTAACAATAATATTTGAAAGTCCGTTGGTGGTGCTTACCCACATATTGTGGCTGTCATCCTCTTCAATATCCAGTACTGTATTATCTGGCAGGCCGTCTTCGCGGGTAAGATTCTGAAATTTACCCAACTGCGGATTATATATGCTGATACCCTCTCGTGTGCTGATCCAGATGAATCCGCGGTTATCCTCGTGAATGTTATTGGTATTGTTATTTACGAGGCTGTTAGGATCATTATCCGAATGGATATAATGAACAAACTTGTGCGTTTGGTGCAGCATCACATCCACGCCATATGAGGTCACTATCCATAGGTTTTTGTGCCGGTCTTCGAGCAGAGCGCTGATATAGTTGGAGTGAATCGTATTAGGGCCACCAATGGATTGATAATGATAAAAAGTTTTTGTTGCCGGCTGAAAAAGATTAAGTCCGCCGGCCATAGTGCCTACCCAGAGGTTATGTTGTGAATCTTCTTTAATAGCGCAGATCCGGTTGTCGGAAACACTGCCGGGCACCGCATCACTATGCCGGTAATGCGTAAACGTTTTGCCATCGTAACAATCCAGTCCGCCAAAATAAGTACCTATCCACAACTTCTGCTCATGATCAATGTAGAGGCATACAATGACGTCATTGGTAAGGCTGTTCACATTTGCCGGGGTGTGCCGATAGGTAGTGTACTTACCTGTTTTACGATTAAAATAAATAAGCCCTCCGCCGTTGGTTCCCAGCCATAGGTTACCGGCCTTATCCTCCACAAACATGTTGATATCATTGTAGGAAAGGCTGTTAGGATCTGAGGAGTGATGCGTATACAGCGGGAATTTGATAATACTGCGGTGATAATAGCTTATGCCGCGCTTATAGGTACCAATCCACACAATGCCGCTATTATCATAGTACATGGATATGGTGCTGTTCTGACTCAGGCTTTTGGTGTCATCATCCCTGCTGGTAATATAGCGCACCGTGAAGTTACTTTTATCTATGAGGTTTATACCGCCGTGGTCCGTAGCCACCCAAATGCGGTTTTGTTCGTCCTGAATAACGTTATAAACAATGTTAACATTTAATGAGCGGGAATCCTTGTCTAAATGCCTGTGTGTATTTTTAGACCGGCTCAGGTAATAAATCCCTGATGAATAAGCCGAGATAAAGGCCCACACGTCATCCTGCCGATCAACAAATATTTTATAATTGAGCGGGCTTGTAGGTACCGGCGGGCACAATGTTCTGTTACGGTAGCTTACTTTAAATGTATGGCCGTTAAGCTGCTCAATAGTACCATTATTATATACCAGCCAGGTATTCCCTTTTGAGTCAAAACCTAGGTCAGAGGCGGAATTGTAGGCTATTGACGTAGTATCTCCGGCTCGATGGATTAAATGAACTAACTTATGATTCAACGCCGAGTACCGGTACACGCCCCCATGATTGATCAGAAACCAGAAATTACCGGCATTATCCTTTTTAACGGCCGTTACACTATCTTTACTAATGCCAATGGAACGCAGGTACGTTCCCGGCCGGTGGTCAAACTTTTCAGTCAGCGGATCATAGATATTGATACCATTGCGGGTTTCTATCCAGAGCTTATTATCGGGCCCTCCGAAAATATTAACAATAAAGTCGTCATTGATGGACGAGGTATCGGCGGAAGCATGTTTGAAAACCTTGAATTTATAACCGTCGTACCGGTTGAGCCCCGACAGCGTGCCGAACCACATAAACCCCTTGTTATCTTTAAATATGCAGGTAACCTGATTGTGCGACAAGCCATTGTTGATATCCAGCCGGGAAAACTGAAATTCATTGTCTTGCGCATAACCAATGCCCAGATAAAAAACTGAAGATAGAAATAGCAGTAAAAACTTAATCTTCATCAAAAGGTTAATTTAAAGATTTGATTTCGCGGCAACACCCGCATATTAGAAATAACAGATCAACGTTTTTTAAATTTTAGAACACCTTTTACCGAAATCTGAAAGCTAAAAGCATAACCTGATGAAAAAGGCGGCACTCGAACCAAACTTTAAAAATAGTAAAAAATTATAACCACAGTTTAATAATCCGCTTTTGGCCAGGGCTTTTTCAAACAAGATTTCAAAGTTTTTGTAGAGTAACCATGATTTATATAAAGACCTTTTAATGAATAATGCTATCAGTACCTCAGCAGAAAAAACGGAAAAGAAACGTAAAGGCATTTTTGAACGCGTTGCCGAAGCTTTAGTGGACCTTTACAATGTATACCGCTTTCTACTGCGTTTTTTTAAAGAAGCCTTTGTACCACCATATGAGATCAAGGAGTTGTTGCGGCAGTGTTACGAGGTTGGCGTACGTTCACTGGCGCTTATTACCCTTACCGGATTTATTGTAGGTATCATATTCACCAAGCAATCCAGGCCTTCGTTGTCGGAGTTTGGGGCAACGTCCTGGCTGCCATCGCTCGTTTCCATTGCCATTATGCGCGCACTGGCGCCACTGGTTACGGCATTGATCACCGCCGGCCGGGTGGGCTCCAGCATAGGTGCCGAACTTGGTTCCATGAGGGTAACGGAGCAGATAGACGCCATGGAGGTTTCGGGAATTAATCCTTTCAAATATCTCGTTTGCCTACGCATAATGGCCACCACCATTACCATCCCGCTACTGGCTATTTATGCGGCCTATGTTGGTTTAATGGGTGGCTTTTTAAATGTACACCAAAACGAAGGCACCAGTTACAGCACCTATATACAGCAGGTTTTTGAGCCCCTTTCATTCATCGACTTTGAATCGTCACTCATTAAGTCCATCATATTTGGATTTACGGTTGGAGCTGTAGGCTGTTATAAAGGCTATAATTCGTCGCGCGGTACAGAGGGTGTGGGTAAGGCTGCTAACTCTGCCGTAGTAACGGGCATGTTTCTTGTATTTATCGAAGAAATTATTATCGTTCAGATCACCGGTTGGTTCCGTTAATAGCATGGCAAAGGCAAATACAAATATTGACTATAACACGCCGGTAATTACCATCAGGGGACTTAAAAAGTCGTTTGAAGATAATCATGTGCTGAGAGGTGTGGACCTCGACCTCTACAAAGGCGAAAACCTGGTGGTACTGGGCCGATCCGGCACAGGCAAGTCCGTATTGATCAAAATCATTATAGGCTTGCTAAAGGCAGATGAGGGCGAGGTTACTGTTTTGGGCAAAAATATGGCTGAAATTAGCGGCATCGAACTACGAGACCTGCGCACCAGGGTAGGCTTCTCTTTCCAGAACAGCGCGCTGTATGATAGTATGACCGTGCGCAAGAACCTCGAGTTTCCGCTGGTACACAACCAGAAAGGACTTAAGCGCCAGCAAATTGACGAAGCTGTTAACGAAGTACTGGATGCGGTAGGGTTGCTGCAGACCATCAATCAGATGCCGTCAGAGCTGTCGGGCGGACAACGCAAGCGTATAGGCATTGCCCGCACACTGATCCTCAAGCCAGACATTGTGTTGTATGATGAACCCACCGCCGGCCTTGACCCTATTACATCAATTGAAATTAATGAGCTGATCAATGAAGTTCAGCAACGGTACCATACCTCGTCAGTGATCATTACGCACGACTTAACCTGCGCCAAAACCACCGGCGACCGTATAGTGATGCTTTTAGATGGCCGTTTTGAGCGACAGGGCACTTTTGAAGAGGTTTTTGATACTAATGACGAACGTGTTAAACCATTTTACGACTATAACTTTATAAAATAAGATAGATGGATTTCCAGGAAAATAAAAGAGCCATTATTGTAGGACTATTCATAGCACTCGGGCTGATTCTGTTCATAGTGGGTGTGCTTACATTTGGCACGCAGCAGAAAAGCTTCAGCAATGGCGTACATATACGAGCCGTATTTACAGATGTGAACGGACTGATGAAAGGTAATAACGTTTGGTTCTCGGGTGTTAAAGTGGGCACCGTGAGCAGCATCAAGTTCGGCGGAATTTCTCAGGTTGTGGTGAGCATGAATATCGATAAAACTGCTAAGCAATTTATTCACCAAAACGCCGGTGTAAGGGTAAGCGCGGAGGGCTTTATCGGCAATAAGATTGTGGTAATTGAGGGCGGAACTCCTAATGCTCCTGCAATTGAAGACGGTGACGTCTTACATGCAGAAGCACTGCTTTCAACCGATGATATTATGAAAACACTGCAGCGGAACAACGTTAATTTGTTAGCCATTACTTCTGATTTTAAACAACTAAGCCATAACATTGTACAAGGCAAAGGCACAGTAGGTGCGTTAATGAGCGACTCTGTATTGGCGCAGCGTTTCAGAAGCGTTGTAGAAGAGCTACACAATACAACCGCAAGCACCGCCCGTATGGCTGAACAGCTGAACGTCTATAGCGCAAAACTGAACAGAAAAGGCACTTTGGCCAATGATCTGGCTACCGATACTGCTACCTACAAGCATTTTGAAACTGCGGTAAGGCAATTGCAGGATGCTACTGCCAAGGCCTCCGCATTTACGGATAACATTAACCGCGCGAGCAGCAAGCTAAACACCACCGATAATGCCTTGGGTTTATTATTAAATGACCGCAAAAGCGCAGCCCAGGTACAGAGCACACTGAATTATCTGCAACAAAGCTCTGTTAAACTGAACGACGACCTGGAGGCAGTCCAGCACAACTTTTTATTGAAAGGTTTTTTCAAAAAGAAGGAAAAAAGGAAAGAGGACAGCCTTAAAAATGTAACTAAAATAAAACAGTAACCAGGTATTGTTCACAAAAAGGAAAAAGGGCAATTTTCAATAGAAATTGCCCTTTTTCCTTTTTGCCTCGGAATGCATGCGTGATAAAATGGTACAAAATAGTATAGAAACACGCTTTTAACTGTAAAATATAAATGTGATTTTTAAGTATCATTATTACAATGACAAAAACATGCAGAGGTATAAGAAACTTTTTTGTCTGGCAGTACTATTATCCTTTACGGGATGCGCCACATTGACCCAATCCCAACTGAATGAGGTCAATGCCTTTGGAAAGCTAACGAACAGTTTCTCGGCTTACCCGGGTACCATAGTGGCCACATGTAACCGTATTCATGCGCAGTCAGAAATTTACGGTGCAAATAGCGAAAGTTCTCCTGATCTACACGTTCAGGCCATCCTTCAGATCCACGATTTTATCAATAAGACCAATGTCTACACACCTAAAATCGACCTCAGTTTAAAGATCATCAACCAATATGCCCAGGGGCTGGTCCTGCTTACCTCCTCCAAACATAATCTGTCGCTTGATACCGCAGCTACCAAATTCGGCACCAACCTGGATGCGCTTATCACTGATTACAACAAAGTAGAACCAAAAGAAAAGCTACCTACGGGGATAGGTTCGGCAGTGGCCGCCGTGATTACGCTTGGAGGAGATATGTACATACGGAGAAAGCAAGCCGAAGATATTAAACAAGTGCTGCCCATAGGGGATCAAATTATTGATAAAGTTACTGCCAATTTGCTGACATTCTTAGGCCCCACGCAGCCAGATACAATTAATACCAAAACGCTCTCCTATTTAATTTATGAAGAACGAAAGAGCATCATTATTCATTACCAGAAATATCTCGAGTTAAACCGCGACGCCATCAGCCTTGATAACAACAAAACTAAAATGGACGGATACATAATCCATAGACGTTTTGCTACCATTGCTGATGACCGGAACTTTCTTCAAATGCTGCAGGATATTGATAGTACAGAGGTGCTTCGTGTGCAATGTATTCAGGCAGTTACCAGCCTCAGGCAATGTCATGCAAAACTATTGAAAGACATCCAGCAGAAAATAACGCTGAAGGAGTATGCTAAAGAACTGCAGAATTATAGTGCCGAAGTAAAAACTGCTTATAACACCATTAAAGCAATTAAATAAACTTAATATGGCAAACACACCTACCCTAGATCAGGTACATGCTGCAATGCAGGCAGTAAATGAGGCATTGCAGGATAACACCATTTCTGATGAAATGGAAGACACCTTAAATGAATTATGTAATGTATTGCAGGGCATGGAAGATGCAATTATTCAGGACACGGAAGAAGCATTAGTGAACGCGCTTGCAGACCAAAATGACCAATTGCAAGCGCTCAACAAAAAGATCAACGATCTGGCATCTGACCTGGATGTAGCGTCGGAAAAGATAAAATCGGTTAGTACTACTGTAGGGACAATTGTAAGTATCGTAGCAGCATTGATTTGACCACTTCTACCGCTGCATATTCCCTATCCTTTAAATAAACTTGAGGAATACTTCGCTCTGCGTCCAAAAAGGCCACCAGATCCATTACGCCTTCGGTATTGACAACTTTTCAGAATATTAATAAATTTGATTTGTGTGTTTTCATAGATGAAAGTTTATGAATAAGAGTCGTGGCCTGCGGAGGCGCGGCTCTTTTTTATTTTTTCCCAAACGAAAAGGGCTCTTATATTGTATCTTAACAACGATATGCCACCTACCGCCCATCGCCCACTTATTTCACTTTTTATTGCTGAATTTATTGGCACGGCCCTGTTGCTTACCATCGGCCTAAGCGTAGTGATATTTAACTGGGGGCAAGGATCTGTCGTAGCACGACTTATTCCAGACTTACAGCTCAGGCGTGCAGTAACGGGCTTCTTATTTGGCTGCACAGGTTGTTTGATCACGCTCTCCCCAGTAGGTAAAATCAGTGGGGCTCACATTAATCCGGCTGTAAGTATTGCTTTTTATTTAAGGCGAAAAATGAAACTTCAGGCGCTCATTGGCTATATTATTAGCCAGATGCTGGGAGCAGTAGTGGGATGTGTGCCGCTGTTGTTGTGGCATACCCAGGGAAAAAGCGTGGGCTACGGTAACACCATTCCGGGAGTGGCTGGTTTAATCGGCGCGTTCACAGGCGAAGTGCTTACAACAGCGGGACTAATTGTGGTGATATTTGTTTTTGTAGGAAGCCGAAGTTTGCGCAATTATACTCCTTTCACCATGCCTTTTCTTTACGGGTTTATGGTTTGGGCCGAAACTGTTTATTCTGGCTGCAGTACAAACCCCGCCCGCAGCTTTGGCCCGGCGGTAGTAAGCGGCATTTATACAGGTTACTGGATTTACTGGGCTGGTCCATTGACCGCTGTGATCATTGTTACAGGCATTTTCAGTTTACTGAGATTACACCGTTACTATCACATTGAGGCAGCGCGAGTTAGCTATCATGAACACCCTACTCATCGTGATTTGAAAACCCAGTAAGACGCGTCCCTTGACCCGAATTTTTTAAAAAATGACTTTAACGTCAGGATAAAATTTAACGGGTATCCAATTCTTCAGTATCTTCACGAAAAATAATTAAGAAAACCTCTCGCAAAAAGGCAAAGTAATTAAATTTTTGTCTTGCTAATTAATAGCAATAAAAAAGCATAACTACTTAAGATACATCAGACCTAACCTTTATCACTAAAACCGGCTACCAAGCCGGTTTTTGCTTTATATACCAACTGTTAAAGATTGTTAATTCAACACTTCGACCAAAATTTTACGGGCGGGCCTCCGTTTTCACTTCCAAACATTATTAATCACAACTTTAAACTTTATTACTATGAAACATCTATTAAGTGTTATCCTCCTCCTGTTAGTAATTACTATTGCCAAAGCACAAACAGCAAAGGGTGACCAAAACCTCGGCCTGTTCCTCGGCGCAGGCATCAGCAACGGCAACACCTCCAGCGGGTCAAATTCACCCGCCTCTAAACAAACGCAACATAGTTTCAGTGTAGCTCCAAACTACAGTTTCTTCCTTGCCGATAAGCTTGATGTAGGTGCGCTCTTGCTATTTTCAACCTCAAAACAAAACACTGTTTATGTAGATGGATCAGGCAACAGCATAAATGACCTTAGTCATGGCTTTGGATCATCAATTTATTTGCGGAAATATTTTCTGTTTAAAGATAAAATAGGCATCAGAACCGGGCCTTTTATCATGTACCAGCAGAACAATGACAAGGCAAATCAAGAACAGTATTATTACCAAAATGCCGTTTCAAGCCATTACTCAATAGACAATAATTACAAGTCATCCTTCTATTCAGGAGGCATATCGATGGATCTGGTCTACTATCCCGCTCCCAAAATCGGTTTGGCCGCCGCATTAGGATCGCTGACGTACAGCCACCAGACTCAACGCACCACGCCCAACAATGCTTCTGAAACCAAAACTTCAACCAACCAGTTCGGTCTTAATGTAACTAACAGCCTCCAATTATCTATTTATTACGTATTTGGGGGATAAATAAAGACGATGATTACACCGGCGTGCAGTCGGTGTAATCATCAATAATCAGTGTAATCTGTCGCTTTAATCGAGCAGCATCATATCCTCATCATCTGTAAGGCTAAGTTGAATACTGTCGCTGCCGGCAATGCCCTCTATAGAGCCTTTAATATGTGCGGCGCTCAGCAACACTTTTTCCAGCTGCTTTTCGCGGGCCTTCCAGAGTTTTTCCATAGCCTCGCGCTCCTTCATGATCGACATGCGCATGCTTAAGAATCCTTCGCGAATGGCCTTCCACTGCTCCGAAAATTCGTTGCTCAGCAGGTAATCGTATAAAAGATGCATTTTATCACCCTTGTTATCCTGGGAGCGCATAATATTTGAGGTCTTGATTACGGTATCACGTAAGATATAGGCCACAGGCTTAACTTCGTCAAAAGAACAGATCCATACGCCGTCCTTTTCGCCAAAACAGTCCATATCTTTAGGATAGCACTGTGTAACGATGACCGCTACATCGGCGCCGGTATTGCGCATATCCTTTTTGAGCTTCTCAATCCAGTCGCCGCCAAATTCCTTGGTGCGCTTGCTTTCGTAGATAATCTTGCCACACTCCTGGCCAAACTGGTTACGTACGGTTTGTACACAGTCTGCCCCCCGCACGCCCTTACCTACTTCAGTCACCAGGTCAAAAGGGAAATAAGTGCGCAGCAATTCTTCCAGAATCAGCTCCTGTACCTCGCCCTGCAATTGCATACTGCCCTGTTCGGCCTTTCTGCGCATCTCGTCGGCTAGTTTCTTCTGGTCATCCAGTTGTTTTTCCAGTTCTTTCAACTTCAACTGGTATTCGGTATCCTTCAGGTTAAATTTTTCATTCTCCTGCCTGCGGATCTGTTCGGCCAACTCGTTGCGCTGTTCCTGCAATTTACGCTGTAATTCAAGCTGCAGTTCTTCTTCCTTTTGGGTAAGTGCCTGCTCCTTTTGTAAAAACTCCAGCTCGCGCTGGCGTGAAAGACGCAGCTTTTCATCCTGCTCCTTCATCGAGTTTTCCATCAATTTAAGCTGGTTCTCATAGTCTGATGATATGGTGCGGCGCAGGCTATCTTCCATGCTTTGCTGCAATTGTTTCTTTTCGGCAATGAGGCGCTTTTCAAACTCCAGCTCATTTTGCCGTTGTTTCTGCGCAAATTCTTCCTCTTTGCGGCGGTATTCATCTTCCTTTTGCTTGGTGAAGGCTTGCATCTTGATCCTAAGCTCTTTCTTATACTCTTCGGTCATTACTTCCTCTATCGGGAAGCCATAACCGCAACTCGGACACTTAACTTCTGTTGCCATGGATCGCTCTTTATTTTGATGGGTAACTGATATGCAAAATTCAAATAAAGTAACGATATTTTGGTAAAAATATTAGCAAAAGGTTTTCAACAGCCATAGTGAAAATAATGTATTCAGTTTCTATGGCGTGCTGCTTTGCGAGTTGTTATAACTATTGTTATTAGGATAAATAGGCATTCGGTACACCCTGTGCCAGCCGAAGGTGCTCGGTGCACCCACGCTTACTTGGTAGATGAGGTTTTTAGTGGCATAATCAACCTCGATAATCTTACCGCCCTGTGTGTTGCCGGTTGGGATAGGCACATAAAAACCCGGACAAAACAACACATGGTTCTTTTCTTTTAAATATTGAACAGATGAGATGATCATGGAGTAGGTGTCCTGGCCTCTTTCCTTTCCATATTCCCACTTTTGCTGCACCGTCATATTAACCGGATCTATTTTATATTCCACCGCACGGCTATACAAAGGCGAACTGGGGTTAAAGTTTCGCGGGCCACCGTTGTCAAAGAGCATCAAATCTCCGTTTGTAGGCATAATGATGGGACAATGCTGATACCAGTTCCATTCAAAATCAGGACGATTGGTATAACCCTGAATAATGGAAGTATCGGCAATTTTATTACCACTGGCATCGAGCGGGGTAAGCAGAAATTGATTAAGGTCTTCTCCCCTCCTATTTTTACCCCAACCTTTGTGCGGCCCGAGTATCCATTTTACCCGATTATCGGCAGTGAGCTTAACCACGCCTTGTACCCTGCCCGAAACAATGATGGTATTATCACTGGCGTCATAGGTCAGGCCGTTACAGTGTATCCAGTCTGAAGGATCAGTTGATAACGATCTCCGGTGTTCATCCAATGATTGTTTGAGATCCCATTCATTCAGGATCTGGTTGCTGTTTCTGTCAATCTCCAGCACATAATCTTCATAAGTAGTTACTCCTTCGGTATTGGTGCTGCCATGCTTATCAACCGTGATCAAAAAATTACCGTTGGGTTTCTCTATTACATTGTGATGAAAATCATAACCCGGAAAGGTCCAGGTATGCAATATTTTACCTAAAATATCTATTTCATAAATTTTTGCTGAGGCCCGATCGGCAAAAAAGTAATTACCATTCTGCAGGCGATTGATGCCGCAATCATAAAAGAGCTGCTTAAGGTCTGGGTTATTGGCAAAGTAAAGATACCATCGCATTTTACCGTAATTGTCAATAATGTAAGGCATATCTGGCACAGCCGGATAATTACTCAGGTTGCTCACCAGGTTCATCCCCGGTTCCATGTCTGCATAATCATAATTGTCGATATGAATGTAATTGGGCATACCCTGCGGCAGCGGAGCGGTTTTAATATTCAGCACAGCTCTGGCAAGCTTAGTTCCCCCAGAATTAACCAGGTAAACATCGACTATGTTATTGTAATCAGGATAAAGCCCAACGATCGGAATAGCGTGACTGAGGCCACTGTCGTTAAAATCCTGCGTTATACTGGAAGCATCACCATCCTGTCCTTCCACTACTATTTCTGTATGGCCGGCGGCGGTACTATTATATTTTAAAAGGGCTGAAAGAGGGGCGTTGCCAAAAGGATCGAGCTTAACCGAATCAGCAGGGATATTAAACGATGTTATAGCGGTAATGCTATTCCCCTCCGCCTTTTTATCTTTTTTGCAGCCTGCTATCGCAAACAACAAAGCAAAAACAAAAAGTTTCCTCACCACAAAAAAGTTTAAAGAAGATGTTACCTGTTACGACATAAGGCCGTGCTATTTGTTTGTAACATTCCACTCATCATTTACTTCACAATCCAATTAACTCAGAAACAAAACAATTTTTATTGCTGTTAAACTGTTGCATTTTTCAATAGTCAAACGTACCATTATGTAATAAGCACTGTTACTATTATAATGCCTATTAATTTTTAGTTACATTTGAAACTTTATTACCTTTGAAACTCTAAACCTTATAGCAGATGAAAGGCATGTTCGTGTTGAGGATTTTAATTGCGTTTCCGCTGATTAGCCTGGGATTACCTGATCTCATTTTTAAAATCCACGATAGTCTCTATATTATTCCCCTGGCGCATTACTACATTTTTGCGATACTGGCCGTCGTCTATCTTTTACTGTTGATAGATCCCGTACATCGTTTTCGTAAAAAAAATGTCGCTTAATATCGCGTTCAAGGCGCACTGTCTTATAACAAGCCGGCCTGGTGGGATGCCGATATACATCGGCATGAGATAACTAACTCCTGTTTTGTCTCAATTTTGCATGAAGAACGCTATACAGCTTCGGCAACCACGAAGGTGCTTCCGCCTACAAAAACAAGATCAGCATCCTCTGCGGCTGATTGAGCAGCCGTGATAGCCTCTTTTACTGATAGGTATGCATTCCCTTTTAAGCCATACGTAGCACCTTGCTGCTGCAGGGAAGCGGCCTCAAGACCACGTGGAATATCCGGCTTACAAAAATAAAAGGTGGCTTCCTGTGGCAGCATACGGAGCACTTTACTGATGTCCTTATCATTGACCATGCCTATAACAAAATGCAGATGACGATAGGGAGTGGCTTTAATATTCTTTAATACCTCTATCATCCCGTCGGGATTATGGCCTGTATCACATATGGTAAGCGGATGTCTATTGATCACCTCCCAGCGGCCGTGTAAGCCTGTTAATACCTTAACCTGTTGTAATGCGGTATGAATGTGCTCGTCTGTAATTGCAAATTCCTGAGCCTTTAGGTCCGTTACAGCGGCAAGCACTGTCTTTACGTTTTTAAGCTGATAGGTGCCGGTCAGATCCAGCTTAAAGTTATATATTTTATGGTTGAGCCTATCTTCCATCATTATTTCGCGCAGTTCTCTTCCAGACTGAAGGTCTATAACTTCAGACTTTAATAGCTCAAACTCTTCAGAGGCAAACTGTATCCTCGCATTTTCTTGAGCCGCCTTACGGGTAAATACCTCAGCTGTTTCCTGTTGGTATTCGCCAATGATAACCGGAATATTAGGCTTGATAATACCCGCTTTTTCGCGTGCGATATCGGGCAGTGTATTACCCAGCAGGTTCATATGATCCCAACCGATATTGGTGATCACCGATAACAAGGGAGTAATAATATTGGTTGAATCAAGCCGCCCGCCTAAGCCAACTTCTACAATCGCTATATCTACCTGGTGCCTGGCAAAGTGGTCAAAAGCCATAGCTACCGTCATCTCAAAAAAAGAAGGCTGTATAGCCTCGAAATCGTGCCGGTATTCGCTAACAAAATCAATGACCTCCTGCTCGCTGATCATCTCCCCGTTTATACGGATACGTTCCCTGAAATCGCGGAGATGGGGCGAAGTGTAGAGGCCCGTTTTATACCCGGCTTTTTGCAAAATTGACGCCAGCATGTGCGATGTTGAGCCCTTACCGTTGGTGCCTCCAACATGTACGCTCTTAAATTTGAGCTGAGGATTGCCAACACGCTCACACAAAACAATAGTATTGGTAAGATCCGTTTTAAAGGCAGCAGCGCCGACACGTGTAAACATCGGCAGCTGATTGTAAAGGTAGTTAAGTGTTTGCTGGTAGTCCATTTCAACTGAGTAGATTCAGGGTTAACAGCTTATATCCACACTGTGGAAAGCGTCATAACATAATCACCGGTGCAAAATTAAGAAGAGTTACTTTGTGGTATGCTGAAATAAAAATTTTAACAAAAAAATGAGTTTTGCAGCGCTGCCGGTACCAAAACTAGTTAGGCATTATTGCGCCTTAAACACAAACACTACTGCACCCATTTCAACATCCGGCGCAGTGTCAAGTGCGTTAACGCGTGCATTCCTTACCGCTTGCTCGCAAAGTGCAAAAAGAGAAGGATCAAAGAGCGTAGTACCGCGCCCTCCGGCATGTACATATACAAAGTTGCCGTTCTTATCTACCCGTACATCAACCACCACTTTGCCCGACCGGTGGTCCGGATCACTTACGGATGGTTTGGTAACGAAGTTACGCTGCGGCATACCTCTAAGGTTACCGCCATTGCCAGAGCCTGTACCGTTATAATTTGGCGTTAGTGTACTTCCGGTTGGTTTGCCCTGGTTGCCCGGCTTATTGCCTGTCCCATCACCCTCGCCGGTACCATTGTTTGATTTACCCTTATAAAGCGCATTCTGGTTAATAGCAGGCTTTGGCGGAGCTTTAGTTGTTGGTTGCGTAGCAACCGTTTGGGTGGGCTTTTTACTGGTAGAATTAACCTCGGGTGCGTCCTCCGTATTTTGGGTAACTATTTTCTTATCACTGGCTTCTTCTACCTGTTTCTGCTCGGTAGGCGGTGCCTTGGTTACCTTAGTTGGCTTGGTATGATTGGCTTTCTCGGCAACAGATGGTTCCTCCGTGCTCATGTAATCATTGCCCATTCCTTCATCCGTAGTTCCGTAGTTAACCAGGATGCCGCCTGTGCCGTCTTCCTGCTTCGGAGGTACCTGGAAAACAATAAAATAGCTCAAAGCAATAATCACAGCTAGGATAATTCCTGTCGCCAGAAACGCTTTGGGATAATTATTTTCTTCGTGCCGGTAATCCATCAGTTTTATTTCGGTTCGGTAGCTAATACCAGTTTAATATTCAATTTTTGGGCCGTATCCATTACCTGAACCACATTTTGGATAGCCACGGTACGGTCAACATACAATACAATAGTGAGGTCGGTAGCCATTGTTTTATAACTGGCGAGCGTGTTAGACAGATCCTCTTCCTTCACTTCTTTCTTATCCACATAGTACCTGAGATCCTTGGTCACAGACACCGTGATCGTCTTTTTAGATACCGCCTGGCCCGAAGAAGACTTAGGCAGCATCAGTTTAATAACGTTAGGATTGGTTACTGTTGATGCAATAAGAAAGAACAACAGCAGGAAGAACATAATATCATTCATGGCTGAGGTATGCACCTCTGCCGAAGCCCTGCCTTTTTTTCCTCTTAAATTCATTTGCTTGGTTCTTCTAACAGGTCAATAAATTCAATGGCATCGGTTTCGAGTTTAAGGATCACCTTATCAACCATCATATTTAGAATATGATAACAAACATAAGCCACGATACCTACAAAGAGTCCGGCTGCAGAGGTAACCATTTTCACATACAATCCACCTGATATAACGCCCATACTGATGTTGTCAGTCTTGGATATGTCGTAAAAAATCTTGATAACCCCCGCAATTGTACCCAGGAAACCAAACATGGGAGCAATACCGGCTACGATACCAATGATGCCAATATTCTTTTCCAATTTGGAAACTTCTATCTTACCAACGTTCTCAATAGCGCCTTCAATTTCTTTGATAGGGCGGCCTATACGAAGCAGTCCTTTTTGCAGCATGCGGCCCAGCGGCGTATTGCTGTTCTTACAAATGGCAATGGCTGAATCAAGCTTTCCTGAGATAATGCTTGCCCGTATCTGTACCATCAGGTTTGATTCGTCTTTGGCAGCTTTTCTTATCGTAAAATATCTTTCAAAAAATATAACCAGCCCTAAAACGGCAAGAACGCCTATCGGTATCATCACCCATCCACCTTTAATGAGCAGATCTCCAAAATGAAGTTCCTGATCTTTTATTCCTGCAGTAGGTAAATTAGCTTTATTAAGTGTATCAACAACCTGGCGAGCGGTATCCTGTAATAACATCGTTTATTTTATTTTGTATGAATATGGTTCTATTGAGAGATCTATCTCCGAAACTTTTTTTGTGGATATTAATTTATCAGCAGCAGCTTTGGCCTCATCGCGAGTGTTAAATGTGCCCAGGGTGATCCGAAACCTTGTTGCACTGGCATTTTTCATAATCTTCGGATTAAATTTCACAGTCGCTGTACTCAAAGACCGGTAAGCTCTGGCAGATTTTTCGGCCTCCTCCATACTATTGAAACTACCTCCAAATATCTCATAATGGGTTTGTGCAATATGAGATGCCATTGGATTACCGTTGGCGTCAAGTCTCTTCACATGGACGGCCGGAGCTGTCTTTGAAGCCACTGGTTCAGTGGCAGGAGCTGTTGTGTTAGGTTGTTCTTTAACCGGTTTTTCCGCAGCAGTGGTCGTCGCAGTTTTCGGTGCCGGCTTGGTAGCAACCGTATCTGCTTTGGCTGCCGGTTGCGCCGGTGTGGCAGCAGTTGTTTTAGTCGTATCCGTTTTTTGAACCGTATCTGCCTTTGGCGCCGCTTTAGCTGTGGTGTCAACGGTAGGAGTAGGTTTTGGCTTAGCTGCAACCGCAGTTGTATCATGCTTTGACTGCAGACGACCTAATTTATCAAAAAGCGTAGGATCGTATTTATATAACCCAAACAATGCAGCAGCCGAAACTGCGACGATGATAATAAGGATCACCCATACGTTAACTGCAGAACGGGTCTCTTTTTCTTCAGCAACAAGTTCTTCCGTTTCTACCGGTTCATTCACAAGCTCGCTGGTTTCAGGCGTAAGGTTTTCGCTCAAACGATTTGATTCATGCGTCCTGTGTTTTTTTCGGGCGAGAAAATCATTTAGGGTAAGCGCTTTGTCCTGTGGCAATTTATATCCCGAAGCAGGTTGTTCTGTAGCAGCCTCTTCAGCGCTCGTTGCAACAACTGCCGGCGGCAATGCTTCGTGTGTTTCTGCTATTGGCTCTGCAGGTATCGTTTCCGGTTCTTTTTCTGGAACAGGAACGGCCGGGGGCATTGGCGCATCAACTACAACTGGATTTTTAACTTTGCTGAGTTTCAACGGTGCAAAGCCATAAAAGCCTTCGTCTTTGGTAAGGTCCTCGTTTTTAAACGTAAAGTTTAAAACGCCATTACCGTCCCGGTAAAAATATCCAAGATCATCAAATGGTACACTGCCGTGCGATGTTTCCTCCTTGATGTTGTTAACAAACTTCTCGAGGAAATATTGCGACGAACTAACAGATATATTTTTTAAAGAGGAAATATGATTGACTACCGTTTGATCGTCCGCGGTAACGTTTGGGTCAAAACTCAACCGATAAGATGGCGGGTACATCACCTCCTCCCACTGATCATAGTAGCCATGTACGCGCATACGGGCAAAACGTCCCAAACCGGGTATGGTAAGTTCGCCATATTGTTTTAACAATTCGCTGATGTATGCGGCAATATCCATTTAATAGTGAATTTAGTTGTAAGGTTTAGAATTTAAATCCTGCACCGCCAAATATATTAAATCCGTAGTCAGGATAATATAGCCATGTTTGATAATTCTGATTAAGCAGATTATTAACGTTAACAAAAACAGACAACCGTCCAGTTGCCTTATATTCCACCCCGCCGCTTAAATCGGCAAATGAATTAATGTTTACTACGGCACCATTATTCAAACGGTCGTAAGTATTGCCCCTGAACAATAAGGAACCTGTAACATTAACCTTATCGGTAATGTGGATCACAGTCCCTGCCGTTAGTTTAAATTTCGGAAGATTCCATGCTCGCTTTTCTGATGCCATTTGGTAGTCTTTAAACTCTACCTGGCCAAAAAGATTAAAATCGTCAGATGCACGGTAGTTTAGCTCACCGGTAAAGCCACTCACTTTAGAAGTACCATTGTCATAAATTACAGCAAACCTGTTGTATGACTTGCCAAAATCAAAGTTGCTCACCAGTAATGGCATGTCTTTAACCTGGTTGCGGAAAATAAAGGCTTTAAAACCAAGTCCTGGAGCCAGTGTACCTTTTAGTCCGGCGGCGAGGTCAAGGAGATCAACCGAATTTTTGATTTGCAAGTTTTCACCCAGGAAAGGGTTGGCCATATAGAAGTTAAGCAGCGATGATCTGTTGATATCGCCTTTAGCCTCAACAAATAAACGTACGTAGTTAGGTATAACTTGTAACTCCAGTTTGGCAGCAGGTAAAACGTAAAACTTGGAGGTAAAACCAAATTCGTCGGCTATGTTAATACCGGCATCAATTTTATAGTTGGTGCCCTGAAACTTCAAATACGGATTAAGCCTGAAGATACTATTGTTGTAAGAATACAGGCTATCTTTCTGGGTAGCCAGATCAAGCGTAGCACCCAAGCCCGCGTAAAACTGTTTAACAGTTTGGTTAATAAAACCGGTTAATACCAGGTTATTCTCTTTAGCATGAAACGCATTGTTAAACAGATAACCATTAGCCTTTAAAGCGTAAACAAATGCGCGGTCCGTATCGCGATAGTTGCTGGCAATTTCGCCTTGTGCGCCTATCTTATTGAAATGTTCATGAGCGGGGTCAAATACCGGCGCAGGTGTTGTATTAGCATTATAACCGTAAAAGTAATTGCTCTGGTAGTGATAATCAATCTGCCCGCTAAGTGTGCTTGTTTCGCCAATGTTTTTTCCGAAAACACCTACTTCATCTTTACCCTGATTCTGTTTTTTGAAATCTGAGCCCGATTGTGCAAAGTGTTTTACCCAACCCCCATATTGCAGGCCTTCGTCGGCGCCGTTGTTGAAATACCCTTCGGCATAAGTGGTTTTAATATTACCCAGGCCGCCCTTTACGTAATTGTTGTAGGGAATAGAATCACGGGGAGGAGGCATCTTCATGGCGTCCAATTGCTTGATGGCCGAGTTAGCCTCCAGGCGCTTATCAAGCGGTGTATAAGTTAGGGGCGCTTTGTAAGGGGTAGCCTCTTCCAGATTAGGGTTACGGCGAATCTTAACCGCATCAGCCAGCACGGGCTTGTAGTTAGTAGTTACCACAATTTCTTCTGACAAGCTGCCGCCGTTTTTATCCGGATTATTAGGATTGTTAGCTGCATTTTGTCCGCCACGTTTGGTGGTATCTACCGGATTTTTGGCGGCTACTTCTCCAAGCCTGCGAGCCGTTGCTTTTTGAGCTGAGGGCCGCGCTTCGGCTTTTCTGGCTGCGGTTTTCTTTGCAGACTTTGCCGGCTTTACTGTTTTTACCGTTTTTGCAGCAGTTGTTTTTTTTGTCTGCTTTTTTGTTTGTGCGTTAACCTGGGCAAACTGAACAACCGATATTAAAGTGACCAGCGTATATATCGTTCTTCTGAATCTCATTGCTAATTTCTTTCTTTAATTACTTATTGTATCCTTTTGTCCTTATGGTTTCTTCGTTGTGGTATCCCTGGTTGCCGGAGCAGTGGTAGCCGGGCTTTTTACCGTAGTATCTGCCGGAGCGGTTACTGGCGGAGCCTGAGTGGTATCAACCGGAGCAGCCTGCTGTACTGGTTGTTGTACCGGAGCCGATTTCACCTTGTTTGGCGAAAGCTTTTGCAGCTTTTGCTGCGCCGTAGGCAAGATATCGTCATCTCCCTTATAGTTATCAATAACGCTTTGCAGGGTTGCTTTAGCCTGATATTCGTCTTTCAAAGCCAGGTAATCATCTGCCAGCAAAATAAAGCCCTTAGCTACCCAGTAATCGTAGTTTGACATCTTCTGCGCCAGGTCGAAGCAGGTTTTTTGCGATGCCTTGTAGTTTCGTTTCTGGTATTCTATCAGGGCAATGTTGTACTTGGCTTCAGCCGCGGCTACGGTTTTGGTGTTGTTAACGGTGTAGTTAAGTTCTTTCAGCGCGTTTTCGGTATCGCCTTTTTGCATATAGGCTTTACCTGCGTACAAGCCGGTTCTGAACTTGTCCTCCTCAGAAGTCTTTTCGTTTTCGCGCACCAATTGTACGTAGTGAAGCACATCATCTGCCATTTCCATTTGCGAATAGCATAACAACAGATTGTTGATGGCGAAAGTATAATCGGCCTTGTATTCTGAGTTGGTTTCGAGACGTTTCAAGAACACTACCGCCTCGTTATATTTCTTCTCGTTAATGTACAGGTTAGCCATACTAATGAGCGACTTCTCAGTGTAAGGACTGGTCCAGTCGTTCAGAATAAAATTATAGTCCTGTACAGCTTCCTGCGGCCTGTTAAGGTTAACCAAAGCCTGGGCACGGATAAAGCGCATCTGCTTAGCATAAATAGGTTTTGCAAACTTATCATAATAAGCGTTAACCGCAGATACGGTACCTTGCCAGTCGCCTTTGAGGTAAAGGTTGTTGGCAGCGGTAGCTAACAATTCTTCCTGCTGGGCAGCAGTATAATTACCAATAGGCGTGGTAGCCGCATAGTTGATAAAGGTTTGGGCATCGCCTTTATCGGTATAGATCTTCTCAATCTGTTTGAGCGACTGCTTGGCCTCATCCGTTTGGGGATATTGTTGAACAATCTGTTTAAACGACTCCACAGCCTGATCATCACGACCGGCATTATAGTCGATCAGACCGATGGTTGCCAATGCTCTTGGCACATAGCTGCTTTGCGGATACTTCTGTATCATGGCCTGAAGATCAGCGCGGGCTTTATCACCGTCATTTTTGAGGAAGTAGGTATAAGCGATCTCAAAAGCCGCATCGTCCGCAAAATCCGAGTTAGGGAAGCGGGCCAGCACATCGTTAAGTGTGCTGATCTTGGTATCGAGCGATCCTTGTAAACCCTGGATCATACCACGCTGAAAGAGCGCATAATCCTGTCCCTGGCTGCCTTGTTCAATAATGCGGTTATAATATTCTAAGGCCTGGCCATAGCTTTTCAGCACAAAATAGCTGTCACCAAGGCGCGCAATGGCGTCGTTTGCTGTGTTCCTGTCCTTCTCAGGCCCGTCAAGGAAGCGCTGGAAGTAGGTTGCTGCCTTACGATATTGCTCATCGTTAAAAGCCGAATAAGCAAGCGCATAGTTGGCATAATTATAAACGGATGTTTGCCGCGACTCTGGCATTGACAAGAATTTCTCGAAGTTGCTTACCGACTCGCCATACTTACGCACCTCGTACATGGATTCGGCCATCCAATAGGTAGTAAGGGCCTCAATCTGCGGATCAACCGGATATTTCAGCGACCGGATAAAAATACCTATTGCATTTTCAAAGGCCCGTTCGTTAATAAATTCCAATCCGCGGTAGTAGGTAACTTTTTGATAAGCCTGCTGGGCGCCGGGGTTGGTTTCAACTAACGGCTCCAGTATATCAACGGCCTCCCGGTAATTGTGCGAATTCAATAACTCCTCGCCCAACAAGGTCTTCACCTCCTCGGTCCTTCTGGAGCGGGGATAATTTTTCAGATAAAGACGGGTTGCCGTAAGCGCATCGTTATTAAAATCCAACTCATAAGATAGCTTGGCGTATTGGAACAGTGCATCTTCCTGCAACTGGCGATCAAAGTCGAGTTTTGAAGCTACAAAATAAGCATTGCGCGCGCTTTGCTTGTTGTTGAGTTTCAGAAATACATCACCAAGGGTATAGTTACCGCTCTGGCTATAGATGTCGTTACCGTCAACCAGTTTCTTCAATTCAACTTCGGCCTTTGGATAATTTTTGATACGATAGTAAGCGTAACCTATCTGGTAGCTATCCTGCGTATTTTGGGTTCTACCCTGATCTTCGCTTTGGAAACGACTGTAATATTTAATCGCGTCCGGATAATCAGCATTAGCAAAATAAGATGCCGCCACAATGCGTAGCATTTCTGTTTCGTGCTGCTGATGGGTAGTATTTAAAATTGGAATGGCGTAATTGAGCACGTCGTTATAACGCTGATCAAGAAAGTATACCGCTGTAATATAATAGGGGTAACTGCTTTCGTATTTCTTTGAATTTTTTAACGTTTCAAAGTTTGCCAGCGCAAGGTGATAATCCTTATTCAGATAAGCTATATAAGCAAAATAATAAGTAGCGTCTTCCTGGTAAGGCGACCTTTTACCCTTCACATCGCTAAATAGCAACTGGGCGTTCTTATAGTCGTTAACAGAAAAATAAGCATAACCTTTCTCAAACTTATACTCGGTATTTTCCCGGCCATTAAGATCGCCTGCCTTTACTTTGTCAAACCACTTTAAGGCATCGGTATAGCTCGCCTTTTTATAATAATACCTGCCTATCTGGAAATAAGCCAGCTTGGTGAGCGGGTTTTCCGGATGCTCCTTTATAAAGCGTAAAAACTGGTTTTGCGCATCATCATTTCCCAGCTCGAGGGCACACAGCGCCTCGTAATACTGCGCATTTTCACGTAGCAAGGTAAGCTGCGATTCAAACTGCGGCTGATTACTGGTTTTTAGAGGACTTTGTTCTATCAACCTATACTGTTGCGCCGCGGCTACGTATTCCCCTTTATCGAGGAGATCAGCGGCAGCATGGTAAGTTCGGTAGAACTGGAAGGCCGGATTTTGTTGTGCAAATGATGGGAGGGCAGAGCAAACAATACCCGATAGTACGATGTGTTTGAGTTTAATCATGATCGCCTGTTAACAATACAGCTTTTTAAAGCAACGCAAAAATGCAATCCGCTTCAGTAATTCACAAATAGGATGAAACACTTTTTTAACGAAGGTAAGGATTTGATGGTATTGTCAACATTAAAAATAATTTTTAAAAAGTGGTAACAGAGGTGTCATTTATGGCTTAAAGAATTAAAATTTAATTAGTTAAATTCTAATAATACCAACTGGTTATTTTCGTTCTGTGAATAACTAATGATTAAAAAACTTTACAATCATAGATTTCGGCAGTCATTTCTCCTTGCTTTTTCACTGATTGCCGCCCTGTTACTTCCGGGATTCACTTTTGATCAACAGCATAATGACAGCATTACCCTGAAGGATGAACCCGTTGAAGTTACAGGCGGGGATTATCATGTTTCGGATGTAATGGATAGACGCGCCGAACGCGGGTGGACCGCCTTGCTTGTTAAGTTAAATAATAATGGAATTACTAATACCGAAACCACCGACTTTACCGGTGGGCCAGCTACAGCATTACACAAATTTATCAATCATAATTTACCCCAGCGTGGGGCGGGGAAAGCTATTACCATTGAGATTAAAGAATTAAGGCTTACTGAAAGTGTGTTGCCGGGTAATCGCGTAGAAGGAAAGATTACCATAGCGCTTTCATTTAACCTCCAATACAATGAAGATGTAAGTACTCATTTGGTTAACTATCATAGTAGCGTAAGTTATAACCGCCCGGCCAATGCTGTTGCCGTTACTACCGCAGAGCCTGTTTTAAGACATTCTATCGAAAATGCGCTACGTTATTTTGATAAGTGGATAAGTATTCAAACAGATGATAATCCTAAGCTTGCCAGGAGTGTGAGGCTAACCTTTTCTGATCTTACTGAAAAAGACAAATCTGAGGACGATACTATCTACTACTCGCCTTTACGGCCAATTACCTGGAACGATTTCAGAGAACACCCAAAAGCGAGCCGGTATGCTGCTGAAGTATTGCCCGGATTTGGGTATAATGAAGAAACAAGGGTCGAAAATGGCGTTATTCAGGTTCATCTTACCCTGAAAGTGTACCTGCCCAAAAGCTCCTGCTGGGTAAATACCGGTGGCATGAGCAGTTACAGCCTAAACCACGAGCAGCGCCATTTTGATATTGTTAAGCTGGTTAGTGAGCACTTTAAAGACAAGCTGAGCCACATCAGGCCGCCAGTATATAATTACGACGGCCCTATTAGTGTAGAATACTTTGAATCGTACAGGGAGATGAACCACTTACAGGAACAATACGATAAAGAGACAGAGCATGGTTTAAATGAGGCTGCCCAAGCCCGCTGGAATAACCTTATAGATAAAGAACTAAAAAAATACGGGGTTATTCCAGAAAGGCAAATTTGAGTTAGGCAGCCAATTGTTTTTTGATTTTGTTGATCAGAACGTTGATATCAAATGGTTTTGCAATAAAGTCGTCCGGCGCACATTCCTGTTTAAGCACGTCTGATACGGTATGACTCGCCGAAATCATAATTACCGGTATATCATGCGTTACATTAGATGCCTTTACATTTTTGCACAGATCGCGCCCATCCATATTTCCCAGCATAATATCCATCAAGATAAGATCGGGCGTATGTTCTTTTATTTTATCAAATAGCTTATCGCCTTCTGAGAGCGTTTCAACTGTATGACCAGAATCCTCCAGGACCAACTGCAATACCTCTAAAATATCCCTGTCGTCATCAACTGCTAATATGTATCCCATTGTATTACGTCGGTTTTATGTTACACTTTTTAATTCATATCACTCGTAATAGGTTCATGATGAAAGTGCAAACAAAGCTTTGCAAAAGTTGTACCAAGCGGTCACCTGTCTCAGTAAGTGTAAAGAGAAATGGGCAAATTTAAATATTGTGACACAGTGAAGAACCGTGCTTTAATAATATTAACTCATAAAACAAAAAGAACTCCTTTACAGACAATCGTTCGATTTATGATTTTATGTCCAAAAACAGGGCTGTGGCAAAAAAGAGTCGGTATTTATCACTTTCCGTTCTTTTTAATAGAATTGCAGAGGATGTAATGGATCTGGGGGCGCGATTTTTTTGGCACTATATAATATTGACATAAAAAAGAGCCACACCCTTTAGGTGTGGCTCTCACTCTGCACTCACTTTCATCTATCCCCTCAATTGCTAAAGTATATACAAGCCCCGTGCCGATATTTTACTATAAGTTAAATAAATTGGTTCAAAAATCAACAAACCTATTTATATTAGAATAAATAATATCACCACAACCAGAAAAAAAAGCTCATAAGTTATCTTATAGCACAATAAATATCATTAAAACCAAAGCAAAAGATACCAAACAGGCCAAACCTGTAAAAATCCTGTTTATTATTTTACACACAGTGTACTGTATAATATCCTTAACTATTAAGAAATAATTCCTGGAGCAGCAAAATCGTTTTCATATCTCTGAACTGCTGATTCTGTAATTTTTCTCGAGCTTCGTCAAAATCCAGCTCTATGAGTTCCAGTTCTTCGCCTTCAGCTTCAAGTCCGCCACCGTCACTTTTCTTGTCTTGCTCGGTGTAAGTTGCCTTGAACAAATGAACCAGTTCGGTTGATGCTCCGGCGGAGCTATAGCATTCTCCTACCTTAACTACCGATTCAGGATTAACATGTATACCGGTTTCTTCCTCCGTCTCACGGATAGCAGTTTGTTCAGGGGTTTCGCCTTCGTCGATCAGTCCGGCACAAACTTCAATCAGGTAACCGCTTTCATTGCTATTGAGAAACGTAGCCAGGCGAAATTGCCGGGTGAGCATAATTTTACGGCGCTGTTCATCATACAGCAAAACAGCAACGGCATCAGGCCGGTAATAGATTTCGTTTACCTTATTAATCGCCTTACCGCTTTTACCAAACAACTGAAATGAAATACTTTTAAGTGGAAACTTTTTATCGGATAAGGTCTCCTTATCGATGATCTGGACATTCGACATATTTTTCGGTTTTAACACTACAAACATCCCCTCCCTAAAACATGTTTTTTCATAAAGTAGTTAAGTTTTATATGGTTGAAGAAGAAATCACGTCGGTTGAGGAGTATTTACAGATTATCAGAGAGAATAAGGAAAAAAACCTATCGAGGGGCAACCAGGAAGATTTTCTATTCAGGGGACAAAAGATTGATCACCCGCTCATCCCCAAGATTGCCCGGCTGAAACCCAGAGGCGACTTGCTGGCTATTGAACAAAAACTTTTACAGGAGTTTAAACGCACCAGCCCGCTGCTCATCAATGATCAACACCCAATGGACGACTGGGACTATCTCACGCTGGGACAGCACTTCGGCCTGCCTACCCGCTTGCTGGATTGGTCCAACAACCCACTTGCCGCATTGTGGTTTGCCATCTGGAACGATGAAATATTAGAGGGCGAGCAAACGCCCTATGCCGTGGTTTGGATAATGATGGCCGAAGTACATGATTTTGAACTCTCCATTGGTGAGGTGCACCCCTTTGCCGTTCAGGAAACCAAGATATTTAGGCCGAGGATCATTAAACAACGGATTAATAACCAGTCGGCCGTTTTCAGCATACAGTCTTCAGATGAAATCAAGGAAAAATGCCGCTTAAACGAAACTGATTCTTTCCACAAAAAACTGATTAAGATCAAAATACCGGCTGATAAGTTTGCTGATATACGTACCGACCTTAACACCCTCGGCGTAAATGCTTATACCATATTCCCGGAGCTCTCCGGACTTTGTTCTTACCTGCAATGGCGGTATTTCCAATAAAAAAAGCCCTAGAAGGGCTTTCTTTATTATGTAGTACTTAGCCTTATTAATGCCTTCTATAGGCCGCATAATGATGATAGTAAGTATGATGAGCCCGATAATAAGCTCTTCTTTCCTTCATTTCGTGTCTGCGGTGTTCGTTACCGATGATGTAACCACCACCTGCACCTATTGCGCCACCTATAAGAGCGCCCTTGGCGCCGTGACCAATTAAACCGCCTGCAACAGCACCGCCAACGCCACCAATCAATGCGCCTTTGGCTTGGGAACTCATTTTACGATGCTGAGCCTGCACAAAAGTAGTACTCAACAAAACTGAAAATATTAAGCTAAAACAAAAAAAAAGCTTTTTCATAAGTATGTGAGATTAGTGTATACCGTAATGTCGCAAAATCTGCGCCATACCTATTTTTAACCCCTAAACATACCCAAGAGGACATATTCTGAGATCTCCGTTAGCCGGTGATCATCGTTTCTTTATCTTTATCTACACATCTTTTTGTATAGTATAATAAACACTTATTGCTTTTGCTCCGGATAGCCGCCTACCCTTCCAAAATGCCGCTCGTGCCTGATGGCATCGTCTGTACCAAAGGGATGACCACCAAAGCCGTTACGCATCATGGCAATAGCCTTTGGCGAAATATGATCTGCATCGCGAGATGCTATCAGCTGCATTACTGATTGGGCTATCACCGGTATCGAAACCTCCATATGCATAGCATCTGTAACCAGCCAGTTTACCTCTCCGGTATCCTCCACATAGGATGGCACATTGAAGCCTTGTTTTTCATCATACAGCTGCTTCATCAGCTCGATGAGCCATGAGCGCACTACCGAACCATGGTTCCAGGTGTATAAAATATCGCTGATGTTAAGTTCCTCGCGGTAATGGGCCAGCAGGTCCATCCCCTCACCTATCGCCTGCAGCATACCGAACTCAATACCATTGTGAACCAATTTCACAAAGTGTCCCGAACCGGATGCGCCGGTATGGATATAGCCGTTGGGAACAGACAAATCTTTCAGCAAACCTTCTATCTGGCTTACGGCCTCCTTATCGCCCCCTACCATAAAGCACGCGCCATTACGGGCCCCGCTCACACCGCCGCTGGTGCCACAATCAATGAGATGGATTTTCTTTTCACGTAACTTTTCTGCCCTCCGGATACTGTCGCCCCAATAGGAGTTGCCGCCATCTATAATAATATCACCTTCGGCCAAAAGCGGCGAAAGCTCCGCAATAACCTGATCAATTACCGCGCCGGCCAGTATGTAAATAAATATTTTGCGTGGCCTTTCCAGTTGCTCAACAAGCGCTTCCAGGCTATGCACCAGTACCAGGTTTTCCTGCTCTATATCTGTTGGCAGGTGTTTATCGTAGCCTAAAATACGGTAACCTTTTTCTGCTGCCTGCAACGCCAGGTTGCTTCCCATTTTACCGAGGCCGATAATGCCATAGCTTTGTTTTTCCATAATGCCGAAATATGATATTATAAGGGTATTGCTGATTGATATGTTTTAAACAATTAAATTAAGTAACAATACACCGGCAAGACCAATAATGGATACCAGCGACTCCATTATTGTCCACGATTTGAGCGTATCTTTTATAGTAAGGTTGAAGTATTCTTTAAACAGCCAGAAGCCCGAATCATTAAAGTGCGAAAAGGCCAGGCTACCTGCCCCGATAGCTAATACCATCAGATTAGGATTAACGTGCTGCTGCACCACCAGCGACGATACCATGCTGGCGGCGGTTAAACCAGCAACCGTGCTGGAACCAAGGCTCACCCGGATAATGGCGGCGATAAGCCAGCCAAGCAACAGCGGCTGCAAATGGACATTTTGCAGATACTTTACAATTTCATTACTGGTGCCGCTATCGGTAAGTACCTGCTTAAACGCACCAGCGCCGGCAATGATGAGCAGGATCAACGCAATATCTTTAACGGCATCCACATAGATAGCCATGATTTGCGGAATGCTTTTGCCCTGACTTAAGCCTAATGTAATAGTAGCCACCAAAAGCGCCACCAGCATTACGATAGAGGCGTCACCAAAGAAAGTGACGATATTGAGTACCGAATGATCTTTTATACCAAGGAAAGGTATCAGCGTGGCCAGCATCAGCAAAATTACCGGCAGCAGGGCCGTAATAAAGCTATTGAATGCGCCGGGAAGCTTTTCGTCGTTCAGATCAACGGGCATAAAGGTGGTCAGCGGAACCGACGGGATCTTTTTAAGTGTGAGCGAAAACACCGGCCCTGCCAGGATAATGGCCGGGATTGCAATGCAAAGTCCGTAAATGAGCGTAACACCCATACTGGCATGAAACATAGCCACTAAAGCCGTTGGCGAGGGGTGAGGCGGCAAAAACCCATGCGTTACCGATAATGAGGCAATCATGGGTAAGCCAATATAAACCGCCGGAAGTTTGTATTTGTAAACGATTGAAAAGATAAGCGGTACCATGAGCACAAACCCGATACCATAGAAAAGAGGTATACCAACCACAAAACCCGTTACTACCAGCGCCCACTGAATATATTTTTCGCCGACCGCGTTAACCAGCACCCCGGCAATCTTTTGGGCGGCCCCGCTTGCGGCGATCAGCTTGCCCAGCATCGCGCCAAGGCAAACAATAATAGTAAGCTGCCCCAGTGTATCGCCCAGACCCTTCTGAACAGAGCCCATAACTTTGGTAATCGGAATACCGAGCAATAAGCCAGCAAGGATAGATACCGGCAAAAAGGCCAGAAATGGATTAACCTTTGCCCAGCTAACCAGCAGAATAAGCAGTATAATGCAAAACAGTATAACTATCAGCGCCATTGGCTATATATAAGAGCTGAAACTTGCTCCGTTCAGTTGCTAAAGTAATACAAAATGCCCCTTACCTTATTGTGCAATAATGCTAAATCATTCTGCTTTTATGACACTGGCGCTGCTACTTAAATTGTAAATAGCAACATCAAAAGGTTTGGTTACTCTTTGATCGCCTTTACTCTTGACCCATCATCATCAGTGGTTTCAAAAGTGATTTCCTTATCGGTAAACTGCGTTACATAATATGGGAACGTCCGCGTTTTGCCGCCGGGCAATGATTCGGTATAAACGATGTTCTTACCGTCAATTTTATATTTACCGTGCGACAATATCTTGCCGCCCCACATAATAGTAACATTACCATTGTTAGCAAATTCGATATAAGGCTTGGCATCCTCAAGTTCGGCCCGAGAAACAGTGTCAGGCAGGTCCACATGTGCTTTCTCTACCTTAATATAATGCCACCTGCCAACAAGCTTATTGGCATCTATATAAGGTTTACACGCCGCAAAAGCCAGCATAAACAATATCACCAAAACAATATTGAGTTTTTTCATCCCCCAAAGGTAATATTTGGTTCATTGGTTCAATTGTTCATTGGTTCAATGGTCTTGAACTCGAATTTATCGAATTATAGAAATTGACAGAATTTATTTTTTGGATACTGATCTTTCGACTGATTCTGACAATCAAGAGGTTAGTTAGCAGTGATTCAATACAAACCAAATACTAATGACTAATGAACAACTGAACCAATGAACAATTGAACCAATGAACCAATCTAAACCTCAAACAAATAGAATGGCAGTTCATAGCCGGCTTTTGCTAGGATTGGTTTAGCTACATTGAACACCTTGATGTTGCCGTTAATGTTACCTTCCAGCGTGCCAGCATGGGCGTGTCCGTGAAAGGCAGCGATCACGTTGTTGCGGATCAATGGTTCGGCAAGCCTGGACGAACCGAGGAAAGGGAATATTGCTTCCGGTTCGCCGACGACTGTAGCATGGATGGGCGAATAATGCAGTACGGCTATCTTTTTGATGTCCTCATTGCCTGCGCTAAGTTTTGTTAGTGCACGCTCCAGGTGTAGGGCCTCGTCCACCGCCTCTTGTACAAAGGCTTTCATAGCTGCTTCGCCAAACATGGTTAACATGTGATTGTCGAAACCACCGCCAAAACCTTTAACACCGGCAAAGCCTATACCTTCAATTACAATACATTCACCATCGAGCACATGTACGTTCTGGCTCATCACCGTCTGCCTAATCAGCTTATGTCTGCCCTTTTCATAGTCGTGGTTACCAAGTACGCAAACAACAGGTATAGTACAGGCGCGCAGTTCCTCAGCCAGTATTTCGGCCTCGTCTTCATCGCCGGTATCAGTTAAATCTCCGCAAATAAGCAGCACATCTGCTTTTGTGCAAACGGCCTTAAAATAATCGGCCCATTTGCCGTGGTCAGCCTCCTTTACATGAATATCTCCAACGGCAGCTATGCGTACTTTTTTTTGTTCTTCCATCGGCTTAAACAGTTTTTATGGTGTAACTTTTATAATTCCACTCCTTAATATCTATGGCATATTGCGTCTGGTCTATCATCGGCCCACGGCAAACCTTTTCAACCGGAACCGGCAGCTCGTACAACTCATTGGCACGCTTAATAAGCTCGTCAAAAAGCCATTTCGGAATAATATCGTGGTGGTCTACCGGGTAGACAAACTGAAACTGCAGGATCTGTGCCAGCAAAATTTGCCAGTGTGGATCGAGCCGGTAAAGCACATGTTTCCAATCCATTTTTTTACCCTGCTGCAGAATAAGGTGATTAATGTCGGCACCGTCATAACGCTCGCGGTTCTGCACGTAAATTTTTGTCCACAATAGCTCCTCGGCCGACAACAGTTTAACGTTCACCCCAAAGAATTCAGCTTCCGGAGCACGCTGAAACCAGGTATCATCAACCACGCAGATGTTATTTACGGTATCAAAAATTATATCTATAAAATAGTCGCCATAAAATACCTTAGCCAGCCAGCGCGGATCTGTAAACTCAATCCGGAAACCTTTATCCGCAAAAAATTTGAGAATCCGCGGGCAGTCGACCGACTTGCAATAAACGTCAAGATCTTTAGTATCGCGAAATACGCCGGTATGGTGAAATATGCAAAAGGCCCCGCCCAGCATAAATGGAATTTCGCTTGTTTTTAAACAATTCAGTGCTTCACTGTAAAAAGCGTGTGCTTCTTTATCATCATTTATCGTCAACATTTTTCCTCACAAATTTTGTCCATAGCGCTTTAAACAGCTAACATACAACCCTCAACAGCGTATTTCTGTTTTGATAAAGAAAGATGACGGCGGCCGATTACAAACGGCAGGGCAAAACCAAACAAATAATCTGTTGCCCTGTCTATCAGGTAATTTAAGATTGAGCCGGTCTATATGGAAAGAGAATATCTGCCACTTGAAAACTATGGGGTTATTGGCAATTTGAATACAGTTGCACTTATCTCTAACCACGGCTCTATAGACTACCTGTGTTTACCCCGCTTTGATTCGCCTACCGCCTTTGGCGCTCTGCTTGACAAAGAAAAGGGCGGCTATTTCCGCATCCAACCCGAACTGGACGATCTGAGTTTCAAACAGCTTTATTTAACTGATACTGCCATATTAGTTACCCGTTTTTTTGCTGACGAAGGTATAGCCGAGCTTACCGATTTTATGGCGGTAAATCCGCATAGCGACACGCTGGTGCTGATCAGGAAATTAGTGGCCATCAGGGGGAGATTGGATTTCCGGGTTCAATGTCGCCCCCGCTTTAATTATGGGCGAAACGGGCATACCGCCTGCAAAGACCAGAACGGCTTTGTAACTTTTGAAGATACGGAAAAAGACAGCTTGCACTTATTCTCAGACATCGACCTCAAAGTTAACGGGAATGACGTTGATCAAACCTTTACGATGAACGAGGGGGATACCGTTTGCTTTGTATTGCAGAATAAAGTGCGGGAAGAGGACGTTAAGCGTCAGTTTCACGACTACTGCATGAACTGCTACCGGCTAACCTTTAACTACTGGAAGGAGTGGGTTAACCAGTGCACCTTTACCGGCCGGTGGGTAGAAACGGTAAGGCGCTCTTCCATCACCCTCAAACTGCTTACCTCGGCTCAGCATGGTTCTATGATTGCCTCGCCTACCTTCGGCCTGCCCGAAAATATTGCCGGTCGGCGCAATTGGGATTACCGCTATGCCTGGATACGCGATACAGCTTTTACCATGTTTGTGTTTTTGCGACTGGGCTTTATGGACGATGCCAGGGCATTTATGAACTGGGTACAAAACCACTGCATAGCGGCAGATATGCACCTGATGTACACCGTTGACGGAAACGCCCCGAAAGATGAACATGAGCTGAAACATTTTGAAGGCTACAGGGGGGCAAAACCGGTGTTGGTGGGTAACGACGCTTACCATCAGCGCCAGCTGGATATTTATGGTGAACTAATAGATACTATTTATTTATATAACAAGTACGGCGGACAAATTACTTATGCTTTTTGGCAAATGCTCTGCAAGCAGATAGAGCATGTTTGCAAGAACTGGCAGCAACCCGATCATGGCTTATGGGAAGTACGTGGCGAAAAGCGCGAATTTCTACATTCGAGACTGATGTGCTGGGTTGCATTGGACCGGGCAATTAAGATTGCCGAACACCGCTCATTTCCCTATCCACGCGAAAGATGGCAGCAGATACGCGACGATATCTACATGAATATTTATAACGATTTCTGGAATGAGGAAAAGCAGGCGTATGTACAGTATAAACACGCCGACCAGGTAGATGCCTCTGTTTTGTTGATGCCGTTGGTGCGCTATGTTACTCCTACCGACCCACGCTGGCTTAAAACCCTTGCAGCCATTGAATGCGACCTTAAACTGGACGTACTTATTTACCGTTACAAAAACAACAAAGTAAACGTTGATGGATTGGCCGGTGAAGAAGGCACATTTACCATGTGCTCTTTCTGGTATGCAGAGTGCCTGGCCAAAAGCGGCGAAGTGGATAAAGCAAACGAAGTATTTGCAAAAATATTAGGTTACAGCAATCCTCTGCGTCTGTTCTCGGAGCAGCTAAGCAAACGCGGTGAGCAGTTAGGCAATTTTCCGCAGGCATTTACGCACCTCGCACTAATTAGCGCAGCACTGGCCCTGAATAAGGCTGGCGACAAACCAGCTATGGATTAATAATTTAGTGGTGCCTGGGTTTGAAATTTGTACTTGAAAGCCAAAACTACCTCATACAAAAATAGAGACCAATAACTGATAGGACTTGAATACAAATTACCGCAGAAAGCCGCTTAATACCTTTCATTTTGAAGGGGCCAAATACATAGGCGGAAGAAGACAAACAAAATATAACCAGTGCGAAGGCTGTAACTATTAAAAGATTTGGACCTTCAGGGTCATTGAAAAAGAAGAACAGCATTCTGGAACATATCATAGCGGTTACTGCCAGCATGATTAGTGAAACCTTTTTTGACTTGAAATATAGATTTGCCTTGTTGTTACCCTTGTCCATAAACGGAGCCTTTTCACAAATATAATAAATTCAGTGAGGGATTTTCTTGCCTTGGTATTTCCCAATCCTTCCTTAATTCTCCAACTACGGCACTACTTAATTTTTATTTCTTAAAATGTTTTTATATTAGCCAACGCAATCCGGCTCAACCGGATTTTTTTACGCCAATTGTAATAATTGTAAAAATAACACTTAAATGAAATCTATTTTAACCGCGCTACTGTTAGGTATAAGTGCAACGGCTTTTAGCCAGAGCACCGCCTCTATGTCAATCAGCAACGACTCTAAGGAAACGATCAGTAAACACATTTACGGCCAGTTTGCCGAGCACCTTGGCCAGGGCATCTATGGTGGTTTCTGGGTAGACAAAAACTTACCTGTTGAAAAGCAGGACCGCATCCGGCTTGACATTGTGACCGCCTTGAAAAAAATTAAGATCCCCAACCTACGCTGGCCGGGCGGCTGCTTTGCCGACGAGTACCACTGGCGCGATGGTATCGGCCCACGAGAAAAGCGGCCCAAAATGATCAACACCAATTGGGGTGGCGTTACTGAAGATAATAGCTTTGGTACCCATGAGTTCCTGGAGCTTTGTAACCTGCTGGGTTGCGAACCTTACATTACCGGAAACGTAGGTAGCGGCACGGTGGAAGAAATGTCGAAATGGGTAGAATACCTCAACTTCGACGGCGAAAGCCCGTTAGCACGTATGCGTGCCGAAAATGGCCATAAAGCACCATACAATGTTCATTTCTGGGGCGTAGGTAATGAAAGCTGGGGTTGCGGCGGCAATATGAGCCCTGAATATTACGCCGGTGAATTTAGACGCTATGCAACTTTTGCCAAAAACTACAACAATGCACAACTCAAAAAGATTGCCTGCGGACCAAGTGCTGACGACTATAGATGGACCGAATCCATTATGAAGAATATACCGCATCACCTGATGTGGGGCCTAACGTTACACTATTATACTTTGCCAACAGGTAACTGGGGCAATAAAGGCGCGTCAATGAACTTTGGCGAGAAAGATTACTTCAATACCATGAAAAACTGTCTGGTAATGGATGAGCTTGTAACCAAACACTCGGCCATTATGGATAAATATGATCCGGATAAAAAAGTAGCACTGGTGGTTGACGAATGGGGCGTGTGGACCAATTCTGATCCGGGCACTAACCCGGGCTTCCTGCGTCAGCAGAACAGCTTGCGCGACGCTTTGGTAGCTGCTACTACGCTTAACATCTTCAATAACCATTGCGACCGTGTTAAAATGGCCAACCTTGCACAAACCATTAACGTGCTGCAAGCGCTGATCTTGACCGATAAGGAGAAAATGATCCTAACCCCAACCTATCACATCTTTGATATGTACAAGGTGCACCAGGATGCTAAATACCTGCCGATAAAGATAGACGGACCTGATTATGAGTTTGAGGGTAAGAAAATCCCGGCAATCAATGCATCAGCCTCTCAAGACGCCACAGGTAAGATCCACATTACACTGGTTAACCTGGATGCCAACAAAGAAATCACCGTATCAACCAGTCTTAAAGACTTGAACTGGACCAAAGTGACCGGTCAGATCCTTACTTCTGGTAGCTTCAGCGATATTAATACTTTTGATCATCCCAATAAACTGAAGCCAACAACATTTAACGGAGCCAAGAAAGATGGTGATAAATTGGTAGTTGCTATGCCGGCAAAATCAGCAGTAGTGTTGGAATTGAATTAAAAAGAAATTCCATAAACCAACATTTTAATCGGCTGTTAATTAAAGAACAAATAAAAATTAGCAGTTATGATTGTTACAGTAAAAGAACCCGCCACCAAAACAGTTATAGAAGTTGATGCTCAGCCCGAAGATTATAACGGCGAGCAAGGCTGGAGGGTCCTTTTTCCATCGAAGGATTCATTTGTGATGGTTGAAAAGGACGGGAGATGGAACTTAATGGATGATACCGATATTAACCCCGAATTGCTGGATGCCATTGGCGATGCCCTGCATCCGGTAGCACGGTATCACCGTTAGGCTGAGCCGAAGGAATATCACCTTCTATTTACAAGCATATAGGCAAACAAAAACCATTTTGGTTGCTTATATGCTTGTTATCAATCTTAGGCCTATGAAAAGCAAAGCGCAGATTAAGGGGCATCCGCTGCACCCCATGCTTATCCCCTTTCCAGTTGCATTTTTAATAGGAACACTGGTATTTGATATTTTAAGCGGTGGTAACCCCTATACCGGTTACTGGCAAACCGCTCACTACCTTGAAATTGCTGGCATTATTATGGCGCTTGTGGCTGCTGTACCAGGAGCCATCGACTATTTTGGCACGGTACCGCCCGATAGTTCGGGAAAGAAACGCGCCACCCAACATGCGCTCATCAATATCACTGTAGTTATAATTTTTGCTGTTGCCTTCTTTATTCGCAATAACGCGGCTTATGGTATGATCATCGGCCTGGAAGTTATTGGCGTAATACTGCTCTTTATCTCGGGCTGGTTAGGCGGAACGCTCGTTTACCGTAACCAGATTGGGGTTGACCCCAGATATGCTGATGCCGGCAAATGGAAAGAGGTTTACGTTGCGGACAAAAAAGGGTTGATAGAAGTTGGCGCGGAAGATGAATTAAAAACCAACCAGATGAAACTGATTCACGTGGGCTCCCACCGCGTAGTATTAGGTAAAACCGAAACCGGTTTTGTGGCCTTTGAAGATCACTGCTCACACAAGGGCGGTTCGCTGGCAGGCGGGTCCATGATCTGCGGAACCGTACAATGCCCATGGCACGGCTCACAATTTGATTGTAAAACCGGTGCGGTAAAAGCGGGCCCAGCTAAAGAAGGTATACATGTATATCCCGTTCAGGTTAATAACGGCAGAGTTTATATCAACTATTAAGCTTATTTGAGTTTAATTGCGGGATTGAGCCGGGCGCGCCTGCAACTCAGTCTTGAGGTCTCTGACCTCTTCCTGGGCATGTTTATTTTCGAGGTAAAAATAAATGGCGCTGATCAGAAATATCTTGCTCAAAATAAATACGGTTATAAAAATCCATTTCCAGCTCTTATGGACCCGCATGTAGGTTGATTCCACCTCAACTTCTATATATTGACCGGTCGACCTTTGCTTTTGCTTATTTTCCTGTACGTCTTGTTTAAAAAGGATGGTCTCTGCCTCCGGTGCGGGAATTACGGCGTCAATTTCTGCTTCAATCTTTGTCCAACAAAGCGGTGGAGGTGATATAGCCATTTGTTCCGCAATGCGTTCCATATCCAGCTCCAGCTCCTGTAAAGCCTGTTTAATTTCGGGATACTTTCCTTTTAAATAAAGCAATTCCCTCACTTCAGCCTCCGAGGCCGAACCTAAAACATAGGCTTCCAAAACGCCGCTCTCTATATACTCCTTAATCTTCACTATCCTTTTCTGATTATACTGAACGCTTCTCTTAAAATTCTCCGAACCGATTGCTCACTACAGTTCAAATGCGCTGCTATTTCTGAAGTACTTTTTCCATGATAATAAACCTGGCAAAATATTGCTCTTTGCTCGGCCGTCATCAGCTTAATAAAACGATTGCGCGCCGCATATTGCTCAAACTCGGTGGTGGGCATATCGCAGCCTTTCAGACTATCAAAAAAGCTACTCAGCTCACTTTTAGCCAGGAGCTGCAGTTGCAACCAGGTGTTATTACCCTTAGCCGTTATTTCATCAAACCTATAAGACACCTCATTAAAAACACGAACAAGATATTCTTCGGCCAGTGCCTCATCTTTCACAACTTCGGTAATATAACCGAGCAGCATGGGCGCATACTTATCGTACAGCTCATAAAAGCCGTTTGTCCTGTTTGCTAAAAAAGTGCCTGAACTTTGTTTCAAAACAATATGCATAAGCCATATAACCCATCGGTGCTCTATACAAGTGAGCCGTATGATTATAGGAGATAAAATAATGAAACAATTAACAGATATGAAAATAATTTCGTCCTGGTAAATATATAAGGTCAGTTAACTTTTTACAACTTTTATGTTTAAACAAAGCTGAAAAAAAAATTTAACAGTTGTTGTAACAAACAACTTACAGGTAGCTCTAAATGTCGTTATATAGCTAAGGTACTTCAAAAAAGCTATACACTTTGTGAGGGGTCCGCACCTTAAGGACCCTGTTAGAGCAAAAATTCAATCTAAAAAAATGGCTGATTTAATTTTCAAACTGTGGTGGGTGCTGCCCGTCCTTGCAGCACTTCTTGCGTACAAATTTGTACTGCGTGTTTTCTTCGGAATGATTATCGTACCGGATGACCGTATTGGTCTAGTTGTTAAAAAATTCGCCCTTGTAGGCGCCGACAAGCGCCTGCCCGACGGTCGTATTATTGCCACCAGGGGCGAGGCCGGTATGCAGGCCAAACCGCTTGCTCCGGGCTTGTACTGGCGCATGTGGCCATGGCAGTACTCCATTCTCATGGAACCTTTTACCATTATTGAACAGGGTAAGCTGGGCCTGGTTAAGGCTAAAGACGGTGCTTCATTAGATACCGGCCGCGTATTGGGTAAGCCTGTAGAGTGCGACAAATTTCAAGACTCGCAAGCATTTTTAGACAACAACGGGCAAAAAGGACCGCAGGCGGCTTTCCTTACACCGGGTAGTTACCGTATCAACACCTTTTTGTTTGAAATAGAAAAAGTTGCGGTTACACAAATCCATGAAAACAAGGTAGGCATTGTTACCACCCTTGACGGTGAGCCACTCGATAAAGGCGAAATTGCCGGAGGCTCGGTTGATGGGCACCGTAACTACCAGGACCCAATGGCCTTTATCCATGCAGGTGGCAAAAAAGGTTTGCAGGAAGACGTGATCCTGGCGGGTACCTACTACCTCAACCCATGGTTTGTAATTGTAGAACAGGTAGACATGATCCATATTCCTATCGGTTATGTGGGCGTAGTGAACTCATTCGTTGGCCCGGAAGGTAAGGATACCAGTGGCGAAAACTTTAAGCATGGTAATATTGTAAAACGCAATGAAAAGGGCGTTTGGGAAGAACCGCTCGACCCCGGTAAACATCCTGTTAATATTTATACCCATGCCGTAGAGGTTGTACCAACAACCAACATCGTATTGAACTGGGCCAACAGCCGTACGGAAGCGCATGAACTGGACAAGAACCTTTGTACCATCAGCGTACGTTCTTCAGACGGTTTTACCTTTAACCTCGATGTGTCACAGATCATCCACATACCACGCAATGAAGCCCCTAAAGTAATTGCCCGTTTTGGTAATATGAAAAACCTGGTATCGCAGGTGCTTGAGCCTACTATTGCCAACTACTTCCGTAACTCGGCACAAAAGAGCGACGTAATTGAATTCCTTTCCAACCGTTCGCGAAGGCAGGATGATGCCCGCAGTCATATCAGCAAAGTGCTGAGCGATTATAACGTAGTAGGTGTAGATACGCTAATAGGTGACATTGTGCCTCCGGAAGCTTTGATGAAAACCCTTACCGACCGTAAAATAGCCGAACAGGAACGGGTAACCTACGAAATTCAGAAGAGCGCCCAGATTGAACGTAAGGAATTTGAAAGTGCCAAAGCAGGTGCCGACATGCAGCCGGAAATTGTGAAGTCTACCCGTCAGGTTGAGATTAATACCCAGCTGGCTGCCGCCAAGGTTGCTGCTGCAAAAGGTGACGCCGAATCCAGAGTGATCAACGCTAAAGCAGACGCCGAAAACCGCACCATCAACGCTAAGGCGGATGCCGAGGCCAAAACCATTATTGCCAAAGCCGATGCTGCTGCCACCGAAGTAAATGGTGGTGCCGAAGCCGGCAAGATCAAAGCCATCGGTTTGGCAGAGGCCGAGGTAACCAAGCAAAAAACAGAAGCTATGGGTACCGAACAATATGCCATTGTACGCGTAGCCGAAGCCTTAGCTTCTAACGGCATCAAATTGGTTCCTGAGATATTGATCAGTGGTAAAGACGGCAATGGCAGTGGCGGCCTTGTTGACGCCCTGATCGGCACTGAACTTTTCAAAAAATTGCAGCAAGAGAATGACGATAAAAAAAGTGAGGAATAAGGACCGCTGATCTTTATGATTAAATGATTCCGTTGATTCTTAACATACAATCAGCGGATCAATATTCAAGGTTAAAAGAGTGGCACTGACCGTGCCGCTCTTTTTTTTGCTCATTATCTTCGCAGAAAAATTAGCGAAATCAATTAATCACAAGAATCAACGGTACAAATCAGTGAAATCAAATTAATCATATAAAATCAGCGGTACAAAATCATATTTTTACGCTCGAACCAACAATCGCTATACATGACTTACCTACCTTCAAAAGAACGTTATCAGCATATGACTTACCGCCGTTGCGGACGGAGCGGCATCAAACTTTCCGCTGTTTCATTAGGCCTGTGGCACAACTTCGGCCATGTAGATGTGATGGAGAATTTCCGCAAGATTCTTAATGTGGCTTTTGACAGCGGCATTACTCATTTTGACCTCGCTAACAACTACGGCCCGCCTCCAGGCTCGGCTGAAGAAAACTTTGGAAAGCTTTTAAAAGATGACTTCAGGGGCTATCGCGACGAAATGATCATTTCGAGCAAAGCCGGCTATACCATGTGGGACGGGCCTTATGGCGACTGGGGATCTAAAAAGTACCTCGTGGCCAGCCTTGATCAGAGCTTAAAGCGTATGGGATTGGAGTACGTAGATATATTTTACCATCATCGCCCCGATCCAGAAACACCACTGGAAGAAACCATGGCTGCGCTAGACCTTATTGTTCGGCAAGGTAAGGCACTTTACGCCGGTATTTCCAACTATCCTGCCGACAAGGCCGAACAAGCCATTAAAATGCTCAAAGAAATGGGCACACCATGCCTCATTCATCAGCCTAAATATTCCATGTTTGAACGCTGGGTTGAAAATGGCTTGCTCGATGTACTGGAGCGCGAAGGTGTAGGCTGTATTCCGTTCTCTCCGCTGGCGCAGGGGCTGCTTACTAATAAGTATCTCCACGGCATTCCGGAAGATTCACGTGCAGCCAGATCAACAGGCTTTTTACAGGTGAGCCACGTAACCGACGAAAAATTAAACAAGATCAAACAGCTAAATGCCATTGCCGAAGAACGCGGACAAACATTGGCTCAGATGGCATTGTCGTGGATATTGAAAGATAACCGCGTTACCTCGGTACTCATTGGCGCAAGCCGGCCGGAACAGCTAACCGACTCGTTGAAGTGCCTGGATAATATCACCTTTTCAACAGAAGAATTGAACCGGATTGAAGAAATTCTGAAATAATGAACACGATTAACTGGGGAATAATTGGCTGCGGAAATGTAACCGAGAAAAAAAGCGGCCCTGCGTTCAGCAAAGTAACGGGGAGTCATTTAAAAGCGGTAATGCGCCGCGACGGCAGTAAAGCAGCTGATTACGCACAGCGCCATAACGTTGAAAAATGGTATGACGAGGCTAACAAAATGATGGACGAGGCAGGCATCGATGCGGTTTATATCGCCACCCCGCCGGTTAACCATTTGCCTTATGCTGTTGAAGCTTTAAAAAGAGGCTTGCCAGTATACGTTGAAAAGCCCGTAACACTTAATGCCGACGAAGCACAGCAAATGGCCGAAGCGGTAAAACAATACAATGGTCGCTTAACGGTGGCCCATTATCGCCGGGGCGTACCTATGTTTTTGTTTGTAAAGGAACTCCTGGATCAACAGGTAATCGGTGAGATCCGCACCATACAGATCCGCCTGTGGCAAAGCCGCAAGCCCGAGCTGGTAGCTAAGGTTAAAACCAACTGGCGTGTAGATCCGGCCATGTCTGGCGGTGGTTACTTTCATGATTTGGCCCCTCATCAGCTGGACCTTTTGCTGTATTGGTTTGGAGAGCCTGAATATTATGCAGGCTTCGCGTTGAATCAGTCGGGCACTTACCAGGCTGAAGATAATGTGAGCGGACACATCCTGTTTAAGAATAAAATAGTAGTAAATGGTTCGTGGTGCTTTGACGTTGCAGACAGCGAGAATATTGATCTTTGTGAAATCATTGGCACCAAAGGCCGGATAAGCTTTGCCTTTTTTGGTAATTATGTAGTCTGGGAAAATGAAGAAGGCTCTAGCCGTAAGGAGTTCACTCATCCCGAGCATATACAGCAACCGATGATAGAACGGGTAGTAGCTTACTTAAGTGGTAAAGGGCCTAACCCTTGTACCATTGAGGAGGCTATCATTACCATGAAGATGATTGATGCTTTTACCGATAAAGTATTTTGAATAATCCCGTTCATTTAAATAGAAAAATACAGCAAGCCGGAAGCGCGTGAAAAAAAACCTTCGATAAGAAGCTGACAAAATAAAGGTCCGGGCAAGAAACCGGACCTTTCTTATATAAGACATAACACAAATTACTTTTACTCGCTCTTCTTTTTAGAAGAGGACTTTTTAGGTTTTGGAACCTTAGCTCCTTCCTTACGTGCTTCAGACAAGCCAATAGCCACAGCTTGTTTAGGGTTGGTTACCTTTTTCCCGCTGCCGCTTTTAAGCTTGCCCTCCTTCATTTCATGCATTTCTTCGTGCACCTTCTCCTGTGCTTTTTTTGAATATTTTGCCATGGCAATAAATTTTTAAGTAGATGTTATTAAAAACAAAGCAAAATATTTGCCAGGTTTTGGGAGGGGAGTTAGATTGGGTTAGAGTAGTTAGATTGGGTTAAAAAAGTTAAAAGGGGGTAGATTGAGTTAAAGAGGTTAAAGAAGTTAAAGAGGTTGGAGTAACTTAGGAAAGTTAAAGCGATAGAAAAACCAACGAAGAATAAGCAACAAAGGTATCCTTTCCATATTTTTACTTATAGGAAGAGGATTCGGAGATTGAAATTGAGAGGTGCTTGTAAATTGACCAAAAATTAACCATAATTAACCGGGAAACAGTGAATCAATTTGGACGAACAAATAAGTCAAATGAGCTGTTAAACCATCACATTCAACCTTAAGTTGCAGAATGATAGTTAAAGTAATGCCATTTTATGCCAAACTTGCCTTGGTACTCATTGGGCTTATTGCTCTTGGGTTCTTAGTTGTCCATGGCAAAGAAATACTTGATCCGCTGATGTTTGGATTCCTGTTCGCCATTCTGCTGCTACCCATTGGCAACTTTCTGGAGCGACGTTTAAGACTACCACGAAGCGCGGCTTCATTTGTTGCTATATTACTACTGGTGGGCTTTATAAGCGGTATTATTTATCTGGTGGGTACGCAGATCACTAATCTTACCAGTGACTGGCCCCAACTAAAAAACCAAATCAATCAATCGTTTGGGGATGTACAGGGATGGATAGAAAATAAGTTCCATGTGAATGTACAGAAACAGATGAATTACATTCACAACACTACCAACAAGGTACTTTCATCAGGAACAGCGGTTTTAAGCGAAACATTCCTGTCATTGGGTTCATTGTTCTTGTTTTACATTTTCATCATCGTTTTCACCTTCTTTATACTGTTTTATCGCCGGTTGTTATTCAGATTTGTACTGTGGGTGTTTGGGAAAGACGACGAACCTGTAGTATATGATATTGCAGAAAATATTCAAAAAATATTGCGACAGTATATTTTGGGTCTGCTACTCGAAATGTTTGTGGTATCATGTATGGCCTGCACTGCCTTTTGGATCATCGGCATTAAATACGCGGCACTGCTTGGTATAATTACCGGACTATTTAATATCATCCCCTATGTGGGCATCTATTCAGCATTACTATTGAGTGCAATTATAACTTTTGCCACCGGCGCTGCAAGCAAAGCGCTTATTGTAGCCATTGTAGTGATCTGTATTCACGCGGTGGACTCTAACCTGCTGCTGCCTATTATTGTAGGGTCAAAAGTACGGCTTAATGCGTTGATCACTTTCCTGGGTATACTGCTTGGCGAGGTGATGTGGGGGCTTTCGGGCATGTTTCTGTCTATTCCAACCATCGCCATACTCAAAATCATTTTCGACCGTATTGAACCACTCAAGCCCTGGGGATTTTTGCTGGGCGGCGAATACGAGTACAAGGAATCGGCAGAAAAAGAAATGAAGACAGAGTAATCTATTTTAACAATACCGAGCCGAAAAGATGTAAATAAAGCGTAATGCCATATATAATCAGCAGCACGCTATCAAGCGTAAACAGCCAGTTGATATCGGCTTTGCTATAACGATTTCTGAGGCAAAGAATCAGCAATACCACAAAAGCAATAAAGAGCACTGCTGGTGATATAAATGTCCATTTACTATGAACAATAAAGGTCATATGGTTCAGCTTGGCATTATTCTGCAGAAAGGGAACACAAGCTGCAAGAATAAGAATCACAAATAACCGTAAACTTGTTTTAGCCGCTATACGGCTAACTTTTAACATATCTATTTTCATCAATTACATTGGTTTAACCGCCCAGGTTTCGTGCATGCGCACCCGCGCTTCTGGTTTTTGAAACTTGGCAATAGTTTCGGGTTTAAGGTATCGGGCGGCGGTAAGCTTTTCGGGTATGGTGACTATCTTTTTAATAACTTCAAATCCACAGGAATTAAAAAAGGACTCAGCCTGGCCAAAATCTTCAAACTTATTGTCGTCTATGTTGTGCTTTTTAAGAAAATCAGAGAAATCGTCGTGTGCATTTCCTATCTCTCTTTCGGTTTTAATATAAACATCGCCTGTTATCCAGCAGCCACCTTTTTCCTTTAATACTTTATGAATAATGCTCAAAAGGTGGCGCTTCTCTCGCTCATCGAGGTAAACCAGTAACCCTTCGTTCACTATGGTAAGCGGACCTGGTGGGAACAGCTCCAACACTTGGTCAAATGCAGCTTCGTCAAGTGCGTTGAGTGCCTGCATAAAAAGCTTTCCGCGTAAATCGAAACCATCCCTCTGCAGCAGTTCGCGGGTGAGCGTTTTTTTCATTTCAATAATATCCGGCAAGTCAGTGTCCGTGTAAACCGTATTCTGAGCGGCAATAGCCTTATCCAAACCCCTAAACGAAAATCCGGACGACATCTCCAGCACATTGCTTTGGCCAAACTCATCCAATAAAGCGCTTACGCTCCAATAACGATTTTCAAAGTGAATAAGTCTCAGCAAAAAAGCCTCCTCGTCAACTCGCTTTTGTGTTTCATTCAGCGCATCTTTGCCACACCATAACATAGCGGCTTCATGGGCAAACGGAATGGAAGTTAACCCTTTCATGAGCAATAAAGCTTTGGCGGAAGGGCTTATTGAGGAGTAGTCGCGTTCCATAAGGCAAACTGTTGGGGCAAATGTATTAACTTTTAAACTGGACCGCTGATTTATCTTGATGAACGTCATTTCACTGATTTCTATTTAATAAAAAATCAACGAAATCCACTAATCAGAATAAATCAGCGGTCCAAATTCGCTTAGCTTTTGTTCTGACAGTACTTTACCAGCGTGGTGAAATCTTTGCTTTGCCTCGCTTTTTCGAGCAAATTATTCCATTTTTGCTGCTGCTCTTCGTCTCTGCCATAATTGGTATCCGTTTCATAACGAAGATTTACCTGGTATTCAAGCTGCAAAATTTTATCTCTTGTTTCGGTAACTCTTTTGGCTACATCATTTCGGCCAATATGACCTGTTATAAGCAATCTCTTTAACTCAGCGGCGCCAAGCAAGTTAATATCATAATGATTTTGCTCATGTTTTAATATCTTTTTCAATGTAACCGGATCTGCTTTAAGCGAATCAACAATCCAGGATTTATAAGAGAAATAAGGAATAACTTTAAAATCATAACCCAACTTAGCGGGCAAAGCCTGAATAGCAATCAGCATTTTTGAATCGGATGTATTACCACCTTTCGGACAGGCACCCTTGAAATCAGCCACGGTAAGCTGATGAGCGGTCATCACGAAACCATTGTTGAGACGCGGGTCAATAGCAGTAAGATTTTGAGCACGGGCACTGTCCACCACAAAGAAGAGCAATGCCAAAATAGATAAGGATAGATTTTTCATGCTGTAAATATAATAAGGACCGCTGATTTATCTGATTATTAAATTTCATTGATTTTTATCGAATAAAATTCACGAAATCAAAATAAATCAGCGGTCAAAATCAGTGAAATCATCATTATAAATCGGTGCAATCATCCTCACAAAAAAATCCTATCTTTGCCCATGCAAGAAAAAATCCTCATTCTTGACTTCGGCTCTCAATTCACCCAACTTATAGCACGCCGTGTCAGGGAACTCAATATCTATTGCGAGATCCACCCATTTAATCATTACCCTCAACCTGATGAAACCGTAAAAGGAATTATCCTGTCAGGCAGTCCTTATTCCGTTCGTCAGGAAGATGCACCGCAGTTTGATTTCAGTCCTTATCATGGCAAAATGCCTATTTTGGGCGTATGCTACGGCGCGCAATATCTGGCTCATCATAACCAGGGCGAAGTAATGGCTTCCAATACCAGGGAGTACGGCCGTGCCAATCTGCATTATATTAACCAGGAAAGCCCGCTGTTTAAATCTATACCAGATTATTCGCAGGTGTGGATGTCGCACGGGGATACCATCACCAGCACCAGCGAAAATTTTGAAATCATCGCTAGTACTGACACCGTAAAGGTTGCCGCTTATCATGTAAAAGGCACCCAAACATACGGCATTCAGTTTCACCCCGAAGTAACGCACAGTATAGACGGCAAGCAATTGCTGGAAAACTTTTTGGTAGACATCTGCGGATGTGCACAGAACTGGACCCCAGACTCATTCATTGAAACTACTATTGCCGGCCTGAAAGAAAAATTAGGTAACGATAAAGTAGTGCTTGGCCTATCAGGTGGGGTAGACTCGTCGGTAGCTGCGGTATTACTGCACCATGCCATCGGTAAAAACCTGTATTGTATTTTTGTTGATAACGGTTTGCTGCGCAAGGATGAGTTTGAATCCGTGCTCGACTCGTACAAGCACATGGGTCTTAACGTAACAGGAGTAGATGCGAAACAACGTTTCTATGATGCTTTATCTGGCTTAACCGATCCGGAAAAGAAACGGAAAGCCATTGGTAGGGTATTTATCGAAGTATTTGATGATGAAGCTCATAAAGTACAAGATGTAAAATGGCTGGGCCAGGGTACTATTTACCCCGACGTTATTGAGTCGGTATCTGTAAAAGGTCCATCTGCAACCATCAAATCTCACCACAACGTTGGCGGGTTGCCTGATTTTATGAAGCTTAAAGTAGTTGAGCCGCTGAATACCTTGTTTAAGGATGAGGTACGTAAGGTTGGTAAGGCTTTAGGCATCGACCAAAATATTTTAGGGCGTCACCCGTTCCCAGGTCCAGGTCTGGCTATCAGAATCTTAGGCGAGGTAACACCTGAGAAAGTTCGCATTTTGCAGGAAGCTGATGCAATTTACATCAACAATTTGAAGGCTTCCGGTGTTTATGACAAGGTTTGGCAGGCAGGCACCATTTTCTTGCCGGTACAATCTGTAGGTGTTATGGGCGATGAACGTACTTATGAAAACGTAGTATGTTTGCGCGCAGTGGAATCACTGGACGGTATGACAGCCGACTGGTGCCATTTACCTTATGATCTGCTGGCGAAGATTTCAAACGAGATCATTAACAATGTTAAAGGCATAAACCGGGTAGTGTATGATATCAGTTCAAAACCACCGGCTACTATCGAGTGGGAATAAATTATTAACTTTTTTAGGTATGGCAGCCTTAATGGCTGCCTGCTCACCTAAAATTCGCACTACGCCGCCGGCCCCCGCGCAGCAGGCCGTGCCTATACCCAAGCCGGTTGAAAAGCCAGCGGTAAAACCCGCCGCGCCAAAAGTTTATACCGTTTCTATGCTGCTGCCTTTTGAGCTGGACAGGCTAAACTCGGCGGCCGGCTACAGCAGTGCACATCTGCAAAAAGCCTACATAGCGCTCGACTATTACCAGGGATTTAAGCTGGCCCTGGATTCGCTTACCGGCAAAGGCTACAATTACCGGTTACAGGTATACGACTCCAAAGACGAGCCTGCCGAAGCGCGTAACCTGGCCCAAAATCCAAAAGTTAAATATTCTGATCTTATCGTCGGCCCGATATTCCCGGATGATCTGGGTGCGTTTGTTGACGCGATGTACTCGGTACGCAAACCCATCGTTTCTCCGCTCTCTCCTGCGGCACCAGTAAACTTTGATAGTAATAATTTAATTACCGCAACGCCCCCACTGGAGTACCATGCTTTAAGTACGGCCCATTATATTAATGACCGAATTAAACCCAAAAACGTCATCGTACTAAAATCAGGCTTTAGCGAAGAAAACAAGTACATTATTCCCTTTAAAAGGGCTATTGACAGTTTGAGCAAATTCAAAACTAAGGTTACTGTAGTAACGGTGGTGCGAGGTAATCTAAGTGCCTTAATGCCGAAGCTCTCCAAAACAGAACAGAACGTTTTTGTAATGCCGTCTACAAACCACGCCTTTTTGGTAGTAACGCTAAGATCGCTGGAAACATTGAGCAAACAGTATCCTGTAACACTTTTTGGCCATCCAAACTGGGAGAAGTTGACTTTTCTTCACGCTCAGCAATTGCAGCAGCTTAACACTCATATTACCTCTGCCGAACGCATCAACTATAAATCGGGCCAAACGGCAGCATTTGTTCGGGCTTATCGCAAACAATATCATACGGAACCCTCATTATACGCTATTAAAGGTTTTGATCAGGGCTGCTATTTTGGATCATTGCTGGCCGAAAAACCTTCAGCCTTTCCGGATACCACTGTTGCTGATTACCATGGTATCAGTAATAGCTTTCATTTCATTAAAAAACGCCGCCAGGGCTGGATTAATGAGCATGTTAATATGTTCAAATACGTTAACTTTGAGCTAAAGCAGGTAGAATGAAAGCCCTTAATCAGCTAAAAACCTTCCATCGTATCCTCACTGAATATCCTGGCGATACGCCGCTGAGCAAGTTTTTACCAGGTTTTTACCGGCAAAACAAGCAAATGGGTTCTACCGACCGCAAGGTTGCCAATAGGTTAATATACAACTACTTTCGTTTGGGTAAAGCTTTAAAAAACCGACCGGCGGACGACCGCCTGATGGTTGCGGAGTTTTTATGCAATAACCAGGTAAACTCATTTCTTCAACATTTTAAGCCAGAATGGGCCCTCTGCATTAACTTTACCATAGAAGAAAAACTGGCGCTCATCAGAACGGCTTATGCAGATTTTGTGCTGGAAGACGTTTTCCCCTGGACCGATCAACTATCGGAAGGGATTGATAAGCAGGCTTTTTTGACTTCTTTCTTCCAGCAACCCGATCTTTTTATCCGCATACGCAAAGGGTTTGAACAGCAGGTAAAAATCCAGTTAAAACAAGCTGACGTTGCTTTTAAGGATGAGGGCCATAATTGTCTCTCGCTGCCCAACGGCACAAAACTGGAAACTATTTTTTCTAAACAGCACTTATTTGAAGTGCAGGACCTTTCTTCGCAACAAACCGCCCAGTTTTTTAAACCCCATAAATGGGAACAATGGTGGGATGCCTGTGCTGCGTCAGGTGGCAAATCATTGCTGCTGCATGAACAGGAACCGAGTTTAAAACTGGTAGTTTCTGATGTTCGTGAGTCGATCCTGGCTAACCTGGACGAACGCTTTGAACATGCCGGTCTGCGTAAATACCAAAAAAAGGTACTGGACCTTACGCAGAACCCCGATCCCATACTTCACGACTATGCTTTTGACGGGATAATCCTCGATGCCCCCTGCTCGGGTTCCGGCACCTGGGGACGAACGCCTGAGATGATCCATCAATTCAATCCGCAGCGGATCGAATTCTTCAACCATCTTCAGCAACAAATAGCCGCCAATGTTGTCAAATACCTAAAACCTGGCAAACCACTCATCTACATCACCTGCTCCGCATTCAAAGGCGAAAATGAACAAACGGTAGATTTCCTGGTCAATACCCTCAACCTCAAGCTTGAAGAACAAAAAGTACTCAAAGGTTATGAGCATAAGGCCGATACCATGTTTGCGGCAAGGTTAACCCCCTAACCCCCTAAAGGGGGAACTTCTGTCAGATTAAGTTAAAAAGGTTAAAAATCTTTAGTGTAAATTAGCTATTTTTTTCACACAGCGAATTGATAATTAACAAGTTAATATAGCAATGGGTTTGAAACCCATTGCTATAAGACCACAATTACTATTATCTAATCACTAGCTCAGCCATAATGACGCCGTTGCTCCTCCACGGTCAGCGGATCGCAATGAAAAAATTTTCAACGTCTTTAACTATTCTAACCCTTTTAACCTTTCTAAGTTAATCTAACCGCTTTAACTCAATTTAACCTTTCTAACTTATGGAGACAAAACCGTATCTTAGCGTCCTTTCTATTGTTAACGATGAATAAATTTTACGGAACAGGGGTTGCGATGGTAACTCCTTTCGCGGCAGATGGAGAAGTTGATTATAATGGTTTAAAAAATCTGATCAACTATTTGATTGACGGAGGTGTGGAATACCTCGTCTCATTAGGTACAACCGGCGAAAGCGCCACATTGAATAAGGATGAGAAGAAGAAGGTGCTGGAGTTTACCGCAGAAACTGCAAATAAGCGTGTTCCTTTAGTAGCCGGCATCGGTGGTAATAATACACGAGAAATTGTTGCGCAGGTAAAAGGATTTGACGTTGCCGGATACGATGCTGTGCTTTCTGTTAGTCCATACTATAATAAGCCTACACAAGAAGGCATTTATCAGCACTATAAAGCTATTTCAGAAATCTCCGATCTACCGGTTATTTTATATAATGTACCTGGCAGAACCGGCGGCAACATCGCAGCCGAAACTACGGTACGGTTGGCTAGTGATTTTAAAAATATCATTGCTATTAAGGAAGCGTCTGGCAACTTTGATCAGTTTAATCAGATTATGCGGGATAAACCTGAGGAGTTTTTACTTATCTCAGGCGATGATCCGGTTACTTTGCCTATGACAGCCTTAGGTGCTGCAGGTGTGATCTCCGTAGTAGCTAACGCCCTGCCACAACAGTTTTCGGATATGGTGCGCCTTTGCTTACAGGCCGATTACAAGGCTGCACAAAAAGCGCATTACAAACTAATTGAATTCACCAGGCTAATGTTTTGCGAGGGTAATCCGGCAGGGGTAAAATCGGCGTTGAAATACCTTGGTATTTGCGAGGATCATTTACGCTTACCACTGGTACCTGTGAGCGATAAAACAGCTCAGAGAATTATAGAAGAAACCAAAAACATTACTCAATAAAAATAGAAAAGCCCGGAAAATCCGGGCTTTTCTATTTGGTCAGTAAAAATTTACTATGCCTCTTTGTTCTTAGTATCCTGGATCTCTAAACGGATAGCTTGAGCTAAGTTTTTTAGATCCTGCATGCCTTTACGAACACGGGTACCGGCTGCGCTGTTACCTTTGTTGTAGAACTTGTCGGCATCTGCTTCCAATGAAGCAATCAGCTTTTTTACTTCAGAAAATTTTTCCATTTTAAGTTACTCCTTTAATTATTGAGGTTTATTGTTTTATTTAAGGCTAATCTAAATTGTTTTTTTTTTAAAAAAAAATTTACAACCCCGTTTAAAACCCTTTTCAAGCGGTTTTTGGAGCAAAAAAGTGAGAAATTTTCCACATTTTACTATTTCTACACATAATTAACTTGTAATTAACCATCATTTTCCAAATCGCTGTTTTAGGCCGAAAAGCTTAGCTTTGTTTCCGTAATTCAACTTATTAAATGGGATATCCAAATTTAAGGGCCTGCATAACCGATCTGGAAAAAAACGGACACCTTGTTAGAATTAAAAAAGAAGTGGACCCATATCTGGAAATGGCAGCCATACATCTACGTGTCTTTGAACACCAAGGGCCTGCTATCTTCTTTGAAAATGTAAAAGGAAGTAAGTTTCCGGCTGTATCAAATCTATTTGGTACGCTTCCCAGATCTCGTTTTATCTTTAGAGACACTCTACAAAAGATTAAAACACTCGTCGATCTGAAATCGGATCCCATTAAAGCCATTAAACGTCCTTTCAGCTATGCCAACGTAGCACTAACTGCCCTGTCGGCGCTGCCTATGAAAGTTGGCAAAAACGCCCCCATCAGTTACGGGCAAACCCATATCAGCGAACTGCCCCAGATTGTTAACTGGCCCATGGACGGCGGACCATTTGTCACCATGCCGCAGGTCTATACCGAAGATAGCGACAAGCCAGGCATTATGAATGCCAACCTGGGCATGTACCGTATACAATTGGCCGGAAATGAATATATACAAAACCAGGAGATCGGCCTGCATTACCAATTGCACCGGGGTATCGGCGTTCATCAAACCAAGGCCAATGCCAAAGGACAACCTTTAAAAGTAAGCATATTTGTAGGCGGGCCGCCGTCGCACCCTGTTTCTGCAGTAATGCCGCTACCAGAGGGGCTATCCGAAATGACTTTTGCCGGTGCTTTAGGCAATCGCCGTTTCAGGTATTTTTATGACGAAGAGGGCTTTTGCATTTCTGCCGATGCGGATTTTGTAATCACAGGAACAGTTTATCCCCATGAAAATAAGCCCGAAGGACCATTCGGTGACCATTTGGGTTACTATAGCCTCACCCATCCTTTCCCGTTGATGAAAGTACACAAGGTTTATCACCGTAAAGACGCTATCTGGTCCTTCACGGTAGTGGGACGGCCACCGCAGGAAGACACGAGCTTCGGCGCTTTGATTCATGAAATTACAGGTTCCGCTCTGCCGCAGGAAATTCCCGGTCTGCATGCCGTAAATGCTGTTGACGCAGCAGGCGTACATCCGCTATTATTTGCAATAGGTAGCGAGCGGTATACACCATATTTAAAAGAACGGCATCCGCAGGAGATCCTCACCATTGCCAACCATATTCTGGGCAAAAATCAATTGAGCCTGGCCAAATACCTGTTCATTGCTGCAAAAGAAGATAACCCGCAATTGGATGTTAACAATATCGAAGGCTTTCTGCAACATCTGCTCGAGCGCGTTGATCTTACCCGCGACCTACACTTCTATACCAAAACCACCATAGACACCCTCGACTACAGCGGCAGCGGACTTAACTCAGGCAGTAAAGTGGCCATAACCGTTGCCGGCGAAAAGAAACGGGAGCTATGGACCGAACTTCCTGACGGCTTCAGTTTGCCTAACATTTTTAAAGCCTGTAAAATGGCCATGCCCGGTGTGCTGGCTGTTGAAGCGTTGCCCTATACTTCCCAGCAGGAAGCCGACGAGCAGATCGCGATATTAAACGAACACCTTAAGAGAATCGATCTAGACTCGTTACCGCTGATGGTTCTTTGCGACGATGCTGGTTTTACCGCGGAAAACATTAATAATCTGGTTTGGGTAACCTTTACGCGGAGCAACCCTTCGCATGACATATACGGTATTAACAGCTTCACGGAGCATAAACACTGGGGCTGCAGAGGACCGCTTATCATTGATGCCCGCATTAAACCCCATCATGCACCGGTATTGGAAAAAGATCCGGCTGTTGAGCGTAAGGTTGATGAATTAGGTGCAAAGGGTGGCGAATTATATGGAATAATCTAACTTGGATTAGTAACCCTAATTAATTAGTATCTAAAAGGAGTTTTTCCAAAATTCTGATTCAGCTGTTGGATTTCAGACCTCCGATTAAAATTTTCTATCTTCGTTTTATGTCGCCAACTGAAGCCCAAAAGCGCATTGCGCAATTATCTGCAGAACTTAAACAGCACAATTATAACTACTACGTGCTGGCTCAGCCTACCGTTACCGATTACGAGTTTGACCAGATACTGGAAGAACTCGCTCAACTGGAAAAACAATTTCCGGAGTATGCTGATCCTGATTCGCCTACGCAAAAAGTTGGCGGCGAAATCACCAAAGAGTTTCAGACAGTTAGGCACCGCTGGCCCATGTTATCGCTTGGCAACACCTACAATGAGCAGGAGCTATTGGATTTTGACCAACGCATTCGCAAGGCCATTGGCGATGATTTTGAATATGTATGCGAGCTAAAGTTTGATGGTCTGTCCATGAGCATGACTTATGAACAGGGTAAACTGGTGCGCGCCGTAACCCGTGGTAATGGTGTTGAGGGTGATGATGTAACCACTAATGTTAAAACCATCAACAGCGTCCCTAAAAAGCTTCACCACGGCGACTACCCTGATCTTTTTGAGATCCGGGGCGAAGTATTTATGCACCTTAAAGCTTTCGAACGCCTAAACAATGAGCGCATCGAAAACGGTGAAGCCCCTTACGCAAACCCGCGTAACTTTGCCTCTGGCACCATGAAGCTCCAGAATTCGAGCGAGGTGGCTAAACGTCCGCTGGATTGTTTCCAGTACTTTCTTTATACCGAAAGACCGCTGTTTAAAACACATTGGGAAAGTCTGCAGGCTGTTAAAAGCTGGGGTTTCCACGTGAGTGAACATAGCCGCTTATGCAGCAATATTAATGAGGTACTTGAATTCATTGCCCATTGGGAAGAAAAACGTTTCGACCTTAGTTTTGATATTGACGGTATTGTTATTAAGGTTAACAATTATGGCCAGCAAGAAGAATTAGGCTATACCGCCAAGGTTCCACGCTGGGCCATTGCCTATAAATACAAGGCAGAACAGGTTGAAACAGAATTGCTCAGCGTCGAATATAATGTTGGCCGTACCGGTGCGGTTACACCCGTCGCCAATTTAAAACCGGTATTTCTGGCCGGTACTACGGTTAAACGTGCCACTCTGCACAATGCCAACGAAATTCTAAGGTTGGATCTGCATGAAGGCGATTGCGTTTACGTAGAGAAAGGCGGCGAAATTATTCCGAAGATCATTAACGTAAATCTCGAAAAACGTAAGCCAGGCGCAGAACCCGTTGCTTATGTTACCCATTGCCCCGCTTGCGGCACGCAATTGGAACGTAAGGAGGGCGAAGCCGCTTTCTATTGTCCTAACGACGAAGGTTGCCCGCCGCAAATTGTGAGCAAAATGCAGCATTTTGTGGGGCGTAAAGCGATGAACATCGATGGCTTAGGCGATGAAACGATCGAAACGCTTTATAACAGAGGATTCATTCGCCACATCAGCGACATCTATGACCTCCACCTCAAAAAAGATGAGCTGATGAAGATGGAGCGCTTTGGCGAAAAATCTATCAACAACATGCTCGATGGTATTGAAAAATCCAAACAGATGCCTTTTGAAAAAGTGCTGTTCGGTCTGGGTATTCGATATATTGGCGAAACGGTAGCAAAGAAATTAGTCGCTCACTTTAAAACCATAGACAGGCTACGCGCCGTATCATTAGAAGAGCTTACCGCCGTTGAAGAAATTGGCGAACGTATTGCCCTAAGTCTTACAGAATATTTCGAGGGCCAAAAGCATAATGAGGAGATCGATAAGCTTCGCACACAGGGTTTACAATTTGAGGCTGAAGAAAAAATTGTAGAGCTGGCAAGTGATAAACTCGCTGGCAAAACATTCATCATTTCTGGCGTATTTGAAAAATACTCACGCGATGAATTGAAAGAGCTGATTGAAGCCAATGGCGGCAAGATTGTTAGCAGCATTTCAGCCAAGCTTAATTACCTGGTAGCAGGAGATAACATGGGGCCGTCTAAGTTAGAGAAAGCACAAAAGCTAAATATTCCTATTATTAATGATGAGGAATTGATGGGGATGATTGGATGAGCAAAAAGCCGTTGACTTTAAGCTAAAAGCGTTGCCATGCGCGATTCCTTCCTTGGGGAAGGAGGAGGAAGGGTAGGGCTTTCAAACCCCTCCCTACACCCTCCCAAGGGTGGGAAGCGCTCATAGCCTCCCTTCGCTCCCGCAACAGCCACGTGGACGCTTGCCGGAGCGATAGAGCGAAAGGATAATTTACGTTCCTCCATTCCGTAACATCCGGCAAAAATCTGCATCTTAGCAAAACATCCCCTTTTGTTACTTATGAAGACAGGCTTCCTGCTATCATTATTTTTTCTGATAACGCTTAATACCCTTGCTCAAACCTTCACGGTTAGCGGCAATATTACCGATCAGAATGGTAAACCGGTACCTTTTGCAAGTGTTTATGCCCGCGGTACAACCAAAGGCACTTCTGCCAATGCCGACGGAAATTATCGTTTGCACATCAGCGCAGGTAAGTATGACCTGATGTTCCGGGCTATAGGTTACAAGCCCGAAAGCAAAAGCATCGAGTTGAATGCGGACCAGGTAATGGATGTGACCCTCACTACTGAAAAATATGAACTAAAAGGCGTTACCGTACATGCGGGTGAAGATCCTGCTTATGCCATTATGCGCAAGGCAATCAAAAAACGCAAAACCTATTTACAGGAGGTGCAGGCCTATAGTTGCGACGTTTACATTAAAGGTTTGCAGCGTATGCTCAAAGCACCTAAAAGATTCCTGGGCACTGATATTACCCAAATAGCCAAAGAACTGGGCCTCGACTCCAACCGGCGCGGCATTGTCTACCTGTCAGAGTCGGAATCTAAGTTTACTTTTATGCAGCCTAACAAGGTGCATGAAGAAATGGTTTCCTCTAAAGTATCAGGCAGCAATCAGGCCTTCAGCTTTAACCGTGCATCAGATTTGCAGGTCAATTTTTACCAAAACCTCCAGGACCTGGGCCCAATGAGTACCCGGCCATTGATCTCACCTATTGCAGATAACGCTTTTTTCTTTTATGACTATTACTGGATGGGCATTACCGTAGAAAACGGCCAAACCACCAACAAGATCAAAGTTGTTCCCAAGCGGATGAACGACCCTGTTTTTACAGGTTATATCTACATTGTGGAGGATAGCTGGCGCATCTACAGCGTTGATCTTGCCGTGGTAAAAAACCCCAACATTAATATACTTGATTCCTTAGGCATTAGTCAGCAATATATTCCGGTAAATGCCAAGAATTGGATGCCTTCAACCGTCAACTTTAACTTTTCAGCAGCACTGTTTGGCTTTAAGGTAGCAGGCTATTTTGTGGAGGTGTTTAAAAACTATGATCTTGCACCGTCAATCGCCAAAAATGAATTTGCGGAGGTGATGCGTGTTCCGGCTGGCATCAATAAAAAAGACAGCACCTACTGGCAACAGGAACGGCCCATACCACTGACGCCAGAAGAACAAACCGACTACCACAAAAAAGAAAAACTGGCAGAAAAGCGTGAAAGCAAGGCCTATCAAGACTCGCTCGATCATAAATTAAATAAACTTAATCCTGTAAAGGTGCTCATCACCGGCGTGAACATCAACAACCGGTATGAGCATCAGCGTTGGCACTTTAGCTCTTTACTTAATGCGGTAGGCTTTAACCCGGTTGAGGGCTTTTTCGCAGATTACGATGCTTCATACATTAAGCGAACGGATACGGTGAGCGGACGTTACTTTAGCTTAGGTGGTAATATCCGTTATGGCTTTTCCGATCGTCTGCTTCATGGTGGATTGAACGGCAATATATCAGTAGGAGACTGGAATCTGGGTTTCGAGGGTGGTTCACAAATGCGTAACCTTAATGACCGGCTAACCTTACCGAATGCCTTTAACACGTACTACAGTTTGTTTGAGCACCGAAATTATGAGAAAATATACCAGAAGAACTATGGCTCACTCTCATTAGGCGGCAGGATAGCCGGCAGCTGGCTCATAAACTTCTTCACAGAATATGCCGACCGTACCTGGCTCCCCAATACAACGGAATATAGCTTCTTCCACCGGGAAAGGCAGTATACCTCCAACAATCCATTTGTACTTGACCAGGAAGTTCCAGTATTCCCGGAGAATCAATCCTTCCGGGTTGGTTTTACCACCAGTTACGACTTTAGCAACAGGTATGTAACCTATCCATCCGGCCGGTATTACCTGCCTTCATCCTACCCTAAAATTGAATTAACCTATACCGCCGCAATTAAAAATGTATTTGGTTCAGATGCGCAGTACCAAAAGCTCTCAGCGGATATAGTTAAGAACGATATTAACTTCGGGCTATATGGCAAAACCTCGTTTTACCTGGGGGCAGGAACTTTCTTCAATAAGAAGGACATTTACTATGTAGACTACGAGCACTTTAACGGCAACGAGACCCGTGCCTACGAGGCACACTTAAACAGCTTTTTGTTGTTGCCATTTTATAATTACAGCACTTCCGGCAACTATTTCGAGGGGCATTTAGAACACAATTTTTCAGGCTTTATTCTCAATAAGATCCCACTGATCCGCGAGTTAAAATGGCAGGAAATTGTGGATGTAAATTACCTGTCAACCAAAGAACTTAAGAATTATTTAGAGCTGGGCGCGGGTATTCAATACCTCGGCTTTCGGTTTATGTATGCTACCTCATTTACAAACGGCACCCGCATGAACGGTCTGCGCGTAGGTATTACGGTGAGATGATACTACAAATGCGTGTTGCTTCTAAACAGTTTAATAGCGATAGCCAGCAATATAATACCGAATGCCTTACGCAGAATGTTGAGCCCGGTTTGTCCAAGCAAGCGTTCGAGCACCTTTACCTTTTTGAGCACAAAGTATACAAAGATGGTATTGAGCAGAATCCCTACAACAATATTCTGTGTTTGATACTGTGATTTCAGCGACAAGAGTGTGGTCATGGTACCAGCTCCGGCAATAAGCGGAAAAGCTAAGGGAACAATGGAAACAGTCTCTGGCATTTCTTCCTTAAAAAATTTGATGCCTAATATCATTTCCATCGCAATAATAAAGATCACCAGTGAGCCGGCTATGGCAAATGAAGCGATATCAAGGCCGATCACTCTTAACAGGGCGTCACCCAAAAACAGAAAACCGATCATGAGTACCAATACCGCTATACTCGCCTTTTCTGATTGAATATGGCCCACGCGCTGCCTCAGCTCTATGATGACAGGTATAGCGCCTAAAATATCAATGATCGCAAAGAGGATCATGGTAACAGACAGGATCTCGTTGGGATTAAAGAAATGCGTCATAATATCAGGTTTGTTGTTGCTCCTGCGATTTTAACCGAAATGTAAGTAAAAAGCCAATCAAAATAAAAAGGGCAGATAAAAAGAACACCGCATGCACCGACACGCCGTTGATAAGCCCCGCTGCTACAGGGCCCAGCGCCTGCCCTATCGATACGTACGACTGGTTAACACCGAGAATTTCTCCTTGTTTATTCTGGTCGTTATGATCAGCTATAACAGCATTGAGCATGGGGTTGCGCAAGCCGTTAAATAAACCATACGTAAGCATGCAAATGGCAAAGAATATGAACGTATTGGTAAAGCCAGACAAGAACATGGCCACTCCGGACAAGGCCGTTGACAGCAGCAGAATAAGCCCTTTTGATTTAAAAATGCGGGTGAGCAACGGAACGCATAACTGCATGATAATACCGGTTATCCCAAACGCGGCATAAAACAGACCGATCTTAGCCGGCGAATTCTTAAGCACATCTACATTAAAAGTCTGAAAACCGATAATCATGGTAAACTGAGCCATGGTTAACAGGAAGCTAATGAAAACTGCCGTACTAATAACAGGTACTTTTAATGCGGTAATCAGTGAGGCAAAAGTAAACTTGCTTTTACGTCCATTTCTTTGCTGTGCGGGCCGGGTTTCTTTTAATAGAAATATGGTGCTCAAAGTGCCAAGCAATGCGATGCCAGCAGCGAAATAAAACGGCACTTGCAGGCCGAATTTACTGAGCAGGCCGCCTAACGCGGGCCCCAGTACAAAGCCTAATCCAAATGCCGAGCTGAGATAGCCAAATTTCTTTGCGCGGTCATCTGCAGTAGAGGTGTCGGAGACCATAGCCTGGGCCACGGATATATTGCCGCCTGTTAAGCCATCGAGTATACGGGCCGCAAAAAGGAACATGATATTTTGGGCAACCGCAAACAGGATGAATGACATACAGGTGCCTGCCAGGCTAATGGCTAATAGCGGCTTGCGGCCCCACTTGTCTGACAAGGCGCCAAGTGCAGGAGTGGCAAAAAACTGCGCTACGGAGAATGATGCTGTTAGAAAGCCCATTGTTTCCGGCGTCATCCCAAATTTCTTGCCGTAGGTGTACAGCAGCGGAACAATGATACCGAACCCTAACGAGTTGATTACGCACACAAATATCAATACCCATAGATTCTTATCGGCTTTCATTGGCAGAGCAGCTGAGCAATAGAAAAGGATTGATAACAAAAAAGGTTCTGAAATTTCAGAACCTTTTTTGTGTAGTACAACTACTCCGTATATTTCGGATTCGGCGGATCGGCCACTACTTCGGCCACGCCTTTTCTCACGTGCGAATTTTTAATACTGTACCCAAAATAAACAATAAAGCCTATAATAAGCCAGCCAAATAACCTCGCCCAGTTTTCCCAGCCTTCACTGGCAATCATACAAAGACAGATTACAGCACCGAGCGGACAAACAATCATATAAGCGGGTGTTCTGAAAGGCCTGATCAAATCGGGATCTGTTCTCCGCAGAATCAAAATACCCAAGCACACCAGCACAAAGGCAAACAAAGTACCGATGCTCACCATGTCGCCCACAATGCGGTCCGGTATAAAGCCTGCAAACAGGGATACGAACCCAAAGAACAGCCATTGTGACTTATAAGGCGTACGATGTTTGGGATGCAGTTTTGAGAAAACCGACGGGATGAGCCCGTCTGTACTCATGGTGTAAAACACGCGGGTTTGTCCCAGCAGCATCACCAGTATAACTGATGAAAAACCTGCCAGGATAGCCACCGTAACCATACTCGCCAGCCATGAGTAGCCCGGCATATAGTGGCTGATAGCATAAGTTACAGAAGCCTCTTTACCGGCAATAAGGAACTCTTTATAAGAAGCCAAACCGGTTAACACGTGCGAAAACAGGATATATAAAATAGTACAGAACACCAGCGAGATCAGGATACCCTTAGGCATATCCCGTTGTGGGTTCTTAGCTTCCTGCGCAGCAGTTGATACAGCATCGAACCCGATAAATGCAAAGAACACCACGCTTGCGCCACGCAATACGCCCAGCCATCCGTGGTTAAATGTATCGCTGTAATCAATAACACCTGTACTAACCTTTACCTTACCGGCATTGGCAGGGATAAGGTATGGGGTATGGTTAGCCGGATTAATAAACTTCCAACCCAGGCCAATGATCATTAATACGATAGCTACTTTAAGCACCACAATAATGTTATTAACCACGGCCGACTCAGCTGTACCCCGGATAAGCAACATAGAAAGCAGGAAGAGGATAAAGATAGCCGGCAGGTTGATTATGCCGTGAGCGCCGTATTCGGCGGCGTACATGCCCGTTTTAGTGATGGACGTTTCAAAGGGCGAGTGCGTCCAGGCAAAGGGTATATGGGTATTGAAGAATGTATTTAGAAACTCGTTAAAATATTGGGACCAACCGATGGAAACTGTGGCAGCGCCGAGCGCATATTCGAGAACTAAGTCCCACCCGATGATCCAGGCTATTAATTCGCCCATGGTGGCATAAGAATAGGTATAAGCGCTACCCGCAATTGGGATCATACTGGCAAACTCAGCGTAGCATAAACCCGCGAGTGCACAACCGGCAGCCGCAATAATAAAGGAAATAGTAACCGCGGGACCAGCATGTTCACCTGCTGCGGCAGCAGTTCTAACAAAGATACCCGCACCAATTATAGCACCGATACCCAACGCGATCAACGATCCGACACCCAACGTTCGTTTTAAGGTCTTCTCCGTCTCTCTTGACGCAGCCAGCAATTGCTGTATCGGTTTCTTAACAAATAACTTCATGGTCAGTCTTGGTAATAATTTATCTTCTCCCCCAAACCTACTCAATTTTCTCAATAAACAGAAAAAGGGCTCTGTTGAGGAACCCTTTTTCTCGTAACAAATTTAATGATCAGGCTTTCTGGCCTAATCTTACTACATGAGTAACTTCCGACCGTAATTTTAACTCCTTCTGGATATGTTTATTGGTATCAACTTCCTTATGGAGGTGCGGCGCAATAACTAATGACACTATAGACATCAATTTAATCAGGATATTCATAGAAGGGCCTGAGGTATCTTTAAATGGATCGCCCACCGTATCGCCTGTTACTGATGCTTTATGCGGTTCCGACTTTTTATAATAGATCTGACCGTTAATATCCACGCCTTTTTCGAACGATTTCTTGGCGTTATCCCAAGCACCACCAGCGTTGCTTTGAAACATACCCATTAGTACGCCAGAAACGGTTACGCCAGCCAGTAATCCGCCCAATACTTCCGGACCAAAAGAGAAACCGATAACAAGCGGCGTAATCAGCGCAATAAGGCCCGGAGCAATCATCTCGCGGATGGAAGCCTTGGTGGAGATAGCGACGCACTTTTCATATTCTGGTTTAGCCTGATATTCCATGATCCCGGGTATTTCCCTAAACTGCCTGCGCACTTCTTCCACCATTGCCATCGCTGCACGCCCTACTGCCGAAATAGCCAGGGCCGAAAAGATGAACGGAATCATACCACCGATGAATAAACCGGCTAATACATCAGCCTTGTAAATATCGATATGGTCTATACCGGCCACACCAACAAACGCTGCAAACAGCGCCAATGAGGTTAAAGCGGCCGAAGCAATGGCAAAACCTTTACCTGTTGCAGCAGTAGTATTACCAACCGCATCGAGTATATCAGTACGGTGGCGAACTTCTTCGGGTAAACGGTTCATTTCTGCAATACCACCTGCGTTATCAGCAATAGGTCCAAAGGCATCGATAGACAGCTGCATCGCTGTAGTAGCCATCATACCTGCGGCCGCTACGGCTACCCCATATAACCCGGCAAAGTGGTAAGAACCGTAAATGCCTGAAGCAAGTACAATGATAGGTAACACGGTTGACTCCATACCTACTGCCAATCCGCCGATGATATTGGTGGCATGTCCGGTTGATGACTGTCTTACAATACTCAGCACGGGGCGTTTACCCATAGCGGTATAATATTCGGTGATCATCGACATGAGCGTACCTACAATAAGCCCAACCACAATAGACAGGAATACGCCGGTCTTAGTAAAAACAAGCGCGCCTGGTTTAATCGCACCGCCAATTGTGGTATCTCGGATGAGATACATATTGCCATCAGGTAGTAACCACCTTACCACAAAAAAGGTGGCGATAGCCGTTAACACAATAGACATCCAGTTGCCGATATTCAAAGCATTCTGAACGCTGTCTGTATCTTTGTTGATCTTCACAAAAGAAGCACTGATGGCAGAAAAAATAAGCCCCAGGCCTGCGGTTACCATCGGCAATAAGACCGGCGCTATACCACCAAAGTGATCATGCGAAACAATTTCCCGTCCTAACACCATCGTTGCCAGAATTGTGGCTACGTAAGAGCCAAAAAGATCGGCACCCATGCCCGCAACGTCGCCCACGTTATCCCCTACGTTATCGGCAATGGTTGCGGGGTTACGAACATCGTCTTCAGGGATCCCCGCTTCAACCTTACCCACAAGGTCGGCGCCTACGTCTGCGGCTTTGGTGTAAATACCGCCGCCAACACGTGCAAACAACGCGATTGACTCGGCACCAAGAGAAAACCCGGCCAAAACCTCAAGCGCTTTTTGCATTTGCTCACCATTAACGTCTGCATGGTTTTTAACCACAAACACCGTATAAAACACTATAAATAAAGATCCTAAACCAAGTACCGCCAATCCTGCTACACCCAGTCCCATTACGGTACCACCGGTAAATGAAACCTTTAGCGCCTTCGCCAGGCTGGTACGGGCGGCCTGTGTGGTGCGTACATTAGCCTTGGTGGCAATGCGCATACCTAAAAAACCGGCAAAGGCCGAAAGAAAAGCGCCGCATAAAAAAGAAACAGCAATAACGGGGCTGGAGGTAGCTACCGTAGTGCCGGAGTAAGCCAGTAAGATCACTGCAATGATGGCAAAATAGCTGAGCACTTTCCATTCCGCTCGTAAAAACGCCATTGCACCGGATGCAATGTGACCCGCAAGTTCCATCATCCCTGCATCACCGGCATCCTGCTTGCTCACCCAGGCCGATTTGGCGATCATCACCAAAATTCCAATAATACCGAATACAGGAATTAAATAAAGCAAATAGTTGTTCAGAAAATCCATATTCAAAAAGTGGTTTATAAAAGGTTTATGAAGTAGTCGCATTAGAAACGACTAATCGTAAAAATAAAGGTTACTTTCAAATTACCAAATTTAATTTCTTAGCCTTAAGGCGGTTATTTCGGTTTTTTTGAATAGATTAGTTCAACAATCACTTAAACTATTGATGGAAGAAAATTCTAAACAACCTCACCTTAAACACGCGCTCAGCCTGCTGGATGGAACCATGCTGGTAGCGGGCTCCATGATTGGCTCCGGTATTTTTATTGTAAGCGCCGATATTGTTAGAAATGTTGGTTCTGCAGGCTGGCTCATTGCCGTTTGGATCATTACCGGTTTTATGACGCTCACCGCCGCCGTAAGCTATGGCGAACTAAGCGGCATGTTCCCCAAAGCGGGCGGACAATATGTTTACCTTAAAGAAGCATACAATAAATTAATCGCCTTTTTATATGGCTGGAGCTTTTTTGCCGTCATCCAAACCGGCACCATTGCTGCGGTTGGGGTCGCCTTTTCTAAGTTTACAGCATATGTAATGCCTGCCAACCTCAAATTTCTTGTTAGCGAGGATAATTTTCTGTTTCATCTACCAATTGGCAGTTATGATTTTAAGATAAGTTCTGCACAAATTGTTTCCATCGCACTGATCATCATTCTTACCTACATTAACACCAAAGGCGTAAAAAGCGGCAAGGTTATACAAACAACATTCACCCTTACCAAGTTGCTGAGTCTGTTCGGCCTCATCATTTTTGGTTTTATGGCTTTTAAGAGCGATGTATGGCATGCCAACTGGAGCAACATGTGGAGCATGCATAAACTCAACGCTGATAACAGCATCGGTACCTATACCACCGCAGCCGCACTCGGCGCAATTGCTGCAGCCATGGTGGGTTCTATCTTTAGCAGTGATGCATGGAACAACGTCACCTTCATTGCCGGCGAAGTAAAAAATCCGCAACGCAATATTGGGCTGAGCCTATTTTTAGGCACGCTAATAGTAACCATTATCTATGTTTCCGCCAACGTAATGTATACCGCAGTACTGCCACTTCATGATATTGCCACGGCAGAAAAGGATAGGGTTGCTGTAGCGGCATCGCACATGATATTCGGCAATTTGGGAACACTGGTGATTGCACTGATGATCATGGTGTCTACCTTCGGCTGTAATAACGGCCTGATCCTGGCCGGCGCACGCGTTTACTATACCATGGCGAAGGACGGGCTTTTCTTCAAAAAAGTAGGCACCCTCAATAAATTTGCCGTACCCGAGTTTGGCCTGTGGATACAATGCCTGGTGGCTAGCATCCTTTGCCTCAGCGGTAGGTACGGCGATCTTTTGGACATGATCTCCTTTGTGGTGGTAATATTCTACGTGCTTACCATTTTCGGCGTTTTCATTTTGCGCAAGAAACGGCCGGATGCGGAACGTCCATATAAAACTTTTGGCTATCCGGTTTTACCCGCCATTTATATTGTAATGGGATTAACCTTCTGCGCCTTGTTGGTGCGCTACAAGCAGGAATACACCTGGCCCGGTTTAGGTATTGTATTACTCGGTATTCCTATTTATTATATAACACAACGAAAAGTAAAGCACCAGGAGGAGCCGGCGGTAGTTGGGGATTAAGACAGATCATTTATAGGCAAAACTATACCTGGCCCCGGATTGATTTATATCTTTGAGCGTTACCGATAAGAATCATGAAGAGGCCATTACTTCTGCTTAATTTTTTAATGATTACGGCTGCAGTTGCTGCACAGTCTTTAGAACAAAAGCTACAATCAGCATTTAACCGGCTGCAGCAAGATCCGCAGTGTAAATATGCGTCCCTGTCGCTCACAGTGCTTGATGCCAAAACCGGCGAAACAGTTTTTACCGCCAACCCGAATGTGGGCCTGGCAACTGCTTCTACGTTAAAAACGGTAACCTCTATTACCGCCTTTAATATTTTAGGCAAGGATTTCCAGTATCAGACCCAACTGGCCTACAGTGGCAACATTACTGCTGATGGTACGCTTAACGGCGATGTGATTATAAAAGGCAGCGGTGACCCTACCCTGGGCAGCTGGCGCTGGGAAAGCACGAAGGAGCAGGTGGTCTTAAGCATCATGGTGGCAGCTTTGAAGAAGGCTGGCATTAAAAAGATAAACGGCAGCGTTGTTGGGGATGATTCCATCTTCGGCACGCAATCCGTACCCGATGGCTGGATCTGGGAGGATGTTGGTAACTATTACGGTGCCGGAACCTCCGGCCTATGCTGGCGAGAGAACCAATTCGATATTAAACTGCAAACCGGCAGCATTGGTAGCACTATAGACGTCGCCAGAACAGTACCTGCCACGCCCTATCTTAGCTTCAAAAGCGAACTAACGAATGCTCCGGCCGGCACAGGCGACCGATCCTACGCTTACTTACCCGTAGGCAATAAGATCATGTATCTACGCGGCACCTACGCTACGGATCAGCCTAAAAAAAGCATTGCTGTAGCCCTTCCTGATCCAGCCTTCGATGCAGCTTTCCGGTTGGAAGATACGCTCAAAAGATTAGGTGTACTGATTACCGGCGAACCGGAGTCGGCCTTGAGTTTGGCTGCTAAAGGGCAGTCGGTACCAGCGATTATAGGAAACTTTACTACTATTTCGTCGCCTCCACTCAGCAAAATTGTTTATTGGCTCAACCAGAAGAGTATTAATCTTTACGCCGAACAATTACTCAAAACCATTGCGTGGAAGTCCGGCAAAACGCCCACTACCAATAACGGTGTTGAAGTGGTACAAAATTTCTGGAAAGAACGCAGCATTGATCCCAATACGCTGAATATTTTTGATGGCAGCGGACTTTCTCCGGCCGACCGCGTTACTACCACAACTATGGCCCATGTACTGCAATTAGCTCGAAAAGAGGCTTGGTTCCCCGATTTTTATGAAAGTTTACCTGTATACAACAACATGAAAATGAAAAGCGGAAGCATTATCAATGTATTGGCTTATGCCGGCTTTCAGACACATAATGGCCGTGAACTCTGCTTTTCTATCATCGTTAATAACTACAACGGCAAAACTTCCGGCATTAAAGAAAAGCTCTTTAGAGTTTTGGATGAGCTGAAATAGAAATGGCGTCTTAACAGCTGAGAACCATTCTCGCCGTTATTATCAGTAATCTATCGCCCTTTTCCTATCAAAACATTGAATTAGATTTAATCATAGATAAACTTTTTTAACTATAGATTGTATTATTATACATCATTGTAAATAAATAAAAGTTACTATGAAAAAGATCATTAGAAATTCAGCTTTAGCTTTGCTATTTCTGTTTGCCTGTGCAGAAACAAAAGCACAGATGGTTGTAAAAGTAAAACCGCGCCATGAAAAGGTAGTTATAAAAAAACGTCCACCAGCTCCTTCTCCAAACGATGTTTGGGTTGATGAAGACTGGCGTCCAGAGGGCAAAACTTACGTGTGGCACGGCGGTTACTGGGCCGAACCTCCACGGGCAGAAGCACAATGGGTACCAGGCCATTGGCGCCAGGCTCCGGATGGCTGGGTATGGGTACCCGGACAATGGAAATAACTACTTATTAATGTAGTATAAATAAAAATGGGGTGTGAGCTAACTCACACCCCATTTTTATTTTCCACCAAGCATGGCTTCTTTGATCAATTTCACCGGCGCGCTGCCATAACTAAGGAACTTTTCATTAAACTCCTTCAGTTTGTACTTATCGCCCATCTTCTTTTTATAGGCATCGCGCAAATCGATGATCTCTTTATAGCCGGCATAGTAACTGGTGAGCTGTACGCTGCTTACGCTTACCCGTTTCCATTTTCCTTCGGCTTCGGCCTGTTGCTGAAATGCCTCTTTGGTCAGCATCTTAATAGCATCTTCCTTACTCATGTTGCCGGTATGCACGCTGTAGTCCAATATAGTATTGCAAACAGATCTTAAATTCCATTTGTACCACATCAGCCACATTTCGGGCGCGTTATTGCCATAACCATTTTCTAGCATCATCTGCTCGGTATAAACTGCCCAGCCCTCTATCATGGCCCCGTTTCCAAGTACAGACTTAACGATGCTCTGCGCTTTGTTTGCGTAAATCAGCTGCGTATAATGACCCGGAATAGCTTCATGTATACAAAGGATCTGTAAAGTATACTGGTTATACTCCCTCAGATAACTTTCAGCCTTTTCTTTTGACCAGCCGGCCAGACTGCCCACATTAAAATAGGTATTTCTGGTTTTATCGTAGGGACCAGGCGCACTTACTGACGCTGCTGCTACACCTGCCATGTAAGCAGGTTCTTTGCGCACTACCAATGGTTTTGAGGGATCCATCGTTAGCAGGTCTTTTGACTTAACAAAGGCAGTAAGTACCGGTATCTGTTTTTCAATGGCCGATTGAAAGTCTTCCGGTGAAACGTGTTTAGCCGAAAGGGTATCGATCACCTTAGCAATCAGCTCCAGGCTATCTGTAGGCATTGGCGCTTTACCAAAGTATTTGGGCCACAGTTGCCGGGCAAGTTTAGCCATCTCCCGATGCACATATTTCTTGCGGTCAATAGCCGAATTATAAAGCTGTTGAGCCGTGAAGGTAGACTGAATATCGTACTTGAATTTTTGCTCGTATAACTCCTTACCCAACCGGAAGCTACGCGGATGATCATTCTTCATCGCCTTGAGCCAGCCAGCAAATGCCTTGATGCTTTCTGAAGCCACTTTCGCATTCGCAAGCATTTTCTGCTGCTCGTTCTGCGGGATCTTGGTTTTCTTAAGCGAATCTGCAAAGTCTTTCTCTATAACCGCAACGCCGCCACTCAGCTGATCAGCAGCCAGGCTGGTCAGCTCTGCAACCGGGTTCCTGATCTCCTTCTGAGCCTGCTTGTAATAGGCGGGTACATTAGCCAATTTATAGGAGAAGCTACGCAGCCGGTGCTCCAGCGGCTCATACTTTTCATTAAGTATATAAGCAAAAGCGCTAATTACATTATAGGAGGATGGATCCCACTCATAATCCTTCAACTGCTGTATGCGCCATTGAATGGCCTCGAGCTCGTTTTGCATCATCTGGAAATCCATGCGGTTGGATTCGGACAATGTTTTAGGATCGAAACGGGCCAGCGAATCTTGCTGAACCTTGGAAAAGGCCATTAGCTTTTCACGGCTCTTGCCGTCCGGAACTACCAGTAAGCTGTCATATTTATGATAACCGTTCATGGTTGCCTGGTCTGGTTCCAATTTCCACATGGCATCCAGAAAATGATCTTCATAAGCGGCAAAAGCACTATTATCTTTCTGCATGGGCACAACGCCCGACTCATCCTTTTTACAGGAGGCGAAAGCAGTTATCAGTAAAACGAGGGGAGCAATTTTTTTGACCACTGTTTGTCAGTTTTATATTTAGCAGCGATAAACTTAATATATTTCAACTATATTTAGTTCGGGGCCAACGTTTTTTTATAAAACACGCCCAACTGCCCGCGTTCCTATTTAAAGACTCAAACACTACTACCTATGACACGCGAACATGACATATTAAAACAAGAACTCATTAAATTGCTGGAAGGCGGCAGCGCACACGCCAGCTTTGCAGATGCCATTGATGGACTTGATCCGCACCTGCGGGGTGTAAAGTTAGATAAGATACCCTACAGCATTTGGCAGTTGGTTGAGCATATCCGCATAGCACAATGGGATATGCTGGAATTTAGCAGAAACGCCAATCACCAATCACCCAAATGGCCGGAAGGATACTGGCCCAAAGAAAGCGCTCCAAAGGACGAACATACGTGGGAAAGGTCATTGGAGCAAATAGAAAATGACCGAAATACTTTCATCAAATTACTACAGTCTGAACAGCTCTACGAGCGCATACCCCACGGCCAGGGACAATCCATTTTAAGGGAAGCATTTCAGATCGCAGACCACAATAGCTATCACATCGCAGAAATCATAGTAATCAGGCGATTATTGGGCAGCTGGGCCCCGTGAGGGCCGTTTTATGAGGGCTATTTTGGGTAGGTGTGAAACTAAATGATTTTGTTGCACAGAATTTCACATTTCCTGCTCATAATTCAAAATAGAGCAATTTTAACTTTCAAAGAACGTAAGTTTATGTCTCGATTTCATAAGAAATTGTTCTTTTAATTAAAAGCTCTACCACCATGAAAACTAAACTGTTACCTATTTTCATTGCGGCCATTTTTGCCTTCAGCGCCTGCAAAAAGGATCATTCTACCAGCAATGGGACTGATCTAAAAAAGGCCGATACCTTACAGGGTTCTATAACGGCCAACCTTACCCTCGATGCAAGTAAAAGCTATTTTCTTAAAGGACAGGTCTATGTAAAAAATAATGCCGTGTTAACTATACCCGCCGGCACCACCATATTAGTTCAGCAAAATGAATCGAGATCGGCCAAAAGCGTGTTAGTGATCACCAAGGGGGCCAAACTCTTTGTTAACGGCACCGTTGATAAACCGGTGGTGTTTACGTCAGCTGCCACTAACCCACAACCGGGCGATTGGGGCGCAGTTATCATTCTCGGTAACGCGCCAGCTAATACCGGCCCTGCAAACGTAAACGGACTGCCGGTAACCAATGACACACAATATGCAGGAAATGTTGCCACCGATAATTCTGGCTCTATAACTTACCTGCGGTTGGAGTACTGCGGAGGCATCAATCCGCCATATGAAGATGAATGGGCCCTTGATAAAGCGAGCGGTTTGCTGCTTGCGGGCGTTGGCTCTGGAACTCACATTGATAACGTGATGGTCAAATACTCCAACGATGACAGTTTTCAATTTGTTGGCGGCACCGTAAATGCGACCCATTTAATAAGCTATAACGCCGGTGATGACGACTTTGACTTTGACCACGGCTACGAAGGTGACCTGCAGTTCCTGATCGGTTACCGTACACAGGCATCTTCAAAGGCATTAAGAGCCAACGGCTTTGAAAGCTATAATGACTCTGTACCAACCACCAATGCTCCGCTAACGCGCCCAGTAGTATCTAACATGACCATTATCGGCCCATCCCAAACCCCATTAACCAAAACTAATCTTAACCAGGCCGTTTATATGCGTAAAGGAACTCGTCTCGCCATTCGCAATTCGCTGGTGTCAGAGTATCCTGAAGGTGGTTTTATGGTTTGTCCAAGAACAAGACCTGTTATCCTGGCTAATGATAATGCCGAATTCAGGAGCAACCTGGTACAAACTGATACACTGGTAAGAGCTTTTTGCTGGGATACCAGTACAACGGTAATACCAGATCCCGCACTTACCATATTCCTGACCAATACGGTAAACAAGGATAGCGTGCTGGTGAACGCAACAGATTTCAAGTTTACCAGTATGTATCCGCAAAGCGGCGCACCAAACTTAACGCCAATGACTGGATCACCAGCTCTTTGGGGTACTGATTTTACCGGCACTGATTTTTCAAATGCATTTTTCGTAAAAACAAATTATCGCGGTGCCGTTGGCGCCACAAACTGGGCAGCCCAAAGCGCCTGGGCCGATTGGAAATAACTTTATCAACAATTATAAACAGAGAAAATGCCGGCATAGTTCCGGCATTTTTTTATGACCTCTCCCAAGCCCTCTCCAAAGGAGAGGGCTTCACTAAAAGCGAAACTCCTACTTCACCTTCTTAATAAAATCCACTACCGCTGTCACGAATTCTGGCTTAAGCGGCAAGTCAGGATTCGTATAGGTGGCCAGGTTTTTATCTTTTTCGGCTGGGGCATCCTTCATAATGTGGTTCATATCGGGGATAACATCCAGTATAGCTTCTGATTTAGCTTTCTTCAGTTTCTCTGCATCGTCAACCTTAACCTGCAGGTCTGTATTACCCTGAACAATCAGGATGGGAATTTTAAGTTTGTGGAGTTCGCGGACAGGATCGTATCTGCACCAGCTCATCAAGTAAGGCTGCACACTTGGCCTAACGATGAAATACAAAGAGGCATCTACCTTATCGTATACTTTTCCTTTGCGCAAACTATCTAATACCGTTTTAACGCCGCTGGCAATATAATCGGGCTGAGATTTCATTTGCTCCAGGATGATCTTCTCCGCAGGCTGACCAGCTCCGGCAACAGAAATAAAGGCGTTCACGGGTTCATCATGTGCCGCCATCATACCAACCAGCGAACCTTCACTGTGGCCCAAAACGATGATCTTTGAAAAACGCTGATCATCGTGCAGGTAGTTGATAAACTGTATAGCATCCTCAATATTGTCCTCAAAACGCATCTGCGATTCAGTTGTGGTCGATTTACTTTCGCCCACGCCTCTCTTGTCATATCTTAAGCAGGCTATTCCGTTTTTGCCCAGTTCATCGGCAAGTAATTTATAGCTGTTAGTTTGCAGATTTAGCTTGGCGCTGTTACCGTTCCTGTCTATCGGCCCGGAACCTGGAACAATGAGCACCACACTCATTTTATCAGCAGCGCCTGATTTAGGAAGGCTTAACGTACCTGCTAACTGCCCCTCCAGACCTTTAATCACCACCGGCGATTCTATTACCGACGGATCCGGAGCCAACGTTTTGGTGGGGATCGATGCAGGTGTTGCATCAGACTGATAATTATCAAATAAGAGTCCGGCAAGCTGATTAGCATTGTTAAGGTTTACTTTCATAGCCAGCGTGGCTTTCTGAAAATCGGCCTTATAAGTAGCAACGTTGTCGGCTATTTTTAAGAAAGTAGTATGCTTGAGATCGCCTAACTGCGATTGCAGAGAGGTAAAGGTCTGCTTGTTCTTTTGAGCGGTAGTAGCAGCTTTTATCTGAGGCGAAAACATTGCAAAAATGCTGTCGGCCTTATTCTGATTATATAACCTTACAAATTTTGAAACTGTGGTTTTGTAGTTTTGCGGTTCGGCTTGTGCAAGGGTAATAGCATAAGCAAAAGTCAGCGCTAAAGCTGCCCAAATCTTTCTCATTTTAACAATACTTTAGCTGCAAACTTAAATAAAAAATTGATGCTTATCGCAAGCAAATCAGGTGGCTCTGCCTTTCTTATCCCAATGATCTTTAATTACGGTACCGGTTTTATCGTACTTTAACACCCGGGCATAGCGCTCGCCCTTAACATTACCATTTTCGTCGGCCCGGCCTATAAAAACCAATACCGGATTTCCTTTTGCATCTGTTTTAAATGCTACATCCCTGCCTTTGTAGGTGGTGTTCAGGAGGGATTGGGGCTCATAAGTTTTTTTGAGCGCCTTGATCAAATTCTCACTTAACATCTCTTTATCTTGTCACCCTAATAAGGCATCTGAACTGAAAATGTTTTGAGAAAAATCAAACTGATTTTAGGGGAAATAGGTCTTAGTTAGATGGAGGATGAAGGATTGGAAATGGTAGGTTAATTTGAACCGATGTCTCTGAGCAAAAGAAGCATTTTTGCTGCAAGGCGTTTGGGTACTTTGCGCCATCAAAGTACCAGCCCTCCCGCGGCGACTGACCGAGACTGACATTGATTGGAGCAGTCCTTTGACTAGGAATCCTGCTTAAACCAATTTCTATCACCCTCCATGCCCGGTAATCATCCCCACAATAATTACAAGCAATACAATCATTGTAAGACCAACATACAAGTAATCTTTCTCTATCCAGAAACCAACGGCAGAAAAAACAACCCTTATAACGGGGGTGAGAATAAGCAACACAATACCGGCCTGTATAATAGCACGCCCCTTAAGGGCTATAACACCATTTACAACACCGGAAACGGAATGAACAAAATCGGGCACGCCTTTAAACCGAGAATAGTCGGCCACTTCATGGCCGTGACGATAGATGTAAAAGATAGCGCCAAAAATCACAACAGACATGGAAATGATCACCCCGCCTCTTAACACCCAGCCAATGATCGACTGCATATCGGTATCTTTAAAATTGCTGTTTTGCATAGGCTGATTCAGATTTTACCGTTTATACCGTTATATATCATTTGTACAGCCAGGAAGGTTACCACAATGGCAAAGGTCCACCTTAACCAGGCCGACGAGTGCGTATGTACTAATATTTTTGATCCGGTAAGGGCTCCAAGCAGTACGCCTATCACCACCGGCATGGATAAACCAGGCTCAACATATCCCCGCTGTAAGTACACTACCGCGCTGGTAGCCGCAGTTACGCCGATCATAAAATTACTGGTGGTAGTTGATACCTTAAAAGGTATACGCATAATGCCGTCCATCGCCAGTACTTTAAGCGCACCTGAGCCGATACCCAACAAACCGGAGATAATACCAGCAAATAACATCATAAAGAAACCACCGCCAACGCGCCGTACGCCATATTGGACGACTTCCCCGTTGAAAGGATAAGAACCGTTGAGCTTCAGCTTTTCGGCCCATTTGCTTTTCTCAGCCACAGCCATCTCTTTCTTCTCATTGGGCGACATAATGGCCGAGAAAATTAATATGCATCCAAACAAAATGGCAATAAAGCTGGAGTTAACGTACAAAGCAAGCATCGCTCCTACAAAAGCGCCGATGGTTGTGGCTATTTCCAAAAACATGCCTATGCGGATGTTAGTAATGCCTTCTTTAACATAAGCGGCAGCGGAGCCGGAAGATGTAGCAATAACCGATACCAGCGAAGCGCCTATAGCATAATGAATATCAACGTGCAAAAGCAGAGTTAGCAATGGTATGATCACCACGCCGCCGCCTAATCCGGTTAATGAGCCTAATAAACCTGCTAAAAATGAACCTACAAGAACAATAATTGTCAATAAGATAACGGACATACGGGTAGTTGTATATGCTAATGTAGTAATAACATTTTTAATGATATGTTTTCGCTACAGTGGTGAAAAGAGTTTATTAGATTTACGCAACAAACCTATCATACCACTGTTATCAAATCAGTTCATTAAATTTCTAAATCATTTACCATGGGCTATCAAAAAATAGTTGAACTACTGGGCAAAGATGCCGACTACTTTCTGCAACATCAATGCAAAACCTTCTCAAAAGACCTTCTGCACGTACCTTCTCCCAATTTTATCGATAAGGTTTTTGTAGACACTAACCGCAACCCCCAGGTACTGCGTAACCTGGCGGCTATTCAAAATCATGGCCGACTGGCTGGTACCGGTTATATGTCTATCCTGCCTATTGATCAGGGCATTGAACATACCGCAGGGGCATCTTTCGCCAAAAATCCGATGTATTTTGATCCCGAGAATATTGTAAAACTGGCCATTGAAGGCGGGTCAAACGCAGTAGCAACTACTTTTGGTAACCTGGCCATGGTTGCCCGCAAATACGCACATAAAATTCCTTTTATTGTTAAAATCAATCATAACGAACTGCTCACCTACCCTACCAAGTATAACCAGATTATGTTTGGGTCTGTGGACGATGCCTGGAACCTGGGCGCTGCAGCCGTAGGGGCCACTATTTATTTCGGGTCTGAGGAGTCGAGCAGACAGATTGAGGAGGTATCCCAGGCATTTGAACGGGCGCATGAGTTAGGTATGGCAACTATCTTGTGGTGCTATACCCGTAACAACGGCTTCAAAAAGGACGGCGTGAATTATGAAACATCAGCAGATATAACCGGCCAGGCTAATCACCTCGGCGTAACCATTCAGGCCGATATTATTAAACAAAAGATGCCTGATACCAACGGCGGTTTTACGGCCATTAACTTTTCAAAGAGTGACCCGCTGATGTACAATCAATTAAGTACGGACCACCCTATCGATCTTTGCCGTTACCAGGTGGCTAACTGCTATATGGGGCGCGCAGGGTTAATTAATTCGGGAGGCGAGTCAAAAGGAGCAAGCGATCTTGCCGATTCGGTAAAGAACGCTGTAATTAACAAACGTGCGGGTGGTTCTGGGCTGATACTTGGCCGAAGAGCCTTTCAGCGCCCGTTTGCCGAAGGAGTAGAATTTTTGCAAACTATCCAGGATGTTTACCTGGCTAAAGAGATAGACCTGGCGTAATCTATGAAGCATATCATAACGCTTACGCTGAGCCCCACTATTGATAAGAGCTCCAGCATAGAGAAAATGATCCCGGATCAGAAGCTACAGTGCGAACCGGCCAAATTTGAACCCGGTGGCGGCGGCATCAATGTATCAAGGGCATTGAAAAGGCTCAATGTTAACTCAGTTACCATATTTCCTTCCGGCGGATTAACGGGCCAGCGCCTGCAGCACCTGCTGAAGGAAGAAGGCCTGAACCAGCATCCTATTGAAACCAAAAATCTGACAAGGGAAAGCTTTATCGTGTTCAGCCGGAGCGACAACCAGCAGTACAGGTTTAATATGCCTGCTGTTGAGCTGTTGCACAAGGAGGAAATGGAAATTCTGAGCACGATCAGAAACCTGACGCCTAAACCCAAATACATTGTGGTTAGCGGCAGCATGCCTCCGGGAGTAACAGAGGATTTTTTAGCCAAAGTTGCCCGCATTGCCAAACAGGATGACGCCAAGCTGATTGTGGACACTTCCGGCGATGCGCTGTTCCATGCGGTTGAAGAGGGGGTATACCTGCTTAAACCCAACCAGACCGAATTAAGTAAGCTAACCGGCAAAGAAATCAATACCCGCGAAGATGTGGAGAACGCAGTGCAAGAGATACTCGATAAGGGAAAATGTGAGATCGTTGTGGTTTCGTTAGGGGCTGATGGGGCGTACATTGCCACGAAGGATTTTAGCGAACACGTGGAAGCGCCCCCTGTTGAAAGACTTAGTACCGTTGGGGCTGGCGACAGTATGGTTGCCGGACTCGTATACGGACTCGATAAAGGCGCAGACCTGAGGCAGGTGATCCGCATGGGCATAGCCTGCGGCAGTGCGGCAACCATGAACCCAGGTACCGAACTATTTAAAAAGGAAGATGCAGAACGGCTGTTTAAATGGATGAATGACCGAATGAAGGACTAATGCTTAATGGCAATGGTAGAGATGACTTGTTCGGAATCAAAAATAATGAGTAGTGGCTCAATCCACAGAAGCAACGATAGTGCCGACTTAATAACCCGAGACAACAAGGAAAATTCCAGGGAAGGAGTACATGAAGAAGATCGGTCAAATCAACTTCGCCATAATGTATCTGAAAGACCGCGTGAAATTTGGGTTGAAAAGAGATTGGGCAGCCGGGCTGTAAGTCAAAATATAGATGAAGAGGCCGATTGACCTCTGCCAACCCTCTCCTCCCACGGAGTCGCTCGGCTCTGACGAGTGACGATTATCATACGGCCCCTGGCCGCTGTAGATTAAGCTAAATTTGAAAACGGCCGGAGGCCTGGTGATAGTCGTAACTCGACCGAGTTACTGCATGCGGGTAGCTATTGCACAATTATCTTGCGCGCATTGTAATGCGTACTTAAAATGGGCGTGGGATTACATCGCACAGCTAAAATCGCGATGCAATCGCTGTACCAAGTTAAGCACTCATCGCAGATGAGCGCAAGTTAAGGCCAAAATACAGATGAAGAGGCCGATTGACCTCTCCCAACCCTCTCCTCCCACGCAGTCGCTCGGCTCTGACGAGTGACGATTATCATACGGCCTCTGGCCGCTGTAGATTAAGCTAAATTTGAAAACGGCCGGAGGCCTGGTGATAGGATGGAGCCGAGCTACTGTATGCGGGTGGCTATTGCACAATTACGTTGCGCGCATTTGTAATGCGTGCTTAAAATGGACTTGCGGTTGTATCGCACAGCTAAAATCGCGATGCAATCGCTATATCAAGTTAAGCACTCATCGCAGATGAGCGCAAGTTGAATTGTGCAACATCACCGGCCGAAGCCGCTCTGCATGGGGGTTTAGACGAGATAGTTTTTTTAATCCATTAATAAGTGTTCAAGCGCTTCACTCACATGAGTAACGCTCCTGAAATTATCATGCTCAATAGCATATTCCACTACTTCGTGCTGCCAGGTAATGTGGTAAGGAATATGGATACCATGGCCGCCGATCCTGAGTACGGGCAAAATATCCGATTTTAATGAATTGCCGATCATCAGAAATTCAGCAGGATTAATATCTAAATGCCGAATAAGCTTGCGGTAGTTCTCTTCGTCCTTTTCAGACATCACCTCAATATGGTGAAAGTAATTGCTCAAACCGGATTTCCGAAGCTTGCGCTCCTGGTCCAGCAAGTCGCCTTTGGTGGCCACTACCAATCTGTATTTATCTTTCAAGGCTTCCAGGGCCTGAGGGATACCATCCAGCAGCTCAATGGGCTGGTTCAGCATATCCTTACCCAACCGAATAATCTTCTCAATGACAACTGCCGGCACCGTTTGATCAGTGACATGCAACGCCGTTTCTATCATGGACAGTACGAAGCCCTTTACCCCATAACCGTACCACTGCAAATTATCGATCTCGGTTTTAAATAGCTCACGCTCGAGGTTATGTGGCGAAAGATATTCGGTAAGTAAAGTATAAAACTTTTCTTCCGTAGCCCTGAAGTAGGGCTCATTTACCCAAAGTGTGTCGTCTGCATCAAACGCAATTACTTTTATGCTCATTTTTAACTTCTTGCAATGTATTCAGCTGAGCGAACTATATCTTTCCACCTTGCGAATAGGATAAATTTATAGCATCGGACCGAATTAATAAAAACAAAAAAGCCCTTCGCGTACAACGAAGGGCCGTATATATTCAGATAACCATTTAAGCAACGGCCATCTTTTTCTCTTTATACTGACCGGATCTCAGCTTTTCAGCTACCTCTGTAAATGCTTCGAGGGTGCGCTCTACGTCTTCAATGGTATGAACAGCCGTTGGAATCATCCGCAGTTCGATCAATCCTTTTGGAATAACCGGATAGACCACGATAGAACAGAAGATGCCATGATTTTCTCTCAGGTCCATCGTTAGAGAAGTCGCTTCCTGCAAATCACCTTTTAAAAACACAGGGGTAACAACGGTATTGGTAACGCCGATATCAAAGCCGCGCTCCTTTAATCCCTTTTGAAGACTGGTGGCAATAAACCACAGCTTTTCACGCAGTTCCGGACTGTTCTTTAACAACTCAAGGCGTTTACGCAAACCTACAACCATTGGCATGGGCAAAGCCTTGGCAAAAGTTTGAGAACGCATGTTATAACGAAGAAAATCCACAATATCTTTACTTGAGGCTACAAAGCCGCCGATACCTGCCATTGATTTAGCAAATGTACCGAAGTAAACATCCACACCGTCAATTACATCTTGTGCTTCATGCGTACCCGCACCAGTTTTGCCCATGGTACCAAAACCATGTGCGTCATCAACCAGCATACGGAAGGTATATTTGGCCTTCAGGTCATTAATTTCCTTAAGCTTACCCTGAGCTCCCGACATACCGAAAACACCTTCGGTAATAACCAGGATGCCGCCCCCGCTTTGCTCAGTAAGGCGTGTAGCACGTTCCAGTTGTTTTTCAAGGCTGGCAATATCATTATGCTGATACACAAAGCGCTTGCCCATATGTAATCTCACACCATCAATGATACAGGCGTGTGATTCAGCATCATAAACTATTACATCGTTACGGTCAACCAGCGTATCAATAATTGATACCATACCCTGGTAACCATAGTTGAGCACAAAAGCATCCTCTTTACCTACAAACTCGGCCAAATCCTGCTCTAAAGCCTCATGCTGGCGGGAGTTACCCGACATCATCCGTGCGCCCATGGGGTAAGCCATGCCATAATCGGCGGCTGCCTTCGCGTCTGCTTCCCTTACTTCGGGATGGTTAGCTAAACCCAAATAGTTATTTAAGCTCCAAACAATATGTTCTTTACCATTAAAAAACATATGCGGCGCTATCTCACCCTCCAGTCTCGGAAATGAAAAATAACCATGCGACCACTTCTGATGCTGACCTATCGGTCCACCCACATTCTTTGCTATTTTATCAAATAAATCCAATGTAAATGATTTTTATATCATGTAATATACAAATATACCGCCAGATTAACCAGTAAACAAGCGTTATAACTTTTTATAATAGCTTATAACGAAAGAGCCTTTGTAATGTTATACAAAGGCTCTTCTCCATTATGTTTTTTACAATTAATCTACGTTATCGTGTAAAAAGGAATTGTTTCTGCGTATTTCGGCTTGCCCGTCTGAGTCAGTGAGGGAGAACCGGGAAATCTGGCTCTCGTCTGACGCCGGGGTTTGCTGCAGTGCTATTTCCTTCCTTTTGTAGGCCGGAACATTTTCCAGTTCCTGGATATTACCGTTGCGCAGTTTCATGCTCAGATCCTTCAATCGCATGATACGCTCGCGTGATTTTCTTAACTGTTCCTCAATAGATTCGTCAGTTTTAAGATCATCTGCTCCTGCCACAGCTGTAGGTTGTGGTTCGGGTTCGGGCTCTGGCTCTGGTTGAGGTGCTGGCGCTGGTTTTACAGGTTCAAAGTTCATCACAGATTCGGCCAGTTTAAAGGTAAAATCTGCAGATCCTTCAGCTTCTGGTTGCTCTGGTTCCTCATTAATCAGGCTGTGTCTGATTACCGGGGCATCTTCAGATTTGGCAAACATATCAAACAGTCCGGTTTGCTTCGCACCGTCTTTAACCGGTTGTTGAGGCTGTGCCTGAGCTTTAAGGAAAGGCTCTGTCATAGCTTCTTCTGATTTAACCGGGTTAACAAACTGGTTTACCGGGCGCACAAGCGGAGCATCTTCAGGCATCAGCATAGAAACGATCTTCTTGTTGCTCTGCTCTTTCTCACGCTCATCCTTAGTCTGGAAGCCGGTAGCAATGATGGTTACAGAGAGCTTTTCGCCTAAATCCTCATCCTTACAGTTACCCCAGATCAGGTCGGCGGCTAAACCGGCCTCTTCCTGTATATAGTCGGTAATAATGCTTACCTCGTCCATGGTAACCTCCTGGTCACCAGAACTGATATTTAACAGTATGTAACGAGCACCTTCAATCTCGTTGTCTTTCAACAGCGGAGATGCTAATGCACCCTCTACTGCCTTCAACGCACGATTTTCGCCTTCGGCTGCGCTGCTGCCCATGATAGCTACGCCGCTATCCTTCATAACAGTGCGCACATCTTTAAAGTCGACGTTGATATAGCCGGGCAACGTAATAATTTCGGCAATGCCTTTGGCTGCCGTAGTTAAAATATTATCTGCCTGTGCAAAAGCCGACCCTAAAGTAAGGTTGCCGAATATCTGGCGCAAACGGTCATTGGAGATCACCAGGAACGAATCAACATTGTTCTTCAGCTCTTCCAAACCTTCTTCGGCCTGCATCTTTCTGCGTTTGCCTTCAAAGGAGAAAGGCATCGTTACAATGCCTACTGTAAGGATATCCAGCTCACGCGCAGCCTTTGCAATAATAGGGCTTGCGCCGGTACCGGTACCCCCACCCATACCCGCTGTAATAAACAGCATTTTGGTATTGGTACCAAGCATCTGCTTAATATCCTCAATGTTCTCTATAGCGGAATTTTTACCCACTTCCGGGATAGATCCGGCACCCATACCCTCGGTTAAACTTGAACCTAATTGTACTTTGTTAGGGATCGGGCTCAACTCCAACGCCTGGGCGTCTGTATTACAGATAATGAAATCAACACCGGTTATACCCTGCTTGTACATATGATTAACAGCGTTACCGCCGCCGCCGCCAACACCAATTACCTTAATGATAGACGACTTTTCTTTTAACATCTCAAACTGCATAATCTTTGTTTCCAGCTATATATGTCCCTGATGAATGTTCGATATTCGTATTGTAAGTATACCACATTTTCCACAAAAGTTATAAACAAATGTCAATAATGTGGAAAACTCATTTCTTGTCGAAAACTATTTTAAAAAGTCCTCATCTTTTATATCATCCTTGATAAACTTTTTACCTGTTTCGAGTATTTTACTAAGCAGGCCGAATTTTCGCTCGTCGGTATACTTCGGTTTTTCTTCTTTAACCTGTGCCGGTGCATACTGTACAGCGGTATCATACTCCATTTTCTGGATGCCTTTAATGAGCAGGCCTATACCTGTAGCAAACGTAGGGCTTTGTAGCTCCTCGTAAATATTTTTAGGCAATACCTCATTTTTAGCCAGGTGCTCGTTGGGATAACCTACGCGGCAATCAAGTCCGGTAACATATTCTACCAGTTGCGGCAAGTGTTTGAGTTGCGCGCCACCGCCCGTGATCACAATACCTGCGATGAGTTTCTTTTCATAACCCGAAGATTTGATCTCGTAGTACACATGCTCAACGATCTCTTCCATGCGAGCCTGAATCACATAAGCCAGGTTCTTAACAGAGATTTCTTTGGCCTCCCTACCCCGCAAGCCCGGTACGCACACAATCTCGTTTTCTTTATTCTCATCAGCCAAAGCAGATCCAAATCTGATCTTGAGTTGCTCGGCTATATTACGCATCACAGAACAGCCTTCGCGGATATCTTCCGTCACACTATTGCCGCCGAAAGGAATAACAGCGGTATGACGGATAATACCTTCATGGAAAATAGCCACATCAGTTGTACCACCACCAATATCAACCAGCACAACGCCTGCTTCCTTCTCCTCCTCGCTCAATACAGCTTCGGACGAAGCAAGGGGTTCCAGAATAAGCTCCTGGCTTTCCAGCGTAGCTTTAGTTACACATTTCACTATATTTTTGATAGCCGTTACCTGACCGGAGATAATATGAAAGTTGGCCTCAAGGCGCACACCTGCCATACCGATCGGATCTTTAATACCCGGCTCGTTATCCACCGTGAACTCCTGCGGCAACACATGGATGATCTCCTCGCCGGGAGGCATTACCAGGTTGTACATGTCCTCAATCAGTTTTTCAATGTCCTTACGGCTGATCTCTGTATTAAGATCACGACGGGTGATGAGGCCCCGGTGTTGTAAGCTTTTGATATGCTGACCAGCGATACCTACATTCACTACCCGGATCTCAACGTTTGATTGCGAACCCGCCACTTCTACCGCTGCAGTGATGCCTTGTACCGTTTTATCAATATTTGAAACCATGCCACGGGTTACACCCGCAGACTCGGCCTTACCTATTCCCAATACCTCAATTTTCCCATTCTTGCTCCTGCGGCCAACAATGGCGCATATTTTAGTAGTACCGATATCCAGTCCTACAATAATTGGTGAGCTTTTTTCCTTAGTCGAACTTTTGTCCATATTAGTGCTGTATTTGAGATGTGTCCTGTGTCAGTTTAGTTGAATCTTTTTTAACCTGTGGATTCGAGCTTTTCAACGAATCCCTTTTTACCCCTACTACCTGGTTAGCATATTTGATGTTGATCACTTTATAAGCGTCCCAGCCTACTTTGGGTATGGCTTGCTTATAAAATGCCAGCAAATTGCTAAACTTAGTCTCGAGCGAGTCTGCGTCACCTAACAATATGCGGTGACTACCCACCCGGGGTATAAGCTCAATTTCGTGCTTGTCGTCCACATAGATCTGCGCTATCTGTGCGTCCCACAAAGAGTCGCGACGGATAAAGTCGGCAGTTTTATAAATATCTTTTGCCAAGTCAGTGTGCAACGTATCTACCTTACCACCAAAGCCTTCGTCTATGTAGCCGTTTGCCACCAGTACCCGTGCCGTGAAATTGGGCGACAAAGGTAACTTTAATCCGTTTTGATCCACATAAAAATCCTGGTCAAAACGATTTAAAATGCGCAAAATAGGCTGCCGCTGACTAATCTCTACGCGTATAACTCCGTCCATATCAGTGTATACCTGCGCATATTCTATAAATGGATTAGCGCGTAATTTTTTTTCAAGATCATGGATATTGATATCCTCTATCTTACGGCCGATAAGCGAATGGCTGCTTACCTGCAAAATATTATCCACCTCTTTCTTATCGATAAAGTACTGGCTACCCGGAATGTAGATCTTTACTTCCTTGCAGGTAACACCAGCTTTCTTTATTTCGATAAAGCTCATGAGCGTAATCACTCCCGCCAGGCTTATTATCCAGACAAAACCTATTAATATATTGAGCCATAGTTTCTTGTTCTTAAACATGCTCCAGTATATTTTTCAAAGGTCCAACCATTTGATCTATATCGCCCGCACCCACTGTTAACAGCAGCTCAGGCTTTTCATTTTGTACTATTTCCAGTAACTGTTGCCGGCTGCAAAGGCGCTTGTTCTGCAATGTCATTTTATCCATGATCATTGCTGAAGTAACGCCGGCTATAGGCAGCTCGCGTGCCGGATAAATGTCCATCATCAACAGCTCATCACTCATGCTCAATACCTCGGCAAAGCCGTCGGCAAAATCTCGGGTGCGCGTGAACAAGTGCGGCTGAAATATTACCGTCAATTTTTTATCCAGATATATTCTTTTTACAGACGAAATGCACGCCCTTAATTCTTCTGGGTGATGCGCATAGTCGTCAATGTAAATATGCTGCGGGGTTTTCACTATATATTCAAACCTACGCTTTACACCCTTAAATGAAGCCAATGCACTTTTTATACTTCCGGCATCAACGCCGACAAATAGCGCTGCTTGTATGGCCGCTACTGCGTTCTCAACATTATGCGTTCCCGGTAAGCCCAGTTTAATATCATGGATGGCAACGTCATCATTCTCAAAATCAAACCAGAAATCGCCATTTTCCACGCGGATATTATCGGCTGTTGCTTCCGCGCTTACTTCGTGCAGTGCATAGGTAACTCCACCGTCTAAAGACAGACCCAGCTTACGGATCAGCTTACCCTCCAGCTTTATCTGCGATGCAAACAGCCGGAACGACTCTTTTAAATGCTCATGGTCGCCATAGATATCAAGATGGTCAGCGTCCATTGAAGTAACGACAGCAATGTCTGGGTGCAGCGCCAGAAAAGAACGGTCGTACTCGTCAGCTTCCACCACTACAATATGATTAGCGCCGTACAGCACGTTACTGTTGTAATTGGCAGAGATGCCGCCTAAAAATGCCGAACAGTCCTTACCAGAATCCTTAAGGATATGCGCAATCATGGTGGAAGTGGTAGTTTTACCATGAGTGCCTGCAACCGCTATGGCAAAGCTTCCTTCGGTAATTATTCCCAGCACCTTTGACCGCTTGTATAACTCAAATCCGTTTTGCTCAAAAAAGTTAAGAATAGCGGAATCTTTAGGGATGGCCGGTGTATAGATTATCAGCACATGGGCATCTGGTTTATGAAAATCAGCAGGAATCAAATCTGCATTATCTTCAAAAACAATCTGCATACCCTCATGCTGCAATTCGTCAGTTAGTGGAGTTGATGTTTTGTCATAGCCGCAAACCATACAGCCCAGATGACGAAAGTATCGGGCAAGGCCGCTCATGCCTATTCCGCCTATGCCTACCAGGTAAACTTTCTGTATGTTGCTTAATTTCATCATCGCTTCAAAAGGACCCTTCTCTTTTTGGGTAAGAAGGGTCCGGCTTTTAATTGTTAATTGATATTTGGATAATTTCTTTAGCTATAACGTCATCAGCATTGGGCAGCGCCAGTTTGCCGATGTTCGTACTTATTGTTTTTTGCTTGTCTTTATCATTTAATAACTTCAGGGCAGTGTCAACCAGTTTAGCTTCCGCATCCCTGTCGGCTACCATCAAGGCGGCATTTTCCTGAACCAGCGCCAGCGCATTTTTAGTCTGGTGATCCTCCGCCACATTTGGCGATGGCACCAGGATCACCGGTTTCTTTACCACGCAAAGCTCAGCTATTGTACCAGCACCAGCCCGCGAAATGATCACATCAGCAGCGGCGTAAGCAAGGTCCATCCTGTTCAGAAACTCCATGATGCGCACATTGGGGTGATAATCTTCGCCCAGCTTTTCAATGATACCTTTATAATACACCTTGCCGGTTTGCCATATCAGCTGTACATCTGCCGCGATGATTTTATCCAGACCCGCCAGAATGCTATTATTCAAAGTGCGCGCGCCTAAGCTGCCACCTGTTACCAGGATGGTCTTTTTATCAGGCGAAAGCCTCAACAGCTCCATGGCCGACAACCGCTTGCCAGCAATATCTACCGATTCCTTGCGTATCGGGTTACCGGTTTTGATGATCTTATCGGCAGGAAAGAATTTTTCCATGCCATCAAAAGCCACACATATTTTCTTTGCTCTTTTTGCCAGCAACTTGTTAGTTACACCGGCATAAGAGTTTTGCTCCTGTATCAAAGTGGGTATGCCACTTAATGATGCAGCAAACAGTAACGGTCCGGAAGCATAGCCGCCTACACCAATAGCAGCATCAGGCTTAAAATCGCGTATAATGCGCGATGCTTTACGGAGGCTATTGAATACCTTAAAGGGAAACATGAGGTTCTTAACGATAGAACCACGTTGGATACCCTGTATGTCCAGACCGATAATTTTATAGCCAGCAGCCGGAACCTTTTCCATTTCCATTCTGCCGCTGGCCCCTACAAACAAGATCTCTGCCTTTGGGTCAATACGTTTTAAAGCATTAGCAATAGCAATAGCCGGGAAGATGTGCCCACCCGTTCCGCCTCCGCTTATGATGAAACGGCCAGCCCCCCCCGCCCCCTGAAGGGGGAGCTTTTGATTTGCCTTATTTCCTTTTATATTTTCCATTAGTTAGTCTTTAAGTTATTGCCCTCCCCCTTTAGGGGGTCGGGGGGCTTAAGCTACTTCCATTATTTCGCCAACAATTACTTTTTTATGTTCTTCGTTCTCGTCAATATGTCTGCTTACCGAGAGTATAATGCCAAAAGCTAAACTGGTAAACAAAATAGATGTACCGCCCATACTTACCAGCGGCAGCGGCACCCCTGTTACGGGGCCCAGTCCTACGGCGATGGCCATATTGGCAAATGCCTGTATGGTGAGGCTAAAGCTTAAACCGGCTGCCAGCAGGGCACCGAAAGCTTTAGGCGCTTTGGTAACAATTTTTATGCATCGGTACAACAGGAACAGATAAATAGCCACCAGGGCTACACCGCCTATCAAACCATATTCTTCAACAATAATCGCGTAAATCTCATCCGAGTATGATTCCGGAAGATAATTACGCTCGGTACTATTACCCGGGCCTTTGCCAAAAACACCGCCGCTTGCAATAGCGATCTTAGCGTGTTCACTCTGGAAAGACTTATCAGGATTAGCCTTTTCAGGATGCATGAACGCGTGGATACGTGAGTAGTAGGTATGCCTTCTTGGTCCCAACAACATTACACCGGCCAGCAAGAACACCCCGGCTAAACATACCACAGAGATTTGCTTGATACTGATACGACCGATTACCAACAACAACACGCTAACACCGAAAAGCATCAACGCCGTTGATAAGTTAGCCAACGCAATAAGCACAAACACTACGCACACTGACCCCATGATTGGAATAAAGGATTCTTTAACATCCTTAATATTTTCCTGCTTACGCGATAGCGTACGGGCCAGGTAAGTAATGAGCGCCAGCTTAGCCAAATCCGACGTTTGAAAGCTTAGCCCTGTTCCCGGAATGGAAATCCACCGGCTTGCATCGTTCACGTGGCTACCAAACAACAGTGTATACAACAACAATGGTACAGTTACAAAAATTAAAATCTTGGAGATACCTGCGTAATAACGGTAATCCAACTTATGGGAAATATACATCAGTACAATACCGCCAAATATCATAGCCATGTGCTTAACAAGGTATGATTCGGCACCAGTATCGTGCTTAAAGGCAATAGTGCCGGTTGAGCTGTAAACAGCCATCATTGATATGGTTGAAAGCATAATTACAATCAGCCATATCCACCTGTCGCCTTTCGTCTTACTGAGTAACTTGTCCATCTTATTTTTTGTGATTACACTGATTATTTTAGAGATTCATTGATTTGATTGCACCGATTATGTCGTGAAATCGTCCTCCTTAAATCACTCATTCACTAATTCATTCAATCACTCATTTTTTTGCACATCTGCCTATTCGCACATCTGCACATTCACTAAAGCTCCATCACCGCAGCTTTGAACTTGTTGCCACGATCCTCGTAGTTGTTAAACAGGTCGAAGCTTGCACATGCCGGGGAAAGCAATACTGTATCGCCTTTACGCGCTACATGATAAGCTGCCTGAACTGCTTTTTCTGCAGAATCGGTATCAACAATATATTCCACCAGGTTACTGAAAGCATCGTGAATGCGCTGATTGTCCTTACCCAGGCAAACGATGGCTTTAACTTTTTTCTTCACCAGCTCGTCGAGCATAGAGTAATCATTACCCTTGTCAACGCCACCTAAAATCAACACTACTTTGGCAGGCATGCTTTCCAGCGCGTACCAGGTTGAGTTTACATTTGTAGCCTTTGAATCGTTAATAAATTTAATACCTGATATATCGGCTACAAACTCCAGACGATGTTCGATATTCTGAAAATCGCCCATACTCTCCCTGATTGTTTGATTCCGTAACTCCAGTACTTTTCCCACAATACCAGAAGCCATAGAATTGTAGACATTGTGCTTACCCTGCAAAGCCAGTTCGTTGATTGACATGATGAATTGTTGTTGGTGTATATTTATGATCAAATTGTTCTCTTCCAGATATGCGCCCTCTTCTACCTTCTTTTCAATAGAGAAGGGAAGCATTTGCGCTTTAAACGCTCTTGTGGCCATCCCTTTAATTGTTTCGGGATCGTCGGCACAATAGATAAAATAATCGGCTGCGGTCTGATTCTGTGCTATCCTGAATTTAGACGCCGCGTAATTTTCCAGTTTGTATTCGTACCTGTCCAGGTGATCGGGCGTAATGTTAAGCAACACCGCTATATCAGCCTTAAACTGGTACATATCATCCAGCATAAAACTGCTGATCTCGAGTACATAATAATCAAACTGCTCGGTAGCCACCTGGTAAGCGAAACTCTTACCAATATTACCCGCCAGCCCTACGTTTAAACCCGCCTTTTTTAGAATATGGTAGGTTAAACTGGTGGTGGTCGTTTTACCGTTTGATCCGGTAATACAGATCGTCTTGGCACTGGTATATCTTCCAGCAAACTCGATCTCCGAAATAACCGGCGTATTTTGAGCCCGCAACTTCTTAATGATCGGCGCTTTCTCCGGTATCCCCGGACTTTTTACTACTTCTGTTGCCTTTAATATTTCTTCTTCCGTATGCTGCTTCTCCTCAAAACGGATATTCCATTGCAGTAACTGCTGTTTGTATTTGTCAGCTATGGATCCGAAGTCAGACACAAACACATCATACCCCTTCTGCTGAGCAAGGTAAGCCGCACCAACGCCGCTTTCGCCAGCGCCGAGGATAACTAACCTCTCCCCGGCCCTCTCCGAAGGAGACCCCATCCCGGCCTTCCCCGAGGGGGAAGGAGATGTTTGGTTTGATATGTTTATGTTTTCGTTCATTTAGTTCTTTTTTCTTTTCCCTTAGCGATGGGTTTCAAACCCGTCGCTAACGTTATTTTCTTATTTCCTTCATCCTCTAACAACCCCTTGCATTTCAAAACTCCTCCCCCTCGGGGAGGCCGGGAGGGGTGTTATCTCAATTTCAATGTGATCACCGTCAAAATAGCCAGCATGATACAAATGATCCAGAACCGGGTAACAATCTTGGCTTCATGAAAACCCCTTTTCTGATAATGGTGATGCAGGGGCGACATTAAAAATATCCTCCGGCCCTCACCGTATTTCTTCTTGGTGTATTTAAACCATGACACCTGCATAATTACCGATAGGTTCTCAATCAGGAAGATGCCGCACAATAATGGTAACATCAGCTCTTTACGGATCATGATGGCAAACACAGCGATAATACCACCGATGGCCAAACTACCAGTATCGCCCATAAAGACCTGTGCCGGGTAAGAATTATACCATAAGAAACCAACACAAGCACCTACAAACGCACCGGCAAAAATCACGAGCTCACCAGAGTTAGGGATGTACATAATGTTCAGGTAGTCGGCAATGATGGTGTTACCGGATACATAGGCCAAAATAGCCAGTGTTATACCGATAATGGCCGACGTTCCCGTTGCCAGTCCGTCTATACCGTCTGTTATGTTTGCCCCGTTAGATATGGCCGTGATGATCACGATCACAAAAAACAGGAACACAACCAGGGTGTATCTTTCATAATTATGCCCCATGAATTTGAGCACCTTGCCATAGTCAAACTCATTGTTTTTGTAAAAAGGCAAAGTGGTTTTTGTAGATTTCACGTCCTGGGTGTAAACAGGAGTAGTTCCCTTCATATGGAAACTTACCGGTACATCATATTTAACGGGTAGTTTTACTTCCTGCCGGATGATGATGTCGCTGTTAAAATACATGGTCCAGCCAATAATGAGCGCTAAACCTACCTGTCCGGTGATTTTAAATTTACCCGCCAAACCCTCTTTATTCTTTTTAAATACCTTGATATAATCATCAAGGAAACCGATAGCTCCCAGCCAAACCGTAGTAATCAGCATCAGGATCACATAGATATTATCCAGCTTGGCAAACAACAGCGTAGGGACCAGAATACCGGCCAAAATGATGATACCACCCATAGTTGGGGTACCTTGTTTCTGCATCTGCCCTTCCAAACCCAGGTTACGCACGGTTTCACCTACCTGCTTATAGCGTAAATAATCAATCAACCTGCGTCCATAAACAGTTGTAACAAGCAGCGACACAATAACTGCCATAGCCGTTCTGAACGAGATGTACTGAAACACTCCCGCGCCGGGGATACTATAATTTTTATCTAAGTAGCTAAACAGGTAGTACAGCATGTTCTTTTATTTCGGATTTCGGATTTTCGATTTCGGATTTTCCTGAAAGCGGAAGTTGAAATGCCAAACGCGAAATGTTTATTTATCTATCTCTTTTTCTTTATCATTATTGTCATTGCGAGGAACGAAGCAACCGCTTAGTTTGCAAGGCGACGAGATTGCTTCGTTCCTTGCAACGACAAAACGCTATCTTGTCAAAATCTTAAACTGCTCCGCCAACTCCTCTTTATCGTCAAAATGGTTTCTTACGCCGCTTATCTCCTGGTACTTTTCGTGGCCTTTGCCAGCTAACAGGATAATGTCACCTGGTTGCGCCAGGTGAACGGCTGTTTTAATAGCTTCTCTCCTATCTGTTATGCTGATGGCTTTACGCTGCGTATTCGGATCAAGGCCCGCTTCCATGTCTTTAATAATCTGCGCAGGATCTTCCGAGCGCGGATTATCTGATGTAAGAATTACCTTGTCGCTCAACGTTGCCGCCACTTTGGCCATGATGGGCCTTTTGGTTTTATCGCGATCGCCGCCGCAGCCAATTACGGTGATCACCTTTTCGTTTCCTTTACGGATGTCGTGAATAGTGCTCAGCACGTTCTGAACAGCGTCTGGCGTGTGCGCGTAATCAATAATCCCGACGATCTTGTTGGGCGATATCACGTAATCAAACCTGCCTTCGGCACCAGAAAGCTTGCTCAGGCTGGTGAGTACTTTGGCCTTGTCCTGTTCGAGCAGCATCGCAGCGCCATAAACGGCTAAAAGATTATAGGCGTTAAAACTGCCTACCAGTTTAAAGTATACGTCGTCGCCATCAACATTCAATACCAGGCCATCAAACTGATTCTCCAGGATCTTGCCCTTGTAATCAGCCATGTTTTTGATGCTATACCCTTTGCGGTGAGCTTTGGTATTTTGCAGCATTACGTTGCCGTTCTTGTCGTCGACGTTGGTTAGCGCAAAAGCGCCTTTGCCCAAACCGTCAAAGAACGCTTTTTTGGCCTTCAGATAGTTCTCGAAGGTTTTATGGTAGTCAAGGTGATCATGGGTAAGGTTGGTAAAAATACCACCTGCAAACTGCAGCCCTTCTATGCGATGCTGCGCTATTGCATGTGAGCTTACCTCCATAAAGCAGTAATCGCAACCCTTTGCAACCATCCTGTCCAAAAGCTCATTCAGCGCCACAGGATCAGGCGTAGTATGGGTAGCCGGAACTACTTCACCATTAACTTTATTTTCAACGGTCGAAAGCAGTCCGCATTTATAACCGAGGTCGATAAATAGTTTATATAACAGGGTGGCAACGGTGGTTTTACCATTGGTACCGGTAACACCTACCAGTTTAAGTTTTGACGATGGCTTATCGCAAAAATTAGATGCCAGTATACCTAAAGCAATGGCCGAGTTGGCCACCAGCAAAAAGTCAACCTCGCCCGTAACGTGGGCCGGCAATTCCTCGCATACAACAGCAACCGCGCCGTCCTTAACAGCCTGCTCAATATAGTCGTGCCCGTCAACCACAGTTCCTTTCACGGCTACAAAAAGGCAATCTTTAACCACCTTACGAGAATCAAACACTACGGCTGAGATTTGCATATCAGCGCTGCCTTGCAGTTCGGTAAAGGCTACCCCATCCAGTATTTCGCTTAAGTACTTCATTCCAGTTCAATTGTAATTTTAGAACCTTTCGGTATCAGGCTACCGCCCGTTACCGACTGACTTTTAACTATCCCGCTGCCCCTAACTGCTACTTTATAGCCTGCATTACCCATCAGGTAAAGCGCATCACTCAAACCCATACCCAATACCGACGGAACGGTACCTGATTTAAATTTTAAATCTTCATAGGGCAACCCGTTACTGGTATCAACACCGCTGGCTGCGCTATTGTTAGATGCGTACAAAGGTTTAATACCAAGCTTATTATAAACCTTCTGTACTGCTTTAATATTGCCAACTTTAACCTTTGGCAGCTGCGTATTACCCACAAAATGCTGCTGAGGCACGCCTGTATTCATATCCAGATCGCTTGAATAAACGCGATCGGCAATTTCTCTGAAAACCGGACCGGCAACCCACGCTGCCAGATATTGTCCTTTAGGATCGTTGATGGTAACGATCATAGAATATTTTGGATGATTTGCCGGAAAATATCCGCAGAACGACGCCTGGTGATGATTCTTTGCACCATAACCTCTTGAACCATCAGCAATCTGGGCGGTACCTGTTTTACCCGCTACTTTATAGAGGGAATTTTTAATAACAAGCTTACCTGTACCTTCTTCTACCACACCTTCTAAAAGTCCTTTAACCTTAGCCAAAGTCTCATCAGAACAAATTTTAGGGTTGATTTCCCTTGCTTTGAACTGTTCCACTGTATTACCGTACCTTCTAATCTCCTTCACGAAGATGGGAGCGATCATTCTGCCGTTGTTAGCCACTGCGTTATAAAAGGTTAGCATTTGCAATGGGGTTAACTTTAACTCATATCCGTAGGCCATCTGGGCAAGCGTTTGCAGCTTATTCCAGCTCTTCAACTTCGGATTTTTAATCAACGGTGCTCCCTCTCCCTTAATCTGTAAACCCAGTTTTTCATTCAGGTGATAACCATACAAATGATCGGTAAACCGCTCTGGATCATTATGGTAATGAGAATAGATGAACTTAGCAGCCGCTACGTTTGACGATTCTTCAAAAGCCCGTTTGGCGCTCATTACACCGCCGCCATCTTCTGCGTCCCGAATGTGCAATACCACTTTGCCGTTTTTCGGATTAGTGAGATTAAACCTTCCGCCTTCAACATCCACCAACGTACTGGTATCAATCATGTGATCCTCAATTGCTGTCATGTAAGATGCCAGCTTAAAGGTTGAACCGGGTTCTGCTGATTCATTGATGGCATAGTTCATTCGCTCCACATAATCGCCGTCGGCTGTGCGGGTATAGTTGGCAATGGCCCTGATCTCGCCGGTTGCAACCTCCATCAGGATAACGCAACCGTGGTCGGCCTGACTTTTGATCAGTTGTTTCTTCAGCGCATCCTGTGCTACATCCTGGAAGTTAACGTCGATGGTTGAAATAATATCAGCACCGTCCTTCGGTGCAATTTCTTCTTCATCGTTAACAGGCATCCAAACGCCTCCGGCAATCCGCTGCACTAATCGCTGGCCGCTTTCGCCATTAATATAATCGGCATAAGCACCTTCTAAACCCACAGGGTTCTTTATATTCTCGTTATCATAGCCAATGGTACGTGCAGCCAAAGAACGGAAAGGCAAAATCCTCTTATTCTTTTGAATAACGATAAGGCCGCCTTTGTATTTACCCATGTTAAAAATGGGAAACTTGCGGATCTGCTTCAGTTCCTGGTAAGAAACCTTACGGCGAATTAACTGGTAACGCGAGCTGTCCCTGCGGGCATCGCGCAGCATCATGGCATACTCCCGCTCCGAATGGTCGCCAAAAAACTGGGAAAGTTTGAATGCCAATGAATCAATCTTGGCATAAAACATCTTATCCTCAGCAATACCGGCAGCAAACATATCCATGTGCAGCTCATACTCCGGCACAGACGTCGCCAGCAGACTGCCATCAACCGAATAAATGTTTCCGCGCGCAGCATCTACCTTCATAAATTTGGTAGAAAGCGACTGCGCCATTGATTTCCATTTGTCACCCTGCACAAACTGCACCCGGAACAATTGCACCACTACCGCAAAGGCAAGGATCACGATCACCCCGAAGGCGATGTAAACTCTTAATAGTATGTTGGTCCGGATACTCATCTTGAATCCTCCTTTACTATAATTTTTTGCGGCGGCTGCAAAGATTCCTTTACACCCAGTGTATCGGTACGTTTTGAAACCTCAGAAAGCGTACTCTTAAAAGCCAAATCGGCCTTTGTGCTTTTATAATCCCAACTTAATTCCTTTACCTCTTTGCTTACCTTATCAATATCACGGATGGTTTTTTCGGCCCAGTGCCTGTTGGCAATGTAAACCATACCTAAAAAAGACATAAACAAAAAGAACGGCAACGCCCTGGTAGCGCCCTCCGTAGTGATAAAATCTTTACTGAAAAGTGTAGTAAAGAAATTCTCCGGATGCACTTTGCGCGGTTTTTCCTCCACGATCAGCTCTTTCTCGTGCTCCTGCTCCTCCTGCTCTATGTCTGAACGCAACCGATTCATCTCTTTACCGCTATCCTTAATTTGGCGCTTCTTGCCCTGTTATTATCCTTTATCTCTTCTTCCGAAGCTGTAACCGCTCCGCGACTTACAGCCTCCAGTGGCTTTTGGTCGTTCCCATAAAAATCTTTCTCTACCTCGCCGCTAAATTTGCCCTTGGCTATAAAGTTTTTTACCAGTCTGTCTTCCAGTGAATGATAGGACATTACTACCAGCCGCCCCCCGGGTGCCAGCACTTCTGCGCTCTGTTCCAGGAAATCCTTTAAAGCCTCCAGTTCCTGGTTAACTTCTATCCGCAGGGCCTGGAAAACCTGCGCCAGGTATTTATTCTCTTTACCACGTGGGATCAAGCCCTGAATAGCATTTTTCAGTTCTGCTACCGTACTGATCTCATGGTTCAGTCTTGCCGTCGCTATGGTTCTTGCCAGCGACTTAGCATTTTGTATTTCGCCGTAAACACCGAAAATCCGATGCAAATCAGCTTCGGTATAAGTGTTTACTACCGTTTTAGCCGTCAGTTCTGACGACTGGTTCATGCGCATATCCAGCTCGGCATCAAAGCGGATGGAGAAACCTCTTTCGGGTTGATCAAACTGGTATGATGACACACCCAAATCCGCCAGTATACCATCTACCGGAACAGCATTATGTAACCGGCAGAAATTTTTGAGGTAGCGGAAATTCTGATCCACAAACTCAAACCGCTCATCCTCCGGAATATTTTGCTGCGCATCCGCATCCTGATCAAAGGCCAGCAAGCGGCCATTTTTGCCCAGGTGTTTTAATATCTCTTCTGAATGGCCACCGCCACCAAATGTTACATCCACATAAGTGCCATCGGGCTTAATATCCAAACCCTCGATGCACTCCCTGAGCATAACCGGAACGTGATAATTACTCATCACCCCTCCTTCCCAGGCCACCCATTACTTCCTCAGCCAGGTTGGCAAAGTTGTCAGGCTCGTTATCCATTTGCTGGTCATAAGCCCGCTGATCCCAAACCTCTATTTTATTGAACTGACAAGCCAGCACCACATCAGCACCGATACCGGCGTATTCTAAAAGCGCCTTAGGCAAAAGCACCCTACCGTTACTATCAAGTGACAACTCCGTAGCTCCGCGGGTGAAATACCTGATAAACTCGCGCGTCCGCTTTTCATATTGGTTAAGCTTGCTCAGATCATCCACAATTTTATCCCATTCTTTGCGCGTGTAGATCACCAGGTGTTTTTCGAAACCGCGATTCACGACAAGCCCCTCACGCTCAGCTTCAGGCAGCTGACGTTTGAGGCCCGCAGGTATCATCATACGGCCCTTAGCATCCAGTTTACACTCAAATTCACCTAAAAAGTGAGACATACCAACAAATAGGGTAAAATTCTAATGTAAAAGTAAATCAGAATTTCCACTTTATACCACTTTTTCCCACCAAAAGTTATCAACATTTGAATTTACTTTCACTTTTCCCACTTTTGATAAAAAGCCTCGAAAAGCTATACAATCCGTAACTCCCTGATTAATTCAGAATTAAAAGCACTCGGCTCGCCAACCCGGCCAAAAAACAAAAATGGCTCCGCGGTGGGAGCCATTTTATAGATCAAGCTTGCAAGCTACGGCATGGAGGAAAGCATCACTTACCGTCCAATTCTTTTACTGGCCTTACAGGAGCGAGCGCCTTATGTACTTTTTCTACCACCATGTTTTTATCCAGCTTTATTTTGCCAGATGCTTTAATGTCTGCAGATGATGCACCGATCATGATCTTGTAATCCCCCTTCTCAGCTGTCCAGCTTGAGGTTGGCGTATAGAAGGAAGCTAAATCAGCACCAGTGAGCGTAAAAGTAATTAACTGTGCCTCCCCTGGCTGCAACAGCCTTGTTTTGGCAAAGCTTTTTAATTCGCGCTCGGGCTTATCCATCATGCCTGCGGGAGCACTTACATACAATTGTACTACTTCCTTACCCGCAACTTTGCCTTTATTAGTGATTAGCACCGATGCAGTTACCTTGCCTTTAAAATTCTCGCTGCTCAACTTAAAATTACTGTACTTAAAATCGGTATAAGACAAGCCGTAGCCAAACTCATAAGCCGGTTTCACTTTAAAGGTGCTGTAATAGCGGTACCCCACATAAATACCCTCATCATAAGTAACCTCGGACGGTTTTCCCATTAGCGGATTGCCCGGTTTATTATCGGCTGATGGCAGTTCGTGGCCGGGAAATGTTTTTGAAGACGGCACATCTGCGTAGGTCATCGGAAAAGTAGTGGCAAGTTTACCGGATGGATTTACCCTTCCGGTCAATACATCAGCTATAGCGTTACCACCCTCTAACCCCGGATCCCATGCTAACAAAATAGCATCAGCGTTATCGCGCCAGCTGGCTACCTCACTTACCCCACCGATATTTAACACCACAACGACTTTCTTTCTTTTATCATGAAAAGCCTTTGAAACGTTATTAACGAGGTTTTGCTCTGCAGGAGTAAAAGAAAAATCTTCTACACTGCGGTCCCCGCCTTCGCCGGCCAGCCTGCCAATGGTAATAATGGCGAGGTCATTAGCCGCGGCTTCTTTTTCGGCCAGGGCCGCATCAACATCCATTTCAGCAATGGGTGGAGGTGCAAGAAACACTAATTTTGGTTTTGGCCGTTTTGCTTTTTGCTCAGCAATCCAGGTACGATAAGTTGACGAAAGCGATGGAGCTACCTGATACCCCGCATTCGCCATACCGCGGTTAAGCGATATTACATAAGCTTTGTTCACATCGCCGCTACCTGTACCACCGGCAATAAGATCATATGATGTATTGCCGAACAGGGCCACATGCTTTCCACGCTCAAGAGGCAATACATGGTCCTCATTTTTAAGCAGCACCATACCTTCTGTAGCAGCTGAACGGCTAACCTGCGCATCTGCTTTCAAATCGGGTTTGTCAGAATATTTATAATGCTTGAATGCGGGCGACTTTAAAACGATATTCAAGATATGCGTAACGTTCTGATCGAGCTGCGCCATGGTAATAGAACCAGTCTTAACGCCACTAGTGATAGCTTCTGACTGGGCGAGGATACCCGGCTCCAGCAAGTCGTTTCCGGCATTCATCTGTGCCACCGGGTTTTTACCACCAAACCAGTCGGTCATCACAAAGCCTTTAAAGCCCCACTCCTTCCTTAAAATATCGGTAAGCAGCGAGCGGCTTTCTGAAGTATAGGTTCCGTTAATAAGGTTATATGATGACATCACCGTCCACGGTTGAGCCTTCTTTACCGCAATTTCAAAGCCTTTCAGGTAAATTTCACGCAGCGCCCGCTCACTTACAATGGTGTTAAGATCCATGCGGTTAAATTCCTGGTTATTGGCAGCAAAGTGTTTAATGGAGGTGCCTACACCGTTGGCCTGTATACCCTTTACAATACTGGCAGCCATATTGCCTGCCACTATCGGATCTTCTGAATAGTATTCAAAATTACGGCCACCCAGTGGATTTCGTTGAATATTCATACCGGGGCCTAGTAAAATATCTATGCCATACTCATGCACCTCCTTGCCAAACGTTAATCCCACTCTGCGCACAAGCGCGGTGTCCCAGGATGAGGCCAATAATGTACCCACAGGGAAAGCGGTTGCATAATAAGTGCGTGAACTGTCGCCATTGCGGATCGGATTAATGCGAACCCCGGCAGGGCCATCAGACAAAGTGAGAGACGGAATACCCAATCGCGGTATAGCATGCGTACGCCCTGCTGCACCCGCAACTTTCTCTGGCCCCTTATTGGCTTCCATAGGGGGCAGCATACCGGCAGGAATACCTTCCACATTAAAGCCCATACCTACTACAAGTTTCACCTTTTCTTCGGTAGTCATGGCGGCTACTACATCTTTAAGCGGACTTTTACCCAATTGTGGCGGCGGCACCGCTTTGTGTTGAGCATGTGTTAATGCCGGCCACAACAAGGCCACGGCTAATGCTTTAGTTAATCTCATAAAATTGGTTTGAAGTGGTTATTGTTGGTTTTTCAATATTGTGTTACAATGACACAATGTAAAGATATTTTTACAAATAAAAGAGTGGCCGTACTAATTTTTTAAATAGCCCGCGAGAATAGCAGCTGCAATACTTTAATTCTGCGTCAATTTAAAATAAGAAACCCGGCGTTCCGCCGGGTTTGCAGGCAACGTTAATTTTTGGGAATTTTAATCAAACTTAATTTGATCCGGGCCTGTATCATTTCGCCGATAAGGAATAAGTTTGAAGTTCGTACTTTAAGAGATACGGTAAAACAGTGAAAAACGCTACACCCTTTACGATAATTTTAGAACACCGTTTTATCACGCAGCCTATTGCTCTACTTTTACGTTGCTTTTAATTTGTAACGGATTTAGTTTCTTCATTTTCTGCATTAGCTCTGCAAAATCGCGCCTGTTGGCTTCACCCATTAGCGTTACTGTGTCATTAGAGACCTCTGCATCAACCGCAGCATAGTTCATCAAAAGACTGTCCACCGCTTGCTTTAAAGGCTGATCTGTTGTTATAGTCACCGGCGCGACCTTAATGCTATCAATAAAACTTTTTACGATATTGATACTCTTGATTGCTCCTTCTATTTCTTCTTTGGCATATTCAGAGGGACATTTTCCGGTTAAGGTAACTAGACCTTTATTCACTGTGTAATTAACACCGGCAAAGTTGAGATTAGACTTCGCCTTTACCGTAATATCCGCCTTGATCTCCTTGTCCGTCTGCTGCTGACTGCAGGAGGCAAAAGATGCTATAGCCCCAATAAGCACGCTTTTTAACAGGATATTATGAAAATTATGAATCAGTGGTTTCATAAACCGCATTACTATTGTTCTTATTAAAACGATGCAGCTTTTTTATGTTTTTAGAAAGATTTTATTTCACTTCGGACCAAAACTGCGACCAGTTCTTCTTTAGGTTTTTCAAAGTTGTAAAACACAGATATTTGCCCTAATATCGCGCCCATGATCATTGTTATTCAATGTACCGATCAGTTGGGTCTTGTTGCTGCCATTTCGGGCATACTTGCAGAGCAAAAAATAAATATTGTTTCCCTGAGGGAACATGTAGATAAAGCGGAGAACCGCTTTTTTATGCGGTTAGAGACGGAGCAAACGGCAGATATAGCCTTGCTCGAGACTAAAATGCGAAGCGTTTTACCGGCAGATAGCATTATAGCTATTAATCCGCTTCCTGAAAAAAAGATAGTGGTAATGGTATCCAAGGAATACCACTGCCTGGCCGATATACTTACCCGCAATTACTTTGGCACCTTAGGCGCTTCGGTACAGTGTGTTATAGGCAATCACACTATATTAGAAGATTTTTGCCGCAGGTACGATATCCCGTTCTTTCCTGTACAGTTTGAGCAGCATGATCGCCCCGGCTTTGAGCAAAAAATCATCGACATCATCAAGCAGCATAATCCCGATTATATTGTATTGGCTAAGTTTATGCGCGTTCTTTCGCCCGCTTTTGTGGAGCAGTTCCCTACGCGTATTATCAATATACACCACTCGTTTCTGCCGGCCTTTATTGGCGCAAGCCCGTACCGCCAGGCTTATGAACGTGGCGTAAAGCTGATTGGCGCAACGGCGCATTTTGTAACCAATGATCTTGACCAGGGCCCTATTATTGAACAGCAGATTAGCCAGGTAAATCACTCCCATCGTCCCGAAGATATGATCAGGGCAGGCCGCGAGGTTGAAACCTCAGTACTCGCTAAAGCACTGCAATTAGTGTTTGACGACCGGGTGATCGTATACCAAAACAAAACGATCGTATTTAGTTAAAACAGAACTATTTTTTACAGTTTATAGATAAAGGCATCTGTTAAAATCATCAAGTTTGCCTTACTTTTAGTTGTCACAAAACAATTACAATAGCTATGTATATTAACTGTTAAAGCTGTTTTGAAAACCGAGTCATTTAATACCCCAAAACTTGTGCTGATGCTTGCGGCATTGGCAGTATTTCTCTGTGCACCAACCCTTCACGCCCAGGACAAAACCCAAAAAGGCACCATACAAATACCGGTGAATGGAATACCCGTTAGCCCAGATACGGGCAGGGCGGAACAAAAGGATATTTATGATGTAGTAAGCTCCATCTTAAAAAAGGCAAAAAAAGTTCCGGCGACTAAAGATACCATTACTAAAAAACCTACCTTTTCGGTTATTCCAGCAGCGGGTTATACACTCGTATCGCGCCTGGTAGTTACCCTAACAGGCAATATGGCCTTCCGACTGGACTCTACTGCCAGGATCTCAACCGTAACCTCCTACATAAGCTATACTGAAAATAAGCAGTTCCTGCTGCCTATGGAATCTGACATCTGGACCAAAAACAACAAATACGACTTTGTTGGTGATTTCCGCTTCTACAAGTACCCTCAAAGCACTTTTGGTTTAGGCAGCAATTCTGACATCAACAGCGAAGATCCGATGGATTATTTTTATATCCGGGTATATGAAACTGCACTAAGACATATCGAGGGCAACCTGTTTGCCGGAGCCGGGTATATTTTTGACTATCATACACATATCACAGAGGCAGGCCCCAAAAATGGCACACCATCCGACTATCAGGCTTACGGGCCTCAATCCCGCACCACCGCCTCCGGCATTACCTTAAATGTGCTTTACGATAACCGGGATAACTCCATTTATCCTGAAAAGGGGTTTTATGCAGCTGCCGCTTATCGCGATAACTTTGATTTTTTAGGCAGCACTACCCCCTGGAGCTCGTTGGTGGTTGATGTACGCAAATATTTCCGCGTACCTGAAGGATCTGACAATGTGTTAGCCTTTTGGAATTACGACTGGCTGATCCTGCATGGACATCCGGGCTTTCTGGATCTGCCGAGCACCCAGTGGGACGCTTATTCGAGCACGGGGCGAGGCTATATTCAGGGCAGGTTCCGCGGGGCTCAGGAAATTTATGCCGAAACAGAATATCGTTTCAAAGTAACAGCCAACGGCTTGGTAGGCGGGGTAGTATTTCTTAATGCCGCCACTTTCTCCGGTGCGCCGGGTACTAAGCTCGAATCCATTCAGCCAGGTTTCGGTCCCGGTTTACGCCTCAAGCTTAACAAAGTATCTAAAACCAATATCGCCATTGATTACGGTTTTGGCCGCCAGGGGTCAAAAGGGTTATTTGTTAATATTGGGGAATTGTTCTGATCATTTAACAACACTTTTAGATTACGCCCTTCAGCGTTAAAATCGCCTCCTCCATTTCTTCAGTTGTTAAGGATGCAAAGCCTATCCGGGTGGCATTAAAATCCTGATCGGTATTAAAGGCTACGCCGTTGCTCATGGCTAATCCAACGTTGGCGGCTCTTGCAGCTATGGCGGGTAGTGCATGCTCCTTTTTAAACCTCGCCCACAAAGCCATGCCACCATTGGGTGGATCAAAGGTTATTACATCTGGCAGATATTGTTGCAGCAGTGTACAGAGATTATCACGCCGTTGTTCATAAATTTTATTTGATTTTTTAAGATGTCGGCTAATATCACCGTTTACCAGTAACGTAGCCAGTGCTTCTTCCATCAGGTAATCGCCGCGAAGGTCGATCAACCGCCTTAGATAAGCCGCTTCCTCAATAAAATCATCAGGGCCGATCATAAAACCAATCCTTACCGACGAAGAAATAGATTTGGAAAATGATCCGATATAAATTACGCGTCCGTTATGTTTGCTGCTGGCCAGGGGCAGGTAGGGCGATGAGGTGTAATGAAAATCATAATCGTAATCGTCTTCTATGATGATAAAATTATGTTCTCTGGCAAGCTCCAACAACCGCATGCGCCGCTCAGCGCTAAGGGTTACGGTGGTGGGATGATGGTGATGCGGTATCACATAAAGCGCCTTTATCTTATTACTGTTGCACACCTGTTCCACCGCGTTTACATCCATACCGTGATCATCAACAGGCACCATCATAATGCGGGCTCCTGTCTGTTCAAACACCTGGCTGGCGACAAAGTAATTGGGATTGCCTACAATGATCATATCACCCGGTTTAAGCAACAGGTTAGCCGCAATATATAGCGACATTTGAGCTCCCTGCGTAACCAAAATATTTGAGACCTGTACCTGCAATCCCCTTGTCTGCGCAAAATAGTTTACCAATGCCTCCCGTAACATTGGCGCGCCTGCCGCCAGCGTGGAGTGAATTGCCCGCTGTTTATAGCGACGAACAGCTCTCGTTTTGTATTCGCGCATAAGCATTTCAATGGGGCTAAGGCGAGGATCACACAGGCCGTCGTCAATAACAATTTGAGGGTGTGTGATTCCTTTTGGCAGGTACTTTTTCGCTTTTGCACGGTAAAAGTCGGTGGGTATTTTATCGCTATAACCTTGGGACGAAAGCTCATCCCATTGCTGAGGCTTTAGCCCTGGAAGATTCTGAGCTACCTTCACTCCCTTTCGCGGCCTAATCTCAATCCAGCTTTGCGCATAAAGTTCATCATAAGCCGCAATAATTGTTTTTCGATGCACACCGAGTTGTTGCGCCAGGTCGCGCGTACCCGGCAGCCCCGAGCCGGGACCGATCAAGCCCGAGGAAATCGCATTAACGATGCCGTTGGCGATTTGCCGATAAACTGGAACAGCTATCGTTTTGTCAATATTAAGCAGGGTTGCAAATGGCAGCATCTGGACTATCGAAGTTATCAAATCTGGATACCAAATATAGTCCATCACATAAATACTTTTGGTTGTTCAACAATTATTTATACCATGTCTAACAGAAAATTATTAAAAGAAGCCGATCCCGCAGCTTTTGAAACCATGCTGGCCTTTGAAAGGTATTTAGGCAACAGTTCCCTATCAAAAACCGACCGGGAGCTGATTAAGATCAGGGTGTCGCAAATTAACGGCTGTTCTTACTGTTTGGATAAACATATCCATGAGGCATTAGAAGCGGGTGAAGATCCGCGTAGAATATACCTGCTTGCAGTATGGAAAGAAACTTCACTTTTCACCAGGGAAGAACGGGCCATATTGGCACTGACCGAAGAAATGACGCTCATCCATGAGCATGGCGTATCGGATGCCGTTTACAACAATGCATTAAACTTATTAGGACAAAAATATTTAACCGAAGTGATGATGGCCATCATAGCTATGAATGCGTGGAACCGCGTAGGCATCACCACCGGCAGACAACCAGAATAATCATCAAACATATGAATATCACCTATCAAACCTCCTCAACACCTACTACCGAAGCTATTATTGAAGTTTATAACAGCTCGGGTATCAACCGCCCCACACATGATGCAGACAGAATTGCCCGAATGTATGTTGGCTCAAACCTAATCGTTTCTGCCTGGGACGGTGACAAACTCGTAGGAGTTGCCAGGTCCGTCACCGACTTTTGCTATTGCTGCTACCTGTCTGATCTGGCGGTACGTAAAGAATATCAGCACTTGGGAATAGGCAGGGAATTAGTAAGGTTGACAAAGGAGACTATCGGCGATGAAAGTATGCTACTCCTGCTTTCGGCCCCATCTGCTATGGAGTATTATCCAAAGATCGGTATGGAAAAGACGGACAATGCCTTTATGATCAAGCGGTCAAAATAAGACATGTTTTATCCTGCTAAATAAAAGGAGAAGTTGATATATTTAATCATCCCTACTGCTGCAACGTTTCTTTAAGAACGCCGTCTATACTATATCAATCCTTACCACTATGAAACCTCGTTTACTTAAAATGTTGGTTTGCCTTTTTATCACTATCACGTGTTTCAGGGCAACCGTCTATGGTCAGGTTAAAAGCGATTCAGCCAAACATTATGTTGAAAAAGAGATCGTGTCCTGGGATTATCATTCGAACATCATTGGGGAAGATTATACTATTTACGTCCATTTTCCGCCGGGCTATGATACCAGTAAAGTAAAATACCCGGTATTGTATATGACAGACGGCGACTGGAACATGACCGTTGCAATGAATTGTTTCAATATGCTGCGGCAGGATTACAGTATTTCAATTGAGCCGCTTATTGTAGGAATCGGTTACGGCAGCCGGCCAAATAAAAGGTCAAGGGATCTTGATCCGGGCAACGGCGGACCAAAGTTTGCCGACATGATTGAGAAAGAAGTTATGCCATTTATAGCCGATAAATATCGCGTGAGCGACAATAAGGCACTTTATGGATATTCATACGGCGGCATGTTTACTACTTATGTTTTGTTTGAGCATCCAGGAGTTTACAATGCCATTTTTATTGGTGCACCCGGTAATGCCGGCAGAAATCTGATACCAGAAGCGGAGAAATATTTTGCTAATCATACTGATTTAAATACAAAAGTATTTTTAGGTGTGGGGTCATACGAACCACTCACTGCTCAAAATATTGAGCTATTTAAACAGTATATGCTGGATAAGAAATGCAAAAGCCTTGACATTGCTACGGCCATTACGCCCAATGCCGGCCATGGTGCAGCATTGGCACAGGTAATGCAAAATGCCATGGCTTTCGCTTACTGTAAAAAGCATCGCCCTATTTCGGTTTCAGCATCAGAGCTAAACCAATACATTGGCGACTATATAGTGCAATCTGATGCAAAATCAAAAGTTAAATTTTATGTAAGTAATGGTAAGCTCTATTTTAAAGAGAACGATGGTCTACCAATGGAGATAGTTCCTTACACTAAGAATGGCTTTTTTATGTACGAAAACGAAAGAGCAGATATTTCCTTTCATCATACCGAAGGAAAAACATATGTTCTTTTCAGTTTTCCAAACGAAACGCCTACCCGCTTAAATAAAATCAACTAAAACTGCAAGCTTTTTGACGTTATGCCAAAATATTTATTGCTGCTTATCAGGATTTAGATAAATAGAGGCGATCTGAAAGTTAGCCAACGGATCGGCAATAAAAAGCATCAGGTTAGGATTTTTGCTTTTAGGGGTAAAAATGTAAACCCAACCTTCAATAACCGGGATGGGCTGATGATCTGAGGGCCGCTCACCCATGCCATGCCGTAAGGCTATAAATTGGTAAGAATTAATGCCGTCACCCTGCACATCCGCCTTTTTAAAGAGGTCAGTAATTGAGCTAATATCCAGTGAGGGTTCCACGAGTGGTTTTAGCTGATCATACTGCTTACGCACCAGGCGGTCCATAAAAGCCTTGATATGGTTCTCTATTTCGGGCGTTTTTGCCAGGTATGAAGTTTTATAGCCGTAATCTGCCTGCGTTTTTCCGACTGCCTTGACATTGATTTTATAATACTCCGGCATCTTATTGTTTTCGCTTACATCATTACGATAAGCCATGTTAGCTGTTAGGTACGCGTCTTTGAGCACTTCAGCACCCGTTGGGTTTCGATCACCCAAATCAATATTAATGAGTCTTAAACTCCCTGTAGCATTGCTTTGATGCAAGGTACTATCGGTAAAGCTAACTTTCTGCGCCCCGATGGTTTTCCGTATTTCATCATTTAAAGGATCGTGATGAACACATGAAGCAAGAAGAGTTATTGCAGCAAAGATTAGCGGATTAATTTTCATAAAAAGTTATTATCTATTAACGCAAATGCTCCCGCCTCTTGTTGGTGTTGACAACAAGTTTCTTAAGAACGCGACTAGACAGGTTGTTGGTGACAACACTAACAACGGCAAGAAGCGGGCTGATTTTCATAACAAGCATTTACTAAAGCTAAACGCTTCACGCTTGTTAGTGTTGTCACCAACAATTTTTTTTATAAGACCCATGCCACATTAGCTGCTGGTGACAACACCCAACAACGGCTAGAAAAGCCGTACTACCGCCATCGTTGGTGTTGTCACCAACGATTCTTTTTAAGAATGCGGCGAGATAAACACCTCGATTAAAACAAAAAACGAAGGAGGCGACCTTTTGGCCGCCTCCTTCGTTATGGCATCTAAAAAGCTAAAATTATTCGTTGATCGCTTTCACACCGGGAAGCTCTTTCCCTTCCATGTATTCGAGTAATGCGCCGCCGCCCGTTGATACGTAGCTAACATCTTCGGTGAGGTTAAATTTAGCTACGGCTGCTGCAGAGTCGCCGCCGCCGATCAGGGAGAAGGCGCCGTTTTCTGTAGCCTTTACTACCGCCTCGGCAATAGCTTTGGTTCCTTTTTCAAATTTCTCCATCTCAAAAACGCCCATCGGACCGTTCCAGAGAATGGTTTTTGATTCTTCCACAACCTTGGTAAAGGCAGCGATGGATTCTGGGCCGATGTCTAATCCCATCCAGCCGTCTTTTATATTGCTGTTTTGTGCGGTCTCGGTATTGGCATCGTTAGAGAAAGCATCTGCAATGATAGAATCTGTAGGTAATAACAGGTTCACGCCCTTTTCTTTCGCTTTTTTTACCAGGCTATTAGCCAAGTCCAGTTTATCTTCTTCAACTAATGATTTACCAATGTTACCACCTTGAGCTTTTGCAAAGGTATAAGCCATACCGCCACCAATGATCAGGTTATCAACCTTCTCCAGTAAACGCTCAATCAGTAAGATCTTGTCAGACACTTTAGCGCCGCCCATAATAGCGGTAAACGGCTTAGCTGCCCCGTTCAACACCTTTTCGGCATTGGCAAGTTCGCCGGCCATCAGGTAACCGAAATATTTAGCATTTGGGAAAAACTGAGCAATAATAGCAGTTGAAGCGTGAGCACGGTGAGCGGTACCAAAAGCATCGTTCACATACACATCGCCCAAACGAGCTAACTTTTGGGCAAAGTCTTTATCTCCTTTTTCTTCCTCTTTGTAAAAACGCAGATTCTCTAGTAACAATACTTCACCCTTTTGCAGGTTCTTCGCTTTTTCAACAGCCTGCTCGCCGATACAATCGTCGGCAAACTCTACTTTCTGACCTAACAGATCAGATAGATGCGAAACAAGGTGTTTTAATGAATATTTTTCTGTAGGACCCTCTTTTGGTCTGCCCAGATGCGACATCAGGATCACTTCGCCACCATCATTCAATATCTTTTTGATGGTTGGTAAAGCTGCGGTCATCCGGTTATCGTCGGTGATATTATAATCCTTGTCAAGCGGAACATTAAAATCCACCCTGATCAGGGCTTTTTTCCCTGCAAAGTTTATTTGGTCAATCGTTTTCATGAGATTAAGTCAGCGTTTATTTGGGCTCAAATCTGTGAAATTAATTTTAAAAACTGAACGTAAATTTATAAAAGCTGTTTTTAAACCTCGCTTTATTGAATTTTGCAGTACATCACATAATGAGGTCCAATGCCCTTTACCTCAAACTCATCTGAAATAATTTCGAAACCGACGCTCTGATAAAACTTTACGGCTCTTTTGCGGGCATTGCACCAAACATAATTTACTTTTTGTCCGCGCATATATATAATAGCAAAATTAACTAACTGATTACCTAATCCCTTACTGCGGTACTTCTCAATAGTAGCCATGCCTCTTAACTGGTAGGCTTTACCACTATAACCATCATAATTAACGGGATGAAAAGACGCTATGCAAGCCAGCTCATCCCCCGCGTAATAACCCAAGTGAAAAGCATCGGGCGCATCATCATTTGGAAAACGGCATTCGTTATCCGTGAGCCGGCCTTCTCTCAACACCTCGTTTCGCACAGGTAACACCGCATCAGCCGCAATAAATTTTATCATAGTTCAAATATAGAAAGCTGTCTCACTTTAAGGGAAACCATAAAAGCTTGTCTCCCCAAAAAAGGACAAGTCTGATTGCAATAGAATACAACACAAGTCACTAAAAGAAAATAAAATAACTAATAGAGAAATATTTTTAATCATGGAATAAGATTTGCATACACAGTAACATCTCTTTAATATTTTCAACCCTTACATGAAATGAAAATTTATACCTTACCTGTACTCATTTTGGCATTGGCTACCGCGAGCTGTAAAAAAGACAATTCTGTCAGTCCGTCTCCACAACCTGCATCTTTATCAGGCACCACAAGCAACGGCTCCAGCAAAGTGCCTAACGGTCCGGACACCACAAAAAATGCGGTTAATTTCAAGGTCAACACGCAAACTGTAAAAACCTCCCTAAAAGACAGCACCCTCACCCTGCTGTATACCGAAAATGTAAACCTGGTGCTTAATGAGGCCGACTACTATTCGGCATGGTCGGTGCATCTGCAGGATGATTTCAGCAAATCAGCGTTGCAAAACTTTGATTACACTACGGTTAACTCATCCGGCATGACTACCCTGAACTGGGTGGACGATAACCTGAACAACATTTTGAACAAATCAATCGCCGATACGGTGATCAATAATATCAAAATGGTACGGGTGAATGTGGCGCGTAAGTATACATTCTTCAAAACCTATAAGGATGACGCAACGGCTGTTACTGCACAAAACACTGTTTTAAGCAAGCAAGGAGACGTAGTAAGTTATACTGCCAATTATTATATGCCTACCGGACTTACCAAAGCTTACTCCACATCTGTAAATATCACTTATACTAAATAATAGCTACAGAGACCCAATGCCAAATTGCAGCAGTGAGTTAGGATTGATACGTTCTTATTCTTTCTACCAGATCGGCTAAGCGACTTGAATAGCCCATCTCGTTATCATACCAGCCCACAACTTTGGTTAAGCCACCAACAACGGAGGTTAATTTAGCGTCGAAGATGCAGCTGTGCGGATTGTCAAGAATATCGGTTGAAACAATAGGGTCTTCGGTATATTCCAGAATATTCTTCATCGCACCGTCGGCTGCGGTTTTAAAAGCCGTGTTGATCTCTTCTACTGTGGCCGACTTTTTAAGGCTGCAGGTAAAATCGGTCAGCGAGCCGTTCAATACCGGAACACGTATCCCGGCACCGCCAAGTTTACCAATCAAATGCGGAAAGATGGATGTGATAGCTTTGGCAGCCCCGGTAGTTGTTGGGATGATGGATGCCGACGCTGCCCTGGCCCTGCGCAGATCTTTATGAGGTGCATCGTGCAGGTTTTGGTCGCCAGTCATGGAGTGTACGGTGGTAATGTATCCGTCTACAATGCCCCAGTTATCTTCCAGCACTTTAACCATGGCAGCAACGTTATTTGTGGTGCACGAGGCATTGGAAATAATCGGCGCACTAAAATCAATGTTATTGTCATTTACGCCCAGCACCACCGTTGGTATATCTTTATCTCCCGAAGGAGCAGAAATGATCACTTGTTTTGCGCCCGCCGCCAGGTGTTGTTGTGCCCCGGTTTTTGAAGTAAAACGCCCGGTTGATTCAATAACCAGGTCAATATTCATTTGTCCCCATGGCAAGGCATACGGGTCACGTTCTGAAAGAACCTGTATTACTTTTCCGTCAATGATAAGGCTATTGTCGTCATGAGCTACTGAGCCTTTAAAACCACGGTGTACAGAATCGTATTTAAACAGATGAGCAAGGGTGCCCGTGTCGGTAATATCGTTTATGGCAACAACCTCAACGGCGCTACGGCTCAATATATTTCTTAAAAAGATCCGGCCTATTCGTCCAAATCCGTTTATGGCTATTCTCATGACATTTCAGATATGATGTACAAAGCTATAAATAGCGATAACAGTGCAAAAGCAGAAGTATGATTTTTACGTGCTTTTGAAGGAGCCTCCTATAACACTATCCTGATATTGAAAAAGACTGATCTATATAAATTGGGTTAGCTTTCTTAACGGCTTAAGCACTATAGCCATTATGGGAATGACAATACCATTATTACGCATGGCCCTTAGATCATTTGACCAGGCATTGAGCCTGTTGCCAAAGTTCTGGTTGCTCACACCGCCTTGCAGCATCTTAACCAACACCTTGCGTACATAACCCACTTTTATTTGCCGGGCATGAATAAAGCGCGACATCAGTTCATAGTCTGCAGCGGTACCAAAATTGAGTTTGTAGTAGCCATACTCTTCAAACAGCTTCTTTTTAGCATAGAAGGTAGGATGAGGTGGCATCCATCCCCAGTTGAAGCGACCATGCCAGTAGCTGCCTGAACGCCATTTACGCAATACCTTATCTTCCTGGTCAATATAGTCCAGGTCGCCATAAATCGCCTCAGTTTCTTTATTAGCAAAGGCTTCGGCCACTGCTGCGATAACCTGGTCGTCTGCCAGCTGATCATCGGCATTGATAATACCCACAACAGCGCCGGTGGCATATTTGATACCTTTGTTCATGGCATCGTAAATACCTTTATCAGGTTCAGATACTACCAGGCTTATCTTGTCCCGGTACTTATCAATTTCGGCCAGGGTAGTATCCTTTGAACCGCCGTCAATAATAATATACTCCAGGTTGGGATATTGCTGGCTAATCACCGATTCAATGCACCGGCTAATGGTTGCTGCGGCATTATACGTAACGGTGATAACAGATATTTTGATAGCGGCCACTTTATTAAAAATTAAATCTGATAAATTATTTACAAATATGTAATTTTGATACGTTCCGGCAATGGAAAATTAAATTATAGATACGTTTAATTGAATTATTTACAATAACTACCTTTACAAATACCCGCAGCCTTGAATAACAACTTAACAGCCATTGTTCTTACCTTTAACGAAGAGAAGAATATTGAGGAATGTCTACAGAGCTTACAGCCTTTAAACGCAGATATTTTTATTCTTGACTCGGGATCCACCGATCGTACACTGGAAATTTGCAGGCGCTTTACTTCTAATATTTTCGACCATCCGTTTACCAATTATGGGGCACAAAGAAACTGGGCGCTTCAAAATCTTCCATTCAATACAGAGTGGGTTATTAATGTTGATGCCGATCACCGGGTAACCGAAGGTTTAGCGCAGGAACTGAATGATATTTTAAGCAAACCCGTTGCTGAGGATATAAACGGCTTTTTGGTAAGCCGCAGAACCATGTTCATGAACAAGTGGATTAAACATGGCGGGCATTACCCAACTTATCATGCTATTATTTTCAAAAAAGGCTTTGGTTCTTGCGAAGATAAACTGTACGACCAGCACTTTAAGATTGAAGGCAAAACCGTTATTTTAAAGAACGATATTATTGACATTATTACCGATTCTTTAAACACATTTACTGCCCGTCACAACAAATGGTCTGATCTGGAGGCCCAACACCAGTTCTTTAAGCAGGACGAAGAAAAGCAAAATAACATCAGCGGCAGTTTAACAGGCAATCCCATCCAGAAACGCCGCTATATTAAAAGCGTTTACGAAAAGTTTCCGCTATTTGTACGGCCGTTTATCTACTATTTCATCCGCTACTTCATTAGGCTAGGTTTTCTTGACGGAAAAGAAGGCTTGATCTTCCATTTTTTGCAGGGCTTTTGGTTTAGATTTTTAGTTGACGCCAAAATATACGAGCTACGCAAGCAACAGAAAAAGCGGTAGCCTTCGTTAATTAATTACAGGCTTGCAAGCCGCACGCTAAACAAACATGAATGGATAGCAGGCAACAAAAATATACTACGCTTATTCTTATTGTTCTTTCGGTACTGACTATCATTACCGGCGTTGTCATATTTATTCATCCTCCGGCAATTTTCCCCGATCCAAGCTGGGGTTATCAAGTGCTCAAATCCATGCAGCATGGCGGTGGCTTTAATATGCGCATCAACCCGGATCATGACAACATTGCGGCAAACTACCGAGAGTTTTTGAGCTGGTGGTCGCCAGGGCAATACCTCTTACCGCTGCTATTCAAAAGCATTTTCTCACTTAACCTGGGTCAAACATCGGTAGTTACTATCACGGTTTGTGCTTTGATCGGCCTCTTCGGTTTTTACCAATTTTTTAAAAAGATAGGGTTCTCGGCTATTATCTCCGTCCTAAGCGTTGCTTTTATTGCCTGCCAGCAAGCATATGTAGCCCCTTACATTTTTTACAATGGCGGCGAAGTGTTGCTATTTGCTTTTGCAGGGTGGTTCCTTTATGGCTGTTTCAGCTTTGAAAGGGTAAATAACTGGAAACCGCTACTTTTTATTTTAGCCGCGGGATTAATCGGCTTCTTCTGCAAATCATCCTTTATGTGGATCTATGCTGCCGGCTTGCTTTGCCTGTGGATAAGGGTTTCGCAAAGCAGTAAAGAGATTGTTAAGTGGATCATTAACGGCATATGGATGGGTATACCGGCCGTTGCAAGTGTTGCCATTATATTTTTTGGGTACCTCTCGAGGGGACATAATCCTGCCTCACAATCTCATCACATCCGCCTGGCGCTGGAAACTTTTGCTTTTCCGCTGGCCTCTCCGGTTTTAGCTGGCTTCTCTGGCGATGATCTGGTGCATGGTCTGCTCTTTCACCCGGATGGCCCAATGTTCACGCCCAAGGGCACCATCCTCGTATTAATCGCCATGACTATTGTGAGCGTATGGCTCATGTATGTGCTGCTTAAATACGTTAATAACAAAAATTACAGGCTCGTACTTGGTGTGTTTTACGGTGTGGCTTTCCTGTTCTTTAGTTATGCTTATCTGCGTCAACTGGCCATTTCTTACGAGGGTCGGCATTTCCGTATAGTGGGCTTGCTCATTGTGCCGGGCACATTATATCTGGTAAGCCGGGCCAAAGCTATTTACAAGGTTCTCTTCGGACTAATCTGGCTGTTTATTGCCATCACAAGCGTGGGCTTTTTGAGCCATGGGTATAAAGTTAATATCGACGAAGGCGTGCACGGCCCCTCCGGCCTTACGCAGCAGTTTATAGACCAGGAAACACTTAATTTTGTATTACAGCAGGACAAACTGCACAGTGATGCCATCTTTGTTTTTGTAAGCCCCGATCTGGGATTAGAAATTAATCACTGCCGCTTCATAACGCTTCAACCCATACCGAAACATAGCCATATTGATATGTATGATTACAGCTATAAAGGACACGCGGGCCCTATTTATATCGTTTTACCTATCGATTACCAAGGCGTAAGAGCCGGCATTATAGAGCGGGGATTTCGTGGCTATAGGAACTTTAAAAGAGCTTTGATCACGGATGATTATGTGGTGTTAAAGGCGGAGTAAAATAGATTTCCGCCGTAATAAAACTTTTGCTCTTTTATCTAATCAAATTCAGCATTTTCGAGAGAATTACCGATAAGAGTAATGATGCCTTTTTCTTGTGTCGAATCTTTTTCTTCCGACAACATAGTATAAGTCACGATTATTATTACTTTTTCCGGCCTGCTATTATCTATCAACCTCCATGTAACTAGGGTAATTTCCTTATTACTTTCCACAGATTCAATACAATCAGGCTTAGTTAAAAGATATCCTTTTTTCGTAGTCGTATAAGGTCGGTTACCAGTTAAAGATTTTATATCTTCTTCGTTGGTTGTTTCTTCAGGATGTTTTGCAGTAATAATCTTAATACGTAACGTACTTTGAGAATTGGGATCATAGCAAGCTTCCTGCGCCCCCTGTTCAACGTCGTATACCCAATGGTCAGGAAGATATATGAATAAGTTTCTGTATCGATGTTTAACCAGACTTCCTTGCCGTTTTTTAAATAAATTAAACATCCTGTAAATTAAAAATGATTTTTAACTCTATGCCGTTGAAAAAAAATCTATAGCAGTCGCTCGGTTGCAACCGAGTTACAAATATCATACGGCCTCAGGCCGACAAAAAAAGAAACGGCCAGAGGCCTTGCGATAGCGGTCACTCGGTCGCAACCGAGCGACTGCTGGGAGAGCTTTCATCACCGATAATTATGTGGTGTTAAAGGCGGAGTAAGGCATTTTTTGCTTCAAATACCCCTCCCTGCCCTCCCGAGGGAGGGAAGCTATTAGCGTTCGCTGACTACTCTAGGAATTTATCTTTTTCCAAAGCACATCTTTCAGCTCATCAATACCTTTTTGCGCTACCGATGAAATAAATACCGCCTCGATGCCTTCGGGTAATTCGGCTTTCATTTCTCGTTGCAGCTCATCGTCCAGCAAGTCGGTTTTGGTGATGGCCAGTACACGGGGCTTGTACATCAGTTCCGGGTTATATTCTTCCAACTCGTTAAGCAGAATGCTGTATTCTTCTTTAAGGCTACGGTTGGTGTCTGCCGGAATCATAAACAACAATACAGAGTTCCGCTCAATATGGCGCAGGAAACGTAAACCAAGACCCTTGCCTTGCGAAGCTCCTTCAATAATACCCGGTATATCCGCCATTACAAACGAGCGGTTATCGCGATAGGCCACAATGCCCAGGTTAGGTACCAGTGTGGTAAAGGCGTAGTCGGCAATTTCAGGTTTTGCGGCAGACATTACTGATAACAGCGTGGATTTACCCGCATTAGGAAAACCAACCAAACCAACGTCCGCCAAAAGCTTCAGCTCCAATATGTTCCACTCGTCCTGGCCCGGTTCGCCGGGTTGAGAAAACCGAGGTGTTTGTTGGGTAGACGTTTTAAAATGCCAGTTACCCAGTCCTCCACGTCCACCCGGGGTTAGTATGCGGGTTTCGCCGTCTTGTGTTATCTCAAATAAGATCTCGTCAGTTTCCGCATTTTTGGCTACGGTACCAAGTGGCACTTCCAGAATCTCGTCCTTGCCGGTTCTTCCGGTTTTTAAAGCGCTGCCGCCCGGCTCACCATTTTCGGCTATTACGTGTTTACGGTATTTCAGGTGCAGCAAGGTCCAGAGTTGTGCATTGCCTTTCACAATAACATGCCCTCCGCGACCGCCGTCGCCACCGTCCGGACCGCCCTTGGCCGTATGTTTATCACGATGCAAATGAGAAGAACCTGCTCCGCCATGACCTGAACGGCAGTTTATCTTCACGTAATCAACAAAATTGGAGCCTTGAGACATATCTTATTTATTTTGGATTTCGGATTTTCGATTTCGAATTTCGTCCACTCAGGTCGATCGATTTCGGATTTATCCTTTCCACTGTTGTAACTGATATTATAATTAAAAAATGCGAAACTGGTTTTGGCCAATTTCGCATTTGACATTTTAGACTATCGGAAACAGACCGGAAAAATCCGAAATCCCAAATCCGACATCCGAAATTAATAACGGTCCATCACAGCGCTGATCTCCTGGAAAATATCCTCGATAGATCCGATGCCGTTGATGCTAGTCAATTTATTTTGCTTTTTGTAGAAATCGGCTACAGGCGCAGTTTTTTCGTTGTATTCTTTAATGCGTTTGCGAATGATCTCCGGGTTGGCGTCATCCGGACGACCCGAAGCTTGTCCACGCAATAAAAGGCGTTGTTCCAGTTCCTGGTCGTTAACTTCCAGTGCAATCATGCCTGAAATTTGTTTGCCTTTACCAGCCAATAATTCATCAAGCGCTTCTGCCTGGGCTACGGTACGTGGGAAACCGTCGAAAATAAAGCCTTTAGCGTCTTTGTTGGCATCAAGCTTATTGCTGATCATGCCGATCACTACCGCATCCGGTACTAAAAGTCCCTGATCCATCAGTTTTTTTGCTTCCAGACCAAGTTCGGTGCCGTTAGCTATTTCACTCCTTAACAGATCGCCGGTTGAAAGGTGGATTAAACCGTACTTTGCGATAATGTTTTGCGATTGTGTACCCTTCCCTGCTCCGGGCGGACCAAACAGTACTAAGTTCAGCATGCTGTGATATAAAATTTAAAAAGCCTTTCTGTAAAAAACGGAAAGGCTCAATTTAGTTGGTGGACTTGAAGGGAGTCGAACCCCTAACCTTCTGATCCGTAGTCAGATGCTCTATCCAATTAAGCTACAAGTCCAATATTTCATTTGGAGAGGCTACCGGTATTTTTCGGTGCAGTATCCCTTCCAAAACGGAATGCAAAAATAGAATATCTTTTTAATCCGTCCTAATATTTTTTGAAATTTACTTCAATTTTTCTGCAATTACTTCAAATTCAACAGGATCTTTTTATCAGCCCAGCTACTTCTACGGCGAATGCGGCACGATTTTACTCGCATTACCACCAAGCTTAATTCGTCAGGTGGGGTCTGTCCATTTTCATAACCAAAAGTAAAACTCAGTCATTCAATATATTGCGGCACATCTTTTGACATTTATATCAAAAATTAAACATACCTTAATACCGTCGTTCACCTTACCAGCTCCCTCCTACCATGAAAGCAGTAGTCATAACACAACCGGGACCTCCGGATGTATTACATTTTGCAGACCGCCCCGAGCCTGTTCCAGGCCCAACAGAAGTATTAATCAAAGTTGCCGCAGCGGGTGTTAACCGCCCAGACGTAGCGCAACGCAAAGGACAATACCCACCCCCACCAGGCGCATCTGTTGATATTCCCGGATTAGAAGTTTCTGGCACTGTAGTGGAAGTCGGCTCCGAGGTTAAACGCTGGAAACATGGCGATCATGTTTGCGCGCTTTTAACAGGCGGCGGCTACGCACAATACTGTGTAGCACCGGAAGGCCAGTGCCTGCCTGTACCTAATAATATGCTCCTGCTGGAAGCAGCGTCTCTGCCCGAAACCTTTTATACTGTTTGGAGCAATGTTTTTGACCTGGGCAGATTTAAACCCGGAGATCAGGTATTAGTACATGGCGGAAGCAGCGGCATTGGAGTAGCTGCCATACAAATGGTGAAAGCCATGGGAGGCACAGTATACGTAACCGCAGGGTCGGAGGAAAAATGCACATTCTGCGAACATCTTGGCGCTGCCAAGGCCATTAATTACAATACCACCAATTTTAAAACAGCCATTCTCGAGGCAACCGGTAATCGCGGCGTTGATCTGATCCTTGACATGGTTGGTGGTGATTATACGGCTGACAATATTGCTTTACTTGCCACCGAAGGAAGGCTCGTACTCATCAATACCATGAGAGGCCGCAACACGGAGATTGATTTGCTTCCCATTATGCACAAACGACTTACCATCACCGGCTCCACATTGAGGCCACGGGATGTAGCTTTTAAAAGCGAAATAGCACATAACCTCGAAAAGCATATCTGGCCGCTGCTTAATTCGGGCAAGATCAAACCTGTAATACACGAAGTGTTTCAGGCTGCTAACGCTGCCAAAGCACACCAGCTGATGGAAGAAAGCAGCCACATGGGAAAGATCATGCTGAGCTTTGAAGGGCTCTAAAACAAAAAAAGCGCGGCACCTATCATTAAAATGAATCGGTGCACGCGCCACTACGGATTGGCTGGTAGTTAATTTATCTGCGAAACATCTACCGGCAATAGCACTGTTCCGTATGTCTTATTGATAGCACCGATAAACTGATTAGCCTCAAGCGCATATCCTTTCGGTGTTAAGTGAATACCATCGAGCGAAAAAACACCTCCTGTCATAAAATCTGCCGTAAACTTTATACCATTAACGGTTAAGCCACTCTGTTTAAGCTCATTGAGATAAGCATTGGCATCAAACACCGCCAAACCTTTAGCTGTTGCTATACTTTTAATAGCGGTATTATATGAGAGAATAAAGTTTTTGATGATGAAAACTTCGTTCTGGTCCAGTACATACTGATTATCAATTGGTGCAGCTGGACTAAGGCCGTAAGGCAGCATTCCTGCCGAAGTAGACACTAACTGGCCTATCTTAGCTGGCGAAAAGTTCAACAGAATAAGGTCATTTGTAGTAGCCAAACGAACTGTATAAGTTTGGTTAACCGGCCCAGAGCCTGTGCTTGCCTTAATATAAAGACCTTTAACAGTAGGGTTCACTTTTTGAACAGTTTGTAATAGGCTGTTCACGGTAATGGTATTAAAGAAAGGCAGTGAAGTAACATCAGGAATGGTAGCTACCACGCCCTTTTGTCCGTTTGCGGTCAACTTGGTAATGAGTGATTGATAAACGTTTTGAAAAACATCTTTATCCGTTACTGCACCACTTGCCGCACCAGCTGTTGCATATTGTAATACATCATTATTACCTAACCAGCAAGAGAAGAATGTATAGGGTTTAGCAGTTACAAAATCAAGATAACTGGTTGTATTGTTAGGTGCGTTATTGGGCAGCAATCGTTCAAAATACCCATTGAGGTTGCCGTATTGCGTATTGTTAATATCTGTAAGCCTGATACCAGATACACCGTAATTATTGATTACACCCCCAGCGTATTTATTATAGAGTGTTACATTGCCATAATTGGCAACATTAATGGTGCCCCTTACCGCAAGATTGCTAGTTACCCTTGTAATATTAGGTGTACCATCGGCATTGTAGCCACTTAAGGTAAGATAGCCCGAGCCGTTAGCCTCACTTGCCCCAAATAATGGTTGAGCAAATGCCCCGCCGCCTGCAGAAACCATCTGTTTGGCCATTAAGGCGGGGAAAGAGGCCTGCTGGCCGCTGAGGTAAAGCCCATCATTAGCATAACCCGCCGTCTGCGAGTCACCGATGGAAATAAATCTGGAAAAATCAACCGAGCTCTTACCTTCGTTTTGCGAAGTAGAAACGGTACCCGAGCCTTTTACAACAGGAGTGGGTAAAGATGAAACGTCCGGTTTACAGGCCGCAAACAAAGCGAGCAACGGTAAAAACTTCAACGGTTTATAGAAACACTTCATGAGGAGCAGCTTAAATCCCTTCTAATTTTTCTTTCTGACACTATAACTCTATACTGCAATAAGGACGGCTAATAAGCCGCAGTATTTATAACTGTGAAGTTTTACGCAATTTTCTGTGATAGGTTACACTAACCCCTTTAAAAATATTTATATAAGTGTTTATTTATCCGGCAATAAACATTAACTTTGCGCCTCAAAATAACGCGCTCTTAAACGTGCGCGCGGTAACAGGTATAGAAAAAAATTAAATTACGAGCTTTATATATGCCAAACATTGGAAAAATCTCACAGATCATCGGTCCGGTAGTTGACGTAAGCTTTGGCGATGATGCACATCTTCCTAAAATTTATGACGCCTTGCAAATAACCAAGGACAATGGCCAAAAAATTGTTTTAGAAGTACAGCAGCATTTAGGCGAAGACAGAGTACGTGCAATAGCAATGGACTCAACTGATGGTTTGCTACGCGGAATGCCTGTTTTAGACATGGAGTCTCCTATCAAAATGCCTATCGGCGAAGAGATCAAAGGCCGTGTATTCAATGTTGTGGGCGAAGCAATTGACGGTATCCCTTCATTAGATACTTCAAATGGTCGTCCAATCCATAATGCCCCTCCAAGATTTGAAGACCTGTCTACCGAAACTGAAGTTTTGTTTACAGGTATCAAAGTAATCGACTTATTAGAGCCTTACGCAAAAGGTGGTAAGATCGGATTATTTGGTGGTGCCGGTGTAGGTAAAACCGTATTGATCCAGGAGCTGATCAACAATATTGCAAAAGCATATTCAGGTCTGTCTGTATTTGCCGGTGTGGGTGAGCGTACCCGCGAAGGTAATGACCTTCTCCGCGAAATGCTTGAATCAGGCATCATTAAATATGGTGAAGAATTTATGCATTCAATGGAAAAAGGCGGATGGGATCTTTCTAAAGTTAATGCTGAAGATTTAAGAGATTCAAAGGCTACCTTCGTGTTCGGTCAGATGAACGAACCTCCAGGTGCCCGTGCACGTGTAGCGCTTTCAGGCTTAACTATCGCTGAATATTTCCGTGATGGTGATGCAGAAGGCAAAGGCCGTGATATCCTTTTCTTCATCGATAATATCTTCCGTTTCACCCAGGCAGGTTCAGAAGTATCTGCGTTGTTAGGCCGTATGCCTTCAGCGGTAGGTTACCAGCCAACACTTGCTACTGAGATGGGTATGATGCAGGAGCGTATTACTTCAACCAAACGCGGTTCAATCACTTCAGTACAGGCCGTATACGTACCTGCTGACGACTTAACTGACCCTGCGCCAGCTACTACATTTGCCCACTTGGATGCAACAACCGTACTTTCACGTAAAATTGCCGAGTTAGGTATCTATCCTGCTGTGGATCCGCTGGATTCCACGTCACGTATCCTTAGCCCTGCAGTTTTAGGCGACGAGCATTACAACACTGCTCAACGTGTTAAAGAAATTCTGCAGCGTTACAAAGAACTTCAGGACATTATCGCTATCCTTGGTATGGACGAGCTTTCTGAAGAAGATAAACTGACTGTATCGCGCGCTCGTCGTGTTCAGCGTTTCCTTTCTCAGCCATTCCACGTTGCCGAGCAGTTCACCGGCTTAAAAGGTGTGTTGGTTGACATTAAAGATACCATCAAAGGTTTCAACATGATCATTGACGGCGAAGTTGACGAATATCCTGAAGCAGCCTTCAACTTAGTTGGTTCTATTGACGACGCTATCGAAAAAGGTAAAAAACTGTTAGCAGAAGCGAACAACTAATTCAGATATGAGATATTAGATGTGAGATGTGAGATTTAGGCATAAGCCATTTTCACATCTCTGTTCTAAATAGAAAGGAAGATAAGCAGTTTAATTTGAGATCAGATTTTTCTTGTCTCAAATCTCATATCTCACATCTCAAATCTAATTCAGCAACATCTCAAATCTAATCAACAAATGACATTAGAAATACTTACTCCCGATCAAAAAGTGTACGAAGGCGAAATAACTTCGGTTACGGTACCTGGCACTATGGGATCATTTGAAATTTTAGACAACCACGCTGCCATCATATCTACTTTAGAGGATGGTAAATTGACTGTACGCGCCGGTGGCAAACAGGACGTATTTTTAATTAAAGGTGGTGTTGTTGAGGTTTCAAATAATAAAGTAATGGTACTGGCCGAAGGCATCAGACACCGTTAAGAGACTTTCAATTTCAAAGATAACGGGGCTGCTCAATTTTTTGGGCAGCCTTTTTTGTTGCCTGCATTTTGGCGTTTTGTCTGAACTCGAATTTTAAGGAATTAACTAAATGGCCAGAATTAGAAGATGGACTGGCTTGGGCCGAAGTATAAAGTTCAATATAGGGACACAGCAACAAAGCCTTTTCTACAGTATCTTTATATTTCATTAAAAAAACTTCAACTGCATGCAACCAAATTAACCAAAGTTTCATCTTCCTTTTAAATGGCGTTTTTAAAACCTAAATACACGATTGAGGAGCTGATTGTGAGATGCAGATCCGGAGAGCGCAAAGCGCAGGAAATGTTGTATAAGCAGTTTGCTTCAAAAATGTTTGGGGCTTGTTTGAGATACGCCGTGGATAAAACGGAGGCTGAAGATATGTTGCAGAACGGGTTTATAAAGGTGTTTCAAAAAATCAACGATTATCGTGGCGAAGGTTCTTTTGAAGGATGGATCCGGCGGATCATGGTACACAGTTCGATTGAATATTATCGCAAACACCACAAAATGATGGTGGTTGAACTGGAAGAATCTGGCCATGACACACCTGTAAACGCAGTGGCTACGCAGAATTTGGATAGCAAATACCTCCTTCAACTTATCCAGCAGCTTTCGCCGGGCTACAGGATGATATTTAACCTGTATGCTATCGAAGGTTACTCGCACAAGGAAATAGCCGAAATAGTGGGCATTACAGAAGGAGCATCTAAATCGCAGCTCTCCAGGGCGAGGGCCATATTAAAAGAAAAGATCATCAAACTTGAAGGAGCCAATTATGAATATGCAGGATAAAGAAATTGACGAATTATTCAGCGGGCAACTGGCCAACTTTGAAATGCAGCCATCACCCAGCGTATGGAACAAGGTGGCAGCCGGATTGGATAACAAGCGTTCAAAAAAACACATTGGGCCATTGTTGGCTATAGCGGCAAGCGTACTGGCTTTATTAACGGCAGGCGTTTTATTCCTGAACAAGAAAACTGATACCGGTAAGGCAGGGCAGCATAACAATATCGCAGTGATCAGGAAGGGCACGGAGCCGACTACGATGGCTCAAAACAATGAACAAGCTGTAAAACAATCAGCACCGGCAATTCAACAGCATATGGCAACGGCAGTTTCATCAGCTCCCGTTATCGCAAAGGCTGCCAGTCCAACTAAATCGGGGCTGATCAAACAGCCAAAGAGTGTGGTATCTTCACCCTCTGCTACCCCACAAGTAACAACACAGCCCGTGAGTGTCGACGAACAGGAACAGCAGCAACAAGTACTGGCCGCCTCAGTAGTTCAGCGTAAAACGGATGTTTCTAAACCCGTCGTGCCAGATATTACGCTCAATACCGCAGCCGCTCAGCCTGAACAAACCGATAACACGTCGGTTGTATCAACTACAACTCAGGTAAGCAACACGATTAAACCGAAAAAGCGGGGAATCCGCAGCTTTGGCGATATGGTAAATGCTGTAGTAGCCAAGGTTGATAAAAGAACCAATAAGGTAATTGAGTTTAGCAATACTGATGACGATGAGTCAACCATAACCGGGCTCAACCTCGGCATTGTGAAAATAAAAAAGGAAAAATAATCTTCGATCTAAATATACCCAACACATGAAAGCTTTAATATTTGCGGCGTTACTAAGCGCGACGACCATAAGTGTGCTTGCACAGCGAGATACCACAGCGAAAACAGATACAGCAACCGATAAAGGCGTTAAATTTTCGCTTGGTACCGGAGAAGATGCCACCCGCTTTGAACTGCATAAAAAAAACAAACATACTCACGATATAGATACCACCGCAGACCGCCGTGCTATGCATAAAGCGCCTGGTTTCTCTTTCGGCATTACGCTGGCCAGAATTGACCTGGGTTTGGCTACGCTGGTTGACAACGGGAGCTTTACCCTGTCGCAGAACAACAACTTTCTTCGTTACCGGTCGTGGAAAACTATAAACGATGGCTTCGATGTTATCCAGTTTGGTTACCGTTTTAACAGCACATTCAAAATCTATGTGTCTGGCGGTTTCGACTGGACATTGATCCGGCTGCGTGATAATATCACCATTCAAAAAAATGATGACATGAGCGCCCTGCATTATAGGGTCGACAATATTGATTACAGCAAGAACCGCTTTTCAGCCAGTTACCTGCGTATTCCACTATCCTTTGATTTTCGCAGCCATGATGACAGCCGGGGCAAAAAGTTCCATTTTGTAGCCGGGCCTGATATTGGCTTACTGCTCAATGGTCGCGTTAAGCAGATCAGCGATGAGCATGGCAAGCAGAAGTTTAACGATGACTATCACTTTACCAAGATGCGGTACGGCGCATTTGTACGCGTAGGCTACGGCGCATGGGGCATATTCGGCAAATATTATTTCAACGATATGTTTGATACCGAAGCACAAAAGGGCCTTAAAAACTTTTCTTTTGGAATTATGTTAGGTTTTTAATCAACCCTCAATTATAAAGTTTAGAATGGAAAGCTACCTGCAAGGGTGGCTTTCCTTGTTTTATGTATATTTAGCGCCCTATGGGTAACTCATTTTTAGAAGCAGTAGCAATAAGCCGCCTGTATCCGGGTAAACAGCTGGCTGGCGTAAAAAAGGCAAGTCTGAGCATTGAACCCGGAAAGATAACTGCTATTATAGGCGAGAGCGGTAGCGGCAAAAGCACGCTGCTCCGGCTGCTGTATGGCTTACTTTCCCCTCAGGAAGGTGTTGTGACCTTTAAGGGTGAACGCATATGGGGACCAGAAGAAAAGCTGATTCCCGGCCACGACGCCATGAAAATGGTTACCCAGCAAACCGATAACCTGAACTTGCACGCTAAGGTATGGGACAACGTTTCTGCCTTATTACCCTCTACCGACATAAAGTTTAAGCAGGAACGATCTGAAGAAGTGCTTACCCAGCTTAATATGATGAAGCTGGCCGATAAAAAGGTGGCCGAACTTAGCGGCGGCGAAAGGCAACGGGTGGCCATAGCACGCGCGCTGGTAACCAAACCAGAAGTGCTGCTGCTGGATGAGCCGTTTAATCAGGTTGATACCTCCTTTAGGGAAGGCCTACAGCAGGATATCCGCAATGTTGTAAAACAAACCGGCATAACGGTGGTGATGGTATCGCATGATCCAGGTGAGGTGATGTCGATGGCGGACCACTTAGTTGTGTTCAGAGCCGGCGAAATCTTAGAAACCGGCGATCCAAAACACGTTTATCTACACCCGCAACATCTGTATACGGCCCGATTATTAACAAACTGTAACGTATTAAATCAGGAAGAAGCGCTACACCTCAAGATCAAGGTTGAAAAGGAATGTGTGGTGATCTACCCCGAGTGGATAGAGATTATTCCCCGGTGGTCAAGTAAGGATTGGGAGATTAAACAGGTACTTTTCAAGGGCTTTTATGAGGACCTGCTGGTTCAGAAAGATAACCTCATTTTAAGGGTGATCACCCAGCAATGCGAAAAATTCTCAGTAGGCGATAAGATCAGCCTCAAGATTAATCGTTGCCTGCATTTCTAGCCTGTTGCAGGGTAGTGCGCCTGCTGGCTATAATCTTCTTGCGGTGCTGCATGCCCCAATTGCGCAGTTCGTTCATTACTTTGTCCAGGCTTCTGCTGTAGGGCGTGAGCTCATAGGTTACGGTAACGGGCGTAGTGGCATATACCTTACGCTCCACAAACTCATTTAACTCGAGTTCCTTTAATTCTTTAGATAATATCTTCGGTGTTATTTCACCCAAAACCTTTTGGAGCTCATTAAATCGCTTTGGGCCACTACTCAAGGCGATAATAAGCGGAAGCTTCCATTTACCACTCAGAACGTATAGGGCGTCCTTCACGGCACCTACACTGGCTTGACACGCCTCTGAAGAATGAACTATTTCCTGCTCTGTTGTTTCCATTTTTATCACAGTATCCAAAAGGATAGTACTATCCTTTTGGATACTAATATCTTTCGGATAGTAAAGCTACTTAATTTTGATGAGATAAAAATTGAGCAAATGAAATCGATCAAAATTACTTATTGGATTACAACTGTGATTGTTGCCGGGATGATGGCTCTTTCGGCCTTCTTTTACTTTACTAAACCTGAGCTGATTCAGGCTTTCCATCATTTAGGTTTTCCTGACTACTTCAGAATTGAATTAGCAGTGGCCAAATTGATAGGAGCGGTTCTATTACTTGCGCCGGTTGGATCACGGATAAAAGAATGGGCTTACGCCGGCTTTGCTATCACCTTTGTTTCGGCTTTTATTGCACATACAGCATCCGGCGATCCTATGTCGAACCGGATGGGACCGGCTATCTTTTTGTTGTTGTTAACTGTCTCTTATATCACCTATCACAGACAAAAGAAAGTCAAAGCCGAGTCGCAACCTGTAGTTTTGTAAAAGAGTAAAAAAATTCAGGGGGGGGTTAAAAAGTCAGCGCCCTCTATGTCTCTCTTGTGCACCTGCGGTTTATTTTTAACCACTGAGACCGTCAAGCAGACACGGAGGGCGCTGAGTATAATATTCTGAGAAGTTAAATCAAACCAGATACTCAAACAATGTTTGGTCCCGGTTTACTTCGATCACATCAAACCGATGGGCTTCCATACGTTTGAGTAAGGCAGGATAGTCGTCTGCTGACTTTAATTCAATGCCTACCAAAGCCGGGCCGCTTTCGCGCTCCGTCTTTTTGATAAACTCAAAACGGGTAATATCATCATGCGGACCAAGTACGTTGTTCACGAACAATTTTAAGGCTCCGGGACGCTGCGGGAAACGTACGATAAAGTAATGCTTCAATCCCTCATAAAGCAGTGATTGCTCCTTGATATCCTGCATGCGGTCAATATCGTTATTGCCGCCGCTCACAATACATACTACCTTTTTGCCTTTGATCTTTTCTTTATAAAGATCGAGCACGGCAACAGACAAGGCACCTGCAGGTTCTACTACAATGGCATCCTCGTTATACAACTTCAATATTGCTGAGCAAACTTTGCCTTCGGGTACCAGCAACATATCGTCCAACAGTTCCTGACAAAACTGGTAGGTAAGCTCCCCTACCCGCTTAACTGCAGCACCGTCAACAAAACGATTGATCTTATCCAATGTTACCGGCTCGCCTGTGTCTAATGCTTTACGCATAGACGGTGCACCTTCTGGCTCAACACCAGCCAGCAGAATACCGGGGCGGTGTTGCCTGAGATAGCTACCGACACCGGCTGCCAAGCCCCCGCCGCCAATTGGAATGATCACTGCCTCTACATCGGGCAGATCCTCTAAAATTTCAACGCCTACCGTTCCCTGGCCTTCAATAATGTCAAAATGATCAAAAGGCGGAACAAAGGTCATGTCATGTGCCTCGGTATAAGCCAGTGCTTCGCGAAGGCAGTCGTCAAAAGTATCGCCGGTAAGTACAATTTCCACGTTACCGTTGCCGAACATCTGCGTTTGCTTTACCTTTTGATTGGGGGTAATTTCGGGCATAAAGATTACGCCGTTAATACCCATCTTTTTGCATGAAAAGGCTACCCCTTGTGCATGGTTACCGGCACTGGCACAAACTACACCCTTGCTTAGCTGCGTGGCGTCAAGCTGACTGATCAGATTATAAGCTCCTCTCAATTTATAAGAACGCACTACCTGCAGGTCCTCGCGTTTGAGGTAGAGCTCACAGTTATATTTTTCAGATAAACCGGCATTATATTCAAGTGGCGTATGGCGCACAACGCCTTTAAGCCGTTTGCTTGCCGATTGAAAATCCAGTTGATGTTTAAATGTTTCTACGTCCATCATTACTCCTTTACTAAACGATAGGCAACCAGGCTCAGCAGGTCTTCATCGTTGATATCCAGTTTACGGTCTGCAAGCTCTAAAAAGCGCTTGTAGGTTTCATTCAGTTCCTCTTTATTGAGGTTGTGGCCCAGACGGTCAAGGTGATATTTCAACGCGTGGCGTCCACTACGTGCGGTAAGCACAATACTTGCACTTGGGAAACCAACATCCTCAGGTCTGATGATCTCGTAATTTTCACGATTTTTAAGGAAGCCATCCTGATGAATACCAGAACTGTGTGCAAAGGCATTAGCACCTACAATCGCCTTATTCGGCTGAACCGGCATACGCATTTGCGTACTTACCATGCGGCTCAATTCATAGATCAGCTTAGCGTTGATATTGGTATGTAAACCTAGTGTTTGATGCGTTTTCAGGATCATGACGACTTCCTCGATAGAAGTGTTGCCTGCACGCTCACCGATACCGTTAATAGTGCCTTCGATCTGACGTGCACCATTTTGCAAACCTGCTACTGAGTTAGCAGTGGCCAGGCCAAGGTCATTATGGCAATGCACAGAGATGATGGCCTTATCAATATTTTTAACGTTTTCTTTCAGGAAACGGATCTTACTGCCATATTGATCGGGCAGGCAATAGCCGTTGGTATCTGGAATATTTACTACAGTTGCGCCTGCCGCAATAACAGCCTCAACCATTTTAGCCAGGAACTGAATGTCTGCACGGCCAGCATCCTCAGCATAAAACTCAATATCCTCAACCGACTTTTTAGCATATTTAACAGCCTCAACCGCACGCTCTAAAATCTCTTCGCGGGTACTGTTGAATTTATACTTAATGTGCATATCAGACGATCCAATACCGGTGTGGATACGAGGTCTCTTAGCAAACTTCAAAGCATCAACAGCCGCATCAATATCACCTTTGTTAGCACGGGTAAGGGCGCAAACAATCGGTTCGGTTACAGCTTTGGAAATTTCAACCACGCTCTGGAAGTCGCCGGGACTGGATATAGGAAATCCCGCCTCGATAATATCAACACCCAGTAACTCCAGTTCATGGGCAATCTCAATTTTTTCTGGAGTAGTTAATTGGCAGCCCGGTACCTGTTCACCATCACGCAGGGTGGTGTCAAATACATAAACGCGGTTTGGATCGTGTAACATACTTTTTTAGATTTTAGATGTGAGATCTTAGATTTGAGATAATCCGCCTCTCACATTTCTGTTTTATGTTAAATTAGTTAGCTTACTATTTTTTATTTCTTATCACTTGTCAGAGACCCGTCTAAAATCTAATATCTCAAATCTTGTTCAATCAGATATTCGTCTCAAATCTCATCTCTAACGTCTCATATCTATCTATTTAACGGCTATAAATCTTAACCGTTTATAGTCCGCATACCATTGGCCATTTTCGTTGTAATCAGGCTCCAGGATCGCGGTGATCTCCTTCAGCATTTGCTGTTTATCAGCTTCAGGTATTCCCTGAAAATACTGCGAACCAAACATGTTGATCCACTTTGTTACACCTTCGTCACCATCCTGAAGTGGTGTTTTCCGGTCAAAATGAACCGCATATACTACTCTGAAACCATGCTCTTCCAGTCGACTGGTATATTCACCCAATGATGGGAAGTACCAGATCCTGGTATCAGCCTCTTCAAGATAGCCGTGCTCCTGCAGTACTTTCTTCGTGGCTGCAATAAGCTTCTCTACATTGCCTTTGCCGCCCATTTCTGCAACAAAACGCCCACCGGGGCGAAGGCTGTCATAAACGCATTTCATCATACTGTCCTGATCCTGCACCCAATGCAGCACGGCATTGGAAAAAACAGCATCAAAAGGTTGATCAAAATGAAAGTTCGAAGCATCAGCCACGGCAAAACGAACATCAGTGTAATTACCCTTGGCCTGTTCAATCATTTCTGGCGAAGCATCGATACCAACTACATTGGCACCTAACTTCTGGATCTGATCGGTAAGGTAACCTGTACCACATCCCAGATCGAGGATACGCTCATCGGCTTTTACGTCCAATAATTCAACCAGGTTCTCGCCAAATTGAAATACAAAGGCGTGTTTTTGGTCATATAATTCAGCGTTCCACTTCATGTTCATTTTGATTACACCGATTTAATTTTTGATTACACGGATAACATGTGATTTCACCGATTATTTTTGATGATTTCACTGATTTGTGAGGGGTTTGCTTCGCCGTTCCTCCTCGCAATGACAACATATTACCTTTTACCTTAAGCCTTTAAGCTTTCACCTTTACTTGCAAATATTCCAGCACCTTTTTGCCCATGGCATCGGTGCCTAATATTTTAGCTTTATCGGTATTTGCATCAGCGATATCGCCGGTGCGGTAGCCGTCTTTCAGCGCCTGATCAATGGCTGTAGTAATACGTTTAGCTTCTTCTTTCAGTCCGAAACCGATCTCCAGCATTAAAGCTACAGACAGGATGGAAGCTAACGGGTTGGCCCGGTTCTGACCGGCAATATCATGCGCTGAACCGTGGATCGGTTCAAAGAAACCGGTACCATCACCAACGGAAGCTGAGGCTAACATACCCATTGAACCGGCAATTTGTGAAGCCTCGTCAGTCAGGATGTCACCGAACAGGTTAGCGGTTAATACCACGTCAAACTTTTTAGGGTTTTTAACAAGTTGCATGGCCGCATTGTCAATAAACATATGCTCCGTTTCAACTTCAGGATATTCTTTAGACAACTCCTGTACTACTTCGCGCCACAGGCGTGATGCTTCCAGAACGTTAGCTTTATCTACTGAGCAAAGTCTTTTAGTACGCGCTTTAGCGGCTTCATAAGCTTTGCGCGCGATACGTTCCACCTCATAACGATGATAGATCATGAGGTCAGACGCAGTATTACGATCCTCGCTACGTTTCTTCTCGCCAAAATAAACGTCGCCAGTCAGTTCGCGGAAGAACAGAATGTCCGTACCGCGTAATACTTCAGGCTTTAAGCTTGAAGCATCCAGCAGTTCATCAAAAAGCATGATAGGGCGCAGGTTAGCATACAAGCCAAGTTCCTTGCGGATCTTTAATAAACCCTGCTCCGGTCTAACTTTGGCAGTTGGGTCGTTATCATATTTAGCATGTCCTACGGCGCCGAACAAAATGGCGTCGCTGGCTTTGGCTTTGGCAAGTGTTTCATCGGGCAGCGGGTTACCTGTCGCTTCAATGGCCACGTGGCCCATTAAGGCTTCATCAAATGTAAATTCGTGTCCAAACTCTTCGCCAATCTGTTCTAAAACAGCTTTACCCCAGGTTGTTACTTCAGGGCCTATACCATCACCAGGTATTACTAATATGTATTTTTTAACTCCCATTTTGTTGTTTTATATTTCATTGGATCAGGGGTATCAGACTCGTCCTCTTACGTCGTTCAACCTCATGATCATCATTGTTGCTTCTGTTGTTATCCAGTTATTGTAATCCTCAATTGCCTGCAGGCGGGTCTGGTTATCGATATAACCCTCGTCACTGATCTGTTTCATCGCTGCTACCTTCGACCAAATGCCTGCCCTCGCTATGAAGTTGTTGTTTTCGCTTTTATAAGTTTCATCAGCTTTCAGCACCTCAACGGCTTGAAAGCCTGTTTCTTCAAATAATCGCTGCAAATCATCAGCAATTCTATTATTCATCCCCGCATCGGCGCGCCATTGTAAGAAAGCACTGTAAAAAGTCCTCATGCTTTCGGGCGGTTCGGGTTGCCAGGTTAGCGCTTCATGGTTATAATCCAAAACAGAAACCATTCCACCCGGCGCCAGCATCGCTTTAAATTTGAGCAACGCTTCTTTTGGGTTACCAAGCCACTGCAATGTTCTCGCCGAAACAATCAGGTCGAACTTTTCTTCTGTTTCAAATTCAAAAAGATCAGCATGGATCAGTTTCAAACTTGGCACGTCAGCATAAGTCTTTTTACCGCTTTCGATAAAGGCAGCAGTATTGTCTATACCGGTTACCCGTCCCGACGCGCCCACGTAAGCTGCTATTCCTTTGGATATAGCGCCTGTTCCGCAGCCAACGTCCAGGACTTTTAACCCTTCTTTCAGTACCGGGATCAAGGTTGAATAATCAGCCTCAAGGCTCCGGTCGTCAAATATTTTTGTTGAATCCCGGCTGTCTCTTTCAATATGTTTATTAGTTGTTAGCATAGAGACAGCCGGGATATTATTTAATTAAAATGCCTTGTGTTGTTCGTACTCCACAACCTTCTCCGTGTTGCTCAGGATATAGTCGATATCGTCATAGCCATTGATCAGGCAAGCCTTTTTATAAGGATTGATCTCAAAGCTTTCCTGTTCGCCTGTGCTCACAATTTTAATGAACTGATTTTGGAGGTCGATCTCAACTTCGGCAGTGTGATCCGCGAAAACAGCGTCAAAGATCTTCGCCAGAAAAGCTTCGCTTACCTGAACCGGAAGTAAGCCATTGTTTAAAGCATTACCTTTAAAAATATCGGCAAAGAAGCTGCTTACCACCGCATCAAAGCCATAATCAGAAATGGCCCAGGCAGCGTGCTCACGGCTACTGCCGCAACCAAAGTTCTTGCCGGCTACCAGGATCTTACCTGAATAGATGGGATCATTTAGGACAAAATCCGCTTTAGGATTATCGTTCTCATCGAACCGCCAGTCGCGGAAAAGGTTATTACCAAAGCCCTCACGGGTAGTAGCCTTCAGGAACCTCGCCGGAATGATCTGGTCGGTATCTATATTTTCAATCGGCAGTGGCACTACCGAACTTTTTACATGTTTGAATATTTTGGTCGCCATTATTTTATTGTCTTGAACTGGAATTTTTCGAATTGATGAATTGACAGAATTAATTTTCTTGAATTTTATATTTATGATTTAAAAGCCTTTTAAATTGAAGGCTTCTACTACCAAAATTAATAAGCAGACCTGTTTTTACATTGTAAGCTTCAAGGTAGTTGATACCTTGAGCAAGATGAATATCTTCCAAATCAGCTATCGCCTTTAATTCAACCATGATCTCATCTTCTACAAAGAAATCTACCCGCCTTGAGCCAATTTGCATTTCACGATAATAGATTGGCATTTCCATCTCTCTTGTAAATCCCAATCCAGCTAACCCCATTTCTATTTCTAAGGCTCTTTGATAAATTACTTCCTGAAATCCATTTCCAAGAGACCGGTGTACTGTCATTGCACAGCCTATGATTTGACTACTGCAATCTTTAAATTCCTCCGATGTTCTTTTTATGGTTTCCATTTTTTGTCTTGAACCCGAATTTATCGAATTATAGAATTAACAGAATTTTTAAGTCTTTCTGGCATGCCAATTAAATAAGTAATTCTGGCCATTCTTAAATTCCTTAAAATTCGAGTTCAGAAAATTCTATAATTCTGAAAATTCTGATTCAGAAATAAATTCACGTACATCTGTAATCCTTCCTGTAATAGCTGCCGCAGCTGCTGTTAACGGGCTGGCCAGGAAGGTGCGTGAATTTGGTCCCTGACGGCCTTCAAAGTTTCTGTTAGAGGTTGAAACGCAATATTTACCGGCTGGAATTTTATCCTCGTTCATGCCTAAACAAGCGCTGCAACCTGGTTCGCGCAACGGGAAACCAGCGGCTTCGAATACTTTATCCAAACCTTCGGCAATTGCTTGCTGTTGTACCTGTTTTGAACCAGGAACGGCCCAAACGGTTACATTTTCAGCCTTGTGTTTGCCTTTGATCAGTTTGGCCACGGCACGAAGGTCTTCGATACGGGAGTTGGTGCAGCTGCCAATAAACACGTAGTCGATCGGTTTGCCCAATAGCTGCTCATCATCATGAAGGCCCATGTAGTTGAGTGCCTTTTTGTATGATGGCTGCTCAGATGCATCAAGAGAAGAAGTTGCAGGAATGTGCTCAGTAACGCCAATGCCCATACCCGGGTTAGTGCCATAAGTGATCATCGGCTCAATATCTTCAGCATTAAAAGTGATCACGCTGTCAAACTCAGCATCCTCGTCGGAATATAAAGTTTTCCAGTAAGCTACCGCTTTATCCCAGTCTTCACCTTTAGGCGCAAATTCGCGGCCTTTTACATACTCAAAAGTGGTTTCGTCCGGAGCGATCAAACCGCCTCGTGCGCCCATTTCTATACTCATGTTACAGATGGTCATACGGCCTTCCATGCTCAGTGAGCGGATAGCTTCGCCAGCATATTCTACAAAGTAGCCGGTACCACCTGCTGCAGAGATCTGGGAAATGATATATAAGATAATATCTTTTGCACCTACGCCTTTTTGCAGTTTGCCGTTCACTTCAATTTTCATGCGTTTAGGGCGCGACTGCAACAGACACTGCGTAGCCAGCACCTGTTCAACCTGTGAAGTACCGATACCAAATGCAATAGCACCAAATGCGCCGTGCGTTGAAGTATGGCTATCACCGCATACATAAGTGCAACCTGGACGGGTAATACCCAGCTCTGGACCAATTACATGAACAATACCCTGAAAAGGGTGACCTAAGCCATAAAGTTCAATGCCAAACTCAGCACAATTTTTGGTCAGCATATCTACCTGGTAACGCGAAAGCTCTTCCTTAATAGGTAAGTGCTGGTTCCAGGTAGGCACGTTATGATCAGCTGTGGCTACCGTTTGTTTTGGTCTGAAAACCGGAATGCCCCGCTTGCGCAAACCATCAAAAGCCTGCGGGCTGGTCACTTCATGTATAAAATGCGTATCGATATACAAAATGTCCGGGAACCCTTCCTTACTGCTCACCACGTGCGCATCCCAGATTTTATCAAATAATGTTTGTCCCATAGCCCCTCCCAAACCCTCCCCGGATGGGGAGGGCTAAATAGTTGGTTTTATTTATTTTCTAATTTCAATTAATATACGGTCCATTCCCCCTTTAGGGGGTTAGGGGGTTTACGCCTCTACAGCCTGGTTTTCCGGACGTAAGCTACGTACAGTTTTACCTGCTTGCCATAATTCACTTTCGCGAAGCTCTCTAAGTTCTTCGTTCAGTTTTTCACGGTAATCAGGCTGGCTGTTGCTGTCAATTGAACGTTGAGATTCCTGACCAGTTGCCACGCTGTTGTAAAGTTCTTCGAAAACAGGTTTAGTAGCGTCACGGAATTTCTTCCACCAGTCAAGCGCACCGCGTTGAGCAGTAGTTGAACAGTTAGCATACATCCAATCCATACCGTTTTCTGCAACTAATGGCATTAATGATTGAGTTAACTCTTCAACAGTTTCGTTGAATGCTTCTGATGGCGTATGGCCCTTGCTGCGTAAAACTTCGTACTGAGCGGCAAAGATACCCTGGATACAACCCATCAAAGTACCACGCTCGCCAGTAAGGTCGCTGAATACTTCTTTCTTGAAATCAGTTTCAAACAGGTAACCGCTACCTACAGCAATACCTAAAGCAATTACTCTTTCCCAAGCTTTACCAGTTGCATCCTGGAAAATAGCGAAGCTTGAGTTTAAGTCACGACCTTGCAGGAACATACGACGCAGTGAAGTACCTGAACCTTTTGGAGCTACCAGGAATACGTCAACATCAGCAGGAGGAATGATACCGGTTTGCTCGTTGAAAGTAACGCCGAAACCATGAGAAAAATAAAGCGCTTTACCAGCGGTTAAGTGTTTTTTAACAGTTGGCCACAGTTCAATCTGAGCTGCATCGCTTAACAAATAGCAAATGATAGTTCCTCTTTCCAGAGCTTCTTCAATTTCAAATAGCGTTTCGCCTGGTACAAAGCCGTCGCTTACTGCTTTATCCCATGTTTTTGAATTTTTACGCTGACCAACAATTACGTTGATACCGTTGTCTTTTTGGTTTAGCGCCTGACCAGGACCCTGAACACCATAACCAATTACGGCTACAGTTTCATTTTTTAAAACTTCCTGTGCTTTTGATAAAGGAAACTCCTCGCGGGTTACTACGTTTTCTTCAACGCCCCCAAAATTTAATTTTGCCATTGCTTGTTGTTTAATAGTTCATTTGCTCATTAGCTCAGCAGTTTATGTAGGAACCCCGAACTAAGATTGATGATATTTGATTTTAATTTATTTCGATTTGTTTATTTAACCCTATGCTTATTTACCATTTTAGCGATGGGTCTCAAACCTATCGCTAAATTAAGTCTTTTTATATTTCCCCCTTGAGGGGGATAGGGGACTTACATTGAAAACACTTTATCCCTGTTATTCAGATATTCGTTTTCAATTACGTCCTCTCCCGGTTCGCGGCGCTCAAATTCGCGCAATTTAGCATTAAAACCTTCACTATCCTTAATAATTGCAATACGTGCACTGCGAACGAACTCGATCAGGCCATAAGGCTGTAATACACGGATCAGGTTATCGGTTTCTTCCCGGTGACCGGTGGTTTCAAACACTACGTAATCTTTACGAATCACTACCGCACGTGCACCGTTCTCACGCAGCAGGCGTTCAACAGGTGCCTTTTCGGCAATAATATCGGCCGGTACCTTATATAACGCCATTTCCTGCCAAATCACATCTTCGTTGGTATGGAAATATACTTTCAGCACCTCTACCTGCTTTTCAATCTGACGCGCAAGCTTTCTCACTACATCCTCAGTCTCGTTGATCACGATATTGAAGCGGTGAATGCTCTCGATCTCCGACGGTGAGGTGTTGAGGCTGTCGATATTGATTTTACGACGGGTGAAAATTATAGCGATACGGCTTAATAAACCAATCTGGTTCTCAGTATAAACCGTGATGTTAAATTCCTTCTTATGAATTTCTGATGAACTCATATCGTTAATTTTTAAATTGGGTTTTAAAATCCCTCCGCCAGCCGGCGGAGCTTAGGGGCTTATTTCAGCCTAATCTCACTTACACTACAACCCTGCGGCACCATTGGGAACACGTTGTTCTCTTTAGTAACCATTACCTCTAACAGGAACGATCCTTTATGGTCGAGCATTTCCTTTAAGGCACCTAGCAGGTCAGCACGGTCTGAAATTGATTTACCATCAATGCCGTAACCTGAAGCAACTTTTACAAAATCAGGACTCTGAATATCCACAAAAGAATAACGGCGCTCGTTAAATAACTCCTGCCACTGGCGAACCATACCCAGGAAGTGATTATTAAGGATGAGGATCTTTACATCAACACCTGATTGCATAATTGTACCCAATTCCTGAAGCGTCATCTGGAAGCCACCGTCGCCAATTACAGCCACAACCGTTTTGTCCAGCGCACCAAATTTAGCACCTATAGCAGCAGGCAATGCAAAGCCCATGGTACCCAAGCCGCCGCTGGTGATATTACTGCGCGTATGGTTGAGTTTAGCATAACGGCAGGCCACCATTTGATGCTGACCAACGTCAGTCACAATAATGGCATCACCCTTAGTTAGCTCGTTGAGCTTGTCGATCACTTCGCCCATAGTCATTTCACCTTCCTTAGGGTGAAGCTCGGCATCAATAACTGCTTCAACTTCCTGGCGAGTGTAATCGTTAAATTTCTGCAGCCATTCCGTGTGCGACTTTTGTTCAACCAGTGCAGTTAACAATGGCAAGGTTTCCTTACAATCGCCCCATACCGGAACAGTAGTCTGTACGTTTTTATCTATCTCAGCCGGATCAATATCCAGGTGAATTATTTTAGCTTGTTTAGCATATTTATCCAAACGGCCGGTAACGCGGTCGTCAAAACGCATACCGATGGCAATAAGCACATCGCACTCGTTTGTTAATACGTTGGGCCCGTAGTTGCCGTGCATACCCAGCATACCTACATTAAGCGGATGGTCTGATGGGATAGCACCCGCACCCAAAATGGTCCATGCCGACGGAATGCCCGCTTTTTCAACAAAAGCTTTAAACTCCTGCTCGGCACTTCCTAAAATTACACCCTGTCCAAACAACACAAATGGCTTTTTCGCCTCATTGATCAGTGCTGCCGCCTGTTCAATAAACTTGGTGCGAACAATAGGTTTTGGACGATAGCTGCGAATGTGATTACATTCCTGATAACCTTTAAATAAGAACTTCTGGATTTGCGCATTCTTGGTTATATCGATCAACACCGGTCCGGGGCGGCCGCTTTTAGCAATATAAAATGCCTTGGCAATAACCTCCGGAATTTCGTTGGCATCAGTTACCTGGTAGTTCCATTTGGTTACCGGGGTAGTGATGTTGATCACATCGGTTTCCTGGAAGGCATCGGTACCTAAAAGGTGCGCAAACACCTGTCCGGTGATACAAACAAGCGGAGTACTGTCAATCTGGGCATCAGCTAAACCGGTAACTAAATTTGTAGCTCCCGGACCGCTGGTAGCGAAGACGACGCCAACCTTACCAGAGGAACGCGCAAATCCCTGTGCGGCATGTATACCGCCCTGCTCATGTCTGACCAGGATGTGATTTAGCTTTTCGCGGTAATCAAATAAGGCATCGTAAACCGGCATGATAGCACCGCCCGGGTAACCAAAAATGGTTTCGGTCCCTTCGGCAATCAGTGCTTCCAGTAAAGCCGCAGATCCTGTTAACTCGATCGCTTCCTGCTTTGCAGGCTCAGTTCGTACTTCCTGTGCAACTTCCATATTCTAAAAAATTACCCCCCGACCCCCTGAAGGGGGAGGATTGTTAATATTCTTATTATTAGTAACCTTTTTATTATCGTAAACTTTTCGTTCCCCCTTCAGGGGGCTAGGGGGTTATTCATCAGTTACGCAACCCTCTGCAGCTGTAGAAACAGATTTGGCGTATTTATAAAGCAAACCTTTGGTTGCCTTTAATGCCGGTTGTTTCCAGGCTGCACGTCTTTGTGCAATTTCTTCTTCGCTTACTTTTAACTGTATGGTACGGGTAATGGCGTCAATCTCGATACGATCCTCATCTTTTACCAAGGCAATGGTTCCACCATCATAAGCTTCAGGGGTGATGTGACCAACTACAAATCCGTGGGTACCACCAGAGAAACGGCCATCGGTAATTAACGCTACAGAGCTACCTAAACCTGCACCAAAAATAGCAGATGTTGGTTTCAGCATTTCAGGCATACCAGGTGCGCCTTTAGGGCCCACGTTACGAATCACCACTACGTCGCCTGGTTTTACACGGCCGGTTTGGATACCGTTGATCAGTTCAAACTCGCCGTCAAATACACGTGCAGGTCCTTCAAAACGCTCACCTTCTTTACCGGTGATCTTAGCCACGCTACCACCTTCGGCCAAATTGCCGTAAAGGATTTGTAAGTGACCAGTAGCTTTGATTGGTTTCTCCAATGGCATAACGATCTGCTGCGCATTGAAATCAAGTTCCGCTACATCAGCCAGGTTTTCAGCAACTGTTTTACCTGTAACGGTTAAGCAATTACCGTGGAGCAGACCTTGATTAAGCAGATACTTCATTACGGCAGGGACACCACCATTTTTATGAAGATCTTCCATCATATAACGACCGCTTGGTTTCATATCAGCCAGTACCGGTATACGGTTACTGATAGCTTGAAAATCATCCTGTGTTAAGGGCACATCAACACTCTTAGCCATGGCTATCAGGTGCAATACCGCATTGGTTGAGCCACCCAGCACCATAATCAGCGTAATGGCATTCTCAAAAGCCTCGCGGGTCATGATGTCTTTTGGTTTGATGTCTCTTTCCAGTAAAACTTTAATTGCTTTACCGGCAGCAAAACACTCATCTTTTTTCTCCTGACTTGTTGCAGGGTTTGAAGACGAGTAAGGCAAACTCATACCCAAAGCCTCAATGGCTGCAGCCATGGTATTGGCGGTATAGATACCACCACAAGCGCCAGCGCCCGGGCAGGAGTTCTTAACAATTTCTTTAAAATCAATATCATCTATCTGGCCGGCAATCTTTTTACCTAAAGCCTCAAACGCAGATACAATGTTCAGGTCCTCGCCTTTGTAATGGCCGGGTTTAATGGTACCACCATACACCATAATTGACGGACGGTTTAAGCGCCCCATTGCAATCAGCGTACCAGGCATGTTTTTATCACAGCCAGGCAGTGCAATTAGACCATCATAATACTGAGCGCCACAAACAGCCTCGATAGAGTCGGCAATAATATCGCGGCTTACCAGCGAATAACGCATGCCTTCGGTACCATTGCTCATACCATCGCTCACACCAATAGTATTAAAGATCAAGCCTACCAGCTCTTCGTTCCATACACTTTCTTTAACCAGCTTAGCCAGGTCATTAAGATGCATGTTACAAGTGTTACCATCATAACCCATGCTAGCAATACCTACCTGAGCCTTTTTCAGGTCGTCATCAGTTAAGCCTATTCCGTAAAGCATGGCCTGAGCTGCAGGTTGGGTAGGATCAGCAGTTAATACTTTGCTGTATTTGTTTAATTCAACTTCTTGCGCGGTATCTGTTTTAGTACTCATTATTATTTAGATATTTTGACAGAAACATCATCGTGATACTCCTGTATTGTTCATTGTTATTTTATCGTTTTAGACCGATGACCCGGTCTGTTTGTCTTCAGGTAAAAATCTTTATTCGTAAGTTAGCCAGATGTCAACCTAAAGTCAATAGCACGTACATCAAATTTTAAATTAGAATTATATTTTATTTAACCAATATTTTTCAGAATAAAATTCGTTTAAATACAAAAGTAATAAAATTTTTAATTAAGTGCCTTATACCAAAGTTAAAATTGGTATACGGTACAATAATTATGCATGCATAATAAGAGACTTCAATTTCTGCCTGAAATGAGTAGCGAAGAGGAAAAAGTTGATTAAAAAGACCCCTCCCAACCCTCCCCTCGGGAGCTAATCTATGCACACAAGTTTTAATGCTATCCGATTCCTCTCTGACAGCAGATCCGCCTCGGGTGAAATCTGGCAGAAGATGGGCATGGTGCGTTGGCAGGGGCCTTCAAGATTTTGCTGAAGCAGAGGAAGCGGGAACGTAGTGGGGCAAAAGATTGGTCCCCAAAGCCTTGGGGATGCTTCTGCCGGATTTGCAGGGCGGCCTTAGTGGGACAAGAGGCCTGCTGCTGTCAAGGGGTTTGGTTACTTTGGCCCCTCAAAGTAACAGCCCCCGCGGCAATTGAGCGGGCTAACGTTAATAGTAGCACAAACTTTGATTAGTATCTAGAGTTGTGTGCATAGATTAGCCGAAGGAGAGGGCTTCAAGACATTGCAATATTTAAAAGTAGCCTGCGTCATTAGGCCTGTGCACGCCAGTTTTTACCCCCTTTTGAAAGCAATTGCTAAAGCAGAGACAATGCATTCCCCTATTTTAGGGGAAAAGCACAGACAGCGGCCGTTGTAGTCACGTTAATAAGGGGTAATATTTAGCATTGTCTCAAAAGCCAAAGTCAGGTGATCTTGCCCTCGCAGTGGGAGCGAGCTTAAGCGCGCCACTTAGCCTCTCATAACCATTCACCACGCCCAACAAAAAAAGCGGTGAGTACAACCCACCGCTTTTTATACTTATATAAAATTTATTCTTATTTACTGTTTAATACCACTGTTGCCGGCGTTAAACCTTCCGAAGTGGCGGTAAAGGTAATTGTACCGGCTTTTTCCTGGGTTTGAACAATGGCTAAGGCAAGGCCATGGAAAGCTTTCCGATAGCTGGCTTTAAACGGATCATGGCTTACCGGGTCACCATTATCAACTGCGTTAATAAAACCAGGGCCGCTCACTTTAAAGTTAACGGTATTCTCTGCGTCCGGAACTACGTTGTCATCTTTGTCGAGTATCTTCACGGTTATAAATGAGAGATCCTTACCATCTGCCTTAATAGATTTGCGGTCGGCAAAAAGTTCAATTTTGGCAGGTGCGCCTGCGGTATGAATTTCGCGGGTTAACACTACTTTACCGTCCTTACGAGACACCGCCTTTAAGGTTCCGGGTTCAAATTTCAGTCGCCACATTACGTGCAGATCATCTCCTTGCTTCTTTTTCACCCCAAGTGATTTACCGTTCAGGAACAGTTCAACTTCATCTGCATGATTATAATAGGCCCAGATGTCAATGGTTTGTCCCGGTTTCCAGTTCCAGTGTGGGAAGATGTGGAGTACAGGCTTATCGGTCCACTCAGACTGGTACATATAATATACATCCTTAGGGAAACCAGCCAGGTCAATAATACCGAAATAAGAGCTGCGTGACGGCCAGGTGTAAGGTGTAGGTTCTCCCAGGTAGTCAAATCCTGTCCAGATAAACATGCCTGAAAGGTAGTCGTACTTCTTGATCAGCTTCCAGGTTTCCTCATGCGTCGATCCCCAGGGGGCCGAAACATTATCATAAGCTGAGACTACGTTACCTAAACCGTTGGGATGGGTAAAAGTGCCGTTGTATCTGGTAGGCCAGCGGCGAATGCTATCAGAAGGCATTTCATAATAACCCCGTGTTTCCAATGCAGAAGTGGTTTCTGTGCCGATAAACTTTTTACCAGGAAAAGTTTGGTGGAATTTCTCATATTCCTTCTCGTGATAATTGAACCCCACTAAGTCAACTGCACCTGATTGTACAATTTTATTACCAGCGTCCGGACGGTTGTTGGCCGTGGTAATAGGCCGGGTTTGATCGAGGCTATGTATAATGCCGGCCAGTTCTGGAGCAATGCGCAATGCGCTGGTATCACCCTGCTCCGGAATTTCATTTCCGATACTCCATATAATTACGCTAGGGTGGTTGCGATCACGTTTTACCTGGTCTTCCAGATCTTGTTTATGCCACTGCTTAAAGAACAGATGATAATCATACTCCGCCTTTCTGCGCTCCCAGCAATCAAAGGCCTCGTCCATTACAATAAAGCCCATTTTATCACAGAGATCCAGCAATTCCGGTGCGGGAGGATTATGCGAGGTACGAATGGCGTTACAGCCCATATCTTTTAAGATTTCGAGCTGGCGCTGTAGCGCACGGGTATTTATAGCTGCACCAAGGGCACCAAGATCATGGTGATCACAAACCCCTTGTATCTTTACATGCTTACCATTAAGGCTGAACCCCTTATCTACGTCAAAGTCAAAATAACGGACACCAAAGGTAGTGGTGTAAGTATCTACTACCTTTTTATTGTAGGATACCTTAGTTACCGCCTTGTAGAGGTAAGGATCTTCTACCGACCATAAATGCGGATTGCTGATCGTTGCCTCCGCAGTTACTACATCGTCTCCGCCAAAAGCATGTTCAACGGTCGCCACTGGTTTGCCCTGCTCATTTTCAATCACGGTGGCCACAGCAACTCTACCCTTATCTTCCGGTAATTTATTGAGCTTAATCTGTAGTTTTACGGTAGCCTCTGCGCTGCTCACTTTAGGTGTGGTCACATAGCTGCCCCAATGATCAACTGCGATTTTATCGGTGGTAACCAGCCATACATTCCTATAAATCCCTGAGCCGGAATACCAGCGTGAGTTAGGCTGAACAGAGTTATCAACCTTAACAGCGATCACATTTTGCTGACCGAACTTTAGATAAGGGGTAAGTTCATAACGGAATGAGATATAACCATTAGGCCGAAAGCCTAAATGGTGGCCATTGATCCAAACGTCGCTTCGCTGGTAAACACCATCAAAGTCCACAAATACCAGCTTGTTCTTATCGGCAGCCGGCACCACGAATGTTTTACGGTACCAGCCAATACCACCCGGCAGTGCGCCGCCTTCGGGTGTGGCCTTGTTATCTTTGCTAAACTTCCCTTCAACACTCCAATCGTGCGGAAGGTTGAGAACGCGCCAGCGCAGATCCTCGGTTGATGGTTCCTGACCGTCTTTAACATCGCCTAAATGGAAATGCCAGTCTTTATCAAAATCTGTTCTTGTGCGCTGTGCGAAGCTCTTTTGAGCAGCAAGTGAAATAGCAACGAGCAGACAGATGCGTTTACCCGTTCTCCAGATAGCGTTTTTAATGGCGTACATAATTGGTTTACCTGTTTATAAATGTAAAGCTGACACTAAAGTAGCTAAATTGCTTTTCCAAACAATAGAAATATCAATTTACATCATTAATCAGGTATTAAACAAATTAGGATAAATTACGACCGGGCTTAAAAGCAACGCCTATGTTGCTAGGGCTTACTGTTTAACAGTACCGCTCCTGATTTAATGTCTTTGGTTTTGATAAGATAAATAACCCGCTCCTGCCCCATATAGTTAAGGGTAAGTTCCATCAATTTGCTATTTTGAATTCGGGCGGTGAATGGTACATCGGTGCTATGCCAATTGATCTGCCCGCGTATATTGACCGAATCGGCATCAAGCTTATAACTGGTTACCCAGTTATCTGTGCTGTCGGCAATATTCATTAATCCATTAGGAAAAAACTTCACCATTCTGATGGATTGCGTCTTATTAACGTTTTTCCAAACACCAACTACCGGCGAATTTACTAGATATGAAAGCCCGCCGGTTGTAAATGCCATCATGCCCGAGGCAATTACCGGTATAAACCAAAGCTTCTTCATAAAAAATTCCTTACTAAAACGTCCTTTTTTAACCTACGCTAACCAAAGATAAGGCACATCGCTAATTGTAGTATGTTAAAAAACGTTAAGTCACCGTAACGCCCTGACTTATAAGTAAGTTTGCGGCTTTTCTTATAGGTTAAACAAATATATGCTACTATCTTTAGGCCTCCTTTAGCTTTATCGCGAATATGTTAAATTGTTACTACGTAATGGAAAACGGAAACCAAACAGGACCTTATACTGATGTACAGCTAATTGAACGCGGGGTAAATGCAGACACACCTGTACTTTCTGCGGGCGACAGCGGCTGGCGAAGCGCAGCGGAACTACCTGCGCTGAACAAATATTTTGTTGATTCGCCACTGTATATTAATCCTCAATATGCCGGGTTCTGGCTACGGATGTTCTCCGGCCTGCTTGATGCACTAATTTGCTTCTTTACGGCCGTTACGCTCCTTACTATTATAGACGTAGTGCTGGTTTTTGCCGGCAAGCCAATTATCAAAAGTGAAGATTGCGAAGCTGCGGGAGTACTCTTTTTTGTACTGCTGACCTGTACAGCCATGATTGTTTATAACGCGGCCTTCGAGGCGTCGGATATACAAGGCACACCAGGCAAAAAGCTATGCGGAATTGTAGTGACCAGCATAGATGGCACCCGCATTAGGTTTGATGCCGCTGTATTGCGTAACGCATCTAAATTAATATCAGCATTTCTTTGCTGCACTGGTTTCCTGATGATCTTTTGGCAACGCTCAAAACAGGGTCTGCATGATCAGATTGCCAGAACCTATGTGATCAGAAGGGGGCGATAAAATTACACCAGGTTAATACCACCATAAAACCTTTAAACTTTATTATCATTATCTTTGCACAATTCATTTGTTTGCTTGTGTATGAATACTGATGCAGTTAAAGTGTTGCCTGGTCGTTATTGTAATTCATTAACCACTTACTCCCGTTTTATAACCCGAGAAGTGCAGATCGGCGATGTGCCAATGGGAGGCAACAATCCTATCCGTATCCAAAGTATGACCACCACCGATACCATGGATACCATCGGCACCGTTGAACAATCTATCCGCATGATTGATGCCGGCTGTGAGTACATCCGTATTACTGCACCAAGCATAAAAGAAGCACAAAATTTAGCTAATATTAAAAAAGAGCTCAGGGCGCGTGGTTATACTGCTCCCCTGGTAGCCGATATTCACTTTACCCCTAATGCCGCAGAGGTTGCCGCCCGTATAGTTGAAAAAGTGCGGGTCAATCCAGGGAACTATGCCGATAAAAAGAAATTTGACCTGCTGGAATATACCGATCAGGAGTATCAATCTGAGTTGGAGCGTATTTTTCAGAAATTTACCCCGCTGGTAAATATTTGTAAAGAATATGGTACGGCCATGCGCATCGGCACCAACCATGGCTCGTTGAGCGACCGGATCATGAGCCGTTATGGCGATACTCCGCAGGGCATGGTAGAATCGGCGATGGAGTTTATACGCATGTGCGAATCGCTCAATTACTATAACCTGGTGATCTCCATGAAATCGAGCAACCCACAGGTAATGGTTCAGGCGTATCGTTTACTGGTAGAAACGATGGTGGCTGAGGGGATGAACTACCCACTACACCTCGGCGTAACCGAGGCTGGTGACGGTGAAGACGGCCGGATCAAATCAGCAGTTGGCATCGGTACACTCCTCGAAGACGGCCTCGGCGATACCGTTCGCGTATCCCTCACAGAAGAACCCGAATTTGAAGCACCCGTAGCCATTGCATTGGTCAATCGTTACAGCGACCGAAAAGCAGAAAGCGAAAAGCAAAAAGCTGAAGGAGATAACCTCTCACCTTTCGCCTTTAACCTTTCACCTTCCACTCACAGTCCCTACGAATATAAAAAACGAGAAACCTACGAAGCCAATGCCTTTATTGGCGGGCACATGGTTCCGCGGGTTGTGGTTGATCTTTCTCAAAAGAACTTAAAAGACCCTGCTGTACTGAATGATGCGGGCTACCTGTATTCACCAGTGCTGGATAAATATAACATGGCTGATCAGTCGGTAGACTTTGTTTACTTTGCCGATGACTTGCCATCTTTTAATCTTCCGGGCAACTTAAAGCAGTTGTACAACTACTCAGCCTGGAAAAAATTAACTAATAAAACCCTCTGCCATCCCCTGTTTACGCTGGCAGAATATGTGGCTGGGGATGCCGACCGGTCATCAGCCTTGAATCTTGTAAAGCTAACCGCAGCAGACATCGAATCAGATGAATTTGGTTTGCTCCCACTAGACAAAAGTCTTGTTTTTGTGCTGGAGACCGATGCTATCCACGGTATGGCAGATCAGCGCAGCTTTTTCTTTAAACTGGAAGAGTTGCAACTCGATGCTCCGGTGATCATTAAACGTAGTTATACCAGCCTTGATGCAGCCGAACCAGGTAGTGAGGCACTACAGGCGCAAAACCTGCAACTTTATGCAGCCACCGATATGGGCGCGCTCTTAGTTGACGGTTTTGGAGATGGCATCTGGATAGATGCACCTGAGGTAGCAATCAAAACCATTACTTCTACAGCCTTTGGCATTTTACAGGCTACCCGTTCACGGATCTCCAAAACTGAATATATATCCTGTCCAAGCTGCGGCCGTACGTTGTTTGATTTGCAGGAAACAACGCAGATGATCCGTAGCAGAACCAGTCATTTAAAAGGATTAAAGATCGGCATCATGGGTTGCATCGTAAACGGCCCCGGCGAAATGGCCGACGCGGACTACGGTTACGTAGGAGCGGGACCAGGCAAAGTAACCCTTTATCGCGGCAAAGAAGTGGTAAAGAAAAATGTAAACACAGCCAATGCCCTTGATGAGTTGATCGAGATCATCCGTGGAGATGGTAATTGGATTGAGCCGGCTGTTTAAGCATAGCTGAACAGCCTCCATAAAAAATTCATTTCTTCAATTTAAAAGCAACAGCCAGTAAGTCTTTACGCTGTGCTAACTTCTGCTCTACGTACAGGTCTTCTACCACCTGGTTTAAGGCTTTTTGTACCTGAGGTTTACTTATGTTCAGTTTGCGATTAATGGTCTCTTCATAAACAAGCTGATTATCCATGTTGTAAAATTTGACGGTTTGGACGCGGGGAGTATGAATATTATACTCCGTAACCCAGTAACCGTGATTAATTTGCGTGTTCTGTGCCTTGCTGTATAGTGCAGTAAGGGAAACGATGGCAATTGTAATGATTAGTTTTTTCATGATACCTGTGATTTAGATTTCAATCGAAAGAAGTATCAGGCCGTTTCCGTTTCAAACAGGGTATATGCTTACCAGGGAAGTGACAATTAAATTTTTAGTGGGATGGTGGCTAAAACTTATCTTAAAAGAGATCTATACCGTTTGTCTGCCAAACAATGCTATTGCTAAGTTTTGATATTGGGAAAGGTTTCTGCTCACACTAATTTAAGTATTTTTAAATTGATAAGTGGAAGATTATTCAGGATTATGGGCGAAAAAAATTACTGGCAATCTGGTTCCCCGTTAAATTGGTGATACTATTGCCATCATAACTATATACACCATCTGAAGCGCCAAACCAAATCTTACCATGTTGAGCCTCAGAAATCCCAAAAGCTCCTTTATTTGCTGTTATTTCGGTTACGGCCTGTCTTTCCTTGTATAAAGACTTTTCATCATAGCGAAAAAGTCTCCAACCATGATTATCAGCACTTGCTGCACTAGTCCAAATGTTTCCATTTTTGTCTTCGTAAATATATCCAACAAAATTACGCGAGAGGGTAGTATATACCTTGCCGTTATAACGCCAAAGGCCATCCTTACCACCGAACCAGATATTGCTCTTTTTATCTTCAATTATCGAACGAACATTTGTAAAAGGTTTGCCGTTATGGGTAACAACAATAAATGTTTTTCCATCATAAACAGAGGCTGAGCCCGTTGTGCCAAACCAAAATTTTCCTGTTTTGTCCTGAAGGATCGCATTCACGTTATTACCGGATAGTCCTTCTTTCGTTGTAAAATTCCGAAAAGACTTTCCATCATAGCAGCTTACTCCGCCATTGGTGCCAAACCAAATCTTACCGGTTTTATCTTCATAAATAGCAGTAACCTCATTACCGGCAAGTCCCTCCTTCGTCGTAAAATTCCGAAAATATTTTCCGTCGTAATAATAAACACCTGAACCTATAGAGCCGAACCAATAGTTTCCTTCCCTGTCTTCCAACACAGAAAAGAAGCGGGCCGAACTTACTTTACGGGTAACATTGGTGAACGATTTTCCATCATACTGAAAAATACCGTCAAATGCAGCAATCCAAATATTGCCCTTTCTATCTTGTATGATATTACGAGTAATCCATTTAGGCCCCTGGAAAATGGTTACTTGTCTCGTTTTGGATTCCATGCTATCTTTTGGCAGGCCTGTTCTGTCTTTTCCCTTGCAGAAAGCAGAAACCAGAAACATCAAAAACAGCGCATAGATCTGTAGGGAACCCTTCATTTTCTTTTGCTTATCAACTAAATCTATACAAATTAGTGCTTCCATTTGAGCTGTCATCATAATTTAGGCCGCCGAATCAGATCGGGTTAACCCATACCCTCATCTACAGGTCTACTTGCTTAAAACATAAACAGGAAGATAGTATTGAGACGCAACAGCTTTTCCATTTTGCTGCGCAGGTATCCAATCCGGTACCGTCCTTAAAACTCTTCTCACTTCTTTATCAGCTTCGCGACTTGTTCCCCGCACAATGGTTACGTCTTTTACCTTTCCGGCCTTCGTTATATCAAAGCATGCAATGGTGCGGCCGGGAGGGGCGTTTTTGACATGCCGAAGCCGCTTGTAAATAAAATGGAACAATGCTGGCTCTCCGCCTGGATAAGAAGGCGAAGGCTTAATCTCCCCCCCACCTAAGCGCTCTGTCATTTTAATCTCTGAACCATCGCCGGGCCGGTGCGTCGTATTATTGTGAGGAGCTCCCTTTTGAGCATTGGCCTGATGTTCGTAGATGTTTAATCCTAAAAGAACAAAGACTGCGGCAATCCATTTTTTCCAAAAGCTTTTACCGCCTACAAGGGCAAGCTGGTCCGATCTGAACTTTCCGCAAATGTTGTTTTGGTTATGAGCCAGCGCTTCAAAAAAGTCTTCAGCCTTCTTATCAGTAAAATCATACACTTTTTTCTGGCATAGCTCACAAAATTTGCAATTACCAAGCTCCTGCATCCTATCCCATTCGGCCGGACAGTCAAATTTTAGATGTACGCCTTTAATTTCCTTACTCATTGTGATTGGTTTACGTTTAGACAAGATAACGCAAAAACTCAGCTTATCTTATCTAAAGGCGAGTGATGATATAAATGAATACGTTATTAACACAAGTATTCAAACACTCTTTAACCACCAGCCGGAGTTATAAGGTTTACCCTCAACTTCAGTAGGCTGCCCCGGCGCGGGGATAAATAAAGGAATATGTTTTTCCTGTCCGTATTTTAATAATCGATCAATTGGTTCATGCCAGCCATGGGGAGCAAGGTTATAGGTGGCCCAGTGTATGGGCATCATCAACTCACCTTTTAAAGCAAGGTGCGCGTTGCTGGCATGATCGGGGCCCATGTGAATGTCCGGCCAGTATTTTCCGTAGGCGCCTATTTCGAGCATGGTTAGGTCAAAGGGACCGTACGCTTCGCCAATATCTTTAAAACCATGGAACCAGCCCGAATCAGCGCCAAAAAATATGTTGTGCTGCGGGCCTTTAATCACAAAAGCAGACCAAAGCGTTCCGTTCCTGTTATGCAATCCACGACCGGAGAAGTGCCTTGTTGGGGTAGTAGTCAATTTGATGGTATGGTCAATCCAGGCGGTGTCGCCCCAGTCCATTTCAGTGATCCTGCTTTTACTGATACCCCATTTCTGGAGATAAAATCCAACGCCTAAGGAGCAGAAAAAAGGCACATCCTTATCAGCAAAGAATTTAATAGTAGCTGTATCCAGATGATCATAATGGTCATGGGAGACCAGGATGGCATCTAACTTAGGCAGATCCTTCAAGGCTATCGGCGGCGCAAAAAAGCGTTTCGGGCCCATCCACTGGGTAAAGGAAACGCGCTTGCTCCATACAGGATCCGTTAATATGCGTTTACCATCAATTTCAATCAGCAAACTGGAGTGGCCTATCCAGGTAATGCGCAGCCCACTTGCAGGCGGCGTTTGATAGACCGAAGCATCGGTTTTAAAAGGGCCCAGTGGCTTTTTGGGTATATTCACTCCCTTATTGGTAAAGTATTCCCACAATATTTTGTGCATACTGCTAAAACCACCCACTTCTGTAGGTATGGGATTAAGGTAAGCTTTCCCCTCTTTTCTGGATCCTTTTAACTGCATGGGCACAATATAGTTACCGCTTTAGCATCAGTGATTTAAAACGGATGTTTTTTCAAAAATTTAACCGCGTGATTACAAAGCTCAAGCAAAGGCCCTGGTAATGCATTTTCAAGATAAGGATGTGTGCCGCCAAAAACATGGTCAACGCCCTCAAAAACCACTAACTCAGCATGAGGATTTGCTGCTTTTAGGCGATGGGCATGCTCCAGACCTACAGTTTCATCAGCAGTGCCGTGGCAAATAAGCCAGGGTTGCGTTACCTCGGCCGCCCGCCTCAGGATATTAAGCCGTGCAGGATTATGATCAATATCATTAAGAAAAGTAGACTTTACCGGCATCTCCTGCCCTGTTCGCTGGTTGGGAAAATGCATAATACCGGCTAAGCGCCACTGCTGTTCAACTGCTTCCGGCCAGAGGTTTTTAAAATCGGCCACAGAACCCATCGTGATGAGGTTTTTTACCCGCACATCTTCTGCCGCTTTGATGATGCTGATGCCGCCGCCCATGCTGTGTCCTATCAGTGTTACCGATGAGGTTGCAGGTACGGCCGCACCGCTGGCTACAAAATCAAGTACGTGCTTTAAATCCTCCAGCTCGATCGTAAACGTATTTTCGCTGAATGCAATAAGGTCCACAAAATCCACGGGATGCTCGGGCGTAACGCCGTTGTGTGAGAAGTTAAACTTGAGGTAGCGGTAGCCCGCCTCCGCAAAGTATTTCGCCATAAGATGATGGCTTCCCCAGTCTTTAAATCCCTTAAAACCATGAACAAAGATGATTAGCGGAGCTGCAGGATTTTGATCATCAAAAGTAAGATCAGCAGTCATTAACCGGCCTTTAGCGCCGGGGATAGTGTAGTTCTCGGTTTTCAGCATAAGACTATAATTGCCTAATATAGTATTTTACTGATTGAGAGCATCGCTTTTAATCATTCTGCTATATCTTCTTTCCGTTATATGAAATGGCATAAATATCCGCCCGCCTGTCTTTGATGTTCTGTACGCTACCATACTCATGCAACTCGTTCAACAGTGACAGATCTACATCCGCAATGACAATCATCTCCGTATTCGGCGTAGCTTCTGACTGTATGCCGTTTGTGGGAAACCCAAAATCAGACGGGGTGTAAACGGCCGACTGAGCGTAAGAAATATCCATGTTATTCACATTCGGCAAATTGCCTACACAGCCTGCAACCGCCACATAACATTCATTTTCAACTGCACGTGCCTGCGAGCAGAATTTAACGCGGTTAAACCCGTTCTGTGTATCGGTAAGGAATGGCACAAACAGGATCTGCATACCCTGACAGGCCATAATGCGTGATAACTCCGGAAATTCAACATCATAACAAACCAATATGCCAATCTTGCCGGCATCGGTATCCAGTACCTTTACCTCATCGCCCCCACGGATACCCCAGGAGTTAACTTCGGAAGGTGTTGGATGGATCTTAAAACATTCTTCCATACTGCCGTTACGCCTAAAGAGGTGTGAAACATTATAAAGCGAGTCGTCCACTATCTTCGGCATGCTGCCGGCAATAATGTTTACGTTGTAGGATACGGCCAATTTAGCCAACTCGTCCACAATAGGCTGGGTATACTTAGCCAACTCACGCATGGCCTGAGCCGCATCCATGTGGTTGTACTCCGCCATCAGCGGTGTATTGAACAACTCCGGGAACAATACAAAATCGGCCTGATAAGCGCTGACCGCATCAATAAAGTACTCCACCTGCTTCATCAGCTCAATAATGTTATTGTAAGGACGCATCTGCCACTGCACGCAACCAATGCGCACACTGGTTTTGTGGGCCATAGCGGATGTTACTTGCTCATAATAAACATTGTTCCACTCTATCAGTGTAGCAAAGCCTTTGGACCGACTATCTTCAGGCAAATAGTTCCTTAACACCTTGCGCACGTGAAAATCATTTGCCAGCTGAAAGGAAAGTGTAGGATCATAGATCTCCTTATACTTTACCTTTTCGATATACTGCCGGGGCGTAAGTTCGTTCTGATATTTCTGGTAGTTAGGAATACGGCCGCCGGCAATAATACTTTTCAGGTTCAGCTTCTCGCACAATGCTTTGCGTGCTTCATAAAGCCTGCGCGCCAGCCTTAGTCCGCGATAATTTGGATGGACAAATATATCTATCCCATAAAGCACGTCGCCGTGCGGATCATGGGTTTTAAAAGTGCTGTTTCCCGTAATTTGTTTATAGGTGTGATTGTCGCCGTACTTGTCGTAATCAACAATAATAGCCAGGGCACATCCTACCACTATTCCATTAACAGTAACGCAAATTTGCCCTTCGGGGAATAGTTTGATCAGCTTCTTTATAGAATTTGCGTCCCAGTAATCCTCGTCCATATCCATATAAGCGGATTTCATGGACTTTTTTAGTTCCTGGTAATCCTGCACCTCGAGGTTACGCAAGTCAATGCTCTGTAATTCCATTTCTTAACGTAAAGATCTACGCCTTTCAAAACGGTATTTGGGGCTTTTAGTTTTTATTCTTTAGTTCAATCGCTCATTGGTCATTTGCCAATGGCAATTGTTCATTGGTTCAATAGTTCATTGGTCACTTGTCATTGGTCATTTGCCAATGGTTTAATTGTTCATTGGTTCAATAGTTCATTGGTCACTTGCCTTCAGTCATTGGTGGCTGGCTGTCATGTTGGTAAGTGATTACTATCATAACTTGGACTGTTTGATCAATTTCAGAAAAATAAAAAAGGACAAATTTGCCTTTTACTCAATTCATCTTCTCTGATAATTGAAAAAATTATTGATATTCGTCAGCTTTTTACCTTTTTTAAGTCATAAAAGCGAGCTGAGCGCCAATTTATAAACAGTCTAAATTATTCCGTTTGACAAAGGGTTGACATTGCGAGCAGGCACATGCAAGTAAATGATAGTAATTTTGTTGGGTCAAATAAAAAACTGCTTTGAAGTATTTAAAGATCATAGCTTTTACGCATAAACAGATTGAACTGAAGGATTTGGGTAAGTTGGTGATTTGTCAGGAAGATCTGACTGCAAAGCTTATGCAAGTAAAGCAGGAGTTTGAAATAGCAGAAATCTTTTACCTGGCGACCTGTAATCGCGTTGAGTTTGTTTTGGCTACCCCACAGATAGTAGACAAAGCTTTTGCCGAAAAGTTTATTAGCGCATTGCATGTTGGCTTGTGTAGCAAAAATCTGGAACAGTTTCTGGAGGCCGCTAAAATTTATGAAGACTTAGACGCGCTCAATCACTTGCTGCGTACCTCCTGCTCGCTGGAGAGCCTAGTGGTAGGAGAAAAAGAAATTCTGGCCCAGGTACGTAAAGCTTACGAAAATTGCCGCATAGCCGGCCTCACCGGCGACTATCTGCGCATGGTAATGAACTGCGCAGTAAAAACAGCCAAAGAGGTTTATACTTACACAGCCATTGCCAAAAACCCAATCTCTGTTGTTTCACTCGCTTACCGCAAACTTAAAGATCTGAAGCAGTGTGGTAATGCAAGGGTATTAATCATTGGCGCGGGCGAAACTAATACCAATATTTCAAAATATCTTCAAAAACATAAGTATTCAAACTTTGCGGTATTTAACCGCACCCTTTCAAAAGCGCAGGCCCTTGCTGCTGAACTAAACGGTGAGGCTTACGACCTGAACGGATTGAAAACTTATAACAAAGGTTTTGATGTCATCATCACCTGTACATCAGCTGTAGAACCGATTATTACCACCGAAATCTACAAATCGCTTTTAAACGGCGATACTGATAAAAAGACCATCGTTGACCTCGCCATTCCTAATGATACCGCTCCCGAAGTGTTAGAGCAGTTCCCGGTACATTTTATTGAAGTACATTCGCTCAATGAGATTGCCAAAAAGAACATGCAGGAGCGCTACCAGGAACTTGTACATGCCGAAAAGATCATCGAGGATAATATCAAAGGCTTTTTGTCACAAATCAGACAGCGCCGCATAGAGGTGGCCATGAGCGAGGTTCCGCAGAAAATTAAAGAGATCCGCAATACAGCTATCAATTCAGTATTTGCCGACGAAGTACAGGCAATGGATCAGCAATCACGTGAGATACTTGAAAAAGTGATCAACTACATGGAAAAGAAATACATCAGTGTACCTATGGTGATGGCCAAGGAAATACTGATCAATAATAATTGAGATTTGAGATATTAGATGTGAGACGGAGGGCTGATTTCAGAGGTTTGAGGTCTGATTTCAGATTATTTCCCACGCTTCAAATCTTAATTAGATATGCGACCTTAGATTTGAGATAAAAAAATACTTTAATCCGGTCTCAGACTTCCAACCTCCGTCTCCAGTCTCACATCTCATATCTACTCTCCCCTCCGTCAGCAAATTTTCAGATTGTCATAAAAAATAAAAGCTTACGGCTTTTAAACGTTAAATTTGCAGTATAAAAAATCAACATTCTTTGGACAGAAAATTAATTATAGGAACAAGGGGCAGCGAACTTGCCCTATGGCAGGCGAATTATGTAAAGGATCGCCTCGCCGAGATTAATATCACAGCCGAATTAAAGATTATTAAAACTCAGGGTGATCGTATTTTACACCTCAGTTTTGATAAACTCGAAGGAAAAGGCTTTTTCACCAAAGAATTAGAAGAAGAGCTTCTGGCAGGCAAAATTGATCTTGCGGTACACTCGCACAAAGACCTGCCAACAGAGAATCCGCCGGGGCTCATTATCGCAGCAGTTTCAGAACGGGAAGATCCCTCTGAGCTGTTGCTGATTTTGAAAGACTGCGTGGACGTTCACCAGAAACTATCTGTAAAGTACGGCGGTATAGTGGGCACCTCGTCAAACAGGCGCAAAGCGCAGTTACTGGCGCTTCGTCCCGACCTGGAGCTTGCCGATCTGCGCGGAAACGTTCCGACTCGTATCAATAAACTTCGCGATGAATCTTATGACGGCATTATGCTGGCCAAAGCCGGTGTGAGCAGGCTGGGTATTGACCTGAGCGAGTTTTACGTGGAAGAATTAACACCTACAGAATTTATCCCGGCACCGGCCCAGGGTGTGCTGGCTATTCAGATTCGCGAAACCGATAAAGACCTATTTGATGCGCTACAGGCGTTGCATCATCCACATGTTGCAGAGGAGCTTAGCGTAGAGCGGAACGTGCTTAAACTTTTTGGCGGCGGCTGTCACTTACCGCTTGGCTGTTACTGCCGCAAACACGGTGATACCTTTGAGGTATTTACCTCCAAAGCCGAAAGTGACGAGGATTTTCCGGATCGCGTTTACATACAATCAAACACTGCTTCCGGATTAGCGGAAAAGGTGGTTGCCGCTTTCGATAAAAAACGCAAACTGCCCAAAACCGTTTTTATTTCGCGCGATCTTTCTTCGCATAGCTATTTCAAAAGAGCGCTCGCCAAGCATGGCATTGAGGTTGAGGCCCGTTCGCTTATTAAAACAGTACCGGTGATCAACCGCTTTGATTCTTATATCCTGAAAGGAATTGACTGGGTATTCTTTACCAGTAAGAATGCTGTAGAATATTTCTTTAAGCTGGAACCAAAATTCCCTAAACCGGTAAAATTTGGCGTAATGGGCACAGGATCGGAAGAAATGCTGCGTAAGAATGGTCACTTTCCTGAATATACCGGCTACAGCACGGATACCAGCGTAGTTGCCGCCGAGTTTGCTAAACTGGCTAACGGGTCAACAATTCTGTTCCCTGGAGCAGAAAATCCAATGCGAAGCATACACAACGGTTTATCAGCCGATACCAAAATCATCGACCTGCCCGTGTATGAGACTATGATTGAAGAAGTGGTTTCGGCCAGTTCTGCAGAGGTATTGGTATTTACCAGCCCATCAAACGTTGAAGGCTATTTCCGCGATAACTTGCTGGAGAACTACCAGCGCGTTATTGCCATCGGCAAATCAACCGGAAAAAAATTAGAAGAACTTAATATTAAATATACACTGCCCTCGGCCCCTGATGAAGTGGGACTGGCAGAGGCGGTGTTCGGACTTTAGCCCCATCCAACCTTCCCCGGTGGGGAAGGCTACAAAAAGGGCTTTTATTTAAATCAAAAGTCCTCCCTACCGGGGGGATTTAGGAGGGGTTTATGCTACAACGACCAAGAAGAAACAGAAAGAGTGAAGTAATAAGGCAAATGGTACAGGAGACTCATGTTAGTGCCGCTAACCTGATTTTCCCATTGTTTATTGTAGACGGTCAAAATGAAAAAACTGAGGTGGCTTCTATGCCGGGTATTTACCGGTATTCCATAGACAATTTGCTGCGTGAGATTGAGAGCTGTTTAAAATTAGGGCTTATGTCTTTCGACTTGTTCCCTAATATCGATGAAGCGCTAAAAGATAAACTGGCTACCGAAAGCTATCGCGAAGAAAGCCTTTACCTGCGCGCCATTCGCGAAGTAAAAAAGAATTTCCCGGAAGCTTGTGTAGTTACCGATGTAGCCATGGACCCTTACAGCAGTGAAGGCCATGACGGCATTGTAGAAAACGGCGAAATCCTGAACGATGAAACGCTGGAAGTTTTAGGAAAAATGGCTCTGGCTCATGCAATAGCCGGTGCTGATATTATTGCCCCTTCAGATATGATGGACGGCCGCGTAGGTTACATCCGCAGGGTACTGGATGAGCATGGCTTTAAGCATGTTTCTATCATGTCATACTCTGCAAAATACGCCAGCGCATTTTACGGTCCGTTCAGAGACGCCTTAAATTCTGCGCCCAAATTTGGCGATAAAAAAACCTACCAGATGAACCCGGCAAACCAGCGGGAAGCGCTGATAGAGGCCAACTTAGATGAGGCTGAAGGTGCAGATTTTCTGATGGTAAAGCCAGCGTTACCTTATCTGGACGTGATTAAATTATTAAAAGACAATACTGAACTGCCCATTGCAGCGTATAATGTAAGTGGTGAGTACGCCATGATCAAGGCCGCCGTACGTAACGGATGGCTTAATGATCAGCGTGCAGTTACTGAAGTTTTAACCAGTATACGCCGCGCCGGAGCTACCGCCATCTTAACTTACCATGCCAAAGAGGTGTTGGAAAATAAGTGGTTGTAGGGAGCGGAAAGGTGAAAGGCGAAAGCTTAAAGGTTAAAGGTTAAAGGTTAAAGGCGAAGACAAACCTTTTTCAGTTTAATGGGATTTATAACAACTAAATTTTATAACATAAATAGGAAGGGCCTTTGCACTTTTAGCTTTTGCCTTTCACCTCAAAAATATGTTCGATTCATTTAAAAAGATATTTTCAGGAAACGAGGGCGATGAGCCTGTGAGCACAACCGGTAAGCCCGACATCAGCAGAGAAAAATCAGCTGAACTTTTTGAAAAGGCTAAAACCTACTTTCCCGGTGGCGTTAACTCTCCTGTAAGAGCATTTCGTTCAGTACACGGTACACCACTCTTTATTGAAAAAGGCGATGGTTGTAACCTGTGGGATGCAGATGGTAATCAATTCATTGATTTCTGCTGCTCCTGGGGTCCGCTTATCCTGGGTCATAACAATGCCAAGATCAAAGAAAAAGTGATCGCCGCCATGCAGAACGGCATGTCGTTCGGTGCGCCTACCGCATTGGAAAACGAATTGGCCGAACTGATCCTGAAGAATAATAAATTTATCGAAAAGCTTCGTTTTGTAAGCTCTGGTACCGAGGCGGTTATGTCGGCTATCAGGCTGGCTCGTGGGTATACCAAACGCGATAAAATTCTGAAGTTTGAAGGCTGCTACCACGGCCACAATGATGCCTTGCTGGTAAAAGCAGGCTCAGGACTGGTTACTTTCGGCGAAACCTCATCTGCAGGTATTCCTAAAGCATTTGCCGACGAGACCATCGTAGTTTCTTTAAATGACCGCGAAGCTTTACAAAAAGCATTTGAGGAGTTTAAAGATCAGATTGCAGCGGTTATCATCGAACCTGTACCTGCCAACAATGGCCTGCTGCTGCAAGAGAAAGAGTTTTTACAATATCTCCGCGACATCTGTACCCAAAATGGCACCCTGCTCATTTTTGATGAAGTGATCTCCGGTTTCCGCCTGAGCTTTGAAGGTGCAGCCGGTTATTACCAAATCAAACCGGACATTATTACTTACGGTAAGATCATTGGTGGTGGTATGCCTGTGGGCGCTTACGGTTCGTCAGCAGAGATCATGAGCAATATTTCCCCAGAAGGACCAGTTTACCAGGCAGGTACCTTATCCGGCAACCCGGTTGCTATGGCTGCAGGTATAGCTCAGCTAACTGAGCTCCTCAAAATGGGTTTCTACCGTGATCTCAACAACAAGACCGAACAATTTGCGGATTCTATCCAGCGCTTTGCTTCGGCACGAAATTATAAATTCAAAGTATTCTATATCGGGTCCATCTTCTGGTTTGCATTTACGGATAAAGAGCATATCCGCAGAGCTGAAGACATTGACCCCGCAAGCATGGAGAAATTCAAAAAGCTTCACCGTGAGCTATTGAACAGGGGCATTTATCTCGGTCCGTCGGGCTACGAGGTTGGTTTCGTTTCTGCGGCTCATAACAAAACCGACCTGGAAAAAGCTAAACGGGCTATATTCGAAAGCCTGGATTTTGTATTCAAAAAGTAAAATAGTGGCCATTGTACTATAGTTGAATATATCGAGTATATTTAACTGTTAACTTTGAACCTGATTTTAACAGATGAAGAAGCCATTCCTGATATTTTATGCGCTCATTACCTATGCCGTTGCCGAGCTGATCTGGTGGGGATATATGCTGGTTAAACTTCAACCGCATAAGCTGGCTATGATTATGGGCGAGGGAATTATGTTTGGAGGCGTTTTTGTCATCGGAGCGTATAATCTCCATAAATCACTCAACCGGCAAACGCGTTTACAGGAGCAGAAAAAGAACTTTCTGATGTCCGTAACGCACGAGCTTAAATCGCCGCTGGCTTCCATCAAACTATATCTCGAAACTATCCAGAAACGGGATCTTAACAAACAACAGATCAAAGATTTTATCGGCAAGTCGCTGCTGGATGTTGAGCGACTTAATGATATGGTGGAGAATATGCTGTTAGCTACCCGCATCGAGAACCATTCTTATACCTTCCCAAAAGATCGTTTTAATTTCTCTGCTTTGGTTGATAACGTGGTTAATCGCCTGCAGATCAATAAATGTGATTTTAATCAGCAACTGATCAACGCAGAAATTGAACCAAGGGTTGAACTTACCGGCGACCGCTTTGCGCTCACCTCTGTTGTTACCAACCTGATAGAGAACGCCGTAAAATATTCTGGCCCCTGCGAGGTGGTGAATGTAAGGGTATACCGTAAAAATCACCACGTTCACCTTGAGGTGGCGGACCACGGCATTGGTATACCAGATACCGAAAAGGGGCGTATTTTTGATAAGTTTTATCGTGTAGGCAGTGAGGATACCCGCAACACAAAAGGTACGGGGTTAGGTTTATATATCGTGAAGGAGGTGCTGGATAAACATCAGGCCAGCATACACGTTAAAGATAACAAGCCAGCAGGTAGTATTTTTGAAGTTGTTTTCACTTAACCTAACACTAAATATATGCAAATTAAAAAACGGATTTTACTGGCGGAGGATGAAGAGCACTTGCTCGAAGCTATTAAGCTGAACCTTGAGCTGGAAGGATATAAGGTAACCACTGCCAACAATGGTAAAAAAGCGCTTCAACTATTTAAAGAAGAACGCTTTAACTTAGTGATACTGGATGTAATGATGCCCGAAGTTGACGGCTTTGTAGTGGCCGAAACTATTAGATTGGAGAACTCTGAGGTGCCCATTATGTTCCTCACTGCTAAAAACACTAACGAGGACAAAATTGCCGGGCTCAAAAAAGGTGCAGACGATTATCTGACCAAGCCCTTTAACCTCGAAGAGCTTATTCTACGAGTAAACAATCTGGTTAAACGTGGCCTTAAAGGTGATGAGCTTAAAGAGTTTAACAGCTATAAAATTGGCGACAAAACTATCCACTTTAACTCTTTTGAGCTGGTGAACGAAGACGGTTCCATTACGCCGCTTACCAAAAAGGAAACCATGCTGCTTAAATTGCTGATTGAGCGTCGTAATGAGGCCGTATCGCGCGAGCAGATCCTGGAAACGGTTTGGAACTATGATGTATACCCATCAACCCGCACCATTGATAATTTTATCCTTACGTTCCGCAAATATTTTGAGCCCGATCCCAAGAACCCTGTCTATTTCCACTCTATCCGTGGGGTAGGTTATAAATTCACAGACCATCATTAATGTTAACCAACAGCGCCAGGATAATCACCGCATCCATCTTTACTGCACTGGTCATTTTTTTTGCATTAGAGCATGTTTATGAGCTTGCAGGCGTGGCGTTCATGTTTGTGGTACTGCTTACGTGGGGATACTTTAAGGAAGGTACCGTTGTACTCGCCGCCAAAAGTTTCCACAATAAAGAATATGATAAGGCCGAAGCGCTGTTGCTACAAATACCCCGCCCCGAGTGGCTCAATAAAAAGCGACGTGGTTTTTATGAGTTTATGCTGGGCGGTATATGCTTGTACAAGCAGGATTATGAAATGGCCGAAAAGCATTACGAGCTTGCAGCCCAATATCCGCTGCGTTCTGTAAATGATCATGTGGCTGCGCTGGCCCACGTTGTGAACATCAGCATCAGGCAACAAAATATTGAAAAGGCCCAAGCTTACTTGTCTCTTGCAGATAAGCATCAGGAAAAGATAACCGCGAAAATGAAAAGCGTGCTGGAACGACTGCACGCCGAAATAAAGAAATACCAAAACCAATAACGGCCGGGTTGTGCCCGCCCCTGTATATGAAAGATTCATTATTTATAAAAGCCGCATTTTCAGAAAAAACAGAACGTCCGCCGGTATGGATGATGCGTCAGGCCGGTAGGTTCATGAAAGAGTATTGGGACATTAAGAATAAGTACTCCTTTCTGGAAATGTGTAAAACACCAGAAATTGCCGCCGATGTAACCATGCTGCCGGTTGATCTGCTCGACATCGATGCCGCTATCTTATTTTCGGATATTTTAGTTACTGCCGAAGCAATGGGCGGTGAATTAAGCTTTTCACAAGGCGTAGGCCCTCAGTTTGCCAACCCGGTACGCAGCCAGGCCGACATTGACAAGCTTGATACCGAAGTGGTGCATAAACTGCAATATGTGGCAGATGCGATTAAAGTTGTCCAACAGCGTTTAAATGGCAAAATTCCACTGATCGGTTTTGCCGGCGCGCCTTTTACCGTAATGAGCTATCTGGTTGAGGGTGGATCTTCCAAAGATTTTAAGCGTACCAAACTGCTGATCCACAATCAGCCCGAGCTGGCGCATCAACTTTTAAGTAAAATAGCAAAAGTAACAGCCGATTACCTGAACCTGCAAATTGCTGCCGGAGTTAACGCGATACAGATATTTGACAGTTGGGCCATGGCTCTGGCCTGGGACGATTACCGCGATTTCTCTCACCGTTATATTGCAGAAATTATCAGTAACCTTAACCGCAAGGATATTCCGGTGATTTCGTTCTGTAAAGGCAGCTCGGTATTTGCACCGCTAATGGCAGAAGCAAAACCCGATGTTATTTCTATCGACTGGAACGTTGACTTGCTGGATATTAAGAAACGCCTGCCACAAGGCATTGCCGTTCAGGGTAATCTTGATCCGCATATACTGTATGCCGATAAAAAGGTAATCAAAGAACGTATACATCGTTTGTTCGACCGTATGAAGGACGAACCTGGCTACATCTTTAACCTTGGCCACGGCATTATGCCTGATATTCCGTTTGATAACGTGAAATATGCGGTGGAGGTGATAAAAGAATACCACTAAGCCCCCCCTAACCCCCTAAAGGGGGAACTTAATTGCGGGGGGAGGCTTTTGCCACAAAAAGGTAACTTGTTCCTGGACAATAAAATAGGTTGTGAAACTGAATAAAAAAATTTAAGCTATTAAGCTCCCCCTTCAGGGGGCTGGGGGGTTATGTACTACTATATCAAAGCCATACATATCATATTTGTAGTCAGCTGGTTTGCGGGGCTGTTCTATATTGTGCGACTGTTTATTTACCATACAGAAGCCCAGGAACGGCCCGAGGCAGAACGAAAGGTTCTGTCGGCGCAGTTTGAGGTGATGGAGCGTAAGCTTTGGAATATTATTACCACCCCCGCCATGATCCTTACCATCGCGGCAGGTATCACGATGCTGTTTATCATACCTGGATGGCTGAACGAGGCCTGGTTGCAGGTAAAGCTTTGTTTTGTAGTAGGTCTGCTGGTTTACCATTTCAAATGCCAGCAGATCATCAAACAGATGAAGCAAGGTGTTTTTAAATGGACGTCTATGCAACTACGGATCTGGAATGAGCTGGCCACCATTTTCCTCTTCGCTATCGTTTTCCTTGCGGTGCTGAAGAATGCCATCAGCTGGATCTATGGGCTGCTTGGGCTTGTTGCTTTTGCTGTTATCATTATGTCGGCAGTGAAAATCTATAAATATTACAGGCTGAAGAAATAAGGATAGAGCATCACTGATGCGCAAGTAATTTAACCGCGAAGTTCCCAGAGAAGACACAAAGATCACAAAGGCTGTCTGTGAAAAGAAAACAGCACACGTTACTATTATTTATTCCCCGTCAAACTTCAAACCAATCTGTGCTCTTGCCACATTCAGCATGTGTATCATTTCCAACGATAACCGGTGTGTGATCACCGGGCTCTCTGTCAGTCCGTTTCTAATTAGGTCGCAAAAGTGAGCTGTTTCATAATTGAGGCCGCCTGCCGTGAAGGGCTCATCCAACGTTACTGCCCTTCCGTCTAAATATTCAATAGTAGCTTTAGCGGGGTTCCACCAGTTTTTGTGGATAGTAATGTGCCCTTTAGTGCCACAGATCAAAGCATCCCCTTTGCCATGCAGGTCAAAGCCGCAATAGAGCTGCGCATATCCATGCTGATGCTCTGATTGAAAGATGCAAAAGGTATCTACACCCGTTGGGCCAAAATGTCCCATCGTTTGTACTTCTTTGGTATCTCCCAACCAATCAACCGCCAGAAACGCTTCATACGGCGCAATGGCCATAATGCCGCCGCCGATACCGGCATGACTAAAATTGGGATGCTCAGGCTCAAGGCCCGCCACGGATGATCCCGCCCTTACATACCCAACCTTCCCTATCGGATCTTTTTCCAAATGCTCCTTCAGTTTACGATATAGCGGAAAGAAAGGGGGCTTCATACCTTCCATAAATAGCCGACGGGCTTCTCGTGCCGCTGTCAGTACAATTTCCAGTTGCTCTCTATTTACCGTCGCCGGCTTTTCGCAAAGCACATGCTTGCCGGCCCTCATTGCAGCAATGCTATATTGGGCATGGCTATCGGGTAAGGTAGCAATATAAACGGCGTCTATATCGCTTTCCAAAAGCTCCTCCAGGCTTTCGCAAGCGATCCCGCCATACCGGCTCACAAAATCATTTACACTCTCCGCCCTTCTGGACCATACCGCCGCAAGCTCGACATTTGGTATAGCTGCCAGACCCTGCATAAAGCGACGCGAAATGCGTCCGCAACCGATAATTCCCCATTTGATCATAGATGGTAAAAATAATTAAGGCTAATTAAAATAACGATGTTATGATGAGGGCTTTTGCAAGATGCTACTCCAATAAATAGTGTTAGAAAGAAATACTTGGGCACAAAAAAAGCCCTGTCATTTAGAACAGGGCTCAGATCAAAAAAGTGAAATTTATTGATACTGTATATAAATAGGTTGCGGCTTGTATTTTAACACCTCTTCTGGTGTTAACATGTGATGCGGCGGTTTCTTTAAGTCGTTTTTATAAAATAATTTAAATCCGGTGAATTGTACGGGTTCAGGATAAATAAAGTTACGGTAAGTACCCAACTTCAAATCCGGCTCGCCCCAACCATCCATATTCATTACTAACTGAATTTCCGGATGCAGTTTGATGTTCTTGTAATTGGTCACCATGCGTTTGGTAAAACGGTGCACGATCAGGATTTTTGGTGGCAGGTGATATTTACGCACAACATTGGCCAGGTAAGCTGATACATAGTTTACATCATCAGCATCATAAGTACCGATCTTTGTACCCGGACGGTGTCCGTCTTTCATAGAAAACTCAGGATCCATACCAACATGAACCTGGGGCAGTTCAAGATATTTTTCAAGCAAAGGCAGCTCGGAACGGATATTACTTAAAGCAACCTGAATATCCAGGAACACAATAGCGTGAGCTTTTTTAGCCAGTTTTAAAACTGTGTCAATTTGTTTAAACGGCATACGATAACGGTATTTACCGTCTTTACCAGGAGCGCCCTGAGCCACTACAGCAATATAATGCAATGCTGGCTGAACAGGAATTGTTGGATCAGCTTTTTCCCAATGCTTAACTTCTCCATGCAGCTTAGCTAACATTTCATTTGGTGGCAATTCGCCAAGGATACCCATTCTTTTAGAATACAGGTTACCGTAAAAAGCCACCACTCTTTTAAATGGTAAAATAGCACCAGGCAGTGGGTAAGGCGCATTTTTTACAGGCCATCTGCCAGTAGTATCACCTTTGGCCAGTTGCTTCAACATAGCATCATATTTTTGCTTGTCGAGTGGCGGATAGCTCTCTTTTAATACAGACAAGGTATCACTATCCTCTTTAACCTCTGCTTTTTTTGAAGTAGTGGTAACAGTACTTGTGTTAACCTCTTTGCTTTTTGAATTAGTGCAATTTGAGAAAATAAATAATGAAAACAGGAGAAGGGGAAAAAGAAGCGTGGTCTTAAAATTCATAAAGTTGATCGTTTATAGCCTGGGCCGTATAAAACGGCGCCGTTTCGTGTACCAATGTGCTTAAAATTTTTAACAGTTAGTTTACCATTCACCATCACATACTTAAATCCTGTTGAATAAGCATGCGGTTTAATGTAGGTCGACTGGTCCTTTACCGTTGCGGGATCAAAGATAACAATATCTGCATAATAACCGGGAGTTAAAAAACCTCTATTTTTAATATGAAATTTTTGCGCGGGCAATGAAGTCATTTTACGAATGGCCTCTTCCAGGCGAATCAACTTCTTCTCCCGCACGTAATAGCCCAGCACACGGGCATTACTGCCATAGCCCCTCGGATGCGGCACCCCGTTACCAAACAATCTTATACCTGAGTCAGACGCTACCATGGTTAACGGGTACTTCAGAATGTTTTCTACATCCGCATCGTTCAAGCCATGAAACACCATCGATGCCCCTCCTATGCGAACAATGTCCAGTATCGTTTCAATTTCGTTAGGTATGGTTGATGCTCGTCCTCCCTGCACATTGATCTCCATAATGTTCTTCCCATTTAAGGTAGAATCAGCATCGCAGTGAGCAACCACTGCATAGTCAAAATGGTCGCGCTGGCGGCGGGTCATATCGCTGATCATTTCATTCACAGCTTTTTGATGAAGCATTGGGTTATTGAGCCTTTTCAAGAGCGAATCACGGCCACCATCCAACAGCCAATCCGGTAACAGCACCTCTAAGGTTGTGCTGCTGGCAGTGTATGGATACTGATCAACCGTTACATCAATCCCTTCCTGCCGGGCCTTTTCAACCATCGCTATCATTTCGTCAGAACGGTTCCAGTTGGGTTTTCCCACTTTAAAATGAGAGATCTCTACGGGCACCCGCGACTGTCTGCCCACGTCGACAGCCTCGTCAATAGCCTCAAAAATCTTATCTGATTCGTTTCGAATATGCGAAGCATAAACACCATTATACTTAGCCGCCGATTGTGCAAGCGCAACAACTTCTGGTGTTTTAGAATAAATGCCGGGTGTGTAGATTAATCCCGTAGAAAAGCCCATTGCACCATCTTGCATTGCTCTTTCAACCAGTTCCTGCATCTGCCTTAACTGAGCAGCATCAGGAGTTACAGCCGCTTCTCCCAATACAGCTTTCCGCACATCGTTATGCCCTATCAACGTACCTACATTGACGGAGAGCTTAACGCTATCCAAAAACCTGAAGTATTTTTTAATATCAACGTTTGAGCTGCCGCAGTTGCCGGTAATAACAGACGTTACACCATCATAAATAAAGTTATCGGCAGTAGGAGTTTTGGTTTCGTCGCCCTCTATGTGAGTGTGGACATCGATAAAGCCGGGCGCAACGATCAATCCCGTCACATCGATAACCTCTTTAGCTTTTGCATCTCCAAGATTACCAATGCTGACGATCTTATCTTTAACAATACCGATATCGCCATAAAACCACGGATTACCGGCGCCATCAATGATCTTACCGTTTCTGATGAGCACGTCAAAATGCTGCTGTGCGACCAGAAAAAGCGGTGCAACCAATAACAGCAGGCAAATTTTGAGCTTAAGCATTAAAGCTAAAATTACGCTTAGCTTCAATAATTTACAAGCTGTTAAGCCTTGATTTTGAAAAATTTACCAAATACACCCAGCGGCAATTTCAATCCTGATGTTGCCTGTAGATACAGTTCGCCAATCTCAAGATTTTGCACCTGAGGATAGGCTTCCTGGATAAGGTTCTCTACAATAACCGACGAAAAGCCGAGCGAATAGGTATTTAGAATAAGGAAATGCTCTTCGGGATCGAGCAGCTTAACCACATCGTTCATCATCTCGCTGATGTGATCCTCTAATTTCCATTTCTCACCGTTAGGCCCATGTCCGTAAGCCGGTGGATCAAGGATAATACCGTTATATTTCTTACCACGTTTGATCTCGCGCTTTACAAACTTTAAAGCGTCCTCAACCATCCAACGGATATTGTTTAGCCCCGATAGTTCCTGGTTTTCATTGGCCCAGGTTACCACCTGTTTAATAGAATCAACGTGGGTAGTGTCGGCCCCTGCCGCCCGTGCAATTAAAGAAGCGCCGCCCGTGTAAGCAAACAGGTTGAGTACCTTAGGTTCGGACGTCTTAAACTTTTTAAGAGTGGACGAAATATAATCCCAGTTAACAGCCTGTTCCGGAAAAATGCCGACATGTTTAAAGGAAGTAAGGGCCAAACGGAACTTTATGACCGCCTCATTATTCTTATACTCAATATGCCAGCGATCAGGCGTTTTAGGGTTCTTCTTCACCCAATCACCCGCAGTAGCCGACCGACCTTTGAAACGGATATGATGTTGCTTTTGCCACTCTGCTTCTGTAAGCTTCTTTGGCCATACCGCCTGAGGTTCTGGCCGGATAAGGATAACGTTGCCGAAGCGCTCCAGCTTTTCAAAGTCGCCGCAATCAATTAGTTCGTAATCTTTCCAGTGCGTTGGCGTGAGTAATTGAATCATCTTAATAATGAAAATTGTACCGTAAATTACAGCTGGCAAAGATACTTAAAACTCGCTATACCAATCTCAAATATCTATATATCATCAAACTGGTAATTGTTGTATATTTACCCTATCTTAAAGAGCCTTTATCCTAATGATTATTTATCAATGTTAGTGAATACAAAAAATGATACGGACAATCATTAAACCCGACCGCCAAACAATCTCTTTAAATATTCCACAAAATTACGTTGGAAAAGAAATTGAAATTATTGCTTTTGCTAAAGATGAAGGCATTGACGAAGAACAACCCGCAAAAAGGAGAATGACTTTTACGGCTTTAGACATTGATACTATTGGCTATAAATTTAATCGTGACGAAGCCAATGAACGATAGCGTATTTTTAGACAGCAATATATTGATCTATACTTACTCAAGTACAGAGGCAGACAAACAAGCAGTAGCCCGTAATCTTGTTCTCAATAATAATACTTTTATCAGTACACAGGTTTTACAAGAGCTTTGTAACATCATCACCAAGAAATTCAGGTTCAGCTATAACGTTGCTATCAAAGCTATTGAAGAATGTAGTTTGAATAACAATGTGCATATAAACAGTAAAACAACGGTAATAAAAGCCTGCGCCATTGCGGAACGTTATGGCTTTTCCTTTTATGACAGTCTGATAATTGCTGCAGCGATAGAAAGCGACTGTTCAATTTTGTATTCCGAAGATCTACGTGACGGACAAACACTGGAAGGTGTAATTACGATCAAAAACCCTTTTAAATAAAAGTGAGTATCACATTAATTCCAGTGGCTCATTAAAATCTTTTCCAGACTCAAAAAAGCCCTTAGCAGACCCAAAGATTGACTTACTTTTTTTCTCTGCCTTTAAAAGCTCTGATCTTTTTTTCGCCAGGTAATCCACAAAATGCTCAACCTCCCTAATAACTTCCTCAGGTAAGGATTCGATCTTCTGATGTAATTCCTCGTGTTTAAGCATATACTAAGATACAAATTTAATTCTATAGCCTCTCTTTCGCTGCCTGCATAAACTTGCTCGCAAATACAAAGTCGTTCAGCTCCTTGTTATCTGTATGGGCAATTTCTTTATTGGACCCCTCCCACCACTTCTGGCCCTGATACAAGAAGATAATGTGGTCGCCTATACCCATTACGGAGTTCATATCGTGCGTTACCACAACTGTCGTGATCTGATATTCTTCGGTCAACTCGGCAATAAGTTCATCAATTACGATTGATGTTTTAGGATCGAGCCCGGAATTCGGTTCGTCCACAAACAAATATTTGGGCTGCATGGCAATAGCACGTGCAATGCCCACACGTTTTTTCATACCACCGGAAAGTTCAGCCGGGAAGAGTTTATTCTTGTCCTTTAGGTTCACACGCTCCAGGCAAAAATTGGCCCGGTCCAGCTTCTCCGATTTCGACATCTCTGTAAACAGGTTAAGCGGGAACATAATGTTCTCCTCTACCGTCATGGAGTCAAAAAGAGCGGAGTTCTGAAAAAGCATCCCAATCTGTTTACGAATAGGCACGCGCTCCTCAAAGTTCATGTGCGTAAAGTCCTGCCCGTCAAAAAGCACATCGCCTTTGGTTGGTTCGTGCAGGCCCACAATACATTTAAGCAGGGTAGTCTTACCAGAACCCGAGCCGCCAATGATCAAATTATTTTTTCCGGGATGAAAAACTGAGCTGATACCACGCAAAACGTCATTATCGCCAAAGCTTTTATAAATGTCCTTAACCTCGATCATAACATTACGCGTGAAACAATTAAATCGGCAAACAAGATCATAATACAGCTCCAAACCACACCCTTAGTAGCCGATTGGCCAACTTCCAGCGCGCCTCCTGAGGTATAGAAACCCTGATACGAACAAATAGAGGTGATTAGAAAGCCAAATACAACTGACTTAACCGCACAAACTGAAACAGTGAGCGGATTAAACGAATCGCGCAGACCGGTAATATAGTCTTGTGTGGATACGTCGTTGGATGCCGCGCAGGCAATATAACCGCCCAAAAGTCCAAGCACTACGGAAACGATCACCAATACGGGGATCATGGTAACACCGGCAATAATTTTGGGTGAAATAAGATAACCTGGCGCATTTACCCCCATAATTTCCAGGGCGTCTATTTGCTCGGTTACCCGCATGGTGCCAATCTGTGAGGCAATACTCGAGCCTACCCGTCCAGACAATACGAGAGCGGATATAGTGGGACTAAACTCCAGAATGGTTGAATCGCGGGTGATGCCGCCCACAATGCTTTTGGGAATAAAATCGCTCACGAGCTGAAAGGCGGTTTGAATAGTGGCCACGGCTCCGATAAAAACAGAAATAATACTGATAATACCGAGCGACCCTACGCCCTGCGAGACCATCTCACGCATAACCTCAGACCAGTATACCTTAAATTTTTCTGGCCGTCTAAAGCTTAATCGTAATAAGAGCAGATATCTGCCAAAGTGGTAAAACATTGTTCAAAAATACATTTTTTAATAAACTCACTTCAATGCTTGCTATAAATGAGCTAATTTTAATTAATTATGGAAAACGCTCTCATTACCGGTGCATCAAAAGGGATGGGCCGAGCAATTGCTCTTGCTTTCGCTAAAGAAGGATTAAACCTTGCAATTTGTTCAAGAAATATAAAAGAATTGGAGGAAACAGCCAACCAATTGCAATCTATCAACCCTAACATTAAAATTTTCACAGCACAAGCCGATGCCAGTAACCGTACAGAGCTACTCCGTTTTGCTGCCCAGGCCGAACTCAAACTTGGCACAATAACCGTGTTGGTGAACAACCTTGGCACTTATATACCCGGCTCTATCCTTGATGATGATGATCATACCTTATCAAACCTCATCAACATTAACCTGATGCCAGCCTATGAATTGTACCGCTACTTTGGCAAAACAATGATAGCTGCAAAGAAAGGTCATATTTTTAACATCTGCTCCATTGCCGCGCATGAACCCGTCGTAGCCGCCGGCAGCTATACTGTAACAAAATCTGCCTTGCTTAGTCTTAATCATATAATGAGACTTGAAACACAGGAACACGGTATCAAAGTAACAGCAATAGTTCCGGGCTCAACGCTTACAGCTTCGTGGGAGGGCACTGCGGTTGATAAAAACCGGTTTATTTTACCCGAGGATATAGCCGCGGCCATTATTACTGCTTATAAGATGAGCCCAGGCGCTAATGTTGAAGAGATTGTGATGAAGCCTGTGTTCGGTCAGGTTTAAATATATCTCTAAAGCAAAAATAAAATGGACAAGAAACTCTATCGCGACGAAAGCCGGAAAGTGATCGGCGGAGTTTGCGCTGGTTTAGCAGAATACTTTAGCATTGATGTTTCTATCATACGGCTCGTATTTGTGCTGGCCCTTATTCTTCATGGCACAGGGGTCTTACTCTATATTATCTTATGGATCGTATTACCCAGAAAGGAATATACGTTTACCCCTCCGGATTATGTAGTACCTCCAACACATGTTCCCGGTGTTGACCCGCTGCCCCCACTTACGCCCCAACCCCGCCGCGCCAGCAAAGCATCGCTTATTGGCGGACTGATCCTGATCTTGTTAGGAGCAGGACTTCTGCTCGACGAATTTGACATCATTCCGGATTGGGATTTCAGCCGATCATGGCCGGTGATCCTGATCGTGGTTGGGCTGGTGCTAATGTTTAGTCGCGAGCGCCGCAAACCTGGCGTTACCTGGCAGGAGCCCGAAAAGAAAGACGAATCAAATACTAACGATAACCCTCCAATTGTATAACCATGAGACAAGATAAACTTATACCGGGCGTGGTTTTGGTTTTGATCGGCACGCTCTTTCTGCTGCATAATTTCCATGTGCTTCATTTCCACTGGATCAATATATTGCACCTTTGGCCGGTATTTCTGCTCATCGGCGGCATTAACCTTATCTTTGCGCACAACCGCTCGGGCTGGGCAACTGCCTTAAAAATCCTGGTTATTGTATTTGGCTTCGGCTTGGTACTGTTCGGTGATTTTGGCTACAACTGGAATTGGTGGCCAAACCGTTACTATCACTACCATCAGGATGATAATGGCAACTATCAGGATAATAACGATAACGATGATGACAACGACACCACGAGTGGACCCGGCTCTATCCGCAAAATTGAAGGCAGCAGTAATTTCCATGCCGACTTCCCTACCGGCACCCAAAACGCACGTCTAAATCTTAAAGGCGGCGCGAGCAGCTATGCACTTGCTGATACCACCAATTTGCTCTTTGAAGCCAACACCACCGAATACCGTAATAAATACGACCTTAACACCCACCAGGAAGGTAATACCGCGGTGGTTGATTTTGACCTGAAAGGACATAAAGGTGTGTGGGATTGGGGAAACGGCAACAAATCAAACCGGGCTGTCCTTAAGCTTAACCCACGCCCAATATGGGATGTGAACATAGACGCGGGGGCGACAAGCCTGGACTTTGATCTGAGCAGGTTCAAAATTAACTACGTAAAAATTAGCGGGGGAGCCGGCGAGTTTAAGGTGAGATTAGGCGCACCGCTCACTTCTACCAAGGTCGACGTATCGTCTGGCGTTTCTGATGTGGAGATTAGCGTTCCGCAGAATGCAGCTTGCAGCATTGACGCACATTCAGGCTTGTCATCCAACAGCTTTGATGGCTTCAACAAAACTTCTGACAATCATTACGAAACACCTGGCTTCGCCAACGCAACCAATAAAATCTATATCACCATTAACGGCGGATTATCTGATTTTAAGGTTAGAAGATATTGATGATTTACGATTTCGGATTTTTTAATAGCTGATTTTTATAGAGGCCCCTTGCGGGGCCTCTTATGGTTGCTCCATTTTGCTGCTACAGGTCGTGCAACGGATGCAACGTAACTTATCCTTCAACCATTCAATTTAACCGGATGCCTTTTCTCTGGTGGTAATTGCTGGTAGGCTTTGTAGCACGAATTTATATAAGTGGTTAAATTAAAATCAGTAGCAGTGTACTGCTTAACTGAAGGGCGGTACATTTCAATAAAATCATCCAGCTCCTGGCCTTTTAAGGGCACATATTTGGCAACATTTTCGGGAGTGAACACTTTGGCGATCTGATTTGCAACATCGTCTGTGTGCTGTAAGTCCTGTTCCTTCTGGCGTTTCTTCTCCTCGCTATTATTCAAATGCATACGCAGGCTTACGCCACCTTTCCTAAAGCCCTTGTCATCCAACTGGTAAGACATGGTTTGGCCGTGAAAGTCGGGATCTCTCATCGTCGCGATCTTAACATCCTGGGTATTTCTGATAGTTACCTCCTTCAGGTTAAGCACCAGCGGCTGCAAAAACACCTCTTTGGCATTAAAATCAGTCACCACAACCGTGTCTGGCTTGTAAGAGTAAGCACTAAAAACCAGCACATCGTTCCGTTTTGCCTTAATGCTGAAATCTCCTTTATTATCCGTAACAGCAGTTTGACCGGTAGCCGGATTTTCAACCCGTGTCCCGGCGATAGCAATCCGGGTTTTGAACTCCATTACTCTTCCCGTCACTAAACTTTGCGCACTTGCCGACGTAATAGTCAACAAACACAGCACAACCGTAAAACAAAAAAAACGCATCTCTAAAAGTAGCAATAAAAGCTATTGGCAAAGGTGTTAAAAAATGTTAAAGACCGTTCATTGAAGTTTGATTACACACTTTCCCAGCACAACACACCCAATCATTAACCTCTTTTATCTCCTGCTACTACAAAAGCTCCGGTTTGATCTTTTGAGTGAAATCCCGGGCGAACTTATTCATCTTGGGCTGGATCACAAACATGCAGTATGGCTTAGTGTGATTGTCTGCGAAATAGTTCTGATGATAATCTTCTGCCACATAGAAATCGGTAGCAGGAACAATTTGCGTCACAATCTGCTTATTGAATACACGCTCTTCAGTGAGCTTTTTTATCATGGCTTCCGCCTGTTGCTGCTGGGTGTCGTCATGGTAAAAAATAGCGGAACGGTATTGTGTGCCTACATCATTTCCCTGACGGTTAAGCGTGGTAGGATCGTGGGTTTTAAAAAAGATGAGCAATAGCTCGTCAAAACTAACCTCATCGGCATCAAATTCAACTTCAATAGCTTCCGCATGCCCCGTATCGCCATTGCACACCTCCATATAGGTAGGGTTCTGAGTTTTACCACCAATATATCCTGATTTTACGCTTTTTACTCCCTTTATTGCCTGAAAAATTGCTTCTGTACACCAGAAGCAGCCCCCGGCAAGTGTTGCTTTTTGTACGTTCATATTCAAATGTGTGTATACCATAAATGTACGATAAATAATACCGCTTAAGCAGGCACTATTATGTTCGCCGTGTACCCTGCAATATTCACTCCAAAACCTGACATTAACAGCTGTAATATTTATTAACCTTTTAACTTGTTTTAACCCCTCTAACCTTTCTAACTCACTTTAACCTCTTCAAGCCACTTTAACCCTTTTTATCTCTTTTAACTTCTCTAACCTTTCTAACTCTCTTTAACTCTTTTAACCTCTCCAACCTTTCTAACTTACTCTAACTCACTTTATCCCCCTCTGACCTCCTTCTCATTAAGTTTATGTTAAACCAATTTAAGTTCGGGTGCAATCCGTATTTTTGACTACTACAATTTGCTCATGAAACACAGAATTCTTTTAAGTATCGCCGCCAGTGCGGGTATGTTTGTTTCCGCTTACGCGCAACTTCCCGGTAAAATAAATTCAACACAACAGGTTTTATTGCCCAATGGCTGGAAACTGAGTCCGGCAGGTAACCATCACCTACAACTGGGCGACTTGCCTTTAAATATGCAACTTTCCGCTTCCGGGAAGCTACTGGCAGTTACCAATAACGGTGAAAGTATTCAATCGATCCAATTGATCGATCCTAAAACAGAACGACTGCTTGATGAACGGGTGATCAAAAAATCATGGTACGGTCTGGCCTTTAGTCATGATGAGCGCAAATTGTATGCAGCAGGTGGTAATGACAACCTGATTGTATGCTACCATATAGACAACAACAAACTGGGACAAGCGGACACCATTAAGCTGGGCAAGCCCTGGCCCAATAAGATTTGCCCTACCGGGATAGCCGTTAACCGCAGCAATACCAGACTTTATACGGTAACTAAAGAAGACAATACTTTATACACCATTGATCTCACAAGCAATAAGATCTTGTCGCAAACTAGACTTGGAACAGAAGCTTACGCTTGCCTTTTATCTCCTGATGAAAAGTCGCTCTATATATCACTATGGGGTGGTAATGAAATAGCCGTTTATAACATTGCCGAACAGAAGATCAGCAAAACCATCAAGGTTCAAAGTCACCCCAACGAGCTGCTGCTCAACAAAAAGGGCAACATTCTTTACGTGGCTAACGCTAATGACAACTCCGTTTCGGTTATCAATACCTTAACAGGACGGATAATAGAAACCATATCTGCCGCACTTTACCCAACGCATCTTACCGGATCAACCACTAACGGGCTTGCTTTAAGCAGCGATGAAAAAACATTGTACATGGCCAATGCTGACAACAATTGTATGGCGGTATTCGATGTATCGGCTACCGGCAACAGCAGAAGCAAGGGCTTTATACCGGTGGGCTGGTATCCTACAAACATTAAAACACTGGGCAATAAGATTATGGTGGCCAATGGTAAAGGCTTTACTTCCATGGCTAATCCGCAGGGGCCGCAACCCGTGCGAAAAACCGACAACAGTGGCTACCAACGCAGCCCGGTTAACAGCAAGGAGCAATATATTGGCGGGCTATTTAAAGGAACACTGTCTTTCATCACTACGCCATCACCTGCTCAGTTAAAGAATTATACCAAACAGGTTTATGCAAATACCCCCTTCAACCTGCAAAAAGTAAAACAGGCTGACGGGCTGTCCGGGAACCCGATTCCAACAAAAGCAGGACAAAAATCGCCCATCAAATACGTTTTCTACATTATCAAAGAAAACCGGACGTACGACCAGGTTTTGGGCGACATGCCACAGGGCAATGGCGATACCTCGCTCTGCATATTCGGCAAACATGTTACACCCAACCTGCATGCACTGGCGAATGAATTTGTATTGCTAGATAACTTTTATGTAGATGCCGAAGTAAGCGCCGACGGGCATAACTGGAGCACGGCTGCTTACGCCACAGATTTTACCGAGAAAACCTGGCCAACCAGCTACGGTGGCCGCGGTGGCAACTATGATTTTGAAGGGACCCGCAAAGCAGCTTATCCGCGCGACGGTTACATCTGGGATTACTGCAAACGTGCCGATGTGAGCTATCGCACTTATGGCGAATTTGGCGAATACGGCAAGGGCAATCTTAAATCATTAGAAGGGCATGTGGCTTCTTCACCGGGTTTTGATCTAAGTATTAAAGATCAGACACGTACGGATATTTGGATACGCGATTTTGACTCATTACTTGCCGTGAACCAGGTTCCACATTTTAACACGGTTCGCATTTCAAATGACCACACGAGCGGTCAGCAAAAGGGAGCTATTTCACCTATTGCTGCAGTGGCTGATAATGATCTGGCTGTGGGTCGTTTTGTTGAGCATTTATCAAAAAGCCGTATCTGGAACGAATCAGTAGTATTTATATTGGAAGACGATGCCCAGAATGGCCCTGATCACATCGATGCACATCGTTCGCCGGTATATATTGCGGGGCCATATGTAAAACGAAACACTGTCAATCACGAAATGTATTCAACCTCCGGTGTACTACGGACTATCGAACTGATTCTTGGCTTACCACCAATGAGCCAGTATGACGCCGCGGCAAAACCTTTATTCGATTGCTTTACCAATACGCCTGATACCCGCGAGTATCAAGTTAAACCGGCGGAAGTTGATTTAGAGAAACGTAACCTGGCAGTAAACGAAAGCAGCAAGCGCTCTGATAAATGGAACTTTGCTAAAGAAGATGCCGCACCTGATCTCGATCTTAATGAAGTGATCTGGAAATCTGTTAAAGGAGAAAATGCCCAAATGCCCGCACCGAAAAGAAGTGCTTTTGTTATATTGGAACAGAAAAAGAAACATGATGATGATTAATTTGTTTATTTTTTCATTCAAACCCCTAAGCTAATGACGGTAATAGAGAACGAGTATTTAAAGGTTAGTATACGTAACCAGGGAGCCGAACTTACCTCTGTTGTGAATAAGGAAACCGGCATTGAACACTTATGGCAGGGCGATCCGAACGTCTGGGGTTGGCATGCACCAAATTTATTTCCCATTGTGGGCGGCCTTATCAATAACGAACTATTGGTTGACGGCAAACTTTACCCCATGCAGCGGCACGGCTTTGCGCGCCCAACTGAATTCAGACTAGCTGAGAGCAAAAGGGATTGCGCCATGTTCTCATTAGCCTACTCTC